>VOFG01000787.1_pt1 | contig 496969 bp, 517 predicted proteins | sample 5384171 | NCBI WGS metagenome assembly VOFG01 (sample SAMN12384726, study PRJNA508395) | human gut metagenome | isolation source: healthy gut F | host: Homo sapiens
CAAGGCAGATGATGTGTACGGCGGCAAGCTGCCCATCCATGTGCGGTGCCTGATCGACGAGTGCGCCAACATCGGGCAGATCCCCAATCTGGAAAAGCTGGTGGCCACCATCCGCAGTCTTATGCAGTTTTTGACCCACATTATTTTCCTCCTGAACCTTCTCAAGACTCTTATCAACCACTTCAGCTAAGGACGGTGACTGCTGAATGGAAACCGTTCTTAAAGCCATTGCCGACTGGATCAAAGGCATCCTGACGGCAGGCATTATGTCAAACCTTTCCGGCTTGTTCGACGATGTGAACACGCAGGTGGGCAACATCGCCCAGCAAGTCGGCACCAAACCATCCAGTTTTGAACCGCGCGTTTTTGCTATGATTGAAGCGTTGTCCCGCAACGTGGTGCTGCCCATTGCAGGCGTAATTTTGACCTTCATTGCTTGCTATGAATTGATTCAGATGATTACTGAACACAACAATATGGCACAGTTTGAACCGGCATTGATTTTGAAGTGGATTTTCAAAACTGCCATTTCGGTTTGGATGATCTCGAATACGTTTGACATCATCATGGCGGTCTTTGACCTGACACAGAAGGTGGTGTCTGATTCCAGCGGTATCATTGCCGGAAACACCCGTGTCAACGACATTGGCTTGTCGATGTTGGAAGCCAGCCTGATGCAGATGGACGTAGGACCCCTGTTCGGGCTGTTTTTGCAGTCCTTCTTCATCGGCATCACCATGCGGATCTTGAGCATCATCATTTTCGTCATTGTGTACGGAAGCATGATCGAGATCTACTGTATGGTGAGCCTTGCGCCCATTCCCATGGCAACATGGGGCAACCACGAGCAGACGCACATGGGGCAGAACTACCTGAAATGCCTGTTCGCATTGGGCTTTCAAGGCTTTCTCATCCTCATCTGCGTGGCAATTTACGCCGTGCTGATTCAGAGCGTGGCAATTTCTGGGGATGCCATCAACTCCATTTGGAGCATTGTGGGCTACACCGTTCTGCTTTGTTTCAGCCTGTTCAAGACAAGCTCCGTGACAAAATCCGTCCTCGGAGCGCACTAAAGGAGGTGCTTATTGGCTGCGTATATCTCTGTGCCCCGTGATTTGACGAAAGTGAAATCGAAGGTCGCATTCAATCTGACGAAACGGCAACTGCTTTTGTTTCGGCACAGCGACTCTCATTGGAGTGCCGCTGTTTTTTGTTCTCCGAGATTCCGGCGGCAACACTGCCGCCACCCTCGGTATGATGGCGGTGATGCTGCCGGCGTTCTTCCTTGGAATGTACGAAAAAACGGTCAGCCCATGGAAAAGCTGCTGTCGTACTATGTGCAGTCCCGATTTCTCCGCCCAAAGATTCGCCCCTACAAGACCAACAACTACTATGCGATTTTGATGAAGGGAGGCATGACCCATGATTCCGTTTTGGAAAAAGACCGGTAAGCACAGTAAGCCCCAGTCTGCGCAGAAGCGCAGGCAGAACGCAAAGCCTGCTGTTCCCCGGACCGCCCAGCAGTCCATCCCCATGCAGCGGATGTTTGAGGATGGCACCTGTAGGGTGAAGCCGAATTATTACACCCGCACCATCCAGTATCAGGACATCAACTATCAGTTGGCGCAGCAGGAGGACAAGACCGCCATTTTTGAGGAATGGTGCAGTTTTCTGAACTTCTTCGACAGCTCCATCAAATTTGAACTGTCCTTTGTGAACATGGCAACCGACAGCACCGAGTTTGAAAAGAGCATCCGCATTCCGTTCCAGAAGGACGGCTTTGACGATGTGCGTGCAGAGTACTCCCAGATGCTGCGCCAGCAGCTTGCCAAGGGCAATAATGGTCTGACCAAGACCAAGTTCATCACCTTTGGGGTGGAGGGCGAAAGCATGGCGCAGGTCAAGCCCCGGCTGGACCACATCCAGAACGATCTGCTGAACAACTTCATCGGCTGGGTGTGCAGGCAAAGCCCCTGAATGGTGTCCAGCGGCTGAAACTCATGCACGATATGTTCAACATGGACGGCGTATCCAAGTTTCACTTTGACTGGAAAGACCTTGTGAAAAGCGGGCTGTCCGTGAAGGATGCTATTGCGCCCACCGCCTTTGCATTCAAGAACAGCCGGACCTTCCAGATGGGCGGTATCTATTGCGCCGCCAGCTTTTCTGAGCATCACGGCATCCGACATCAGCGACCAGCTTTTGAAGGACTTTCTGGACATGGATTCCGCCAGATCGTCAACATGCACATCCAGTCTGTTGACCAGAACAGAGCCATCAAGACGGTGAAGCGCACCATCACGGAACTGGACCGCAGCAAGATCGAGGAGCAGAAAGAAGGCAATCCGTGCCGGATATGATATTGACATCATTCCGTCGGATTTGGCGACCTACGGCAGAGATGCCAAGGCTCTTTTGAAGGAATTGCAGAGCCAGAACGAGCGGATGTTCCTCGTTACTTTTCTGGTGCTGAACACTGGGCGCACGGAGCAGGAGCTGGAAAACAATGTCTTTCAGGCATCCAGCATCGCCCAGAAGCACAACTGCAACCTGTGCCGGTTGGATTTCCAGCAGGAGCAGGGGCTGATGAGCAGCCTGCCGCTGGCTGACTGCCAGATCGAAATTCAGCGAGGCCTGACCACCAGCAGTACAGCCATCTTCATTCCGTTCACCACACAGGAACTGTACCAGTCCGGAAAGGAAAGCCTGTATTATGGCTTGAATGCCCTGTCCAACAACCTTATCATGGTGGACCAGAAGAAGCTGAAGAACCCCAATGGCCTGATTTTGGGTACTCCCGGCTCCGGCAAAAGTTTCTCAGGGCAAAGCGCGAGATCGCAAATGCCTTTCTGGTGACGGACGATGATATTATCATCAACGACCCCGAAGGCGAATACTCGCCGCTGGTGAATCGTTTGAAAGGTCAGGTCATCAAAATCAGCCCCAACAGCACCCAATTCGTCAACCCCATGGACATCAACGCCAACTACTCCGAGGAGGATAATCCGCTGTCCCTGAAAGCCGATTTTATTCTTTCCCTGTGCGAACTGGTGGTGGGCGGCAAAGAAGGGCTGCTGCCGGTGGAGAAAACCGTCATTGACCGCTGTGTGCATCTGATTTACCGCAAATATTTTGCGGATCCCTGCCCGGAGAATATGCCCATCCTTGAGGATCTGTACAACGCCCTGCTCCAACAGGACGAAAAAGAAGCCCACCATGTTGCTACGGCGTTGGAAATCTACGTCAAGGGCAGTCTGAATCTGTTCAACCACCGCACCAATGTGAACGTCAACAACCGCATCGTCTGCTACGACATCAAGGAACTGGGCAAACAGATGAAGAAACTCGGTATGCTCATCGTGCAGGATCAGGTATGGGGGCGTGTCACGGCAAACCGCAGCAGCGGCAAGTCTACACGGTATTATATGGACGAGATGCACCTGCTCTGAAAGAGGAGCAGACTGCGGCGTATTCCGTGGAGATCTGGAAGCGTTTCCGCAAGTGGGGTGGTATTCCCACGGGGCTGACCCAGAACGTGAAAGACCTTCTTTCTTCCCGTGAAGTCGAGAATATTTTCGAGAACAGTGACATGATCATCATATTGAATCAGGCGGCAGGAGACCGCCAGATTCTCGCAAAGCAGCTCAATATCTCTCCTCACCAGCTTTCCTATGTGACCCACTCCGGCGAGGGCGAAGGGCTGCTGTTTTTCGGCAATGTTATCCTGCCCTTTGTGGACCGTTTCCCCACCGATCTGGAACTCTACCGCATTATGACCACCAAGTTGGGTGAAGTCTCGGAGGGCGCACAGAAATGAGTGAGCCGAAACTGAACATCAAAAGAAAGTCGTCCGCAAAAAAGACCCGTTCTCCCCGAAGAAAGCCAAGGTGGAGCAGTCGGTGCCCAGAAAGAAAAAGCTGAAAACCGATGCAGATAAGGCTGCCGAAAAAGCCCAGCATTTGCGATTTGGCAAGGCAGAACTGACCCCGGACGAACTGAGCCGGTTGAGCAAGGCGCAGAAGCGGGAGATGTACGCTGCCCATGCCGCCCGCTCTGCGGTGCATCACGAAATCGACCAGTATGAGGAAGATAATGTCGGTGTGCAGGCATTGAGCGAGGGTGAAAAGGCGGCAGGAAATGTCCGTGATATTTCCAAGAGCCGCTATGCCCGGAAGCTCAAGAAGAAAGCCAAGATGCAGGGCAAGAAGGGCACCAAAACCGCTAAATCTTCCGCATCGGAGCCGACTGCGGCACAAGATACAGGCGCATCCTGCACCGGCGAGGGCGGTTCCAACTGGCTTTCCCGCTGGAAACAGCGGCAAGAAATCCACAAAAGCTACTATGCCGCGCCCGTTCGGGCACAGCGGCGCAGACCGCAGGCGGCAAAGCGGCATCCAACGGTGCATCTGCCGCCCGGTCCAGTATGGAACAGGCGGTGGAGAAAAGGGCAAAACTGCCGTCAGCACTGCCGTGAAAGGGCTGGCGAATACCGCCAAGAGCAACGCACACGTTCTGGTGATCGTGGGCGTTTTTTTTTGCTCGTCCTCATGGTGATGTCGGGCTTCTCGTCCTGCGGTATCCTCTTTTCCGGCGGTACACAGGTATCCGGGCAGACTATGTACTCCGCCGAGGACCGGGACATCCGGGGCGCAGAGCAGGACTATAAGAAGCTGGAAAAGGAACTGGATAAAAAGATCAAGCGCACCCCACAGACCACCCGGGCTACAACGAGTACCAGTACCATCTTGATCCCATCGAGCATGACCCGTGGCAGCTCACCTCGTATTTGACCACCCTTTACGACGATTACACTCGCAGCGAGGTGCAGGGCAAGTTGAAGGAGACATTCAAAAAGCAGTACAAGCTCACCACATGGGTAGAAGTACAGATACGGTATAAAACCGTGTGGGTCATCAGCCCGGCAGGCATCCCGGTTCCCACACAGGTGCCTTACGAGTATCGAATCTTCCACACCAAATTGGTGAATAAAGGGCTGGAAGTCGTTATCCGGGAAGAATTAAATGCCGACCAATGGAAACGGTACGAGATTTTTCAGGATACGCTGGGCGGCAGACCCTACCTGTTCAATGGAGGGTTACCGCCCGGTGGCTCCGATGGTTCCGGTACACCGGGCATCGACTATCAGGTTCCGGCAGAAGCCCTGACGGACAGCGAGTTTGCCGCCATCTACAAGGAAGCCCAAAAAGTATGTGGGCACACCCTATGTGTGGGGCGGTTCTACCCCGGAAACAGGATTTGATTGCAGCGGTTATGTCTGCTGGGTCTATAACCAGAACGGCTACAATGTGGGGCGCACCACCGCCAACGGTCTGTGGAACAAGAGCCAGCACATTTCCGAATCCGAAGCAAAGCCCGGAGATTTGGTCTTTTTCAAAGGCACCTACGACACCCCCGGCATGAGCCATACCGGAATCTACCTCGGCAATGGCATGATGGTCAGTGCCGGAGACCCCATCAAGTACGCAAACATTCACTCGTCCTACTGGGAGAAGCATCTCGCCGGGTTCGGACGGCTTTCAAAATGATTGGAGGGTTCAACTATGAGCGAAAAACTGGATAAGCTGCGAGCAATGCTCAAGAAAGAGCAGGAGCGCCGCATCAAGCTGAACAATCGCATTGCGGTTTTGGAGCGTCGGATTCAGGAGGAAGAAGCCGCTGAGGTCAGCAACATGGTCCGCACGGCGAACGTAACCCCGGAACAGCTCGCTGCTCTGCTGCGGCAGTCCGCAACCGCCACCCCGACCCCGGCTGCGCTGTCTGCGGTGGGTGCAACTTTTGAGAAGGAGATCGATGCAGATGAAGATTAAAAAACTGGGTGCGCTGCTGGTATCGGCGGCACTGTGCGCTGGCATGGCGGCTCCCGCTTTTGCTTTTGAGGGCGAAGCCGCCCCTGTGGAACAGCCTGTTCTGCCGGAAGTCGTGGAGGAGAATGTTGTCACCATCACAGATGAAATCTCTGGTGCCCTGACCCCGGAGGGCAACCTGACGCTGGTGGATGATTACCACACCGACTACTCCGATGGCAGCGGCCAGCAGTTCATTACGATGGTGAGCAAGTCGGGTGCGACTTTCTATCTGGTGATTGACCGCAACGCCAAGGGGCAGCAGACCGTTCACTTTCTGAATCTGGTAGACGAAACCGACCTTCTGGCTCTGATGGAGGAAGATGCTGCCGATGCTTATACCGCTGAAAAAGAAGCAGCGGCGCAGGCGGAACAGGACAGGCTGAAAGCCGAGGAAGAAGCGAAAAAAGCCGCCGAAGAAGCGGCAGCATCCGGCACGGAACAGCCCAAGGAAAACAAGGTCACAAAGATCGCATCCGGCTTTCTGGGCGTAGTCGTGCTGATCGCACTGGCGGCAGGCGGCATTTTCTACGCTTTCGCAAAGCAGAGGCAGAAAAAGCAGGCCGAAAAAAGAAGCCCTTGACCCGGATGCTAACTACACCGAGGACAAGGGCGATTTTGAAATTCCCACTGAGGATGAGCCGGAGGAGGCTGGCGAAGAAGATACCGAACCCATCTGATTTTAAGGCGGCGTTTTGCCGCCCTACATATTGCAATCAGAAACAGATTGGAGGGATTCTTATCGCAAAATTGATCGTGGCGGAAAAACCGTCCGTTGCCATGTCCTATGCCAAAGTCCTCGGTGCAACCAACCGACAGGACGGCTACCTTGAAGGGAACGGCTATCTGGTGAGCTGGTGCATCGGGCATTTGGTGGAGCTGGCACCGCCCAATGTCTACGATGAAAAGTTCACCAAGTGGAGCATTGCAGACTTGCCCATCCTGCCGGAAAAGTGGCAGTATCTGGTGTCTGCGTCCACCAAAAACAGTTTGGCATCCTGCAAAACTGATGCACCGCCCGGATGTCGAGAGCATTGTGAACAGTTGCGATTCCGGACGGGAGGGAGAACTGATCTTCCGCCTTGTCTACCAGCAAGCAGGCTGCAAAAAAGCCCTTCTCCCGCCTGTGGCTGTCCAGCATGGAGGAAAACGCCATCCGAGAGGGCTTTGTCCACCTCAAACCGTCAACTGAATACGATGCGCTGTACAATGCGGCACTCTGCCGGGAACGCGCCGACTGGATGGTCGGCATCAATGCGTCCCGGCTTTTTTTTTCGTGCCTGTACGGTCAACCGCTGGCGGTGGGGCGTGTTATGACCCCGGTGCTTGCCATGACGGTACTGCGGGAAGCTGCCATTGCTGCCTTTACGCCAGAGAAATTCTACACGGTAGATTTGGAACTGACCAGTGGCTGCACGGCATCCAGCCGCCGCATTCCCTGAAAAATCCGTTGCTGAAAACCTGTTGGAAGCCTGTCGAAAGGAGATGGTAGCAACGATCCAGCGCATCACCTGCAAGGAAAAGTCCGAGAAGTCCACCGCCGCTGTACGATCTGACCACCCTTCAGCGGGATGCTAACTGCTTGCTGGGGTACAGCGCACAGCAGACGCTGGACTATGTGCAGAGCCTGTATGAGAAGAAACTTACCACTTATCCCCGAACTGATAGCTGCTATATCACCGACGATGACGAGGAAATGCTGGAAGAACTGACCGAGGCACTGGAGGTTTTTCTCGACATTACCCCGGAAGATGTGGACGAGGCTGTGCCCCGGACACGGCGCACCGTCAACCGGGAAAAAGTCACCGACCACCACGCCATCTTGCCCACCCGCAGTATGCTGCAAGCCGATCTGGAAGCACTGCCCAAAGGCGAGCAGAACGTTCTGAAGCTCATCATTGCCCGGACGCTGATGGCGGTGAGCAAGCCCTTCCGGTATCTGGAAACCCTCCTGACCACCGAATGCGCCGGGGAGGAGTTTACCGCCAAGGGCAAAGAGGTTTTGGAGGAAGGCTGGAAAGCGGTGGAGCGCAAGGTGCTGGCAGACATCCTGAACCGGAAGCAGGAACTCACTGCCCTGCCCAATGCAGCGGAAAACGAGTGCGGCATTCTCAACGCCGAACTGAAAGAGGGGCAGACCACGCCGCCGAAACACTTTACCGAGGACACCCTGCTGCACGCTATGGAAACCGCCAGTGCAGACAGTATGCCGGAGGGCGTGGAGCGTCAGGGCATCGGCACCCCGGCTACCCGTGCCGCCACCATCGAAAAACTGGTGCAGAAGGGATTTCTGGAGCGCAAGGGCACCAAGAAAACCAAGGTTCTGCTGCCCACGGATAAGGGGAAAGCGTTAATCACCGTGATGCCCGAAGAAATTCAGTCCCCGGAAATGACCGCCGACTGGGAAACAAAGCTGCTGCAAATCGAGCGCAGCGAAATGGAGCCGGAAACTTTTATGACTGAAATCAAAGAGATGATTTCCTCGCTGGTAACGACCACCGAGGCTGCGAAAGGAGCGAATGCGCTTATGAAAAACAAAATTATTGGTGTCTGCCCGAACTGCGGTAAGCCTGTCGTGGAGCGTGAAAAGGGCTGGTTCTGCGAGAACCGGGAGTGTCGTTTCGTGCTGTGGAAGGACAATGCGTTCTTCAAGCGTCTGGGCAAGCGACTGGACGCTCATGTGGCGGACAAGCTGCTGCGGGATGGCCGTGTCCGGCTGAAGGATTGCAAGAGTGCCAAGGGCAAGACCTACAACGCCACCGTGCTGCTGAGCACCGAACCCGATGGCCGCAGCAAGTTTTCTCTGGAATTTGAAGGTGGCTGCTGATGAAAGATGATGCCGTAATAAAAAGACAACGAAGCGGTCTACCTCCTCAACGAGCAGACGTATCTGCATCTGCGGGAAAATCTCGCAGGTGTCGGGTACGAGGTTTTTGACAAAAACAGCCCGCTCCCGGTGGAGGAAGGACAGATTCCACGGGAAGCTCTGGGCAACACCCAGCGGCGCATCGAGACCGCCCGTTCGTACTATCTGGCAGAGTATCAGGACGAGCCTGTGGGGAGGATTCAGAATGTCGCTGTCACCACCTTGGAGAAGTTTCGCTCCGGGGTTCGCAAACGCCGAAATCTGGCTCCGCGTTCTCTGCCGGAGAATGATGTGCGGTTCATCGACCCGATGTACAACGAGCTGTTCCGTGTACCGGACGGCGGCGTTGTGCAGATGACCTACCCGGATGGGCACCAGCGTTCCGAGAAGGTCGAATATCTCGATGATTACCACATGAAAATTGGCTCCTCTGTGCAGCACATCTGCGAATTTGCAGAGCGCATGGCACGCAGCCATGCCATCGTGGAGCCGGAGCCGCTGACGCAGCAGAAGCAGCGAGCATGGAATCTGGAATACGATTATTATCTCACTGTGCAAACGAACGGCGGCGCATGGGAGTATGCACCCTATCAGGGCGACTGCTGCCTGTTGGAGCGCGGAAAAAGTGACGCACCTGAACTGATGATCGAAGAAGCGCGGGACGAAATTATGTACACCCACAACCTACGGAACAAGGACTGCATCCCGCTCACGCAAGAGGAGTTTACCCAGAAACTTGCAGACCGAAATGAGATACAGTCATACCGTATGAAGCAATTCCAGCAAAGCGGCCACGACTGTTATCTGGTCATGCAGCTGCATCAGGATGCAGACCCTGCGCTCCGATTTGCCGCCATGCGCTATCTGAATAAGCAGAACCTTGCTCCGTCCATTGAGAATTACGAGATCCTGTACCGGGGCAATCTCCCGGAAGGAAAGCGCAGCGTTCCGCAAGCAGAACTGCTGGAACAACTGTACCAGAAATTCAACTTCGCCTGCCCGACGGATTACCATGGGCACAGCCTGTCGGTCAGCGATGTGATCATGCTGAATCAGGATGGGAAAATCTCGGCGCATTATGTGGACAGCATCGGCTTCAAGGAACTGCCGGGGTTTCTGGATAAAAAGCAGGAGCGCTCTTCTGTTCTGCAAACTCTCAAGGAGAAGTGCGATGCCCCGGAGTGCAACCCCATCGTCTGCCGGAAAGCGAGGGCTGAACATGAACTTTGACCATGAGGAACTCATGCTGATGATGCTCTACAACACCGGCACCCGGATGGGGCTTATCCACGAACTGCGGCTCATGCAGTGCTACCTGATGCCCGATGAGATTGCCCTACGGGAGTTGTCGGAGGGCGTTATCGAAAAACTGAAACTTCTGACCGATGCGGAGTTTGCCGAACTGGAATTTCCCCGGACTGACTTTTTGCCGCCTGCGGGCGGCGTACATAGGCTCTTTTACAATGGGATTCGGTGTGGTATACTGAACTCGACAAATCTTGCTAATGTATTTGTCAAGAGTTTTTTTATAGATTTTCCGATTTTCTTTTGGTAAAAGGGTGCATTAAATTGAACCCACAGCAGTTGTGGATTTTTGAAAAAGCTATATAATAGAGTCAGTGGTTACTGTTGCTTGAGCGTTTCCATCGCTCTCGCGTAGTAGATGCGGAGAAACTTGTTGACTCCGGCCATTTTAGCTACGTTATACGGTTTCCCTTCCTGTTCCTTTTTGAGCAGAAAAAGGTAGACAGGGTCATCTTGAGGTCGTGTAAGTTTGAGTGCCTGCATAACCTCAAAGCAATACTTTCTGAGAGCCGCATTCCCACGTTTTGATATGTGGCGATTGTGGCGCTCAAATGTTCCAGACTGATATGGAGGCGCATCGTTACCAGCATAAGCGTTGAGTGCTTTTCCACTGTGAAAGCGGCGGATGTCTCCAATTTCAGCAAGGATAAGGGGACCGAGTCGATCCCCAACACCAGCCATAGAGCGCAGAACAGCGTATTCGGGCAACGTTTCAGCTAATGTTTGCATTTTTAGAATAATTGAATCAGCGGCCTTTTGTGATTCACAGACAAGTTCAAGGCATTGATCTTGAGCCGCAAGAGTGTATTCGTTTTCTCCCCTTGTTGTGATATTGCGTAATGCAGCTTCGTAAATTGCCAACCCATATGTTTTGGTTTGGCGATTTCGAGATTTCCTTGCGATTTTTTCAAAACGTCAAGAAAACGACTTTTTCCCATTTTCTTTATACGATCGTAGGATTTAAAACGATTGATAAAGAGAACGGAAAGACTGGTTTCTGGCGTTCTGGTCGTTAGAGGCAGGATGTTGGTTATGCCAGGCATCGTTTCATCCAATAGATTAAGTAGAAATACTTTGTTGGTTTTCAGCGTAAGCATTCGCTGATTATACTGTCGTGCCAAAAATCTTAAATCTTCGTATTTCTGCTCCATAGATGTGTATGGAACCAGAGAATAACTCTTTTCCAATGCATATCTGGCAATCCGCACTGCATCTTTCTTGTCCGTTTTGGCCTTGCGAAGATCCATGTCTCCGAATTTCTTGATTTGATAGGCATTAACCATACAAACAGGGAGCCCGGCTTCCTGAAACGCTTTCAGAACAGGATAGTGGTAATGCCCGGTATTTTCCATTAAGATGGTTGCAGATTGCTTGCTATTCAAAATATACTTAATGAGAGCGTCTAGTTCAGGTGCGTATGGTGGAATTCAAAAGGGCTTGTGTGCATTGATCCGTCTTGGTTTAAGATGGCTGCTACACTTTTTGACTTGGAAATATCGATTCCTACTGCGAGCATTGACATTCCTTCTTTCGTTTCGATTTATGGCTATCCAGCTTTTCCAAAGTACGCACATATTCAATCGTGAAACGGGAGCTATGTCCCAACTTGCTGAATCGAGCACAAAACAATGGAGGCTGGCTGACACATTTGTCTGCGGGCGTGGTGTCCCAATCGGAAAGTTCGTCAGACCATACCTCCATTTTAAAGGAAAAGAGCAAGGCCGGATAGACCTTACTCTTACATTATGAATCGGAAGTTAAATGAACAATTCCAGTTTGCCGATGGTCGTCAACCGGGATAGTGCCATAGGCCCTTGCTCCGAAAAATTTTTTCATAACCCGCAAGAATGTGGTCTTGATAGTACGCTTCAATTCATGCTATACTAAAACCAGCTTTAATGCACAGAAAAATTGAAGCGGAGGATAGCCAATGGATACCACTAAAAGATCACCCATCGACCGCCTGCTCTTTGCCACTTTTCTGAAAGGCCGCACTTCTTCCCGTGATATATGGGAAGAAAAGGGCGATATGACCCCCGAAGATAACAAGAAGATCATTGAGGAAACCAACGAAATCATCAACGATGATTCCACCTATCCTTTCATCAGCTACCTGTCCGACCTGCTTGCAAAATCCAAGCCCTCTGATGATGCTGTCAAAAAACTGCACGACTGCATCGACAAAGTTGCAATTGCGTTGGGGCACGACAGCACCGATGTGTTCCGTGCGCTCCTTGCAAAACTGATCGAGCAACCGGAAGAAAAGCAGACCTTTGACCGTCTGCTGGAGATGGCCGAGAAATTGGCGGCAAAGCACTGAGATAACTTTACGAGGTGATTTCAATGAGCTACGGTTGGGCAACTGTTTTCACTTTAGCGGCATGGTTTGCAGGACTTGTGATTGATGCAAATGTGCGGGTCGGCGACCTCGGTTTACGAACAGTGCTTCCTGTCATCGTGATGGGGTGCTGCGTTATGAAGTACATAAAGGACAATAGCAAATAATCTTATCTCCATACACTTTCCAGCGGGCGACCACAAAACGGGTTGCCCGCTCTTTTTATACCCTGAAAAAAAAAGGAGGAACGCTATGCCAAGCAAAACCGAAGAATATCTCGCTCTTGCCCAGCGCACGGCGAATGGTCTGACCCGGTACTGGGAAAGCTGGACGGATTACCTGACCACTGCATCCCGGCTGTACAAGTATCCCTTTGCAGACCAGTTGATGATCTACGCCCAACGCCCGGATGCCACCGCCTGCGCCGACTTTGACATCTGGAACAACCGGATGAACCGTTATGTGCGCCGGGGTGCCAAGGGTATCGCCCTGCTGGACGAATCCAGCGGATTCCCCCGGCTGCACTACGTCTTTGACGTAAGCGACACCGGGGTGCGCCGCAATTCCCGTGACCCGGAGGTGTGGCAGTACAACGATGATCTGAAACAGCCGGTTTCAGAAATGCTCGCCGCCACCTACGGCATCAGCGGCGAGCGTGTCAGCCAGCAGCTTGCGGATGTTGCCGGAAATTGGTCGCGGATTACTGGGACAACAACGGCGAGGACATTCGTGCCATCGTTGACGGTTCGCTCTTGATGGATTATGATGAAGCCGGGGTGGAGATGCAGTTCAAGTCTGCCGCCGCCATCAGCGTCACCTACACGCTGCTGGAACGCTGCGGCTTTGAGCCTGCCGGGTGGTTCGACAAGGACGATTTTCAGGCAATCTACAATTTTTCCACCCCGGATAGTGTCTACACTCTCGGCGCAGCCGTCAGCGACATGAGCCGGGAGGTGCTGCGGAACATCGAGCGCACCGTTAAAACCACCATTCGCCGCCGCAATGCAGAAAGGAGCCAATATGAATACGAACAGCAGGAACGTGACCTACTCGACCGTTGGGGACTACCAGCTCCCGAACCTGACCCTGAACCAGCCCCGGAAGCCGCTGGGCAAGTACGGCAGGCTGCGCCGGACGTACCTGATGAACCATCGCCCGGTGCTGTACAACACAATGCTCCTGAACGGGAGTCTGTACCCGCACCTGATGGAGGTAGAGCAGACGGCAGAGAGCCAGATGCAGCAGACCATGGCGCAGCTTCTGAAGCAGGACCCGGCCCCGGACAAGGAGCAGAATCAGATGGCGTGGGTGCAGCACATGAACAGCCTGAAGGCACAGGCAGAGGAACTGGTGCTGACGGAGCTGATCTACAGTTAAGTTTTCTTTGATGCCCACATTCCCACCGAAGCCAAACAAATTGAATCCATCGACCAAGCGGAGAGCGAAAAAACGCCCTCCGCTTTTGTTTTGTCGCAGGCTGAAATCGAAAACGAATTGCGTAAGCACGGTTCGGGATTTGCATGGGTGGTAAGCAGCGCATTATGGCACTGTACCAGACCCAGCCTGACCGCAATCTCCGTGCCAAGGCACTGGCAAAGGAGTACGGCATCGGTGGGCACTCCCACGATTTTCTGGACGGCAGCAGGGGCTTTGTGAATCACGACTGGAAGGGGCTGGAATTTTATCATTACCCCGACCATCAGAAAATCACCTTAAAATGGACGCAGGTGGAAAAGTATATCGACCTGATGATCCAGTCCGACCGCTACCTGACCGACAAGGAGAAGGAGCATTACACGCCCCCTGTGCCCATCACCGTAGAACCAGATGCTACCTTGACTCATGCCAAAAACCTGATCCGGGATTTCTCTCTGGAGGAATATGATTCTGAACCGGACTTCTCCAATTTGTCCAAGATCGGCATCGCCTACACCAACGCCACAGACGAGGAGATTCCGATTCAAGTTAATGTGGATTTGGTGGGATACCGGGTGGAACGGTATCTGGGTGAAGTGCTGATCGACGAGCGGCAGTACGAAAGTCTGGAAGATCTGACCGAAACTGAACTGGAAGCTCTGGATTTCTCCGAACTGGTCAGTGTCACGGACGAGGAACTGGAACACTACCACAGTAAGGTGGAGGAACGCCCGGCACTGCTGCCGCTGGATGCCGCCACTGAGTACAACGCCCTGAAGGAGCAGCACCCGGATGCGCTGGTGGGCTTTGAGCAGAACGGATACTATGAGTTCTACGGTGAGGATGCCCGGAAGGTCTGCGAACTTCTGGGCGGCAAACTTCTGGAAAAAGAAACAGCACTGGGCACCGTCCCGGTCACCGGCTTTCCCAGTAACCAGTGGGTGTACCGTGCCAAACAACTATGGCAGCGCGGCGAGAACGTCTACCTTGCCGGGCTGAACGAGGACGGCACCCATTACCAAACCAAGTATCTGCGCCGGGAAGATTATCTTCCGCTGGATGCTATCGTCCACATGGAGGGGCGTTCCTTCCGGGTGGATACGGTCAACTTCGATAAGGGCAGCGTGATCCTGCAAGATGTGGCACTGGCAGAAATGCGGATACCAGTTTTCCGGGAGGAACCGCTGGCGCTTGTCCGGGAGTTGTACGAGGAGCAGGATATGATGGAATCCCCCTGCCCGATTACAAGGTCGGTGACAATGTTATCGTTGACCTTCCCACCCGAACTATCGAAGGAACAGTCGGCTATGTAGGTGAAACGGATGTGCGCATCGACACCAGTGCGCAGGGGCAGTCATGGGATAACGAAGTTATCAATAAGCAACAATTCGAGGACGGCTTGCGGAAGAACAAACCAAATTCTACCCGGCCAGTTCGTACTGAAAAAACGGTTGCCGTATACCCCGCCAAGGAAAACAATCTGCCGTTTGACATTGTAATTCAGACGATAAGCACAGAATCACCCACAGTTGAAGCGGAACATCCTGCGCCGGAGCCTGCCGGGAACTTCCACATCACGGACGATCATCTGGGTGAGGGCGGCGCAAAACAGAAGTACGCCCGGAACATTGAAGCCATCCGAACCCTGTTCAAGCTGGAAGAGGAGCACCGGGGTGCCACCGCCGAGGAGCAGCAGGTGCTTTCGCAATATGTGGGCTGGGGCGGTCTGGCAGATGCCTTTGACCCCGGAAAAGATAGTTGGGCAAAGGAAGTATGCAGAGTTGAAAGGGCTGCTCTCCGAAGATGAGTACGCCGCCGCCCGTTCCAGCACCCTGAATGCTCACTACCAGCCCCACCGTCATCGGTGGTGATTCGCTCTATTTATGATGCAGTCGAAAAGATTGGCTTCCGGTCTGGCAACATCTTGGAGCCGTCTATGGGCGTGGGCAACTTCGTTGGAATGCTGCCGGACACCATGCAGGACAGCCGCTTGTACGGCGTGGAACTCGACAGCATCACCGGGCGTATTGCGAAAAAACTGTATCCGCAGGCTGACATTACCGTGGCTGGCTTTGAGACCACCGACCGCCGTGATTTCTACGATTTGGCGGTGGGCAACGTGCCTTTCGGTCAATATAAAGTCAACGATAAGGCGTACAACAAGCTGGGATTTAGCATCCACAATTATTTCTTTGCGAAAGCCATCGATCAGGTGCGGCCGGGCGGCATTGTGGCGTTTGTGACTTCTCGTTATACCATGGACAGCAAGGACAGCACCGCCCGCAAACACATGGCAGAGCGTGCTGATTTGCTGGGTGCCATCCGTCTGCCGAATAATGCGTTTAAGGCAAATGCAGGCACGGATGTTGTCAGTGACATTATCTTTTTGCAGAAGCGTGACCGCCCTGCGGACATTGAGCCTGCATGGGTGCAACTTGGCAAGACCGAGGACGACTTTGCCATCAACCAGTATTTTGTGGACCACCCGGAGATGGTTCTGGGCGTACTCTCTACCGAAAGCACCCAGTACGGACGAGAGGAACTGACGGTTGCTCCCATCGAGGGTGCAAACCTTGCAGACCAGCTTGCCGAGGCGGTACAGCACATTGAGGGTCAGTACACCGAAGTCGAGGTGGAAACGCCAGATATTGCGGATGCCGAGGCAGAGCGCAAGACGCTCCCTGCTGACCCGGAGGTCAAGAACTTCTCCTATACCGTAGTGGACGGCGAAGTTTTCTACCGGGAAAATTCCGTGATGACACAGGTGGAACTGTCCGACACCGCCAAGGGACGTGTCACCGGCATGGTGGAGCTGCGGCAGATCGTCAACGACCTGATTCAGCAGCAGTTGGAGGATTACCCCGATGCCGATATTAAGGCAACACAGGAGCGTTTGAACATCGCCTACGATGCCTTTACCGCCAAATATGGCTTGCTGAACGACCGCAGAAATGGGCGGCTGTTTGAGCAGGATTCCTCCTACTATCTGCTGTGTTCTTTGGAAAATCTGGACGAGCAGGGACAGCTTAAGAGCAAGGCGGCGATGTTTACGAAACGCACCATTCGCCCCGGAGCGCACTGTCACCAGTGTGGATACCCCCAGCGAAGCGTTGGCGGTGTCCATCGGAGAACGCGGCAAGGTGGATTTACCCTATATGGCAGAACTGCTGGGCACTCCCGGTGAGTACGGGCGCATTACCACCGAACTTTCCGGTGTGATCTTCAAAGACCCCTGCCGCCGACCCCACGACCCGGAAGCAGGCTGGCAGATGGCAGACGAATACCTGTCCGGCAATGTTCGGGCAAAGCTGCGCATGGCACAGTTCGCCGCCGAGACCAACCCGGAATTTGCGGTCAATGTGGATGCGCTGATTAAGGCACAGCCCAGAGAACTGGAAGCATCTGAAATTGATGTGCGGCTGGGTGCAACATGGCTTGCTCCAGAAATTATCCAAAAGTTTATGACCGAGACATTCCAGATTCCCTACTATCTGCGCCATGCAGTCAAAGTGAGTTATTCTCCGTATACCGCAGAGTGGCGCGTGGAGGGCAAAACCGCTACGGGACGGGGCGATATTATCTCCTCCGAGACCTACGGCACATCCCGCGCCAACGCCTATAAGATTCTGGAGGAGACCCTGAACCTGAAAGATGTCCGCATCTATGACACCATCGAGGATGCCGAGGGCAAGCCCAAACGGGTGCTGAACAAGCGGGAAACCATGCTGGCACAGCAAAAACAGCAGGTAATGAAAGATGCTTTCGCCAACTGGATCTGGCAAGACCCCCAGCGGCGCATTGCACTGGTGAAGCAGTACAATGAGTTGTTCAACAGCACCAGACCCCGTGAGTATGACGGTTCCCACATTCACTTTGTTGGCATGAACCCGGAAATCACCCTCCGGGAGCACCAGCGCAACGCCATCGCCCATGTGCTTTATGGCGGTAATACGCTGCTTGCACACGAAGTTGGGGCTGGCAAGACCTACGAAATGGCAGCGTCTGCCATGGAAGCGAAACGCCTTGGTTTGTGCCAGAAATCGTTGTTCGTAGTGCCCAACCATTTGACAGAACAGTGGGCAAGCGAGTTTCTGAACCTCTACCCTAATGCCAAGTTGCTGGTGGCACGGCGCAAGGACTTTGAGACCGCCAACCGCAAAAAATTCTGCGCCCGCATCGCCACCGGCGACTACGATGCCGTCATCATCGGGCATAGCCAGTTTGAGCGCATCCCGCTGTCCTTTGAGCGGCAGGAACGTATCATTCAGGAGCAAATTTATGAAACGCTTGCCGCCATCAATGAACTGAAAGCCCATGCAGGCGAGAATTTCAGCATCAAACAGATGGAAAAGACCCGGAAAACGCTGGAAACTAAGCTGGAAAAATTGCGCTCCGATGAGCGCAAAGACGATGTGATTACCTTTGAGCAACTGGGCGTTGACAGGCTTTTTGTGGACGAGTCGCATTTTACAAGAACCTCTTTTTGACCACAAAAATGCGAAATGTCGCGGGATTATCCACCAGCGAAGCGCAAAAATCCAGCGATATGTTTGGCAAGTGCCGCTATCTGGACGAGATCACCGGCGGGCGTGGCGTGGTATTTGCCACGGGAACGCCCGTGAGCAACTCCATGACCGAGCTGTACACGGTCATGCGGTACTTGCAATACAGCACCTTGCAGCAGAAAAAGCTGACCCACTTCGACTGCTGGGCATCTACTTTTGGTGAAACCACCACGGCCATCGAACTTGCCCCGGAGGGTACGGGCTATCGTGCGCGCACCCGATTTGCAAAGTTTTTCAATCTCCCGGAGTTGATGTCCATGTTCAAGGAGGTTGCGGACATTAAAACATCCGACCAGCTTCATCTTCCGGTGCCGGAGGCAAAGTTTGAACCGTGGTGGCAAAGCCGTCCGACATCCAAAAGGAAATGGTGCAGGAACTGAGCAAACGTGCCGCAGATATCCACTCCGGCACCGTGGATGCATCCGTGGACAATATGCTCTGTGTCACCAACGATGGGCAGAAAAGATTGGCTTGGACGTTCGCCTGATGAACCCCATGCTGCCGGACGACCCCAACAGCAAGCTGAACGTCTGTGTGCGGAACGTGCTGAAGATCTGGGATGAGGGCAAAGATCAGAAGCTGACACAGCTTTTGTTCTGCGATCTCTCGACGCCGAAAAACGATGGCAATTTCAACGTCTACGATGACATTCGCAAAAAGCTGGTTGCTGCCGGTGTGCCGGAAAACGAGATCGAGTTCATCCACAATGCCGACACCGAAGCAAAAAAAAGGCCACATTGTTCTCCAAAGTGCGCTCCGGCGATGTGCGGATTCTGCTCGGAAGCACGGCGAAAATGGGAGCGGGCACCAACGTCCAGTCCCGGCTTGTGGCGGTGCATCACTTGGACGTTGGCTGGAAGCCCAGCGACATGACCCAGCGCAATGGGCGAATCATCCGTCAGGGCAATATGAATAAGGAAGTCAAGGTGTTCAATTACGTCACGGAAGGGACATTTGACTCGTACTTGTTTCAGACCCTTGAGAATAAGCAGCGATTTATCAGCCAAATTATGACTTCCAAATCCCCCGTGCGCTCCTGCGAGGATGTGGACGAACAGGCACTTTCCTATGCGGAGATCAAGGCATTGTGTGCCGGAAATCCGCTCATCAAGGAGAAGATGGATTTGGATGTGCAGGTAGCAAAGCTGAAGGTGCTGAAAGCCGACCACCAGAGCCAGAAATTCCGCTTGCAAGACAAGCTGCTCACAAAATTCCCGGCTGACATTCAGGAAACGAATGCCCACATCGCCGGGCTGAAAGCTGATGCACAGCTTGCCGCTGACCACCCACAGGGCAAGGAGGAGTTCTGTGGCATGACCATCAAGGGCGTTGCCTACGACGAGAAAAAAAAGACCGCCGGTGAGCGTCTGGTGCTTGCCTGCTCCGAACTGCCCAACGCCGAAGAAAAAGTCATCGGCAGCTACCGGGGCTTTGAACTGTCCCTGCGTTTCGACACCTACCGCAGTGAGTATCAGGCATTTTGAAGGGTCAGCGGAGGTACCCGGTAGCCCTGGGCACCGACCCGCTGGGCAACATTATCCGGCTGGATAATTCGCTGAACAGCTTCCCGGAGCGCATTAACTCTGCTGAGAATGAACTGGCCACTCTACATCAGCAGCAGGCAGCAGCACAAATCGAGGTGGAAAAGCCCTTCCCACAGGAGGAAGAACTAGCAGAGAAGTCCGCTCGGCTTGCAGAGCTGAACGCCCAATTGGACGTGGATGAAAAGAGCCACGACCCGGAGCAGGGAGGAACAGCCAGGAGGATGCACCCTCGCCGTCCCTTCAGTGCTGGCGGCGCTGGAGGAAAAATCCGATAAGCCGGAGCCTGTGAAGCCCTTCCGCAGTTACTACGACAAGGATGGTGATGCCCGGTGAAAGGGAAAAGCGGGACGAGATCATCATCCTGAGAACCACAAAACGGAGAAAAACCGCATCTATGAAAAATGCTGGGCATGGGTATCCGCAGCTTGAGTGCCTATATCCGCAAAGATGGCACTGGATGGCTACTGCCTGAATCTTGACCTGCCGCAACTGCGGCGCATGGCGTATCTTTTGCAGATGTGCAGCAACAATCTGAACCAGTACGCCAAACGTGCCAATGAGAAAATGGCGGCAAAATCTACGCCACCGACATGGAGGACCTGCGGCAGCGGCTGGATGAGCTGATCGACATTGGTCGGCAGATTCTCTCCCGGCTGGCTGAACTCTAAAATTTTCCTCCGCAGTTGGAGGACTGCGGAGATACATAAGGGTTGACATCCTTGCAACGCAGTGGTTGACACCTTTATAATAGGGGCGAAAGAAAGGCAGGTGCTGGATATGAGGTTCGTTTTTAAGATGATCGTTTTCTCGTTTTGGCTGCTTACGGCTTTCCTTGCGCTGATGCTGAAATGGGCGCTGAACTTGTCGGCGTTTGTGCTGGCACTGCCCATGCTGTATATTTTCGGCTGCGGCCTCTATACTCTCTATTGTCAGGAGTGGCTGCAGTTTTTGATCTTGCTGGTGGCAGAGTTTGGCTGTTTTACGCTGATCTTCATGGGTGCTTTGATCGTAGAGGCAGCGGAGCGTTTTAATGGCTGGATTGCAGGATTATAAAATATTTCCGCCACTGTGCGGCATTTTCTTTTTGCCGGGAGGTGGTCAAACTGGCTGCAACAAGATTGATTGCACTGCACAAAAACAAGGGGAAATCCGTTGCGGCCTGCCTGAAAAGCCGCACGGATTACGCCCAGAACCCGGACAAGACACAGCAGGGCGAACTGGTCAGCAGTTACGAATGCAGTCCCCTAACCGTAGATGAAGAATTTATGCTCTCCAAACGCCAATACGAATTTGCCACCGGGCGCAGGCAGAAAAGTGATGTGATCGCCTATCAGATTCGTCAATCGTTCAAGCCCGGAGAGATCACCGCAGAGGAAGCCAACAAGGTGGGCTACGAACTGGCAATGCGTTTCACCAAAGGCAAGTATGCGTTTATCGTTGCCACCCACACGGACCGGGAGCACATCCACAACCACATTATTTATAACTCCACTGCGCTGGACAGCACCCGGAAATTCCGGGATTTTTTATTGTCCGGGCTGGCGGTGCAGCGGTTGAGCGATTTGATTTGTCTGGAACATCAGTTGTCCGTTATTGAAATCAAGCCGTACCGGGAGCGGCAAAAGCGCACACTTTATCCACCCAAAGAAAGCAATCGTGACAAGCTGTGTTCTGTAATTGACGGCATCCTGCTGAACGAGAAGCCTGTGGACTTTGAAATCTTTCTTCAAAAGCTGGAACAACAAGGCTATGAGGTCAAACGAGGAAAGCGCACTTCGGTCAAAGGCGCACGGCAGAAACGCTTTATCCGTTTTCGCACATTGGGCACCGGCTATGGCGAGGACGAGATCAAGGCGGTCATCGCCGGAGAAGCAGAACACCGCCCACATCAGAAGCAGCCGCCAAAAGAACAGTCGTTCCACCTGTTGGTGGACATTCAGGCAAAACTCTCCGAGGGCAAAGGCGAAGGCTACGCACGGTGGGCAAAACGCTATAATCTGAAAGAAATGTCCAAGACCCTGATTTTCTTACAGGAAAATAAAATCGGCAGCATCGAAGTGCAGGAGCGAGTAAATGCAGCGACTGCACGATACCATGAACTAGGCGATTCCATCAAGGCCGCAGAGCAACGTATGGCAGAGATTGCTGTCCTGCGGGCGCACATCGTCAACTATGCCAAAACCCGACCTGTGTATGATGCCTACCGTAAGGCTGGGTACAGCAAAAAGTTTCTGGAAGCACACCGGGAAGAGATCGAACTGCACAAGGCTGCGAAAGCCGCCTTTGACGAAGCGACTTTGAAAAAAGTTGCCCAAGGTAAAAAGAACTGGATGCCGAATACTCCGCACTGCTTTCTCAAAAGAAAGCTGCTTATCCAGCCTACCGTAAGGCACGGGATGAAATGCAGGAATTGAAAAAAGCACAGAAGAATGTAGAGCTGTTCTTCGCCGAGGAAAAAGACCCCAAGGAAAAATCGCAGACCCGCTAAACAGAAAACGCCGAGGATTCTTCCCATTTTGGGGAGAGTCCTCGGTGTTCTTTTTTTCGTTATAGAAGTATTTGGCACAAATGCGCAGCCTGCATCCGGCGGATGCAGTACACAAAGGGTTTGGGACTATCCCAACAAGCATTTTGCAACGCAAAATGGCGTTTGTATATACGAACGCCCTGCTTGCTACAATTGTGTTGGTTCTGAGAGTTCACAGTCAGAAAATGAAGTCTACTGTTATCACTGCTGTCGGAAGCGATGTGTCTAAAAGCAAAGGACCAGTATGTACTGGAGACCGATTGCCCTGGCTTTGAAAAAAAGCAGGCTTCTTTGTGTCTGTTGTCAATGCAATGCTGATTCATGATTTCAGCGATAGCACTATCCGTAAGCTCAAGTCAGGCCGTGCGGATGCCTTAAAAATTGCAAACTATGCACTTACATTCGCCTGGATGTAAAAGCAAGCGTTCTGGCTGACCCATTAGAGGTTGCGTCTGCCAATGCGCAGAAAATTTTGGAACGTGGGCAATGACCCCGCTTTTTTTCTTTACGAAAGGTGGCAAGGACGACATTGCCCGGAAAACATATCTTGAAAATGTCGGGGGACGCTTGCCAGCAAACGTCTGGCCATTCTCCGAAACAGGTCACACAGATGAAGTCAAAAAAGGAAATGCTGGCTATTTTTGATGGCGGGGCAACTGGTCGGCAGACTTGGAAGCGGGCAGCAACTTCAAAGAGGACGATGCACGGTGCAGCGTCCGTGTGTTTGAACGGTGCAGCATGATGGGCGGCGATTTCCTGATACTGACAATGTTCCAAAATGATTTGGCCACCTGTAATTTACAGTGGTCGACATTCGAGTTGTAATATGATATACTTATTTTGACCAATCAGAATTCAAGGAGGTTCTGTTATGCGCACGGAGAAGAAATCCAACCGATCTAGGATGGATCCTATTATTGCTTTAGTTTTGATTTTCGCTGTACTAAAAGTAACAGGATTGATTTCGTGGTCATGGCTATGGGTACTCAGCCCGATTTGGATTACCCTTTTGATTTTCGCTGCTATTTTTCTTCCATTTTGGTCGGTGGACGAATCGTTAAAGGAAAATGGTAACCTCCAATTTGTCAAGTAAGCGAATCATCACATATCCTCAGCGGGGTTGTTGGAGCTTGTGCAACAGCCCCTTTTTATATTTCTAAAACCGCTCGCTAGGCGAGTGATTCGATAAAGATTATATCGGTGAGTAATCAAGTTCAAACGAAGAATTTTGGAATAGCAGAAGCTATATTACCATGAGTGCTAATTAAAGCCTGCGAACTATGAAGCTCGTACGATATCTGAACCAGCCGGATGAACCGCTACAACACGATAAACGAAATCCGCCGAAGATTCTGCCCGTTTTTTCGGGAGGAGTCCTCGGCGGATTTTACTTTTAATATTATTTTCAAGCAGTTGTTTCTACCCATAACTTGCTGCAGAGCAGAAATTATTGAACGCTCACTAGCGATAGTCTGATTTTAACTATAGATTTATTATTAAAGATGCTACGGCTTCAAATATGTCATTATGGTCAATTACAATAACCATTTTTTCATGAGAAATTTTTTTCCAATACGCACTTGATCTCATATAATGATTTTTTGTCCAGATTATTGCTTGGCTCGTCCAAAATAATAACATTTGCATTTTTCAGCAATGCCCGCGCAATAGAAATTTTCTGCTTTTCTCCACCGGATAACGTGGCTCCATTTTCCCCTATAATTGTCCTTTCCTTATCGGGCAATAAACGCAGAACCTTGTCTAAACCTGAAAGGCGTATGGCTTGTTCATAATGTGCAGGGGTAACATCAGATATCCCATACACTATGTTGTTGTAAATCGTGTCATTAAAAAGGAATGTCCTTTGTGATACCGCTGCACATTGATTGCGGTAGAATTGTTCGGATATCTGTCTTAGTTCAATACCGTTTATAAGTATTTCTCCAGAATACCCATCTATTAGCTTCAAAAGTATTTTTGCCAGAGTTGTCTTACCACTGCCATTGGATCCTTTTATATAGCACAAAGACGGCTCTTTTATATCAAAAGACAAGTTTTGAATTATTTCTCGTTGCCTAGACGGATAGCTGTAGCATAGGTTTTTTACATTCAATTCAGTTATGGTGTCAATCGTTTTATTTCCATTGCAATTTTCTAGAACATTTTTATAAAAAGCTTCATCTATTCTTTTTTATACTTAACAATGCTGGCTGTACAATTAATATAACCGATGAGAATGAGATAATTGGTGTATATAGCTTTCCTGCATATTGGGTGACGGCAATTGCTTCTCCTATGGTCAATTGATTTCTTATAACAAAATAACCACATACAATATAGATAAAAACAGACACAAATGTCGTTACAAGTGTAAGAATTTCTGTTGTTCCACCTAGCAGAAGCGTGTGTTGAATTGCCTTATTTTTGAGATTTTCACTATATCGGTGAAATTTTTCTTGTTCTTTTTTTTTCCGTTGTTTAGTCTGATTTCCTCTTGTCCAGTAATGACTTCATTTAACTTTCCGGTGTATTGCGCATCTGATTCCAACGCATCATTAATGATTTTCTGATAATTTTTTGTTGTTTGCATACTAATCCAAATATAAATCACCATCGGAATACAGCAGAGAATCAATAAATTGGTGTTCGTTCTGCCAATCATCACTAATGCAAATATCGCCTCTATAAATCCTGTCAGAAATTTAACATTATTCGGGGAAAACAAGGATGATATCTGAGATACTTCGTTAAGCCTCGATAGCAAGTAACCGCTACCCTTTTCTGTGAAATAATCGATTGGAAATCGCAAAAAGCTTGTCAAATATATCACTTCTTAAGTCGGCAACAATGGTATGTCCCACGTTGGAAAACTGTTTAAGAGATATATAAGACAATCCGCTTTTCACAATTGTTATTATTCCTATATATAATGAACAAGCCACAATGTACCTGAAGTCTTTATTTATAAATCCAACATCGATTAATTTTTGCGTTAATAGCATCGGAACCATGGAAGCGATTGAACAAATAATCACTATCCCCGTTGCAAAAATGAGTTTTCTGATATGTTGTAGCAAGTAATTTTTCATTATGTTCATATTTAACTGCCTCAAACAATATTATGTGGGGTGTAAATATCTGCCATACCTGCAATTCCATTTGAAAAATTAAGCTTTTGACCTTTTTTTTCTACGCTCGTATAAGCCGCCAAGCATTCGGTTATCCAATGTATAGTTCTTTCACAATAATCACTTCCATCCAGTTCTAGTGCCGGGAATGTTTTTATTGATGCATAACATAGAGAACATAGTCTAGAGCAATTACATTCTTTACACTTTGCAAGGATGCAATCATTGTATGCACAAATTGCATTTTTGGCAGCAGCAAAACAAAAACCTTTGTCCACCGACCCAATCTCAAGTCCTTGCATATTTGTTTTTTCACAAATCTTATAGACACCATCACTCTCTACAAACAATTTGTCGCCCGGCACACATGCACCGCAGCAACAGTCGTAAAAAGCACTATCGCTACAAAATTTAACTCTCTCGGAAATAGAAAAAAAAATTTGTGAAAATAACAGTGACAAGAAAATTGGAGGGATCTTATTAGCGACAACGTATTCCAAATATTTTTCCTGTAGCATATCCAGTTGCTTACGATGCGCTATAAATTGCTCTTGGGATATATTGTCATAGAAGTCTGTAAACGCACCGTTAATTCGAGAGGCTCGCAATACTGCCGGAAACTTTCCTCCCTTTCTTCTGTCATTTTTTCATAAAATTCAGTAAGTGCAACCAGATCACTCGTAACATCATAGCAACAAACTGAATATATACTTTTATAAAAAGAAAAGTTTTCCTCAATTATTTCCATGAGACAATCGTAGGTGGGCGCACCACCTCTAGTGACCCTGTATCTATCATGATTATCTTTCGTTCCATCAAGGCTTACAACTATCCAGAATCCATTCTCTTTTAAAAAAATTTGCAATATCTTTATTCTTTAATAGAAGACCATTAGTAGTAATTGAGTAGTTAAAACAATATTGTGAATATTCCGATTTTACGTATTCGACAGTCTTTTTTATAACGTCAAACCCAAGCAACGGCTCTCCACCATAAAATGCAATGACTGGCTTTCGTGTTTTATTCCTTTCCCATGTGCGATGGAAATGACTCAAAAAGTCATCGACAGCTTTTTTCGCTGTCTCCCATTTCATATAGACTTCAGAATAGAATTTGGTGTCCGGATAATGTTCTGAGTAAATGCAATATTTACAGCGCATATTACATTGTTCAGTGACTTTCAACGTTAATTGCGAAAATCCATTAGTGTGTAAGTGTGTTTCTATAGAATCGACATTTCGTGGAACCTGAATAGTATGATTTTGCAAATTACCAATAAGATTAGCGTAGTATCTATCCATATAATTAGCAGATTGGCTCTTTCCATGTTCCATAACTGATAATAGTTTCGGATCATACGGAAAAATCATACCAGTATCATCATTATAGATGAATTCTTCACCGTCAAAATCTTTATATACTAATGCTTTCATAATAAACACCATTTTTAACTATAGTACAAGTTGATATTGTTATTCACATTATTCTTTGGAGTAAAACAGTAAATAGCACGAATAAGCAGAACAAATTAAACCCTTCTTGTTGCATACCGGGAAAACTTATTCGTTATGTTTTATTATGCAGGATGTGACAATTTAGAGATGAGCATTTGCGGTTAATGCTGTTCCTCCGGTCACTGCATCAACAATAACGATTGCCGAATCGCCAATGCATGCTAAACATCCCGCCGCACAAATTGCAATACATTTAATTCCTCTGGATTCATTAGCTTCACTCATATAATCTTCCTCCAAATAGTTCAGTCCTGGGGACGCTGTGTCAACCCTGTAGTAAGTGAGACACCACCAGTCGTTGCATCAACAATGACAACTGGACCATCTGTGATGCAGGCAAAGCATCCTGCGCCACACACGGCTGCGCACGTCACGCCACAGACAACGATTCTGCTTTCATTCATAAATATTCCTTTCCCCCAGTATGCAACAAAAAAAATTTAATTAGTCTAATCAATCTGTAAAAGGACAGTTGATTTTTCCGTTCATCGTATGTTTTAAAGAAGGACAACTATGACAATGCTTTCTGTTTTTACATTTCAAACAATTTTTTGCTTCAATTTCAGGTTTCTGCCATAACGATTTCAAATCAGAAACAATTGAAGAAATTTCGTCTTTGTCAATATTTCCGATACGGTAACCGTTTTTAAGTAATTCGCGGCACGCAGAAATGTTTCCATCTGCAGAAACATAAATTTTGCCAACAATGCATGGATGATAATAATTAAAAATAGTATTTCTATCTAAAGTATCCGACTCTAAAAATACCTTTTCTAAAACCAGATACTCATTTGAATCCAGCTTTTTTGTATACAAGGGCTTTCTACACTATTACCAGAGCTTAATGTTGTTGTAGAATATCTAAGCCCCTTAATTCGCAAGATATCTAAAAGGCCCTTTTGAGATTCATTATATTCTCGATTTAAAATAATGTTAAGCGTGACTTTTCTACTCTTCAATTTTTTCAGTAACAATGCGTCAGATTGTAGGAGAACACCATTTGTTTTAACTACAATGTTGATTTTCCCATTACTCTTTTTTTTGAATAAAGTCAATCACCTTTATAAGTTTATTCGGGATGGTTAATGGATCTCCACCTTCGATAACAACCTCTTTCAACCCGTAAATATAAAGAGAATCAATAAATTTAAAAGGGTATCCAACTGCAGTTCGTGATTTCTACTCGAACTTTCGCAAACGAGACAGGGAAACTCGTATAAAGAATTGCAACTATTGCACTGAAAACTACATTTATCTGTCAACTGCAATGTGAGAAACTGGATTTTAGGCATTACGTTTTTGTCTTTAGCTGAGATGCCTTTTGCGCCATAATCCCATGTATCAAAAAAACAAACAGGTTTTTCGCTAATAACTACTGCATAGTTCTGTTTTAGTATATCAAAAAATGTGTTCCACTGGTTTCCGTATTTTTTTAATAAAAGTTCTTCAGTTGTTCCTTTAATCAATTCTCGAACCATGGCTACATTCTTAGCATCAATGGTATAAGTTTTTGCAGTAATCTCGTTGTATAGTACAATACTTTTTCCGAGATCTAATGGTTCATATTCATACGCAAGTCTTACATACATTTTTAATGGTTTTCCTTTCGCTGTTGTCTTTGAAAGTTTGTAAACAAAAATTCCTTCATTCATGTTATATTGGTTTACATGAAGGGTGTTCAGTTTTTCAATTACCGTGCAATTTAGCAAATAACCGTTTGTTACAATTGTTGCATCGTAGGCAATGGCATTCTTTTTTGTAGATGTCAACGAATTTTATCGACAGGTTTTCGATGATATCGAGGGCAAGGAGGGGTTCCCCACCATACCATGTTACGGTGAAGGTTTCAAGATGAGGTGCTTCGGATTCGACAAATTTAACAATCGCCTCTTGTATGGCTTCTGACATAGTGGAAGCGCGGAGAACGGATCCTTCATAGCAGTACACACACCGGAAGTTACAATTTGATGTAGCGGCAATTACCAATGAGAGATGAGAACGGTTGTATCGGAACAAAGTTGCTCATACTTCAAAATAGCTTTTTCGTCAATGGAATCGCCAATAATGAATCCACCGGTCTTCAGGTCCTTCAAAAAGCCTCATATGAGATTTTTTGATGAGTCTGTCGGAAATTTTCATATTGTTCGACTTTAGAATGGTCAACGAGCGCAAGGGCGAGCGATTTTGCATTGAACATCAATTTCTGTGAAGGATTGGTTAGAAAATCATAGATACTGTTATATTGCTATACTTTCATGACTATACTCCTTGGTATTTTTATAATGCGCGAAGATAATTTTGTTTTACTCAAATACAATGAGAAAGTCCATATTATGGTAATGAAAAACGGTTTTTCTGTCATGAAAAGGCAACAAAAAAAACATTGAGCTAGTAACTGAAACTGACTCAATGTCTTTCAACTAAGAAAAAGCTTTTATGATATCGTGGAGTATTTTCATTTGCTGTGGTGAAAAATCTTTTCCTCGCTGACTTGGCGCTAAGAATTCCCTGCGCAAATCTTCAAGGATAGCTTGCTGTGCAGGAGCAAGGCCTGATAATGAAAGTGACTCACTTGTTTCAAGATCAAGGAGCTCATCGGTGGAAATGCCGAACAATAAAGAGATACTAGCAAGGACATCTAGAGGAATTGCATGGGCATCACTTTCATACCCGCTGATTGTTGAAACAGCCTTGTTCAGACGCTTTGCTAAATCGGCTTGCGTCCAGTTTCGACTTTCTCGTAATGATTTGAGTTTTTCGCCAAGATAATGCTCCATTTTAGTCCACTCCTATCATATAGAGTGTACTATTTGAGATTTCAACATAATCGTATTATAGTCACTATAAGATTCGATTATGTTGAATTTTTGTTGACTTGAAGGAGTGTCTGGGATATTTTGAATAACAAATAGCTGGTTCGTTTATCTTGGGGGAATTTCAGATGAATGTATTGATCTGTGATGATGAATGGAGTGTTACGGAGCAGGTTTCAGAGCTGCTTCAAAAGCATTGCGCAGAAACTGGAACGCAGGTGCGGTTTCACCTGTTTGATGCTCCCTGTGCAATCAAAGACTTTGCGGAGTACGATATTGCGATTCTGGATATTGATATGGGAAACTTCAGCGGCATTGATCTGGCGCGGAGACTTCGGAAAGAAAAACAGGGGATAGTTATCATTTTTCTGACGAACTTCATCCAGTATGCGCCGGAAGGGTTTGAGGTACAGGCGTTTCGGTATCTTTTGAAAAGTGATATGCAGGAAAGACTGGTATCCTATTTTGAGGACGCAGTCAGGGAAGTGGTTCGGGAAAAACAAATCATTACGATATCTGTCAATTCAGAATTGATCGATATCCCGGTAAGTCATATTCTCTATCTGGAGTCAAATCTGCGAATCATTATCATGCACCTGATCCATGATGAACGGAAGGAATATCGGTTTTATGGAAACATGACGGATTTGTCAGAAAAGTTGGAAGACCTTGGATTTCTGCGGATCCAAAAGTCTTTTTGGTAAATATGGAGTACATTGAACAGATGCAGTATGAGAAGGTGAGCTTGCGCGGCGGGATTGTTTTGCCCTCAAGTGCTAAAAATCGCAAAGAACTAAAACAGCATTACTTGAAATGGAGAGGGAAAAATCGATGGATGATCTCTTGAGCTTTCTTTATACCGGGATTGATACGCTGTCGCTGGTATTCTTTCTAGATGCGTTTGCCACCAGACGCTGGGATAATTGGAAATTCAAACTGGGTGTCGGGTGTTTTGTTGCGCTACTTTTTTGGGTGCTGCAGGTTCCGTTTGTATTCTTCGGGCGAGATCAGGCTATGAAGATCGGCATGATTCTTTTGTCGTACACGATAAGCGCAAGAGTCCTATACAAAGAGATTTCCGATAAAATGCTGCTGCTATTGGTTTGCATAGAATACCTTGTTACCTATTACCTATCATTCGGCCTCGGTATGATGGGGGCTTTTATCTGCGGGGTGGATGGAGAATCTTTTCAGACAAGTTTTCCGCGTGCAATGGTCTACGGCGGGATCAATTATTCAACAGAACTCTTTCTGGCATATACATTTCGACGAGTTATGAGGAAAAGAAGCTTTTCGGGAAGACCCAATAGGTTGACTGGCGTACGGTCATGGCTCTACTTTTTGTTTCCAAGTACATCGGTTGTGATGCTTGTGCTTTTGCTGTACATGACAACTGGGAAAAACGCAAGTGAAATGGTGATTGCTGCTGCCTGCAGTTTGATTTTTGCTACCAATGTGGCCGTTTTATATCTTTTGGAACGGATGGAAAAGACGGTTGAAAATCAGGAAAGAGTTTTGGCACTGGAACAACAGCTTCAGTTTCAGGCTAAAAATATGGAATCGGCAAGTCAGCTTTACACTGCTCAGCGACATAAGGTGCACGACTTTCGGGCACACCTTAACACGCTTCAAGGTCTTTTGGAAAATCAGGAGTACGATGCGGCAGAACAATATTTGAATTCTGTGACCCAAGAGCAAACAGATCGATTGTTCTTAGTAAACTCCCACCATGCGATTTTGGATGCGCTGTTCAATACGAAAGCAACTGAAGCGATTCAAAAGGGAATTGAAATCGATTTTGAGCTGAATGATTTATCGACGCTTCCTTTTGATGTATCGGATATGGTCGTTTTGTTTTCCAATCTACTAGATAATGCAATTGAAGCATGCGAAAAAATCAATAGCAATAGAGTGATTCGCGTTTCTGCTGTGCTGAAACAAAGCTTTTTGTTTTCTATTCGAAATACGACCCTTCCGGTCGAAATAAAAAATGATACGATCAAAACGACAAAACCGAATGCACATCTTCACGGATTCGGGCTTTCCAATATAAAACTTATTCTGAACAAATATCATGCAGACTTTGTTATGGACTATGAAGATGGATGGTTTCAGTTTACCGGAGAGATTGAAACATAGCCGATTTTATGACATTGAAACCAGATTTCGTTACAAAATCATGGACGTGGAGCCGCATAAGGTGTATTTCACAGGTAAAAGTTTTTGATGGTAGGAATCTTCAATGAATGAAATTGCAAAAAAAACTCGCCGGCATCTGTGTGAAAAATAAGCTTGTTGCTCCGGAGATGTTTGAGTGGTGTGTTTACAGTATTGAAAAAAAAATGGTGACATTTTGCACATGGGTAGTATTGATTTCAATTGGTGCACACCTGTTTGGATTTCCATGTACCTTGTGCTTTACTCTTGGATTTCTTGTATTGCGGCGTAGAACAAATGGATATCATGCGAAAACATATATTAGATGCTTGATTGGATCGATTCTGATTGAATGCAGCTCTATATTTGTAGTACGAAATGCTCCGATGGAATGGCTGATACTCATTATTGTTTTATCAAATCTGATGGTTCTCAAGGTTGCCCCTGTCAACAACAAACAAATTCATTTGACAGCAGGTGAAATGAACGCCATGAAAAAGGAAATTCGAAAGATACTTATTGGAATGGATATTCTATGCCTTCTGTGCGTTTTTTGTTATCCGGCAAGTGATATGGGAAAAGGATTAGTCGCTGCACTGGCGGCAGATGCGATAACGCTAGTGGCGGCTGATTTATATAAAGCAAAGGAACGGTAATTTTATGAAGTACAATACCTCAAAAGTAATCCAGAAGACACTCAACGATATGATTAGGCGAGATATGGAAGGTTGGCCACCGGTCTGCACAGGCTGGATGTATCAACCGAAACGTCCGGAACAGATGCAGAAGGAAGAAAATGCGCTCAGAATGAAGACCGAAAAACCGAACCCGAACCTCTAAAGAACCAGACGGGTAATTTTTCTTCGACGCTATATGACGCTACATATAGTTCAGTTCCGTCAATAGGGGTGTTTCCGCATTCATTATTGATAGCAATAGGGAGTTTCCTTTTACTATTATGGAGATTGTAATGTGCAATTCCCATACTCCGCCCGCCTTGCCATCATCGACAAAGAAAGGACGAAGAAACATGAAAAGGAGATTGATCGAGTACCAATCAAGCCCTGGCAGCCAGAACTTGGTTCGCCGCCGACTGCTTTCCTGCACTCCGACCTTATGGCGCAGCTTGCGACTGCGTTGCTCTGTGGTCGGAGGGCTGGCTTATGTACTTTGATTCTTACGCCGCCGGCAAACGTATCCAGTACCTGCGCAAGGTCAATGGCATGACGCAGGAAGAGTTGGCAATCAAACTGAATATCAGTGACCGCCACCTCCGTCGAATTGAACGAGGGGAAGAAGCACCGTCGATTGATCTTTTGCTGAGCTCAAGGAGACTTTTCGTACCACGCTGGACTACTTGATTGTTGGACATTCCCCCTCTGAGGAAGAAGAACTGTTAAGGAAGAAAATCTGTACAAAAATTGCATCGTATCGCGCGTAGCTTAGATGCTGTTGCGGACGATTTATAATTACACATGACTGCCCTTCTGGATAGTCGGCTCAAATGAGCTGCTATCTGAAAGGGCTTTTTCTTTGAAAAAAGCAAAATCGCATTTTTGAAAATTGCGAAACAAAACAAGACGTAAGTACGCATGGTTTTGCAAGAAACCGGACGTAATAGGTCCGGTTTTTGAGTGGAAAAGCGGACCTATTACGTCCTAAAAAGCATTCAGCTTTCAGGTACACTATGGTCACAGCAAGGGCAACACCCCAGACGGGGAGAAGCCCGGAGCTGTAAAGCGCACCTTGAAAACTGAATATCATTCCCTCGGACAAAATAATGAAACTTCCGTAACTCGCGGCCCGGTCATAACGAAGACGGGGTGGCTGAAGAAGCCAATGTGGAGTGTGGGTGCAAGTCCCCACTTACCGAGGTGCACTCCAAATCCAACGGGGGTCGAGGACAAATAGGTTGGAAACTTAAAGCAAAACTTCAAAGCCCACCACCGGGATTCTTCTGAATCTAGGCAGTGGGCTTTTTCCATATCGAATATTCATTCTGATGACACGGAGGTAATGACTATGAGCCGTACTTTTACCCACAAGACCGATGAATCGACCCTGACCACTCTCTGCCCCCGCTGCCTGAATGCTTTTCGGAACACCCGTGGCATCCGTGTCCGCCGTGCAGACCCCTATCAGCTCACCAAGGAGCCTTGCACCTACTGCCAGACCAACTTCGGCTACGACTACTACATCCAGCCCACCAGCCCGAAATCCACCTACTTTAAGAAGGGACGGTTTGATGATGAATCTGAATGCGCTTAAGATCGACCCGGAGTTTCAGGGCAAGATCCCGCCGCTGAACGCCGAGGAGGAACACATCTTAGAGCAGAACATGATTCAGGAGCGGCGGCTTCTGAATCCGCTCATCATCTGGAACGGTTACATACTGGATGGACATTCCCGGTATCGCATCCTCAAGCATCACCCGGAAATCGCTTTTGAAGTGAAGGAAATCCAGTTGCCCGACCGTTACGCTGCACTGGCATGGATCTGTCAGAATCAGTTGGGGCGCAGAAATCTTGACCCGGAACGCCGGAAGTTCTTGATGGGGAAAACCTACGAAAATGAAAAACTTTCTGTGGGTGGATCAACACATAGAGAACATGATGAATCCGGGAAATTCACCTCATGTAGACAAAATGTCCACATGAGGTCAACCGAAAAACGAACTTGTGAACGTATTGCCAACAAAAATGGTGTCAGTTCCAAGTTTGTGCAACGAGCAGAAAAATACGCAAAAGGCGTTGATGCGGCGGAAGCTGCCGTCCCCGGTGCAATGGAGGAAATACTGACCGGGCATATCAAGGCTACCGATGCCGAGATCACCGCTTTGGCGCAAACCCCAAAAGAAGAAATCCCAGCCATCATCAAGGAGCTACGCAAACCCAAGAAGGACCGGAAAGCAAAGAAGCCGATAAGCCCGGAAAAATCCGATGTTGCTGCCGACGATGCTCCTGATTCCAATGAAGTCCATACCGAGGATGAAATTGAGCCAGTAAGCAATTCGCCCCCGGATTTCAAAAGGAGTATCCAAGGTCACAAACGCTGTCTTACAGACGAAGATCGAAAACGACTTCGGCAATCCATTGACAACCGCCACCATAAAACGACCGTTGCGAACGGCTCAATTATGATGTGCGAAGTTCAGGGCGCAAAGGAGGATTTTATCCGCCGCTGGAATCTCGTATTCAAAGACTATCCCGATGTTTTTGAGGACAACGACTGCAGAAGTGCCATTCTTTTTCTGATTGATGACACTTCTGCCTATCTTCAGACGATAAAGGAGAGAGCGCTATGATGATTTCTAATCTGAACCTTGCCAAACTGCCCGAATGTGTTTGCGAGATGCGCTACATCGACAGCGCACTCTTGACCCCCTGCGCTGAATACCAGCGTGTTTTGCGAACCAGAAAGGTGGAAGAGATTTCTGCCACCTTTTCGGAATACGTTGCCAACGAACCGAGAGTCAGCTACCGTGATGGCCGCTACCATGTTTTTGATGGTCAGAACACCATCGAAGCGCGAATCGCCTGCAACGGAGGTCATGACCTCCCGATTCTCTGCAAAGTCTTTCACGGCCTTTCCAAAAAGGATGAAGCCCTTTTGTTTGCTGTTCAGACGGGCATTTCCACCGATCTGACCGCAGGTGAGCGGCTTCGTGCTGACATCGTGGCAGAAGATGAGGATGCCTGTGCATTTGTTGCAGCTACCGAAGCAACTGGTGCTACTTTTGCACTGGATGGCATCCGAGCCGAGTGGAAGATCTACTGCATCCGCTCTGCCTATTATATTTATAAGAACTACGGTTCTGACATCTATCAGGAAGCCCTGAAGATCATCGTGGAGGCATGGTGGGGCGATTCCGATTCGTTCCTGTCCGGCATCCTCCACGGTGTCACTCGCTTTGTGGCAATGTACCGGGATGAGTACAGCCGGGAGCGCCTGATTGCACGGCTCTCCACGGTGCACCCCAAAACCATCACCAAAAATGCACGGAAGGACACGGGCAACACCGCCGACCGCCACATGAAGCAGATTCTGGAGATCTACAATGGCTCCAGCCGTTCACTGAGCCTTCCTGTAAAACGTTGATGCTCTCGCCTTTATCGGCATACTCCTTTTTTCCTGCAAGAGCCGCCTGCCATAAACGGGCGGCTTTTGCTACATATAGAAGGATAGGAGGTCTGATCGCTATCATACCAAAAGACTGGAAATACCTCAGAGGGGACATTTACTATGCAGACATGGAGCCGCACATCGGCTCCGAACAGGGCGGCACCCGTCCTGTGGTGGTTCTGCAAAACGATGTAGGAAACCGCTATGCGCCTACCCTTATCGTGGCGACAGTGACTTCCCGCACCGAGAAAAAGAAATACCAGCCCACACACGTTCTGATAACCCATAATACATTTGAGAAGCCATCTGTGGTTCAACTGGAACAGATCTTCACGATAGACAAAAGCCGCATACAACGCTTTCTAGGGCAGGTTACGCAGCAGGAAATGTGTCAGATCGACCGTGCGGTCGTTTTCAGCCTTGACCTCAATGCACTATTTTCCGAAATTACAACAGATTGTAATATCAAAGGAGAATTATTTGGGTGAGGAAAATCTGAATCCCCGTGATGCGTACCGTGTGATGCTCCGGGATTACCCGGACGTGCTGAACATCGACCAGATGTGCGAGATACTGAGCGTCAGCACAAAAACCGGGTATGCACTTCTGAAAAAGGGAGCGTCCAGCATTTGAAGGTCGGACGCTCCTACCGCATCCCCAAAGCACACCTTTTAACTTATCTTATCGGATTCGCACCCGGTCACACCATCCGGGCGTGACATCCTTGCATTCTCTCCTGCCGTTGGGTACACTGATGGTGTCAGCGGCAGAAGTTACATATTCAAGTGGATGCAAAGACAGGAGGTAACACTATGGTAGCAGGGCATCTGCAAAAAAAAATGACTTCTATTACATCGTTCTGAGTTACAAGGACGCAGCTGGAAAGCGAAAGACCAAGTGGGAAGCCACCGGTCTGTCCGTCAAGAGGAACAAGAAGAAAGCCGAGGCTCTTTTGCTGGAACGTCGGCGAAACTTCATGGTTTCCACCGCACCTGCGGAGATCCGCTTAGACGATGACATTCTCTTTTCGGACTTCATGCTGAAATGGCTGGAAGTCACGAAAAGCACTATCCAAATCACGACCTATGCCAGCTATCAGGGAATGGTGGAGCGTGTGATCGTTCCCTATTTCCGAAAGCGCAATATCAAGCTGGTAGACCTGAAAGCCACCGACTTGCAGGACTTCTACACCAAGCAGCTTGAACGGGTCAAGGCAAATTCCGTGATCCATTATCATGCAAACATCCACAAGGCGTTGAAGTATGCGGTGAAAATCGACCTGATCCCCAACCCAGCAGATAAGGTCGAGCGTCCTAAGAAGAATGAGTTCAAAGGCAGCTATTACAGCGCCGAAGAGATTCATGCTTTGACGGAGGTCGCAGAGGGCACCAAGTTAGAGATCCCGGTTCTGCTGGCATCCTTCTACGGTCTGCGCCGCAGCGAGGTGCTGGGTCTGAAATGGGATGCCATCGACTTTGAAGCCAACACGCTGGAGGTCAAGCACATCGTCACGCAGGCATCCATCGACGGCAAAAAGGTTCTGGTGCAGGCTGACCGTGCAAAAACGAAATCCAGCCTGCGGACGCTGCCCCTTGTGCCGCCCATCCGTGACCGCCTGCTGATGCTGAAAGGTCAGCAGGACACCTACCGCCGCCTGTGCGGTAAAAGCTACAAACGGGAGTATCTGGGCTATCTGTGTGTGGATGAGATCGGAAACATCATCCGCCCCAACTACGTTTCCGAACAGTTCCCGAAGCTGTTGGAGAAAAACGGTCTGCGTCCTATCCGCTTCCACGACCTGCGTCACAGCTGCGCCAGCCTTCTTCTGGCAAACGGCGTTCCCATGAAGCAGATTCAGGAATGGCTGGGGCACAGCGACTTCTCCACCACCGCCAATATTTACGCCCACCTCGATTACGCTTCCAAGCTCTCGTCTGCACAGGCGATGCTGGAAGGGCTGGGCTATGGCAATGCGTCAGCATGATGCCATACGCCCCAAAGACAGGGTAGACGGGCGATGTTCCGGCAAAAAAGAATGGACAGACGAATAAAATTCATCTGTCCATTCGATTTGGCGGAGCATCAGGGAGTCGAACCCTGGCACCGGTCTCCCGGCCTATCGCATTTCGAGTGCGACCTCTTACGACCACTTGAGTAATGCTCCACATATTAAATTTTAGAATGCTCCGTGCATTCTGGGAAAACTTTGGAGAGAATTTCAGGAGAGAACGACCGAAAATCGTTCACTCTCGAAGTCGGAAAACCCGCATGAAACCTAGCAAAACCGGAAACTCACTTCCAAAAAGCCAGTTAGATTTCGAGTCAATCTCGTTACGACCGCTTCGATACGTCTGCTTATTTAGTTTTTATCGCACCGCCTCGCACAGCGTTTGGAAAAATGCGAGATTTCGATGCAAGATAACGATGAAAGGTTGGGTACGCGACACCCGATAAAGCCCGCCGTTATGGGATTTCCTGCGGACAAGGTGACCTGCCGGATGCAAACTTTCGAGTGCTCCCTCTTACGACCTCTTGGGGAATGCTCCATGTTCTGGGTTCCTGCCGGATACTAAATTAGTATAGCAAAAAAATGCCGTCCCGCGTCAAGATGCGGGGCGGCATAATTCCTGTATACTGGGGATATCTCATGTGCATCAGAACAAATGCTGTTTCTGCACCGGGCCGGGGGCAAAGGGGGTATCCTCGTGGTGGCGCACCACGGTCACCTCACGAGTCTTTTCCTCCACATGGCCGTTGGCTTTGGGCACACTGTAAAAAGCTGCGGGTAATGTTATAATAGCCGCGCATGTGCTGCACCAAGTATTCGGCTACAGCGGGCAGGCAGTCGGTATCCTCAATGTTTTCATAGTTATAGTCTGCGTACAAAAATGCCGTGTGCTCCCCCTTGCAGACCAGCGTGATTCCCGCTTCGTCCAGATGCAGTTCATCCACAGCGCACTGCTTCAGGCCGCTCAGGCCACTTTCGCTGGCAAGTTGGGTGGCGCGGCGGCGCATAGCCAATGGAACGGACTGCGGGTCCAGCGCTTCGTTGCCGCGCTGGCCGATCTCCAGCAGGATGTCCCGCATCATGCGGCTTTCCAGCAGCGGGCGGATCTTTTCCTTCGCGCGGGCTTCCTCGGTTTTTGCCTGAATTTTTTGCAGCAGTCCCATTCTTTTTCCTCACTAAACACATATCATTGCCCTGCGCACATCCGCATCGGCATCAGGGGCATCTTACTTTTTCATCGTGTAACTAATATTATATTATAGCATACCTTTTCATCCTGTGCCAGCGCGGAAGATAACTTTTACACCAAATTCATTCTGGTAAATCTTTTTTAGCTGTGTGCTTTTTTGTATTCAGCTTTCATTCTTTTTTCTCCGTCAAAAGCACAAATTCAATCCCCGTTTTTTGTCTATTTTACTCTTTGCCTCATGCCATTCATTCTTATTTTTCTTTTCTCCTTTCTTTCACGTTGCACCCTGACAGTTTCTGCATTATACTGATAAAAAAGTGCGCCGGCAAGTTTTCCCCCGCCGGCAGCCGGACAGGAGTGCGGCCTATGAACATTACCGCGTTTGCCCAATATGCCGGGGTATCCAAGGCAGCGGTCAGCCGCTATTTTAATGGTGGGTACTTAAGTGCCGAAAAGCGCGCCCAGATTGCCGCTGCGGTGGAAGCCACCGGCTACCGCCCCAGTATGCAGGCCCAGATGCTGCGCACCCGCCGCACGCGGCAGATCGGGGTGATCATGCCGCGGCTGAGCAGCGAAAGCTGCGCCCGCATGGTGGAGGGCATCAGCCGGGTACTGGACGATCAGAACTACCAGCTGCTGCTGATCAACACCGCCAACGACAACACCCGCGAAGTGCGCGCGCTGGATACCCTGCGGCATGATACGGTGGACGGCATTATCCTGATTGCCACCATGTTTACCCCGGAACACCACGCGGTGCTGCAAAGCCTGCATGTGCCGGTGGTAATCGTGGGGCAGCAGTATCCCGGGTTCAGCTGCGTGTTCCACGATGATTTCGGCGCGGCGCAGGCCGCCACCGCCCACATGCTGCAAAAGGGGCGGCGCAAGCCGGGCTACCTGGGCGTGACCCTGCTGGACAAAGCCGTCGGCCTTGCCCGGCGCGAAGGCTTTGACAGTGCGCTGCGGGATGCAGGTCTCGTGCCCCAGCCGCAGCGAATGAGCATTGCCAAGTTCAACATGGAATCCGGCTACCACCAGGCGGAGCAGCTGTTTGGCCGTGCGCCGGGGCTGGACTGCCTGTTCTGCGCGACCGACTCCATCGCCCTGGGTGCGCTGCAATACTGTCGCAGCCACAGTCTGCGGGTGCCGGATGACATCATGATTGCCGCTATGGGCGACAACCGCATTGGCCGCGTTGCCTATGTGCCACTGACCAGCGCCCATCTGCATTACCGCACCGCCGGGGACAAAGCCGCCCGCCTGCTGCTGGACATGCTGGCGGACCCCATGCCGAGCCGCAGATGATCAAGCTGGATTATGAGTTAAAATGCCGGGCCTCCACCGGGGATGACAACTCAGATGAAAATGTCTGGTCGCTATAACAGGCATCCTTTGCGCCACACTTCCCTGCATCACTGCGGGGAAGTTTTAGTTTTGTGCACCCTTTCCATGCAGCCCCCTGTTTTTTGTGCATTTTACCAAAGAACGGTGTGAAACTGTGTGAAATCGATAACAGAATCTTTGCAAGTTGGGTCGTTTGGTCAATAGAAAAAGCACTCACCTTCGTATATAATAAAGCTGTCAAATGAAACAGGCCCCGGAACCTCCTACCAGGCCAACAGATAAAAGAAGGAGCGTGCAACATGGATTACAAGAAAGCAGCCCAGCAGGTACTGGACAACATCGGCGGTGCTTCCAACATTGTATCGGCCGCACACTGCGCAACCCGCCTGCGCCTGGTGATTGCGGATAATTCCAAGGTGAACAAAAAAGAGCTCGAAAATGCTGAGGGCGCCAAGGGCGTATTTGAAGCCCAGGGCCAGCTGCAGATCATCTTCGGCACCGGCATTGTGAACAAGGTGTATGACGAGTTCACCGCCCTGGCCGGAATCACCGGTGCCAGCAAGGAGGAAGTCAAACAGGCTGCCGCTTCCAAAGCGCCGTGGTACCAGCGGGCCATCAAGACCCTGGGCGATATCTTTGTTCCCATCATCCCCGCCATCGTGGCTTCCGGCTTTTTGATGGGCATTATGGAAGCGCTGAACTTTATGGTCAACAACGGCTTCCTGAACATTGATACCAGCGGTTCCATCTATGTGTTTGCCCAGCTGTTCTCCAACACGGCGTACACCTTCCTGCCTATCCTGATCGCCTTCTCCGCCGCAAAGGTGTTTGGTGGCAACCAGTTCCTGGGTGCTGTCATCGGCATGATCATGATTCACCCCAACCTGCAGAACGCCTGGACCGTTGCTTCTGAGGGCGTGCAGACCTACCAATCGGTGTTTGGCGGGCTGTACAAAATTCCGCTGGTCGGCTACCAGGGCCACGTTATCCCCGTTATCATTGCCGTGTGGCTGATGTGCCAGATTGAAAAGCGGCTGCACAAAGTTGTGCCCGCCATGATCGACCTGTTTGTTACCCCGCTGGTCTCCGTTTTCGTTACCGGTTATCTCACCCTCGCTGTCATCGGCCCAATCTTCACCACGCTGGAGGACGGCATCATCAACGGCGTTCAGACCCTGATCCAGCTGCCGTTCGGCATCGGTTCCTTCATCATGGGCGGTTTGTACGCCGTCACCGTTGTGGCCGGTATCCACCATATGTACACCCTGATCGACCTTGGCCAGCTGGCCAAGTTTGGCTTCACCTACTGGCTGCCCCTGGCCAGTGCCGCCAACGTTGCCCAAGGCGGTGCCGCTTTTGCCGTTGCCCTCAAGAGCAAGAACGCCAAAGTTAAGTCTATGGCCCTGCCCTCCGCCCTTTCTGCCTGCATGGGCATCACCGAGCCCGCCATCTTCGGCGTCAACCTGCGCTACTTCAAGCCCTTTATCGGCGGCCTGGCGGGCGGTGCCTGCGGCGCGCTGTACGCCAGCGTGACCGGCCTGGGTGCCACCGGCACCGGCGTGACCGGCATCTTCGGTAGCCTGCTGCACCGGCATATGCCGCTGCAGTACATCATCATGATGGCAATTTCCTTCGGCGTTTCCTTCGCTGTGACCTGGGTGATCTGGACCCCTGAAGCCGAGGAAGCCAAAGCCTGATGTTTTCCCCTCTCAATCAATAAGGAGCTACCTGTTATGAATGCCTTGCAGCGTGATTTGAAGCGTCTTGTCCCCATGGTGGAAGCTGCCGGGGCCGCCCGCGCGGCGGCGGATCCCCACCGGCAAAAGCTGCATGTTCAGCCCCCGGTTGGCTGGCTGAACGACCCCAACGGGCTGTGCCAGATCGGCGATGAATACCATGTATTTTATCAGTACGGCCCGTTTGACCCCACGGGAGGGGTCAAGCACTGGGGGCACGTGCGCAGCCGCGATTTGTTCCACTGGGAACGCCTGCCCGTAATGCTGTACCCGGACGAACCGTTTGACTGCCATGGCGTTTATTCCGGCTCCGCTCTGGTGGAGGACGGCATGCTGTACCTGTACTATACCGGCAATGTCAAGCACCCCGGCGAATATGACTACATCAAGCAGGGGCGCGGGCACAATGTCTGCCTTGCCACCAGCCGCGATGCCATCCATCTGGACAACAAGCGCTGCCTGATGTACAACCAGGATTATCCCGCCGGGCTGACCTGCCATGTGCGCGATCCCAAAGTGTTTGCGCTGGATGGGCGCTACTATATGGTGCTGGGTGCCCGAACACTGGACGACCACGGCGAAGTGCTGGTGTTTGAAAGCGCCGACAAGCTGCACTGGAACCACATCAACACCATCACCACCCCCAAACCCTTTGGCTATATGTGGGAATGCCCCGACCTGTTTGAGCTGGACGGCCAGTGGTTTTGGCGGTATCGCCCCAGGGCATTACCTGCCAGAACGTGTACGGCTGCGGTTACTTTGCCCTGCAGGGTGACTGGCGCACCGATTGCATATTGAGCGAATTCCACGCCCTGGACGATGGCTTTGACTATTACGCGCCCCAAAGCTTTGCCGCCGCGGATGGCCGCCGCATCCAGTTTGGCTGGATGGGCATGCCGGATGCCGATTACACCAACCCCACTGTGGAGTATGGCTGGCAGCACTGCCTGCCCCTGCCCCGCGTGTTGACCCAGGACGGCAATGGCTGCCTGCTGCAAGCCCCCGCCGCCGAGCTGAACGCTCTGCGCGGCGAAGCCCGCCAGCCGGCAGACGGCGAAACGGTTGAAACGGATCCCTGCTTTGACCTGACCGCCTCCCCCGCCGGGGATTTTGTCCTGACCATTGCCAACGGCCTGACTCTGACTTACACCGAAGCGGACCGCACCTGTACCCTGCGCTTTACCGATGCAGCGATTGCCGCCGGGCGCACCGAGCGCAAGGCTGTGCTGGATGCCCCCTGCCGCAGCCTGCGTGTTGTGGGGGATGCTTCCTCGCTGGAAATATTCCTGAACGACGGTGCCGCGGTGCTTTCCACCCGGTATTACCCGGCAGCGGGCAAGGTTGCCGTGCAGCTTTGCGGCGCAGGCAGCACCCTGTATTCCCTTTCGATTTAACGGAGGACATTCCATGGCACATGATATCTTGTATGCGATCGGCGAAGCGCTGATCGATATGATTCCGTCCAAAACCGGCTGTTCCTTTGCCGAGGTTCCCTCTTTCAGCCCCGTGTGGGCGGCGCGCCCGCCAACGTGTGCGGTGCTTATGCCCGCCTGGGTGGGGATTCTGCCCTGCTGACCCAGCTGGGAGATGACCCGTTCGGCCACAAGATCATTGATGAACTGGCTGCCTGCGGCATTGATACCAGCCACATCTGTTTGACGGACAAAGCCAACACCGCCCTGGCCTTTGTTTCGCTGGAAGCGGACGGCAACCGGACATTCAGTTTTTACCGCAAGCCCTCAGGCGATTTGCTGTACGCCCCGGAGCAGGGGGATACCAGCCTGTTTGCCAACGCCTATGCCCTGCATTTTTGCAGCGTTGCCCTGGTGGAAAGCCCCATGCGGGAAGCCCACAAAACTGCCATTGCCGCAGCCCGCAGCGCCGGGACTATCATTGACTTTGACCCCAATCTGCGCTTTCCGCTGTGGCCGGACCGTGATGCTTTGCGCCGCACGGTGCTGGAGTTCCTGCCGCTGGCCGATGTGGTCAAAATCTCGGACGAAGAGCTGGAATTTCTGACCGACACCAGTGATATTGAAGCCGCCCTGCCCAGCCTGTTTGTGGGCCATGTACAGCTGGTGCTCTACACCTGCGGCAGCGCCGGTGCCCACGCTTACACCCGCACCGCCCACGGCTTTTCCGCCAGCAAGCCGGTAAAGGCCGTGGATACCACCGGCGCCGGGGACGGGTTCATCGGCTCGTTCTTGTGGCAGCTGCACAAAAACGGGGTGGACCGCGCCGCCCTGCCCGCCCTGCAGGCGGACCAGCTGAACCAGTGGCTGGATTTTTCCAACCGGTTCTGCGGTTACAGTGTGCAGCGCTACGGTGCCATTGACAGCTACCCCACCATCGACCAGCTGTAACTTTCTGCCATTCTCTGCTATTTCATCATAAAGCAACCGCCCGGTACAGGATTTGTACCGGGCTGCTGCGTTTGTATCTTTACAAAGTGCCCACCTGCCCACAGGATTTCCTGTCAGCAGACGGGTTTTGCTTATTCTTCGGCCGGTTCCCCGCGCAGCTTGCGGTATTGCGCAGGGGATTGGCCGATTTCTTTTTTGAACACTCGGCTGAAGTACAGCGGGTTGTCATACCCAACGATCTCAGATATCTCTTTTACGTTATAGTTCGTATGTTCCAGCAGACTTTGTGCATTGACCATGCGCAGTGAAAGAACATACTGTGCGGGCGACATACCCATATACTGCCGGAAGTTATGGATGAACCAGTTGGTGCTGACATGCAGCGCTTCGGCATAGGCGTCAATGCTGATTTTTGTGTTGTAATTCTCATTAAAATAAGCAGCCGCCACTTCAATCTGTTCCTGCATGCTGCCGGCCACCTTGGGCTTTTCATGCTGCTGGCGGCTGACGAGAAGCAGCATATCATTGAACAGCGAAGCAATATAATCCTCGTACCCAAAGCGGCAGAGCTGCAGTTCCTGAATAATTTTGCGGAACAGCGCTTTGTATTCCGGCAAGACCCCGCTGTAAAACACATGCTCCTCCAGCGAGATCCCGTGGTAGGTCAGAATATTTTTTACATCGTTGCCGGTAAAATGAATCCAGAATACCTCAGGGTGATCTTCCAGGTAATACACATACTTTTGTATCTCGTCCGGCTTATACAGCACCATGTTCCCGGCGCTTACCACCTGTTCCACACCGTCAAACCAAAAATGTGCTTTGCCGTTGGCAACGTACAAAATCTGGTAGTCACGCCGGCCTTTCTGCCAATAGGTCGGCAGCCTTTTGCGCGTTTTCAGGCGGTAAGTCCCGCAGCTGCCCACAATGAGCGGGGCCGAATAATCCTTGAAATCCAAGCGGGAGTTATTCAGATAGCCGGCGTTAATGTACACAAAAATCACTCCTCGTTTTTGTCAATTTCGCGCGTACAAACTTTGCTTTTGGCGGTTTCTGCCCCAAATCCATTGATTTTGTGTATGTTTGGTCCCAACCTGTTTATGTCTTTGTTCCCTATGGAAATTGTATAATATTTTCAAACGGAACGCAAGTTGTATTGTTCAAATCACAGGAGGACCGCCATGGTTATCCCACAGTATTACGAAAACCCACACATTTTGCATGTAAACACCATGCCAAACCGTGCCTATTTTATCCCGGATGCCCGCCGCAATGACGCCCTTGTGGAACACCGGGAAACCTCCCAGCGGTTCCAGCTGCTGAACGGAACCTGGCAGTTCCGCTATTACCACAGCATTTATGATTTACAGGACCCATTTTATGCCCCCGGCTGTGACTTGGCGGATTATGATACCATTCCGGTACCCAGCGTATGGCAGAACTACGGATACGACCACCACCAGTACACCAACATCCGCTATCCCTTCCCCGCGGACCCTCCGTATGTGCCCAAAGAAAACCCCTGCGGTGCTTATCTTTATGATTTTGACTACCAGCAGGACGAAGTTGCCCCGCGCGCCTACCTGAACTTTGAGGGTGTTGCTTCCTGTTTTTATGTCTGGCTGAACGGCAAGTTTGTGGGTTATAGCCAGGTTGCACACTCCACCAGTGAATTTGACGTGACCGCATTGCTGCAAAACGGCAGCAACCACCTGGCCGTACTGGTGCTGAAATGGTGCGACGGCAGTTACATGGAAGACCAGGACATGTTCCGCATGAACGGTATTTTCCGTGATGTTTACCTGCTGTGCCGCCCGGAGCAGCATATCCAGGACTATTTTACCACCACCGGGATCCTACCGGACCGCGCAGACATCAGAGTCCGCCTACGCTACCGCGATTTGGCCGTCGCCACCCGCATTACCATTTACGATGCGGCCGGTACCCTGATCGGCACTGCTGCCCCGGCAGCGAACCCCGATGATGAAGCCTTTCCCTACTGCGCGGTCATCCCGGTCCCTGCCCCGATTCTGTGGAATGCCGAACAGCCGTATCTTTATACCCTTGTGCTGGAAACGGCCTGCGAAACCATCACGGATCGTGTTGGCATCCGGGAAGTTCATGTGGCAGATAACCAGATTTTTGTCAACGGCCACTCCATCAAAATCCACGGCGTCAACCGGCATGAATCTGATCCCGTCACCGGTTATACCATCGGGCTGGAACAGACCAAGACCGACCTTGCCATGATCAAGCGGCACAATTTTAACGCCATCCGCACCAGCCATTACCCGGATGTCCCCTATTTTTATCAGCTCTGCGATGAATACGGATTTTTTGTGATTGACGAAGCGGATAACGAAAGCCACGGTGCATCGGAACTGTACTGTGACGGCAATGTTGACTGGAGCAATCATGTTGAGCACTGGAACGAGCCGATTTCCGACAACCCGGAATTTACCGAGGCCACCGTGGACCGCACACGCCGCTGTGTGGAGCGCGATAAAAACCGCCCCTGCGTGATCATCTGGTCTATGGGCAACGAAAGCGCTTACGGCTGCACCTTTGAGGAAGCTCTGGCCTGGACCAAACAGTTTGACCCCACCCGCCTGACCCATTACGAAAGTGCCCAGTATCACAGCCAGAAGCGCAAGTATGATTTTTCCAACATTGATCTGTTCAGCAACATGTATCCTTCCTTGGAAAGCATTCAGGCGTTCCTTGACCAGCAGCCGGACAAGCCTTACCTGATGTGCGAATACTGCCATTGCATGGGTAACGGCCCCGGCGACCTGGAAGATTACTTCCAGTTTATCCAAAGTCATCCCGGTCTCGTGGGCGGCTTGCTGTGGGAATGGTGCGACCACGGCATCTACAAAGGCAAAGCCCAGGATGGGCGCTCCATCTTTATTATGGCGGCGACCACGGCGAGTGGCCCAACGATGGCAATTTCTGCATGGACGGCCTTGTTTACCCGGACCGCCGCCCCCACACCGGCCTGCTGGAGTTCAAAAACATTTACCGCCCAGCGCGCGTGACCCATTATGACCAAAGCACCGGCACCCTGACCCTGCACAACTACATGGATTTTGTGGATTTGACCGATTCCGCCACGTTGAGCTATGAGCTCAACTGTGATGGTCAGTGGTTTCGGCAGGCAGTGTTCCTTTCCCGGGTGGATTCCGGCTGCCGCCGCACGCGGATGGCACTCTGCCATTGCCGCTGGATGTACCGGCCAAGGGCAAATGCTTTGTGAACATCTGCTACCACTGCAAACAGAATGGCGCACTGATCAAAGCTGACCACCTGCTTGGCTTTGATGAAATTCCTTTGCACAATAGCGACCCCCGCAACCAGGATGCCGTGCAGCTGCTGGGCCGCCCCGCCGGGGATGGGCTCATCACCATCCGCGAAACAGACCGTATGCTGGTTCTCAGCTGTGAGCAGTTCACCTATGTGTTCAACAAGTTGACCGGCCTGTTTGACAAAATGACCTTTGCCAATGAACCGCTGCTGGATCAGCCCATGGGCTTTAATGTCTGGCGTGCCCCAACGGACAATGATCGCAAGCTGAAAGCTGACTGGTATGCCGCCCATTATGACCATGCTGCCACAAACGCTTACCATACGGAATATACCGTAACGGCAAGCGGTGTAACCCTGCACACCCACGTTGGGATTGCTGCAATTTGCGTGCAGAAGTTCCTGGACCTGGATGTAACCTGGACCGTTGCCAACAACGGCAGTGTAGACCTTGCCCTGCATGCCCAACGCAACACAGTGTTCCCGGAGCTGCCACGCTTTGGTCTGCGGCTGTTCCTGCCGCAGGAGATGTCCCAGGTCAATTATTACGGCATGGGCCCCATGGAATGTTACCGCGACAAGCACCACGCCGCCAGCCACAGCAGCTACACCGCTACAGTCTGGCAGCTGCACGAAGATTACATCCGCCCGCAGGAAAACGGCAGCCATTTTGACTGCGATTACGTTATGTTGGCCGGAGATGCCGTGCGCCTGACCGCTGTGGGCACGCAGCCTTTCAGCTTTAATGCTTCCCACTACACACAGGAGGAACTGACCCGGAAAGCCCACAATTATGAACTGGAACCCTGCGGCAGCACTGTTTTGTGCCTGGATTATGCCCAGAACGGCATTGGCTCCGAAAGCTGCGGTCCCCGCCTGCTGGAACAGTACCGCCTGGATGACGCCACCTTTAATTTTGGCCTGCGCCTGTTCCCGGAAAAGAAATAATACACACCCTCTACACTTCAAAAAGAATGGAGAACGAACATGTCTGAAAGTACAGAAAAACGCTATTTGAAATGGTATAACAAAATTGGGTATGGCTCCGGCGATATTGCCGGCAACGTGGTTTACGCGTTCCTGTCCTCCTTTGTCATGATCTACCTGACCAACACGGTAGGGCTGGACCCCGGCATTGTCGGCACATTGATTGCGGTTTCCAAACTGCTGGACGGCGTAACCGATGTCTTCTTTGGTTCCCTGATTGACAAAACCCATTCCAAACTCGGCAAGGCCCGCCCCTGGATGCTGTACGGCTATATTGGCTGCGCTGTTACGCTGGTTGCCATTTTGCCATTCCGGAAAGCCTGGGTCAGTTTGCCCAGTACGCCTGGTTCCTGATTGCCTACACCCTGCTGAACGCTGTGTTCTACACCGCCAATAACATCGCGTATTCTGCCCTTACAGCCCTTGTTACCAAAAAAAACAGCGCCGAGCAGGTGGAAATGGGCTCCTACCGCTTCATGTTTGCCTTTGCCACCAGTCTGCTCATCCAGTCCATCACTCTGGGCGGTGTCACCGCTTTGGGCGGCGGTGTTCAGGGCTGGCGCACCATCGCCATCATTTACGCTATCATTGGCTTGATCGTCAACACCGTCTCGGTTTTTTCCGTCAAAGAGCTTCCGGAAAGCAAACTGGTGAACACCAATGATAAAAACGAGATTGCCAAGGATGAAAAAAATACAACCTGATTGAAGCCGCTAAACTGCTGGGCTCCAACAAATATTACATGATGATCTGTGTCACCTACATTTTGCAGCAGATCTACACCGCCATGATCGGCATGGGCACCTATTACGCCATCTATATCTTTGGCAACGAGAACCTGTTCGGCGTTTTCTCCTGGGCCATCAATATTCCGCTGATCCTTGCACTGATCTTTACCCCCATACTGGTCGCCAAATGGCATGGTATGTACAAACTGAACGTGATGAGTTACGGCCTTGCCACCATCAGCCGCGCTTTGGTTGCCGTAGCCGGATTTATGGGGGCCAGTGGCAATGTTGGTCTGATGCTGCTGTTCACCGCCATTGCCGCCCTGGGCCAGGGTCCCTGGCAGGGGTGATATGAACGCCGTGATCGCTGCCTGCTCAGAATACACGTGGCTGACCAAGCACAAGCGCGTGGATGGCACCATGTACTCCTGCACTTCCCTTGGTGTCAAGCTGGGCGGCGGCATCGGCACTGCCATTACCGGCTGGCTGCTGGCCGCCAGCGCTTTCGACAGAGCCCTGGCTGTTCAGCCGGACTCCTGCATCAATATGCTTAAAATCATGTACCTCATCATTCCGTTTGTGTTGGATGCCATCATCACCTTTATCCTTTCTCGTATGAAGGTGGAGGAAGCCAACGAAAAACTGCGCACCGAACTGAACCACTGATATTCTCCATTCTCCTTCCCGCCCGCAGCCCCAAAGATTCTTTAGGACTGCGGGGCTATTTTATACTGAAAAAGGCGCGCTCTATGCAAAAATAGCATAGAGCGCGCCTCTGTATGTTTTATCTGATATTAAAGTTTCTTCAGTGCCTTCTTTTCGAAGGAACAAAATATCCCCGTAAAATCATCACAGATGCAGCACGCGGTCCTTGATTTCGGCGGTGCGGCCCTGGTTCCAGAACTGGGTACCGATGTAGCCGCAGGTGCGGCGGGCAACGTTCAGCTTGCTCTGGTCGCGGTTATGGCAGTGCGGGCACTCCCACACCAGCTTGCCGTCGTCCTCCACGATCTTGATCTCGCCGTCATAGCCGCACACCTGGCAGTAGTCGCTCTTGGTGTTCAGCTCTGCGTACATGATGTTATCATAGATGAACTGCATCACTTTGATGACAGCTTCCAGGTTATCCTGCATATTGGGCACTTCCACATAGCTGATGGCGCCGCCCGGAGACAGGCGCTGGAACTCGCTTTCAAACTTCAGCTTGGTGAACGCATCGATCTGCTCGGTCACATGCACATGGTAGCTGTTGGTGATATAGTTGCGATCCGTAATGCCCGGCACAATGCCAAACCGCTTTTGCAGGCACTTGGCAAACTTATAGGTGGTGGATTCCAGCGGGGTGCCGTACAGTGAGTAATCAATATTTTCAGCGTTTTTCCACTCGTTGCACTTATCGTTCATGTGCTGCATCACACTCAGGGCAAAGGGCTTTGCGGCGGGATCGGTATGGCTCTTGCCGGTCATATATTTGCAGCATTCATACAGGCCCGCATAGCCCAGGCTGATGGTGGAGTAGCCGCCATACAGCAGCTTATCAATGGGCTCGCCCTTTTTCAGGCGGGCCAGAGCGCCGTACTGCCACAGAATGGGTGCCGCATCGGACAGGGTACCCTTAAGGCGGTTATGGCGGTACTGCAAGGCGCGGTGGCACAGTTCCAGGCGCTCATCAAAAATTTTCCAGAATTTATCCGGCTCACCGCCGGAGGACAGGGCCACATCCGGCAGGTTGATGGTAACAACACCCTGATTGAAGCGGCCATAGTACTTCGGCTTGCCCGGCACATAGTTCTTGGCGTTGGCCACGTTGTTCCAGCCAGTGCCGGAACGGTCGGGGGTCAAAAAGCTGCGGCAGCCCATGCAGGTAAATACATCGCCGTTGCCCTCGGTCTCACCCTTAGACAGCTTGTATTCCTTCATCTTCTTTTCGCTGATATAGTCCGGCACCATGCGCTTTGCGGTGCATTTGGCGGCCAGCTTGGTCAGGTAGAAATAGGGGTGCCTTCGCGGATATTATCGTCTTCCAGCACATAGATCAGCTTGGGGAATGCGGGGGTGATCCAGACGCCCTTTTCATTCTTAACACCCTGGTAGCGCTGGCGGAGCATTTCTTCCACGATAATGGCAAGGTCAGATTTCAGGCGCTGGTTTTCGCCCGCTTCGTTCAGGTACATGAATACCGTGATGAACGGTGCCTGGCCGTTGGTGGTCATCAGGGTAACGACCTGGTACTGGATGGTCTGCACACCGCGCTTGATTTCCTCGCGCAGACGGGCTTCAACGATCTGGGAGAGCTTTTTCTTCACCGGGATCAATGCCCAGTTCCTTCATCTCCGCTTCGGTATCGCGGCGGATCTTTTTGCGGCTGATATCCACAAACGGTGCCAGATGGGTCAGGCTGATGCTCTGGCCGCCGTACTGGTTGGATGCCACCTGCGCAATGATCTGGGTGGCAATGTTGCAGGCCGTGGAGAAAGAATGCGGTTTTTCGATGAGGGTACCAGAAATAACCGTGCCGTTCTGCAGCATGTCGTCCAGGTTGACCAGGTCGCAGTTGTGCATATGTTGGGCGTAATAGTCAGCATCATGGAAATGAATGATGCCATCCTGATGTGCCTTTACAATCTCGGCAGGCAGCAGCATACGCATGGTCAGGTCCTTGCTGACCTAGCCGGCCATATAATCGCGCTGAACGCTGTTGACGGTCGGGTTTTTATTGGCGTTTTCCTGCTTGACTTCCTCATTGTTGCACTCGATGAGGGACAGAATGCGGTCGTCGGTGGTGTTATGGGTACGGCGCAGGCTCTGCACATAGCGGTAGGTGATATATTTGCGGGCCACCTCATACGCTTTGGTCTGCATGATGGCGTCTTCCACCAGATCCTGGATCTCCTCCACGTTCATGGCGTGGTTGCGGCTCTGGCATTCCTGCGCCACATCGTCGGCAATGGCCGTGATCTGTTCCTTGGTCAAGCGCTGGTTGGAGGCAACAACGTTGTTGGCTTTGGTCACCGCTGCAATAATTTTGGATATATCGAAAACGGCCTCGCTGCCGTTGCGCTTGATGATCTTCATGAACTGTTATCTCCTTACCTCAATAAAAGCTGCCGGGTTGATACCCCACGCCAAAACCGCTCCATGATTTTGGCGAGCGTATTTATCTTACCGCATCGACCCGGCAAAGTCAAGCCAACACACCACAATATATTGTATATAATTTGATAATAGCACCCATATATGCCATATAGCGCGATAGGACGTTCAAAAAGATTGCAAAACAAAACGCCGAAAAAAGCGCTGGCTTTTTGGGTAAAATAGGCACTTTTTTCAAAGCTGCGATGATATGTGATTTTATTGTTCCCTGGCCACTTGCTTTTGCCCGGCACGGCTGGTATACTGGTGCAAGGCATCTGCCTATTGTGATGATTTGCCGCAGCACTATACAAGATATAGTGTTGCATGTTATAAGGAGGCTCCCCGCGTGAACTACGCAACCATAAAATACTGTGATATTGCCAACGGCACGGGCGTACGTACCAGTCTGTTTGTTTCCGGCTGCCGCCGCCACTGCCCGGAATGTTTTAACGCCGTTGCCTGGGATTTTGGTTATGGCCTGCCCTTTGATACAGCCGTGCGCAATGAAATTTTGGGCAGCCTTGCCCCGGATTATATTGATGGGCTTTCCCTTTTGGGCGGCGAACCCTTTGAGCCGGAAAACCAGCGTGCGCTGGTGCCGTTCCTGCACGAAGTACGGGTGTTGTACCCCCGCAAAACCATCTGGTGCTACACCGGCAATGTATACGAAACCGAACTTTTGCAGCCCAGCCACGCCCGCTGCGAAGTGACGGACGAGATGCTGAGCCTGATCGATGTGCTGGTGGACGGCGAATTCATCCCCGCGCAGCACGATATTTCGCTGCGGTTCCGCGGCTCCGGCAACCAGCGCATCATTGACTTGAACGCCACCCGCGCCGCCGGGCACACCGTACTGTGGCAGGATGACCCGCTGTTTGCTGACCACAAGATGTAAGGCAGCGAGTTCGCGTTTTTTGATTTTGTGTAACTTTTAACAAATTTGACTTGTATTTCTGCCCCGCAGGGTGTTATACTGACACTAATTTAAGGCAACACCGCACAATTCCCGCCTTGCGGCTAAGCACCGCTCCGGCAGCTGCGGCACGGCATCTGCCGTACCTCGCTCGCCGTATCGGCACTTAGAATTATGCGGTATTGCCTTAAGGTTGTGCCAATCGTTCCAGGCACAACCGCCCCAAACAGCTGCCGGGCCAGTTGCCCGCGCACGAAAGGAGAAATTACTATGGCAAAATTTCATCTGATTCCCATTGTGCTGGGCGCAGCCATCGGTGTTGGCGTTTATGTTGTCAGCAAGTATCTGGCTCAGGACGAAGAGAGCGAACAGATTGTGGATGACTCCGCATTTGACGACAGCGAAGCTTCCGAAAGCACCGAAGATGCGGACGAAACCGAAGAAAATGTCGACGAGGACCCCCCGCAGAAGAACCGGCGGCAGAGCCTGCCCCGGATGAGGAACAGCCCGCACCGTTTGAGGAGCCTGCTGCCCCGGCGGAAGAACCCGCGCAGGAAGATGACGGCGTTACCATTCCCATCCAGAACGGTGGCGATGTGCCGAATGTGAACCCGGTACAGGACAAAACCGAACCCGTTAAGCTGACGGAGGACGGCAAGGTGGACCCTACCACCATCGCCAAAGCCGAAGATTTCGGCGACTGGGAAGAAGAAACCGGCTGCAGAGGCTGAAGGCGAGACGATATAAATGACAACGCCGCAGGGAGTGCGTGATGCTCCCTGCGGCGTTTGTTTTTGTTTTGGGGGTAAATTTGTATTTGGAGGGAGAGCCTTTGCGTGCACGGCAGGGTTCTTCCCACGTTTTGGGGGTAGCAGCGTGGCAAGGCCCGGCGGGCGGGACGATGCCCGCATCGTCCCCTACAAATCATTTGCAATGTTCGCGGCAATAGGGCAAGGTTTCTCCGCGGCGGGGTGAGGGCCCCCGCCCTACCGAATGTTTTATGTTCTATCACCCACTATAAAATGCTCCGTAGGGAACGGTCTTGACCGTTCCGGAACCATGCGGTAGATGCCACAATAGAATTTTATCGCAAGCCTTGGCTACAACATCCCACAAAAGCATATCAAAGGGGACGATGCTTCCGCATCGTCCCCTACTTATTATTTTACGGGTTATGGCCGCCGGCAGCTCTTACACCACCCATTGCAGCAAAATACCGCAGCAGGTGCCGCAGAACCAGAGCAGCCCTGTCATGAACAGGTTCTGTTTCCAGCTGGGGTTGACACGCCACAGCACAGCCAGGCCGATACCTGCGCCGGAGCACAGCCCCGCAAAAAAAACTGCCAAAGGTAATAGCCCCGCCCATATACAGCTGAGCCAGCAGCACGCTGGCACCGCAGTTGGGTACAAGACCGATCAGCGCGGCCATCATGGGCTGGAAAATGCCCAGACTGCCCAGGAATGCCGCGGCGGAATCTGCCCCGACAAAGCCAAAGATCAGCCCAATGATAAAGCTGAACACCAAGATGAACACAAAAATTTCCAGCGTGTGACGCAGTGCCGCCAGAAAAATGCTACTGTGTTCCTCGTGTTCTTCGTGGCAGTCCACCTCATCGGCATGGCCCTCATAGCCGCCATACAGCCCTTTGGGCAGGATGCGGCGCAGCGGAACATCCAACACAAAACCGGCTGCAATGCCAAACACGATTTTGAGCACCAGCAGCAGGCCCAGCTTGTCCCACAGGGTAGGCTCCGCCGCCAGCAGGGGATGGCTTCATCCGATGTTGCCAGGAACACGGCCAGCAGCGTGCCGGGGGTAATGACCCGGCTGGCATAAAGTTGGCCGCTACCGCCGAAAACCCGCACTGTGGTACGCAGCCCAGCAGTGCGCCGGGCACAAAGCCCCAGTGGCCGCCGCCAGCCAGCGCTTTTTCAATTCGCTCGCCATGGTTGCGTTCCAGCCATTCGATCAGCAGATATGCCAGATACAAAAACGGCAGCATTTTTACGCCGTCAATCAGTGCATCCAAAAAGCATCAACAATAATTTCCATAATTCTCCTATCTGTTGCAAAGGTTGGGGTGCAGGGCATAACATGACCGCACGGTTCGGAGCAGCTGCCCGGAGCCATGCGGCCCTTTTTCATTTTTTACTGCCTTTGTTGGTTTCAAAGCCGCGCAGCAGCGCTACGGCTTCCCGCACACGGGCGGGGGAAATGCGGGTACGGAACCGCTCCATGCTGCGGGAAGAAAACGGCACATCATAGGTAAAGGAATCAAAGCCCAAAAAGTATTGCAGGTAGGGGCTTTCGCGCACGATCTCCACCGTTTCGCTGTCCGTTGTGCGGCACGCTGCACGAATCACCAGCACACCGAACGCCATGCGGGCCGGAATTGCCACCTTGCCGCCAGCAGCAAAATGGCCGCTGTACTCCTGTTCAATGGCATCCCAGTCAATGGCCTGGGCCAGGCGCACCCAGCGGTTCTCCTGTACCAGCTCGCCTTCATAGGGCGGCAGGTAGTCATCAATGCTCATCTGATGTTGAATTGTGCGGTACATGGTTGCACCATTCCTTTTATGTCGTTCCCGTTTTTAGGCAATACCGCATAATTCTAAGTGCCGATACGGCGAGCGAGGTGCGGCAGATGCCAAGCCAAAAGCGCAGATAATACTGGATGTCTTATCGAGCATTTTGGCAACGCAGATGCCGTGCCGCAGCTGCCGGAGCGGTGCTTAGCCGCAAGGCGGGAATTGTGCGGTGTTGCCTTTATTTTTCCCGCAAAAACGCTTGGGATATATCTGAAAAGCCGAAAACTCAATCCAGTTCTTTGTTTTCAGATATCCCTTAATATCTCTGGATCAGGGGGGAATATCATGGCCAGAACCGCCCAAGCGATCTGATACAAGGCCAGTGCCGGAAGCGGCAGCCCGGCCAGGCCGCCGGCCAGCGCCATGATCATGGCAAGAATGCAGCTGATGAGCACCGAGGCCGACAGCACCATCGAAGAACGGTGTTCCCCCTCTGCCGCACCCGCAGCAGCTTCCAGGCCGCCGACAAAGCTGGCAAAGCTGCCCAGGTGCAGCATGCTGCCTTCGCTTTCCGGCAGCCAGGCCACAGCGGGCTCCAGCGCCTTGTGTTCCTTGCCGCCCAGCACCTTGACGGTACCAACCGGCAGGTTATAAGCAGTCTGCAGCAGCGCTTCATCGCAGTTAAAGTCATCGCAGTCCACAATGAGCGAAAGTCCGGCGCGGCGCAGGGAATCCAGCACGGCGGCGGTATCGGGATCACTCTGATAAGCCACCTGGAACATGCTGAACAGCTTGCCGGAAACCGCCAGGTAGATGACCCGGCGCTGGTTTACGGTATGGCGGCGTTCATATTCCATGCTGGGCAACTGGATATCATAGGTATCCATCAGCCGGCGGGAGCCGATCATGACCCGCTCGCCGTTGATCCAGCCCACATAGCCCATGCCGTCCAGCGTTTCCAGGTTTTCCACCTTGCACAGCAGCTTGCGGTTATCGCCCGTCATGCCAAGGAAGATATCTTTCAGCGGGGTATTCACATCGGCCAGCATGGAAGCGGAGTAGATGATGGCCAGCTCAATATCCTCTTTGCGCACCGGCTTGATGCCGCGCAGCGTAATGCACCCTTTGGGGAAAAGATCCTGCGCCGTGACCTGCAGCACGTTCACACGGCCCAGCAGTCGGATATCCTTCCAACCGGGGATGACCGCTCCGATCTGCGCGGCACTGCGCTGCATCAAACGCATGGGCATGGCGGAGATCAGCGTACCGGCCAGCGGCGCGCCCAGGCAGAGTACACCGGCCAGCGCAGTGAACGCCGTTCCGGCATCCTTGCGGTAAAGCAGGGTGAACAGGAATGCAGCCACGCCGCAGCCCAGCAGGATGCGGGCAAACTGCTGCTGGTTTTTATCCGATGTGCGGCGGGATTCGCTGCCCGCCAAAAAGCCTTTCATCAGGCGGGTGGGACGGCTGACCAGCACATTGGGGCGCGGTTCCGCCAGCCCGGCGGTCACGGTGCGCAGTACCCCGGCATCTTTCAGCCGATATGCCACAGCGTGGTCCATCCCGGCGCTGACAAGGGTAAAGTTATCCCGGATGGTGTGGGCGTCGATTGCCTTGCCTGCAGCGTTGCCGCACAGCAGCAGCGCTGCGGGGCCGGTCATCAGGCAGAGGGTTGCGGGGTTATACCATTCCGGCTTTGCCAAAAACATGATACATTGCAGGATGGAGGCCACCGCGGCCATGGCGGGCATGGTATCTGCGGTATTGCCCCGGCGCATGTTGATCAGCCCGGCCAGGCCGCCCAGCATCGTCTGCCAGCACAGGGCCGCGCTGGCAGCAAGCAGGATCAGCATGGTCACCAGCAGCGGTTTGGTGCTGGCTGTGGTATCCAGCGGGCCAAGATTGGCTCCGGTGGCCACCATAGTGCCCAGAACGATCATAATCAGGGCTGCAGCGCCCACAGCGATTGCTGTGCCGGTGGTGATCATCACTCGCAGTTCCAGGTCATGGCGCACCACGGGGGCATCATCGGTGCTTTCGTATTCGTGGCGGTGCAGGACGGCGGCCTGTGCGGCAAAAAGGCGCTTCGCCATCGGGGGGTGGTTTCGTCCTTCGGCTTGCCTGCAAACCGGAGGATGTTAAAGCCTTTGCCGGGCTTTTTTTGTTCCGGTGCTTCCGGCTCCGCCCCGGCGTTGGGGTCGCTCAGGTACTGGGCAGCCGCCTGGTAATCGGTATCGGTCTTTTCTGTTTTTGCCTTTGAATCCGATTTGATCTTTTCCAGGTTGATGGACTGTTCAATGCCGCGCACAAATTCCGCGGTATTGGGCTTTTCATCCACCAGGGGGCCGATCAGCTCCTCAAAGCTTTCTTCCTCTTTTTTCGGGGCGGGCTTTTTCGGTTCTTCCGGCTGCTCTTCCACCCCTTCGGCAATCTCGCTCAGGCGGATCTGCCCGGTCAGGGTCTGGGCCAGCTCCTGCGGCAGTTCCTCAAAGGTATCGCCGCTGGCGGGTTCTTCCTGCACGGGGCAGCTTTGGGCGCAGGCTTTTTGCGGCGCGGCGGCAGGGCTGCGTTCAGTTCATGCAGGAACGACTGGGTGCTTTCCGGTGCGGGCTCGTCCCCCAGCTGCATGGTAAAACCGGTGGTCGCCTGCGGGGCAGGCGCGGGCTGCGGCTGCACCGTATCGTTTGGGGTCATGACCGGCTCGCCCACGGGTTCCGCTTCGCGGCGGGGGGCAGGCCGAGTGAACGGCATGGTGCGTTCCCGCTCTTTGCGGGGGGTGAACTCCACGGTATCCCGCTTTTTATTTTTGCGGTAAACATTGGGCTGAGGTTCCGGCTGCGGGGCCGGCTCATCCTTCGGAAGCGGCGGTTTGCCTGTGGCGGCAAACTGGGAAGTCTGCCGCCCGGAGATGGAAAGCCCTGCGTTGGTAGCGGTCAGGCGGGGCATCTCGCCCGTTTCCTCTGTTTCCGGCTCCTCCCGGGGCTGTTCCGGAACCTCCCAGTTTTCTACCGGGGCTGTATCCGGCTCGCCCTCATACGGGTCATAGGATTCCAGCTCGTCATAGACATCGTGCTTTTTGCCGCCGAACAGGCTGGCAAAAAAGCCTTTTTTCTTTGCAGCGTAGTGGCGGGGCGGCTCTTGCTCGCGCAGTTCCATCTCGTCCGGTTCATCCTGCAACCGGGGCAGTTGTTCTTCCAGCTGCTGGGTGCTCTGGTTTTCCACCCTGCCGCTGACCGAAACATTGATCGGCTCAAACTCCCCGGTATCGGTAGCATATCCAAATCCAAATAAGCCCTTTTTCTTGGGAGTCTGCTGGCGCTCCTGCTCGGACTTCATATCATCCGGAACAACGGCCACGCTGGTGCCAAAAAAGTTGGTAAAATCTTTTTTCCTTCATCCAGGTACTTGCTGTCCGCTTCCGGCACCATGCGGCCCAAAAAGGCTTTAATGATGCTGGTGCGGGTGGTATCCCCTGATGTTGCATCCGCCGGTCTTGGTTCCGGCTGCGGGGCCGGTTTTGTCTCCGGCTGTACCTGCGGGGCCGGCTGCTGGGGCGCAGTTTGTGCCGGGGCAGGGCGGGCAGGCTGCGGAACAGGTTCCGAGCGCACCGGCTGAGTCGGTTGTACAGTTTGTATATTATTTTGTTTTTCTACTTTAGGCTCAACTTCCGGCATGCGGCGCGGCTCCGGCACAGAAGCAGGCCGGCGGGCCGGGGCAGCGGGGCCGGGTTTATTCTTTTTGGCAGCCCGCATACTGGGCAGATCGACCAGCAGGTCGTCCAGCACAGCGGTGGAAAACCGGTCCTCGGTGTTAAAATTATTGCCTTTGCCCAGCGTGATATCCGGCAGGTCCTCTTTCTGGATGGGCCCCAATGCCGAACCGCCGCCGGAGGATTCCTCCATGCTGCCGTGGCCCAGGCTTTGCAGGATGGCATCCACCTGGCGGTCTGTTACACTATCCCGGATGCCGCGTTCGGCCTGCTCATGGCTGAGCTCTTCCAGAATGCGGTCCACGGAATCATTTGTACGTTTGCTTGGCATGTTGTTCTCCCCTTTGGTATGGGATTCCTTTTTTTGCGCAGCCGTTACTTGCGGCGCTGCATGATGTTGTACATCAAAATACCGGCGGCCACGCTGACGTTATAACTGTCCACACCGGTTTTGCCACCGGCCATATCCAGCGTAACGGCGGCATCGCACAGTTTGCGCACCAGTGCGCCGGGGCCTGCGCCCTCGCTGCCCAGCACCAGCGCCACCGGGCCGGAAAGATCGGTCTTTTCCAGCGGAGCACCGCCCAGGTCGGCACAGTAAACAAAAATGTTCTGCTTTTTCAGGTCACGGATGGCCTGCGGCAGGTTGGACACGCGAGCCACCGGCAGGCGGGCCGCTGCCCCGGCGCTGGATTTCATGACCGTGCCGGTCACGCCGACGCCGCCGCGCTTGGGAATGACCACGCCGTGGGCGCCGCACAGCAGCGCGCTGCGCAGGATTGCGCCCAGGTTGTGGGGGTCCTCAATACCGTCACACAGCACGAGGAACGGCGGTTCGCCGCGGTCTTTTGCGATCTGCAAAAGTTCCTCCACGCCAACATACTGGATGCGGGCAGCCCAGGCCGCCACACCCTGGTGGTCCTGGGTACCGCACAGCTTTTTGCAGCTTGCCGGCGGGTACACGCTTGATGACCGCCCCGGCCGCTTTGCCCAGCGCGGTATAATACCCGGCCATGCGCGGCTCCATGCTGTCGGCCAGCAGCAGGGTGTCCACCCCGGCTTCGCTTTTCAGCAGTTCGGTCACGGGGTTTTTGCCCCATACCAGGGCGGTATCCTGCTCCGCAGGGGCCTTGTCTGCCTTGGCCTGGGGGGCCTGCTGGGGCATGCGTTTTTTATTTTCCATCTGCAATGTGGTTACTCCTTAAAACGATTGGGTAAAGCCCTGTGCGGCGGCGTTTGGCAGCCATTTTGCCGCGTATGGCAGCCCGCACAGCTTTCTGGCATGATTCGATAATTATACAGATATAGTATAGCACATTTCCTATGCTTTTTTGTCACCTTTTTCCTTGGCGTCAAAAGTACAGATTTTTCACCCTTTTGCGCGGTGCTTTTGTGCGTGTTTTCGCGGTTTATACAAACCGTACTGGAAAGGTTTTCCTTTGAGGATGTTGAAAACCCTGTTGAAAGCGTGGAAAACCCGCTTGTATGGCCAGTTTTCCACCGTTTCAGGGGGTGTTTTCAACATATTGTGGAAAACCTTTCAACATAACAGTACGGATAAACACCCCCGCTCACTGGGCAAACTACCAGTTTTACCCCCGTTTTTGCGGGTAAAACTTACAATTATTACGGGGGTTTTGCCCGTTTTTTCACTTTCCACAGGTTTTCCCCACCCCGTTTGTGGACAAAAAGCGAAAAGTTCATCCTGCATGTTGAATGCAAAAATTTCCCACAAAATTCCATCCTGTTCAGGCCATTCCGGCTGCTGCAAACCAGTCCGCCGCAGCCCGCAGAACGGGCGCGGCATTGCTGCCCCCGCCGCCGTATTCGATCACCACCGCCACCGCAAACCGCGGCTGCTGCACCGGCCCATACCCGATAAGCACCGAGTTTGTGTAGTGGGTGCCATCCGGCAGCGTGCCCGCCAGCTGGGGGCTGCCGGTCTTGCAGGCAAGGGGAATGGGCGATTCCCGCAAAGTGCGCAGCGTTTGGGCCATCTGGGCCATCCCTCCCGGATGGTGGCAAACACTGCCGCCCCGCCGGGTGCCTGGGATAAAACGTCCGGCTGCGCCTGCCAGGTTATATTCCCGGCGGCATCGGTTGTGCTTTGGGCAAAGTGTAGTGCCGGGCGCTGGCCGTCCCGCGCAAGGGCCCCGGCATAGGCCGCCAGCTGCAAGGGACTGACCGACGTGTTGCCCTGCCCAATGGCCGCCATCAGTGCAAGGCCCGCCTGATAGTTCTCATCGGTGCTCCAGGTCAGGCGGCCTGTAGTTTCCGGCAGCTCAGTACCGCAGGGTGCTCCAAGGCCCAGCTGCTGCGCGGTAGCGGAAAACGTATCCACCCCAAGGCGGCGGCCGACATCATAAAAATAAATGTTGCAGCTGTGGCGCAGCGCCGTAACCATGCTGACGGCCCCGCGGTGCCCCAGCTGCAAACAGCGCGGCTGGTAGCCCGCATAGTAGGTGTACCGTCCGCCGCAGTTTACAGTGCTTTGCGGGGTAATGATCCCCGCCGCCAGAGCCGATGCCGCTACTGCCGGTTTGAACGCCGACCCCGGCGCATACTGGCCGTTCAGCACCCGGTTGACCAGCGGTGCTCCCTGGGCTGTGGCCAGTGCGGCATAATTCTGCCGCCAGCTGGCAAGGTCATAATCCGGCAAGCTGACCGCTGCCAGAACGCCGCCGGTCTGCACATCCACCACCACAGCCGCCCCTGCACAGGCTTCTTTGCCTTTGCCTTTCGGCTTTGTGGCCTGTAAAGTTTCAATTTGCTGCTGCAATGCGCTGCGCAGGGTGCGCTGCAAATCAGCATCCAGGTAAAGGTGCAGGGTATCCCCGGCCTGTGGCGTACTTTGTATGGTTTCGGTGCGGCCGCCGCTGCTGCGGTCCACCGTCACTTTCAGGCTTCCCGCTCTGCCCCGCAAAGCATCCTCCCAGGCGGCTTCCAGCCCCATTGGCCGATGGATTCATCCATGGCAAGGCCTTGGGCCTTTTTCTGTGCCCACTGCTCGGCACTCATGGCCCCCACGCCGCCCAGCAGTTGCGGAGCGAGGGTGCCATCCACCGCCGTGCGGGTACCGCGGGCAGTCAGCCGCACCGCCCCGCTCTGGGGCAGACCGGCAGCCAGCAGGCGCTGGCACTGTGCCTGGGTCAGATTTTCAGCCAGCGGCAGTTCCCCCGCCGAAACGGCAGAACAAAAGGCGGCAAGCTGTGTTTCCACATCCTTGCCGCCTAGATCCAGTTCTTTTAATGTTTGCAGGGTCTGCGCCATCTCGGTGTCCGGTGGGGCCGGAACGCAGAGCGCCAGGTCATACACGGTGTCATCCTGCACCAGCGCCGTGCCGCTGCGGTCCACAATGCTTCCCCGCGCCGCCGGGATGCGCACGGTATAGCTGGTCTGAGATGCCTGTTCCAGCTTTTTAGCATAGTGATCCGCCATGGTAAACTGCATCCAGTACAGCCGCACCAAAAATGCCGCAAACACGGCAGTGCAGAAAATCAGCAGAAAACACACCCTCTTTTTTGCCGTCTTTTTTCATGCGCACCTCCCGGCAGGCCACTGCCTGCTCTGGTCTGATCGTTCTTTGGTCTGTCCTTTTTGCCATATGGGTATTATACAAGGTTTTGCCGCAGCTGTCAGCCCCCGATGAAATACAGGCAGTCGGTTTCATCGGCAGTATCTTCCAGCGGGGCGCGCAGGGTCAGGCCGCCGGGGTCGGGCTGGGGCGCTGCTGCCAGCTGCCCGGCCCAATACTGTCCCTGCGCGGTAACGGCCAACTCCCCCGCTGCCGCCTTACAGCTGCAGGGCAGGCCGGTCACCCACAGGACTCCGTTCTGGCGGGTCAGCGTGCCAAGGGCCTGCCCCACCAGAGCCGGGACTGCCCCCGCTCCGCTGCCCGCCGGGAACACCGTGCCATGCTCCCCTGCAATGCCCGCAAAACGGCCGCTGCGGTCCAGCACGGCGGCCCCCGCCTGCACCGGCTGCGCCAGCAAAATCCGCCGGGCCAGCGGGCGGCGGTCCACACGGGGTCCCAGCGTTCGCCGTCCGTCTTCCTGCTTTGCAAAAAATTGCGCAGGGCGGCGTTTTCTTCGGCATCCGGTTCGTGTTCTGCCAGCCGGCGGCGCAGGGCAAACAGCTCCCGCTGCATCACGCTCATTTGGGCGGCATAGTGTTGGGCTAAGGCATCATCCAGCCGCCGGGGCAAAGCCGCCCCCCACACGGCCATGCTAAGCAGGGCAAGGCCCGCCAGCCCCAGCAGCAGCGCACAGAGCTGCCGGAGCGTTTTGTGCCGTCTGCGCGGTGCCGGGCGCGCAAGGTCCAGACCGTCCCGTTCTTTTCGTCTGGTATGCCGCATGGTGCGCCGCCCGCCTTTCGCTCATTGTTTTTCTCCACAACTATATGTTTGCCCGCCCCTGCTAGACTTTGGGGGCGGATTTGATATAATAGAAGAAACCAAACCAAATGTTAAGGAGTACCTGCCATGCCTGCCACTTTGCTTGTTTTAGATATTGACGGCACCCTGCGCCCCCATGGGGAGCCGCGCGTGCCCAAAGAAAACGTCGATGCCCTGCGCACCGTGCAGAAAGCCGGGGTCAAGCTCGTGATTGCCACGGGGCGCTGCCGGGCAGAGATCCCCGCCAAAATGCTGCGCGGCATCCGGCCGGATTACTGGATCTGCGCCGCCGGTGCCCAGGTGGAGGATGCCGCCGGGACCGCCCTGTACACCAGCCACATGACCGCCGAGGAAATGTACGCTCTGGTGGATTTTTGCGAGGACTATGAGCACCCGCTGGGATTCAGCTTTTCGGACGGCGGGTATGTTTACCTGGATTATGAGGCCTTCCATGTGCAGGAGAAAGCCGCTGCACTGGAAGGTTGCCTGAAAGACGGCGAGGACCAGGACCGCCACCTGTTGGATATGCCGTTTTCCGCGTTCGGCATGCTGGCGGCGGAAGATATCGCCAAGTTCCAGGCCAAATACGGCTACCTGGGGCTGCAGTTCCTGCCCTACCACGTGACGGGGTGCGATATCCTGCGCGCCGGACAGGACAAGGCAACCGGCCTGCAGGCACTGCTGGACCATCTGGGCCTGGCCGCTGCGGACTGCGTTGCCGTGGGCGACGGTCCCAACGATGCCGGAATGCTGGCGCTGGCCGGGCGTTCCTACTGCATGGCAGACGGCATGAAAACCGCCAAAGCTGCCGCCAAGGCGCTGGCCCCTGCCGCTGCACCCGATGGCATTGCCCAGCTGTGCCGCAGTCTGTGGCCGGAGATATTCCGTTGAACACCAAACAACCGTACACCCATGTGGGGCCGGGGCTGCCCCCACTGTGCGGCGCACAGGCCAAAGCGCTGATCTTAGGCAGCTTTCCCAGCCCAAAGAGCCGGGCACAGGGGTTTTATTACGGCCACCCGCAGAATCGGTTCTGGCCGCTGATGGCTACCCTGACCCACAGCCCCACACCCCGCATGGGAGGATCTGGATGCCAAACGCGCCATCATCATTGGCAGCGGGCTGGCGGTGTGGGATGTCATCCACGCCTGCTCCATCCGCGGGGCATCGGATGCTTCCATCAAAGATGTGGAACCGAATGATCTGGCAGCCCTGGTGAACCGCCTGGGCGTACAGGCCATTTTTTTGCAACGGTGCCACCAGCGGCAGGCTGTACCGCAAATACGCCCAGCCCCTGACCGGGTTGGAAGCTGTGGTGTTGCCCTCCACCAGCCCGGCCAATGCGGCGTTTACCATGCCGCGGTTGCTGGATGCCTGGGGCACTGCGCTGGAAGGATATGTGAACAAACCGTAAAAAGCGCAAAAAAGCGCCGTTTTGCCGCCCGAAAGGGGCAAAATTGTTTGCATTGTCCCCGCCGTTGCACTATAATGAAAGGGTATTCCCTTTGCTCCGGCGTTTGCCTTTGCCGGGGCGCACCTTACTACAAGGAGCTTTGAACCCATGAGCAAGTGGATCGAAAAGCGCACCCGCCCGGTTCTGCCGCTGTACCTGGCTGCACTGACCTGGCCGGTTGCTTCCCTGATTCTGCCGCCCTACCGGCTGGTGAACCTGGTTATCATTGCGGCACTCAGCACTGTGGTGTATCTGGTTTCTTCCCGCTTCTGCCCCACGCGGGTGCAGCGGGTGGAACAGCCCTACGCCACCGGCAGCGAGAACACCGATGCCATGCTGAACGGCATTGCCGCCAACCTGGACGCGCTGCACAAGCTGAATGACGCCATCCCGGATGCCGAACTTTCCCGCCAGCTGGACCGTATGGAAAAGGCCGGGCGCGGCATTGTGCAGGCGGTGGAGCAAAAGCCGGATAAAGCCCGCACCGTGGATCGCTTTGCACGGTATTACCTGCCGGAAGTGGTCAAGATCATGAGCGCATACGCCCAGATGGAAAAAGGCGGCATTACCGGCGAAAACGCCGCCCAGATCTTGCGCGAAGTACGCCGCAACGCTGGCACCATGGCCACCGCATTTGAAAACCAGCTGGACGCCCTGTATTCCGCAGAGGCAATGGATATTTCGACCGACATCGAAGTGCTTGAAAACATCATGCGCGGTCAGAATTTGACCTGATGCTCCCAACCCAAAATATAAAAAGAAGAAGAGAAAGGACTTGCCACTATGTCTGATCTGGATTTTGACCTGAACGCTCCCGCAGCACCTTCCCTGACCTTGGATGCGGCCCCTGCCGCCCCCACCCTGACCCTGGATCCCGAAGCGGATGCCAAAGTGGTGGAGGAAGCCAAAAAGGCTACCCCCGTTACCGTGGAGGATACCCCGCTGAGCCCCGAAGAGCAGAAGATGGTGCAGGATTTTGCTGAAAAGATCGACTTGACCAACTCCCAGATGATTTTGCAGTACGGCGCCGCCAGCCAGAAAAAGCTGAGCGATTTTTCTGACAGTGCGCTTTCCCGCGTGCGCACCAAGGATATGGGTGAGACCGGCGAACTCATCACACAGCTGATCGGCGAGCTGAAAGGCTTTGACGCCACCGCAGAAAATCAGAAAGGCTTCCTGGGCTTTTTCAAGAAAAAGTCCAACGAGCTGGAAGCCCTGAAATTGAAATACGACAAAGCTGATGTGAACGTGGAACGCATCAAGGCCCAACTGGAGGACCACCAGGTAACCCTGATGAAAGACATTGCCATGCTGGACAAGATGTACCAGCTGAACCTTGTCTATTTCAAGGAGCTGAGCATGTATATCCTGGCCGGCCGCAAAAAGCTGCAGCAGGTGCGGGAGAACGACCTGGCCGCCGCTGAAGCCAAGGCCAAAGCATCTGGCCTGCCGGAAGATGCCCAGGCCGCCCGCGACCTGGCCGACCAGTGCGACCGCTTTGAAAAGAAGCTCTACGATCTGGAGCTGACGCGCAACGTGTCGGTGCAGATGTCCCCGCAGATCCGCCTGATCCAGTCCAACGACACGATGATGGCGGAAAAAATCCAGACCTCTATCGTCAACACCATCCCCCTGTGGAAGAGCCAGATGGTTCTGGCCTTGGGCATGGCACACAGCCAGCAGGCCATGCAGGCCGAGCGCGCCGTGACCGATGCCACCAACGAGCTGTTGCGCAAGAACGCCGCAACCCTCAAGCAGGGCACCATCGACATCGCCAAAGAGTCTGAGCGCGGTGTGGTGGATATTGAGACCCTGCAGCAGACCAACCGCGATTTGATCAGCACACTGGATGAATTGAACAAGATCCGCGCAGACGGCAAGGCCAAGCGCGCCAACGCCGAGCAGGAGCTGGGCCGCATCGAGGGCGAGCTGAAGCAGAAGCTGTTGGAAATTAACAAGTAATTATTTTTAGGGTGCATTATTGCATCCCCGTTAAGTGAGGACGACCCATGCAGTTGGAGCAGCAGGAAACATTTGAGATCAAAAGCCCGCAGCTGGAAGTGTTTGGCCAGGTGGAAAGCAAACTGCCCGCCCCCGCCAAAAAGCGGCCTTTTGCGGCCGGATTCCTGGCCGTGATGGTGCTGGTTTCGGTGTTTGGCATTGGCGGCGTGCAGCTGAAAAGCCGTTACCGCAATGTGGCTGAAATTTACACCAGCGAGGTTGACAAGCACGGCAACAGCATCCAGGGGGATTTTACCACCCTGACGGATACCGCTGCCAACCTGATGCGTGCCTGCCAGAAGGTACTGGGCGAAGCTGACAGCAACTGCACCACCGTAGCAGACCTGCTGGCCCAGTGGCAGGATACCGCCATTGCCCCAGCCGCGCAATATGCGGTCATCCACCAGCTGGATAACGCTGTGGACGCCATGTACACCGCCGCCAAGGCAAAAGCCACCGACGATGCGCTGGATCAGATCAACAGCCTGGATGCCAGCTATGTGAGCACCCAAAGCATTTTGCAGCGCGAAATTGCGCAGAATTATACCACCGCTGCCCAAAGCTACAACACCATGGCTTCCGGTTTCCCCGCCAATGTGATCGGTACATTGTGGGGCGCGGGGCAGGTGGAGCTGTATGCAGCGCAGTGACCCCGGAAAGGAGGGGGCCGGATGAAAATTTTGACCCGCACCGCAGCCGCCGTTCTGGCGGCTGTGACCGCGGCGGCAGTCTGGGCGGTACCGGCAGCGGCAGCTGCTTCCGTTCAGGGCATCAGCAGTACCAGCTGCATTGCCGATAATGCCAATATTTTAAGCCGCGATACCGAAACATATATCACCAACATTTCTGTTGCCCTGCAGGAAAACTGCAGCGGTGCACAGATCGGCGTTTACACCACCGATTACGTCGGCAACAACACCATGGAAGGCTATGCCTACGAGGTGTTCCAGGCATGGGGCCTTGGCAGCGCTGACCAGGACAATGGCATGGTGCTGCTGATGGCCACCGGGGACGACAACTATTGGGCCACCCCGGCGAAGGGCTGGAAAGCGCGTTTTCCGGCAATGTGCTGAGCGATCTGCTGTATGATAACCTGGAAGCTTCCTGGGCAAAGCAGGATTACGATACCGGCGCACGCAAAACCGTGCTGGCCATGGCCGAGCGCATCTGCGATGTATATGGCGTCAGCCTGGATATGGACGCGATCGGCTCCGGCCTGGCAGATTCTTCCGGTAGGATTGTGGAAAACACCCAGAGCCGCAGCAATGGAGGGGCGGTGCTTACCTTGATTTTACTGACGATTATTATTACAGTGATCGTGATTGCAATCCTGAAAACGCCGCGCGGACCCCGCGGGCCGCAGGGTCCCACCTACACAGGCGGCCGCCGCGGGCCGAACGTATTCTTTTTCGGCGGACCGGTTTACCGGCCGCGCCGTCCCCGGCGTCCTCCCCGCCGCCCCCTCCGGGCGGTGGATTTGGTAATCCCGGCCCACGCCCCGGCGGCGGCTTTGGTGGGCCTGGCCCCGGTGCTAGACCTGGCAGTTCCGGTCCGCGTCCCGGCGGCGGCTTTGGCGGAATGTCCGGCGGGTTCCGTTCCGGCGGCGGCAGTGCCCGGCCGGGTGGCGGTGCCGGGCGCAGCGGCGGGTTCAGCGCCCCGCGCGGTGGGGGCGGCAGCTTCCGTGCCGGCGGCGGTTCCACCCGCGGCGGCGGTGCCGGGCGCAGATAACGCCTTTGCCCGTTGAGCAGGTTTGAAGGGCTCCAAAAAAAATTAGATTAAGTAACCTGAACGGTCTGAATCCTGTATTGCACAGGGTTCAGGCCGTTTCGTTTTAATTCAATTCGGCGGTCGTTGCAATCGGCAATCGTCTTTTCAAAATTCTCAGCAACAGCGTTATCCAGACAAGTTCCTTTTCGAGACATGCTCTGCGTAATGCCTTCCTCTTGGCATACCAAAACACCCCATTTGTTAGACAGTAATACCATACTGTCTAACAAATGGGGTGCAGTTCACACAGGGGGCCGGGGCTTTTATGGTTTTAGGCAATACCGCATAATTCTAAGTGCCGATACGGCGAGCGAGGTGCGACAGCTGCTAAGCCAAAAGCGCAGATAATACTGGATGTCTTATCGAGCATTTTGGCAACGCAGATGCCGTGCCGCAGCCGCCGGAGCGGTGCTTAAGCCGTAAGGCGAGAATTGTGCGGTGTTGCCTTTATTTATGGATCATACGAACGGGTTATAGAACCGGCCGTACCGGATGGTAACAAACAGGCTGGCCAACAGCAGCGCTGCGCCAAAAGCCAGGGCGGCAAAATCCCGCTTGGCAAAGGGGCGCTGGGTGTACCAGGTGCGCTTGCCATTTTTGCCAAAGCCACGCAGCTCCATGGCGTTGCTGATGGTATCAATGCGGTTCAGGCTGGTCAGAATCAGCGGCAGCAGAATACTGACCGAATTCTTGAGCCGTGCAAAGAACGGTTCGCTTTTGCCCAGCTCCACGCCGCGGGCCTGCTGGGCCTGGCTGATGCTGTGGTAGTCGCGCTGAATATCCGGGATATAGCGCAGCGCAATGGCAACCGAGTAGCCAACCTTATAGGAGATGCCGATGCTGTTCAGGCTTGCGGCAAACTCGCTGGGGTTAGTGGCGGAAATAAACAAGATAGCCACCGGCAGTGCCACAAAGTATTTGAGCGAGATATTGACCATGTAGAACAGCTGCTCCGCCGTTACATCATACCGCCAGAACAGATGGAACAGCACATGCCGCGTGCCGTACAGCGTGGTGCCCTGGTTGGGGTCAAACAAAAGATGAACAGGTTATTCAGCAGCAGGAATACCAGCATAAAGATCAGCATAAACCGCACTTCGCGCAGTTTGATGTGGCTGAGCTTGAACGCTGCAAAGCTGACGGCCATCAGCCCCAGCAGCACCCAAGTGTTATAGGTGATCATGCTGGCAAAGGTAAACAGCAAAAAGAATGCCAGCTTGGTGGTGCCGGTCATTTTGTGAACAACGCTTTGGCGCGGCAGGTAATTGAGCACGGTATTAGCAGCCATGTGTGCGCACCTCCCTGTCTTCATGGATAAAGCGTTCTACAAAATCTTCCGCCGGGGCAATGCCGCAGCGGTTGGCAAGGGTAAACAGGCTGGTTTCTTTCAGCGCAGCCTGCTCGATGAGTTCAGGGTCACACAGCACGGCAGCAGCGCTGCGGTCGGCAATCAGCTGGCCATCACAGAACACCAATGCGCGCGGGGTGTATTCCAGCATCAGGTGCATATCGTGGGTGATCATCACCACGGTCACGCCCTGCTCGTTCAGCCCGCGCAGGAACTCCATAATGTCGGTATAATGGCGGAAGTCCTGCCCCGCGGTGGGTTCGTCCAGAATGATCAGTTCCGGCTGCTGCACCAGCACGCTGGCAATGGTTACACGCTTTTTCTGGCCAAAGCTCAGTGCGGAAATGGGCCAGTTGCGGAAGGGGTACAGCCCGCAAACCTTCAGAGTATCTTCCACCCGCTGGCGGATCTGTTCCTGGGTCATATCGCTGCCCTGCAAGGCCAGCGCAACTTCCTCAAAGATCATGGTTTTGGAGATCATCTGGTTGGGGTTCTGCATCACATAGCCAATGTGCTGGGCGCGGCGGCGGATGTTATCCTGCGCCAGGTCACGGCCATTCAGCAGCACCTGGCCCTGCTCCGGGGTCTCGAACCCGCAGATCAGCTTTGCCAGGGTAGATTTGCCCGCGCCGTTGCGCCCCACAATGCTGACCATCTCGCCTTTGCCGATGGAAAAGCTGATGTCATGCAGGGTGCTCTGCCCCTTGGTATAGCCAAAGCCAAGGCCGCGCACTTCCATCAGGTGCTCCGGTGCGGGGTCGGGTTCCGTCAGCGGCAGGGCGTGGAACCACTTGTGCAGGCGGGCGGTATCGGCATCATCCAGCACCACGGTGTCCACATGGGCAGGGCGCTTTTCCGGTGTGATGGCAATGCCCGCATAGCGCATGGCCGTCAGGTACAGCGGCTCCCGGATGCCGTTTTCGGCCAGCATATGGGTGGCCAGCAGCTCGTCCGGGCGCAGGTCAGCCAAAATAGTACCCTCATTGACCAGGATGATGCGATCCACATTGCGCCACAGCACATCCTCCAGCCGGTGCTCAATGATCAGCACGGTGGTATCGGTCTTGTGCTGGATCTCGTCGATCAGCTCAATGGCCTGCTTGCCGGTGGCGGGATCCAGGCTGGCAAGGGGTTCATCAAACATCAAAATTTTAACCTGATCCACCATAACACCCGCCAGGCTGACGCGCTGCTTCTGCCCGCCGGAAAGCTCATGCGGGGCATGGTCCAGGCGTTTTTCAATGCCCACCAGCTCTGCGGCATGGCGGGTGATCTCGTGCATTTCCTTTTGGGGAACACAACTGTTTTCCAGCGCAAAGGCAATGTCCTCGCCCACCGTCAAGCCGATGAACTGGCCGTCCGGGTCCTGCAGCACAGTGCCCACATGGGCCGAAAGCTCAAAAATGCTGCTGTTGGGCGCATCCACGCCGTCTACCGTCAGGCTGCCGGTGCATTCGCCGGGGTTAGAAAATGGGTTCAGCCCGTTGATGCAGGCCGCCAGCGTGCTTTTGCCGCTGCCGGAAGGCCCGGCGATCAGCACACGCTCACCGGGGTAGATATCCAGGTTGATATCATGCAGCGTCGGCTTTTTCTGCGCACGATACTGGAAGGAGAAGTTTTTGAATGAAATAATGGGGTTTGTCTGTTCAGACATGGGCATGGTACCTCAAAGCAAGATATTCCGGCGCCGCCTTTCCCAACGGCAAAGCGGCAAACAAAAAGCCTTTCCGCAAACCAAAGGCCACGGGAAGGCTTTGCGATAGCAATTATTCTTTATCCAAAGAGCCTTTCTTGGCAATGGTCTTGGTGTAAGCCAGCACCAGCAGGCCGCCCACGACCACAGCAGTAATGCTGTTGGAAATACCGGCAAACACGCCCTGTGCAAACACCTTTTGGCAGGCTCCGCATAAATCAGGATGTCCAGCACGGGAGCAACCACGATCCAGCCGATCAGGTTGGCGATCACGTTGGCCAGCGCAAACACGCCAACCTTCTTTTTGTTAAAGTCGCCTTCCTCAACATGCAGCTTTTTTGGTGAACAGGCCCACCACAATGCCGACAAAGGCGGAGGTGATGACCCAGCTCCACCACGGGATGCCGCCCCAGGACAGGTCGATCAGAGCATGGCCGATGAAGCCGATCAGGCCGCCGGCAACCGGGCCGTACATAGCGGCCAGCAGGGCCAGCACTGCATACTGCAGGCTGATGTTGGTGTTAGGCACCGGGCTGGGGATTGCCACAAAACGCCCCAGCACAAAGAACAGTGCTGCGCCGATACCAACGGCGACAACGGTCTTGATGCTATTGTTGTTTTTCATAATTCCGCACTCCTTTATAATATTACAAACGATCCCTTGGAACCTGCCGCAAAACGGCATGACCCAAAGATATGGTAAGTATACGCCCGGTTAAAACCGCTTGTCAATGGGCAAAAACCGCAGTTTGCGCTATTTGGACCCTGCCTGCGGCAATTTCATGCGCTTCTGGGCAAAAAGCCCCGTTTTGCCGGGGCAAAGCGGGTATCATTTTGCAAACACAAGTTTGCGTAGGCAGTTTGGCAAATGCGAACTTGTCGGAGTGAAACTCCGCCATCTTGCTATCGCAAGACCGTTCTGCCGCTTGAAAGCCCCACTGGGGCTTTCATTGCTTCACTTCATTTCGCAAACGCGAACTTGTCGGAGTGAAACTCCGCCATTTTGCTTGCGCAAAAACGTTCTGTCACTCAAACACCCCGCAGGGGTGTTTGTTGCTAGCGCAAACGCGAACTTGTCGGAGTGAAACTCCGCCATTTTGCTTGCGCAAAAACGTTCTGTCGCTCAAACACCCCGCTGGGATGTTTGTTGCTAGCGCAAATGCGAACTTGTCGGAGTGAAACTCCGCCATTTTCTTGCGCAAAAACGTTCTGTCACTCAAACACCCCGCAGGGGTGTTTGTTGCTAGCGCAAACGCGAACTTGTCGGGGCGCAGCCCCTCCATCTTGCTATCGCAAGACCGTTCTGTCGCTTGAAAGCCCCACTGGGGCTTTCATTGCTTCACTTCGTTTCGCAAACGCGAATTTGATAAGCTCCTCTAAGAGATTATGTTTCAATTTTCTTCTATGTATTTCACTACTCTATCTATATTTCCGCTTTCATATTCATCATGTGTTAATTTGAAACACTCATCCTTACTAACACTGCTGTAGTCTATATACCTAGCAATATCTTCTGGAATTAAAAACAAGTTTACTCCTTCTCGTTTCAGCGATTGTAAATCTCCGTGATTGACATCAACAATTACTTCCGCTTCCCAATTTTTTGCTTTAATTACAGACTGTAAATTTTCTTTTAATACAGTACTTCTCTTTTTTTAAAAATATTAAAATGTCCATCATGTCCAACCTGTGAATTTCTCCCATTAGTTACATAGGGTACAATGGCTATTTTTTTTATCATTAACTTGTCCTCCTTTTCCACTTCTTATAACTTCCGATTCATAATGTAAGAGTAAGGTCTATCCGGCCTTGCTCTTTTCCTTTAAAATGGAGGTATGGTCTGACGAACTTTCCGATTGGGACCCCACGCCCGCAGACAAATGTGTCAGCCAGCCTCCATTGTTTTGTGCTCGATTCAGCAAGTTGGGACATAGCTCCCGTTTCACGATTGAATATGTGCGTACTTTGGAAAAGCTGGATAGCCATAAATCGAAACGAAAGAAGGAATGTCAATGCTCGCAGTAGGAATCGATATTTCCAAGTCAAAAAGTGTAGCAGCCATCTTAAACCAAGACGGATCAATGCACACAAGCCCTTTTGAATTCCACCATACGCAGCCTGAACTAGACGCTCTCATTAAGTATATTTTGAATAGCAAGCAATCTGCAACCATCTTAATGGAAAATACCGGGCATTACCACTATCCTGTTCTGAAAGCGTTTCAGGAAGCCGGGCTCCCTGTTTGTATGGTTAATGCCTATCAAATCAAGAAATTCGGAGACATGGATCTTCGCAAGGCCAAAACGGACAAGAAAGATGCAGTGCGGATTGCCAGATATGCATTGGAAAAGAGTTATTCTCTGGTTCCATACACATCTATGGAGCAGAAATACGAAGATTTAAGATTTTTGGCACGACAGTATAATCAGCGAATGCTTACGCTGAAAACCAACAAAGTATTTCTACTTAATCTATTGGATGAAACGATGCCTGGCATAACCAACATCCTGCCTCTAACGACCAGAACGCCAGAAACCAGTCTTTCCGTTCTCTTTATCAATCGTTTTAAATCCTACGATCGTATAAAGAAAATGGGAAAAAGTCGTTTTCTTGACGCATTTGAAAAAATCGCAAGGAAATCTCGAAATCGCCAAACCAAAACATATGGGTTGGCAATTTACGAAGCTGCATTACGCAATATCACAACAAGGGGAGAAAACGAATACACTCTTGCGGCTCAAGATCAATGCCTTGAACTTGTCTGTGAATCACAAAAGGCCGCTGATTCAATTATTCTAAAAATGCAAACATTAGCTGAAACGTTGCCCGAATACGCTGTTCTGCGCTCTATGGCTGGTGTTGGGGATCGACTCGGTCCCCTTATCCTTGCTGAAATTGGAGACATCCGCCGCTTTCACAGTGGAAAAGCACTCAACGCTTATGCTGGTAACGATGCGCCTCCATATCAGTCTGGAACATTTGAGAGCCACAATCGCCACATATCAAAACGTGGGAATGCGGCTCTCAGAAAGTATTGCTTTGAGGTTATGCAGGCACTCAAACTTACACGACCTCAAGATGACCCTGTCTACCTTTTTCTGCTCAAAAAGGAACAGGAAGGGAAACCGTATAACGTAGCTAAAATGGCCGGAGTCAACAAGTTTCTCCGCATCTACTACGCGAGAGCGATGGAAACGCTCAAGCAACAGTAACCACTGACTCTATTATATAGCTTTTTCAAAAATCCACAACTGCTGTGGGTTCAATTTAATGCACCCTTTTACCAAAAGAAAATCGGAAAATCTATAAAAAACTCTTGACAAATACATTAGCAAGATTTACAGGTGCAGGCGTTTTTCAAACTCTGCCAGCAGACTGCGGCCCTTGAAGATGACCAGCCCCAAAAGGTGATCATGCTGATGACCAGGCAGATGACCCAGGCCATTGGCGGGCGCACGCTGTGGCGCAGCGTTAAGCCGATATACGGCACCACGCCCACCACAATGTTCAGCAGCAGGTAAACCAAGCCGTTCTCGGTAAAGCGGCGGTTGACAAAGGCAAAAATGAAGTTCAGCACCAGGGTAACGCTGCACAAGATCGGCACAATGGCGTCAATGGCAATGCCGTTCCACCCGGCGTAATAATCCGCAAAGGTCACGATCAGCGAAGTGCCGATCAAAATCTGGAACAGCAGCTTAGGGGCGTTGCGGCCCTGGCGCAGCAGTGCGCGCAGCAGCAGCAGCAGCCCCCACCGCGCCGATCAGCACCAGCAGGCTCCAGTGCATATGCCTGCCTTCGATCATGATGTAATCCACCACGCCGCAGATGACCGCCGCCCCCAGCAGCACAAAGGCAGCGATGCGGTAAAACAGCGATGTCTGCCGCGCAGGCGGTACCACCTTGGGGTAGCGGTCCGGTTCCGGCGTGCCGACAAGGGGGTTCTGGCACAGCGGACAGTACTGTGCGCTGCCGCCAACCTGGATATGGCAATGGGGACAGGTTTTCATTCTCCATCCACCTCCGTTGCATACAGTGTAATATCCAACCCTTCGGCAGAAAGGCGGCGGTAAAAGTTTTTCAGCATCTCGGTGCTGCGGAACGCCCAGGTGGTGCCCAAAACAAGATCATCCCCATAGGAACAGACCGTGGTGAACGCGGTAGGCGAACTGCAGAACGCCGTAAAGCCTTTGATATAGGGCTGCAGCTCTTTTTTGCAGTGGGATGCGCCCCATGTTGGAGATGGTCAGGGTAACTTTTTGGCTTCCAGCGTATTGAACAGGTTGACCACCGCGTTTTTGATAAAGAGCGGCACCAGTTTGATACCGGGCATCTGTTCCAGCTTTTCAAAGCCGTCCATGCGGGCCTTGACCCGCTCGTCCTTCAGGGCTTCCCGCAGTTTGGCGTCAAAGCCTTTGGCCAGGGTTTCCAGCGTTTCGTCCCCCGGAATACCCAGCTGATGCGGATGGAGTTGAAAAAGTTGCGGGCGGTCTCGGTTCCGTAATAGCTGCGCAGGTTGACCGGCAGGCTGACCGAGATGACCTTACCGCGTTCCAGCGCCGGCATTTCCTGATAAGCCGCCAGCATCTGGGCAGCGGCCAGGTAGCTGGTCATCGTTACCCCCATGGCGCGGGTCTTGGCCAGCACCTGGGCGGCAGAAAGGTGGGCTTCAAAAACTGGGACTGGTCATACGGCAGTTTACGGCCATGCAGGTGGAAAGACTTTTTGCGGTTCAGCGGGTCTTCCTCCGCCGCTTTGGACGCCGTATAGTACTTGCGGAACGCATCCTGGGCCGATTCGCCCTTGCTGGCGCGCTCTTCTCCGGGAACATTGGCCAGTTCGGGATTTTTCAGTTGCAAATAATTGTGCACCAGCGTTTTCAGGAACACCATCCCGCCGTTGCCGTCGCTGATGGCGTGGAACATTTCCACATTGATGCGCGCGCCGTAATAGCTGACGCGGTACAGCAGTTCGTTTTTGATCTGCGGGCCGTACAGCATGGCACAGGGGGCCAGCGTTTCCGGCACCGCCTGCGGTTTCAGGTTGGTGGATTCAAAATAATGCCAGAACAGCCCACGGTGCAGCGTGACCTGGAACTGCGGGTTTTCCCGTGCGGTCTGTTCCAGGGCCTGATTCAGGCGGTCGGGGTCCACATCCTCGTTCAGGGTGCAGCTGACGCGGAACACCCGCGGGTCCCGCCGGTTGATGGACGCCAGAAATACTTTGGCGACATTATCGACTTTATACCAGGTTTCGGGCAAATGGCAGCCCTCCTATCCGGCGGGGTTCCGCCGTTACAAAATTTTCTGCACAAAGCGGCCAACGCTTTCCATGGCCTGTGCGGCATGGGGGATCGGCATCTGCTGGAACACATGCCAGCATTCGGGGTATACCTCCAGCACGGCGTATACTTCCTGTTCCGTCATGGCTTTGGCAAGGTTGATAGAATCGGATTTCAATATTTCGTTCGTTCCCACCTGGATCAAAGTGGGCGGCAGCCCCCTTAAATCCGCAAACAGCGGCGAAAGGCTGGGGTCCTCCCATTCCAGGGTGCTGTTTGCTCCACGGTAAGCGGTGCGGCAGGAATCAATATAGTCGTGGGTCAGCATGGGGTCCAGCGCGGCACATTTCTGATAGGATGCCCCCTGCATCGTCATATCGGTCCAGGGGCTCATCAGCACCAGGGCACGCGGCTGGCTGCGGCCCTGGGCCTTTACGGCAAGGGCCAGTTCCAGCGCCAGGTTGCCGCCCGCCGAATCCCCGGCCACGATCACATCCCGCGCGCCGATGCCCATATACATCAGGTAGTCCCAGACGCGCAGGGCATCGTCAATGGCGGAAGGATACGGCGCTTCGGGGGCAAGGCGGTATTCAAAGCTGAGTACATCGCACCCGGTGGAAAGCGCCAGTTTGCTGGCCAGCACGCGGGCATAGCCCAGCTGGCCGCAGGTGTAGCCGCCGCCATGGCAGTATAGCACCACATGGCGGCGGTCATGCCCCTGGTTCATCCGCACCCACTCCGCCGAAACATTGTTGACGGTGATGGGCGTGGTGTTGATCAACAGGTTGGGGGTAACCAAACGGCCAAACAGCTCCTGGGCGGCACGCTGGCGTTCCAGGTCCTCCGGCTGGGTAGAGCCGGTGCTGGTCACGCTGTGCACCGCCTTGATGGCTTTCATCATGGGGGTCAGGTCATCGGTCTCCGCGGCCTGTTTGCGGGCGTTGCGCAGGCGGTGCAGACGTTTCAGGGGAATACGTTTTTTCTCCTGCATAGAGCATTCCTTTCCTTTGGGGGTCAGTGGGTGGATTCAAATGCCGATTTTGGCCCGCAGGCGCACCCACAGGCTGCGCAGCAGCGGCGGGCGGGCGGCAGGCAGGCAGCAGAGCCGCCACACGGTTTGGTTTTCCGGCATGCGGCCGCTGCGGGTGTATTTGTGGTAGAGCACCGTCAGCTGGCGCATTTTCGCCTTGCCGGGCAGGTGCAGCACGCAGACGGGGTCGCAGCAGTAGTTCGTGGAAACATAATAAAAATGCCCGCCCAGCCAGTACCGGAACACATACGCGTTGGCGGCCCGCACGGGCTTGCCCGCCAGCTGGCTGCGGTAGGCCGCAGCATCCAAAATGGCTTCGTCGCCGTCCTGGCTGCGCACGCCGGTCTGCTGCATCCGGTCAAACACATTGCAGCATTCGGCCATAAAATCCTGCAGCCGGGCCGTGCTGCCCGCCACGAACTCGCCGCCAAAGTGGGTCAGCACATGGGGAGCGCCCTCCGGCCAAAGTTCATCATAGGTGTGGGAGATGCGGGCCGTCATGGGCTGGCTGGCCGCATGGGGCACCTGATACAGCAGCACCGCTTCCGCGGCTTCGCGCCAGATATCCTGATAGCCGCGCTGGGTAAAGGTATCGGAATCCAGCATCAGGTAGTTTTCGTAATGCTCGGTTTCGAGCAGATACTGCATGGCGCACAGCTTGTAATACGCCAGGGACCAGTCTAAATCCGCTTCAAAGCGGTAGTTGTCAAACGGACAGGCGATTACACGGATGCCCGCCTGAGACAGCTGCGCGGCATAGGGTTCCGGCACAGCGGTGTTGGTCACAAGGGCTGCATCGCAATTCTGGTTTTTCTGTTTTGCGCTGACAAGGCTGACCACAATGCAGCGGTAGAATACCTCGCTGCCCAGGTTGGCATTGCTGCCCTCGCGGTAGCCCTCCAGTGTGGCAAAGGCTGTAAAGATCAGGTTCATTCCATTCCCCACTTTTCCGGGAAGTTCCGGCCGCCTTACCGCATTCCCTTGTTGTCATCTTTTCCTATTATTTTATTATAGTCCTGTACGCAAGGCTTGTCTATTATTGTACATTTGTTAAGCATTGGTCTACAAACTGGAAGTTATCAGTCCAAAATCAGGACTCCAGCGCAATCGGACATTTTCGTAAATGAAAGAGCCGGAAAATCTTTTCTCAGTTCCTCAATGACAAAGTAGATTTCATCATTATCCCATGTGTCTCCTGCCTTCAATTTACACTCTTCTAAGTCCTTTCGTGTTTCAAAGGCAACATCGCCGATTATAATTTTACCGTTTTCCTTTAAGTAGTTACGCAAGTCTAACAGAAAGTTGCTTTTTTGCGCATCCGTCAAATGATGCAGAGAGTATGTCGCAACAATATAATCATAACGAAAGTTCCGCAATGGTTCGACAAGCCCTTTTGAAAAGTCCCCTGATATAACTGTGCATTTGGCATTTTTTCAGACGCCAGTGCAATCATCCTTGTCGAGAAGTCCTGACCATAAATGGAGCAGCCTCGCTCGTATAGTTTTGTCGTTAATGTGCCTGTTCCGAATCCAATATCCAGCACAACGGCATTTTCGACTCCCATTATGGTCTGAAAAATGAGCCAAAGTACCTTTTTATAACCGGCAAAAGGGTATGTGTTTTCCTCATCAGAAATGCCAACAGTTTTGTCATAATCACCAGCCCAAAAGTCGAACCCTTTGTTGTTTAACATACTTACTTCCTCCAAAAATTCCGAGTTGCCCTCACAAGCTCATGTCGGCCATGTCTTCACACACCCTGCACCCCAAGGTCGCGCAGGATGTCGGCGCGGGTTTCCAGCGCAAAGGGCAGCAATGCGCCGGATGCGCTCCGGCGTCATGTAGGGGGCAAGGCCGCTGATAGAGAACGCGCTGTCCGCCTTGCCGCCGGGGCCGGGTATGGCCAGCGCCACGCAGCGGATGCCAAGCTCGTTTTCCTCATCGTCAATGGCATAGCCGCAGGCGCGTACCTCGTTCAGCTGGGCGCACAAAGCAGGCAAATCGGTCACAGTGCGGCCCGTCAGCTTTTGCGGGTTGCTGTGCCGCCACACATCCTCCACCTCTTCTTCGGTCAGGGTAGCCAGGATGGCTTTGCCCACACCGGTACAGTACAGCGGGCTGCGCAGCCCCACCCGGCTGGACATCCGCATGGGGCCGCTTTCCGTTTTATATATGTACACGATATCCTGTGCATCGCGGATGACCAGATGCACCGCTTCGCCGGTGCGCTGGGCCAAGCGTTCCAGGTGTACCTTGGCAACGCTCATCACATCCATGCTGTTGACGATGCCGGAAGAAATTTCAAACATCTTTAAGGTCAGGCGGTACTTGCCGGTTTCGCCGTCCTGCGCGGCATATCCCAGGCTGACCAGGCTGCCCAACAGGCGGTGGGTTGTGCTTTTGGCCAGGTGAGCGTCTTCCGCCAGGCGCTGCAAACTGGCTCCGGCCGGGTGGGCGGCCAGCACTTCGATCAGCTCAAAAATGCGCGCAACGCTCTGCACACCGCCCTTATCAGGATTTTTTACGGTTTGGTCCTCCATAACGCATCCTCCGCAAAAATTAACAAAAAATTCATAATTTATAACTTTGCCCGGTTCTGCTCCCATCGGGCCGGAATTGTTCCGCATTGTGGAATTAAGTATACCAGCAAACGGCGTTTTTCGCAAGTAGCATCCCACAAGGCGGAACCCCCTCAATATTGCCAAAAAAAGGCCCCGCTCTGACTGGTAAAATTGACCGATTGACGGCGCGGCGCAAAATTTGTATAATAAATTCAGCAAATTGCGGAACGGTGTTCCACCATAAGGAACCGCTTCACAACTGATGTAAACTTTGTTAATGTAAGGAGAATGCGTTATGAATTCTGTCCTTGAGCGCGTTTACGAAATTGGTATCATCCCCGTTATCGCTTTCAACAGCGTGGACGAGGCGATTCCTCTGTGCAAGGCTTTGATGGATGGCGGCCTGCCGGCTGCTGAGGTCACCTTCCGCACCGCATGTGCTGAAGAGTGCATCAAGAAGATTCACGAAGAACTGCCCAATATGCTGCTGGGCGCCGGCACTGTGCTGACCGTTGACCAGGCTGACCGTGCTATGGCTGCCGGTGCTTCCTTCATCGTTGCTCCCGGCTTCGACCCCGAAGTCTGCAAGCATGTTATCGACAAGGGCGGTATCATGATGCCCGGCACCGCCACCTCCGGCGAGATGCAGCAGGCCATGAACATGGGCTGCGAAGTTGTTAAGTTCTTCCCCGCTGAAGCAAACGGCGGCGTGGACAAGCTGAAGAACATCGGCGCTGCCCTGAAGACCTGCAAGTGGATGTGCATCGGCGGCGTCAACGCCAAAAACGTGAACAACTACCTGGGCTACAACCAGATTATTGCTGTCGGCGGCACCTGGATGTGCAAGTCCGACAAGATCAAGGCCGGCGCATGGGATGAGATCACCGCCATGAGCAAAGAGGCTGTCAACGTAATGCTGGGCCTGGAACTGGGCCACATCGGCATCAACTGCGCTGACGAAGCCGAAGCTGCCAAGACCGCCGAGACCATCGGCAGCCTGCTGAGCATGGCTGTTAAGCCGGGCAACTCCAGCATCTTTGTTGGCAAGAAGGAATTTGAGATCATGAAGAAGCCGGGCCGCGGCACCCATGGTCACATCGCCATCCTGACCAACAATGTTGACCGCGCTATCTATCACCTGAGCCAGCGCGGCGTCAAGTTCGATATGGACAGCAAGAATGTTAAGGACGGCAAGACCATCGCCATCTACTTTGCTGACGAAGTTGCCGGCTTCGCCATCCACCTGGTTCAGAAATAATCTGTTGCCACTGTGCAGCAGGTTTGCGCCTGACGGCGCGGTATATTTACAATAAATACAAGGAGTTTCAATATGAAAGTCGTTACTTTTGGCGAACTGATGATCCGTCTGCAGCCGTTCAACTACGAGCGCTTTGTTCAGGCCAACAACCTGGAGTTCACTTTCGGCGGCGGCGAAGCTAACGTTGCTGTTTCCCTGGCAAACTACGGCATGGACGCTGTCTATGTGACCAAGCTGCCCGCACACGCCATTGGTCAGGCCGCTATCAACAGCCTGCGCCGTTACGGCGTTGACACCAGCAAGATCGTCCGCGGCGGCGACCGTGTTGGCATCTACTTCAACGAGAAGGGCGCTTCTCAGCGTGGTTCTGTCTGCATCTATGACCGTGCACACTCTGCCATCCAGGAAGCTTCCACCGCTGACTTCGATTGGGATTCCATCTTTGAGGGCGTGGATTGGTTCCACTTCACCGGCATCACCCCGGCCCTGGGCCCCAATGTTGTTGACATCTGCCGCGAAGCCTGCAAGGCTGCCAAGGCTCATGGCGTTAAGATCAGCTGCGACCTGAACTACCGCGGCAAGCTGTGGACCCGCGAGGAAGCCCGCGCTGCTATGACCGACCTGTGCCAGTATGTTGACGTCTGCATCTCCAACGAGGAAGATGCTAAGGACGTGTTCGGCATCGAGGCTGAGGCCACCGATATCTACGCTGGCGAGATCAACCGCGAAGGCTACAAGAGCGTTGCCAAGCAGCTGGCTGACAAGTTCGGCTTTGAGAAGGTTGCTATCACCCTGCGTGAGAGCCATTCTGCTTCTGACAACGGCTGGAGCGCCATGCTGTACGACGTTGCTTCCAACGAGTACTGCTTCAGCAAGAAGTACGAGCTGCGCATCATCGACCGCGTTGGCGGCGGTGACTCCTTCGGCGGCGGCCTGATCTACGCCCTGCTGAACGGCAAGACCACCCAGGAAGCTGTTGAGTTTGCTGTTGCTGCTTCCGCTCTGAAGCATTCCATCGAAGGCGACTACAACATGGTTACTGTTGCTGAGGTCGAGAAGCTGGCTGGCGGCGACGGTTCCGGCCGTATCCAGCGCTAATTTTCCGCACAACAATTTCCCGTATCTTACGGTTTACCTTCCTACAAAAGAGGTTCGCTTTGGCGGATCTCTTTTTTTTGTTTGGGTGGTTTTTGTTTTTGGGGGAGGGGTGTTTTGATGTTTTTTATTTCAGGGCAACACCGCACAATTCCCGCCTGACGGCTTAAGCACCGCTCCGGCAGCTGCGGCACGGCATCTGCGTTGCCAAAATGCTCGATAATGTCGGGTTGCGGTACCCGCATCGTGCTTCGGGGCAAAAGCCCCTCGTACTCTGCGACCGCTGCCCCTGCTTCGGTTCGCTGTTTCCGCCACTGGCGGCGCTCACCTTTGCAGCATCCAGTATTATCTGCGCTTTTGGCTTAGCAGCTGCCGCACCTCGCTCGCCGTATCGGCACTTAGAATTATGCGGTATTGCCCTTACCATTTACAACAAACGCTGCAAATTACCTGTAGGGGACGATGCTCGCCATCGTCCCACCCGCCGGGTCCTGCCATATCTCCCACCGCCAAAACTCGCAAATCTCGTTCCCCCTCTCATCTACGCGCCTTATTGTAAACCTCAACCCGCCCTCTCCGTTGACATTTCATTTTTTCCCGCGGTATACTATACCTCAGTTTGCGCAAACTTTTTGGGGAAAGGCGGTTACGGCATGTCAGTCAAAGCACAGGTCCTCAGCGCGCTGGACGCAGCGCGCGGGCGGTATATCTCCGGGCAGGAACTTGCCGACCAGCTCGGCGTCAGCCTGGCCGCCATCTGGAAAGCCGTCACTGCCCTGCGTGCGGACGGCACCCCATTGAAGCCATTACCAACCGCGGCTATGCTCTGCCCCACGGGGCAGACCTGCTGAACGCGGATGCCATCACAGCGCTGCTGGCCCCTGCCGTTGCGCAGGCGGTACAAATCACTGTGGTGGACCGCCTGCCCGGCACCAATGCGGCGCTGCGCACCCAGGCCACCAACGGCGCGCGGAGGGCCTTGTGCTGATTGCCCAGGCCCAGTCCGCTGGGCGCGGGCGGCGCGGGCACAGCTTCTTCTCCCCGCCGGGCGGGCTGTACCTGAGCATTTTGCTGCGGCCGGCATTCAGCACCCGCCAGTCCCCGCAGATCACCGCATTGGCCGCAGTTGCCGCTGCCCGTGCAGCGGAGCAGCTGTGCGGCACGCCCATCCAGATCAAATGGGTGAACGACCTGTGGAAGAACGGCAAAAAGGTCTGCGGTATTCTGACCGAAGCCGCCGTAGACCTGGAATCCGGCATGCTGGATTATGCCGTGCTGGGGCTTGGTTTCAACCTGGTTCAGCCGTCCAGCGGCTGGCCCAAGGAGCTTGCCGCGGTGGCGGGTTCTCTGTTTGATTCTGCCCCCGCCCCCGGTGCCCGCGCGGCACTGGCGGCAGCGTTTTTGAACGAGTTCTGGACGCTGTACCACACCGGCCTGCGCGGCAGCTGGCTGGATGATTACCGCCGCCGCCAGGCCCTGACGGGCCGCCATGTGACCCTGATCCCCAACGGCAGCGAACCGCGCGGGGCTACGGTGCTTGGCATTGACGATGACTGCCGCCTGCTGGTGCGCTGTGATGGTGACCTTGCCCCCACAGCATTCGGCAGTGATGAGATCCGCGTGATTCCAGAGTTGGGCGCACTCGCCTGACGTTCCGGCATTGCATATTAAGGTGTATCTGAAAACAAAGAAAATGACGGATATTTCGCAAACACAAGCAGGATTTAAGGCAAAGAGCCGCAGGAATCCTTTGTGGATTCCAAGGTTTTTAACGCAAAATCCGGCTGTGTTTGTAGAAATAAGCTAAATTTTCGACTTTTTAGATACACCTAAGAGAGTGAGGAAAGTTATCATGAATACAACTGCTTCCAACGCCCGCCTGCACAAGATGGTGGGCTGTGCCCTGTTTGCCGCCCTGACCGCTGTTTGCAGCCAGCTGGCTATCCCTATGCCGTGGGGCGTGCCGATCAATCTGGCACTGTTTGCCGTGTACATGGCGGGCACCATGCTGGGCCCCGTATGGGGTGCCGCCAGCCAGCTGGTTTACCTGCTGCTGGCCGCTGTGGGTGTTCCCGTTATGGCCGGTATGCAGGGCGGCCCCGCTGTTCTGCTTGGCAAAACCGGCGGCTATGCCATTGGCTACCTGCTGGCCGCGCTGATTGCCGGTGCCTTTGCCGCCAAGCTGCCCCGCAAGTTCGGCTGGCTGGCCTTGGGCTGCGTGGTTGGCTGCGCCGCCTGCTATGTGCTGGGCACCATCTGGTTTATGGTGCTGACCGGCCTTGACCTGCCCACCAGCCTGACTTACTGCGTGATTCCCTACCTGCCGGGCGATGTGATCAAGATTGCCCTGGCCAGCCTGCTGACCATCCAGCTGGACAAGCGCATGCCGAAGATCTGAGCTTATCTTCTCCCATGTTTTCTGCGCACCCCTTACTGATAAGGGGTGCGCTTTTTTTGCTGCCTACCTGCCGCGCTTTATTGCACCCACTTCCTGCACATGGTATAATGGTTACACTACACAAAACATGAGGTACGCCAATGAAATGGATCGCTGTTGATTACGGGGAGCGCCGCACGGGGCTGGCGGTATGTGATGCTTCGGAGCTGATCGTTACGCCTGTTACCCCGCAGATTGAGGAAAAAAGCCTGAACAAAGTAGCGGAGGCTGCCGCCGCTGCCCGGCTGGCCCAGGGGCTGAGGGCGTTGTGTGCGGCCTGCCCCGCAACATGGACGGCACCGAGGGTTCCCGCTGCGTAAAAAGCCGCCGCTTTGCCGCGCGGCTTGCCACTGCCTGCGGGGTGCCCGTTGTGCTGTGGGATGAACGCCGCACCACGGTAACGGCGGCAGGCATTCTTTCGGCCAACAGCACCTTTGGCGCAGACCGCAAAGCTCGGCTGGATTCGGTTTCCGCCGCAGTGATCTTGGAAAGTTTTCTGGCATGGCGCAAAGCCCACCCCGGCGAAGAACCGCCGGAGGTTGCCGCGCCCACTGCCCCGGAGCAAGCATAACAAGGAGGTTTTCCCATGCCTGAAGCACTTACCCGCATCCCCACCCATGCCGCCATTATTGTGGACGGCAACCGCCGCTGGGCCAAGAACCGCGGCCTGCCCGCCAGCTTTGGCCACAAGGCCGGTTTTGACCGCCTGAAAGAGATCACCCGCTATGCTGTGGGTGACTGCGGCATCAAGGTGCTGAGCCTGTATGTTTTTTCCACCGAGAATTTTGCCCGCGATGCCAAGGAAGTCGGCTACCTGATGGACCTATTTGCCAATAACTTCCGCACCATTGCCGAGGAAATGAACGAGCGCGACTGTCAGGTACTGTTCAGCGGCCGCCGTGAAGGGCTGCAGCAGCGCGTGCTGGACGCTATGGACTACATGATGGACCTGACGAAGGACAACAAGACCGGCATTGTGAACTTCTGCCTGAACTATGGTTCCCACGCCGAGCTGACCGATGCCATGCGCGCCATTGCCGGTGAGGTGCAGAACGGCACTCTGGCCCCGGCTGACATCAACGAGCAGACGATTGAAAGCCACCTGTACCGCCAGCTGCCCCCTGTAGACTTTATGATCCGCACCAGCGGCGAGGAACGCATCTCCAACTTTCTGCTGTGGCAGTGCGCCTATGCGGAGTTCTATTTTACCCCGGTGCTCTTCCCGGATTTCACCAAGCAGTGCTTTGATGAAGCCCTGGCCGAATACGCCCACCGTGACCGCCGGATGGGCGGTAACACCAAAAAGAAATAATCACACAAAAATATCCCACAGGTTTGGCTGATATGCCATGAAACCTGTGGGATATTTTTTATTTGGCTGCATATTCTATTACTGGGCGCTGGAATCCGAAGCCGCACTGTCGGCGGTATCATCGGCGCTGGGGCCGGGGTAATTATCAATGGTTACCTTGTAAATGGTAACGGTGCTGTCTTCCTGCGGGCGGTAGGTATCGGTTTCGTCCTCATTCTTCACCGTAGGAACACAAGCAATCTGATCCACCACATCCACGCCCGCGTATACCTGGCCAAACACGGTATCGGTGTTATCCAGGTAGGGCAGCCCGCCCGCCGCGGCATAGGCGGAGACCTGCTCATCGGAATAGCCGTTATCTCGCAGTTGCTGCTGCATGGTTTCATCCACGCTGTTTGGCAGGGCTGTGACAAAATAGAACTGGCTGTTGCCGCCCGTCACCTCGCCGCCCTGGGCAAAGGCCGCGCAGAGCGCACCGGCATAGTGGCGCAGGCTGCTGTCCGCTTCCAGCGGGTAGGGGTTATTGGACCAGATGGTCGCGCCGCCGCTGCCCGTTCCGCCTGCATCACCGCCCTGCACGGCAAAGCCGTATTGGGCGCGCCAGATCACCGTATTATCATAGTAGCCGCTGCGGGCCAGGCCCACAAAATTCTGTACCGCCATGGGGGCAGCGTCCGGGTAAAGCACAGCGCGCACCTCGCCTAGGGAAGTGGAAAAGATGGCGATAAAATCCCCGTCAGACGGCTGGGCAAACTGGCGTTCCCCGCTTTCCACTGCGGCGCGCTGCGGGGCTTTATGGCTGGTTTCCGCGCCGGAACAGCCGCACAGCAGCAGGGCAAAAGCCAGCGCCGCAGCCAGCACCGCGGTATGGATGAGTCGTTTCATGGGCATACCCCTTGGACAAAAATACCGCAATAAATCTTTTTACGGCTCAGCGAATTTATTCAATATATAGAATATTATATCACAGATTTGGTGAAATGAATAGCTTGACGTTTGAGGAAAAACACGGTAAACTAGATACAGACAAAACGAGGGGAAACAACAAAATATGCCCCTTTTTGATGACAGGAGAAACTGACCATGGCAGATGAACTGACCCCCGAAATGCTTCAGGAAGCACAGCCGGATCTTTTGACCCTTGAGGACGAAGACGGCAAGGAATGCACCTTTGAAGTGATCGACGCGACCGAAGTAAACGGCACCCGCTACCTGGCCGTGATCCCCTATCAGGAAGATCCCGAAAGCCTGGACGAAGAGGCCGAACTGATTCTGATGCGGATCGGCACCGATGAGGCCGGTGAATATATGGACATTGTGGATGACGACGAAGAACTTTTGACCGTTGGCAAAGTGTTTGAAGAGCGTCTGCGCGCCATGTATGACATCGACGATGACGATGTGGAAGGCCAGCCCTCTTAACCGCATCGCAGCACTTAGCTAAACCCTGCGTGGTTCGATTTGTTGCAGCTTTATATAATCCTACTAATCAATCTTTGGGAGCCCGGATTTGTCCCCCGCCGGATCGCAGACCTCCCGCCCCGTGTATACACGGCAAGCGGAAGAAGGGAGCGTGATTGCGGGTGCAGGGCACCCACCTGCCATATAACGGTAGGTTTTGATTGGCTGCAGACGGCCGCGCGGGATTTTTTTGTACACCTTACAGGGGAAGGGAATGCCTTTCCCCTTTTTTTTCGCGCTGCTACGCTGCGCGAAAATGAATAATTCATAATGAATAAAGAATAATGTTGGTGGACCGCCTCGCGTTGCTCGGCTCAAGAAATGCGGCTTGGGCCTATCTTTAATATGCGTGCGTGGCACGCATACCAGCATTATTCTTTATTCTCTATTCTTTCTTAATTTTATCGAAAGGTTGTTGTCGTTTTGGGTAAGCAGATCAAAGCGGGCGAAAAAATGCCGTTTTTCAAATACGATACCCCGTACAGCGCAGCCAACAGTTTCCGCCAGCTTTTGGCGGAGCATGCACCGCTGGTACTGGTGTTCATGAGCAACTTCGGCCACCCCATCACCCGCACCTTTGTGGGTCGGTATGCCGCCACCTATGACGAGCTGACCGGCGGCAGCCTGGCGCTGGTGGTGCGTTCCCGCGCGGACCGCCTGGCCCGCAGCGTGGGGCCGGATACCCTGCCTTATCCTCTGCTGTGCGATGCGGACGGCGTTCTGTATGACCTGCTGGATATTCCCACTCGCAGCGGAGCGCTGAGCACTTACAGCCTGGAAGCATGGCAGATCATGCGGGATGCCAAGCGCCGCGGCTATCACTCGCCTGCCAACGGTCAGCAGCAGCTGCCGCTGACCCTGGTGCTGGACAAGGACGGCACGGTGCTGTTCAGCCATTACGGTGCCAGCCTGACCGATGTTCCGGCGGACTGCGGTGCGGCCCAGTCCTTGTTGGAAGATCTGGACGTAGCCAAGCCAGTAGATGTGGACGATGCCGATGTGACCATCTATGCGGACCCCGGTGCAGCGCCGGATATTCCCGGCCTGACTCCGCATGTACATGAATACGCCCAGCCGAACCTGGGTGAAACCGGCGTGTTCAGCGTGTTTGACGACGCCTATAAAGACGAAAGTAAGCAGCGCCCCTTCCGCTGTGTTGTACCACAGCTGGCAGGGGCGCGGTTTTTTATTGCTTTATAGGGTGTTGTTTACTGCATCACTGCGCCCAGGTTGGCGGAAGCCACCATGCGGGCGTAGCGGGCCAGCCAGCCGGACTTGACGTTCGGCTCCGGCTGGACGTAAGCAGCCTTGCGGCGTGCCAGCTCTTCATCGCTGACGGCCAAATGGATGGATGCTTCGGGGATGTTGATCTCGATGGTATCTCCTTCTTCAATCAGGCCGATGGGGCCGCCGGAAGCAGCCTCCGGGCTGACATGGCCGATAGCAGCGCCGCGGGAAGCGCCGGAGAAGCGGCCGTCCGTGATCAGGGCCACGGTGGTGTCCAGCTTCATGCCCGCCAGCGCGCTGGTCGGATTGAGCATTTCGCGCATACCAGGGCCTCCCTTGGGGCCTTCGTAACGAATGACCACCACATCGCCGGGTACAATCTTGCCGTCATAGATGGCCTGGATGGCGGTTTCCTCGCTGTTAAACACGCGGGCCGGGCCGGAGTGGACCTGCATTTCCGGTGCAACGGCGCTGCGCTTGACCACACAGCCGTCCGGGGCAATATTGCCCCACAAAATCTGCAGGCCGCCGGTCTTACTGTAGGGATTCTCGATGGAGCGGATGGCCTTATCGTTCATGATGTGGGCACCGGCGATGTTCTCGCCCAGCGTTTTGCCGGTAACGGTGGGAACATCCAGATCCAGCAGCCCGGCCTTAGCCAGCTCTGCCTGCACAGCGGGAATGCCGCCAGCAGCGTACAGATCCGGCATGTGGGTGGGGCCTGCGGGAGCCAGGTGGCAGAGGTTCGGGGTCTTAGCGCTGATCTCGTTGAAGAGCTTCAGGTCAATGGGCACACCGGCTTCGTAAGCGATGGCCAGCAGGTGCAGCACCGTGTTGGTGGAGCAGCCCAGGGCCATATCGCAGGTCAGGGCGTTGCGGATGGAGCGTTCGTTGATGATCTGGCGGGCGGTCACATTGTTCTTGACCAGATCCATGATGGCCATACCGGCCTTTTTGCCCAGCTGCAAACGCTTGGAGTAAACCGCCGGGATGGTGCCGTTGCCGGGCAGGGCAATGCCGATGGCCTCGCACAGGCAGTTCATGCTGTTGGCGGTGTACATGCCGGAGCAGGAACCACAGGACGGGCAGCAGTTGCAGGTGCAATCTTCCAGCTGGGTGTCATCGATCATGCCGGCCTTGTAAGCACCGACGGCTTCAAACATTTTGGAAAGGCTGACTTCATCGCCGCCATAACTGCCAGCCAGCATGGGGCCGCCGGAACAGACAATGGCGGGCACATCCATGCGCACAGCGGCCATGACCATGCCGGGAACGATCTTATCGCAGTTGGGCACCAGAACCAGGCCGTCCAGCTGGTGGGCCATAAACATGGTCTCCACACTGTCGCAGATCAGCTCGCGGGAGGCGAGGGAGTACTTCATGCCGATATGGCCCATGGCAATGCCATCGCAAACACCGATGGCCGGAACCAGCACCGGGGTGCCGCCCGCCATGCGGATGCCTGCCTTGACGGCATCGGCCAGCTTATCCAGGTTCATATGGCCGGGAACGATCTCACTGTAAGCCGAAACCACGCCGATCAGCGGGCGTTCCAGCTCTTCCGGGGTGTAGCCCAGGGCATAGAACAGGCTGCGGTTTGGGGCGCGCTCCGGGCCTTTTTAACGTTATCACTTCTCATATTTTTCTCTCCTTTGCAGCGGGAAAAGGGCATAGTTCTTTTAGGGGTAATCTTTGCTGTTTATAGTATCGCACAAATACCAGAAACAAGCAAATAAATTCATGTCCCGGAACGGTCGCTACGCCCGCAGGCACGTTTCGGAGGCCCGCAGGGCAGCACCCCGGCTCTTATAGACCGTTCTCTATAAATAAATTTTAGTTATCTCGCGAGGAACCACCCCTCAGGCCGCTTCGCGTCCAGCTCCCCTCCAGAGGAGCCAATATCCTGCCTTAGGTCGTGCTTGGCTCCCCTTTGAGGGGAGCTGTCTGCAATGCAGACTGAGGGGTGGTTCCCCGCGCAGAGCCTGAAACTAGCAATAGATTCATGTTTCGGAACGGTCAAGACCGTTCCCTGCAAATCGGGCTTATGGTATGCAGCTGCCCCCGTAGGGCGCACATCGTGCGCCCGCGGCCTTAACATGACAGTCACACCAAGCAAACACAGGGCGGCCATGCCCCGGAACATCCGGTTTCCCGGCTGCCAGAGGGCTGGCCGCCCCATGTTTATGCCCGCAGATGCAGGCCAAATATTACGTCAGATGCCCGGAATTCGATTACTTCTTCATCCAGCTCATCATGCCGCGCAGTTCCTTGCCGACCTTTTCGATCAGGTGCTCGGACTGCATACGGCGCTGTGCCAGGAAGTGGACCTTGCGGCCGCCCTTCGGGCTCATCTCGGTCAGGAACTCGGAAGCGAAGGTGCCATCCTGGATCTCGGTCAGGACCTTCTTCATCTCCTTGCGGGTTTCCTCGGTGATCAGGCGCTTGCCGGTGCGGTAGTCGCCGTATTCAGCGGTGTTGGAGATGGAGTAGCGCATCTTGTCAAAGCCGCCCTCGTTGATCAGGTCAACGATCAGCTTCATCTCGTGGCAGGTCTCGAAGTAAGCGTTCTCCGGAGCGTAACCAGCCTCAACCAGAGTCTCAAAGCCAGCCTTCATCAGCTCGCAAACGCCGCCGCAGAGGACAGCCTGCTCACCGAACAGGTCGGTCTCGGTTTCCTCCTTGAAGGTGGTCTCCAGGATGCCTGCACGGCCGGCACCGATGCCGGAAGCGTATGCCAGGGCGATCTCCTTTGCCTTGCCGGTGTAATCCTGCTCTACGCAGATCAGGGACGGGCAGCCTTCGCCTTCCGTGTACAGGCGGCGGACAATGTGGCCGGGGCCCTTCGGAGCAATCATGATAACGTCAACATTTTTCGGGGCAACAATGGTCTTGAAATGGATGTTGAAGCCGTGTGCAAAAGCCAGTGCCTTGCCCTCGGTCATGTAGGGGGCAACCTGGCTGTTGTAGATGTCAGCGCACAGTTCATCGGGAACCAGCATCATAACAACATCGCCGGCCTTGGCAGCCTCTTCAACTTCCATCACCTTAAAGTTTTCATGGGTTGCAGCAAACTCGGATGCCTTTTTCCCAGTGGGCAGAGCCCTTGCGCAGGCCGACAACAACGTTCACGCCGCTTTCAGCCAGGTTTTCGGAATGGGCATGGCCCTGGGAGCCAAAGCCGATAACAGCAACGGTCTTGCCGTCAAGCACGCCGAGGTTGCAGTCGGAATCATAATACTTTTTGATTGCCATGATAATTTCTCCTTTGTTTTGTTTGTATGGTTTGTAAAAATAAAAACGTATCTATCTTCAACCCGCCGCCGGGGATTCCTGAAAGGGCTGCGGGCCAAATGCAAGTTCGTTGAACCGCAAAAGCTGCTTTATTCTTCGTCCTGCGGGCAGTGGGTGCCGGGCAGCGGCAGCTGAGCGGCGCGTACTTCCTGCGGGGGCTTTTGCATGTGGGGATGCTTGCCGCCGCGCTCCAGCGCGGTAATGCCGGTGCGGCACAGTTCCAGGATATCGTATCCGCTGAACATTTTCAGGAAGGCGTTGATCTTTTCCGGGCGGCCGGTCAGTTCAAACACCATAGAGTCCGGCGAAAGATCAATGATCTTGGATTTATAGATCGTAGCGATTTCCCGCATTTCGGCACGCTCGGCGGTATTGCAGGCCACTTTCAGCAGCAGCAGTTCCCGCTGCAGGCTCTTATCCGGGGTCAGCTCAAATACCTGACGGGTCACTTCCAGCCGCTCGGTCTGTAAAATCAGCTGGCTGATGGCGGCATCGTCGCCATGCAGGGTAACGGTAATACGGCTGACCGCCGGGTCGTTGGTGGCGGAAACCGTCAGGCTGTCAATGTTGAAGCCGCGGCGGCAGAACAGGCTGGACACGCGCGCCAAAACACCGTTATGGTTATCCACCAGCAGACTGATGACCCGCCGGGGTGCCGCTGTTGCGGCAACTTTGTTCGGATTTTGATTTTGCTGCATTGCGTGCTTCCTCCTTACTCCATGATGATATCGTTGATATCGCCGCCGCCGGGGATCATCGGCAGAACCTTTTCATCCTTGCCGATGCGGCAGTCGATCCAGGAAGGACCTTTCTGCTTCATGGCGTCGGCGAACGCTGCCTTGAACTCGGCAATATTGGTAGCACGATACCCCTTTGCGCCAAACGCTTCAGCCAGCTTTACAAAGTCGGTGCGGCGCTGGGGATCGGTGTTGGAATAGCGCTTGCCGTAAAAGCTGGTCTGCCACTGGCGCACCATGCCAAGCACCTGGTTATCAAAAATAACGGTGATGATGGGCAGTTCATAGCTGACGGCGGTACAGCCTTCGTTCAGGTTCATGTGGAAGGAACCGTCGCCGGTCAGCATGATCACGCGGTGGTCTTTGCCCAGGGCAACCTGTGCGCCAATGGCCGCGCCGTAGCCAAAGCCCATGGTGCCCAGGCCGCCGCTGGTCAAAAAGCCGCGGCTTTTGGTGTGGTGCAGGTACTGGGCAGCCCACATCTGGTGCTGGCCGACATCCGTTACATACACGGCCTCGGGGCCGGCCTGCTCACAGATCTCATTGATGATCTGGTGGGGTTTCAGCTCGGTGAAGCTGTCCTTCGGGTGGTAGTCATTGCGCTGCCATTCACGGATCTGCTCCATCCAGATCTTATGTTCGGTCTTTTCGACATACGGCAGGATGGCTTGCAGGATATAGGAAGCATCGCCTGCCAGTGCCAGATCCACATCCACATTCTTGCCCAGTTCACTGGGGTCAATATCGATCTGGATGATTTTTGCCTTGCTGGCAAACTTATTCGGGTTCAGCGCCACACGGTCCGAGAAGCGGGCGCCGACGGCAATGACCAGATCAGCTTCCGAAATAGCCTTGTTGGCGGCATAGCAGCCGTGCATTCCCAGCATACCCAGGTTGTGCGGCTCGCCATAGCCCAGCACGCCGGCGGCCATCAGGGTGTGGGTGGCGGGCATACCGGTCTTTTCCAGCAGGTCACGCAGGGGCTGGCAGCCCGCCGCGCTGCGCACGCCGCCGCCAAAGTAGACGATCGGGCGTTCCGATTCATTGATGAGCCGTGCGGCTTCCTTGACCTCTTCCTCATTATAGCGGGTCACGGTTCGGATCAGCTCCGGCTCTTTGTGGGTGAACTCGCAGGAGTTCGCGGTGACATCCTTGGGAATATCCACCAGCACGGGGCCCTTACGGCCGGACTGTGCAATGCGGAAGGCTGCCCGCATGGTGTCGGCCAGGTCTTCGACCTTGCGCACGGTGAAGTTGTGCTTGGTGATGGGCATCGTGATGCCCTCGATGTAGGCTTCCTGGAAGGAGTCCTTGCCCAGCAGGGTGGTGGCCACGTTGCCGGTGAAGGCGACCATGGGCACGCTGTCCATGTAGGCGGTGGCGATGCCGGTGACCAGGTTGGTGGCGCCCGGACCGCTGGTGGCCAGCACCACACCGGTGCGGCCCGTGGCGCGGGCGTAACCGTCGGCCGCATGGGAAGCGCCCTGCTCGTGGGCGGTCAGCACGTGGCGGATTCGGTCAGAATTTTTATATAGTTCATCGTACAGATTCAGAACTGCGCCGCCGGGATAGCCAAAAATTGTATCGACCCCCTGCTCCGCGAGCACTTCGACAAAAATCTGCGAACCATTCAGAATCATTGAAAAAACTCCTTTCCGTTTCTTAAGCGGCAGCCTCTATCCACCGCGTTTGAGTAACAAAAAAGCCCCTGCCGCTTGTAGCACGGAATGCCAAACGGCTTCCGTTTTCACAAGAGACAAAGGCGTAAAGCTCTCTGCGGTACCACTCTTATTGGTATAGTACTATACCCACTCAACAGGCTTCCAACAAAGCCCTGTGCTGTAACGGGCACCCCGGAACCGCCTATTTACCTTGCTTTCGGCAGAACTGCTCGGGAACCAGTTCGCGGCGTACCTGCCCGCTGCCTTGCACCAACCGGCAGCTCTCTGGGGGCTGCAAAAGCCGTTACTAACTTTCCTTCGACACATTTGATTTAGCTATGTGTTGATTGTACCGCAATTTTTTGCCTTTGTCAACACAAAAACAACAAATTACACAAATAGAGAATTTAGCAGGCTAAAGTCCTGCGTTCTTTCGTAAATACAAGCTCATTTTGTCACTTGCACCACAGCGGCAAAAAAGCTATACTGAGTAAACAGAGCAAGCATTTTTGCACTCCTGGAGGAATTGGGAATGATGAAGTTGAATACCATGCGCACCCGGCTGGACGGCCTTGTGATTTTCCGCGGTATTTTGCAGGCCAACATTGTGCCTGCGTTCCGCGCCATGCTGGCCGCTGTGGGGAGCGAGGATTTTGTAAGCGCTGCAGCTGATTTTGAAAACCAGCTGTTTGAACGCGGCGGCAGCTGGACCCGCGTGCTGCTGGACGCCGTTTTGCAGGATGAGAACATCTGCATCCGCAAAGCTGCCAGCGGCGGCGCCGGGCAGGCTGCTGCCCGCTGCATGGACAGCGAGCTGGAATTTTTGCAGCAGCTCAGCCGCGTTACGCTGGTTGATTTGACCGGCGGCGAGGAATCCCTTGCCTTTCTGCCCCGCTGGGAAACCGAGGAAGTGGATTTTGCCGCCGCTTACGCTGAGCGCTTGGCTGAAGTTGGTCAAAAGGGCTACGGCATGTTTGCCCGCCACCACATGTTCACCATTGAGGATGGCAGCCTGATCCCGGTGCGCTTCCCGGATCCGCAGCGCTTAAGCGAGCTGCCCGGTTACGAGCACGAGCGCGAAAAAGGTAATTGCCAACACCAAGGCTTTGCTGTCCGGCAAGCCTGCCGTGAACGTTTTGCTGTACGGCGATGCGGGCACCGGCAAATCCAGCAGCGTGAAAGCCATTGCCAATGAATTTGCGGCGGATGGTCTGCGCCTTGTGGAAGTGAAAAAAAGAACCAGCTGTATCAGATTCCGGCCCTGCTGGATAGCCTGGCCCAGAACCCACTCAAGTTCATTTTGTTCATTGACGACCTGAGCTTTTCTGCCAACGACGACAACTTTGCCGCGCTGAAAGCCATTTTGGAAGGTAGCGTGGGCGGCCGCAGCCAGAATGTTGTGGTGTACGCCACCTCCAACCGCCGCCATCTCATCAAGGAAACCTTGAGCGACCGTTCCGGTGATGACATCCACGAGGCAGATACCCGCCAGGAATTGATGAGTCTTTCGGCCCGGTTCGGCCTGACGGTCACCTTCCAGCGGCCGGATAAAGTTCGGTTTGAAGAAATTCTGCTGGATCTTGCCAAGCAGTACGGCGTGCAGATGCCGTCTGATCAGCTGTTCATCAAGGGCGAAGCCTTCGCCATCCGTGCCGGCGGCCGCAGCCCCCGTGTTGCCCGCCAGTTCATCGAGCTGCTTTCGGCAGGAGTGAGACTGTAAGGGAGTTAGGAAGTAAGAGTTAGAAGTTAGGAGTTTTGGGATGCCTGCGGCATGATTTTGATATCAGGCCGTGGGCATTTTGTTATACATTCTTTAATTTTAGCTATGCTTTAGGCAATACCGCATAATTCTAAGTGCCGATACGGCAAGCGAGGTGCGGCAGATGCTAAGCCAAAAGCGCAGATAATACTGGATGTCTTATCGAGCATTTCGGCAACGCAGATGCCGTGCCGCAGCTGCCGGAGCGGTGCTTGCCGCAAGGCGGGAATTGTGCGGTGTTGCCTTTAGTCTTAAGCTGCGTGCCTTCCCCTATTTCTTAACTCCTAACTCCTCCCACCTAACTCCTAACTCAAAATTACGCTCTCTCGCTTACCAGCTTAAAGCCTTCTTCGGTCAGTTTGGCTTTAATTTGTTCGATTTGGGTGTGGTCGCGGGTTTCAATGCCGAGCTTGAGGAAGCAGCTGGTCACGGTCATGTTGGGGTCGGCCAGGTCGTACTGCACGCTGACCACGTTGGCCCCCATGCCGGAGATGATCTCGCTCACGCGGGTCAGTTGGCCGGGCTTATCCTCCAGGGCAATCATCAGATTGGTCTTGCGGCCGCTCATGATCATGCCGCGGGTGATCACGCGGGAAAGGATGTTTACATCGATATTGCCGCCGGAGATCAAGCAGACGGTCTTTTTGCCCTCGATGGGCAGCTTGCCGAACAGCGCGGCGGCAACCGGCGTGGCACCGGCACCTTCGGCCACCAGCTTCTGGTTTTCCATCAGGGCCAGGATGGCGGCAGCAATCTCATCCTCGCTGACCGTCACGATGCCGTCCACATACTGTTCGATCATCTTAAAGGTGGTTTCGCCGGGGGTCTTTACCGCAATGCCGTCCGCAAAGGTATCCACATGGTCCAGCGTTTCATACGTATGGTCGCGGTACGCATTGTACATGCTGGCGGCACCGGCAGCCTGAACGCCGTAAATCTTGACATCGGGGCGCAGGCTCTTGATGGCAAAGGCCACACCGGCCAGCAGGCCGCCGCCGCCCACGGGCACCACAACAGCTTCCACATCGGGCAGCTGATCCAGAATTTCCAGGCCAATGGTACCCTGACCGGCAATGACCAGCTCATCATCATAGGGGTGGATGAAGGTCATGCCTGTTTCTTTCTGCAGTTCCACAGCGCGGTCATGGGCGTCATCGTAAGTGCCCTTGACCAGCTCTACCTCCGCTCCCAGGCGCTTGGTGCTTTCCACTTTCATAATAGGGGCACCGTCTGGCATGCAGACCACACTTTTAATGCCCATGCTGGTGGCGGCCAGCGCCACGCCCTGGGCATGGTTGCCAGCCGAGCAGGCGATCACGCCCTTGGCGCGTTCTTCCTCGCTCAGCTGGCTGATTTTATAGTAGGCACCGCGAACCTTGAAGCTGCCGGTCACCTGCAGGTTTTCGGTCTTCAAGTACAGGTCACTCGCGCTGTTCAGCCGCGATGCCGCAATCAGATCCGTGCGGCGTGCAACGTCACGCAGAACAAACGCGGCATGGTAGATCTTATCCAGTGTAAGCATTGATGTCCCCTCTCTTTTTGCTGCCCTGCATATAAATGACAATGCAAGCGGCGGTCCCCGCATATGCCGCGGAGCCGCCGTGTTCTCTGCTTCGCCTTTGAAGTCTGTGCATCATTATAGTTGAGTATGTTTAATTTGTAAAGTGAATTATTTTCATATGTACAGCTGTCACGGACAGTTTTCGTAAAGAGAGAGTTAGAAATAGAGTTAGGAGTGAGAAGTTAGGAGTTTTAGTAGGTGGAAGCCCGGTGCGCTGCACCGGGCAAAAAAGATATTAGGCCGTTGGCCATCTGTAAGTAAGCATTATAAAATTAAAGCATTCAGAGATTAAGTTGCAAGGCTGGTCAAAATATACGGATTGTATATTTTAATATATATTATCCATTCGCAAATTTCACGAAACTCTTGCCATGCTCTCTACTCATTTTTTGAGCCGCGCCACACGCGGCGGTCCACCTTCATTATTCATTCATTATTCATTATTCTCTATTCTTTATTTATTCCTTCAACTTCTCACTCCTAACTCCTAATTCCTAACTGCTTTCGTTTTTCTGCTGTCAAACCCGCCAAAACATGCACCGTATTCTTGTGCTTGTATACACTTTTTTCGGCCTGCAGAATCGGCTATAATGTATGTATACAAGGTCAGCGAAACGTTTGGCACCCCGCCAGTCCGCTGCCACTGCAAGCAAAACAGGAGGATTCCGCCCCATGGATATTCGTTATTCCTGCAATCAGCGTGACTTCAAGCGCTATACCACCGAGGAAGTCCGCAATGAGTTCCTGATTACCGATCTGTACAAAGCAGATGAGATGGTTGCCGTTTACAGCCATGTTGACCGCATGGTCACGTTGGGCTGCATGCCGGTCAACGAGATCGTGTCCATTGATAAGGGCATTGACATTTGGGCAAACTTTGGCACCCACTATTTCCTGGAGCGCCGCGAAATCGGCATTTTCAACATTGGTGATGGCGCCGGTACCATTACCGCAGACGGCGTGGCCTATCACCTGGGCTATAAGGACTGCCTGTACATCACCCAGGGCACCAAGGAAGTTACCTTTGCCAGCGATGATGCCGCCAAGCCCGCCAAGTTCTATATGGTCAGTGCTCCGGCCCACTGCCGTTACGAAACCAAGCTGATCACCCTGGCTGACGCTGCCAAGCTCCCGCTGGGCACCCTGGAAACCTGCAACAAGCGCACCATCAACCAGTTTATCCACCCCAGCGTGCTGAAAACCTGCCAGCTTTCCATGGGCATGACCGCTCTGGAGCCGGGCAGCAACTGGAACACCATGCCCAGCCACACCCACGAGCGCCGCATGGAGATCTACACCTACTTCGAGATTCCCGAAGGCCAGGCCGTATTCCACATGTGCGGCGAGCCGACCGAAACCCGCCATGTTGTGATGCACAACTGTGATGCTGTTATCAGCCCGTCCTGGAGCATCCACAGCGGCGTTGGCACCTCCAACTACACCTTCATCTGGGCCATGGGTGGTGAAAACATGGAATTCGATGACATGGATAACATTGCTACGACTGATCTTCGGTAAAACCTTTTTATAAAGAAAAAAGAATAAAGAATAATTAAAAATGATGGTGGACCGCCGCGCATAGCGCGGCTCAGAAAATCAGGTTCGTTTTTATGGAAAATAATGTACTACTGGAAAAGTCGCTGGCTTTTGCTGCGCGCATCGTAAAAGTTTACCGCTATTTAAGTGAGCAGCAGCACGAAACCGTTCTTTCCCAACAATTACTGCGCAGTGGAACTTCAATCGGTGCCAATGCTAACGAAGCTGTCTATGCAGTAAGTAAAGCGGATTTTATTTCTAAGCTCCATATTTCCTTAAAAGAAACCGCTGAAACGGAGTATTGGCTGCGTTTGCTGACTCTTTCACAGTACTTAACAGCTGCCGAAAGCCAATCATTGCTTACTGACTGCCTTGAACTCAAGCGCATTTTAATTGCCATTCTAAAAACTTCAAAGTCCACTTCTGAACCGCCTGCAACCTAATATTTAATCCGTGCCGAAGGCACACCTTCATTATTCTTTTATTTATTCTTTCATCATTTCCAATCTCGTTCCCCTGCCGCTCTATGCGCGGCTTTTGAATTACATAACATCACTTTCAGGAGGTAAGAAATATGTCTGTCTGCACCCCGAAATCTTTTGATCTGACCGGCAAGGTTGCCCTGATCACCGGTGCTTCTTACGGCATCGGTTTTGCTATCGCCACCGCTATGGCAAACTGCGGCGCTACCATCGTTTTCAATGATATCAAGCAGGAACTGGTTGATAAAGGTCTGGCCGCTTACAAAGAGGCTGGTATCACTGCCCATGGCTATGTCTGCGATGTTACCAACGAGGACGCCGTCAACGCCATGGTCAAGCAAATCACCGAGGAAGTCGGCCACATCAACATTCTGGTCAACAACGCCGGTATCATCAAGCGCATCCCCATGTGCGAAATGACCGCTGCACAGTTCCGTCAGGTCATCGATGTTGACCTGAACGCTCCCTTTATCGTTGCCAAGGCCATCATCCCCGACATGATCGAGCAGGGCGGCGGCAAGATCATCAACATCTGCTCCATGATGAGCGAACTGGGCCGTGAGACTGTTTCCGCTTACGCTGCTGCCAAGGGCGGCCTGAAGATGCTGACCAAAAACATTGCTTCCGAGTACGGCCAGTACAACATTCAGTGCAACGGCATTGGCCCCGGCTACATCGCCACCCCGCAGACCGCGCCCCTGCGTGAGATCCAGCCGGACGGCAGCCGCCATCCGTTTGACCAGTTCATCGTTGCCAAGACTCCCGCTGCACGCTGGGGCAACGCCGAGGACCTGGGCGGCCCCGCTGTCTTCCTGGCATCTGAAGCTTCCGATTTCGTCAACGGCCTGATTCTGTACGTTGACGGCGGCATCCTGGCCTACATCGGCAAGCAGCCGGGTTGATTGGGTGTCGGTTTGTCTCCCATAAAGGTCTGACCTGATCATAAAAGATTTTCCCCGTTTTGCAGCAGGCGTAAATGCCGCTGCGGAACGGGGGATTTGTTTTTGGTTGATTGGCGGGTGCAGTGACCGTTCCGGAAACCGCGTAGTATATGCCATAACAAATTTTAGTTGGTAGTCTGCCGCATACTTCGGCTTCCCTTGAGGGAAGCTGTCCGCGCAGCGGACTGAAGGGTGGTTTCTTACGCAGATCCTGATAAATGAGATTTGCTCCCCCTCATCCGGCGGCCAGAGGGCTCTGCGCCCGCAGGCGCGTTTCGGAGGCCAACCGGGATGAAAATCCCGGCTCTTAGGCCGGAGATGGCCGCCCTACCGCGCGGTAATTTGGTGTATGGCTCCAAATTGAAATGTACAATAAAATTTACGCCCATTCGGGGCGTCGGGGACGCCGCCCCCTACTGTGGGACAGGGTGCAGCATTAAATTTTTTAATGCGCGGCAAGGCAAAATTCACGTGACGATGCAAGCATCGCCCCCTACAAATAAGATTCAGGTTTGTGGTATCCAATTTATATTTCTCCGCGGTGCGATGGGGCACCGCGCCCCACAGACAATTTTAATTTTCATCACGCATTTTCAAATATACGCTTACGGCGGTGAGGTAAGGTTTTCGCCTCCTGCCACACCCTACCTCCAATTCCTAATTTCTCATTCCTCATTCCTAATTAAAACAGTTCCTCCCTCCTACCTCCCAACTTTTTTTCCTCTTCGCCCCGATTTTGCCCTCTTTTTTTGCCCTTTTGTACAAGAGAAAGATTCTCATTTTATGGAAAAAGCCCTGCTGTCTTTCAGGCAGCAGGGCAATTTTTACAATGTTTTATTTTCTGATTTGTGCAGAATTACAGGTGGAAGTAACGCTGTGCGTTGTAGTAGCTGATGCCTTCCACGATCTTCTTCAGGGTCTTCTCATCGCTGGGGTACTGGCCATTCTCGACCCAGTTGCCGATGAGGTTGCACATCAGGCGGCGGAACAGTTCGTGGCGGGTGTAGCTCAGGAAGCTACGGCTGTCGGTCAGCATGCCGATAAAGTTGCCCAGCAGCCCCAGGCGAGCCAGCGTCTTCATCTGCTGGTACATTCCGTCGTCGGTATCGCAGAACCACCAGGCGGAGCCAAGCTGGATCTTGCCGGGGATCTCGTCATCCTGGAACGCACCCAGAATGGTGCCCAGCATGTCGAAGTCGGCGGGGTTCAGGCTGTACAGGATGACCTTCGGGCATTCGCCGGTCTCGGTCAGCTTGCTCAGCAGGCTGCTGATGGCGGCGCTGCCATCGGTCACAGCGATCATATCAAAGCCAGTATCGGGGCCCAGCTTCTTGTACATCTTCTGGTTGACATTGCGCAGGCAGCTGTAATGGATCTGCATGGCAACGTTATACTTTTTGTACAGGCGGCCCAGGCTGATCAGCAGGTAGGTGGTGTATGCGTCGCCCTCTTCCTGGGTCAGCGGCTCACCGGCCATAGCCTTTTTGAAAGCTGCGGTTGCCTTTTCGGCGTTGGTCTCCACGTAAGGAACATAATCCAGCCCGTGGTCAGAAGCGCGGCAGCCCATCTCAACAAAGAACTGCAGGCGCTCTTCCAGAGCGTTGACCACACAGTTGGCGCAGGCAAACTTGCGGCCCACAACTTCTTCCAGCTTATGGATGTAATCCGCAAAGCCGTCCTTGCGGATGTTCAGGGCCTTGTCCGGGCGGAAGGAAGGTGCAACAACAACCTTGATGGTGGGGTCTTCCTTGATCTTCTTGTGCCATTCCAGGCTGTCGATGGGGTCATCGGTGGTGCCGACCATGGCAACGTTGCTCTGCTCGATCAGGCCGCGCACGGTCATCTTGGGATCATGCTGCAGCTTATCGTTGCACAGGTTCCAGACTTCCTCAGCGGTATCGCCGTTCAGAACGCCGTTGTAGCCAAAGTACTTTTTCAGTTCCAGGTGGCACCAGGTGTACATCGGGTTGCCGATGGCCATTTCCAGTGCTTCTGCAAACTTCTGGAAGCGCTCGCGGTCCGGCTTGTCACCGGTGATGTACTCTTCGGGCACACCGTTGGAACGCATCACGCGCCACTTATAGTGGTCGCCGAAGTAGTAGTCAGAGCCATCGGCCAGCACCTGATGGCCGCCCAGCCAGACCTGCGCGATATTTTCAAAGCGGCGGTCCTCGTAGATCTCCTGCGGGGGAATGTGGCAGTGATAGTCTACGATAGGCAGCGTTTCTGCATAATCATGATACAGGTGCTGCGCGGTGGGGGTTTCCAACAGGAAATCCTTGTCCATAAATGCTTTCATAATTGCAAGCTCCTTCGTTGTGTGCTGTGGGTCAACAGAACGAATCATGCTGCCCCCAAACAGCAGAATAAAACATAAGCTGATATTATTATACATACTTGCAGCGGTTTGAACAAGTTGCAAATCTTGCCCTTTTGATGTAAAAAGCACTAAAAATATTGCATCCCGCTTGTGCAAAACAGGGAAAGGGAAAAAAGTCAAAAAAGGAGCGCAAAATATGTGCGCTTCTTCACGAAAGAATCTTGACGTTGCAAGCAAAAAAAAATACAATGAAGCTAAACAAGGCGCTTACGCAGCGCAGGGCGTTTTTGTCTGGCCCTGCACACCGCCGCCGTAATTGCACACATTGCAAAGGAGAATTTCCAATGGAAACTTTGAATTATCAGGTCCTTGAAAAATCCGGTTATGATGGCTACATTCTGAAAAATGCCCCCGAAAAGGTTTTGCAGTTTGGCGAGGGCAACTTCCTGCGTGCCTTTGTTGACTACTGGTTTGACCTTGCCAACGAAAAAGCTGACTGGAACGGCAAGTGCGTTCTGGTCCAGCCCATCGCCCCCGGCCTGGCCAAGATGATCAACGAACAGGAGGGCCTGTACACCCTGTACCTGCGCGGCAGCGAAAACGGCCAGAAGGTCGATGACAAGCGCGTGATCTCCAGTGTATCCCGCTGCCTGAACCCGTATGAAAAAGCTGATTACGAAAAGATGATGGACGTTGCCGCCAGCGACGACCTGGAAATCATCGTTTCCAACACCACCGAGGCCGGTATCGTTTATGATCCCGCCTGCCAGCAGAACGACTGCCCGCCGTCCAGCTTCCCCGGCAAGCTGACCCAGGTGCTGTATCACCGCTATAAGGCCGGCAAGAAGGGCATCATCATGCTCGCCTGCGAACTGATCGACAACAACGGCAAGGAGCTGCTGAAGTGCGTCAACCAGTACATTGACCAGTGGGGCCTGGAGGACGGCTTCAAGAAATATGTCAACGAGGACTGTACCTTCTGCGGCTCTCTGGTTGACCGCATTGTTCCGGGTCGCATCCGCGACCCGAAGGAAGTTGCCGAGCTTGAAGAGAAGCACGGTTACGCTGACCCCCTGCTGGACGTTGGCGAGGTCTTTGGCGTCTGGGTCATCGAGGGCGATACCAAGCTGAACGATGTGCTGCCCTTCCGCAAGGCCGGCCTCGAGGACCATGTCTTTGTCACCCCCGACATGAGTCCGTACAAGAAGCGCAAGGTCCGCATCCTGAACGGCGCACACACCGGTTTTGTTCTGGGTGCTTACCTGGCAGGCTTCGACATTGTGCGTGACTGCATGCACGACGAAACCATCCTGGGCTACATGAACAAGATGCTGCTGCAGGAAGTTGTTCCCATTCTTCCGCTGGACCAGGACGACTGCAAGAAATTTGCTGCCGCTGTGGAAGACCGCTTCAACAACCCGTTCGTCAACCATGAGCTGATGAGCATCTCCCTGAACTCCACCTCCAAGTGGCGTGCCCGCAACATGCCGTCCTTCCTGGAATATATCAAGAAGAACGGCAAACTGCCCACCTGCCTGACCATGAGCTTTGCCGCTTACATCGCATTCTATTCCAACAACATCCAGGAACTGAACGATAAGGGCCTGGTCTGCAAGCGCGCCAAGGGCAACGAGTACACCATTTCCGATGACCGCTATGTGCTGGAATTCTACAATGCCCACAAGGATGACGACATTCCGACCTTGGTTCATGCTGTTATGACCAACGAGCAGATGTGGGGCCAGGATCTGACCAAGGTTGCCGGTTTTGAGGAAGCCACCGTCAAGAACCTGACCCTGATCCGTGAGCAGGGCGCAATGGCCGCTTATAAGAGCTGCCTGTAATTTGAGTTAGGAGGTAGGAGTGAGGAGTCAGGAGTTAGGGAGCAGCGCAGAGCCTTTGGTTATCTGCAAAAAGCCCTAAGGCAATACCGCACAATTCCCGCCTAACGGCTCAAGTGCCGCTCCGGCGGCTGCGGCACGGCATCTGCGTTGCCAAAATGCTCGATAATGTCGGGCTGCGGTACCCGCATCGTGCTTCGGGGGCAAAAGCCCCTCGCACTCTGCGACCGCTGCCCCTGCTTCGGTTCGCTGTTTCCGCCACTGGCGGCGCTCACCTTTGCAGCATCCAGTATTATCTGCGCTTTTGGCTTGGCATCTGCCGCACCTCGCTCGCCGTATCGGCACTTAGAATTATGCGGTATTGCCCTGAAAGCAGGGCTAACAATTCCTAACTTCTACTTCCTAACTCCTACCTGTTTTTATCGTAGTAAGGAGATTCTGTATGCCTCTTGCAATCAAGATCAACCCCAAGGATAATGTTGTGGTTGCCCTGCATCCCATTGCCAAAGGCACCGCTGTGCCGGTGGACGGTGCATCTGTGACTGCTGTTGAAGATATCCCCCAGGGCCACAAGATGGCCATTGCCCCCATCCACGCGGGCGAAAACGTCATCAAGTACGGGTTCCCCATCGGCCATGCCACCGCTGATGCCGTGCCCGGCACCTGGATGCACACCCACAATGTAAAAACCAACCTGTCCGGCGAGATCGAGTACAGCTACCACCCCAATGTGCACCCGCTGGCCCCCGTTGCTCCCGAAACCTTTATGGGCTACCGCCGCAAGGATGGCCGTGCAGCCACCCGCAACGAGATTTGGATCATCCCCACCGTTGGCTGCGTGAACGACTGCGCCAAGGCGCTCGTGCGCGACAATCAGGATCTTGTGACCGACAGCATTGACGGGCTGTACACCTTCACCCATCCGTTCGGCTGCTCCCAGACCGGCCATGACCACGCGCAGACCCGCAAACTGCTGGCTGCGCTGACCCGCCATCCCAACGCCGGTGCCGTGCTGGTGCTCTCCCTTGGCTGCGAGAACCTGACCCATGAGCAGTTCCTGACCGAATTGGGCGAATACGACCATGACCGCATCAAGTTCCTGACCTGCCAGGATGTGGACGATGAGCTGGTTGCGGGTCGTGAGATCCTGAAGGAACTGGCCGCTTATGCTGCCCAGTTCCAGCGCGAGCCGATTCCCTCCAGCGAGCTGGTGGTCGGCATGAAGTGCGGCGGTTCGGACGGCCTGTCCGGCATCACCGCCAACCCGACCATCGGCCGCTTCAGCGATATGCTGTGCGCCCGCGGCGGCTCCACCGTGCTGACCGAGGTCCCCGAGATGTTCGGTGCCGAAGGCTTTTGATGGATCGCTGCCAGAACGAAAAAGTGTTTGAGAAGGCCGTGCATATGATCAACGGCTTCAAGGAATACTTCATCAGCCACAACGAAGTTGTGTACGAAAACCCAAGCCCGGGCAACAAGCAGGGCGGCATCACCACGCTGGAGGACAAATCCTGCGGGTGTGTGCAAAAAGGCGGCAGCGCCCCATCATGGACGTTATCGGCTATGGCGATGCTGTGACCACCAAGGGCCTGAACATGCTGTACGGCCCCGGCAACGATCTTGTTTCCGCCACCGCCCTGACCGCCGCCGGCGCCCACATGATCTTGTTCAGCACGGGCCGCGGCACTCCGTTCGGTGCCCCCGCTCCCACCCTGAAAATTGCTACCAACAGCCAGCTGGCTGCCAAAAAATCCACCTGGATCGATTTTAACGCCGGTGTTGTTGCTGACGGCGAAAAGACGCTGGATGAAGCCGGTGCTGACCTGTACCAGCTGGTGCTGGACGTTGCTTCCGGCAAGCAGACCTGCGCCGAGAAGAAGGGCTTCCGCGAAATTTCCATCTTCAAGGATGGCGTTGTGCTGTAATTTTTGCACTGATGCTCTGGCTCCCGTCGCATTTTTTATCCAAAAGGGTAGAGCCGGGAACATTTTGAGAGTATAATAGAATCAAGAAGTGCCCGCCGGGAGCTGTGTCTGCCTGCGGTGCACAAAATGGAACGGCTTCGGGCGTTCCGGGTGCTCTGGGATCAAGGCGCTGTGCGCTGCTCCAAGAATCCCGGTGCGGTCGGGCCGTTTTTGTAACTGAAGAAAGGGGACTGTAACAATGTCCAAGCTGACTGCCGGTACTTACGAAAAGTACAATGCCAAATATTCCACCCTTACCCTGACCGATGGGGGAGTACGCCCTGACCGTTACACCGGAAAAGGGCGGCATGGCAACCTCCTTCACCAAAAGCGGTGAGGAATACCTCTGGCTGCGCGATAAGAACTATGAATCCTCGGACCGCCCCCGCTGCGGCGTGCCCATCCTGTTCCCCAGCTGCGGCAAGCCGGACGGAGGTGTGCACCACTTTAACGGCTCCGATTATCCCATTGAGGTCCACGGCTTTGCCGATTTGCTGCCCTGGCAGGTCAAGACCGCTGCGGATGATGAGATCGTGCTGACCCTGACCCCCAACGGCCTGACCAAGTTTGTTTACCCCTTTGATTTTCTGCTGGAAATGCGCTATACCCTGTCCGGTGCCAAGGCCGGGTTGGAACTGACCGTGCACAACACCAGCGACAAAGCCCTGCCGTTCAGCATCGGCTTCCACCCGTATTTCGCAGCTTCCAAGCTGGAGAACGTCCACTTTGACATCAACGCCGCCACCTGCTCCGAGAACGCCAAGGGTGAGCAGCCCGCCGCACCGGAAACCATCACCTTGACCCGCAAGGAAGGCTCCGCAGATTCCATCCGCCTGATGACCGGCGTAAAGAGCCCGATGCGCCTGACCGATTCCGGCAGCGGCCACACGGTGGAAGTTGCCTTTGATGAAAGAGTGTTCACCAACGGCGTGCTGTGGCAGCAGGATGCCGAAACGTTCGTCTGCATGGAGCCCTGGAACGGCTGGGCCAACAGCGTGAACGAAGCCGGCCGCCACATTGAGCTGGCCCCCGGCGCAAGCAAGACCTTTGCCTGGAGCATTACCATCGGCTGAGCTTAACCGCCTGCCCTGCATCTGCTGAACATTTTTAACCAACTGCCCTCTGCTGTGTGGAAAACTGCAGGGGGCAGTTTGCTTTGCCCGGCTGCCAAAATTTCCTGTCCAAAATTACACAATCTGCCTGCTTTACCGGATTGTATTTTGTTTGACAAAATGTTACCATATTCTTATAAATATAAAAGTTTTAACGCCAACATTCCGCTGCCCACCGGGCAGCTGCGATCATAGAGGAAACCGCCGATGGAACAAAACAAACAGCCGTCGGGGCAGCCCCGCAAGCCGGAACAACAGCCCCGCCAGACCTACCGCAAACAGTCCCAGCCCAAGTCCCCGCAGGGCCGCCGCCCACAGCCCAAAAAGAAGCAGCAGCCCAACCTGCGTCTTGCACTGGCCGCGTGCGTGCTGGTTGCCGTTGTGGCGCTGGTAGTGATCGGGCTGGTCGCCTGCAACAGCGGGCAGAAAGCCCCCCTGACCATTGACCCCGGCACCAGTGCCGGAGCGTGGGCCAAGAACGATGCCGGGTACTACTTTAACAGTGACGGAGAGCCGATTCTGGCCGCCACCAAAAAAGGCATTGACGTGAGCAAGTATCAGGGTGAAGTGGACTGGGAGAAAGCCCAGGCTGCCGGGATCGATTTTGCCATGATCCGCTGCGGCTTTGGCAGCGAGTGGAACGGCACCGGCGATTACGCCCAGGACGATGAACAGTGGCGCCGCAACGCGGACGAATGCACCCGCCTTGGCATCCCCTTTGGCACCTATCTGTACTCTTACGCCACCACCGAGGAACAGGCCAAATCGGAAGCCGAACACGTTGCCCGCCTGCTGGGCCTTGTGGCACCCCGCACGAGGGGCTGGACGATTACACCGCCACCCCCTACCAGCTCAGTTACCCGGTCTATTATGACCTGGAGGATAAATCCATCACCGGCCTGTACCCGGACGAGATGGCCCACCTGACCGAAGTATTTTTCGACCGCCTGAAAGAACTGGGCTACAAGGGCGAGGAAGGCATTTACGCCTCCATCAACTGGACCCGCGGCCGCCTGACGGACCCCGCGTTTGACCGCTGGCGCGATAATTTCTGGATCGCGCGGTTCAATTCCGCGTTGGGCTACACCGGGCCGTATTCCATCTGGCAGGCCACCTATACGGAGCCGGGCGAAAAGTACGGCGTGCAGAGCGACACGGTGGATGTTGACTTTGTGATGGAAGAGCTGACCTTTACCGGCATCAAAGCAACCAGCAAGGAGATCCTGCCCTCGCTGACCAACGACACCTACAAAAACGAGCTGTGGCTGCCCAAGGCGAAAGCCACCGCCACCCTGCTGACCGATGAACCCAGCGAAAGCGAGGGCGGGCAGAAAATCTTCTGGTCCAGTGATAATGAAGACGTTGCCACCGTGAATAAGCACGGCGAGGTAAAAGCCAAGGCGGACGGCACCTGCACCATCACCGCCACCCTGGCGGATGGCCGCATGAGCGCCGATGTGACGGTGCGGGTGGGGGCATTCACCATTCCCGTTTACGTTACCGGTAATCTGCAGGGCTTGACCGAGGGCGAAGAGGTCAGCCTTGCGGACATTGCTGCCCTGAAAGCGGGCAGCGAGGACTCCATTCTGGTGGATTCAGGCGGCAGTTTGCAGGGCACCGCCCGCGCCAGCCTGACCGGCGGCATGGATATGACCAGCGCCTTTGCCGCAGCCGGGTATGATTTGCAGGCCTTTGATGCTTCCGATATGGCGTATGGCACTGACCGCCTTCTCAACGATGTAATGACCGCCACTGGGCCTTCGATTGCTTCCAACCTGTACACGACAGAAAACGAAGCGTTGCTGGCCCGTTCCACCAGCTGGAGCCGCAACCGCATTTCCAACGGCATGAACACCATTGTGGAGGAAGCAGGCAAAAAGATCGGCTTCTTCTCGCTGGCCTCGATCGGCAATTCCGCTCAGACGAAAGAACTGACCGCTGCGGACCTGGCGCTGGCGGCTTCCGAACAGGTTGCTGCTTTGCAGGCCCAGGGGCTGACGCCATCCTTTGCATTGCCGGGCCGGATACCGACATCAGCGGCATTTATGCCGACCTGGCAGACCTTGGCGTGACCGCCGTCTTGGATGCCGGCGCCACAGCCAACAGCACCGCAAAGGCAAACGGCCTTGCCGTTGTTGCCGCCGGGTCCGGCTGGGACAGCGTGGGCTGCCTGAACCTGACCTTTGCGGCGGACGGCAGCATGACAGCCGAACCTGCCAGCATGAGCGCCGCCGACCTGAAATCCGCCCGCGGCAGCTACACCACCGCCCAGCAGACTGCCTATGATTCCGCCTTTACCAGCCTGCAGAGCCTGGCAGACGGCGACGAGGATGTGCGCAGCCAGACGCTGTTCACCTTTGAAGCCAACGAAAGTGCGGATAAAACCATCAGCTTTGCCAACTATGCCGCCGCACTTTACCTGGCCTATGCCGACGGTGACCGCGCCAACTGCCCGCAGGATGCCGCCGACCTGACCGTAACCGCGCTGGCAGGCGGCATTACCGAGCTTGACTTTGGCGATGTTACCCGCGGGGCGCTGTGTGATGCCGTTCCCGCCGGGCAGCGGCTGGTGCTGGCGCGGACGACCTCCGCCGCCATCGGTGCCCTGATCGACACCGGTACCGTGACCCGCACCTATGAGGAAAGCCTGACTGCCTTTGAGCCGACGGACGGCGACGCCCCTTGTGGTGACCGATACCGCCACGCTGGAAGCTCTGGAGCAGGCAGGCGGCAGTTATACGATTCTGCGTGATTATGGGGATGTCTTTTGGGATATCCGCATGAATATCAATGATGTAACCAATAACTTTGCAAACCCGTTTACGTTGCCCGAAGCACCGCAGCGCGGTGCCGGGAGAAAGTGAGGCTGTTATGAAGCTGACCTTTTTGGGCGCTGCCCGTGAAGTGACCGGCAGCTGCACCCTGATTGAAGCAGGCGGCCACCGCTTTTTGGTGGACTGCGGCATGGAGCAGGGCAAAGACGTTTACCCCAATGCGGACCTGCCCTGCGCCCCCGGTGAGATTGAAGCCCTCCTTTTGACCCACGCCCACATTGACCATTCGGGACGCATCCCCTATCTGTACAAGAACGGATTCCGCGGCCCCATTTACAGCACAGATGCCACCATGGACCTGTGCGAAATCATGCTGGAAGATTCCGCCCACATTCAGGAGCAGGAAGCCGAGTGGAAAAACCGTAAAGCCCAGCGCAGCGGCAATGAGCTGGTAGAGCCGGACTACACAGTAGAAGACGCCATGGCCGTGATGAAGCAGTTTGTACCGCAAAGCTACGGCAAGCCGCTGGAAGTGTTCCCCGGCATTACGGCCACCTTTACCGATGTAGGCCACCTGCTGGGCAGCGCTTCCATCACCTTGCAGGTAACGGAGAACGGCGAAAGCCAGACCATTGTGTTCTCCGGCGATATCGGCAACCTGGACCAGCCGCTGATCCGTAACCCGCAGTACCTGACCAAAGCGGATTTTGTGGTGATGGAATCCACCTATGGTGACCGCACCCACGGCCCCAAGCCGGACTATGTGGCCGAGCTGACCCAGATTTTGCAGGAAACGTTCGACCGCGGCGGCAATGTGGTCATTCCCAGTTTCGCCGTGGGTCGCACGCAGGAAATGCTCTATTTTATCCGCCAGATCAAAGAGGAGCACCGCATCCACGGGCACGATAATTTTCCCGTGTTTGTGGACAGTCCGCTGGCCAGCAAATCCACCACCATTTTCCGGGAAAACTTCAGTGAATGTTATGATGCCGAAGCCCTAGCCCTGGTGACGAAGGGCGAAAACCCGCTGGCGTTCCCCGGTTTGCAGATCAGTGAAACCAAAGAGGATTCTGTTGCCATCAACCTGGACTCCACCCCCAAGGTCATCATCTCCGCTTCCGGCATGTGTGATGCCGGGCGCATCCGCCACCACCTCAAGCACAACCTGTGGCGCGGGGAATGCACCATCCTGTTTGTGGGGTTCCAGTCCCCCGGCACGCTGGGGCGCGCACTGATCGAGGGTGCCGATGAAGTACGGCTGTTTGGCGAAACGGTGCAGGTCAATGCGCAGATCCGCCAGATGAGCGGCTTGTCCGGCCATGCGGACCGGGACGGCCTGTTGACCTGGATCCGCCACTTTGATCCCAAACCCAAACATGTGTTTGTGAACCACGGCGAGGACTTGGTTGCCGAGCACTTTGCCCGCACCCTGGCGGCGGAGGGCATCCCGGCAGAAGCGCCGTACAACGGTGCCGTGTATGAGCTGACCGGCGGGGCCGTTGCCCTACTGCGGCAGGGCACCATGGTGCCGCTGGCCAAGGCCAGCCAGCCTGCCGACAAGCCGCGCACCAGCCCGGCGTTTGAACGCCTGCTGAACATGGGCAAGCGGCTGCTGGTTGTGATCGAGCACAACCGCGGCGGTGCCAACAAGGATCTTGCCCGCTTTGCCAGCCAGATCGCCAGCTTGTGCGATAAGTGGGACAGGTAGGCAGGTAGGAGTTAGGCGTTGGGGGCGTGTGGCTCATAGAACTCGCTGGTTTCCTTTCTTTGTTCCTGCTTTTTCAACTTTTTAGACGATATTGATTCTATACGTTAGGAACTTATTATTTTGAAGCAAAAATTTCGATCCTTGCCTGCGGCGGTGCAGGTGGCTGTAACGGCGGTGGTGGTTGTGGTGCTGGCGGTTGTTTTGACCGTTTGGCGGCACAACGGCAGCACCTATCTGACCGGCTTTTGGGACAATGGCTCCCAGACTCTCGTGTTCGGCCGCATGCTGCAGATGCAGCAGAACCAGACCAGCCCCGGCGGCTTTATGGGGGTATATACCCAGGACTGGAGTGATGAACAAAACCGCTACTGGTACCAGGACAACACCCCCGTTTCCCCGCAGGATTTTCAGGCTTACACCCACCAGACCGGGCTGCAGGGCTGGGCGTTCGGCGTGCTGAACAAAGTGCTCTCTGTTTTTGAGGACCGCGGCGAAACGCGGGAAATCATACTGTACAACATCAACAGTATGTTGTTCTATGCGGCTACTCTACTGGTCTGCCTGGCCATATGGCGGGCGTGGGGGCCGCTTTCCGCGCTGGCGTGGCTGTGCGCCGTGGTGTTTGCCCCCTGGCCGCAGCGCGGCATGAAAGACCTGTACTGGTGCCTGTGGACCTGGTTACTGCCCGCTTTGGCGGGGCTGCTGCTCTGTGCCGTTACCCAGCGGCGCGGCAAAACGCCCTGGTGGTGTTACCTGCTGGTGTTCGCCGCCTGCATGGTGCGCTGCATGTGCGGGTTTGAGTTTATTTCCACCTTTTTGATCCTGTGCGAAGCCCCGCTTGTCTACTGTTGGGCCGGCGGGGACCGCCGCGCCTGGCTGCGCCGCATGATATGCACCGGCTTTGCTGCTGTGGGCGGCGTGGCAGCGGCGCTGGGTGCCTGGTTCATGCAGGGGGTCATCTATTTTGGCAGTGCCGCAGGCAGCTGGCAGAACCTGACCGGGGCTGTTACCAGCCGTGTCAGCCTGACGGATGATATGGTGAGCGATGTCAGCGTTGCACAGGTTCTGACCCGCTATTTTGTGGAGGTGGATGAACCCCTGCTGCAATTCGGCCCCTTGACCATCACCTTAAAGCCGCTGATCGCCGTTACCCTGCTGGGCTTTGCCTTGTGCCTTGCGGTGCTGGCCCTGCGCAAAAAGCCGCTGGCCGTGTTGGCCGGGCCTGCGCTGGTGTGGGTGCTCAGCTTGGCGGCACCGGTATCCTGGATGGTGCTTTCCAAAGCACACGCCTATGTGCATGTCCATCTGGTGCCCATGCTGTGGCATTTTGCATTGGTGCCGGTCAGCTGTGCGCTGCTGGTGTGGCTGGTTAAAACCGCCATCACTGCGGTAAAAGAATATTGGAATCCCGCCGCCGGGCTTGCGCACCGGCGGCGTTTGTATTACAATCAAAGGCAGCAATGCGTTTTTGATTGAGTAGCAAAGGGGGAATCTGCCATGTGGCATCCCATCAAACATTATAAAACCATCCATCACCACAAAATGCTGGTCATGCAGGGGTGTTTCCGCTGCGGGCTGTACTGGCAGGGATTGACCCATGATTTGAGCAAACTGTCCCCCGTGGAATTCTGGGCCGGTGCCAAATATTGGCAGGGCACCTGCAGCCCCAACAACGCCCAGCGCAAGGCGGAAGGCTACTCTGCCGCATGGCTGCACCACAAGGGGCGCAACAAGCACCACCTGGAATACTGGATTGACTATGCCCCTAACGGCGACCACGCCATGGCCGGGATGCGCATGCCCAACCGCTATGTGGCGGAAATGGTGTGTGACCGCATTGCCGCCAGCAAGAATTACAAGGGTGCCAGCTACACAGACGCCGCCGCGTGGGAGTATTACGAACACAGCCGTGACCACTACATCCTGCACCCCGAAACCCGCAAACAGCTGGAAACCTGCCTGTTGATTTTGCGGGATGAAGGCGAGGACGAATGTTTCCGGTATATCCGCACGCAGTTGCTGGGGAAGAAAAAATAAAAACGGGGTACCGCCACCAACCCCGTAGGGGGCGCACATTGTGCGCCCGCTTGCCATTTTTACGAGACGTTCTGCCTGTGGACCGATGCGAGCATCGGCCCCTGCGCGGGGAGTTATCCTCAGGGGAAGTCAAAATTTCTCATAAATTTGTTACACCATCCACCTCAAGGTTTCGGAACGGTCAAGACCGTTCCCTACAGAGCACTTTATAATTAGGGCAATACCGCATAATTCTAAGTGCCGATACGGCGAGCGAGGTGCGGCAGATGCCAAGCCAAAAGCGCAGATAATACTGGATGCTGCAAAGGTGCGCGCCGCCAGTGGCGGAAACAGCGAACCGAAGCAGGGGCAGCGGTCGCAGAGTGCGAGGGGCTTTTGCCCCCGAAGCACGATGCGGGTACCGCAACCCGACATTATCAAGCATTTTGGCAACGCAGATGCCGTGCCGCAGCTGCCGGAGCGGTGCTTAAGCCGCGAGGCGGGAATTGTGCGGTGTTGCCTTTACTCTTTATAAGATACATACAAATATAAAAGCAGCCACCCCCGCAGCTGAACTGCACCCCATTTGTTAGACAGTATGATATACTATCTAACAAGTGGGGTGTTTTGCTATGCCAAAAGGAGTACCAAACAAACGATATACGCCAGAATTCAAAAAACTGGTGATTGAAACCATGCAGGAAGAGGAATTAAGTTACAGCGAAACCTGTCGTAGATTTGAGGTAAACAGCAGAGATCGGATCAAATCATGGGAGCGAATCTATCTGGAGGAAGGGCCGGAAGGCTTTGCCGTCGAACGGCGCGGCCGCCGCAGTACTGGTCGGCCAAAGAAGCTGCCAAAAGAGGTGGAAGAAGATCTGCTGGCCGAAGTGCAGCGACTGCGTGCGGAGAACGATTACCTAAAAAACTTGCAAGCTTTGGTTTTGGAAGACGAGCGACGCCAGCGCGGAAAACGCTGGTAGTTCAGAAACTAAGGCAAAAATATTCTCTCAATCTTCTGCTCTCAATCGCTCAACTGCCCCGTGCAACTTTCTACTATCATTTGAAGCAGATGCAGAAAGAAGACAAATATGCATCTGTTAAGGAAGAAATCACAACGATTTACCACGAAAACAGGGGTCGGTACGGCTATCGCCGGATCACGGCAGAACTTCGCAAGCGTACATTCTCTGTGAACCACAAGACTGTCCAGCGGCTTATGAAAGAGTTGGGCTTAGTTTGCCGTGTCAGAATGAAGAAGTATCGCTCTTATAAGGGAGAAGTGGGCAAAATCGCATCAAATCTGCTAAATCGGAATTTCCATGCCGAAAAGCCGAATCAGAAATGGGTCACGGATGTGACGGAGTTCAGCCTGTTTGGAGAAAAGCTCTATCTGTCCCCGATTCTCGATCTGCACAGTAGCGATCTGGTCAGTTATACCATATCGGATCGTCCTGTACTCAGCACGGTAACCACCATGCTGGATGAGGCGTTTGCAAAGATCCCGGCCGGAACAAACCTGATTCTCCACTCTGATCAGGGTTGGCAATATCAGCACAAGCAGTACCAGCGGATGCTCCGCGAGAAGGGTATCCGACAGAGCATGAGCCGCAAGGGAAACTGTCTGGACAATGCTGTGATAGAAAATTTCTTCGGACTGCTCAAAAGTGAACTGTTATATCTGCAAGAATTTCAATCCATGGAACACTTCAAACAGGAACTGATCGAATATCTGGATTACTACAACAACCGCAGAATCAAGGCAAAGCTAAAGGGCTTGCCGCCTGCAATTCACAGACAGCAAGCCCTTTCGGCTGCTTGAGCAATTTTACTTCAAAATATTGTCTAACTTTTGGGGGTCACTTCACAGCATGGCATGACACTGCGGGGGTGGCTGTTATTTATGGAAGGTAGTAACTGTCAGGGATAAATCAGGTAGAAGCCTTTTCGCTGTTCTTTTCGCTCTTGGCATAGCTCTTGAAAGAGTTGACCACGATGGTGATGCCCAGAACGATCAACAGGATAGCGATGATCAACTGCAGGCCGTTTGCGATGAACACAGCACCCCAGGTGGTTTCGCCAGCGGGGATGGTGGTGGAAGCTGCGGTCTGGATGGCCTTGACCATAGCAATCAGGCGCTGAACCAGAGCAGTGAAGGTGACGCACAGCATGATGATCAGCGGCGGGAACAGCATCTTGTTGTTGCGGCCGGTGACCTTCAGGAAGACGCACAGGGTAACCAGAACCAGAGCGCTCAGCAGCTGGTTGGCGGAACCGAACAGCGGCCAGATGTTGGCATAGCCGACCTGGGTCAGCAGGAAGCCAAATGCCAAGGTGATGATGGTGGAGAAGTAGGTGTTGCAGAACAGCTTACGCCAGCCTTCTGCATGCTCCATATCGTCCACGCTGAACAGTTCCTGGAAGCTCATACGGCCGATACGGGCAACCGCATCCAGACTGGTCAGGGCAAGGGCGGAAACGCACATGGTCATAAATACAGTGGCAACATAAACGGGCACGCCGAACATCTCAAAGAAACCAGCAACGCCGCGGCTGAAGATCTGGAACGGGGTACCAGCAGCGGGGGTACCGTCAGCAGCAGCGGCTGCACCGGCAACGCAGAGGGCCAGAACAGCCAGCAGGCTTTCCAGCACCATAGCACCGTAACCAACCTTCAGCATATCCTTTTCGCTTTCAACCGTCTTGGAAGAAGTACCGGAGGAAACCAGACTGTGGAAGCCGGAAACAGCACCGCAAGCCACGGTAACGAACAGAATGGGGAACATGGTGCCCAGCTTTTCGTTATTGAAACCGGTAAAGACGGGCAGGTTCATGGTGGGATGTGCAACCAGCAGGCCAACAACAGCACCGGCAATCATGCAGATGAACATGAAGGTGGTCATGTAGTCGCGGGGCTGCTTCAGCAGCCACATGGGCAGAACTGCAGCAAAGAAAATGTAAACAAAAGTGATGTAGCTCCAGGTAGCCTTGTCAAAAATCAAGGGGAATTTCATGCCGACAGCAAAGGACAGCACGATGAACACGATGCCCAGAACAGCCTCTTTCCAGCCGGAGAAGTTGAACTTCTTCTGGATCAGGCCAAACACAACAGCGAACAGCATGAACATGATGGAAACCATGCCGGCTGCGCCGTTGGTGGTAGCTGCATCAGCCAGGCTGGTAACGCCGTCAACCGTGGTGTAAGCGTTAAAAGTACCGGCAACCATATCAGCAAAAGCTGCAATAACGATGCCGCAGAACAGCCAGCAGAACAGCAGGAACAGCTTGCGGCCCAGCTTGCCGATGTACTTTTCGATCAGCATGCCCATGGACTTGCCGTCGTTCTTAACGGAAGCATACAAAGCGCCGAAGTCGGTAATAGCGCCAAAGAAAACGCCGCCGATGAGCACCCACAGCAGAACCGGCAGCCAGCCGAAGGCTGCAGCCTGGATTGCACCGGTAACAGGGCCTGCACCGGCAATGGAAGAAAACTGATGGCTGAAAACGGTCCAGCCGTTGGTGGGAACGTAATCCTTACCATCGTTAAACTTAACAGCGGGGGTCTGTGCGTTCGGGTTAACGCCCCAGGTTTTTGCCACCCAGCGCCCATAAAACGCATAAGCACAGACAAGAACCACAGCAGCGATCAACACGATGACGAGTGTGTTCATGATAATCCTTCTCTCCGTTAATAATAAAAATTTTCCACTCCATCCAGCCAAATGCGGTAAACAAAAAGCCCTCGTCTTTTGTTGGCCCATTTGGACCAACGCAAAGACGAAGGCATACACTGCAATCATGCGCTGCACCATTGCAACTTTTACTTCCGCGTTACCACTTTGCTTTGCCGGCTCAATGCCGACCGCTCACCCGCAGCCCCACACCGCACTGTGCCGGACTGCGCACCCCATTAACGGAGGGTTCCCGGCTTGAACTACACGGCGGGCGGTCCTGCCCGCTTTCCCCAAGCTGCTCGCAGGTGAGGGCCAGACCGCGCCTTGCTGCCGTCTTGCACAACCAACGGCTTTCTGTAAGCGGTGATACGGATAGGTCATTTCCTGTTCATTGCATTTGGCTGATGAATTGCTATTACAATAACCTTTTGGCACACATTTGTCAACACTGTACAAAGTGCTTAACTCATTTTTGGTGATGCGGATAAATTTCACGCAGTTTCGACCGGCTATTCTTGGACAAATTGTAAACAAAATTTGAACAAATTCGCAAGGTTTGACGCAATCAGCAAGGCTTCTCCGCGGCGGGATGAGGGCATCCCGCCCTACAGATCATTTGTATGTTTGCACCGCAATATAAAATAAGCTGTAGGGGAACGGTCTTGACCGTTCCGGGGCTTCGCTGTATATGCCATAATGAGATATATAACAAGGCCCCGACAAGTTCGCGTTTGCGCTAGCAACAAACACACCCCCTGCGGGGTGTTTGAGTGACAGAACGTTTTTGCGCAAGCAAAATGGCGGAGTTTCACTCCGACAAGTTCGCGTTTGTTGAATGAAGTTCAACAATGCACACCCCGGTGGGGTGTGCAAGCGACAGAACGGTCTTGCGTCAGCAAGATGGAGGGGCCGCGCCCCGACAAGTTCGCGTTTGCGCAACGAAGCGAAGCAATGAAAGCCCCAGTGGGGCTTTCAAGCCACAGAACGGTCTTGCGTCAGCAAGATGGGGGGCTGCGCCCCGACAAGTTCGCGTTTTCCCCTGCCTGTTGGGTGATATACTCGTCCAGCTCGCTGCTCTGCCAGGTGTAGCGCTGCAAAAGCTGCCAATCGCAATCGGGGCGGGCCAGCTGAGCATCCACACAGAAGCGCTCCAGAGGCAGACAGCACAGCAGGCTGAAGCTGAACGCCGCCGCCACAAAAAGCCATGCGTGCCGCCGGGATGCAGCGGAACAACCGCACCGCAGCCAGAACACTGGCCAGTAACAATGCTCCCAGCACCCACGCAGCCCAAATGCGCCGCACCGTTGGGCCGTACAGATTGATATACACCGCCAGCTTGGCCGCGGCCAGCATCGCAAAGCCGGCACCGAACCCGCACAGAGCCACGGCCAACACGCGGGATAAGCCCTTTTGGGTAACCGGCTGCGCCCCAAAAAGTGCAGTGCTGCCAGCACAGTAAGGTCCAGCACCAGAATGCGGCAAAACTCCCAAAAACCGTTCACCGCAAACGCGGCGGCATCCGGCGCGGTCAGGGGCAGCGGTGCCCCAAAGGGCAGCGGCGAATTCCGCCGCCTGCACGGCAAAAAACAACGTATACACACCACACAGCACCGCCATGACTAACACTCCCATCAGCTGAGGCAGGTGCGGCAGGGCTGCCAGTTTGCCGTAAAACTGTTCCGCCGCAACAGGCGGCGCCTTGCGCCGGGCGCTGCCGCCCGCCAGACCAAACAACCAGGCACCAACAGGCAGGGAGAGCGCAAAGATCAGCAGATTTGCCAGCAAGGCATCCTGCCCGAACAGCTGCCCCAGCCAGCCGCCAAGATGCCCCCACAGCCGGGCAAAGTTATCATCCGCCCCCGCCAGCGTGGCGCAGGCCGCACCGCCCAGCAGCAGGGCAGCAGTTATACTAACGGCGGTTTCCAGCATGCGGCCTTTGCGTCCCGCATGATTGGCCCACCAGCGGTGCAGTGCCTGCCACAGCAGCTGGGTACGCAGCAAAAAGTTGCCGAATGGGATGGCAAACATGCCCGCCACGCCATCCAGCAGCACAAGGCAGCTGGTGCGGCCAGCCGCCAGTAAATCATTGCGGGCCAGCACATAATAAATAGCCGTGCAGTGCCACGCCACGACCTGCCAGAAGCCAAGGTCGTCCGTGTGCAGACTCCACCCCGCCATGGCCAGGCTTTGCACCAGCCAGCAGCACCACCAGGCCGCGGCGGTCCGGCTGGGTTTGCGGTCCCCGCCCAGGCGGCAAGCTCCACCACTACGGTATACAGCGCCACAAACACCAGCACTCCGGCGCGCCAGGCGGAGTACTCGCTCGCCACCCCAAAACCCAGGCAGCGGTCAACATATTCATAGCCCGCCGCATAGCTCAGCAGCAGGGCGGCCAGCATGACCCACTGCGGATTTTTGGGTGCAGAAAATGGAAGGGGCTGGCCTGCAGCCTCTTTTTTATCAAATTTCATTGGGTTTGTCTCCTTATATCAAGGGCAACACCGCACAATTCCCGCCTTGCGGCTTAAGCACCGCTCCGGCAGCTGCGGCACGGCATCTGCGTTGCCAAAATGCTCGATAATGTCGGGTTGCGGTACCCGCATCGTGCTTCGGGGGCAAAAGCCCCTCGCACTCTGCGACCGCTGCCCCTGCTTCGGTTCGCTGTTTCCGCCACTGGCGGCGCTCACCTTTGCAGCATCCAGTATTATCTGCGCTTTTGGCTTGGCATCTGCCGCACCTCGCTCGCCGTATCGGCACTTAGAATTGTGCGGTGTTGCCCAAGGTCGTTTCTTTACGTTTCGTCCGGGCGGTATTCCAACAGGTCAGCGGGCTGGCAGTCCAGCGCTTTGCACAGGGCTTCCAGGGTGGAAAACCGCACCGCTTTTGCTTTGTTGTTTTTCAGGATGGAAAGGTTGGCCGGGGTAATGCCGATGGTTTCAGCCAGCTCCCCCGCCCCCATGTGGCGCTTTGCCATCATCACATCCAGGTTGACGATAATTGGCATCTTCTGCGCCCCCTTACACGGTATAGTCCAGTTCGTCTTTCATCTTAACGGCCTGGGCAAACGCATTTTTGATGACCCGCACGATCAGCGCCATAAACGCCGCCGCAACGCCAATGGCAAAGATGAACGGCAGCCCCAGCACAGCACCCACCGGCAGGCAGAGCGCTGCAGCCCAGGTGCAGCACCAGCTGATGCGCCGCAGGGCCAACACGTTGGCAGGGGTAAACACCTCTTCTTTTTCAATGCGCGCCAAAAACATGTACAGGTTATACAGCATCCACAGGGCCAGCGCGGCGCTGCAATAGCCCAGCCCCAGCAAAAAATACCCCAGCTTTGGCCCATGCACCAGCTGCAGCGCGTGCACCGCCAAAACCCAGCTGACGATGCGCGGCCCGCACAGCACCATCACCACGCACCCCATGGCCGCCGCCAGGGTGGCGAACTTGGTCAGCATAATGCTTTTGTGGTCGTTCCAGCCAAAAAAGTTTTCTGGTAATTGACGCATTGGTCATTCCCCTGATGTTTTATGGTATATCCGATGCTGTTATCATAGCATCTATCGCATCGTTTTGCAATATATTTTTATTGTTTTTCAATATATTTATTCTGTTTTGCAATGCGTTTATGCTTCAGGTTCCTGCGCCAGTTGCCCTGCGGCAGATTTTCTGGCTGAAAATGCGGCAAAAAGCTTGACTTTTTCTCCCATACCTGTTACAATATTTAAGCTGTAACAGGCAAATTGAGTATTTGTGCCCGTAGCTCAGTTGGTAGAGCACCTGACTTTTTAATCAGGGTGTCCGGGATTCGAATTCCCGCGGGCGCACCAAAAAGCACCAGACAGTTTTAACGCTGTCTGGTGCTTTTTTATGCTGTCTTTCGGCTGATTCTGTCCATAGGGCTGAAATTCGGGAACCTTTGCGTTGTTTTTTGCTGTGTAAGGTGCAGGTATTTCTGCACCATGGTCAAGCTTGTGTGGCCCAGAATTTCCCGCAGGCTGTATATATCACCGCCGTTTTCCAAGTAGCGTGTAGCAAACGTATGTCGCAGCAGGTGCGGGTGTAAACGCGGAATTTCTGTTTTCCTTTTCAGCTTTTTGAACAGCTGCTTTATCGTTACCTGCGTAATGGGTTTCAGGTTGCTTTGCAAAAATACTCTGTCGGATGTAGCGCAGGCAGGGCGGCGGCGCAAATAGCGCATCAGGACTTTGCGTGTTGCATATACACTGGCAAGCCGGGAAAGCGTTCCCGCTCTGACCACCATTCATCAGGATGCGGCGCTCCGGGCAAGGACTGCCATCCGCCGCCTTGAAGCCCTGCGGGACGCCCCCCTGCGATGCCGGCATCGTTCTGCCGGTGGAGCTGGTGGAACGGGAAAGCACAAGGAGGCTGCCATGTCAGACTTTATGAGGACCCTTTGCAAAATCGCCATTCCGGTCACCTTACAGGGAATGCTGCAAGCCTCCTTTTCTATCGTGGATCAGATCATGATTGGGCAGCTGGGCGAAGCCGGTATTGCAGCCGTGGGATTGTGCAGTAACTTCACTCTTATTTTCTCCGTGATGTCCGGCGCAGTCGGCACGGTTGCCGGTATTCTGATCGCACAGTTTCTGGGTGCGGAGGAGCACACCGAGGCGTGGCGCAGTTTGGATGTAAGCCTTGTCTGCGGGGGTGTGTTGGCAGCACTGTTTCTGCTGACGGCAGGGGCTTCCCGGCGCAGGTCTTGGGACTTTATACGGCAGATGACGCCATCCTCCGTGTGGGGGCGGGGTACTTCCGCATCGTGGCGTTCTCTTATCTGCCCATGGCGGTCAGCACCGTCCTGTCCGCATGGCTGCGCTGCAAGGAACACGCCGCTGTCCCCTTTTGGGCAAGTTTTGGCGCGGTAGCGGCGAACACCGGGCTGAACTATCTGCTCATCTTCGGAAAGCTGGGTGCCCCCGCTATGGGCGTTACCGGTGCTGCCATCGCCACGCTGGTTTCCCAGCTTTTGAACCTGCTTTTGATCTTGATAGGCTTTGCGGTCTGCCTTCAAAGGAAGCGGAACGCCCGCTCACCGTGGAGATTTGGACACGGTGGGCGGGCGTTTTATGTTTATTTTCCGAGTACAACGGAGAGCCTGATCTCCTTTTCCGTCTCGCTCAGGTCAAGAGCGCCGCCATCGGCGACGGTCACGCGCAGCTCATAGAGCGTACCGGCGGTAAGTTCCGTTACAGCCTTACCGTCCTCGTCTGTGATCGACCACAGTGCAGGATCGACCTTTGCTAGCTTGCCGTCCACGCCATAGGCGTAGAGGGTCAGACCGGAGGTGCTGCCGGACAGGTTATTCATGCGGAAAGCTACCGTAGTGTTGGGATGTACGTTGCGGACGGTCACAGTGTTGCGCCAGCTTGCAACGGTGCCTTCGCCGCCGTCCTGCGCAAACTGTTCCTGCGAGAGGACATTTCTTGCTGCCTGATCAAGATCGACCTTGCGGTAGGGCATTTCGGGCAGATAAACGAAACGGTCCTGCAAACGAAGCAGTTCCAGATAGCCTGTCGGGCAGTAGAGCGCATTGCCGCTGTTGCCGGCATACATTCCAATGGCCATGTTGTTATAGCCGTACTTGTTGGAAACATCCATCGTGAAAACAGTCTCGCCAGTTTCAAAATCCAGAATGATGTACTGCCACATCCCGGTGGTCACATCCTGCACATAGCCGTAGATATAGCCCGTTGCGGTGGAAAGCTTCAGGATGGAAGTGTCGCTCAGGTCGTTCCGGCTCCAGATACTCTTCATCTCGTAGCCGTTTGCGGTCTTTACGGTGTCCATGCGCTCGATGCCGGGGGCGATCATAACGTTGCCCTTCATGAGCCAGTTCTGGTCGTAAATATTAGCGTAGCTCTGGATGGAGGAGTCGTTGTTGGGGTCCGCCAGACCTGCATTGCCCGCGCCAAACCAGTTGCAGACGATGGTGCTGACGGTGCCATTGCCGTCGTCATAGACGATGGCAGAGTTCTCAACGGCTACCTGATAGCCCTCGGGCAGGTCATCCAGCACCGGGGCGCTTGCCACGACCTCGCCGGTCTTCATATCGAGCGCAAGAAGGTTTACGATATCCTGATTGTCGGTGAACAGCACAAGGTTCGGTGTCAGTGTGGGAGAGCAGCCGCCGCCCCATGCAAGACCGCCGCCGGTGGTCTTATCGCCTTCGCCGCTCACCTTTGCACCCGCGCTCTCATAGGGCGTGCACCACACAACGTCTACGCCTTCTTCTGCACGCAGAAGATAGCAGTTCTGGTTGGTGAGGATCACCGCACCGTCCTTGGAGGCGGCGATGCCGTTCTCGGCACCCTCGCCGGGGGTCAGCTCGTAGACAAAGACAGCCTTTGAAAGGTCAGTCTGCTCGCCGTTCAGGATCGCATCAATGGCAGAACGGGCAATATAGCCGATGACGCCCTGCTGCTGGCGCTGCGGATAAATGCGGAAGCCACCCGTTGCAAACCAGAGGTTTCCGTCGTAGTCAAAGACCACGGACAAAAGATTCTGCGTCAGCTCTTTTCCAAGCGCAGCTTCGGCAGCAGCCTTGATATCAATGTCCAGCACCTTCTCAAATTCGGGCAGCACATTGCCGTTTTCATCTGTTGCACGGAGCATCAGCACATGGTTGTTGCTCGTGGGGCAGACGATGCGGTTGGACGCGTCCATGAAGGTATAGGAGCTCTGGATAACGTAACCGCCGCCGTCATGCTTCTTTGGCGAGAAATAGCCGAGCGTTTTTGTTTCTTCGGCGTTCAGGTCGCGGATAGCGATGCCGCCCAGCAGCGGCACAACGGCATGGCCGTAGCTGTCAAAATAGATAGCGGGAGAAGCATTTGCATTCGTTGTCTCATAGGAAACGTTGATCTCGGGATAGATCGCAAGCGGCAGGATCTCATCCGTTGAATCTGTGTTGTAGCCGTCGTGATGAATGTTTGCATCGCTCTTGGCCATGTAGGGGTTTTCCTCCACCTGCTTGGGGTTCAAGGCCTTCACAGGCAGTGCCGCAGAGGTCGTCTCCGCAGCAGAGGGCTGCACCACGGCGGACGGTGCAGAGGGCTGAGAAGCGGCGACACTGTCTGCGGGCGTCTGCGTACCGCCGCAGGCGGCCATGGAAAGGCACAATGCTGCGGTCAGCGACAAGCTCAACGCAGAGTGGATGATCTTTCTCTTTTTCATAAGTCGTTCTCCTTATTGTGTTCGTTGCGGTCAGGTCGGCGCTGCTCTGCCGGATTTTTTTGATCCAGCCAGATGCAAAAACCCTGCCGCAAAGCGGCTTCGGTCACTGGCTCCAGCAGAAAGTAGTCTGCACGCAGCCGGAAGGCATGGAGCGAAAAATTCAGATCGCTGCACCAGATAACGCGTGTTTGGGGACAAAGCGCGCGCAGATGCTCTACTGCATTCAATCCATCCACCCCCGGCAGGGCGATCACGGCATTTGTCAGCGGCTCGCAGCGCGCGGCTTCAAAAAAGCTTTCCTGATCGTGGTAACAGTCCATTTGGGGAAATAAACAATGCTCGGCGCAGAACTGCAAGATCTGCTCTGCCCAAAAAGCTTCCTGCGCCCTGCTGTTTGTCAGCACGGCGATTCGATACACAGCGTCCCTCCTTCCTTCTGCCGTTGTTAAGGTTCTCTGTCTCTAGTATACGGGTGGATACGGCTGTTTCAAGCTGTTTGGCACGAAAGCCCGGTTTCCGTCACGAAATCCCGTTTTCTGCTGCGACAGAACCGGGCAACTGTGCTATAATCAGGATGAAAGAGTTTATAAAGGAGGTTGGAAGCTATAGCAATAGCTTCTTGGTACAGCATGAGATTTGCGATCGTCGATGACCTTGGTACGGAGCGCACGCTGCTGAAGGAGCGCTTGGCACGGCAGCTGCGCCAGCGCGGTACAGAAGCAGAGCTTTTAGAATTTGACAGCGGAGAAGCTTTTCTGGCGGCAGAAGAAGCGCAGCGCTTTACCGCCGCATTTTTGGATATTTACATGGATGGTTTAAGCGGCATGGACGCGGCAAAGGAACTTCGGAAAACAGACGCAGACTGTCTTCTGGTTTTTACCACCACCTCGACAGACCATGCACTCGAGGGGTTTCAGGTACGGGCATTTCATTATTTGGTCAAGCCCTTTTCAGAGGCCGAGTTGTCCGGTCTGTTGGATGAAATGCTCGCAAAACTCCCCGCCCGGAGCCGGTTTTGACGGTGAAGGTGGATGGCAGCGACATCCATTTGCGCTATCGTGATATCATATCCGCCGAGCATTTCGCCCACATCATCAATATCCGCACCACTGCCGGCAAAACGCTTGCCATGCGCCAGAGTTTCAAGGCGTTCACAGAGCCGCTCAAAAAGGACCCGCGCTTTTTTGTTTGTGGCCGCGGTACGATCATCAATATGGAGAATGCTGCCGATTTTCAGGATGCCGCCTTCTGTATGACGGACGGCAGCCAGGTCTATGTCAGTCAGGAGCTTTTGAAAGCCGCCCGACAGGCGTTTATGGAATTTCTGCTGCAAAGGGGGCGTGTGGGTTGAAGGATGTTCTGCGCCCGATCCTGGAGCTTACCGTTGTGTTTCCCGGCCTGCTGCTCGCGTATTTTCCGGTGCGCTCCTATCTGAAGCAGTCTTCCGCAAAGCTTGCGGTATGGGGGTGCCGCTGCTGTTCGGGCTTTGCCTTGGCGGCGGGCTGTTTTGCTATCATTTCGGTCTCTCGACCGCGTTCCCCTTGCTGCTCATAACGATTGTGACAATTTTCCTGTATCTCAAAACGCTGCGGCTCTCTCTCTGGAAATCCGGGACCATCGCGCTGGCGGTCTGCGCGGTATTTGCGTGCCTGAATAGCTTGTCCCGCGCCGTTGGTACGGCGATCACGATCCGGCTGCAGCTGCCGCCGGACAAGCCGTGGTTCTGTTTTAGCGCCTGCATTTTTTATAACGTGATCTGCTGGCTGACCGCTGCTGCAGCCTATTATCCTTCTACCCACTCAGTGCGCGCAATGGTGGAGGATGACAATTTTGCGCAGACGTGGTATGTGTTCTGGGTGCTTCCGATGGTGTTCATCCTGCTGAATCTTTTTATAACCCCGCGCTACCAGATAACGCTCCGTATAGGGCGGGTCTTGCAGGTCTACATCGTTATGAGCATCGCACTTTTGTTCCTGCTGTTCTTGTTCAATACAATTTTCCTGCTGATGGCAAACAGCCTTAACAAGAATGCAAGATTGCAGCAGGAAAACCAGTTTCTTTCCATGCAGCAGCAGCGCTATGAAAGCCTGAAAGCCGCCATTGAAGAAGCCCGGCAGGCGCGGCACGATATGCGCCACCAGCTGAATCAGATCTCCGCACTGGCCGAGGCAGGAGATCTGGATAACCTGAAGGCTTACCTTGCAAAAACGGTCTCCCGGATCCCGGATCTGGATATGAATTTCTGCGAAAACCGTGCAGCGGACAGTGCTGTCGGCTATTATTGTGCCCTTGCAAAGCGTGAGGGTGTTCCCTTTTGTGCCAAACTCGACTTACCACAGGTGCTTCCTGTGGACGAGATCGATCTGTCTCTGGTGCTGTCTAATCTTCTGCAAAACGCATTCGAAGCCAGCCTGCGCACCGCACCCGCCCGGCGCAAGATCGAGGTCACCGCGTATGTCCATGCCGAGCGGCTTCTTTTTGGTCGAAGTGGAAAACGCATTTGACGGTGAAGTCAACGAAAAAAGCGGGCTCTTCCGCTCGTCCAAGCGAAAGGAAAACGGGATCGGCATCCAGTCTGTCCAGCATATTGCAGAAAAGACCGGCGGTGCAAGCACATTTACCCATCAGAATGGCGTTTTCTCTGCCAAGGTCATGCTTTGTGGAGAAAAGCAGCCGCCAGAGACCGCGGACAGCACCACGGAGTTGTACGGAAAATGTGAAAAGCAATGCGGAAAGCGCAGAAACTTGCCATATAAAAAGTGGAAACTTCATTCCCCAAATGGCAACCTCCATGCTAAAAGTGGCAAGTGACATATACAAAATGCCATTATACAGAAATGCCCACTCCCCTGAGAACTCCTCAGACGAGTGGGCATTCTTCTTTCCGTGTATCAAATTTACCTTTGTGGTCACTCAAATCGCCACCAAGTCATGGATTAAAAATCATCATTTTTATTTATCCCAGAGTAAGTGCACGGTTTCTGCACTGTTTTTGCACGGTTTCAAGGGTTGCAATGGGTACTCTGACTTGCAAAATACGACAAAGGGTGCAGAAATTGCCGGGCGGAAAATCACGATGCTTTGCACAAAAATAACGAAAACTCGAAACTTCTAAAGTCAGAGTGTTCTGCCCGGTGGGCTCTTTTAATCAGGGTGTCCGGGATTCGAATTCCCGCGGGCGCACCAAAAAGCACCAGACAAATTTTTGTCCGGTGCTTTTTTGTTGTGTCATTCAAGATTCTCAAGGCAATACCGCATAATTCTAAGTGCCGATACGGCGAGCGAGGTGCGGCAGATGCCAAGCCAAAAGCGCAGATAATACTGGATGCTGCAAAGGTGAGCGTCGCCAGTGGCGGAAACAGCGAACCGAAGCAGGGGCAGCGGTCGCAGAGTGCGAGGGGCTTTTGCCCCCGAAGCACGATGCGGGTACCGCAACCCGACATTATCGAGCATTTTGGCAACGCAGATGCCGTGCCGCAGCCGCCGGAGCGGTGCTTAAGCCGTAAGGCGGGAATTGTGCGGTGTTGCCTCAACATTGTGATTCCTTTTTGGCTGCTTAGCCCGCTTTTCATTTCCTCCAGATCATCACCCCCATCCAGAACAGGTTGGCGAAGATCCTGTCGGTGCCGGTGGCCACCATGGCCGGGAACAATGCCCAGGACAGCACCACCCGATGGCAATATGCCCCAGCATCTGCCGCGTTCCTGGAATACATTCGCTCTCGGCTGGGGGATGCCTTTTGCTGATTTCACCCATACCAACAACAAACACCGTGCCGCCATGCAGGGGGTTTTCCTGCTTGCGGCACGGTGCTTTGTTGTATCAGGCTATTGTCGGGTTATTGTTTCTTTTTGGCAAGCTGTCTGCCCACGGCCCACAGCCAATCCAATGCGGCGGCGGCAAGGGCGGGGTACACGATCAGGCCGAACAGCTGGTACCAGGTGGGGATAAAGTAATCTGCCCCGCCGGGCAGGGTGCTGGCGGCGTTCAGGGTAATGCTTTGCGGAGTAAAGGTCAGGCCCATGGTCTTGTTTTCATCGGGGCTGCAGGGATCCAGCCGCAGTGCCACGATCTGGGTGCGCGGCAGGGTGTACACATAGGTGCCGTCTGCCAGCACTTTGGGGAAGACGCGGCGGTCCTGGCTGTAGGGCTCCCCCGTTTTTGTGGTGTAATACAGGCACATTTCGCGGGAATCGCCGTCAAACTCCACGTTGTAGCTCACGGTACGCACCACGCGGCCGGATATATCCTCCAAAATCATCTGCGGGTCGCCGCCTGTGGTAATCAGCTGGCCCTGGGGTGCGCTGTTCTCTCCCGGCTCCCCCCAGGTCAGCTCGGCCAGCTGCCAGCTTTCAATGGGGATCGAGGTTTCAGTCAGGGTGCCTTTTGCCTTGGCGGAGCTGTCCCCGCAAAGGCCACCGCACCCTGCACCAGCCAGAACACCAGCGCCGCGCACCAGCACAGCACCAGCAAGGCAAAGCGATGGGCAAACAGTCGGTTCATGCGGCTTTTCCATGTCATCTCCTTCATTGGGCCGCCTCCTTGCTCATCTGCATTGTGACCGGCTCATACCCGGCATCCGTTACGCGGTAGAGCAGGGTCTGCCCCGCCTGCGCAGCGGCCAGGTGGTCGGTAAACAGGTTCTGATAGCTCTGCACAAAGATATCGTCGATCTTTTTTGCAGGTAAAGCACCGTACAGCCGTTGGCACGCACGGTTTCATCCAGGCGTTCAGCGGTGTAGGGGTGGTAGTAGCGCTGCTTCACGCCCTCCTCCTGCGGTTCTAGCTCCGGCAGGCCGAAGGTTCCGCCGCCGCCCTCCTGCGTGGCCCCCACGCCGGAGTAATCCACCAGGACGGGGTAAAAATCAAACACGGCAGAGAACCAGTGTTCGCCGTTATCCCCTGGCTGACAAAAAACACGCGGTCGTTTTCGTTCAGATAATCGCTGCACAGCCAGTCAGCTTCGGCGCGAGCGGTCTTGCGGTCGGCGAATTCGCCATCCGAGAAGCCCAGCACCGAAAGCTGCGGCAGGATCATGCCGTTCACCCGCACCAGCATGGCGGCGGCCATCAGCAGAACACCGGCCTGGCCCGCCAGGGCAATCCAGCGGCGGGCCGGGGCTTTCTGTTCGCCATCCGCGGTTTGCAGGGCGGTGCTCCAGCAGGCCAGCGCCATAAAGAACCAGCCGATATAGTAGGTATAGATATAGCGGTTATAATCCACCAGCCCCACGGCCTGATCCGGCTTGAAAATAAAGCCATAGCTGAGCGCCAGCATGAGGTTATACCCCACAAAGCATGCAAGGGACAGCACCCCGATGCAGCCAATGCGCAGCTTGAGCTGGCGGCCTCTGGCGCAGATGGCCGCCACCAAGAACACCAGCAGAATCAGCACCACAACATTGCGGCCCTGGCCGATCATGCTCAGCCGACCATCCGAAGTCCAGAACTGGTGGCCCATATCGGCCATGGCTTGGGTGAACTGGCTCTGGCGCTCGGCGTAAAAGCCCTCCACCGGCTGGCCCAGCAAAATCTTGATGCCGTTGATGACCACAGCGGACAAGGGGGCGCTGGTTTCGCCGGTGCCGCCCTCGCTGGCACTTTTGGCAACCAGAATGCCCACATAGCGGATGTTCCAGAAATAATAGATCAGCATGGGCGCGGCAAAGCAGGCAATGGCAAAGCCGGTGCGGCGGGCAAGGCCCTTTTTGAAGGGTGCTCCGCAAACAGCCAGGCATCCACAGCCATCAGCCCCGCCGCCACCAGGGACAGCACAAAGGTGTTGGCCTTGATGTTGGCCGCCAGCGCCAGTACCGGCAGTACGGCCCACTTGGGGCCGCCGGTTTTGCGCAGCGCCAGCCACAGCGCCACAGCGCCGCCCAGTGTAAGGCCCGCGGGCACATCGCCATAGGCGGTCATATAAGTGGTATCCAGATAGATCGTATGGTTATACACCGTCAAAAACCAGGGGGCAAACCAGCAGATTGCTGCCAGCGGCACCGCAATGCGGTACTGGCGGAAGTTCAGCCCGCCCAGCACCGCGGCAAACACGGCGGCGGCCAGCACATCATACGCCACATAGATCTTCCAGTCTGCATAATGGCCCAAAAACTGGAAGAAGTAGGAGAGCAGCGGCAGGCCGGGGTTCTGGGTCTGGGGCCAGGGGTTCCAAGGGTAGCCAGGGCATACAGGCGGTTATCCGCCTTGGTCACCTTTACGGCGGTAGCCCACAGGCTGAGTTCATCATACTTGGTTGCCAGCGGCTGGCGGATGAAAAAGTACACCGCAAATGCCAGCGCCATGCCCCAGAACAGCACCGCCCCCGGTGTAACCAGGCGGCGGCAGGCCGGGCGCTGGCCTTTGTGGGGCACCAGCGCCCACACGCCGCTGCCCGCAAACACCGCCCACAGCAGCACAGTGCCGGGCAGCAGCAGGTTTGCCATGCCCGCAGCCGTCAGCCAGGCAACGGCAATGCCCAGCGCGCTCAGCGGGGCCAGCGCAGCATGCAGGTTACATTTGAGCGTTAGGAACGCGCAGAACAAAAGCAGCACCGCCAGCGCGGCAAAGATGCAAAGCAGCTCCATAGAATCACCATTTTATACAACATAAAAGCCCTGCGGGTGTGCCCCCAAGCCATGGGCGCACCGCCCCACAGGGCTCTTTTTTACTTTTTGCGGAAAACATCAACGGCAAGGCAGGCAAACGCAGCCCCCACAGCCGGGGCAAACAACAGCAGCAGCCATTGGCCGCCGTTTGGCACAAAGCGCAGGTACCACGGCTGCACCGGGTTGAGCACCACGCCGTCCAGCCGGGTAGGCACGCCGCCCACACTGTCCGGGTCAATGCGCAGCCCGGTCACGGTAAGGCCGCCCAGGTCAAAGGTATACTGGGTTTCGCCGCTCACGCGGGCAAAAACTTTCTGGGTCTCGCTGTACTCGGTCTGGCCGGGGCGCAGGTAATACAATGCTACGCTGCCGGACGGCAGGTAGTGCACGGCGTCCAGCTCCACCGTTTCCAGCCAGGCTTCGCCCCGCCAGATGATGTGCGGGTCGTTGTCGGTGGAAAGATACCAGCCGGGTTCATCCACCGGCGCGGTATGCCATTCATCGTCATCATAATTGACAAAGCTTTCAAATTCCAGGTCATCCGCCGTCAGGGTGCGGGTCACCATAGTGCCGTCTGCTTTATGGTTCAGCATCACAGCGCTGCCCACCAGCACGTACACCAGCCACACAATAACAGCGGCGGCATATGCCAATATCAGCAGCTGCTGGGGGCGCAGCGGGCGGCCCGCACGGGCGGGGGCGGCAAAACGCTTGGTTGGGCGTTTATCTTTCATTGTACCACCCCGCTTTCTGCCACAGCCACCGGGGTAAAGGCGATAGGCTTGCTGCGGCCATCAAACCGGTAGAGGGTTGCGGGCATATTCGCTTTCAGCCCGCCTTCGAACCGGCTGCTGAATTCCCGCTCCAGATAGTCGTCCGCGCGGTCGATCAGCAGGTAGTCGATCTGCTTTTCTTCCATATAGGCGGTCAGAGAGTCTGCGGTGCAGACCGCCTCAAAGTCATACAAGGTCCAGTTCAGGCTTTCCACCAGGTTCATAAAGTCGGAGTCCCACCGGCTGGAATAATCATCGTTGCCCCACCAGGTACCGCCATAGCCGTTGACCACCTTGGCGGTCAGCTCATACTTGTAGTAGTACCAGCGGGTGGCATCATCGCCCTGACTGATGACCAGCACGCGGTCCGGCCAGTCCAGCACGGTGTTCATTGCTTCAGCGCGGTTCTTTACATCGCGGCGCAGGGTGTACAGGCTGTCGGCGTTGGTCCAGAACCCGGCTGCGGGCACACCGCGCCAGGCAAAATACCCAGCACTGCCGCAGCGGCCAGCCCCAGCGCCGCACGGCCCAGCCGCTGCGCCGCGCCGCTGCCCTGCCCCACCGCAAAGCCCAGCACACAGAAGCCGTACAGCATCCACCCCTGCAGGTAGGGCGCGATATAACGCTAATAGTCCTTCAAGGCGGAGCCTTCGGCCTCGGAGAAATTGTAGGAGTACAAAATCAGGTGGAAGAGATACAGCGCGGCAAAGCAGAACGCCCCGCCCACAAAGCCAACCACGGTGCGGCGGCGTGCGGCACCGGCAGGCGCTGCCACAAAAGCCGCCGTGAACAGCAGCAGAATGCAGCTGACGGCCATGATGGGCGCGCCCACCAAACAGACGCGGCGGTACAAAAATGCCTGGCCCATGCTCTGCATGATCTGGGCAAAGCGTTCTTCGCGCCCAATGCCCAGCAGCTGCTTGATGCCGCCGGTCAGCACAGCACCATAGCTCAGGCCCGCGCTGCCCACACTGGCTCCAGTGGTTTCGGTTGGGGTCACGGCGGCGGTATAGCGGTTCCAGCTGATAAACACCGCCAGTACCACCGCCGCCAGAATACTGCATTTTGCCAGCGATACGCCGAAAATGCGGGCCGGCTTTGTATCCGGGTGCGGCGTACCGAACAGCTGATCCAGCCCGATCAGGAACGTAACGATCAAGGCATAGGCAAAACCGATATCTTTGGTCATGGTCAGCACGGCAAGTGGCATGGCACAGGCAAAAAAGCCGGTTTTGCGCCCGCCCGCCGCGGCATACAGGCACAGGGTTCCGCCAAACAGCAGCGCCAGGGGGGTATCCGCCATGGCGTTGGCGTAAATGGTGGATGGGGTGCCCGCCGGAACCACGCTGAAAAAGAACGGCAGAAGAAAGCCCGCAGCAAACACCAACACAGCACCCGCCCAGTTTTTGCGCGGCATGGCTGCCGCCGGGGCAATGCAGGCCAGGAACAAAATATCCAGCCCGGCCAGGCACTGCCATTCATAAAACTGGCCCGGTACGCGCTGGAAGAGATAGGAAACCAGGCTGGTTGCCGGGTAGGTAAAGCTCGCCGTCAGGTTGATGGGATCCGCCACATACAGCGCAGCGCGCTCCGCCACCATCTTGGGGGCAAGGCCCCAGGCGGTAAATTCATCCCACTGGGTAAACATGGGCTGCTGCAAAGCAAACAGCACCCACAAAAAACAGCTGCCGCCCACAAACAGCAAAAAGCCGGGGCTGAACAGCGCCCGCCGGATAGCCCGCCACCCGGCACGCACCCCAAAATAGACCCCGCCGGCCAGCCAGACCGCCATGATGATAAAATGGCCGAACTGCAAAAGCCCCGGCAGGGAAAGCAGATACAGCACCACGGCCGACCCGCACAAAGCGGGCAGCGGCAGCAGGGCGGCATCGAACCGGGTACATGCCGCCACACACAGACAGCATGCGGAGAAGAACAGCAAAAACAGCAGGCCGAATACAATCTGCACGGTACAGCACCTCCCGGAATCAGAATTAAATTAGTAATTAGCAATTAGCAATGAATCATTAGCGGTGGATTGCCGCCCGGTGGGCGGCTCAGAAAATTGGGGCAAGGTAGCATATAAAGGCTGATTCCATATTCGCAGACTATCACGCAAAAGCCGCGAAAAACCGCAGATTTGATCGTGCCGCAGGCACACCGCCATTATTTTTAACTATTCTCTCATATACGCGTAAGCCAGCTCACGCGTATACGACGTACACCGGCCCCACAAAGTAGTGCTGGAAGAGCAGCACAGCGCCCAAAACGGCATAGCAGGCGCACAGCGGGGTGATGGCCGCTTCGGCCTTTTCTTCCGTGATGGCGGGGCGGATGGTTTTGCGCAGCAGCACGGCCAGGGCGGGCAGCAATGCCAGCCAGACACAGAGGAAATACCGCGCCTGCAGCCCCACAATGCGCACCATGCCCACCGGAGTATAGGTGATATACATGGCTGCCATGGCACCGGCGGCGTACACCAGCGCCAGCAGCGCCGCCCCACCCACGCGGCGGCGGGTGGGGAACGCATTGACATCGGCGCGTTTTGGCGCGCAGCAGCCAGCAGGGCGGCCAACAGCAGCACCAGCGGGCCGGTCAGGTTCAAAAAGCTGATGGGCAGGTCCTTCCAGCCGAACAGGCCGAGCTGCCCAATAAAGAAATCATTCTCTCCCAGGGTCCCCCAGAACGCAGCAATGGTCCGCAGAGGGTTGCGCAGCACAAAGGCCAGCTGTTCACCGCCGTTTACCGTGCTGCCGCCCTGGCGCTCAATGATGGGATAGTTATAGCGGAACGCCGTTCCGTACCATTCCGTCAGCAGGGTAACGGCCATAGCACCGCCAAAGCCGCCCAGCGCCCACAGCGGGCGGCGTCCCTTGGCGTGCCATTCCCGCTTTGCCACCAAAAAGATAGGCAGCACCCACAAAAGGTTCAGGTACGGTTTGGCGATATTGACAAAGATGCAGGCGGCGGTGTAAATGCCCGCCGTTTGGGTGTTCCACTCCTTGCGGGTCAGCATGGCAAGCATCAGGTAATAGCAGCCCAGCAGGGTTGCATCATAGCTCAGCGACGACCCCATAAAAGCGACATCGGCAGCAGCATAATGGCCGCAAAGGCCGGGCGGTAACGCTCCGCTTTGGCCAGCGCCAACGCGCACAACAGCGTGTAGGCCAGCAGGTTGACGATGCGCCCGCCATATAGGGAGCCCAGCGCGCCAAAGCCCAGCAGGCGTGCCAGCGCCATACCGACCGCGCCCGGCAGGAATGGAATGACCAGAAAGCTGACCGGCTCGCTGACTGGGTCCGGCACAGAATCCCGCACATCGTGCGCCAGGTACAGGGCAAAGCTGTCCGCCATGCTCTGCACTGCGCCGTCCTTGCCGTATTGCTTCAGGGCATAGCCCGCGGTGTTATAGGCTTTTTCCGCCCCGGTATCGGGGTCAGTGCCCACACCGGCAGAGGTATGTGCATTCACCCATGCACCGGGGAACGCTTCCAGCAGGTAGGCCACATCGTCCGGGTAGGTGCGGGAAGCATCAAAATCAAAGTGCCCGGTGGAGATGGCATAGGTGCGCAGGTAATGGTCGGCTTCGTCCGGCGTTTGCAGCGGCGGGTTGGCAAATACAAACAGCAGCCCGCACAAAAAGATGCACACGGCCCCTTTTGCCGCAAATCCTTTTTTGCAAACCGCCGCACACAATACCCGGCCAGCAGACATACTTCCAGAAAGGCCGCACACCCCAGCGTGACCACCAGGGGGGGACACACGGTTATCCAGCCCAAAGAACACCCGCCAGTAATAGGCCCACAGCACGCCGCACACGGCGGCGCACAGCACAGCCAGCCCCCACCGCACAGCGGCGGGCAGCTTTTTGTAATTTTATTGGCATAAAACTTCCTTACAACCGCCCTTACAAAATGTACTGGCCGACCTTGTACTGGTCCAAGTTGCCGCGCAGGAACTCAATGGTTTCGGCAAGGCCCTGTTCAAAGGTATACTGCGGTTTCCAATCGGTCAGGTTGCGCAGCTTGGTGGAGTCGCCCAGCAGGCGGTTGACCTCGCTCTTTTCGGGGCGCAGGCGCTCGGCTTCGCAGACGATCTTGGCGTTGGGGTTGATCTGGGCGATCAGCTCGTTGGCCAGGTCACCGATGGAGTGCTCCACACCGGTGGCAATGTTCAGCTCCTGACCGATGGCAGCATCGCAGTCCGCGATGGTCATAAAGCCGTTGGCGGTGTCTTTGACATAGTTAAAGTCGCGGGTGGGGGTCAGGCTGCCCAGCTTGATTTCCTGCTGGCCGGCCAGCAGCTGGGTGATGATGGTGGGGATGATGGCGCGGCCGCTCTGGCGCGGGCCATAGGTGTTGAAGGGGCGCACGATGGTGACCGGCAGGTCGAAGCTGCGGTAGAAGCTTTCGGCCAGGCGGTCAGCACCGATTTTAGTGGCCGAGTAGGGGCTCTGGCCCTGGAAGGGGTGGTGCTCGTCGATGGGCACATACTGGGCTGTTCCGTACACCTCACTGGTGGAGGTCACCAGCAGGCGCTGGGTGCCCAGCTCGCGGGCGGCGTTCAGCACGTTCAGGGTGCCCTTGATGTTGGTATCCACATAGCTGTCCGGGCTGTGGTAGCTGAACGGAATGGCAATCAGGGCAGCCAGATGGAACACGCGCTCCTGCCCGCGCATGGCAGTACGCACGCCGTTGGGGTCACGTACATCGCCCATAAAGATATCCATTTCATTGCGGATCTCCGGGGGCAGGGTATCGATCCAGCCCAGGGAACCAAACGAGTTATACAGGCAGAAAGCACGCACTTTCTCGCCGCTTTTTACCAGCTCTTCGGCCAGATGGCTGCCGATAAAGCCATCGGCACCGGTCACCATAACGGTATGGGACATTGTAAAAACACTCCTTTTTATATGGCAATACCGCCCGCAGGGCAGAACAATCCAATTATTACAAAATAGTATAACCGATTTGCGGCCTGATTTCAACCAATGCCCCGCCCAGCGTGCAAAAAAGTGCCGGGGCTGCCGCGGATCGGGTAGGCCTACATTAAATTTATATAAAGATTATTCCGTTTGTATCAAAGAGTTCGGCAATATGTTATAATAGGATAAATACAGTGCTGGGCCGCCTTGCCGCATTCCCTGCCCTGTAGTGGAAAGGAGCCTGCACCCATGCCGCAACGCGAACCTGCCCTGCTTTGGCTGCGGGACTGCGCCCTGACCGCATTGGTTCTTGCGCTGTGTACGCTGACAAGCTGGGTATTTTTCCGGCTGGATTTTGTTTCTTCCAACTATATCCTGACCTATATCCTGGGCGTCATGTATATCAACGTCTTTACATCGGGGTTGGTGTACGGCGTTGTGGCTTCGCTGTTCTCGGTGATGCTGGTCAACTATATGTTCATTGCCCCCTTTATGCAGTTCCGCATCCGGTCAGACGACATGGTAACGGCAGTGGTCATGCTCTGCGTTTCGCTGCTCTGCTCCTCGCTGACGGGGCGTATCAAGGTACAGGCCGCCCAAAGCGAGCGCAAAGCCTATGCTTCGCAGGTGCTGCTGGAAGCCAGCCGCAGCCTGTTGGGGGCCGAGGACCCTGACACCATTCTGCGGATAACGGCCACCCAGCTGGGCAAGCTGTTGGAGCGCCCGGTCTGCTTTGCCCCCGCACCGGAGCACATTGCACCGGGAACCCTGATTCTGCCCCCTCCCGGCCAGACGGATTACCGCAGTTGCCCGGCGCTGCATGAGTTCAGCACCTATGAGCACAATCTGGCATTATCCATCCTGGATGTGTGTTCCCTGGCGCTGGAAAAAGAAGCCTCCAACCGCGCCCGGCGCGAAATTGAGGAAGCCGCCCGCCAGGAACAGCTGCGCGCCAACCTGCTGAGCAGCATCAGCCATGACCTGCGCACCCCGCTGACAAGCATTTCCGGCAACGCGCTGATTTTGACCGAGAAAAATCCCCTGCTGACCGAGGAAAAGCGCCGGGAGCTTTCTGCCGCAATTTATGAGGACGCCAACTGGCTGAACCATCTGGTGGAAAATCTGCTTTCCATCACCCGGATGGAGAACGGCCAGGTAAAACTGCACATTCAGCCGGAGCTGATTCAAGACATTTTTGACGATGTACTGGCTCATTTAGACCATGACGCCGCCCGCCACACCATTGTGACCAACGTGGCAGATGACCTGCTGATGGCCGATATGGACGCCCAGCTGATCGAGCAGGTGCTGGTGAACCTCATCAACAACGCCATCAAATATACCCCCGAACATTCCCGCATCGAGCTTTTCGCCGCGCCGGAGGGTAAATTTGTCCGCATCTGCGTAACGGATGACGGCCCCGGCATCCCGGAAGAAAGCCGGGACAAGCTGTTTGATATGTTTTATACCCTTGGCAAAACCCGCAGCGATGGCCGCCGCGGGCTGGGTCTTGGGCTGGCCTTGTGCCGTTCCATTGTTGCCGCCCATGGCGGTGTGATCGATGTACAGAACGCTGCACCGCACGGTGCCTGCTTCCGTTTTACACTCCCGCGAACTGAGGTGACCCTGTATGAATAAACCGCTGATCCTTGTGGTGGAGGATGACCCGGCTGTTGCACGGCTGATCTCCACCACACTGGAAACCCGCAATTATCAGTACCACCGTGTACAAAACGGAGCCGGTGCCCTGTTGGAAGCTGCTTCGGCACGGCCGGATGTAATTTTGCTGGACCTTGGCCTGCCGGATATGGACGGTATTGATGTGATCCGCAAGATTCGCGGATGGAGCAATGTGCCCATTCTGGTGGTTTCGGCCCGCAGTGATGATACCGACAAAGTATCTGCCCTGGATGCCGGTGCAGATGATTACCTGACCAAGCCGTTCAGCGTAGAGGAGCTTTTTGGCCCGGCTGCGCGTGGCGCTGCGCCGTGTGCGGTATGATACTTCCCGCGCAGGTGACCAGGCCAGCATATACGAGAACGGAGAACTGCGCATTGACTATGCCGCAGGCTGTGTGTACCGCGGCGGAACGGAGATTCACCTGACCCCCATTGAGTACAAGCTGATCTGCGTGCTGGCCAAGAACACCGGCAAAGTGCTGACCCACAACTATCTGCTGAACGAAGTCTGGGGCAGCCCGGCCGCATCGGATACGCCGTCCCTGCGCGTATTTATGGCAACGCTGCGCAAAAAAATTGAGGAAGACCCCAGCCACCCCCGCTATATTCAGACCCACATCGGCGTTGGCTACCGCATGATCCGCCAGTAAAGCTTGGCTTTCAAAATGTAACCGCAACAGCCCGTCCATCCGTTTGTTGCCGGATGAGCGGGCTGTTTCAATTTTATTTATTCGGTTTTCTCTGCTTTACTTGGCTGCGCGGCGTCCGCCTTTGCCGCCGGTCTTTTTGGCGTGGCCGGTGCCGGTCTGGGTGCGGGTGGACTTGGGGGCCGTTTTCTTGGGTTCCGGCTTTGGCATATCCTTTTGCAGCAGCTTATCCGGCACGGGCTGGATGCTCCACAGCTGGTTTTCGCCAAACACATCCTGCCAGATCTGGGCCTGGGTACCGTTATCGACCCGCATGCCTACCAGGTCAATGACCTTATCAGCCAGCACATTGCGGATCTTGGCCTTGCCGCCATCGGCGGGAACAATCTCCCACCGCTGGCCCTTGCCGGTGGTTTTCTCCCACTGGTGTACCCAGGTTCCGTTCACAACACCACTCATGGCCAGGTCCATCACCTTGCCGGTAAAGCGGTTTTTGATGCGGTACTGGCCTTCGGCGGCTTCCTCAAAAATCCATTGCTGCCAGGGCTGACCCTCATAGCTCCACAGGCGGATGGATGCGCCGTTCTCGGTGTTGAAATCGGCAACTTCCAGCACGCGGCCATTGGCGGCAGCGATAGTATAGCAGGCGCCTTCCCGAATGACGGTCTGTGCGGATTTTTTCATAGCGTTTTTCCTCCTTTGCCTGTGCGGCGCTTTTGGTGCCTTACAGGTTATGTATTTATTGTACATATTATAGCACATTCGCACAAAGCGGTTTTGCCAAAATCGTATAAAGTTTTTTGGTAACACTGCACGCTTTTTTCGGGGTTAGCGGGCGGTTTAATCAAAGGTGGCTTGCATTTTTCAGCAATCTATTCTATGATATTATATAAATAACTAATTATAGGAGGCACCCACCTTGAGGATCGCATTGATTGCCCATGATTCCCGCAAAGAGCTTTTGGCCCAGTTCTGCACAGCCTATGTGCGTATTCTGTCTCAGAACGAACTGGTTGCCACCGGCGTGACGGGCAAAGTGGTACACGATGCCTGTGGGCTGCCGGTTCGCTGCCTGTACCCCGGTGCACGCGGCGGTGCCGAGCAGATTTCCTCCATGATTGCCTGCGGCGAAATTGATATGCTGCTGTTTTTCCGCGACCCCGTCAACGCCCGGCCCAATGAGCCGAACGCCGTTACCCTGCTGCGCCTGTGCGATACCCGCGCCATCCCCGTTGCCACCAACATTGCCACTGCCGAGGTTTTGATCCACGGCCTGGAGCGCGGAGACCTGGCCTGGATCGAATTGCAGCGCGGGAGAAAATAACGAATATCCACGAAACCCCAGCAAGTATTTGTAGGGGACGATGCTTGCATCGTCCCGCGCATCGGGCCTTGCCTCATCGTGTGTATCCCTACGTTTCTCTACAGAATATAAACGTATTTAGATATAACACGATTCCACAAATACAAAAAAGCATGTGCTTTTTCCACCTTTGTCGGGCGGGAAATCACATGCTTTATTTTATTCTATTGCTTCCGTTATCTTTCAGGTAATTTTCAGCGCGCGCTGAACGCGGTAGACCAGGTAGCGGAACAGCCCAACGATCATGCTGCCCTCGCACCATAAATAGTTAGGCAGATTACGCCAGTAAAATTTGGGCTTTTTGATTTTGGGCAGGGCGATCTTGGCTTCCGCATAGCCCTTGGCATAATCATTGCCGAAGCCGCGGTGACGGAACATGATAACTTTCAACAAATAGCCCAGCAGCATGGGGATAAAATTGACAACCAGCATGACCACCGGCTGGTTTTTGTAGGGCAGCAGAATGCTGTTGCGGCCGCTCTGAATGCTTTTGAATGGGTTATACCGCACCGCGCCGGTGGTGGCACCGCAGATATGGCGGCACTTTGCGGTGGGGCAATAGACGTTTTTATAACCAAAATTGTTGGCGCGCCAGCTGAGGTCAACATCCTCATAGTAGGCAAAAAACAATTCGTCAAAAACGCCAATTTTATCCAAAATGGATTTTCTGTACAGTGCTGCGCCGCCACAGGCAGAAAAAATACGGCAGGGCTTCTGGTAGCGGCTGGCTTTCAGGCCGTCGCCGCGCTTGCAGGCAAAACCCAGAATCGTCACATAATCTCCGGCGTCATCGGCCAGTTCCGGCTCGTAATAGCGCAGCATCAGGCTGGATACCGCAAAAATCTTCGGGTCGCTCTCAGCGGTTTTCAGCAGCTCTTCCAACCAGTTCGGTTCGGCAAAGGCATCGTTATTGAACAAGGCCATATACTCGCCTTTGGCCATGGCGATGCCTTGGTTGACCGCATGGGAAAAACCGGTATTCTCGCTGTTTTCGATCAGGTGGTAGCGGGGGTTATCGCAGTAGCTGCGGGCAATTTCGAGGCTTTCATCGGTGGAGCCGTTATCGATCACGATCAGCTCAAAGTCCTGCTCAGTCTGCGCCCAGATGGATTCGATGGAATCCCGCAGCCAGCCAGCACCATTCAGATTGGGGATAATCACGCTTGCTTTCACTGTGCTTCCCTCCTTTTAATAACCCATGCCGCCAAGCAGGATGGGCATGTAAGAAAGGCCAACGATCACACTGTGCGCCGCAATCAGCAGGGCCAGAATGACCAGGTCCCCCACCAGCCGCTTGATCATGCAGGCAGTGGCCAGCTTCTGGCGTTCCTCCCATTTGCTGCCGCAAAGGCTCCAGTAAATCATCATGATAAGGCCCACCACCGGGATGGCAAACAACAGCAGCGTTGCAAGGTAATGCCCAGTGCCCATCTCTTCCTGTTGCTCGCCCTCATACCACATGAAAAGGGATCCTCTTTCAGCGGAAATTCATCCTCGTCTTCATCATCCCAGTATTGAACCATATCCGGGTCCACATGGATGGTATAACGCGGGCGGCTGGCTTCTGCTTTGGTGGGGGGCAGCGCACGGCCGCAGCGCGGGCAGACGGTAGCTCCCTTGGGGGCCACCAGACCGCATTGTTTACAAATATGCAATTCCATTTATACGTCCCCTTCCAGGCTCAGACTGCGGTCCAGCGGTGTGGCAAGAATGATCTGGGTGTTGGTGTTGCCCATCTTTTGCAGGTGGGTCAGCAGGTGTTCCAGTGCATCAATGCCAGGGCAGCTGACCTTGACGATAAAGTTATAGCTGCCGGTCACGCGGTAGCACTGCAGGATCTGCGGTTCGCCCTGGATCATTTTAAGGAAATGGTCCCGTTCCGATGCCGCCGTCTGGATGGAAATCAACGCCTGGACTCGGTTATTCTCGCCGGGGTGGTGCAGGCGCACGGTATAGCCGCCGATGATGCCCTCCTGCTCCATGCGGTGGATACGGCTGGACACCGCCGGACTGGTCAGGTTGACCTGTTTGGCGATTTCCTTGACCGGCATGCGGGCGTTGCGTATCATAAGCTGGATGATTTTGCTGTCTAATTCATCCATGTCGAGTCACTTCCTGTCAGTTTTAGTCAATGAGCACAATAAAAATAAAATAAAGCAAATAAACCTTGTATGGCATTACAAAACCGAAAACCCTTTCATTTTCTGTGCATATGCTGAATTATTTTAAGTTATCTGGGCATCATTATAATAAAAGCAAAACAAAATTGCAAGTATTGCATTTGACATTTTAATAATCAAGGTTATAATGTACTTGTAACAAGAAAGAGAAAAACAGAGTATAACCCCTTTAAGTTCCCATTTATTACATTACCATCTTCTGACCTTTATATACTTTCCCACCCCTCTATGCACAAAAGCCCGCTTTTCAAGCGGGCTTTTTGTGTTTTTGCCTGCCATTTTGTACTCTGCTTTATTTTATGAAGCAGATTTAATTTGCTTTTTTCTCCCATACCCTAGTATAATGATGGGTAGTTTTTCTATTTTTATCTTATTTTGCAAAAACGGAAAGGACTCCGCTGTGAATACACGTCTGGTCGGCATTTTGATTGACTCTTTTCCTAATATTTTAATTAACGGCCTTACGGTCACCCTGCCGCTTACGATCATTTCTTTTGCGCTTGCGTTGGTCATTGCGCTGATTACTGCCCTTGTGCAGACCGCCAAAATCCCCGTTCTGCGGCAACTTGCCCGGTTTTATGTCTGGGTCATCCGCGGCACCCCGGTGCTGGTACAGCTGTTCGTGGTGTTTTACGGCCTGCCCAGCCTTGGCGTACTGATCGACCCGTTCCCGGCTGCTGTGGCCTGCTTTGCCATCAATGAGGGTGCCTACTGCGCCGAGACCATCCGCGCCGCGCTGGAATCTGTTCCCGCTGGCCAGCTGGAAGCCGGGTACTGCGTTGGCATGACCTATCTGCAGACGATGCGCCGTATTGTGCTGCCGCAGGCACTGCGCACGGCGTTCCCGCCGCTGTTCAACTCGCTGATTTCCCTGCTCAAAGATACCTCCCTTGCCGCAAACATTACGGTAACCGAGATGTTTATGGCCACCCAGCGCATTGTGGCGCGCACCTATGAATCGCTGCCGCTTTATCTGGAAGTTGCCTTTATCTACCTGATGTTCTCCACCATCCTGACGCAGGTCCAGCGCTGGGGCGAAAAAAAGCTGAACGCCAAGGGCTTCAGCCAGAATTCCTGAGGAGGTGCCGCCATGCAGGAGATGCTGAAAATCACCGGAATCCGCAAATCGTTCAGTACGCTGGATGTGCTGAAAGGCGTGGACCTGACGGTGCACAAGGGCGAGGTTGTTTCGCTGATCGGGCCTTCCGGTTCCGGCAAGACCACGCTGCTGCGCTGCGCCAACTTTTTGGACCAGGCCGAGGACGGCACTATGGTGCTGGACGGCCAGACCTACCATTTGGGCCATGTGCGCCGCACTGAGATGTACGAAGCCCGCCGCCACACAGCGTTTGTATTCCAGAATTACAACCTGTTTTTGAATAAGACCGCGCTGCAGAACGTGACCGAAGGGTTGATTGTTGCCCGCAAAATGCCCAGGGATGAGGCCGAAGCCCGCGCCCAAAAAGCGCTGGAAAAGGTCGGCCTGGGCAACCGCGGTGCCAGCTACCCCAATCAGCTTTCCGGCGGGCAGCAGCAGCGCGTGGCCATTGCCCGCGCCATTGCCACCGACCCCAAGATCATCTATTTTGACGAGCCCACCAGCGCGCTGGACCCGGAGCTGACCGTGGAAGTGCTGGCCGTGATGCGGGACCTGGCCGCCGATGGCATGACAATGCTGGTCGTGACCCACGAGATGGGCTTTGCCCGCAACGTTTCTAACCAGGTCGTGTTCATGGAACACGGCGTTGTGGTGGAACAGGGTCCCGCCAAAGAGATTTTTACCGCCCCACGCGAGGAGCGCACCCGCGCTTTTTTGCGTCTGGTGGAAGATAAATGAAAGTTTTTACATAACCAAGGAGAAGCACATATGAAACTGAAAGCATTGACCGCTGCCGTACTGGCAGCCGCCCTGCTGTCCGCCTGCGGTTCCTCCGCAGCGTCCTCTGCTGCACCGGCAGCGGATACTTCCAGCGAAACTGCTGCCAGCGCCGATAACTCCGGCGATCTGCTGGCCCAGATTCAGCAGCGCGGCGAGATCGTGTTTGGCACCGAGGGCACCTGGTCCCCCTGGACCTAGCATGACGAAAACGACCAGCTGGTTGGCTTCGACATTGAAGTTGCCCAGAAGGTTGCCGAAAAGCTTGGCGTAAAGGCCACCTTTGTGGAGGGTGAATGGGACGGCCTGCTGGCCGGCGTGGACGGCGGCCGCTATGACAGCATGGCCAACGGCGTGGAAATTACCGAAGAGCGCGCCCAGAAATACGATTTTTCTGACCCGTACTGCTACATCCGCACTGCCATTATTGTAAAAAGCGATGATGACAGCATCAACAGCTTTGAGGATCTGAACGGCAAGACCACCGCCAACACCATTTCCAGCACCTATGCAACACTGGCCGAAAGCTATGGCGCCAAAACCACCGGCGTGGACGACCTGAACCAGACCATTGAGCTGCTGCTGAACGGCCGTGTGGATGCCACCCTGAACGCCGAAGTAACCTATTTTGACTACCTGAAAGAGCATCCCGATGCGAACATCAAGATTGCGGCTTTGACCAATGATGCTTCCCAGGTTGCTTTCCCTGTGCGCAAGTGCGATGAAACCGCCACCCTGCGCGAAGCTCTGAACCAGGCTATCAATGAGTTGCGCGAGGACGGCACCATTGCCGAGATCAGTGAGAAGTACTTTGGCACCGACCTGAGCCAGGCCCCCAGCGCGAACTGATTTAAGGCAATCCGTCTTTATCATATCAGTAGGATGGGGGCATCCGATCCCGCCGGAACATTGGGTATGTAGACATTTCAAATTTTTGCAATGTTCATGGCATTACATCAGAGCGTGCATCATTCATAATGTTTCGGCACGGTCTTGAGCGTTCCGGGGCTTTGGGGAAATCCCGTTATGGGCGATACCACCCACTCAACTATTTTTCCCATTCTTAGCCCCATAAAATACATTTTCCCCACCAAAAACCGCCCCGGAAAGGTTATGCTTTCCGGGGCGGTTCTCCATCATCAATAATTTTCCGCGTGGACTTCAAAGTAGCTCCGGGGGTGATTGCAGGTGGGGCAGACTTCGGGGGCCTGGGTGCCCACCACGATGTGGCCGCAGTTGCGGCACTCCCACACTTTTACTTCGCTCTTGGCAAACACTTCTGCCATTTCAATGTTGTGCAGCAGGGCGCGGTAGCGCTCTTCATGATGCTTTTCAATGGCTCCCACCAGGCGGAACCGGGCAGCCAGTTCGGGGAAGCCCTCTTCCTCAGCCGTCTTGGCAAAGCCGTCATACATATCGGTCCATTCGTAATTTTCGCCCGCGGCGGCGGCTTTCAGGTTGTCGGCGGTATCGCCGATGCCGTTCAGCTCCTTGAACCACAGCTTGGCATGTTCTTTTTCGTTATCAGCCGTTTTCAAAAACAGTGCTGCGATCTGCTCAAAACCCTGCTTTTTTGGCCACGGAGGCAAAGAAGGTGTACTTGTTGCGTGCTTCGGATTCGCCCGCAAATGCGGTCATCAGGTTTTTCTCGCTCTGGGTACCAGCATACTTGTTCATAACATTCTCCTTATTCATAGTTTAAGATTTATTCCGAATCAAAGTTTTTGCATCAGTATATTATGCCTTGTTCTATAGCCTTATTATAGCACAGTTTTGAGATTTGTAAAGGCAATTTTTAAGACTTGATATTAAATTTTATCCGTCGATTTTTAGTGAAAAAGCCAGTGCCGGGCAGAAATCTGCCCGGCACTGCCGAAAAAGTTTTTTGATTGTCTTAAGGCATCACCGCACAATTCCCGCCTGACGGCTCAAGCACCACTCCGGCGGCTGCGGCACGGCATCTGCGTTGCCAAAATGCTCGATAATGTCGGGTTGCGGTACCCGCATCGTGCTTCGGGGGCAAAAGCCCCTCGCACTCTGCGACCGCTGCCCCTGCTTCGGTTCGCTGTTTCCGCCACTGGCGGCGCTCACCTTTGCAGCATCCAGTATTATCTGCGCTTTTGGCTTGGCATCTGCCGCACCTCGCTCGCCGTATCGGCACTTAGAGTTATGCGGTATTGCCTTAGCAAAACGGCAGGCATTTTGCGGTATAAAATTGCTCGCCCTGGTGCTGTTCCAGCAGCGCCCACACTTCCTGAACGTCCATTGGCTTAGTCCAGCTTCAGGTCGCCGTCCTTGATCCAGCCCTTTTTGCGGAACAGCGCGCCCAGCACCGCGCACAGCACGGCGGGCAGAACAAAGCTGACCAGCAGTAAGCCTGCCCAGTCAAAGGCGGTGATGCCCGCTTTTGCGCCGGATGCCACATCGGCCACCCAGCCGGTGTACACGCCGATCTGACCCACCAGGCCGCAGGTGCCCATGCCGGAAGAAACCGCCGGGCCGTTCATCTGCAATTTGAACACGCAGGTGGCAATGGGGCCGGTAATGGCGGAAGCAATGATCGGCGGCAGCCACACGCGGGGCTTTTTTCACGATGTTGGGCATTTGCAGCATGGAGGTGCCGAGGCCCTGGCTCACCAGACCGCCCCAGCCGTTCTCCCGGAAGCTCATAACGGCGAAGCCTACCATCTGGGCGCAGCAGCCAGCCACGGCCGCGCCGCCTGCCAGACCGGTCAGGTTGAGCGCCGCGCAGATGGCTGCGCTGGAAATGGGCAAAGTCAGCGCAATGCCAACCAGCACCGAAACCAGAATGCCCATCAGCAGGGGCTGCAGCTCAGTGGCCCACATGATCACGCTGCCCACCGCAGAAGCCGCCGCGCCGATGGCAGGGGCAAACAGCACACTCAGACCCGTGCCCACCAGAATGGTGACCGCCGGGGTAACGATGATATCGACTTTGGTCTCTTTGCTGACAAGCTTGCCGCACTCTGCCGAAACAATGGCGATAAAGTATACGGCCAGGGGGCCGCCTGCACCGCCCAGGCTGTTGGCAGCACTTCCCACAGCGATCAGGCTGAACAACACCAGCGGCGGGGTGTGCAGGGCGTAACCGATGGAAGCCGCCATGGCAGGCCCGGCCACGCTCTGGGCGAAAGTACCGGCATCCACCAAAAACTGCAGGCCGATCTGCTCGCCCAGCGTTTTAATGATGGTGCCGATTAGTAAACTGGCAAACAGGCCCTGAGCCATAGCGCCCATAGCATCGATGCCATAGCGATGCGCCGAGAACACAACGTCCTTGCGCTTCAAAAATTCCTTAAACTTTCCCATACTCTTGCTCCTCTCAGATATCTTTCAGCATTGTACCGCCGAAGTTGTCATGTGTCAAGACACAAATCATGACAATATTCCACCGGGAGTGGGCAGATTGCGGGCGGTTGTCAAAGATCGGTTTTTGCGGTACAATAATACCAATCTTTTGGCCGGGCGTTTGCCCTGCTGGAATTGGGGGATTTTGTATGGTTGAAACGTTTGATGTCAGCATTACCCCGTACGGGCTGACCCGCCGGACTTTTGTTTACCTGCCGGATGACTGGCAGACTTCCGGCAAAAAATATCCCGTACTCTATATGTTTGACGGCCACAACCTGTTTTTTGACTCCACCGCCACATACGGCACCTGCTGGGGCTGAAAGAATACTGTGACGCCCACCCCAACTGGATCATTGCCGCACCGGAGTGCAACCACGAGGGCAACAAGCGGCTGGAAGAATACTGTCCCTACCAGTCGGACTGGTTCGGCGGCATTACGGGCACCGGGCATGAATACATGGAGTGGCTGACCAAAGAGTTCAAGCCGATGATGGACAAGCGCTACCCCACCCTGCCTGGCCGCGCCAACACGGCCATTGGCGGCAGCAGCATGGGCGGCCTGATGAGCCTGTACGCCATCACCGCTTACAACAAAGTGTTTTCCAAAGCAGCGTGCCTGTCGCCCTCGGTGCGGCTGTGCATGCCGGAGCTGCGGCAGGAGATTGCCAACGCCACGATCCACCCCGGCACCCGTGTTTATCTGAGCTGGGGCGAAAAAGAGAGCGATAAGCCCGGTGCTTTGGGCGAATACACCGCCAATGCGCTGGAAGTATGCCGCGCACTGTTGGGTAAGGGCGCTGCCGTTGACCCCTATATGCAGCCGGACGGCACCCACTGCGAAGCCTGCTGGGCCAAGCAGGTGCCTGCATGCATGGACTTTTTGTTTGGTGGCAAGTATGAGTAAAAAGAAAAAGCGCAGCACCCCCGCGGCTGCCCCTGCTGAACCGGCCAAAGCGGAACACCCCCAGCCGGAAGAACCCGCCGTCAGCAGCACGGCCCGCTGGATGGGTGCTTTGTGCTACCTGAGCATTTTGATTTTAATTCCCGCCTGCACCAAATGGCGGCAGGATGAATTTGTACGGTTCCACCTGAACCAAGGGCTGATGGTGTTGATGCTGGCAACCATCTGTGCCGCGCTTGGGTTTGTTCCGGTGCTGGAGCAGGTTGCGTTGAGCCTGACGCTGCTGGTAGATGTGCTTTCGCTGGTGGGGCTTATCACGGCGCTGCGCCGCCGGGCCGCACCCCTGCCGTTCATTGGCCTGCTGGTCGCGCGGTTCCACCCATTTTAATTCGTATATTTTATTTGTATTTTCCAGATTGTATTATTCAGAAGAGCTTTAGTCATATTTGTATATTTGTTTTATATTATTCAAATTGTATTATTTTGTAAAGGAGTGTTTTGTATGAGCAAAGCTGTTATCTTTTTTGCGCCCGGCCTGGAAGAGTGCGAGGGCCTTTTGTGCGTGGATCTGCTGCGCCGTTCCGGTGTGGAAGTAACGATTGCTGCCGTGGGCGGCGAAAAGATCGTCAAATCTGCCCGCAGCATCAGCGTTGTGGCGGATGCCCTGGCCGAAGAGCTGGATTATTCCGCTTTTGATGCCGCCATCCTGCCCGGCGGCATTCCGGGTGTGGACAACCTGAAAGCCGATGCCACGGTGCGCAAGGTCTGCACCGAGTTTGCCGCCGCAGGCAAGGTCGTGGCCGCAATCTGCGCCGCACCGTCTGTGTTGGCGGCGTTCGGCATTTTGCAGGGCAAAAAAGGCAACGGTTTACCCCGGCATGGAAGATAAACTGACCGCCGCCGGGGCCGAGTACACCGGCCTGCCCATCACGCTGGACGGCAACATCATTACCGGCGAAGCGCTGGGTGCGGCCATCCCCTTTGCGCTGGCCCTCGCCAGCCGCCTGGCCGGGCAGCAAGCATCCAACGCCGTCAAGCAGGGCATTGTGTACCGGTATTGATTTGAAGTAAAGCGTTATAAAACACACAAACCCGCCAGCGGGCGGCAGCGTATTTCTGTTGCTGCTTGCTGGCGGGTTATTTTTTTGGTAGTTGCTGTTTACGCAAACGGGGCCTTGTCGTATATCTCATTACGTTATGGCATATCCCAATTTTTCAGCAACCACTTTCCCCAGTGTTGTCTTTCCACTTCCGGACGAACCAATAATCATGATTCCTGTTGACATATTTACTTCCCGCTTTATTTTCTTCTCCGCCCATTCCCCACAATCTTTTCAAAGCCGATATTCATACCATTCCGTATCTATTTTCTTGAACCCAGACGTCCCTGTCCTGATACCACGGCAGGGACACCGCATCATTCCGATAATAGGGAATAAGCCGGATTTGGTTGCCGATGATTCGTTCTGTCATTTTGGGAGTTCTCTGCAGACTTTTATTGATTTTATATTTTACAGTGTCGGTTCTGTTTCCGCCGTCACCGCATCCCCCAGTTCCTTTGCCTTGCGGCGCAGTTTACCCCATTCCGGGGTCAAAAATAACCGAGCATGGCCACCAGGCCCACGGTATAGCTGAGGGAAACGCAGGCCATGGAGGAAGTGCCGTACCCCAGCGCATGCAGGATATACGCCGCCGGGATGCGCACGGCCCACAGGATCAGCAGGTTGACCACCGTGGTATATTTGACCGCGCCGGTACCGTTGACAAAGCTCATCATACAGTTGAACACCGCATAAGTCCAGATAAAGGGCAGCACCCACCAGGTATAGCGCACTGCGGCATCCAGAACCGCCGGGTCGCTGCTGAACAGCCCCAGCAGCGGACGGCAGAACACAGTAGCCACCAGGCCAATCAGTAATGTAACTACACCGGCAGCGCAGGTGATCTGCACCACGCCCTGCTGCAAGCGGCGGTAGTTGCCCGCCCCCAGGTTCTGCCCGGCAAACACCACCGCGGCAGAAGAAAACGAGGTGATGGCAATACCGGCAATGCCGGTCACGCGGCCTGCAATGGAGCACCCAGCCACAAACACCGAGCCCTGCATATTATACACAGCCTGCACCGCCACATGCCCTACCGAGTACAGCGAGTTATTCAGCCCCAGCGGCACACCCACTTTCAGGATGGCCGCCAGCTGCGCCTTATTATAGCCATGGGGCAGCAGGGGAAATTGCAAACCCTCGTAATTGCGGCGGGCGTACAGGATGCTGGTCAGCCAGGAAAGATACAGCGCAATGGTGGTTGCCAGCGCCGCACCGGCCACACCCATGCCCAGCACCGCCACAAAGGCAACATCCAGCACAATATTGGTCAGGCAGGAGATCAGCAGCAACAGCAAGGTGGACCGGCTGTCCCCAGCCCACGCAGAATACCGGCGTTCATGTTATAGCCAAGGTTGCCCAGGGTGCCCAGCGCCGTGATCCGCAGGTAGAGCACCGCATAATCAAAGGCATCTGCCGGGACCTGCATCAGCCGCAGCAGCGCCGGGCCGACAAACATTGCCAGTATCGTGACCGGGATGGCGCACAGATACAAAAACCATACCGTCGTGCGCACCAGCATGCGCAGCCCATCCGCATTGCGGCGGCCCATTTCCTGAGAAACAAGGATGGACGCCCCGTTGCCGATGCCCAAAAACACGCACAGCAGAATTTCCATTGGCTGTGTGGCGGTGCCCACCGCCGCCAGCGCGGCGGAATCACAGAAATTGCCCACCACAAGGGTATCCACCGTGCCGTAAAGCTGCTGCAAGATATTGCCCACACAGATCGGCAGGGCAAACAGTGCCGCCGATTTGATGATGGAGCCGCGGATCATATCAATTTTGCCTGTATGGCTGGCCATGCCGCAAACCACGTTCCTTTCACTTTTCCAGATGTCTTTATGGCAATACCGCATAATTCTAAGTGCCGATACGGTGAGCGAGGTGCGGCAGCTGCTAAGCCAAAAGCGCAGATAATACTGGATGCTGCAAAGGTGAGCGCCGCCAGTGGCGGAAACAGCGAACCGAAGCAGGGGCAGCGGTCGCAGAGTGCGAGGGGCTTTTGCCCCCGAAGCACGATGCGGGTACCGCAACCCGACATTATCGAGCATTTTGGCAACGCAGATGCCGTGCCGCAGCCGCCGGAGCGGTGCTTAAGCCGTCAGGCGGGAATTGTGCGGTGTTGCCTTATAAAGCTTTCTCTTCGTTCCCACCATTATAAGCAGTTGGCCGTGGGCAGTCCATTTGCAAAATTGAACTGTCCTTGTGGAAAATTCCATTAAAATAAATTGTTTTTTACTGTTCTATACCAAAAGAGCCGCCCTATACCGGGCGGCCCCCAAAAGGCAATATATTTACCAGTTTTACACCAAAACGTCCTTGATCAGCAGCGAAAGCCCGCCCGTTGCGCTGTGGATGAACTCCACTGCATCGTCGCTGTTGCACAGTTCCGCAGGGATCTTGATCTCAATACCGGATTCGGTCTTAAAGCTGCGGCTTTCCAGCTTTTTGATGCGGGACGGGCTGACCGTGACCCGGTCGTTGCGCTCCACGCCGGAATCCGCCAGCGCCTGCTCAAAAGCGGGCACGGCAAGGGGATACTGCTCCTCCATGCGGGTGCGCACATCCTCCACCGAGATGGTGTTATCCACCGCCTGGTTGCGTACCAGCAGCTCCACGGCGGTTTCGGTGCCGCCGTCAAAGGGCGGCACATCGTCCAGCTGTTCCGGCTCCGGGTACGCCTGCTGCACGGCGGCCACAGCGGTTTCGCATACGGCTTTCAGCTTGGCCTTTTCCGGCATGGCCTGGGTGCAGGCAAACACTTTTGTGGAAAGGTAAAAGTCTTTTTTATCGTCCAGCGCCACCTTTTTTTCAATCAGGCGAATGGTCAGGTTGGCGCGGTCGATCAGCGCGGCTTCGTCCGCCTTGCTGTTGCCAGGCAGCAGGGTGCGCTGCGGCGCAATGGTGCTGCACTGGCCGTTGCCCATCACGTTGGTTACATGGGTAAAGCCGGGGCGGTAGTTCAGTTTAAGCACCGCATAAAACGGCACACCGTCCACAGCGCAGTCCACCACGGCCAGGTCACCGGAGGGGATGCCCTGATATTGCAGCAGCTGTTCAAAAATCACACCCGCAATACGGCGCGAAAGGTCAATAAAGTCATCGTTGTGCTGCATCTCCTGCAAAAAGGGGGAATCCGGCAGAAAGCGGCAGTTTTTGCTGTCATCGCTGGCAAATGCCTTTTCAATGCAGACGGAAAAATATTCATAAAGGTCAGCATCCAGCTCCATCGGCCGGTCCGAAAGCACCGGTTCCGATGCGCCGGCATCCAGAATATGTAAAATGACCTGATTGATTTTGACATCCATGGGGGCAGCTCCTTTGGTTTGAATTGGACTATCAGTATAGCATATTTTGCCGAAGTTGGACAGGGCAATTTTTGCCTTCCCGCATAAGGGACCATAGCGGCGGGAATCATGATGGGTAGAAAGAAGGGATGCAGAATGAGTACCCGTATCACCCATCAGGCGGATGGCACCGCCCGCGGCCAAACGCAGCAGAACACCGCCAACAGCATTATTGACCTGCGCAAACAGCCCGCCCACACACCCAAGCAGGCCGAGCCCGCCAAGCCGGACTGCTGCGGCCAGCCGCCGGTGCCCGCCCGCCAGAAAAACGCGCGGGAATACCTGGCCGGGCGCAGCCCCGGCGTGATGCAGAGTTACGCCCCCAACGCCGCCGCCAGCCCCGTGGAGGGCTGGGTGGAGGATGACGAAACGGTGCACCGCCTGGCACATTGGAGGGAGGAAGCGGTTTATTGAGTGCAGGGTTTGCGGCAAGTTTTATTATAGGGCAACACCGCACAATTCCCGCCTGACGGCTTAAGCACCGCTCCGGCGGCTGCGGCACGGCATCTGCGTTGCCAAAATGCTCGATAAGACATCTAGTATTATCTGCGCTTTTGGCTTAGCAGCTGCCGCACCTCGCTCGCCGTATCGGCACTTAGAATTATGCGGTATTGCCATAGCATTCGCTCCGCAGCCCCGGCATGAATATTTTTAGGTTTGTGACGAGGAGCCACCCCTCAGGCCGCTCCGCGTCCAGCTCCCCTCAAAGGGGAGCCACCGCAATCTAAAAGAAAGAGATTGGCTCCCCTTTGAGGGGAGCTGTCACCACAGGTGACTGAGGGGTGGTTCCACACGCAGAGCCTAACAAATAATGGAATATACGGCAAGGCCCGGCAGCGGGACGATGCAAGCATCGTCCCCTACAAATTATTTGCAGCGTTTATCATAATCGGCAAGGTTTCTCTGCGGCGGGATGAGGGCATCCTGCCCTACAGGGATAAAATACCATTTGGCGTGTATACGAAAAAAGCAGAGCTTTTGACAGCTCTGCTTTTGCATTTTATGGGGATTTCTTATTTTATGCCTTGCTCTTGTTCTTTTCCACGCACAGCCCCCACACCACGGTGATGAACATGGTGATGAGCATATCCGGCAGGGTATTGCCCAGCACAAAGTCAATGTTCATCAAGATGCGGTAGATCACAAAGCCCACCAGCCAGATGATCATGCGGGAAGCGGAAAGCTCCTTGGCGGAAGCATCCGAATGCAGGATAAAAGCATCGGCAATCTGCACGGCGATCATCGGGGCAAACACAGAGCCGATGAGGTACAGGAAATCGGTGATATCATCCATGGGGAAAACAATCGCGCCCACGGTGCCAATGACGGTCACGATCAAAGCGACCTGCTTGCCCTTGAACTTGGGGGCGATGGTCTCGGCAGAGATACCGGCGCTCCAAGCATCCAGGAAGGTGGTGGTGACGGTAGAGAACACCACGATCAGCAGGCCGACCACTCCAAGGCCAGCCTGCAGCAGGATCTGGGCGATATCGCTCTGGCCGGTATAGATGGCAGCGCCCATGCCAATGAGGTACATCCAGCAGGAAACAACGCCGTAAGTAACAGTGCTGGCCAGGGTAGCGGCAAAGGGCTTTTCGGCTTCGCGGGTGTAATCGCTGATGAGCGGCAGCCAGGACAGCGGCATGGCAACGGCCAGCTCCACGGCAGCGCCAAAGCTGAGGGAATCATCCTGCGCGGTCATGATACCGTTGCCGCCAAAGAAGATGACCTTGCACATGACAAGGGTCAGCACGAACAGCAGCACCATAACCACCTGGTTGATGCGGCCCAAGTCGGTCAGGCCAATCAGAATCCAGACCAAGATCAATGCGCCGATAACAAGGCACCACAGCCAGGCACCCACACCGGCAATGCCGTTTGCCGCCAGCGCGCCGTCATAAATCATGATGGCTGTCCAGCCGACCAGCTGCAGCACGTTGAGGGCGGCAAACCACAGGCTGCCCTTTTTGCCAAAGCTGAGCTTGGAGGTTTCCATGGCGGAAAGCCCGGTGCGCCCGCCGATGAGACCGGCAAAGAACATCATGGTGCAGCCGATCAGATGGCCCAGCAGGATTGCGGCAAAGCCCTTGGCCATGCCGAGGGGGGCAAAGTAAGTGCCGGTCAGGATCTCAGCAATGGAAACACCAGCGCCGAACCAGATCAGGCTGTTTTGGAATACAGAAGTCTTTTCATGCTTCGGCCTCCTTGCTCCACTCGTTATCCAATGCAAAGGCGTGGTTCATGGGGCCGGAGCCATGGCCCAGGTCCAGCATGGCGGCCAATGCGCCGGAAATATACGCCTTGGCGCGGCGCACAGCGGTTTCAGATCATAGCCCTTTGCCAGGTTGGAGGCAATGGCGCTGGACAGGGTGCAGCCGGTGCCGTGGGTGTTGGGGTTATCAATGCGCTGGCCGTTGAACCAGGCGGCGCTGCCATCGGTCAGCACCAGCAGGTCGTTGGCATCGTTCAGGTTATGCCCGCCCTTGCACAGCACATTGCAGCCAAATTTCTGGCTGATCTCTTTAGCGGCGTTTTCCATATCGGCAGCCGTCTTAATGCTGTGGCCGCACAGGATCTCCGCTTCGGGGATGTTGGGGGTAATGACTTCCGCCAGGGGCAAAAGCTCGGTTTCCAGCGCGGTAACGGCATCCGGTTCCAGCAGGGCTGCGCCGGAGGTTGCCACCATCACGGGGTCCACCACGATATGCTTTGCGCCGTACTGCCGCAGCTTTTGGGCGATCACGCGGATCAGCTCCTGGGAGCTGACCATACCGATCTTGACAGCATCCGGGTAGATATCCGTAAACACGGCATCCAGCTGCTGCGCTAAAAATTCCGGCGTTGAATTCAGGATGCCGGTTACCCCAGTGGTGTTCTGGGCGGTCAGGGCGGTGATGGCGCTCATGGCAAACACGCCGTTCATCGTCATGGTTTTGATGTCGGCCTGAATTCCGGCGCCGCCGCTGGAGTCACTGCCAGCGATTGTCAATGCTGTTCTCATGTTTTTCCTCCTGTTGCCCGTATCGGGCGTGGTTCAGCATCAGGTAAAAATATCCGCCGTGCAAGGTGGTGCCCCCAATGCACAGCGCACCAACAGCGATAGGATGTATCGAACACCCCAAAGCTGCAAGGTCATAAAATTATAACTGCCCGGCCAGGCGGTACAGTTCCCGGCTGGCAGCGCAGGGGTCGGCCTGGGCAAAAATGGCGCTGACAACGGCCACACCGGCCAGCCCCCTGCCCTGCAGCTGCAGCAGGTTGGCGGCGTCAATGCCGCCGATGGCTACAACGGGGATGTTGACCGCCGCCGTGACCGCGCGCATGGTTTCAGCAGTAACAGGGTGGGCGTCCAGCTTGGTGCCGGTCACAAAGGCCGCGCCGCAGCCAAGGTAGTCCGCGCCGTCGGCCTGGGCGGCCAGCGCTTCGGCAGCGTTATGGGCCGATACGCCCAAAATCTTATCCGGCCCCAGCAGGGCGCGGGCGCGCTTAGCGGCCATATCGCTCTGGCCCACATGCACGCCGTCCGCCCCGGCTGCCAAAGCAACTTCGACATTATCATCAATCACAAACGGCACATGACGGAAGTGGCACAGGGCGGACAGTTCCTCGGCTTCGGCCAGCAGGTCGTGTTCGTCCAGGCATTTTTCCCGCAGCTGCACAAAGGTTGCCCCACCGTCAATGGCCTGGGCCACTACATCGGCAAGGCGGCGGCCGTTCAGCCAGGTGCGGTCGGTCACAGCGTACAGGCGCAGCTGCTGCGGCAGAACTTTCATAAACAAAACCTCCAAAAAGGCAAAACAAAAAACGGGCGCGCCGGAAAAAGGCGCACCCGTTTTGTACACGAATGTTGCATTCTCCCTACGTTGGCATTACCCACATCAGGTTCATCGGGTCGGAACCGATTGTTCCCTCTCAGCCATAGTGGCTCCCCATAACGGGTACTATCATACCCCTTTTTGCGGATAAAAACAAGACCTTGACAAAATTCCCGCAAGTGTTTATGATGGGTAACGAAATCAGGGGAGCCTTTTTGGCTGAGAGGAAGCACTGCTTCGACCCTTAATACCTGATGTGGACCATGCCACCGTAGGAAGACTTTCAACTGTTTTGTTCTGTCTTTTTTGCAGGGGCTCCGCGTTGGGCCCCTGCTTTTTTGTATCATATCAGGGCCGGCCCGTTGGGCCGCCTTAGGGGAAAGGAAGGAAAACAGGCATTGTGCCCGAAGCTGCGGGGGAGCGCCCGGAGCTTTGTGATTCAGCGATGGGAAGCCGTGTTCCGGCGTGAGAGGAAGCCAGCAAGCTTCGACCGAACAGCGGGGAGAAGTGTTTGCCCGCTGCGCCCGTACAAGGCGGCTGACGGCAGATGCCTGCGGCAGCCTTCCGCTTTTTTGTTATATTGAAAAGGAGTACTCGATATGAAAAAGTCCAATACCAAAAAGCTGGCTCTGGCCGGTGTTCTGTGTGCCGTTGCTGTTGTTGGCAGCATGTTTTCTTTCCCTGTATTTGGCAGCAAGTGCGCGCCGGTGCAGCACATGGTCAATGTACTGTGCGCCGTTCTGCTGGGGCCCTGGTACGGCGTTGGTGCCGCATTTGTGGCCAGCCTGCTGCGCAACCTGCTGGGCCTTGGCAGCCTGATGGCATTCCCCGGCAGCATGTGCGGCGCTTTGCTGTGCGGCATTGTCTACCACAAAACCCACAAGCTTCTGCCCACTTTGATTGGTGAGGTGTTCGGCACAGGCATCATCGGCGGTTTGCTGGCATGGCCGGTCGCTATCCTGTTTATGGGCAAAGCCGCCGGCGATATTGCGTTCTATGCCTACATTGTGCCGTTCCTGGTTTCCACCGTGGGCGGTTCCATCATTGCCGGCATCATCCTGTTTGCGCTGGAAAAGAACGGCACCCTGAAATCCATGCAGAACGCCCTGAACAAGTAACACGAGGTTTGTATTTATGTCCGTATCCGCACCGCTGGCTGCCATCCGGGCGCAGCACCCGCTTCTGCACTGCATTTCCAACATTGTTTCTGCCAACGACTGCGCCAACCTGGCGCTGGCCATCGGGGCAAGCCCCATCATGGCCCAGGCCCCGCAGGAAATGGCCGACATTGCCGCTTTGGCCAGCGCCGTTGTGCTGAACACCGGCACCCCGGACGAAGCCAAGTTCACCGCCGCCCGCACCGCTGGTGCCACGGCAAACCGCCGCAGCATCCCTGTTGTGCTGGACCCGGTGGGCGTGGGCGCAAGCCCCTGGCGGCTGGCAAACATCCAGAGCCTTTTGCAGCAGGTGCAGCCCGCCATTGTGCGGGTGAACGCCGGGGAGGCCGCCGCCCTGCTGGGCCTTGGCGGCAGCGAGCACGGGGTGGACAGTCTGACCGCCCCCAAAGCGCCCGCCGGGCTGGCCGCAGCGTTGGCGCAAAAGCTGGGGTGTGTGGTACTGCTTTCCGGCACCGAGGATCTGATTGCCGATGGGCAGCAGCTCTGCACCGTGCGCGGCGGCAGCGACCGGATGCGCACCGTGACGGGGGCCGGGTGTATGCTTTCCGTTTTGTGTGGGGCGTTTGCCGCCGTACAGCCGGGGGATGCCTTTACCGCTGCCGTGCAGGCCGCACGATTCTGGAAAGCCTGCGCCGAGCAGGCTGCGGACCATGCCGCCGGGGCGGGCAGCTTCCGCGTGGCGCTGTTTGACGCGGCGGGCAGCATGACGGATGAAGTATTTGCCGGGGAATAATTTTTATGGTGGCAACTTAGTTGTACAAGTGCGTTTTCCACCCCCGTACCCTGCTAGTGACTGATAAAACCATTGCCTTCTTTGTAGGGGCGGGGTCACTGACCCCGCTGCTCCCCTGCCCTAACACAAACAAAAATCAGCAAGGCCCGATACCGGGGTGAATCTCACCGCACGGTATCGGGCCTTGCTCTATATTGCTCTATATTTTATGTATTGCTTCCCCGTTTGCCTGTTTTACCCAATCAGGCCGCTGTTCTTGACAGCCTGGACGGCTTCAGTGATTTTTTCCACCGGCAGGGTCAGGGCAAAACGGACGTAGCCTTCACCGGACGGGCCAAAGCTGGAGCCGGGGTGCAGATCACGCCGGCTTTTTTCAATCATTTCCATGCAGAACTCCATGCTGGTTCCGTGCCCCTGCGGGACCGGTGCCCAGACGAACATGGAGCCGTGGCTGTCCGGCACTCCCAGCCGATGGAGCGGAAGCCCCCGCACAGGGGCGTCGCGGCGGCGCTGGTATTCGGCACACTGGGCCTTGATGGGCTCCAGCGGGCCTGTCATAGCGGCAATGGCGGCTTTCTGCTCCGGGATGAACTTGCCGAAATCGATCTGGGTGCGCAGCTTCTTGCATGCGGCAATCACATCGCGGCGGCCCACCAAAAAGCTGATGCGCGCGCCGGTCACGTTGAAGCTCTTGCTCAGGGAGAAGAACTCGACTGCGCAGGTCTCGGCGCCGGGAATGTTGAAGATGCTGTGGCCCACGGCACCATCAAAGATGATATCGCTGTAGGCGTTATCATGGATGAGCAGAATCTTATGTGCATTGCAGAAATCCACGATCTCCTGGTACAGCTCCGGGCTGCCCACGCTGCCCACCGGGTTAGCCGGCAGGGATACGATCATCATCTTGGCCTTATCGGCCACATCGTCGGGGATCTCCTTCACATTGGGCAGGAAGTTATGCTCTTTGGTCAGATGATAGTAGTACGGCACGCCGCCGCCCAGCTTGACGCCGGTAATGAACACCGGGTAGCAGGGGTCCGGCAGCAGCACCACATCGCCGTCGTTCAGCAGGGCAAGGCCCATGTGGCCCATGCCGTCCTGGCTGCCGTTAAAGCTCATGATCTGGTCCGGGGTAATGCCGTCCACATCAAAGCGGCGCTTGTAATAAGCGCACACGGTATCCAGCAGTTCCGGCAGGTCCCGCAGGGAATACTTCCAGTTTTCGCTCACCATGGCGGCATCGCACAATGCCTGCTTGATGTGCGGCATCGGCTCAAAGTCCGGGGTACCGACCGAAAGATTGTACAGCTTTTTGCCCTGTGCTTCCAGGGCCACCTTTTTATCATTCAGGGCGGCAAAAATTTCCGCGCCGAACAGGTCCAGCCGTTTTGAAAATTCCACTTCAAATGCCATGATTTTCTATCTCCTCTCCCAAGCCTGAGGTTATCCTCTATCCGGCAATACCAAATCATTCTAAGGCAACACCGCATAATTCTAAGTGCCGATACGGCGAGCGAGGTGCGGCAGATGCCAAGCCAAAAGCGCAGATAATACTGGATGTCTTATCGAGCATTTTGGCAACGCAGATGCCGTGCCGCAGCTGCCGGAGCGGTGCTTAAGCCGCAAGGCGGGAATTGTGCGGTGTTGCCATAAGCACCGATACAGCGGGAATCATCTGGTATTGCTCTATCTCACTTTGCACGCTGAGCGCACAAATAGGCATCAATATCAAAGTCCAGCAGCTGCGTATCCTTTTTTAAGTACAGCGGGTGGTGCGGCTGACCAGATTTTAACAGCGGGCCTGCCGTGTACCACTTTGCGCCTGCCGCTTTGCCGTCGGCGGCAAAATCCCGCATACAGTCCATCAGGTAATCCCGTTTCAGGATGATGTTCCCCACGCCGCCCACACGGCAGGCTGGTCCGATAAAGACAGCAGATACCGGAACGCCTTGCGGTTTTCCGCGTGCAGGGCGGGGTTCAGCGCATGCTCCATATCATCGGGGCGGGTGGCGCGCTGGGCGTACACGTTGAACATCAAAAACTGTCATACCCGTTAGCCAGGGCAATGCGCTGGGCGCTCTGCAAGGTGGGGTCCAGGGCATCCGGGGCCGCGGTGGATGGGTTGATACCTACGCAGATCAGCGGCTTTTTACCGCGGGTGCCCAAAATGTAACCGTACTCGGAGTAGGTATTGGGCACATACAGCCAGCGGGCCGCATAATAATCCGGGGAAGGCTGCAGCGCCGCCTGCAAAGCGGGTTCAAACAGCGCCAGTTCCAGCCCGGCGGTGGGACCTTTTGGGATATGCATACAAGAAACCTCCTGAGGTACAGTTAAGGCAACACCGCACAATTCCCGCCTTGCGGCTTAAGCACCGCTCCGGCAGCTGCGGCACGGCATCTGCGTTGCCAAAATGCTCGATAAGACATCCAGTATTATCTGCGCTTTTGGCTTGGCATCTGCCGCACCTCGCTCACCGTATCGGCACTTAGAATTATGCGGTATTGCCTTAAAAAGCTGCGTTTTGGACTGCATCGTAATTACTATACCACCGCCGCACACCTTGCGCAAGAGGGAACCGCGTGATATAATACCCTTTAACCTTTCAAGATTTTATGCAACAGACTTTTTTCAAAAAGGACGTGTTAAGATGGAAAAGCGCCACAATTATGCGGCTGCCGGATTCCTGCTGCTGGGGATCGGCGTAGCGGGGCGGGCGTTCCTGGGTGTGCCGGAAGGCGTTACCATGGCGGAACTGAGCCTGACCGTGCTGCTGGTGATCGGCGCCCTGCTGCTGACACGGCAGGGGCTGGCTGCGCTTGTGTGCGGGTTGGCGGCCACAGCACTGGAGCTTGTTTTGTGCGGTTCCTGGGTGCAGGCCGGCGCGGCTTTGGCCACTGCTGCGCCGTTTTTGCGGCTGGCTGACCTGTGGCTGCTGCTGGGCCTTGTGTGGGGCAGCCTGCCTGCGGCCCGCCGCGCTGTGGACGACCTGAAATACACCCGCTCTACCCGCATGATGCTGGTTGCCTGCGGGGTGCTGCTGGCTGCCCACACGGTGCTGCGCATTGCCAGCATTGCTGCGCCTGCCAGCGTGCCGCTGGGCAAGGCTTCTTCCGGCAGCTTTGTGGTATTTTCGGTACTGCTGCTGTGGTACACCGTGCTGATGGTCAAAGCCTACAACGTTCAGCGCACCAAACATTGAGCATACGGCCGTTCTGCGCCCTTTGGGGCGCGGGATGGCCGTATTTTTTTATTCTATTATTTTGCGCGGAATCTCTTTACATCTTTAATGCATAAAAGTATAATAAATTCATCTATTCCCGCGTAACTTGGTGGGTTGTGGATGAAGAGGAATGGAAGAGGTTCGGAAGAGATTAGAAGAGGAGAGTATATTCATGCAACTTGATCTTTCCCGGTTTTCACCGGCTGAGCGCAGCACTTTGCAGCTGCGTGTATTATACGAGGGTGCAGGCTACCGCAAATTTCGTTGCTCCCATTTTGAGGAATATTCGCTCTATCAGCAGAATGAGCGCTTTCTTTCGGATTCTCAGGTCATTACTTTTACCGACCTGGACGGCAAGCTGCGCGCCATCAAGCCGGACGTAACGCTTTCGATCGCCAAGAACGCCCAGCCCACCGCCGGGGAATGCAAAAAGTATTATTATACAGAGCAGATCTGCCGCCCCAGCCGGGAAAGCCACACCTTCTCGGAGATCAGCCAGATGGGCCTGGAGTGCATCGGTGCGGTTGGCGCTGCCGAACAGGCCGAGGTTGTGCGCCTTGCGCTGGAAAGCCTGGCCAGCCTGGAAGTTCCCACCGTGCTGGAAGTCAGCCACATGGGCTTTGTGACCGCCCTGCTGGACACCCTGCATGTGGATGCCGCCGCCCGTCCGCGCCTGTTGGAGCTGCTGCGCGATAAAAACGCCCACGAGCTGCATGCCGCCGCGCTGCAAAGCGGGCTGGATGAAGCCGCCGCCAACGCGCTGACCACCATTTTAAGCCTGCACGGCCCCTTTGGCACCACGCTGGCGCCGCCGCTCGCAGCCAGTGCCAGTGCGAAGCTCAGCGGGATGCCCTGCTGGAATTGCAGAGCCTGCAGAATGAACTGGGCGATGCCGGACGCGGCATGCAGCTGGATCTGAGCCTTGCCGGTGATATGGAATATTACAACGGCCTGGTGTTCAGCGGCTATGTGGCCGGGGTGCCCCGTGCCGTGCTGAAAGGCGGCCGGTATGACCTGCTGGCCCAGCGCTTTACCCCCGGTGCCTGCGCCCTGGGCTTTGCTCTTTACCTGGACGAGCTGGAACGCCTGAGCGCTCCCCTACCGCCGGTACAGCAGCAGGGCACCGAGCACCAGTGGCTGAACATCGCCCTGCCCAAAGGCCGCCTGGGCGATAAAGCCTATGGCCTGCTGGCCGCTGCCGGGTATGAAGCCAACGAAAACTACAACGACACCCGCAAACTGGTGGTGGAGAACCCCGAAGCCGGGGTTCGGTACTTCCTGGTCAAACCCAGCGACGTAGCCATCTACGTCGAACATGGCGCGGCCGACATCGGCATTGTGGGCAAGGATATCCTGACCGAATCTGGTGCCGATGTGTACGAGCTGCTGGATACCGGCATGGGCAAGTGCCGCATGTGCGTGGCCGGCCCCAGGAACTTTGTGGACGACGAAAGCCGCGCACTGCGGGTAGCTACCAAGTTCGTCAACATTGCCCGCGACCACTACGAGCGCCGGGGCCGCGATATCGACATTGTCAAGCTCAACGGCTCCATTGAGCTGGCTCCCATCCTGGGGCTTTCGGATGTGATCGTGGATATTGTCGAGACGGGCACCACCTTAAAGGAAAACGACCTGACCGTGATTGAAGAATTCATGCCTATCTCGGCCCGGTTTATCGCCAACAAAGCCAGCTACAAGTTCAAATACGCGCAGCTGACCGAACTGCTGAACAAGATGAAGGAGGCGCTTGCCAAATGATCCGCATTTTTGAGTTTGACGCTTTGAAGCCTGAAGAAATCCTGAACCGTGATATCCGCGCGGAAGCCAGCGTGGAAGCAACCGTGGATGCCATTATCGCCGATGTGCGCGCCCGCGGTGATGCCGCCCTGAAAGATTACGCCCTGAAATTTGACCACGCCCAGCTGGACGAGCTGCGGGTGAGCCAGGCGGAAATTGACGAAGCCTTTGAAGCCGCCGGTGAGGATTTTGTGACTACCCTGAAGATGGCCGCCGCCAACATCCGCGCCTTCCATGAGCACCAGGTCCACAAGAACTTTGTGATGAACGATACCCCCGGCATTGTGCTGGGCCAGAAATATACCCCGATTGAAAAAGCCGGTGTGTATGTGCCGGGCGGTACCGCCGCTTACCCCAGCACCGTACTGATGGATGTGATCCCCGCCAAGGTGGCCGGTGTGAAGGAGATCGTGATGACCACCCCGCCGGGCCGGATGGCAAGGTGAATCCCTCCATCCTGGCTGCTGCGGTGATTGCCGGTATTGACAAGATCTTCAAGACGGGCGGCGCACAGGCCGTAGCCGCGCTGGCTTATGGCACCGAGAGTGTTCCCGCCGTGGACAAGATCGTCGGCCCCGGCAACATCTATGTTGCCACCGCCAAGCGCAAGGTTTTCGGCAAGGTTGGCATTGATATGATCGCCGGGCCTTCGGAGATTCTGGTGCTGGCGGATGGCAGCTGCAACCCCGCCTGGGTGGCAGCTGACCTGCTGAGCCAAGCCGAGCATGACAAGCTGGCCAGCCCCGTGCTGGTAACGGACAGCGCCGAGCTGGCCAAGGCCGTACAAGCCGAGCTGGAGGTGCAGATCCCGCAGCTGCCCCGCGCTGCCATCGCCCGCGCCAGCGTGGACACGAACGGCAAAATTATTGTCACCGACGACATGAACAAGGCCATTGAGGCCGTGAACATCATTGCCCCGGAGCATTTGGAAATTTGTGTGGACGACCCGTTCGCCGTTTTGAACAGCGTAAAGAACGCGGGCAGCATTTTCCTGGGCAAGAATGTGCCGGAAGCACTGGGCGATTACTTTGCCGGCCCGAACCACACGCTGCCCACCAGCGGCACGGCACGTTTTTCCAGCCCGCTGGGCGTGGACGATTTTGTGAAAAAGTCCAGTTTCATTTATTACACCCACGCTGCCCTGGGCAAAGTTCAATCCCGCATTGCCGATTTTGCCGAACATGAGGGCCTGCACGCCCACGCCAAGAGCGTTACCATCCGTTTTGAGAACCAGTGAAGGATGGGGTACCGGAGCGGAAGGCCAACCGTTTAGCAACATATAATTACAGCCAATCCGGTGTGTATTTCATTACGATTTGTTCCAAAAACAAGCGTTGCACCTTTGGAACGATTGTAGGGGGCGGCGTCCCTGACGCCCCGCGAACCCGATTGTCACCAACCGGTAAAATTGTTGCACAGCAGTTGGGGAATATGATTGCATTTTATCCCCATGTGCGGATTGAAAAATATGTTGTAATGCCCAATCACATCCATTTATTGATTGCCATTCAGCAAGGCCCATCCGGGGCGTCGAGGACGCCGCCCCTACATCCGCCCGCGCAAGCCAGGTCATCCCGATGTTTATCTCCACTTTGAAACGGCTGACCAACAAAACAGCCGGGCATGCACTCTGGCAGCGCGGATATTACGACCACATCATCCGCTCCCCGGACGATTACAACACCATCTGGCACTACATCGACACCAACCCCGCCAAATGGGCGCAGGATACACGTTATGTCACGGACTTTCCTGATCCGGTGCGGCGGCCCGACTGCTGCACCAACAAAGAGGTGACCCAAATGAGCCGTTATTTTACCAAAACGCTGGCTGCGCTGGAGCCTTATACCCCCGGCGAGCAGCTGAAACTGCCTGACCTTGTCAAGCTGAACGCCAACGAAAACCCCTACCCGCCTGCTCCCGGCGTGGCGGCGGCGGTGGCCGGAGCAGTGCCGGGGCTGCGGCTGTATTCCGATTTGACCGAAGCCGCGCTCTGCGCCGCCATTGCCCGCCACTGCGGCGTGCAGCCGGAAAATATTTTGTGCGGCAACGGCAGCGATGAAAACCTGCTGCTGGCGCTGCGCGCTTTCTGCGATGAAACCCACCCGCTGGCATTTGCCGATATCACCTACAGCTTTTACCCGGTTTTGTGCGATTTGTTGCACATTCCGCAGCATGTGATCCTGGTGGAGGAAGATTTCTCGCTGGATTTGAGCAAGTACCATGGCCTGAATGAGACCATCGTGATTGCCAATCCCAACGCCCCCACCACCCTGCTGCAGCCGGTGGCCGCCATTGAGGAAGTGGTGCGCACCAACCCCGACAGCATTGTGATTGTGGACGAGGCGTACATTGATTTTGCCGGGCCAAACGCCAGCTGCGTTCCGCTGACCAAGAAATATGACAATGTGATTGTGGTGCAGACCTTCTCCAAATCCCACAATCTGGCCGGTGCCCGCGTGGGCTTCTGCGTGGCAAACCCGGAGTTGATTGCCGATATGAACCGCATCAAGTTCAGCTACAGCCCCTACAACGTCAATTCCCTCTCCCAGGCTGCCGCCGTGGCCGCCATGGAGGATGAGAATTACTTCGGTGATACGGTGGGCAAGATCTGCGCCACCCGCGCCGACACAATGACCAAGCTGCGGGAGCGCGGTTTTACCGGGCCGGATTCCGCCACCAACTTTTTGTTCGTTACCACCAGCCGCATGCCCTGCAAACAGATTTTTGAGCGCCTGCGGCAAAAAGGCGTGCTGATCCGCTATTTCAGCGCCCCGCGCCTTTCCGATTATCTGCGCATCACCATCGGTACCCCGGAACAGATGCAGCGATTCTTTGAGGAGCTGGATTTGATTTTGGGGTAAAGTGGCATGGGGACGGAATTACCAGACCGCAAAGGGAACCGGTTAAAGGGGTATGATTACAGTGCCCGCGGCGTGTATTTTGTTACCATATGCACCCAAAACCGTGTATGTAACCTTGGTTCAGTTGTAGGGGCCGATGCTCGCATCGGCCCGCATGACGGGCTCATCCCTCATGTGCATATTGAATTATCACCGCTGGGCCGCATTGCTGAACAGGCATTATTGCAAATGGATGGTTTGCTGCATTATGTAATTATGCCAAACCATATTCATTTTTTGGTGGGCATCCAACCCAAAGCGGACGGGACGATGCAAGCATCGTCCCCTACAAATATTTCCCAGGTTGTCCGCATTTTCAAAGGGCGCGTTGCTCACAGGGCCGGGCATTCCGTATTCCAACGCTCTTTCTACGACCACATCATCCGCACTGAAACCGATTACTGGGCCATTGTGCAATAAAACCCGCTCAAATGGGTTTTGGACCCACTGTATCAGGGGGGAACACCATGAACCTGTATGACAGAATTAAACCCGGCAAACGGCGGCGTGGCTGGGGCGGGGCGGTGTTCCTGGCGGCGGCCTGTGTGGTTCTGGTAATCTGCATTGGCACCATTGGCTGGGCGGCGCATTACCACCAGCGCTACCGCAGGTTTTCCACCGATTTTGCCGCCAGTGTGGAAAACGCAGGCAAGATCGGCGCTGCGCTGACCCGCAACGACGAAACCTCCTCCCTGGACCCGGATGCCAGCAGCCGGTTATGCCGGTTGATTTGCGCCGCCGGGGCGGGCAAAGTGCAGCCAAGCTGCCCGCAGGGGGAGCCGCTCACCGTCCGCTACCACAGCGGCGCGGTGCTGGACTTATGGGAAGTGGAAATACCCGAAGAGACCGCCAAAAACCCCACCGGCGTTTTTGTGCGTTATACCTTGCCGATGGAACGGTTTACCAATATGACACGGACCAGATCCAAATGAACGAGGTCCGGCTGGCCCTGGGGCTACATTAACCCCAGGTATTAAGAGGGGCGCTGCAACAGCAGCATACAAAAAAGGGGGAACGTATATGATCGCAATTATTGATTACGGCGTGGGCAACTTGTTCAGTCTGGCTTCCAGCCTGAAAAGCCTGGGGCTGGAAACCAAAGTGACCCGCGACGCTGCCGCCATCCGCGCGGCGGACCACATCATTCTGCCCGGTGTGGGCGCGTTTGCCGATGCCATGGCCAAGCTGGAAGCCACCGGTCTGGTGCCCGTTATCAAGCAGGAAGTGGAGCACAAACCGCTTTTGGGCATCTGCCTGGGCATGCAGCTGCTGTTTGAAAAAAGCTATGAGTACGGCGAACACACCGGCCTTGGCCTAATTCCCGGCGAAGTGTGCCCGCTGGCAGACGATTTGAAAGACCCCAGCCTGAAAGTGCCGCACATCGGCTGGAACCGGCTGGACATTGTGCCGGGGCGGGAAAACGACCCGCTGTTCAAGTACACCAAGCCCGGTGAGTATGTGTATTATGTGCACAGCTTTTACGCCAAAAACTGTGCCGCCAACACGCTGGCTGCCAGTGAGTACAGCATCCCGGTAACGGGCGCTGTGAAAAACGGCCTGGTATACGGCACGCAGTTCCACCCCGAAAAATCCGGTGATACCGGCCTGCGCATGCTGCGGGCCTTTGCAGAATTGTGAGGTGCAGCCATGAAGTTATATCCTGCCATTGACCTGCGCGGCGGCCAGGCCGTGCGGCTTTACCAGGGCGATTACGACCAGATGACCGTTTATAATGCAGACCCCGTCGCCCAGGCACGGGAGTTTATTGCCGCCGGGGCCAAGTACCTGCATGTGGTGGACTTGGACGGCGCCAAGGATGACACCACCGCCAACATGACCACCATTGCCGCCATTGCTAAGCAGGGCGGGCTGTTTATCGAGGTCGGCGGCGGCATCCGTGACGAAGCCCGCATTGAACAGTATCTTTCCCTCGGCGTAGGGCGCTGCATCCTGGGCACCATTGCCGTAAAGGATTTTGATTTTACCGCCCGCATGGCGCAGAAATACGGCCCCAAAATTGCCGTTGGCGTGGACATGCGCGATGGCCTTGTGGCTGTGAACGGCTGGAAAGAAGTCACCCCCGAACCGGGCGTTGCTCTCTGCCGCCGCTGTGCCGAAGCTGGCGTGCAGGCGATCATCGCCACCGATATTTCCCGCGACGGCACAATGCAGGGCACCAACATGGACCTGTACCGTGAGCTGTTGCAGATTCCCGGCCTGGAGATCACGGCATCCGGCGGCATTGCCCGCATGGAAGAGCTGGCGGAGCTGCAGGCCATGGGCTGCCACGCCGCAATTTTGGGCAAATCCATCTACACCGGCGCCATCGACCTCAAACAGGCTGTGGCACTGTATCAGGAATAAGGGGGCTGGGCGCATGATTACCAAACGCATTATCCCGTGCTTGGATGTAAAAGACGGCCGTGTGGTCAAGGGTGTCAACTTTGCCGGATTACAGGATATGGCCGACCCGGTCGAGATGGCCCGCTATTACAACGCGGCCGGGGCTGATGAGCTGGTGTTTTATGATATCACCGCCAGCGTGGAGGGCCGCACGATTTTTACCGATATTCTGCGCCGCGTTGCCAGCGAAATTTTTATCCCGCTGACGGTCGGCGGCGGCATCGGCAGCCTGGAAGATTTTGACCGGGTGCTGAAATGCGGTGCCGACAAAGTAAGTGTCAACTCCGGTGCCATCAAGAACCCGGCCATTATTTCCGCCGCTGCCCAGCGTTACGGAAATCAGTGCGTGGTGCTTTCGGCGGACAGCAAGCGGGTGGATGGCAAATTCAAGCTGTTCACCAAAGTCGGGCGCGAAAACACCGGCATTGACGCGCTGGACTGGCTGGAGCATGGCGTGAAAAACGGCGCGGGCGAGCTGGTTGTCAACTCGATTGACACGGACGGCGTAAAGAACGGCTTTGACCTGGAGCTGCTGGACGCCGTGGCCCAGCGCTGTGCTGTGCCCATCATCGCTTCCGGCGGTGCTGGCAAGATGGATGACTTCAAGGAGCTGTTCTTGAACCACCCCCGCGTGGACGCCGGGCTGGCAGCCTCCATCTTCCACACGAAGCAGGTGGACATCCGCGATTCGAAGCTTTAACTGCGTGAAACCGGCGTGGCGATGCGGGTATAACAGGCAAAAGCAGCCCATATAATTGGGGCTTGCCAAACAACGCAAAACACGCTAAACTATACTTATAATTTTCTACTGAGAATGGGGAAACTTTTGGGAATCCGGCTGTGCGGTTCGCATGAATCTGCGGCCCGGCAGAGTGTACCCAGCCTTTCGCCGTTTTAGATAAGGAGTTCGCCATGGAAATCACCGAAAATTCCAAAACTCTGAAATTTGATGCCAACGGCCTGATCCCCGCCATCGTGCAGGATCACTACACCAAAGAGGTTCTGACCCTGGCTTATATGAACGCCGAAACCCTGGCTTTGACGATTGCCGAGGGCCGCACGGTGTTCTGGTCCCGCAGCCGCCAGGAGATCTGGCGCAAGGGCGAAACCAGCGGCAATGTGCAGCGCGTGGTTTCCATCACTGCAGACTGCGATAAGGACGCTTTGGTCGTGGATGTCATCAAGAGCGGCCCCGCCTGCCACACCGGCGCGGAAAGCTGCTTCTTTAACCCGGTCTATGTTTCCGATGAGCTGAAGCAGTTCACCTGGCAGGGGCTGTATGAGCTGATCGAAGGCCGCAAGACCAACCCCAAAGAGGGCAGCTACACCACCTACCTGTTTGACAAGGGTCTGGAAAAGATTCTGAAAAAGGTCGGCGAGGAATCCACCGAAGTGATCATTGCAGGCAGCAAGCGCGACAAAGAGGAAACCGTTTACGAGATCAGCGACCTTGCCTACCATGTGATGGTTTTGATGATTGAACTTGGCATTTCCGTAGAAGACATCACCAAAGAGCTGGAAAAGCGCCATGTTATTGACCATAAAGTGAAACAGGAGAGGATGCAGTAATGGCTAAGGAATATCTGCTCAGTTCGGTCCATGTTCACACCAAGCTGTGTGACGGCAAAAACACCCCGGAGGAGCTTGCCCTGAGCGCCTGGAAAGCCGGGCTGAAAACGCTGGGCTTCTCTGGCCACAGCCACACCCCGCACGACATTGAGTATTGCATGACCAATGCACGCACCCAGCTGTACCGCGCCCAGGTAGCCAAGCTGAAAGAGCGCTATGCCGGCAAGCTGGACATTTTGTGCGGCCTGGAATGGGATCTGTACAGCGATGACGACCCGGCTGCCTATGATTACTGGATCGGCAGCGCCCATTATGTCAAGGGCCCCAAGACCGGCAAATATTACGAGATTGACTGGCGCGAAGCGGACCTGGCTGCCTGCATCCAGGACGACTTTGACGGCGACGGCCTTGCTGTAGTGGAAACGTATTTTGCCAACGTAGCCGCAGTTGCCGCCAAAAAGCCCACCATCCTGGGTCATTTTGACCTGATCAAAAAGGTGAACGGCAGCGGCAAGTTTTTTGATGAATCCGACCCGCGCTACACCGCCGCTGCCCACAAGGCACTGGAAGCTGCTGCACAGGCTGGCTGCGTGCTGGAAGGGAATACCAGCTCGGTTTATCGCGGCTTCCGCGAGGATTACTTTCCCTCCCCGGCCATCCTGAAAGAATGGCTGACCATGGGCGGCAATGTGACCATTACCGCCGATGCCCACGAAGCCAAGGCCCTGACCTTTGGCTTTGAGGAAGCCGCCGCACAGCTGAAGGAACTGGGCTATACCCATGTTCTGGTGCTGGGCAAGGACGGTTTTGCCCCCTGTGAGCTGTAAAACGCAAAACACACCGCATTTTGCCGGGTGCGCACTTGCCGCACCCGGCTTTTTGCTGTTATAATGGGAAAAAGCGTTTTTTCGGGAAAGTCGGAAAGCCATATAAGACGTTAGATCCATTGAAATGTGCGGTATAATTATTGCCCATCCGGGGCGTCGGGGACGCCGCCCCTACAAGTAATTTGTGGATTCGTCACATATTTTCACTGTTCAATCCGACCTAAGTTCCGGCGGGGTCAGTGACCCCCCCTACATACAAATTTATCATTTATTCCAATTTCTCATTCCTAAGGCAACACCGCACCATTCCCGCCTTGCGGCAAAGCACCGCTCCGGCAGCTGCGGCACGGCATCTGCGTTGCCAAAATGCTCGATAATGTCGGGTTGCGGTACCCGCATCGTGCTTCGGGGCAAAAGCCCCTCGCACTCTGCGACCGCTGCCCCTGCTTCGGTTCGCTGTTTCCGCCACTGGCGGCGCTCACCTTTGCAGCATCCAGTATTATCTGCGCTTTTGGCTTGGCATCTGCCGCACCTCGCTCGCCGTATCGGCACTTAGAATTATGCGGTATTGCCCTAATTAACTCCTCCCTCCTAACCCCTGACTAACACGAAAGGTGTACACTAATTTATGAACTTCACTGAACTTTCTTCCTCCGTGCGGCCGGAGATCATCCGGGCAACACAGGCAATGGGATATACCGAGATGACCGAAATCCAGCAGAAGGCCATTCCCCTGATGCTGGCCGGGCATGATATGATTGCCAAGGCCCCCACCGGCACCGGCAAAACCGTTGCGTTCGGCATTCCCATTCTGCAAAAGGCCGCTGGTTTCCCGGCAGGTGCGCCCAAGGCCGTTGTGCTCAGCCCCACGCGTGAGCTGGCACAGCAGATTGCACAGGATCTGACGAACCTGGCGCAGTTCCTGCCGGAGATCCGCGTGGTGTGCGTGTACGGCGGTGCCGGGCTGGAAAAGCAGCAGAAACAGCTGAAAGCCGGCTGCCAGATCGTGGTTGCCACCCCCGGCCGCCTGATGGACCACTACCGCCACCATGCGCTGGATCTTTCGCAGGTAACGACCATTGTGCTGGACGAAGCCGACGAAATGCTGAACATGGGCTTTTACAAGGATGTGCGCGGCATCATTGACCTGCTGAAAAGCAGAGAGTCCCTATCCATGTTCAGCGCCACCATCAGCCGCGAGGTACTGGATATCGGCTGGCTGTACCAGCACAACGCCGCCGAAGTAGACGTTCAGCCGGTGCAGGAATCCAGCCCCAAAATTGCCCAGTACAAGCTGCTGACCACCGGCCGCGACAAGCTGGCTGACCTGGCCCAGATCATCATCAGTAAGGATTACAAGCGCGTAATGGTGTTTTGCAACACCAAATACAACACCGGCATGCTGGCAAATCAGCTGGCCCGGCTGCATTTTAATGTAGACTGCCTGCATGGCGATTTGAGCCAGGCGGAACGCAACCGCATCATGCAGCGCTTTAAGGCCGGCGAGATCAATGTGCTGGTTGCCACCGATGTGGCCGCCCGCGGCATCGATGTTTCGGATGTGGACGCCGTTATCAACTATGATGTGCCCGAAGAGAACGAGCATTACACCCACCGCATCGGCCGCACCGGCCGCGCCAAGCGCGAAGGCGCCAGCTACCTGTTCTATACCAAGGACGAGCAAAAGCGCGTGGACACCCTGCTGCGCCTGACCCGCAATACGGATGACTGCCGCAGCGTGCATTTTGACTTCAACCATGAAAAACTGGTGGTGGAAGAAAAGCAGAACGTGGATAAGTTCAACATCAAGTGCTATTTCTGATCTTATTTCTGCCAATATAAAATAACGTGGGGCGGTGCTTGTGCATCGTCCCACGTTTTGTACTTTTTGTCGGCCAGCCCCGTGCGCGCTTTCTATCCGGCGCCGGGGCAGCCGCTGCAAAGGCGAAGCACACCGGAACACACCACGCTCTTTGTACAAGATAGGCCATAAACAAAGGACCAAAGCCGCACGCTTTTCAGCTAATGGCTTTGGTCCTTTTCAATTCTATTGTCGCCGGGTATCCGATTCCGGGGTTGGGGCTGTTACTCGGTTTTGCCTGCAGGCAGGGTAAAGGTGAAGCGGCACCATTTGCCCATCTCGCTTTCGGCCTTGATCTGGCCGCCGGACAGGGTGATCAGCACCTTGCAGATATGCAACCCCAGGCCGCTGCCGCGGGTGTTCAGGCCGCGGGAGCGGTCCTCCTTATAAAAGCGCTCAAACACAAAGGGCAGGGCATCCGGCGCAATGCCGTCGCCGGTGTTCTCGATGGTCACCCGCACCATGTCGTTTTGCTGCTGGATATCAAACTTGATGACCCCATCCGGCGGGGTAAACTTGATGGCGTTATCCACAATGTTGTAGACCACTTGATGGATAAAGTCCGGGTCGGCATACACCATGGTGCCCGTGGGGCCAAGGCCCTGGATATCGATCTTGCCATCCTCAATGCGGCGCTCATCCGAAAGCACCACGTCCGTAACGGTGGACCAGATATCGTAATTTTTGGGAGTACCTTTCACCTCGCCGGATTCCAGTTTGGTGATATCCAGCATGTTCTGCACCAGCCGGGCCAAGCGGCCGGTTTCCTGCGATACCACGCCAAGATAATGCTTGTACTCGCTTTCCGGGATGGTGCCGTCCAGCATGCCGTCAATAAAGCCCTTGATGCTGCTGGTCATGGGGGGTGCGCAGTTCATGGGCAATGTTGCCCATAAACTGCCCGCGGAGTTATCAATGTTTTGCAGGCGGCCCGCCATGTTGTTAAAGGTCGTGGCAAAATCCGCCAGCTCCTGACAGCCAGTTACGGGGGCGCGTGCGGTGAAATCGCCGCCGCCCAGCCGTTTGGCGGCCTGGCTGATCTGTTCGATCGGCCAGGTAATGCGCCGCGCCAGCACCATGCACAAAATGCCGCAGACAATCAGGATGACCGCCGAGGACAGCAAGAACATCGTCAGGATGGAGCGGATATAGACCGCCAGCGCATGTACCGGTGTTGCAGCAAACAAATAACCCTCGCTGCCGCCCAGATTCACGCGGCGGGCCGCAATATAATACTTATCGTGCAGGGTATCGTCCATGGTACCCATAAGAAAGATATCCTTGCCGCTGTCCATCTCTTCCTGCAAGTTCTGCGGGATCTTTGCACTTTCGGCTACATCTTTGCCGGTGTGCATCAGGATGTTGCCATCCCGGTCTGCCACAAACACAAGTGCGTCCGATGATGTATTGAACAGTTCAAAGCCGGTCTTGGCTCGCTCCACCAACTCATTGTCCCCACCGGGCAGGGTCACAATGTTTCCTTCCGAAGCATAGGTCTCCGCCATGGCAGTAGCACCGTCCAGCACGGCAGTCAGGGCACTTTTGCGCTCCTGGGCAAAGTACGCGCAGGAGAGCCCCGTTTGCAGCATGCACATCAACACCAGCGCCACCAGCAGCAGCGAGGCAAAGGTTGCAAACACTTCCCCGCTTACGCTGCGCAGCGGGGCTGCCCCGTTATTCTCTTCTTTTTTGGCGCGGCACATTATTCTTTAACCTCAAACTTGTAACCAACGCCCCACACGGTTTTCAGGTTCCACTGTTCCGAGGCTCCCTCCAGCTTTTCGCGCAGGCGCTTAACATGGACGTCGATGGTGCGGGAGTCGCCATAATATTCAAAGCCCCACACTTCGTCCAGCAGCTGGTCACGCGTATAGACCCGGTTGGGGTGCCCAGCCAGGCAGGCCAGCAGTTCCAACTCTTTGGGCGGCGCATCCACCACTTTACCCTTCACTTTCAGCTCATAGCGGTTCATATCCAGGTGCAGGTTGTCAAAGTCATAAACGCCTTTGTTTTCTTCGTCCTTGCTGCCGCAGCGGCGCAGAACAGCCTTGATACGGGCCGTCACTTCCTTGGTTTCAAAAGGCTTTACGATGTAATCATCCGCACCCAGTTCCAGGCCCAGAACCTTATCATAGGTTTCGCCCTTTGCCGTCAGCATAATGATGGGGGTCTGGTTGTTCTGGCGGATCTTGCGGCAGACTTCCCACCCATCAATGCCGGGCATCATCACATCCAACAACACAAGGTCCGGGTGCAGCTTATCAAATTCCTGCAGTGCAGCAGTGCCATCATTGGCAATGGTCACACCGTATCCCTCTTTGACCAGATACAGGCGCAGCAGTTCACAGATATTTTTATCATCATCCACAACCAGAATTTTCTCGTTTGACATGGGGTTTATGCCCTCCTACTCTATGGCAACACCGCACAATTCCCGCCTGACGGCTTAAGCACCGCTCCGGCGGCTGCGGCACGGCATCTGCGTTGCCAAAATGCTCGATAAGACATATCCAGTATTATCTGCGCTTTTGGCTTAGCATCTGCCGCACCTCGCTCGCCGTATCGGCACTTAGAATTATGCGGTATTGCCCTATGTTTTCCCGCGCCGGACAGGGCCGGTACGGGGGTATTTTGATTTGACCTTTTAACATTATAAGGCATAAATGTGGAAAAATAAAGAACAACCGGTGGTCAAAACAGGTAAAATGTGTAGAATTGCGCAAAATTATGAGCATGGCCGCGCCCTGCCCTTGCACGCAGTGCGCTGGTTGGGTATAATGATAGACAGTCAAAATATTCCGTTAAGGAGAATGAGTACAAATGAAATTAGGTATCGTCGGTTTGCCCAATGTTGGCAAATCCACTTTGTTCAATGCGCTGACCAGCACCCAGAATGCTCAGGCAGCCAACTATCCGTTCTGCACCATTGAGCCGAACTCCGGCATTGTTCCGGTTCCTGATGCCCGGCTGGACAAACTGGCCGAGATCTGGCAGACAGACAAAAAGACCCCCGCCATTGTGGAGTTTGTGGATATCGCCGGTCTGGTCAAAGGTGCCAGCCAGGGCGCTGGTCTGGGAAACAAGTTCCTGGGCCATATCCGCGAGTGCGATGCCATTGTACATGTGGTGCGCTGCTTTGACGATGACAACATCATCCATGTTGTGGAGGATGTGAACAAGCCGGAAAGCGTTGACCCCATCCGCGATATTGACGCCATTGATCTGGAGCTGATCCTGGCCGACCTGGAGGTCGTCAGCAACCGCCTTGGCCGCCAGCAGAAGGCCGCCAAAACCGGCAATAAGACCGCTGCTGCCGAAGCTGCCTGGCTGGCAGAGCTTGCCGCTCATCTGGAAGGCGGCAAGCCCGCCCGTTCCTTTGCCTTTGACCCGGATGACGACAGCCAGAACACCGCTCGCAAAGAACTGGGCCTGCTCTCCGCCAAGCCGGTCATCTACGCCTGCAACGTGGGCGAGGATGACCTGCTGGGCGGGCTGGACGAGAACCCATACTATCCGTTGGTTGCCGCCCGCGCCAAAGAGGAAAACGCACAGGCAATCCCCATCTGTGCCAAGACCGAGGAAGAGATCGCCGGTTCCAGCCAGGAAGAAAAGCTGGCGTTCCTGCACGAGATGGGCATTGAATCCACTGGCCTGGATAACCTGATTAAGGCAAGCTATGATCTGCTGGGCCTCATCAGCTTTTTGACGGACGGCAAAAAGGAATGCCGCGCCTGGACCATCAAGCGCGGCACCAAAGCCCCGCAGGCTGCCGGCAAAATCCATTCTGACTTTGAGCGCGGCTTTATCCGCGCCCAGGTCATCAGCTATGACGCACTGGCCGACAACAACTTTGACTATGCTGCGGTTAAGGCCAAGGGCCTGCAGCGCACCGAGGGCAAGGAATACGTTGTGAATGATGGCGATGTGATCGAATTCCTCTTCAACGTCTGATAAAAAGGAGCAATACCATGATCATTGGCATTATGGGCGCTATGCCCGATGAAGTTGACCAGCTGTGTGCCAAGCTGGAGCAGGTGACCAAAGAAACTTACGCCGGGGTGGAGTACCACCAGGGCATGCTGAACGGCCGCCAGGTCGTTGTGTGCTGCGCCGGTATGGGCAAGGCAAACGCCGCTTCCACCGTGCAGGTTCTAATTACCAAGTACGGTGCCGAGAAGATCATCTTCTCCGGCATTGCAGGCAACATGACCAGCAAGATCGGCATTGGTGATGTCTGCGTGGGCGAAACCGTGGTATATCACGACGCCCAGAACGACATGATTGCCCAGAGCGCACCGTTCACCGCAGAGTACCACGGCGACCCGGCCCTGGTCAAAGCTGCACTGGATGCCTGCAACGCCTGTGGTGTTAAGGCCATTGCCGGCAAGATTGCCACCGGTGACCTTTTTGTTGGCGATGCCGCCACCAAAAAGGCTATCGAGGACAAATGCCAGCCCGACTGCGTGGAGATGGAAGGCGCTGCTGTAAGCCAGGTTGCCGCCCGCAACGGCGTCCCCTGCGTCATCCTGCGCGCCATGAGCGACAACGCGGACGAGAGCGGTTATGAAGTTCTTGTCGTGAAAAAGTTCAGCATCGGCGAGTACATCAAAACTGCCACTGCCATTGTGGCAAATATGATCGAAGCACTGTAAGCAAAGCTGCCTGATAACATAAGAACCGCCTGGCGTGGAACTGCAATGTTCTCGCCGGGCGGTTTTGTTTTGAGTTATGCGCCTGCCCGCGGCATGATAAGCACGGCGGCAAGGTACATAACATAAAGTATCAGGCATACCCTGCCCTGCCAGCGGTAAAGCCGCTTTTTGACCAGCGGCGGCAGCAGCAGGATCAATGCCATCAAAACGCAGAACGGGATATCATACTGGCGGAACTGTTCACCCACCGGCAAGCGGCGGCGGTACATCAGGCTGGAAACAGGCAGCACCAGCGTGATGCTCAAAATGGCGCTGTTCAGCACCTGCATGGGCAGTGCCTGCGGCGGGTAGATGCGGCATTTTTCCGCAAATCGCTTCCAGGCAGAGCCAAGGGGATGGTCGAACACTTCCACCAGCAGGGGCAGACAGAGGCCAAAGGAAATCAGGGTTGCCGCCCACTGGGCCTGAATGGTGCCAGTCAGGTTGGCCAGCGCCACGGCGCTGTTCAGCAGGGCCCACGCCCCCACGCAGAGCACTGCCATGCCGCCCACCACCCCGGCCAGGTTGCGCAGGCTGATGCGGATGCTCATAGCCGGGAACAGGACGGTCCGCCCGGATGGGTCTTCCGGCGGGGTCTTTTCGCCTTTTTCCTTCTGGAAAGTGATAAGCTCCAGCCCTTCCCGGAACGCAAAGCGGTACTGGTAGGCGATGCTCTGCATGACAAACAGAACAAACAGGCCCATCAGCAGGCCGGTACCGGTATAGCTCAGGGTGCCGTCCCGCACAAACAGGGCGACCACGCCGCAGGCCACCAGCAGCAGGGCGCATTTGCGCAGCAGCTCGCCGCGGTCCACCGTGACATTACAGCGCAGCAGGCAAAGCGCCAGTACCAGCCCCAGCTGGGTGACAGCGCCCGCCAGAGCCGTACCAACGGCCAGCGCAGTAACGGACATACCTGCCGCCAGAAACGCCAGCACCAGCTGCGGCAGCGCCGTACACACCGCCACCAGTGTGCCGCCCACCATCCACATAGGCAGCCCGCACAGCGCCCCGCACCACGTTGCGCAGCGCGAAGCCAGCCTGCTGCCGATACCAGTCAGCAGCAAGCCCAGAGCATAGAGCAGCAATGTAGGGAGAAGAAGCATAGTTTTTTAGTTAGAAGTTAGGGGAGGCGTTAATTAGAAATTCGGATTGATACCAAAATCACAAAGACATCTCTCACAAAGTCCCGGAACGGTCACTGCGCCCGCAGGCGCGTTTCGGAGGCCAACCGGGATTTTAATCCCGGCTCTTAGGCCGGAGATAGACCGTTCCCTACGGACTATTTTGTAATGGGCAACAAAAATCAAAAATAGCCACACACCGATCGTGGCACAACAGCGGTGCCCTATATATACCCTGAGTTTCCCAAAAGCACCCGTTTCCCCATACAAAAACCGGCAGTGCCGCATAAAACAGCACTGCCGGGATTGGCTTAGTATGCGATGCCCCAGACGACCATGCTCTTGGCGGGCTTGCCGCAGACCGGGCATACGTCGGACAGGTGTTCCTGCTCGAACGGCATGCAGCGGCTGGAAAGCCCTGCTTCGGTCTTCATGGCCTCCTCACAGGCCAGGTCACCGCACCACATGGTTTTGACAAAGCCGGTCTTTTCGGACACGATCTTTTTCACTTCGTCCATGGTGGTGGCGCTCCAGGTGCGGTTTTCGCGGTTCTGCACAGCGCGGTCATACAGGTCCTTTGCCAGAGCCTCCATGGCAGCGGGGATGGCCGTGGCCAACTCCTCAAACTTCACAAACTGCTTCTCGCGGGTGTCGCGGCGGACCAGCACGCACTGGCCGTTCTCGATGTCGCGAGGTCGGACTTCCAGGCGAACAGGCACGCCCTTCATTTCCCACTGGGCAAACTTCCAGCCGGGCTGCTTGTCGGAATCGTCCAGCTTGACGCGGGCATACTTGCCGATCTCGGCAGCCAGTTCGCGGCACTTGTCCAGTGCGCCGGGCTTGTGGGCGGCAACAGGCACGATGACTACCTGCACAGGGGCAATGGCAGGGGGCAGGATCAGGCCGTCGTCATCGCCGTGGGTCATGATGATCGCGCCGATCAAACGAGTAGAAGCGCCCCAGCTGGTCTGGAAGGGGTACTGCAGGGTGTTGTCGCGGCCGGTAAAGGTAACGTCATAGGCGCGGCTGAACTTATCGCCAAAATAGTGGCTGGTGCCGCTCTGCAGGGCTTTGCCGTCCTTCATCATGGCTTCGATGGTGTAGGTAGCCTCGGCGCCGGCAAACTTTTCCTTATCGGTCTTGCGGCCTTTCAGCACGGGGATGCACAGATCATGCTCGGCAAAGTCGGCGTAGCAGTTCAGCTGCTGCTCGGTCTCGGCCTTGGCCTCCTCGGCGGTCTCGTGGATGGTGTGGCCTTCCTGCCACCAGAACTCACGGGTGCGCAGGAACGGGCGGGTGGATTTTTCCCAGCGAACCACGCTGCACCACTGATTGTACAGCATAGGCAGGTCACGGTAAGAATGCAGCACATGGCTGAAATGGTCGCAGAACATCGTTTCGCTGGTGGGGCGCACCGCAAGGCGCTCCTCCAGCGGGTCAGAACCGCCTGCAGTGACCCAGGCAACTTCGGGGGCAAAGCCGTTTACCAGCTCGCCCTCCTTTTTCAGCAGGCTTTCGGGGATCAGCACAGGCATGGCCACGTTTTCGTGGCCGGTTGCCTTAAAGCGGCCATCCAGAATTTTCTGGATGTTCTCCCAGATTGCATAGCCATAGGGGCGCAGCACAACAAAGCCCTTGACGCTGGAATATTCAACCAGCTCTGCCTTGGTGCAGATATCCGTATACCACTGCGCGAAATCAACTTCCTGCGCGGTGATTGCTTCGACCATTTTTTTCTTATCGTTTGCCATTGGTTCCCCTCACACTTTCTTACAAAACTGCATGCTTCCATGCCGCATTACTGCATATGCTCTTCCACATAGGCAACCACATCGCCCACGGTGTGGAAATTTTTTCGATCTCCTCGTCCGGGATCTCGACCCCGAACTCGTCAGACAGGGTAGTGATCATATCGATCACATCCAGGCTGTCTGCGCCAAAATCATTGATAATATCGCTTTCGGGGGTGATTTTTTCAGCCTCGATGTCAAGCTGGTCAGCCAGATAATCGCGGATGCGCTCAAAAACTTCGGATTCCATAGTTTTTACTCCTTACCCGTATCAATATCGTATTTCTGCCATGCCGGTATCAGCACGCAGGGCACACATATACAGAATGTCATAGTACTTTTATATCGTATCTGCACAGCCTTGTCAAGTTTCCCGGCAACTTTTTTATCCAGGAGCTTTCACATCCCTGTACGCCGGTGCAGCGGGATGCTATAATATAGGATTAGAAGTAATGGGCAATACCGCACAATTCTAAGTGCCGATACGGCGAGCGAGGTGCGGCAGATGCTAAGCCAAAAGCGCAGATAATACTGGATGCTGCAAAGGTGAGCGCCGCCAGTGGCGGAAACAGCGAACCGAAGCAGGGGCAGCGGTCGCAGAGTGCGAGGGGCTTTTGCCCCCGAAGCACGATGCGGGTACCGCAACCCGACATTATCGAGCATTTTGGCAACGCAGATGCCGTGCCGCAGCCGCCGGAGCGGTGCTTAAGCCGTCAGGCGGGAATTGTGCGGTGTTGCCAATGAATCATAATGAATAAAGAATCATGTTGGTGCACCGCCCGCGGCGCGAATAAAACAGGTGGGCTGCTCTGGCTAGAATGCTTTTTGCCGGAGTGGTTGGCCTGATTAAAATGTGATGCCATGGGCATCACACAACCATTATTATCTTTTTTCTTTATTCTTTTATTTGATTCTTTCCACACCGCACAACAACGAGGCACTTTATGCAACTGCACTTTACCAAAATGCACGGCTGCGGCAACGACTATATCTATCTTGACTGCCGCGAAACCGGCCTGCCTGCGGAGATTGCCGCCTGGAGTCAAAAAACTTTCCCGCCGGCATTTTTCCATTGGGGCGGACGGCATTATCTGCATCTGCCCGCCGCTGACGGCTGACGGCGACGCCACCATGCGGATGTTCAACGCGGATGGCTCCGAGGGCAAAATGTGCGGCAACGGGGTGCGCTGTGTGGCGCAGTTTTTGTACACGCACGGCGTTCCGAAGGATGTGATCGAGATCGACACCCTGATGGCGGGCCGTAAAACGCTGCACCGCAAAGGCGAAGGGCTGTGGCAGGCCGAAATGGGACATTTTTCTGCGATGGCGGACACCCTGCCCGCCGTTGGGTTGGGGGCCGGGCCGCTGGTCCACGCCCCGCTGACGGCAGCGGGCAAAACCTGGGATGCCGCCTGCATCAGCACCGGCAACCCGCACTGCATCATTGAATGGCCGGATTGCGACACCTTGCCCACCGGCCATGCGCTGGCTGCCATCGGCCCGGAGTTTGAGCACCACCCGGCGTTCCCCGAAGGGGTCAACACCGAGTTTGTTTATATCGAAAGCCCCACCAGCGTAGTGATGCGGGTTTGGGAGCGCGGCAGCGGCGAGACGTTCGCCTGCGGCACCGGCTCCTGCGCCACGGTGGCCGCTTTGGTGCTGCGCGGCGTGTGCCCCCGCAATGTTCCGGTGGATGTACACCTGCTGGGCGGCATCCTTTCCATCACCATCACAGCGGATGACAACATCCTGATGACCGGCCCGGCGAAGACGGCGTTTGTGGGTTGCGTGGAAGTGTAAAGTCAGTTAGGAGTCAGGAGTTTTCTCAAATTAGAAATTGGAGGTATGGCGAGGTTGACGGTAACACACTGAACCATATGAAGCCATATAAAATTAAAGAAATCTGGCGAAAATACTGTTTATCATAAGGGGTAGATTTTCGCGGTTTTTCTTGAATGTGGCGGCGTTTTATGATACCATACAGACATATCATTTAGGATTCCTAACCGCTACAGTATCATGTTGAAATGCAGAGGGAGCGAAAGATGAAACTGAACAAGCATTATTCCGAGCTGAACGAAAGCTATCTTTTCAGTACCATTGCGCACAAGGTTGCTGCTTACCAGAAAGCCAACCCGGATAAGGATATCATCCGCCTGGGCATTGGCGATGTAACGCTGCCGCTGGCCAAAAGCGTGACCGACGCCATGCTGAAAGCCGTTGAGGAGCAGGGCAAGAAAGAGACTTTCCACGGCTATATCCCCAGCGAGCAGGGCTATGAATTCCTGCGTTCCGCTATCCAGAAATACTATGCCGGCCACGGCGTGGAGCTGGACATGGCCGAAATCTTTGTATCCGACGGCGCCAAGAGCGACCTGGGCAACCTGCTGGATCTGTTTGATGTGGACAATACCGTGCTGGTTCCGGACCCCGTTTACCCCGTTTATGTGGATGACAACGTGATGGCCGGGCGCAAGATCCTGTACATGTCCGCCAGCGCCGAGAATAACTTTTTGCCGATGCCGGATGACAATGTTCATGCCGACATTGTGTACCTGTGCAGCCCCAACAACCCCACCGGCGCCACCTACACCGTGGACCAGCTGAAAGAGTGGGTGCGCTGGGCCAAGGCCAACAACGCCCTGATCCTGTTTGACGCCGCCTATGAATGCTTTGTGAGTGAGCCGGGTCTGGCCCGCAGCATTTATGAGGTTGAGGGTGCTAAGGATTGCGCCGTTGAGGTTTGCAGCTTCTCCAAGATCGCAGGCTTTACCGGCACCCGTTGCGGCTACACCGTTGTGCCGCAGGCCATTGTCTCTGACGGCCAGAGCCTGAACAAGATGTGGCTGCGCCGCCAGACCACCAAGTTCAACGGCGTTGCCTATGTGGTGCAGCGCGGCGCCGAAGCCGTGTTCACCGAGGAAGGCATGAAAGAGATCCAGCACAACCTGGACTACTACCGTCAGAACGCTGCCGTGATTGCAGCAGCACTGGACGAAGCCGGTGTGTGGTACTGCGGCGGCAAAAACAGCCCGTACATCTGGCTGCGCTGCCCCAACAACATGGGCAGCTGGGAGTTTTTTGACTGGCTGCTCGAGCACGCCCACGTTGTGGGCACCCCCGGCGAGGGCTTCGGCCCCTGCGGCAAGGGGTATTTCCGCCTGACCGCATTTGGTGATGCCGCCAAGACCAAGGAAGCAGCCGCCCGCATTGTGGCCGCACTGAAAACCCTGTAATAATTACCCGGCTGCCCCGCAGCCGAACCTGATAACACGCGGATGATTGGAGGAGCAACCATGACCCCAAGCGAAGAAATTATGCAGTTTTTGAAGGACAACCCGACCTTTTATCTTGCCACCGTCGATGGCTATCTGCCCCGCGTGCGCCCGCTGGGCTTTGCCATGTGGTACAAGGACCACCTGTGCCTGGGCATCGGCAAGCACAAGGCCGCATACAAGCAGCTGTTGGACAACACCAACCTGGAAATCTGCACCTGCAACGAAAAGGGCGAGTTTTTGCGCGTGCAGGGTACTGCCAACTTTGACAATACCCCCGAAGCACAGGCCGCCGCATTCAAGATTATGCCGCAGCTGGCCGATATGTACAACGAGGAAACCGGCCTGAAGCTGGGTATTATCTACCTGGACCACCTGTCCGCCAAGCTGTTCTCCATGTCCGGCAGTGTAAAGGACATCATGGCCTATTAAGCGATAAGCAAAATAAGAGCAAAACCAACGCCCGTGCGTTCCGTTTATGGGGAGCGCACGGGCGGTTTATTTTAAGGCAATACCGCATAATTCTAAGTGCCGATACGGCGAGCGAGGTGCGGCAGATGCCAAGCCAAAATCGCAGATAATACTGGATGCTGCAAAGGTGAGCGCCGCCAGTGGCGGAAACAGCGAACCGAAGCAGGGGCAGCGGTCACAGAGTGCGAGGGGCTTTTGCCCCCGAAGCACGATGCGGGTACCGCAACCCGACATTATCGAGCATTTTGGCAACGCAGATGCCGTGCCGCAGCTGCCGGAGCGGTGCTTAAGCCGCTAGGCGGGAATTGTGCGGTGTTGCCTTATATCAAAATCAAAGGGTCTTGAGCAAAATTTCTTCCATCGGGCGTTTGGGCACGCAGTAATCGCGGGCATCGTCCAGGTAATACTTTACATTGCCGTTCTGCATGGCAACCAGGTGGCTTTTATGGGTGGGGTAGCCGAACGCCACCACGCTGTGCAGGCGCAGATTTTCGCCCAGGCCCAGCAGCTCCTTGATGGCGGGGCGGTCGATCGCCCCCATGATGCAGCTACCCACACCGTGCGCCCAGGCGGCGTCCGTCATGTTGGCAAGGGCAAGCCCGGTATCGGTATCATTGCAGCCGGGCAGGCTTTCATCCTGGCAGACAGCCACAAACAGTACCGGGGTCTCATCCGGTTTGGGCTGGCCCTGCTCCGGCGGCAGGTAGGCAGCCCAGTGCACCAGCGGCTGCATTTTGGCAACCATCTCCGGGCTTTGCACCAGCACATATTTCAGCGTCTGGCGGTTGGCACCGCAGCTGGCAATGCGGGCGGCCTCCATAATTTCCCGGGCAATGGCAGGTTCCACCGCCTTTTGTTCAAAGCGGCGGTAGGTGCGGCGGGTTTTCAAAAATTCCATTATATCCATGGGGGTTCACACTCCTCTTTTTGCTGTTTCGGGTCCAGGCCGCGGCGGTGCCTATTTTGCGCACCGCCACCTGTCTTTGAGCAATACCGCATAATTCTAAGTGCCGATACGGCGAGCGAGGTGCGGCAGATGCCAAGCCAAAAGCGCAGATAATACTGGATGCTGCAAAGGTGAGCGCCGCCAGTGGCGGAAACAGCGAACCGAAGCAGGGGCAGCGGTCGCAGAGTGCGAGGGGCTTTTGCCCCCGAAGCACGATGCGGGTACCGCAACCCGACATTATCGAGCATTTTGGCAACGCAGATGCCGTGCCGCAGCCGCCGGAGCGGTGCTTAAGCCGCAAGGCGGGAATTGTGCGGTGTTGCCTTTGTTTTTATTATAGTCCATTCCGCTTTTTTCGCCTAGGTTTTTTACAAAATTCTGCGGCGGAATTTCAGTCAATCACGGTTTTCGTGCGGCCGATGCCCACCACGGCGGAGGTCAGCTTTTTCCAGGTGTTGCAGCCGCACACCCCGTCTGCCGTCAGGCTGAAGCTGCGCTGGGCGGCGCGCAGGGCATCATAAGTGTTCTTGCCAAAAGCGCCGTCCAGAGTTTTGGTGCTGTAGCCCAGGGCGTTCAGGGCGTCCTGCAGAATCAGCACATAGGTGTTTTTATTGCCGCGGCGGCAGGTGGGGTAGCCGGATGTGGTGCCGGTGCAGGCCGGGGTGCCGTAACGGCGGTCAAAGTGCACCCAGGTGGGCGTCATGGAAAGCGGCTCCACATAACCCCAGGCCCTTGTGGCCGTGGCGGCGGCGTGGATGCGTTGGCGGATGGCGCTGCTGGTGCCCTGGCCCACATCAAAGGCAACGCCCGCATAGTGCTGGCTGGCCGTGCCGTGGCCGCCCTCCCAGATGCGCTTGAAGGCATACCCTACCGGGATGCCCGCCCCATACCGGCGGCGGGTCAGATTCCATGCTTCCATTGCGCGCGTTGTGGTCCACAGCACCCGCGCGTTGGATGACCCCGGAACTCCCGCACGCTCAGCGTGCTGCCATAACTGTACGGCATCGGGTCGTTTTCGTTCAGGTTGTTGTATACAAGCATACGGTTTTCGTATGAGTCGTAAACATAGAGCTTTGCCATGGGTAGCCTCCTCTCTCGAATCAAGGAACAGTCAGGAAGTAGGAGTTAGAAGTTAGGAGTTTAAGGTACGGCTTACGCCGCGTTTTGGATATTAGCACCATGAAAACTTTAAGTTTTCAGCAAAAATTTTCACCCAACTCACTCCCACAACTTCTAACTCCTCCTTCCTAACTCCTAACTTAAAGCATCTGCTTTCAGCTGCTTCCAAACGCTGTCATCTACTACTCCCAGCGGGGTGATGTTCTTGGCGATCTGCCAGGCTTCCAGGGCGGTTTGGGTGGCGGTGTCAAACTCGCCGGTTTCGGGCACAAAGCTGGCGGAGCAGTCCTGCGCGGCGATCTCGTTCAGCCACTGCTGCACCTGCAGCACCGCCGGGCCGCTGCTGCCAAGGGTCAGGGCGGCACCGGGCCAGACCTCCTGCGGTTCCGGCGCGGCGGATGCCGGGTTGACTGCCCCCAAGCTTAACGCTGCGCGGTAAAACGCCAGCCAGTCTGCCGGGGTCACTTCCCCGGTCACGGTGCGGCCTAACGTCTGTTGGGCGCTGCGCACGGTGGTCTCCAGGGCATCGTCAAAGGTATCCGTCAGACCGCTTGGGGTGATTTCCGGCAGGAACTGGGCCAAGAATTCCAAAATCTGGGACAGGATGCGAATTTTCTGGCCGCTGTCCCCCACTTTCAGAGTTTCTTCGGGGGTATCCGGTGCGCGTGCTGTCACCGCGGGGCCGCTGGCGCTGACCTGTTGGGCGGAATCATAAATGCTCTGCCAGGTCAGCCGCCCCACCACGCCATCCACCGTCAGGCCCGCGTGTTCCTGCCAGGCAATGACCGCCCTGCGGGTGGCTGCGCCGAACGTTCCGTCCACCGTCACTGTGGGCACATCCCGATAATAGGCGGCCAACAGGCGCAGGTTATATTGCAGCGCCCGCACCGGGGTGCCGGTGCTGCCCTCCCGCAGGGTTGTCACAAACTGGCCGGGCTGAATGTTCTGCCCCACCAGGTTGTTGGCCACGGCAAGGCCGACCTCGTTCAGTTTGGCCCAGGTCCCGGCCCCCACCACGCCGTCTGCCGTCAGGCCGAACAGCCTCTGGAACGCCCGCACTGCACTGGCGGTGCCACTGCCAAAGCTGCCGTCCACCGTCACGTTGGAAAGGCCGGTATAATTTTCTGCAGCCAGTCTGAGCCAGAACTGCACCAGCCGCACCGCGTTTCCGCGGCTGCCGGTGCGCAGAGCGGTGCCAGGGTAAGCGGTGCCGCCGGCATCGCTCTGGGCGTTCACCCACTCGGCGTACAGTTCCTGCCAGGTTGTCTGGCCCACCACGCCGTCCTGTGTCAAACCCTCCGATTTCTGGAATTCCTTGACCGCGCGTTCCGTGGCCGCGCCAAAGCTGCCATCCACACGGACGGACGGCAGATCGGAATCAAACTGCGCCAGGCTGGACAGCCAGAACTGCACCTGCTCCACGCTTCGCCCGGTACTGCCGCGGCGCAGCACGGTTCCCGGCCACGCCCCGGCGCTCTGGGCACCGGTAAAGGTTTCACCCTCGCTGGTCAGCTCGGCAAGGTCCTTGACGCTGACATAGATATAGCTGATCTTATACCAGGTCGCCTTGCCCACCACGCCGTCCACAGTCAGGGAAAACTGCTTCTGGAACTTTTTCACGCTGTTCTCGGTGGCTTCGTCAAACGTTCCGGTAATGGCCGGTTTGCCGAAGGACGGGTAGTCCTTGGCAATGCGGGAGAGCTGTTTTTGCAGCACGTTGACCGCGGTGCCGGTGTTGCCGCGGCGCAAGGGGCTGCCGGGGTAGCTTTGCGGAATGGACGCAATGTTGTTGGTGGTGACCAGCTGCACCCGGCTGCCATAGTAATACCGCAGAATTTCCAGGGCGCTTTTGCCCTCCTTGGCGCGGTCCACAGTGCCCCATTGCTTCATACCGGGGCAGGTCACGCTTTTGCCATCGCAATACTCGGTATAATAGGGTTCGGTGTCCCCGTGCGGCGCACATAGGTGTTGAACAGCTCGGCAGTCAGGCGCTCCATCACGGCAAACACCGTGCGCCCCCGCACATATGCCTGGTCCACCCCCGGCGAGTTGGTAATGTTAAAGCTGTAGCCCCGGCTGGGGTACCATTCGGTCCAGATGCGGTTCAGCGCCAGGCTGATCTGCGCCAGAATGTTGGCCCGCAGCGCCTGCTCCGGCCAGGTGGGGTATACCTCGCTGGATGCGACATTGGCAATGTAATCCTGGAAGCTGACCGTCACGTTTGCTGCACTGACCGCCGGGCGGGCCAGGTGGACGGTAATTTTCTTCGGCACCACCACCTCACTCAGCACGCGGGCATCGGCACACTGGCCGATGGGGGCCGGGCCGCTGCCGCCGTCCCCGGCAAACAGCGGGTGTTCTGGGATCGTTTCCGGCTCCACTTCGGGCAGGGTGCGAGCAGCGGGCAAAAATTGCAGCCGCGCCACCGTCTGATGCCCGGCAAACACCTGCACCCCCTCCAGTTCGATCGTCTGGAAGCCAGTCATCTCCGCCCTCAGCTGGTACACCGCATAGGGGCGCACCGTGGTGTTGGCTTCATCCAGGCTGTAGGCTTCGTCCGGGGCAGTCAGCACCAGTTCCGGGGCGGAACCGACATCGTTGGTGGTCAGGCGTGCAATCTGTGTTCCCGCTTCGTTCAGCACCAGCACCGTCACGCCGGGCAGCGGCGCAGCGTTTTCGGCCAGTGCTGTATACACTTGCAAGGTTCCACTTGGCATAAAAACACCTCCTGCACTACCCTATGCCGCAATGCGGCGGGGCGTGCAGGAGGTGTTTTGTTAGGGCAACACCGCATAATTCTAAGTGCCGATACGGCGAGCGAGGTGCGGCAGATGCCAAGCCAAAAGCGCAGATAATACTGGATGCTGCAAAGGTGAGCGCCGCCAGTGGCGGAAACAGCGAACCGAAGCAGGGGCAGCAGTCGCAGAGTGCGAGGGGCTTTTGCCCCCGAAGCACGATGCGGGTACCGCAACCCGACATTATCGAGCATTTTGGCAACGCAGATGCCGTGCCGCAGCCGCCGGAGCGGTGCTTAAGCCGTCAGGCGGGAATTTTGCGGTGTTGCCTTAGAGTTTTACTATTTGGGGTTACTGCGGTTCTTTGGCAAAGAACTCTTTCACCAGCTTGGCCACCGTTCCGGAAAGCAGCAGCAGCGCGATCAGGTTGGGGATGGACATCAAGCCGTTGAAGGTATCCGCAATGCTCCACAGCAGGCCCAGGTCCACGGTAGCGCCCAGGATGGCAACAAAGGAGTAAACGACCAGGAAAGGCCGCACCACTTTGTCGGTATGGAAGAGATACTCAATGCAGCGGGAGCCGTACAACCCCAGCCGATGATGGTAGAAAATGCAAAGCAGCACAGCGCCACCGCCGTGAACAGCGATGCCCAGCCGCCATAGGTGAGGGTGAAGCCGGAGATGGTCAGCTCCGCACCGGCGGCCTGGCCGTAATTGACCGACGTGCCGCTGCACAGGATGACCAGCGCCGTCAGGGTACAGATCACAATGGTATCGGCAAATACTTCAAAAATGCCGAACACGCCCTGCTTGACCGGCTTTTTGGTGTCAGCGCAGGCATGGGCAATGGAGCCGGTGCCAAGGCCCGCTTCGTTGGAAAATATTCCGCGGGAAACACCTTTCTGCATGCTCAGGAACAAGCTGCCCACTGCGCCGCCGGTAAAGGCTGCCGGGTTGAACGCCCCCGCCACAATGGAGGTGAACACCTCCGGAAGACGCGGCAGGTTGAGCAGCACCACACCCAGAGCCAGCACCACATAGGTCAGCGCCATAAAGGGCACCAGCTTTTCGCTAACACTGCCAATGCGCTTCACGCCGCCCAGCAGCACCAGCGCCACCAGCATGGCCACTACAATGCCGATGACCAGGTTGACGGTTGCCATAGCTTTATCGCTCACAACGGCATACTGGTTCAGGGCGGCATCAATGGCGGTGATAATGGTGTTGACCTGCGTGGCGTTGCCGGTGCCGAACACCGTCAGCACGCCGAACAGAGCATAAATGGCGGCCAGCCAGCGCCAGTGTTTGGCAAGGCCATTTTTGATGTAATACATCGGGCCGCCCACCAGCTCGCCATTGGCATTGCGCTCCCGGAAGTGTACCGCCAGCGTGACCTCCGAAAATTTGGTGCACATGCCCAGCAGGGCGGAGATCCACATCCAGAAGACGGCGCCGGGGCCGCCGATGGCGATAGCGCCCGCCACACCGGCAATATTACCGGTACCGACCGTTGCCGCCAATGCGGTGCAGACCGCCTGGAAGGGGGTCATTGCACCATCGGAAGCATCCCGCTTGCGGAACATGCGGCCAATCGTGGTTTTGATGGCATAGGGGAATTTGCGGATCTGGATAAAGCCGGTGCGCACACTGAGCAGCAGCCCCACGCCGATGATGCACGCCATGGCGGGAACGCCCCAGATAAAATTGTTGACTGCCTGGTTGACAGCCGCGATCGTTTGCAGCATATGTTGTACCCTTACTTTCCCTTACAAATCTCGTAATCTTTACATTATACCGAAAAAGCTGTTCCCTGTCCAGTTTTTGCCGCCCGGTTTACGAGGTCTGCACGCAAAAATGTTGCTCCTTGAGTTATGCGATTTGTTTTGCGTTTGCATTGTATAACAAATGGTATAATTTAAGGTATAAATACAGCCCGTATTCCGGCTGTTTGGGGCGGAATACGGGCTGTATCATTGAAGCAAGACTTTTTCTGTTTGATCTAACTCAGCTTGGAGGAAACAAGCTTGATGAAAAGGCTTTGGGGGAAATTGAAGGATTACTCCTTGACTGCCTGGAATGCCTGCTCCAGATCGGCGATCAGGTCGTCGGCATTCTCGGTACCGATGGACAGGCGGATGGTGTTCTGGTAGATGCCCTGGTCCAGCAGTTCCTGCTCGCTGAGCTGGCTGTGGGTGGTGGTGGCCGGGTGGATGACCAGGCTCTTAACGTCAGCAACGTTAGCCAGCAGGCTGAAGATCTTCAGGTGGTCGATGAACGCATGAGCTTCCTTCACACCGCCCTTGATCTGGAAAGTGAAGATGGAAGCACCGCCGTTGGGGAAGTACTTCTGGTACAGCGCATGATCCGGGTGATCCGGCAGGCTGGGATGGTTGACCTTTTCCACCTGCGGGTGGTTGGCAAGGTATTCCACGATCTTTTTGGTGTTCTCGGCATGGCGCTCCACGCGCAGGCTCAGAGTCTCAACACCCTGCAGCAACAGGAATGCGTTGAACGGGCTGATGGTAGCGCCGGTATCACGCAGCAGGATGGCACGCACATAGGTTACGAAAGCAGCCGGGCCGGCAGCGTCCACAAAGCTGATGCCGTGGTAGCTGGGGTTGGGTGCTGCAATGGCGGGATAGTTGCCGGAAGCAGCCCAGTCGAACTTGCCGCCGTCCACGATGATGCCGCCCAGAGAGGTACCATGGCCGCCGATGAACTTGGTGGCGGAGTGAACAACGATGTCTGCGCCGTGCTCCAACGGGCGGATCAGGTACGGGGTGCCGAAGGTGTTATCCACAACAACCGGCAGGCCGTGCTTGTGGGCGATCTCTGCGATAGCGTCCAGATCGGGGATATCAGAGTTGGGGTTGCCCAGGGTCTCCAGGTAGAGCAGGCGGGTGTTGTCCTGAATTGCACCCTCGACCTCGGCCAGATTGTGGGCATCCACAAAGGTAGCGGTGATGCCAAAGTTGGGCAGGGTATGCTCCAGCAGGTTGTAGCTGCCGCCGTAAATGGTCTTCTGGGCAACCACATGGCCGCCGTTCTGGGCCAGGGCCTGGATGGTGTAGCTGATAGCGGCAGCACCGGAAGCCACAGCCAGGGCAGCCACGCCGCCCTCAAGGGCTGCGATGCGCTTCTCGAACACATCCTCGGTGGTGTTGGTCAGACGGCCGTAAATGTTGCCGGCATCAGTCAGGCCAAAGCGGGCAGCTGCGTGGGCAGAGTTGTTAAATACGTAAGAAGTGGTCTGATAGATGGGAACGGCGCGGGCGCCGGTAGCCGGATCGGCCTCTTCCTGGCCAACATGGAGCTGAAGCGTTTCAAAATGCAGTTTGTTCTCAGACATTGTAATTACCTCCAAAATTTTGCGGTCAAATTCTCATATCTCAAATTGTTCGGAATGATTCGATAGAAAAAAACGCCCGGTATCCCCGCATTTTCTGCATGCGTCTGGTTACCGGGCGTACTTACCTGTTTTATAAGCCTGGGCGGTCACATTTGGCCCCAAAGCGGTGCCGATACGCCCCCAGCCTGTTGTACAGCCCGGAAGTGTGACATTCGGCCACAGCGGAAGTTTGCGCGCAGCAAAGTGTTAAAAATAGCGTTCATTGTTGTGTGCTCCCTTCCGTTCAAAATCTCAACCAGCGCATTTCCTTTAACATACTAGGCTGGTTGGTATGTGTGTATTATAGCAGTCCTGCCCCTACTGTCAACCCTTTCCAACAAAAAAGTGCAAAAAAATCCCGCCGCCGGACTTCCGGCAGGCGGGGCAGAGCATATTGGCGTGTTACCGCATTTTATTTTACATAACCCATCAGACTGGGCAGAGCCAGGCTGATCTGCGGCACATAGGTGACCAGCATCAGCACAGCAAAAATCGCGGCAAAATAGGTGATCAGCTGTTTGAACACCGTTTCGATCTTGACGCCGCCGACCTTAACGCCGACAAACAGCGTGGTGCCGACCGGCGGGGTGATGGTGCCGATGCACAGGTTGAAAATCAGCATGATGCCAAAATGGATGGTGTTCATGCCCAAAGCCTGGCAGACCGGCAAAAGATGGGGGTAAAGATCAGGCAGGCAGGGGTCATATCCATAAAGGTGCCAACCACCAGCAGGATGATGTTAATGAGGAACAGGATCACATACCTGTTGCTGCTGATGGAAAGCAGGGCGCTGGACACCAGGGACGGGATGTTGGTGAACGCCATGACCCAAGACATGATGCTGGACACGCCGATCAGGAAGATGATGATGCCGGTCATCTCGGCACTTTCGCGCAGGATCTTGGGGATTTCTTTCAGTTTGATGGATTTATAGCCAAACAGGGAGAGCAGCAGGCTGTATACAACGGACACAACGGAACCTTCGGTTGCGGTGAACACACCGCCGATGATGCCGCCGATGACAATGATAATGAGCAGCAGCGCCGGGATAGCCTGCAAGATGGTGTGAATGGCCTCCTTAAAGGTAAAGGAAGTCTTGCTGCGGTAGCCGTGCTTTTTGGCAAAGAAGTAGATTACGATCATGCAGGCCAGACCCCACAGGATACCGGGCAGGTAGCCGGCCATGAACAATGCGGCAACTGAAGTGCCGCCGGACACCAGCGAGAAGGTGATCATAACGTTGCTGGGAGGGATCAGCAGGCCGGTGGGGGCGGTGGCAATGTTGGCGGCAGCGGAGAAGTTGGGGTCATAGCCTTCTTCTTTTTCGATGGGGCCGATGATGGAAACCCATGGCGGAAGCAGCAGCCGTGCCAGAGCCGGAAATTGCGCCAAACAGCATGTTGGCAATCACGTTGGTCTGTGCCAGAGCGCCAGGGGCGCGGCCGGTGATGAGCTTGGCCAGGTTGATCAGGCGGACCGCAATGCCGCCTTTATTCATAATATTGCCGGCCAGGATAAAGAACGGGATTGCCAGCAGGCTGAACATGGAAATACCGGAGAAAATGCGCTGCGCGCCGGTAACAACGGCGACTTCAAGGTCCATAATGGGCAGGATGGCAACCACGGACGAAATGCCGAGCGCCACCGCGATGGGCACGCCTGCGATCAGCATAATGACCAGCAGGATCAGGATGATCAGCCCGGAAACAAGAGCAATGTTCATTGTGTTTTCCTCCTCATTCTGCGCTGGTGGAGCTGTGTTCTTCCACGCTGTCGGTGGCAAGGTCAATGATGTTCAGTACCGAATACACCACGATCAAAGCACCGGACAACGGCAGAACGGTGGTACACCGTGCCCATGGGGATGCCCAGAGAGGCTGTGACCTGGGTCATGGTCAGCTTCATGATGCTGACACCACCGTACAGCATAACAACGGCAGCCAGCAGCAAGACCAGGCATTCGCTGATGATCTCCAGCACCTTGCGCGGGGTGCCGGTGATCTTATCGGCCAAAAAGCCCATCCGCATATGGTCGCGCTTGCCAAACACCAGCGCGCTGGAAAGCAGGGCCATCCAGGTAAAGCTGTAGGTCAGCAGTTCTTCCGAAACGGTGGAGGGGCGGCCAAAGAAATAGCGTGTCACGATCTGGTAGGTGCCAACCACGACCATGGCGGCAAACAGCAGGGCGCAGACCCAGCTCAGGACGGTATCCAGCCCATGGCGGAACTTATGTAAAGATTTCATTGTGCGCTGCCCTCCTCATATTCTGCATTGATGGCCTGGATATGGTCATACAGGTCCTGGATATCCGGGTTGGCATCCAGCATTTCCTGCTGCACATTGCTGACCTTATTGCTGAACTCGCTGATATCCACATCAATAAAGGTCACACCCATAGCATTCTCGGCGATCTGCTTGGCTTCCTCCCCCTGGTCATCCCAGCAGGAAAGCTCTTCCTCGGTGGAAAGGCGGGCGGCCTCCTTGAAAACAGCCAGCTCTTCATCGGACAGGCTGTTCAGGAATTTCAGGTTGCCAACCAGCATATCCGGCACCATCTGGTGCTTGGTGTAGGAGAAATACTTGGCAACTTCGCCGTGCTTGTTGTTGGTCAGGGCCAGCTCGTTGTTCTCCGCACCGTCAATAACATGCTGCTGGATGGCTGTGTACACATCACCGAAGCTCAGCGGAGTGGCGGCAGCGCCAAAGGCCTGCACCATCTTAACGCTGGCGGGGCTCTGCTGCACACGGATCTTCAGACCTTTCAGGTCATCGGGGGTATAAATGGGGGTAGTTGCATAGAAATTGCGGGTACCGGCATTATACCAGGTCATCACGCGGAAACCGGCTTCATCGGTGGAATCATACACGTTTTCCATGTAATCGGTATCATTCATGACGGCATGGTAAGCTTCTTCTGAGGTGAACAGGTAGGGCATGCTGAAAATCTCGTACACATCGGCAAAGGTTTCCAGGTTGGCGGTACCGGCCACGACAAAGTCAATCGCGCCGGTCTGGGTCAGCTCGATGGCTTTCTGGGCAGAGCCAAGCAGCTCATTGGGGAAGATCTGAACCTCGTATTTATTGCCCAGGTTGGCTTCCACATATTCTTTGAACTTGAGCAGGCCAAGGTGTTCGGGGTGGGTTTCGGACTGTGCATGAGAAATGCGAATGATGCGCTTGCCGCCCGTCAGTGAGCCGGAACAGCCGGTTGCCGCTGCCAGCATAACGCCGCAGATGCCCACGCACAGCATTTGCTTGAGGTATTTCATGGGGGTTCCTCCTTCTTTATATTCCGCTGGGCCGGCCCGCAGCGCACAGCACGCCGCAGTGTTTGCTCATAACCCATTGATTTCAATTAGCATTATATGTTCTATTCTTAGTTTTGTAAATATCACATTATTGTAAAATGTAACGTAAACATATGTTTTATTTTTGTGTATTCTGATTTTGCAAGTTTTTTTCGCACATATTTTGCGCATGTAATTTTATTATCAAGCGATTTTTGCTTTTCTTCACTCTATCTTTATCCGACTGTACTTTCCGAGCACAAAAAGCGTTCCCGGCTGTACAGCGGGAACGCTTTTGGTTTGTTTTTTGCTTTATCTTTTTCTTTATGGCAATACCGCATAATTCCAAGTGCCGAGACGGTGAGCGAGGTGTGGCAGATGCTAAGCCAAAAGCGCAGATAATACTGGATGCTGCAAAGGTGAGCGCCGCCAGTGGCGGAAACAGCGAACCGAAGCAGGGGCAGCGGTCGCAGAGTGCGAGGGGCTTTTGCCCCGAAGCACGATGCGGGTACCGCAACCCGACATTATCGAGCATTTCGGCAACGCAGATGCCGTGCCGCAGCTGCCGGAGCGGTGCTTAAGCCGCAAGGCGGGAATTGTGCGGTATTGCCTTATATATAAGGGCCATATAGGAGTCCGGCGCAGCGGAGCGCTGCCGCTGCGCCCCGGCCCTATCGTTTGGCGGCATAAAATAACAGATGCCCCGCCTGCCAAACGGCGGAGCATCTGCTCAGATCACATATTCGTTGCCCGCATCGGGGTACTGCATCAGGTCGGCCAGTGTCACGCTGTCCAGGTATTCGCTGATCATACCGTCCAGCTTGTACCACAGCGGATAGGTGCGGCATTCCGCCATGCGCGGGCAGGCAGGGGCACCTTCTTCCAGGCAGGCAACAGTTGCCAGGCTGCCCTCCGTCAGGCGCAGAATGCTGCCCACGGTGTACGTTTCCGGCGCGCGGGTCAGCTTGTAGCCACCGCCCTTGCCGCGCAGACCTTCCAGAAAGCGCTGCTGGACCAGCACCTTTAAAATGCTTTCCAGATATTTTTCGCTGATCTCCTGGCGCGCTGCAATTTCTTTCAGCGGCACATAGCCTTCGCTCTGGTGCTCGGCCAGGTCAATCATAACGCGCAGGGCATAGCGCCCTTTTGTTGATACCATCATAAGTGGATCATCCTCCGTATTTTCTAATACCTAGTATATAACAAGGTTAATGGGAAAACAAGCCTTTGAAAAAATAAAAAAATCAAAATACCCTATTGACAAACGGGTTAATGGGGTTTATAATCCCTATAAACCCAGACGAAAGGTTGGTAATTAAACATGAGGCGATGTCGAGTCCTGGAGCTGTAACACGAAATCATCCATTCAATTCCAACATTTTATAAAATAAAACATTTTTTGATTTACATATAGAGAGAGGGTTCACTATTATGAGTAAGATTTATACCTCCGCAGACCAGCTGATCGGCCATACCCCGCTGCTGGAGCTCACCCACATTGAAGCCGCCGAAGGCCTGGAAGCCAAGCTGCTGGCTAAGCTGGAATACTTCAATCCCGCCGGTTCCGTCAAGGACCGCATTGCAAAAGGCAATGCTGGACGATGCCGAAGCTGCCGGCAAGCTGAACAAGGATACCACCATCATTGAGCCGACCTCCGGCAACACCGGCATCGGCCTGGCCAGCGTGGCAGCTGCCCGCGGCTATAAGATCATCATTGTCATGCCCGAAACCATGAGCGTGGAGCGCCGCCAGCTGATGAAGGCTTACGGCGCCGAGCTGGTACTGACTGAGGGCGCGAAGGGTATGAAGGGCGCTATCGCCAAGGCTGACGAGCTGGCCAAGGAGATCCCCAATAGCTTTGTTGCCGGCCAGTTTGTGAACCCCGCCAACCCGAAGGCCCATTACCAGACCACCGGTCCCGAAATCTGGGAAGACACCGACGGCCAGGTTGACGTTTTTGTTGCCGGTGTTGGCACCGGCGGCACCGTGACCGGCGTTGGCACCTACCTGAAAGAGCAGAACCCCAACGTAAAGGTTGTTGCTGTTGAGCCTGCTTCCAGCCCGGTTCTGAGCCAGGGCAAGTCTGGTGCCCACAAGATCCAGGGCATTGGCGCTGGCTTTGTGCCCGATGTTCTGAACACAAAGATCTATGACGAAGTCATCCCCGTTGAGAACGACGACGCTTTTGCCACCGGCAAAAAGGTTGGTCATTCTGAGGGCGTACTGGTTGGCATTTCTTCCGGCGCTGCTGTGTGGGCTGGCATCCAGTTGGCAAAGCGTCCCGAAAACAAGGGCAAGACCATTGTTGTTCTGCTGCCCGATACCGGCGACCGTTACCTGAGCACTCCGCTGTTCGCCGACTAATTAGCCATTACACGATTCTCATATCTCCTTACCAAAACAGCTGCTCCCCGCCTTGCGTGGGGAGCAGTTTGTGGTATAATAACAACTAAGGCAATACCGCATAATTCTAAGTGCCGATACGGCGAGCGAGGTGCGGCAGATGCTAAGCCAAAAGCGCAGATAATACTGGATGTCTTATCGAGCATTTTGGCAACGCAGATGCCGTGCCGCAGCCGCCGGAGCGGTGCTTAAGCCGTAAGGCGGGAATTGTGCGGTGTTGCCCTAGATGGAGTGTATTTCTATGATCCCGACCCCTGAACAGGCTTATGCGCTGGTGTGCGATTATAACGAAGGTGAGTTTCACCGCAAGCACGCCCGCATTGTGGGCGATGTGATGCGCTGGTATGCCAACGAGCTGGGCTATGGTGCCGAAGCGGATTTCTGGCAGACCGTGGGCATCCTGCATGATCTGGACTTTGAGCAGTGGCCGGAACAGCACTGCACCAAAGAGCAGGAGCTGATGCGGGAAAAAAGGCATTGATGAGCGCATCATCCACGCAACGGCCAGCCACGGCTGGAACCTGACGGTGGATATTAAGCCGGAGCACGAAATGGAAAAGGTGCTGTATGCCGCCGACGAGCTGACTGGTCTGATCGGTGCCTGCGCCATCATGCTGCCCAGCAAGAGCGTGCAGGATCTGGAAGTAAAAAGCCTGAAAAAGAAGTTCAAGAACAAAAAGTTTGCCGCCGGGTGCTCCCGTGATGTGATCACCTCCGGTGCAGAACTGTTGGACTGGGACCTCGACACCCTGTTTGAAAAGGACGCTGGCTGCCATGAAGGCCAGCGGAAATGTGGACTGAATGGCAGAAAAAGTTCTTGTCGCCATGAGCGGCGGCGTTGATTCCAGTGTTGCGGCGTATTTATTGCAGCAGCAGGGCTATGCGTGCATCGGCGTTACCATGCGCCTGTATGAAAACGAAACAGCAGGCATCCCCCGCGGGCACACCTGCTGCTCACTGGACGATGTGGAGGATGCCCGTGCCGTTGCCTATGACCTGGGCATGCCCTACTATGTGCTGAATTTTACGGAAGAGTTTGACGAAAAAGTCATCCGCAAATTTGTGCAGGTCTACCAGAACGGCGGCACCCCCAACCCCTGCATTGATTGCAACCGCTACCTGAAATTCGACCACCTGCTGAACCGTGCGCGGGAGCTGGGGTGTGATTATATCGCCACCGGCCACTATGTGCAGCGCTGGCAGGATGAAAACGGCCGCTGGGGGCTGCGCAAGAACGATGACCCCGGCAAGGACCAGAGCTATGTACTTTACTCTTTAACGCAGGACCAGCTGGCCCACACGCTGTTCCCCCTGGGCGGCATGCACAAGGACGCCGTGCGCGCCATTGCCGAGGAACAGGGACTTTGCAATGCCCGCAAGCATGACCGCCAGGACATCTGCTTTGTGCCGGACGGCGATTACGCCGCCTTTTTGGAGCGCTATACCGGCCAGCCCATGCAGCCCGGCAATTTTGTAGACGAGCAGGGCCATGTGATCGGCCGGCACAAGGGGGCCGCGCGGTACACCATCGGCCAGCGCAAGGGGCTGGGCATCAGCGCCGAAACGCGGCTGTTTGTTTCCGGCAAGAACATGGCGGAAAACACCGTGACGGTGGGGCTGGAAAGTGCGCTGTTCCGCTCATCCTTACTGGCGGACGAGTGGAACTGGATCGCCGCACCGCCCGCCGTGGGCCAGCCGCTGCCCTGCACGGCCCGCACCCGCTACCACCAGCCGGAACGCCCGGCCACCGCTACCCTGCTGCCGGATGGCCGCGTGCGGGTGGATTTTGCCGCCCCCCAGCGCGCCATTGCCCCCGGCCAGGCCGTTGTGCTGTACAACGGCGAAAGCGTAATCGGCGGCGGAACGATTTTGAATGTGGAATAATCTCGGATAGGCACACCCCTGGGAATCTGTCATGATTCCCAGGGGTGTATTTTTTATTTTATGGCAACACCGCACAATTCCCGCCTTGCGGCTTAAGCACCGCTCCGACGGCTGCGGCACGGCATCTGCCGCACCTCGCTCGCCCTATCGGCACTTAGAATTATGCGGCATTGCCTTATCTTCAAGTAGGAATACCGGTTCTTGGATTTTCTACTTATTTTGTATCTTTACGATTTTTTCAACGCCAGAACGCATAGGCCGCATATCCGTTGCCAAGCGGCTCGATGCTGAAGTGATACCAGGTACACAGCCCTACAATGGCCAGAGCTGCCACGATCACCAGTACCACTGCCAATGTAAGTTTCTTTGAAAAAATTTTCTTGATGTTATCCAAAAGTTCTTTCATACTGTCCCCTTCCTGTTTTACTGTAAAATTGCCGGATTTTCGCCAGATTTTTATTTTGGCTCTTTCCTCCTTTCTTTTCTGTCATCATAGCAGGCCGCATGTACTTTGTCAACAATATTATTCTATAAATAGTATTTACGTCATATAATATCTGGGGTATACTGGAAGTATCCTGAATTGTCAGAAAGGGTTTGCTTGTGGGTGTTACAGAGAATTTGAAGCGCGGTGTAACCGAGCTTGTGCTGCTGGGGTTATTGACCCAGCAGGATATGTATGGATACGAAATGGCGCAGGCTCTGCGCGATCGGAGCAGCGGGAAGTTTGTTCTGCTGGAAACTTCTATGTATCCCACCCTTTACCGCCTGCAGGACCACCACTATATCTCCTCGTATGAAGAGCTGGTCGGCAGGCGGCGGAAACGCACTTATTACCATATTGAGCCCGCCGGAACGGTCTACTATCAAAAAATTCTGGCAGAATACCTGACCGCACAGGAGGGTATCCAGGCCATCTTAAAAAGCTGCACGGAGAAAGGAAGCCCCGAATGAAGATTCCTGCACAACAAAACGGAAATCCGCTGGCAGCCTGTTATTGCAGTCAGCTGGATAAAGCGTTATCTGAGGTCAACTATGCCAAACCGTTAAAGCGCCAGTTTTTAAGCCAGATGCAGGATTCGCTGTGCAACTATCTGGAAGCCCATCCGGATGCCCGCCTGGAAGATCTGTACGCCGCTTTTGGCACCCCGCAGGAAGCCGCAGACTCTGCCCTGCTCAACATGGATTCCGACCAAATCAAAAAACAGCTGAAAACAAGCCAGCTGTTCCATTTTCTGTTTGCGGTCGTTATCGCCATCCTTGTCATGGTCGTGGTTTACCGGTTGGGCGCACTCGCCATCAACCGCTATGTCAGCCAGCCGTATATTATTGAAAGCCCCGCCACCGTGATTACCGGCCCTTTGCCGACGGACACACCTTAATTTCAAAAACTCTTATCATAACAAAAAACCGCGGGTGCTCTGTTTTTGGCAGGGCGCCCGCGGCAGTTTATTTTGTTATTTTACTTTTTCAGGAATTTCAGCAGCGGAACGGTGACAAGGGTTGCCACAATGCCGCAGCCAACGGCTTCGACCAACGCCTGCACGCCGACAAAGGCGCAGACGAACAGGAACGGGTTGGTGGTGCCGAAGGTTGCGCAGAGAGACTGCACATACTCGGTATTAAAAAAGAACACGCACAGCGAAAGCATGAACCAGAAGGTGTTCAGCAGCGGCGTTGCCACAGCGCCCACGGCGCAGCACAGCTTGGTGTTTTTGGGCAGCAGCTTTTTGATGCCAATGTACACCCAACCGGCGCAAAGCCCCACCAGAACGCGGGCCACAAAGCAGGTAATAAAGGTGCCCACCGGGCTGGCCTGCAGCATGGCGGCGCTCATCACACTGGGGGTGCGCAGGGCCGAAACAAAGCTGGTTGTGCCAAAAACACCGCCAAGGATGGCACCCGCAACAGGGCCAAGCGTCATGGCGCCGATGGCAACCGGGATGGTAAGCAGCGACATGGACAGCGGCCCGACCTGCAGATAGCCCAGCGGCGTATAGTTCATGACAAGCAGAACGGCGACCAGCAAGGCAAGCTGGGTCAGCCAACGGGTGTTGGTACGGTTTTTCATATTCAATTTCCTCCTGCTGCCGTCTTTTCTTCAAAGTACAGCGCATACTCGGGGGCAGGGCTTTCCTGCCCGCCTGTGCAAGTATACGCTGTTTAGGCGGCAAATGCAAGCATTTTGGGCAAAATGGAAATCAAATTGCGGGTGACTGCCTGCGACATTCTGCATAAATATGCCAAGTTGAAAGAATATTTATGCAAAAGTTTGCTTGCATTCTGCCGCGCATTGTGCCATAATAGACTGTATTCCATTACTATGCTGCCGGGCTTTGCCCGGCTGAGGATACCGATTGACAGGAGGAAGACCCCATGAACCTGAAAGGCAGAGATTTTTTGACCCTTCTGGATTACACCCCGGAAGAAATTGCATATCTGGTGGACCTTGCCGCCGAGCTGAAAGCCAAAAAAGAAGGCAGGCGTTCTGCACGATGTACTGCGCGGCAAAAACGTTGCGCTGATCTTTGAAAAAACTTCTACCCGCACCCGCTGCTCCTTTGAGGTTGCCGCCCACGACCTGGGCATGGGCTCCACCTATCTGGACCCAACGGGCAGCCAGATCGGCAAAAAGGAATCCATTGCCGACACCGCCCAGGTGCTGTGCGGCATGTTTGACGGCATTGAGTACCGCGGCTATGGCCAGGAGATTGTGAACGAGCTGGCCAAGTATTCCACCGTACCGGTATGGAATGGCCTGACCAATGAGTTCCACCCCACCCAGATTCTGGCTGACTTTTTGACGATCAAAGAGCACTTTGGCAAGCTGGCCGGGCTGAAATTCGCTTACATGGGCGATGCCCGCTACAACATGGGCAACTCCCTGATGATTGGCTGCGCCAAGATGGGCCTGCACTTTGTTGCCTGCGCCCCCAAGGCATACTGGCCTGCCCCGGAGCTGGTGGAAAAGTGCAAGGCCATTGCCGCCGAAACCGGCGCTACCATCACCCTGAGCGATGACACCGATGCCGTAAAGGACGCCGATGTGGTATACACCGATGTGTGGGTAAGCATGGGCGAACCGGTTGAAGTGTGGGCCGAGCGCATTGAAGCGCTTGCCCCCTATCAGGTAAACACTGAACTGATGGCAAAGGCAAAGTCAACCGCCGTGTTCATGCACTGCCTGCCCGCCTACCACGACCACAAGACCGCCGTTGGCAAGGAGATGGGCGAAAAGTTTGGCCGCGATGCCATGGAAGTGACCGATGAAGTGTTCACCGGCCCGCAGTCCATCGTGTTCCAGGAAGCCGAAAACCGGATGCACACCATCAAGGCCGTTATGGCGGCAACGTTGGGCGCGGAGTTTTGAGCGGGTTAAACCAAGCACAAGCATAAGGGCAATACCGCATAATTCTAAGTGCCGATACGGCGAGCGAGGTGCGGCAGATGCCAAGCCAAAAGCGCAGATAATACTGGATGCTGCAAAGGTGAGCGCCGCCAGTGGCGGAAACAGCGAACCGAAGCAGGGGCAGCGGTCGCAGAGTGCGAGGGGCTTTTGCCCCCCGAAGCACGATGCGGGTACCGCAACCCAACATTATCGAGCATTTTGGCAACGCAGATGCCGTGCCGCAGCCGCCGGAGCGGTGCTTAAGCCGTAAGGCGGGAATTGTGCGGTGTTGCCTAAGATAAAATCGAGAAATCCCCTGCACGGGCGGGCCATTGTTACAGCCTGGCGTGCGGGGGATTTTTTGTATTTTGTAGGGGGTGCCCATGTGGAAGCTTGTGATGGATAATGATGCAAAATATACGGCAAGGCCCGGTATGCGGATTGTCACAAATTTTGTAATGCGCAGCAGGGCAAGGTTGCGGCGTGGTGAGGGGCACCCCGCCCTACAGCGCATTTTAACGCTTGCCACGCATTATAAAATACTCTGTAGGGAACGGTCTTGACCGTTCCGGGGCGTTGGGGGCACCGCCCTGCTTACCGCTCAAAGGTGGTGCACAACGTGGTGGACCAGGTTTCGCCGGGGTGCAGGGCGGCGGCGCAGGGGCGGTCCTCCCAGGTTAGGGGGCCGTTTTCCTCGCCGGGCAGGCTGTGCCACGGCTCAATGCAGACAAAGCGGTAGGGCTTTTCCGGCTTGGACCAGATCAGCACATAGGGATAGCCCTCAATGTTGCAGCGCACGGCGCGGCCGGTATCCTTTTCCACAATGGCAAGGGTCTTGCTGCGCAGGTTCAGCATGCAGTGGCTGTCGTTGTCAAACAGGTCATCCGTCAAGGGCACGGTGCGGGTATTGCGGGCCAGATAGTGATAATCGGTACCGTTCAGCAGGCCGTTGGGCAGACAGCTCACGCACAGGGGGCTTTCCAGCTCGTCAAAACGGAACTCATAATCCGCAGGGGTGTGGGCATCATCAAACGGGATGGCAAATGCCGGGTGGTAACCAATGCCGAACCTGAGCTCCGGCTCGCTGGGGTTATACACCGCCAGGGTGTGGCGCACCGTTTTTTCCACCAGCTCAAAGGTGGAGCGCAGTTCAAACTCATAGGGCCACTTGGTGCGGGTCTCCTCGTTTGCCTGCAAAACCAGGGTCAGGCTTGTCTCGGTCTTGCCCACCAGGGTGTGCTCCACATCGCGGGCAAAGCCGTGCTGGCCGCCGGCATACTCTTTGCCCTTGGCGATCATTTTGCCGCCGGTCAGCTTGCCGGTATAGGGGAACAGGATCGGCGCATGGCGGCCCCAGACGGCAGGGTCCCCGCACCAGAGCATTTCGGCCCCGGTAGCCTTGTTGACAACGCTCACAGCCTCGGCACCATGGGTATCCACCGTCAGGCGCAGGTATTCGTTTTCAATGGTATACTGCATAATATTCCATCCTATTCTTTGGCAATACCGCATAATTCTAAGTGCCGATACGGCGAGCGAGGTGCGGCAGATGCCAAGCCAAAAGCGCAGATAATACTGGATGCTGCAAAGGTGAGCGCCGCCAGTGGCGGAAACAGCGAACCGAAGCAGGGGCAGCGGTCGCAGAGTGCGAGGGGCTTTTGCCCCCGAAGCACGATGCGGGTACCGCAACCCGACATTATCGAGCATTTTGGCAACGCAGATGCCGGAGCGGTGCTTAAGCCGCAAGGCGGGAATTGTGCGGTGTTGCCCTTTGTAAATTTTTACCGCAAGAAGGTCTTATCTGTATTATACAGCGCCCGCCACAAAAAGGAAAGAAGATTCTTGGCCGGCTTTTCTGCACCGTGGTTTTATGGTATGATGGTAGCAGAAATTTCGCCCCGCAAAGGAGGTGCGCACCATGCTGCCCAAAGCCAAAACCGTTTATTTCCATGTAGATGTCAACTCCGCCTTTTTGTCTTGGACGGCCATCCAGCACCTGGCCAACGGCGAAACGCTGGACCTGCGCACCGTGCCCGCCGTGGTGGGCGGAGATGAGGAAAAGCGCCACGGCGTGGTGCTGGCCAAGAGCATTCCCGCCAAACGGTACGGCATCCAAACCGGGGAATCGCTGTTTATGGCGCGCAGCAAATACCCCAATTTGATCGTTGCCGCGCCGGATTTTGACTGGTATGTAAAAAACAGCAAAGCTATGATCCGCATTTTTGGCGATTACACGCCAGATATTGAGCAGTACAGCATTGACGAAGCCTTTTTGAACATGACCGGCAGCGAGGGACTGTTTGGCCCGCCTTTGCAGGCGGCGCAGACCATCAGGACCGCATCCACCGGGAGCTGGGCTTTACCGTAAACATTGGCATTGCGCCCAACCGCCTGCTGGCCAAAATGGCATCCGACTTTGAAAAGCCGGATAAAATCCATGTATTAACGCAGGATATGGTGCCACAGAAGTTGTGGCCGCTGCCGGTGGGCAATCTGTTCGGCGTGGGGCCAAAGTCCGTCAAGCGGATGCACGAGATTGGCATTTATACCATCGGGGATCTTGCCAACGCGGACGCGGACATCCTGCGCGGGGTGTTCGGCGTGCGGGGGCAGGTGTTCCGGGATTACGCCAACGGCATTGAAAGCGAGCCGATGACCCGCAGCGAGGTGAAGGACAACAGTTACGGCAACAGCGTAACCACTCCGCAGGACCTGAAGCGCCCCGTGGAGGCCGATGCCACCATGCTGGCGCTGTGTGAATCCGTTGCCGGGCGGCTGCGGATGGACGGCAAGACCGCACGGGTCATCACGGTGCAGCTGGTGGATAACGCCTTCCGCCGCAGCAGCCACCAGGTAACGCTGAACAGCCCCACCAACTCTACCGATGTGATTTACCACACCGCGCGGGAGCTGATGCGCCAGATGTGGCCCGACCGCCCAGTGCGCCTTGTTGGGGTGAGCGCCGAAAAGACCGGCACCGACAATTTTGAGCAGCTGGATTTTTTCACCGATCCAGCCAAAACCGATAAACAGGAAAAGCTGGACCGTGCCGCCGATGCCCTGCGCGCCCGCTTTGGCGAGGGTGCCATCCTGCGCGCCAAGCTGCTGCACCCGGACGAGAAAACCACCGCCCCCAAAGCCCTTGGTGCCGCCAAAGCAAGGGACAAGCGCAAGGGGGAACTGTAAAGCAGGCGGATACTCGGCAAGAGAAAAGGTGTTTTATGGAATTTAATGAAAAGCTGCACCGCCGCATCCGCTGGCCGGCTGTTCTGCACATTCTTCTTCCCCTGCTGGCGGCATTCACCGCCCTTATGGTTGTGCGGCGGCTGATTTCCGGCGTGCACTGGCTGAGTGATATTATCGGAAGCATTCTGCTCAGTGCCGGGCTGGTTTTGCTGTATGCCGGCTGCCAAAACCGATTGACTGCATGAAAAAAGCAGAGTATGCGCTTTTGCATACTCTGCTTTGGTTTTTGTTCAACGATTTTCCGGTCAATTACCCGTGCAGAACGCTGCGCAGCTGAGCCAGCAGGGTTGCCTGGTATTCGGGGCTGAAAGTGCCGTGCAGCAGTTTGGGCAGGGCTTCTTCCTGCAAACGGCGCCAGCTTTCGGCTTCGCGGCCGGGCAGAATGGGCACAAAGGAAACGCCGTTTGCAGCGGCTGCCTGGGCATCGCCCATGGCATCGCCCACCATGACCACCTTGCGGCTTTCATACCCGCAGGACAGCATGGAGGCAATGGAGTTTGCCTTGCTGCCAACCTCTTGGCCAAAGATCACATCGGCATGGGTGGCAAGGCCGTAACGCGCCCACTCGCTGGCGATAGCGCTTTCATTGGCGGCGGAAACCACCGCCACATCGGCCACGGTGTGCAGCTGATGCAGGCTGTATTCCACGCCGGGGAACGGCTTAAAGGTAGGTTCCAGGGCCTGAATGCGGCGGTTGCAGGCGTTATTCCACTCCTGCAGCTTGCGCAGGGCCAGGCTGCCGCTGCGCAGAACTTCCTGCTGCAGGCTTGCGGTGGAAAGTTCCGATGCGGTGGAAACCCACGCGGCGATATCTTCACTGCCGGGAACATCGATGCCACGGTTTTTCAGGCGGTCAAAAATCAGCACCGCACTTTCAAAGCGGGAAATCCCGCGGGTGATGCTGTTCAGGTTGATCTCTTCCCACGCGGTGGTAATAAAATCAGTGTGGGCTTCCAGGCCAAACACACGGATCAGCTCTGGGCAGAACACCGAGCAATGCTTGATGCGCACCGTATCCATGACGCAGCCGTCAGAATCCATACAGACAAGAAAATCCCGTTTGCGGATAAAATCAGTCAATGCGTTTGCCATACAAGAACCCCCTCTATGTTATCAATCGCAAAAACCCACATGCGGGCATGCGGCGGCTTTCCCGCGCTCTGCCGTCAACTCTTATCATACCAGAAAGCAGCAAATTTTTGCAAGCGTTTTTGTAAGGTTTTACACTTTTATGACAATTTTCTTTCAGCGACAAATTGCCCCTCCTTCCCTCTCGGTCTCACTCAGTGCCTGGCCGATGGGCTTGTTTACCAGCAGGGTTGCCATACCGTCCGCCGGGGTGGGCTGCTTGTTGATGACCACCAGGTCATCCCCGCGGAAATAGCGGATCAGCCCCGCCGCCGGGTAAACGGCCAGGCTGGTGCCGCCCACGATCAGCATATCCGCCCTGCGGATGGCGCTCACCGCACCCTCAATGGTAGCTTCGTCCAGGCCCTCCTCATACAGGACCACATCCGGTTTTACAATGCCGCCGCAGTCCGTGCAGCGGGGCACACCGTCCCCCTTGCCGCCGGCTTCCTCGATAAAGCTGACGGGGTAGAACTTGCCGCAGCGGGTGCAGTAGTTGCGCAAGGTGGAACCGTGCAGCTCATACACGGTTTTGCTGCCCGCTGCCTGGTGCAGGCCGTCAATATTCTGGGTGACAACGGCTTTTAATTTGCCTTCCCGCTCCAGTTTGGCCAGCCGCAGGTGGGCAGCATTAGGCTTGGCCCCATGCACAATGAGTTTTTGGCGGTAGAAATCAAAAAATTCTGCGGTGTGCTGCTCATAAAATGTGTGGGACAGCATGGTTTCGGGCGGGTACTTGAATTTTTGGTGGTAGAGCCCGTCCACCGAGCGAAAATCTGGGATGCCGCTTTCCGTCGAAACCCCTGCGCCGCCAAAAACACGATGTTCTGATGTGCTTGGATCAGCCGTTCCAGTTCCGGTACCATGGTGCCGCCCCTTTCGTTTTATCGTGAAATGCTTTATAATAAAAGATATGGAACCATCCTGTCAGGGTGTATCTGAAAAGTCGAAAATTCAGTTTATTTCTACAAACACAGCCGGATTATGCGTTAAAAAGCCTTGGAAGCCGCAAAGGATTCCCGCGGCTCTTTGCCTTACATCCTGCTTGTGTTTGCGAAATATCCGTCATTTTCTTTGTTTTCAGATATACCTTAGATACTTTTTACTATACATCTTTTACGCCAAAACGTAAAGAGGGAAACCGCTGATGCATGATCTGAATCAACACAAGATCGCCGCCCTGCTGCCGCAGCGCAGGGCGCAGAGCAACAAGGGCAGTTACGGCAGTGTGGCTGCCGCAGCGGGCAGCCTTGCTTACCGGGGGCTGCCGCCCTTTGTGTGGAGGGTGCGCTGCGCACCGGGGCCGGGCTGGTGTACCTTGCCAGCGTGGAGCCGGTGATCCAGCTGGTGCTGACCCGCACGCCGGAATGCTGTGCCCTGCCCTGCCGCACCGACGCGGACGGCGGGATTCTGGCCGCAGATGCCGCCGCCGTTCGCCAGCGCTTTACGGAAAAGCCTGCGGTCCTGCTGGCTGGGCCGGGGCTTGGCCCCAGTGCGGCACGTATCTTGAACGCCCTTTTGACGGCGGATGCCAAGTGGAAAGCCGCCGTGCTGGATGCGGACGCCCTGAATGCACTGGCTGCCGGGGAGCTGGGGCAGTTCCCGCTTTTGCCCACCAATGCCGTGCTGACCCCGCACCCCGGTGAGGCAGCCCGCCTGCTGGGGTGCAGCGTGGCGCAGATCCAGACTGACCGCCCCGCCGCCGCGCAGGAGCTGGCGGAGCGGTATGGCTGCGTTGCGGTGCTGAAAGGTTCCGGCACGCTGATTGCCGCACCAGGGCGCGAGATGCTGCACAACCCCACCGGAAATCCCGGCCTGGCCCGCGGCGGCAGCGGGGATGTACTGGCCGGGATGCTGGCTGCCCTGCTGGCCCAGGGGTTAGCGCCCTTTGACGCTGCGGCCTGCGCGGTATGGCTGCATGGTGCCGCTGCGGACCGCTGCGCCGCCCGCACCAGCCAGCTGACAATGCTGCCACATGATATTTTAACGGATCTTGCGGATGTTGTGAAGGAGCTTACAGGGAGATAATAAATAAGGCAGTGCTGCCAGGCAAAGGACAGCACTGCCTTTTTTATGGTTTGGTTTTTGCATGATCCCGAGGGTGAAATATTGAGAAAGACCCGTCATGTGGGACAGCGGGCATCGCCCCCTACAGATAGTTTACGGCGTTTGTGGCAGTCAACAAGGTTCCTCTGCGGCGCAATGAGGGCATCGCGTCCTACCCTTGTATGCAACTTCAACATGTGCTGTGGGGAACGGTCTTGACCGCTCCGGAACATTGCCTTTACAAAAATCTTCGGCAAGCATCTGTTTCCTTATTCCATTCTCCGCACGCTGAGGACAAGGCCCTGTTTATCCCAGCCAAAATCTGCCACGGCGCCGCCGCGCTCCAAAAAGGCGCGGCAGGGCGGGGTCCTGCAAGTGTACGCGGCGCACCGTGCTGCCGCGGCCCACCGGGGTGTGGGCCGCAAACACCAGCAGCTGCTGGCTGTCCAGCGGCACCACGGCGCAGGGTAAGGCCAGATGCCAAATATTGGGCGCATAGTTCCTCGCCGTCCGGGGTGGGGGTCAGCGGCAGGGCGGCCCAGATATGGTAGCTGGCGCAGCGCTGTTTGGCCAGCCCCAGCGCCATGGCCAAAAAGCGCCGCACCGGCAGGTACTGCGCGGTAAAGGCTGGCGGTGCCAGCACAATGCCCTGGCCGTCCGCCCCAAAGCCAGCTGCGCGCAGCGCGAGCGCCAGACGGCTTTGGCCAAACATGGGCAACATGCCCATGGCGGCCTGTAACGTGTCGGTTCCGGCATAGTCTCCCAGAACGGCATTGGTCTGCAGCAGCGCGGCGGTATCGGGGCCGCCGGGGGTGCCGCAGGCGGCGCACAGCTGATCCATTGCAGGTGCATCCTGCGGGGTAAGCAGCTGCGCGTGGAACACATCAAGATTGGTTTCGGTCATCAATAACAATGGAATACCCTCCCATACCGCCCGCCGGGCGCGGCAGGCGGTGAATTTGCATCCCTATTGTATGATGCCGCCGCCAGCAAAAATGCGCGAAACCTGCAAAAAGGTTCCGCGCATTTTTCGTTTGGCTTTATCGGGTTTTGTTATGGCAACACCGCACAATTCCCGCCTTACGGCTTAAGCACCGCTCCGACGACTGCGGCACGGCATCTGCGCTGCCAAAATGCTCGATAATGTCGGGTTGCGGTACCCGCATCGTGCTTCGGGGGCAAAAGCCCCTCATACTCTGCGACCGCTGCCCCTGCTTCGGTTCGCTGTTTCCGCCACTGGCGGCGCTCACCTTTGCAGCATCCAGTATTATCTGCGCTTTTGGCTTAGCATCTGCCGCACCTCGCTCACCGTATCGGCACTTAGAATTATGCGGTATTGCCTTATGGCTTTTTGTTACCGTTTTACGCCGGTTGCGGGGTCAAAATAATAGGTCATACCGTCAATGGTGGTTGTACCTTTGGCCATGGCACCGGTGATGGGATCGAAGTAATAAGTACCGTCGGCATTGGTGTTCCAGCCTTTGATCATCTGGCCGTTGGCATCATACCGCACCCATTTGCCGCCGCTGGATTCCTGGTAGACATCCTTGCTGACGGCTTTTGCACCCTGCTGCACGTTATCCAGCCAGTACCAGCCGTTGCTGGCGGGGTCATAAATCTCTTTGCCGCGGTAGGCTGCATTGTTGGGGTCATAGCCCTGGCGCTTGCCAGCCTCGTACCAGTAATCTTTGCCGTCCATGCTGTGCCACATCAGGTTGCAGCCAATGCCGGTGGTGGTATCAAAACTGCAGGGCAGGTTGTCCACCACAATATCACCCTTGGCCATGGCGCCGGTGATCAGGTCAAAGTAATAAGTGCCGTCATCGTTGGTATCCCACCCTTTGATCATATGGCCGTTTGCATCGTAGCGCACCCATTTGCCGCCGTTGGTTTCCTGGTAGACATCCTTATTGACGGCTTTTGCGCCGCCCTGCTTGGCGTCCAGCCAGTACCAGGCGTCGGAATCAGGGTCGTAAATCTCTTTGCCGCGGCCGGTGGTACCCTGTTTCACGCCGTTCTCGTACCAGTAATCCTTGCCGTTCACGGTTTTCCAACCGGTATAGCCGCTGGCAGGGGTTGCGGTGGGTTTCACAGGGGTAGCGGTAGGTGTAGCAGTCGGCTTGACCGGCGTTGCAGTGGGGGTCGCGGTAGGTGTCGCGGTAGGTGTCGCGGTAGGCGTTGCAGTAGGCGTTGCGGTAGGTACAGCAGTCGGGGTTGCTGTGGGGACTGGGATATCCCTTGTCTTGATATACTGGCGCACATCCTGGTGGTATTCCTGCTGGCTTACGGCATAATAAATGCCATCCCACTGGGCCGCAATGCCGATGCTTTGGAGACTTTCCTTCTTTTTTTCTCGGTCACTTCATGGCTGGCCGGATCCAGTTCATATTGTTTGATCCAGCTGCTCTGCTCGCACGCTTGTTTGTCCGTGGCGACCAGCAGCGTTCCGTCCAGCGCAATACTGCCGGCAACCACACCCGAATCATCTTCATGCGCCAGGTTGGAATCACAGTCGCCCAGGTCATCACGCCAGAAAAGGCGTTCGCCGGACGCATAGTACCAGTCGCCCCCGCACGGGAAGATTGCACTCTTTTTGTCTTTCCACCAGGTGTTTTCATAGGTATCGTCCGTGGCCAGGTTCACGATGTTCTGCGTGCCAAGGTTTTCAAGGTCAAAGGCAACGCTGTCATCGCCGTCATCGTTATGGTTGGTATTCATCTCCTCTGTGGTACACAGCAGGTGTTTATGCATGCAATATCCCAGCTGATCCGAACCGTCCACCGGGTCATCCCAGGTACAGTCCACCTGGTACCAGTTCCCGTCCAGCTCGACCATGTTCCACGCATGGCCGATATCTTTACTGGTTACCAGCACACCAGTGATACCCAGCTTGCGCAGGGTAAGGGCATACGTTTTGGCGTAACCGTCACAGACGGCAGTCCCTTCCAGCAGGGCGCCGCGCAGGTTGTGGTCGTCCTGCACATCATCACTAAGGTGTTCCCGGTCATAGGCAATGTTCTGCACCAGCCATTCATGCACATAGAACACCTTTTCCAGATCCGTCTGGCACAGGGTGTTGGCCTGGTCCACCAGCTGATCCAGCTTTACCTGCATGGCGGCAACATCCTGCGCCGTGCAGTATTCAAGGCCGATTGCCACCGCCAGCCCGGTATCTCTGCTATAATAGCAGGACAATTTGCTGATGGCCTCGCCGCCTTCCACACGCGCATTCAGGTCAGCCAGGGTGGAAAGCACCAGATCTTTATCCAAGTTCAGGTCTTTGATATTTACTTTCTCTGCTGTTTCCGTATGGTTCTTTACGGCATTGGCCACGCGTTCCACGATCGTCTGCGCTGCCTGAATGTTGTTGTCATCCTCCGCCAGCGTTGCCGGCTGCGCAGCCAGTGCTTCACGGGCAGCTATGATGTTTTCCAGCGTGCCTTCCACTTCCACCACGCTGCTGTCCGCCGTTTCCGGGGTCTGGGCCCAAACCGGAAGCGCAGTGGTGCCCATCATGGCCGCCGCCAAAACAAGGGCCAAAATCCGTTTATCTTTTTTCATTTTTTTTTCCTCCCTGAAATACAGCCCCAAAAACGTTTTTGCCGCTGTATATCCTAATTTTAAATTTTACACGAAACAGAGGAGAAATACAATGCCAGACGCACCAACATCCTGCACAGAAAAAGTTTTCAGACTTTACATTTTTTAATAAAAAGGCTATCTTTTCGCGTGCAAAGTGGTGTATAATGATACAAAATATGGGGGTGTGTGTCCATTTTGGCACCCCCCGGAGGCAGCGTGGGCGGAACGGTGTATCCGGCACGTTTCCACTGCCCGAACAACCGCCACCTGCCCTTGCCCCCCACCCGCAGCTGGTGGACAAAAGGAGGATGACTTTTTGATGGAACACAACATTCCCGAACTGGTTGCCCAGCTCACGCTGGAAGAAAAGGCCGGGCTTTGCTCCGGCGCGGATTTCTGGCACACCAAAACCGTGGAACGCCTGGGCATTCCCACCCTGATGGTCTCGGACGGCCCGCACGGCCTGCGCACCCAGGACCCGGAACGGGACGACCCCAACCACAGCCGCAAGGCGATCTGCTTCCCCGCCGGGTGCTCCGTTGCCGCCAGCTTTGACCCCGACCTGGCCCGCCGGGAGGGTGCGGCCATCGGGCGGGAAGCCCGCGCGTTCGGCGTTGGCGTTGTGCTGGGGCCTGCCATAAACATCAAGCGCAGCCCGCTGTGCGGCCGCAACTTTGAATATTACTCCGAAGACCCGGTGCTGGCCGGTGAGCTGGCCGCCGGGTACATCAATGGCGTACAGAGCCAGGGGTTGGTACCTCCATCAAGCATTTTGCCGCCAACAGCCAGGAGTACCGCCGCATGAGCGCATCGTCCGACATGACGGAGCGTACGCTGCGCGAAATTTACCTGCCTGCATTTGAAACCGCCGTCAAGAAATCCCAGCCCTGGACGGTGATGTGCAGCTACAACCGCGTGAACGATGTATTTGCCAGCGAAAGCCGCATGTTGCTGACCGATATCCTGCGCACCGAGTGGAACTTTAAGGGCTTTGTGATGTCCGACTGGGGCGCTGTAGCTGACCGTGTAAAGGGTGTTGCGGCTGGGCTTGACCTGGAAATGCCCGGTTCCGGCGGTGTCAATGACGCCAAGATCGTGGCCGCCGTTAAAGCCGGCACCTTGAGCGAAGCCGCGCTGGACAAGGCTGTAATCCGCATTTTGAACATTGTGTTCCGCGCGGCGGACGAAGCTGCCGCCCCGGCCCCGGAGCTGGACCTGAAAGGCGACCACACCATCGCCGCAGAGCTGGCCAAGGAATGCGCCGTGCTTTTGCAGAACCGCGGTGTGCTGCCGCTGAAAAAGGGCAGCAAGGTAGTATACATCGGCGGCTTTGCCAAAACGCCGCGCTATCAGGGCGGCGGCTCCAGCCACATCAACCCCATCAGGGTGGACAGCGCGCTGGAAATGGCCGAAAGCCATGGCCGCCGGGTGAGCTATGTGGAGGGATTCCCCGCTGATCTGGACCAGCGGGAGGAGGAAGAGTTCCTGCGCGCGGTTTCCGCCGCAGCGGAAGCTGACGCGGCGGTGATCTTTGCGGGCCTGCCGGAATCTTTTTTGAAAGCGAAGGCTTTGACCGCAGCCATATGCGCCTGCCGGAAAGCCAAAACAACCTGATTGCCCGCGTGGCCGCCGTGCAGAAAAACACTGTTGTGGTGCTGCACACCGGTTCCCCGGTGGAATGCCCCTGGGCCAACGATGTGAACGCCGTGCTGTGCATGTATCTGGGCGGCGAAGGTGTTGGCGCTGCGGCGGACGCCCTGCTGTGGGGCGATGCCAACCCCAGCGGCCGCCTGCCGGAAACCTGGCCCCTGCGGCTGGAAGATACCCCGTGTTATCTCGACTTCCCCGGTGACGGCCGCCATGTGGAATACCGCGAGGGCGTGTATGTCGGCTACCGCTGGTACGATGCCCGCAAAATGCCGGTGCTGTGGCCGTTTGGGCACGGGCTTTCCTACACAGGGTTTGTGTACCGCAATGCCCAGCTGACGGCGGACGAGTTTGCCGAGGGCGACAGCGCGCGGGTACGGGTGAGCGTGAAGAACGTTGGCATGATGCCCGGCAAGGAAGTTGTGCAGCTGTATGTAGCAGACTGCACCGGCACCACCGGCCGCCCGCCCAAGGAGCTGCGCAAGTTCGTGAAGGTCAAGCTGGAACCTGGCGAGGAAAAGCAGGTAGAGTTCACCCTGACCGCGCAGGATTTGAGCTACTATGACGAAACGCTGGGCAGCTGGTACGCCGCCCCAGGCGAGTACAAGATTTTGCTGGGCCATTCCAGCCGGGATATCCACGCAACACTCAGCGTACGGTTCAGCACCCCGCGCCGCCGCCCGTTCGTGATTGACGAAAACACCACCATCGGCGAGCTTTCCAAGGATGACCGCACAGCTGGCATTATTCAGCAGGTGCTGGCACAGTCAGGCAACACCCTGACCGGCGGCAACGCAGGCGGCAGCGAGATTGCCAGCAGCGAAGCCGTAGCTCAGATGCTGGATTCCATGCCGCTGCGCGGCATCGTGAACTTTGGCGGTCCCGCTGCAGCCGGGATGATCACCCCGCTGCTGGAAATACTGCGCGCCGCTATCCAGTGATTTGGGCCTTGGCGTAATCAAGGCATCCCCGAACCCCGCAAAAGAGAGTTGAAATATTCCGATCAACACATTTATAAGGCAACACCGCACAATTCCCGCCTTGCGGCTTAAGCACCGCTCTGGCAGCTGCGGCACGGCATCTGCGTTGCCAAAATGCTCGATAAGACATCCAGTATTATCTGCGCTTTTGGCTTGGCATCTGCCGCACCTCGCTCGCCGTATTGGCACTTAGAATTATGCGGTATTGCCATAAAAGAAGTACATGCAGGAGGAATATCCCATGCAATTTCGTTTTCGCTGCGCGGCCGTTCTGACCGCCGTATTGCTGTGCAGTGCTGCTGCACTGCCCGCTTTGGCGGAAGAGACCGCCACGCCGGAAACCGCCGACAGTGTTTCCACCTACACCGGTTGGAAAACCGTGAACGGCAAAGACTACTGGTACGAAAACGGCGTAAAGCAGGGCACCACTGGCCGCGGCAAGGAAATTTATGACCCCGATTCCGACGCCTGGTACTGGCTGGACGCCAACCAGGGCGGCGCAAAAGCCGTCAATAAGGATGTCTACCAGGAATCCAACGGCGGCAAATGGGTGCGCTACGATGCAAACGGCCATATGATCAAAGGGTGGGATACCAACGATGACGGTACCTATTACTTTGACCTTGTCACCGGTGCCATGACCAAGGGCGATATTGTGGTGGACAACCTGCCCTGCAGCTTTGATACCACCACCGGCATTGGCTGCAACCTGATGTGGCACAGCATGGACGGCAAAGATTACTGGTACGAGGCTGGCAAGCGCCAGGGTTATGATCCCAACAATGCAGCCTACCGCGGCAAAGAAATCTATGATCCGGCCTCCGATGCCTGGTACTGGCTGGATAACGTGCAGCAGGGTGCTAAAGCCGTCAGCAAGGATGTATACCAGGAATCCGAAGCCGGCGACTGGGCCGAAAACGCAGACGGCACCGGCAAGTGGGTGCGGTATGACGCCAACGGCCACATGGTAAAAGGCTGGGATACCAACAATGACGGCACCTATTACTTTGACCAGGTGTACGGCACCATGGCCAAAGGCATTGTGACGATCGACGGCAATCTGTACCTTTTTGATGTTGATACCGGCGTGATGCAGGCCAGCATTACGACCAGCGAGGAAGCCATGGCAGACCGCGTGATCGAGCTGGTCAACCAGGAGCGCACCTCCCGCGGATTGCAGCCCCTGCTCAAGCACGATGGCCTGATGGTTGCCGCCGCAGCCCGCGCCAAGGAGCTTTCCCAGCGATACAGCACACCCGCCCCAACGGTTCTGAATGCTTTACCATTTTGTGGCACCTGGGCATTGACTATGGCTATGCCGGCGAAAACATTGCCATGGGCCAGAGAACCCCGGAGATCGTGATGAACGACTGGATGAACAGCTCCGGCCACCGCGCCAACATCCTGAACGAAAACTATGACTGCATCGGCGTTGGCTACACTATGGTGGATGGCCACCCCTATTGGGTGCAGCTGTTTACCGGTGACTTTGATTTATAAGTAGTTTGTAAACAAATTTAAAACACAGCCCCGCAGCCGTTGCATTTTTTCGGCTGCGGGGCTATACTGTTTCCATATGCTTAACATATGCCAACTATTTACATATAGCAACAGAAAGGAGAACCTTTATGGAGGGACATATTGGTGACCAGCGCAGCAAAGCCGTGATGCGCTATCTTGACCGGCTGAAAAAGTCTGTGCGCCGCGGGGCGTCTTTAAGCCTTGCCAACGCCCCCAAGCTGCATCTTGGCATTCTGGAAGGGCTGAACCACGCCATTGAGGTGCGCGGCCAGGATGGTGCCGTGTATGTTTCGGACCTGGCGGAGATTTTCAAGCAGCCGCTGCCGGCGATTTCCCGCGGACTGCGCACACTGGAGCAGGATGGCCTGGCCCAGCGCCAGACCGATCCCAATGACCGCCGCCGCACTCTGGTGCGCATCACCCCAAAAGGGGAGGAATCCCGCCTGATCTGCGAAAGCCGTCTGAATGATTACATCACCGGCATTATGGATGACCTGGGCGAAGAATTTTGCCAGCAGTTTGCAAAGGATGCCGAAACCCTGCTGCAGGCCATTGAGCGCCAGAACGAAAAGCTGCTGGCCGAAAAGGAGAAGATGCCATGACAAAAATTTTCAAACATCTGGCCAAACACTGGGCGGCCTGCCTTGTTATTATTGCCCTGCTGTTGGTGCAGGCATACGGCGATTTGACCCTGCCGGACTACACCAGCAAAATTGTGGATACCGGCATCCAACAGTCCGGCATTGCGGACGCTGTGCCAGAAGTAGTGCGGGATTCCACCCTGCAGGTGCTGGAGCTGCTGATGACGGACGCGGACGCCGCCGCGGTGGAAGCCGCTTACACCCAGCCGGGCGGCATCGACAACGCACTCTCCTCCGCTGCCAGCTTACAGAAAAAGCTCGCATCCCCCTATACGGTCCGCCTGCTGCGGGCCGATGCGGACCGGGATACGCTGGCGGAGGTATTTTCCACCCCGGATATTGTGCTCTATCTGGCTTCCGCTCAGGCAGCCGGGGAGGGCAACGCCCCGGCTGCCGCCGCGCTGGATACCGTTACCGCCCAGTTTGCGGCCATGACCCAGATGCCCAGTTTCAGCCGGGATGCCGTACAGGCCCAGCTGGCCGCAGCCATGGGTCAGGCCGGCGAAAGTGAGCTGAGCGGGCTTTCAGCCCAGGCAGTGCTGCTGGTGGGGTTGGAATATCAGGCCCTTGGCATCAGCGATGCGGTACAGATGAACTACCTGATGCAGACCGGCGGCCGGATGCTGGGGCTGACCCTGTTGATGGTTGCCGCCGCGGTTCTGGTGGGGCTGCTTGCTTCCCGCGTGGCGGCTGCCATTGCGCGGGATCTGCGCCGCGGTGTGTTCCGCCGGGTGGTCAGCTTTTCTGCCTCTGAAACGGACAAGTTTTCCACCGCATCCCTCATCACCCGCACCACCAACGATGTACAGCAGATCCAGATGACCTGCGTAATTTTGCTGCGCATGGTGGCGTATGCCCCCATCCTTGGCATTGGCGGCATCATCCATGTGGCGCAGGCGGGTTCCAGCCTGACCTGGATCATTGTGCTGGCCGTCGCTTTGCTGCTGGCGCTGATTACGGTATTGATGCAGTTTACCATGCCCAAGTTCAGGATCATGCAAAAGCTGGTGGACCGGCTGAACCTGGTATCCCGCGAGATTTTGACCGGCATTATGCCCATCCGCGCATTCAGCCGCGAACAGCACGAGGAAGCACGCTTTGACGCCGCCAACACCGACCTGATGCGCACCCAGCTGTTCACCAACCGGGTAATGGCCGCCATGATGCCCTTTATGACCCTGATTATGAACGGCACTTCCCTGCTGATCGTCTGGTTCGGCGGCAAACAGATTGATGCCGGCACCATGCAGGTGGGCAGCATGATCGCCTTTATCACCTACACGATGCAGATCGTGATGTCCTTCCTGATGCTGACGATGGTTGCCGTGATGCTGCCCCGTGCCGGCGTTGCCGCGGACCGCATTGACGAAGTGCTGACCACCGAGCCGGCCATCCATGACCCGGTGCCGGAAGCCATCCCCGCTGACCTCAATCAGCACCACTGGAACGGCGAAGTCGCATTCCATCATGTCAACTTTACCTACCCCGGCTCCAGCGAGGACGCCCTGCACGATATTGATTTTGTCGCCAAACCCGGCCAGACCACGGCCATTATCGGCTCCACCGGCTGCGGCAAAACCAGTTTGCTGCATTTGATCACCCGTTTTTATGATGTGACCGGCGGCAGCGTGACGGTAGACGGCGTGGATGTGCGCCAGATGCCACAGAGCACCCTGCGCGGCCTTTTGGGTTATGTGCCGCAAAAGGGCGTACTGTTCAGCGGCACGATTGATTCCAACCTGAAATTCGGCGGCGAGAATATCACCGATGCCGATGTGCGCACCGCCGCCCGCATTGCCCAGGCGGAAGAGTTCATCTCCGCCAAGCCGGAGGGGTACGAAAGGCCCATTGCCCAGGGCGGCACCAACGTTTCCGGCGGGCAGAAGCAGCGGCTTTCCATCGCCCGCGCCATTGCCAAACACCCGAAGATCTACCTGTTTGATGACAGCTTCTCCGCGCTGGACTACAAGACTGATGTTGCCCTGCGCCGCGCGCTGAAAGCCGAAACCGGCGACGCCTCCGTGATTATTGTGGCACAGCGCATTTCCCCTGTGCTGCACGCCAACCAGATTTTGGTTCTGGAAGATGGCCGCATTGTGGGCAAGGGCACCCACGCCCAGCTGATGGAAAGCTGCCCAGCTTACCAGGAAATTGCCCGCAGCCAGCTGAGCAACAAAGAGCTGGACCTGAAAGGAGGGGAAGCCTGATGCCGCATCCCGGACGAATGACGACCCAAAAGGCAAAAGACTTTAAGGGCACCATGCGCAGCCTGCTGGCAGAGCTGGGGCACTACAAGTTCCGCCTGATTGCCGTGATTGTTTTTGCCGTTCTTTCCACGATTTTTAATATTGCAGGCCCCAAGGTGCTGGCCAAAGCCACCACTGCCCTGGCCACCGGTTGGGTGGCCAAGCTGCGGGGCACCGGCAGCATTGACTTCGGCTATATCGGCAAAATTCTGCTGATCCTGCTGGTCATGTATCTGGTTTCCGCTGCGTTCAGTTTCTGCCAGAGCTGGATCATGAGCGGGCTTTCGCAGAAGATGTGTTATGACTTCCGCCGCCAGATCAGCGAAAAGATCAACCGCCTGCCCCTTGCCTATCTTGAAAAGCGCACCGTGGGCGAGGTACTTTCCCGCATTACCAACGATGTGGACACCCTGGGCCAGAGCCTGAACCAGAGCATTACCCAGCTGATCACCAGCATTACCACCATGATCGGCGTGCTCATCATGATGCTGACCATCAGCCCCACGATGACGCTGATTGCCATTTTGATCCTGCCGGTCTCGATGGCGCTGGTGCTGTTGGTGGTCAGGTTCAGCCAGAAATATTTCCGCGCCCAGCAAAAAGTTCTGGGCTCCGTGAACGGCCAGGTGGAGGAAGTATATTCCGGCCACAATGTGGTCAAAGCGTTCAACCGCGAAGATGCCGTTCTGAATGATTTTGACGAAGCCAACAACCGCCTGTTTGAATCCGCCTGGAAAAGCCAGTTCCTTTCCGGCCTGATGCAGCCCATCATGACCTTTGTGGGCAACCTGGGCTATGTAGCAGTGGCCGTTTCCGGCAGCATTTTTTTTGCCGCGCGCGGCATCATCACCATTGGTGACATCCAGGCGTTCATCCAGTATGTGCGCAACTTCACCCAGCCCATCCAGCAGCTGGCCCAGGTCAGCAACATGCTGCAAAGTATGGCGGCGGCTTCGGAGCGCGTGTTTGAATTTTTGGGTGAGCCGGAAGAAGAACAGAACGCTGACCCCGCCCGCCGGGCAGACCCCGCCTGCATTGACGGCCAGGTCACCTTTGACCATGTCAAGTTTGGCTACACGCCGGAAAAGACTGTTATCCGGGATTTCAGCTGCGATGTAAAACCCGGCCAGAAAGTTGCCATTGTCGGCCCCACCGGCGCAGGCAAAACCACCATGGTCAAGCTGCTGATGCGCTTTTACGATGTCAACTCCGGCGCCATTACGCTGGACGGCCACAACGTAAAGGACTTTGACCGCAGCGCCCTGCGCGAAGGCTTTGGCATGGTATTGCAGGATACCTGGCTGTTCCAGGGCACCATTATGGAAAACATCCGCTATGGCCGCCTGGATGCCACCGATGAGGAAGTCATCGCCGCCGCCAAGGCCGCCTGTGCCGACCACTTTATCCGCACGCTGCCCGGCGGCTATCAGATGGAGTTGAACGAGGATGCTTCCAACGTGAGCCAGGGCCAGAAACAGCTGCTGACGATTGCCCGCGCCATTCTGGCGGACAACAAAATTTTGATTTTGGACGAAGCCACCAGCAGTGTGGACACCCGCACCGAACAGCGCATCCAGACCGCCATGGACAACCTGATGCGCGGCCGTACCAGCTTTGTGATTGCCCACCGGCTTTCCACCATCAAGGACGCCGACCTGATTTTAGTCATGCGGGATGGTGACATTGTGGAGCAGGGCACCCACGACGACCTGTTGGCCGCTGGCGGGTTCTACGCCGATTTGTACAACAGCCAGTTTGAAGATGTAAGCGCGTAATTTTTTCTCTGATAAAACAGCAAAAGCCCAAAGCTGCCGGTTAAGTGAACCGTGCCGCTTTGGGCTTTTGGGTTATAAAATAGAATTTTTCAATACATGTACACTCTGCATTGCTTCTTCCACTTTTCTGCCAGGTTTCATTCCCAGCAGTCTACACATAAAAACACCAAAGGGCCAGCGTGCAGTGCTGGCCCTTTGGTGCGGTATAGGAAAACATAAAAAAGAGAATGGCAATGTTATTGGGTGTACCTGAAAATTCAAAATCCAAGCAGTTGGCTTCAGGTTCACCTTGGAGCGGCCTCACACGCCGCCGGGCAAGATCACACGATCTTGCGGGATTTGTGAACGCCGGTCTTTAAGAATTCGACCCATTCGGCCACGTTCACGGCGTGGTCACCAAGGCGTTCCAGATATTTGGTCACCATAAACAGATCCAGCGCGGTCTCTGCTTCGGTGGGGTGGGCGGCAATGTACTGGGCAATTTCGCTGCTGATGCGCGCGAACGCGGCGTCGATGACATCATCATGGGCGATCACTTCCGCGGCAACGGCAAGGTCCACCTGCACATAGGCAGCAATGGAGCGCTTGACCATCTTCAACACATCATCGCCCATTTTCAGGATATCTTCCAGCACGCCCACAGCATCGGTGGATTTGGCGTGCAGGTGCAGCACCAGCTCCGCAATATCGCTGGCTTGGTCGCCGATGCGCTCCACATCCGTTACCATTTTCAGGGCTGTACTGACCTTGCGCAGATCCGAAGCCACCGGCTGCTGGCGCAGCAGCAGCTGCAGGCAGCGGTGTTCGATCTCATGTTCGCCTGCGTCAATCTGGCTGTCCCGCGCAACCACGCTGCGGGCCAGTTCAATATCATCATTGCGCAGGGCAGTCAGTGCGCTTTCAATGGCGGCACCGGCTTCGTGACCCATGCGGGCCAGCAAGGTATCCAGCTGCAAAAGCTCTTCATCATAAGATTTACGCACACTAGGCATGGTATTGCTCCTCCGATCAACCAAAACGGCCGGAAATATAATCTTCCGTGCGCTTGTCCACAGGGGTGGAGAACAGGCGTTCCGTATCGCCCATTTCCACCAGCTCACCCAGCAGGAAGAACGCCGTCTTATCTGAAATACGGGCGGCCTGCTGCATGTTATGGGTCACGATTACGATGGTGTAGCGGTCCTTTAATTCCAGAGCCAGCTCTTCCACCTTGGAGGTGGAGATGGGGTCCAGGGCGGAGGTCGGTTCGTCCATCAGCAGAACTTCCGGCTCCACCGCCAGGGCGCGGGCAATGCACAAACGCTGCTGCTGGCCGCCGGACATGCCCAGCGCGCTTTTGTTCAGGCGGTCCTTCACTTCGTCCCAGATGGCAGCGCCGCGCAGGCTTTTTTCCACAATTTCATCCAGCAGCGCCTTACTGCGCACACCGTGGGTGCGGGGACCGTAGGCGATGTTATCGTAAATGCTCATCGGGAAGGGGTTGGGCTTCTGGAACACCATGCCAACCCGCTTGCGCAGCACATTGACATCCATCTTATCCTTATAGATATCCACACCGTCCAGCAGGATATCGCCGGAAATGCGGCAGCCTTCCACCAGGTCGTTCATGCGGTTCAGGCTCTTCAGGAAAGTAGACTTGCCGCAGCCGGAAGGACCGATGAACGCCGTGATCTCTTTTTCGGGGATGGCAATATTGATATTTTTCAGTGCATGGAAGCTGCCGTAATACAGGTCCATGTTTTTAACTTCGAATTTATTCATCATGCAGTTCCTTTCGGCATTACTTTTTTTGGCAAGGCGGCCGGCAATAAAGCTGGACAGGCTGTTGATGAGCAGCACCAGGATCAACAGCACCACGGCAGTGCCGTAGGTTTCATTGATATGCAGGCCCTCGCTGGAAAGCAGATACATATGGGTGGCAAGGGTACGGGTGGAGCTGAACACGCTGGCGGGCACGGCGGCAACGGTGCTGGCCGTGTAGATCAGGGCCGCGGTTTCGCCTACAATGCGGCCCGTTGCCAAAATCACGCCGGACAGGATGCCCGGCATGGCGCTGGGCAGCACAATGGTGAATACGGTGCGCAGCTTGCCGGCCCCCAGGCCAAAGCTGCCCTCGCGGTAAGAATCCGGCACTGCAAGTAGCGCTTCCTCGGTGGTGCGCATGATGACCGGCAGCACCATGATGGCCAGCGTGAAGGCACCGGCGATCAGGCTGTAGCCCCAGTGCAGCTGGGTGACGAAGAACAGCATACCGAACAGGCCGTAGACGATGGAGGGGATGCCCTGCAGCGTTTCGGTGGTGATGCGCACCACCTTGACCAGCTTGCTGCCGCGTTTGGCGTATTCCACCAGCCAGACCGCAGCAAAAATGCCCAGCGGTGTGGCAATGGCCAGCGAGAACGCCGTCATCAGAATGGTATTGATAAGCGCGGGCATCAGGGATACGTTGTCGGAATTATAGGTCCACTCAAACAGGGACGGCTTGAGGTTGGGAATACCGTTGACCAGGATATAGCCGATCAGGAACACAAGGATCGCCACGGTAATCAGGGCCGCCAGCCGCACCAGCCAGCGCATGACAAGGGCATACGCGCGGGCCGCCATGCGGTTTTCGTGGCGGGCGGGGGGAACGATTTTCGCATTTGCGTGGGTCATATCATCGGTTTTACCGGCGGTTGCAGCAAAATCAGCCATTCTTTTCGCCCCCTTTACCAAACTAAAGCAGAGATTGATCAGCAGAATGAAAACGAACAACACAACGCCGGTTGCGATCAGCGCTTCGCGGTGCAGGTCTGCAGCGTAACCCATCTCGATGACGATGTTGGAGGTCATCGTGCGCAGGCCCTGGAACAGTCCCTTGGGCATCCAGGTCTGGTTGCCCGCGACCATCACGACGGCCATCGTCTCTCCGATAGCGCGGCCAACACCCAGGATTACAGCGGACATTACGCCGCTTTTGGCGGCGGGCAGCACCGCGCAAAACACACTGCGCTCATGGGTAGCCCCCAGAGCCAGGCTGCCCTCGTAATAGCTTTGGGGCACAGCGTCCAGGCTGGTTTTGCTGACCGTGATGATGGTGGGCAGGATCATGATGCCCAGCAGCACGGCGGCGGTGAAAAGGCTCATGCCCTTGCCGCTTTTGACGTGCAGCACAGTTTTGAAAAAGTCCGATTTGACCATAGCCTGCACCGCCGGGACCATAACGATCATGCCGAAGAAGCCGTACACGACCGAGGGGATACCGGCCAGCAGCTGTACCGCCGGCAGCAGCACCTTGTTGATACGGGGCGATGCAAAGCGGGACATATAGATGGCCGTCAGCAGCCCAATGGGCACCCCCACAATGATCGCGCCTGCGGTGACATAGATGCTCCCCAGGATCATGGGCAGGATGCCGTACAGGTTGTTGCCGGGTTTCCAGGTAGTACCAAGCAGGAACTTGAGGGGGCCGATCTCAAAAATGGTGGGCAGGCCGTTTGCAAATAAGAAGATGCAGATCAGCGCCACGGCCAGAATGGAGATGCACGCGCAGGCGGTAAATACACCCTGCATGACGATCTCTTTCAGGTGCGAAGTTGTTGTTTTCATTTTCCCATACTCTCCTGTCTTTGCTCAGGAACTATATACCGATGGCTTTCAAAAAACGGCCGTTGCCGCCTTTTGCCGCCGCAACAGCCGTTTTCTTTAGAAAGGGGGTTTACTGAACGTCTGCCCAGGTGGTCAGCTCGCCGGTATAGATGCCTTTGATCTGGTCAACGGTCAGGTTGTCAGTGGGGTTGTCGTTACTGACGATAACAGCAATGCCATCCTTTGCCAGGACAGTTGCCTTTGCGCCGCCCTCAACCTCAGAATCTTTCAGCTCACGGCTGGCCATGCCGATGGTGTAGGTGCCATCCAGTGCGCCGGAAACGCCGGTGGTGGAGTCGGTGGTCTGGAGTTCCAGGGTTGCATTGGGGTTCACGGTCTTATACGCTTCGATCAGTTTTTCCATCAGCGGGGAAACAGAGGAGGAACCGCCAACCACGATCTTACCTGCGGGCTGGGTGCTGGTGTAATCAGCGCCAACATCGCCGATGTAACCTTCCTCGGTGGCCAGGGCCTGACCGTCGGTGCTCATGCAGTAAGCAATGAAGTCCACGGCAACGGGGTCGGCAGCTTCGCCGTTCGTAACGATGTTGAACGGACGAGCCAGGGTGTAAGTACCATCCTTCACGGTGTCAGCGCTGGGGGCAACGCCTTCCACGGTGACAGCCTTGACATCATTGTTCAGAGAACCCAGGCTGATGTAGCCGATTGCGGTCTCATCGTTGGAAACAGCGGTTAGAACGCCGTTGGTGGAGCTCTGGATGGCAGCCGCCTCGGTGGTGTTGTCAACCTTTTCGCCTGCATCGTTCTTGGCTTCCACACCGGTCAGCTCGATGAAAGCGCCGCGGGTGCCGGAGCCATCCTCACGGGAAATCACGGTGATGTCCTGATCGACATCGAAATCGCCGGCAGCCGGTGCAGCAGTGGCTTCACTGGAAGCAACCTCACTGGAGACGGCCTCGCTGGAAACTGCTTCGCTGGAAGCAGCGGAGGATGCCGGGCTGGAACCACAGGCGGCCAGGCTGAGAGCCAGAGCAGCAGCAACTGCAACGGAAACATTACGCTTTAACATAAACTTTCTTCTCCCTTAATTGTATCTGTTATTCTATCTCACACATTCGCTCAGGGGTTCGTGTTTTCCTATTCGTTCTTCCTGAGTGCGTATTTATTGTACCGCGCTGTTTCCCCAGTATCGACCATAGTGCAGTACAATCCGGGTAAAGCTTTGGTAACGGAAACTTTCCTTTTGCAAAGTTTGTGTAAAGTTGCCCAAAATCAATACGCCAAATTTTTACAATGTGCCAATTTTAGCAGTTTTCTTGCGTTGATTCGACATTTTACACGATCTTTACAATTCTTTTACTGGCTTTTGGTGTTCATAAAGCCCTGTTTTCTATTATAATAGGTAACGGTATAGTGCCATTGTGGGCATCTGCAAAACGATTTGATTCGGTTTTGCTCCGGGTGCGGCTGCACCCAACAATGAAAACATAACAAAAGAGAAATGGAAGTGTAACCCCCTGTATGAGCATTTTTAATGTGTTCACGCTGATGGGCGGTATTGCCATGTTCCTTTACGGCATGGACCTCATGGGTAAAGCCCTTGAGCAGACCGCTGGCAGCAAACTGCAAGGCATCCTTTCCAAAATGACGGCCAGCCCGGTGCGCGGACTGCTGCTGGGCATGGTCATCACTGCAGTGATCCAGTCCAGCGGTGCCACCACCGTTATGGCGGTCGGCTTTGTCAACTCCGGCCTGATGGAGCTGCACCAGGCCATCGGCGTCATCATGGGCGCCAACATCGGTACCACCGTTACCGGCTGGCTGCTCTCGCTTTCAGGCCTGGAGGGTGATTCCTTCGCCATCCAGATGCTGAACCCCAACGCGTGGGCCCCCATCCTTGGCTTTATCGGCATCTTCCTTTATATGCTGGGCAAGGATAAGGACCGCCGCAGCGGCGTGGGCAAGATCATGGTGGGCTTTTCCGTCCTGATGGCCGGTATGAACACCATGTCCACCGCCATGAGTCCTCTGGCCGATGAGCCCTGGTTCATGGACCTGTTTCTGAGCTTCAAAAACCCGGTTCTGGGCGTGCTGGCTGGTGCGGTGCTGACGGCTGTGCTGCAGTCTTCCTCCGCTTCGGTGGGTATTTTGCAGGCCCTCACCTCCACCGGTGCCGTCACCTATGCGGCGGCGGTTCCCATCATCATGGGCCAGAACATCGGCACCACCGTTACCGCGCTAATTTCCTCTGCCGGTGCCAACAAAAATGCTAAGCGCACCGCATTTGTTCATCTGTACTTTAACCTCATCGGCACGCTGGTGTTCCTGTGCGGTTTTTACGGGCTGCATGCGCTGTTGGGATTCTCGTTCTACAGCGAAACCGCCAACACCTTTGGCATTGCCATTGTGCACACGATATTCAACATTGTGACCACCGCCATCCTGCTGCCGTTCAACCGCGTGCTGGAAAAGCTGGCCATCCTGACCGTGCCGGACAGCAAGGATCAGGCGGGCGAGCAGCATTCCCTGCTGGACGAACGCCTGCTTTCCACCCCGTCCGTTGCCGTTGGCCGCGCTATGCTGACCGGCGGCGATATGGCCGAGATCTGCCGCACCTCCCTGCTGCAGGCCATGTCCCTGACCCACAAGTGGGATGAAGCCATTGCCGACGAGGTGAACCGCAAGGAAGACGCTGTGGACCATTACGAGGACGTTCTGGGTACCTATCTGGTCAAGCTGAGTGCCAAGGCACTTTCCCGCGAGGACAACCGCACCATCAACACCCTGCTGCACACCATCAATGACCTGGAGCGCATCTCTGACCACTCGGTCAACCTGCTCAAGGCCGGGCAGGAAATTCAGGAAAAATCCATCCACTTCAGCCACGAAGCGATCGACGATCTTTCCGTTCTGGAGGCCGCCGTTCAGGATATCGTGAACCGCACCGTGTATGCGTTCCAGAAGAACGACTGTTACGCCGCCGGCAAGATCGAGCCGCTGGAGCAGGTTGTGGACGGCCTGGTGCGCGAAGTCAAAACCCGCCATATTGCCCGCCTGCAGGCCGGCGCCTGCACCATTGAGTACGGTTTTGTGCTGGATGATCTGCTGACCAACTATGAGCGCATTGCGGACCACTGCTCCAATATTGCCGTTGCCATGATTGAAGTATCGGAGGACCGCTTTGATACCCATGAATACCTGAACCACATCAAAAACGGTGAAAGCCCCAGTTTTGAAAAGCGCTATGAGCGCTACCGCGGCCGCTATACCTTTGAGCCCGGCCCCAGCGGAACTGCCGCTGCACCGGAGCAGAAAAATAATTATCGCAGAGCTTTCCCTGTAAAATGGGCCGGGACCTGTGGCATATCGCAGGTTGCGGCCTGTTTGTTTGGAGGATCTTATGATCTATATTGTTGAAGATGACGCATCCATCCGTGAGCTGGAGCAGTATGCTCTGCAAACCAACCAGTACACCGTCCGTGGGTTTGAGGACGGGGCTTCCTTCTGGGCTGCCGTGCGGGAGACCGTGCCCGACCTGGTGATTCTGGACGTTATGCTGCCCGATGAGGACGGCTACCAGATTTTGGGCCGCCTGCGGGAGACCGCCGCGACCCGCACCGTACCAGTCATCATGGTCACAGCCAAAACCAGCGAGATTGATGTGGTAAAAAGGGCTGGACCACGGTGCAGACGATTACCTCTGCAAGCCGTTCGGCATCATGGAGTTCATCAGCCGCGTCAAGGCGGTGCTGCGCCGCGCCAGCACCGCACCAGCCAGCACCACCACCCTGCGGTTTGGAGACATCACGCTGGATGACGTTGCCCGCACCGTTACGGTGGACGGTGAGCCGGTGGAGCTGACCTTTAAGGAATATTCGCTGCTGCATTTCTTTTTGGAGCATCCCGAAGAAGTTCTGGCCCGCGAGCGCATCATGAAAGCCGTGTGGGATACCGACGACCTGTTGGAAAGCCGCACCATTGACATGCACGTGCGGACCCTGCGCCAAAAGCTGGGCCACGCCGGGGACGCCATCTGCACCGTGCGCAAGGTGGGGTACAAACTGTCCGCCAAGGGCACGGAGGCCGGGGAAGATGCCTGATACCGCCGAAACCGCCCACATCACTGCGCCGCGCAGCATGGCCCACCTGTTGCGCACCACTTTGATGGCTGTGGGTATTTTGTCCCTCCTGCTCAGCGTGGTGGGGGCAGTGCTGCTGTTCCAGCACGCTTTTGCCGAGCAGTTTGACACCGACCTTTCCCGCACGGTGGAAGCTATTGCGGTGGGGTATGAGCATTCTGCCGACCCACAGCCAGAGCAGCTGGCCCAGTATGCAGACGGCCTGCGTCTGACCCTTGTGGCCCAGGATGGCACCGTTTTGTACGATTCTGCCACTGCTGATCCCAGCACCTTGCCCAACCATGCCAACCGCCCAGAGATCCAGCAGGCTATGGCAGAGGGCACTGGTGCCAGCGTGCGCCGCAGTGCAACCCTTGGGTACGACACCCATTATTATGCCGTGCGCCTGACGGACGGAAGCGTTTTGCGGCTGGCGGACGAAACCAGCAACATGTGGAGCAGCTACAACCGCGTGCTGCCCGTTCTGGTGGCCGGGTGCATCCTTATCATCATTCTGGCGCTGGTGCTGGCGCAGGTCATTACCAAGCATCTGGTGCAGCCCATCACCCGAATGGCGGAGCACCTGGACTGCATCGAGGCCAATGTGCCGTATGAGGAGCTGATCCCGCTGGCGCACACGGTACAGTCTGACCGCAAGCTGCGGGAGGACAATGAGACCATCCGCCGGGAGTTTACCGCTAATGTCAGCCACGAGCTGAAAACCCCGCTGACAAGCATTTCCGGCTATGCAGAGCTGATTGAAAACGGCATGGCAAAACAGGAGGACATTCCCACCTTTGGCCACCGTATCCACAAAGGAAGCCCAGCGCATGATCACGCTGGTATCGGATATTTTGCAGCTTTCGGAACTGGACGGCATGAGCAAGCAGCAGGAAAACAGCCCCACCGCCGATTTTGTACCGGTGGACCTTGGCGTGCTGGTCAAGGATGTTGCCACCAACATGACGGTGAACGCCCGCAAAGCCTACATTACGCTGCAATACAAAGTACAGCCCGTTACGGTGCGCGGCAGCCACGACCTGTTGACCGAGCTTGTAACCAACCTGTGCGACAATGCCATCCGCTACAACCGGCCGGGTGGCCATGTGGAGCTGAGCTGCGGCACCAATGCGGACGGCTGCCCGTATTTCTGCGTGGAGGACAATGGCATCGGCATCCCACAGGACAGCCAGAGCCGCGTGTTTGAGCGCTTTTACCGAGTGGACAAATCCCGCTCCAAGGCGACCGGCGGAACAGGCTTGGGGCTCGCCATTGTCAAGCATATCGCTGTTCTGCACGGTGCGCGCATTGATCTGGAATCCACCGTCGGCACCGGCACCACCATCCGCATTATCTTCCCGAAGATGTGAGGTTTTATTTACGGGAGATTGGCGGCCTTTTTGAAAAAAGTCCTGGCGAAAAACTTTAATGGCGATAGAATAGAATTATAGGGCAATACCGCACAATTCCCGCCTTACGGCTTAAGCACCGCTTCGGCGGCTGCGGCACGGCATCTGCGTTGCCAAAATGCTCGATAAGACATCCAGTATTATCTGCGCTTTTGGCTTAGCATCTGCCGCACCTCGCTCGCCGTATCGGCACTTAGAATTATGCGGTATTGCCATAGAAATAGAAAAAGGCATGTGCTTACATCTTTGAGGGATGGGGCACATGCTTTTTTCTTTTCTTGTTCCTTGCGCCAGTTTTCACTTGCAACCAGGCAAAGTTCCGGCGGGGTCAGGTGACCCCGCCCTACCGGTTGTTTTATTGTTGGCTGCCCACTATAAAACGCTCTGTAGGGAACGGTCTTGACCGTTCCGAAAGCTTCGTGGTGAATGCCATAACAAATTTTGGTTGGTAGTCTGCCGTATATTTTGGCGTCCCCTTGAGGGTGACTCCCCGCTCTCCCCCCTTTATTTTCCCGTCAACCGTCCCATGTTTCCCTCCCGCGCACAATATTTCCCGCAAAAGTTCCCCATTTCCCACCCTGCCACAGGGCAGTTTTCAACATTGACCACATTTTTTGCGGATAATTTCTCCTGTTTACGGTCAGTTTTCCACTATCTCTGCAAAATAATCACACGATACTTCGTCATCTATTCCTGCGCAATTTTGCAACTCTGAGTTTTCAACGTTTTTCACAGATTTTCCCACCGTTTCCACTGTGGAAAAGTTGAAAACATTGTTCAAAGACATAAATCTTTTACATTTACAGTTGTAACATCTTGGTTACATGCCTCGTTTATATATTATAGAAGGTTGAAATTTTCCGCCAAAGGAGGTTATCGTATGGGAATGCACAGCACTTATACCGCAACGCATTACAAGGATTTGAATATTGACTGGCAGGCACGCGCCGTTACGCGCCACGGGGAGGATATTTCCCTGACCCCGCAGGAGTTTGCCCTGCTGCAAGTGCTGTTTGACCACCGCGGCCAGGCTGTAAGCCGCGGCGACCTGCTGCATACCGCCTGGGGTTACCCCTGCATCGGCATTACCCGCACGCTGGATGTACATATCCAGCATTTGCGCCGCAAACTGGGGCTGAAACAGGAGATTCAGACCATTTACCGTGTGGGGTATACCCTTTCCTGAACCTAATTGGGAACACAAATCAATGGCAACACCGCACAATTCCCGCCTTGCGGCTTAAGCACCGCTCCGGCAGCTGCGGCACGGCATCTGCGTTGCCTAAATGCTCGATAATGTCGGGTTGCGGTACCCGCATCGTGCTTCGGGAGCAAAAGCCCCTCGCACTCTGCGACCGCTGCCCCTGCTTCGGTTCGCTGTTTCCGCCACTGGCGGCGCTCACCTTTGCAGCATCCAGTATTATCTGCGATTTTGGCTTGGCATCTGCCGCACCTCGCTCGCCGTATCGGCACTTAGAATTATGCGGTATTGCCCAATATTTTTTCCGTTTAGGCCCGTCAAAGTCCGGTTTATCACCCTTGCCTTGTGGTATAATGAGGGTATTCGGGTGTATCTGAAAAAATCACGGCTGTTTTGCAGGCGCAAGCCACAAAACTGCACTTGCGAAAAACCGTTTATTTTCGCCTTTTCAGGTACACCCAAGGCAAAAATGTAAGCAGCAGGCTTGACATTCCCTTGCGGCGGGGGTATCCTGAATACAGGAACAGAATTTAATCACTGCGTGGTTCTGCCCCGCGCAGTGCAGGTAAAGTGAGGCTCCCGCCATGAGCAGAATGTATGATATCATCCAGGAGCTGTGCCGCCGCGACGGCACTGACGTAACCAAAATGTGCCGCGCGCTGAAAATCCCGCGCAGCACCCTGTCGGAGCTGGCATCCGGCCGCACCAAACAGCTGACGCTGAAGCACGCGCGGCCCATTGCCGAGTATTTTGGCGTTACCATCGCCCAGCTTGCCGGGGATGAACCGCTGGAAACCGAGCCGGACCAGACGGATGCCGTTTCAGACCTGATCCGCGATGAGCCCATTGCCGCTTATGAGAACTTGAAGCGCTACCTGACCGAAGAGGACAAGGCCGATATTGCCACCCTGATCCGCCTGCGTGCGGAGATCAACCAGGGCAAGCAGTAAGCCGCCTTTGGCCGGGCCTGCGCTTGCGGGAGGGGCACGAATGTTCAAATATACCCTTGCAGCCACACTGGACGAGATGGACCGGGAAGGCATTACCGTGGCGGAATGCCCGCTGCGCAGCATGCGCTGCCTTTCTTTGCAGAACGGGCGCATTGTGGGCATCAACACCGCGCGGTTTGATTCTTCCGCCGAGGTGCGCACCGCCCTGATCCACGAGGACGGGCACTTTGCCAGCGGCGCGTTCTATCTGCCGTATTCGCCCTACCAGCTCAAAGCGCAGGCCGAATACCGGGCCGACAAAGCTGCCGTGCTCAAGCACATCCCCTACCCCGAACTTGCCGCCCGCCTGCGCCGCGGCGACACCCTTGCCGACGCTGCCGAATACTTTTGCGTGACCGAAGATTTCCTGCGCAAAGCCTATGCTCTGTACCGCGATATGGGGTATAGCTTTGGGGCCGAGGAAAAAGCGTAACCATGATTGTATACGACAAATGCTGGGAAACGATGAAGCGGTGCGGGGAAAGCACTTATACACTGATCAACCACTACAACATCAGCAGCGGCACCATTGACCGCATCCGCAAGGGGCAGGGCATTACCACGGCCAAGCTGGACGACTTCTGCCAGATTTTCCACTGCCGGGTTGAGGACCTGATAACCTATGTTGAACCTGCCGATGGCGAACCACACAGCCCTTACAGCGAAAAAACCCAAAATAAAGCGACCGTTTGAACTCAAAAGCTCAAACGGCCGCTTTTCTATTTTACTTACTTTTCTTTTTTCCCACGGCTGCAGGGGGCCAGGAAATCCGCATCCTGCAAGGCCTGGCCGATCAAATCCAGGCGGTCGGGGGTGGCGGCTTCCACAAGGTGGTAGTGGTAGCCGTCCGTTGCGGTGGAAAGCACGGTGGAAGCGCCACCTGCCAATGCCTGCAAGAACTCCTGCACATCCTGGCGGGAGCGGATATCCATTTCCGCGGTGATGCGCCCATAAACGCGGTGGCTGATGCTGATATTTTTCACCCGGCCGCCGTGGTCCACAATCAGGTTCAGCTCCTGCCCGGCCTGCTCCGGGGTATGGCGGACCTTAAACTCCCGCAGGCAGCCGGTTTCCTGCTGCTGCAGGATATAACCGCGGTTGGTGGAGATGATATTGGGCCGGGATGCCCGGATCACGGCAAGGTCCTGCACGATCACCTGGCGGCTGACCCCAAACCGCGCGGCCAGGTCCTTGGCGGCAATGGGGGCATCGGCCTGGTTAAGCAGGGCCAAGATTTCTTCCCGGCGCTGTGCGGTCGTCATACGGGTGCCCCCTTTCCCATCAGGCTGTCCAGTTCTGCATCGTTCATGGCGTTTGCTACTTCCTTTCGCATGGGTTCTGTAAACAGTATAGCACCTGCCGCGCACCGGTGCAAACGGATGGCGAAAATTCCCGGCAAGCGGCTTGACAGGGTTCTTATATAGTGATATATTTATCTCGCAAAGATACAAATATATCACACAAGAGGTTCTTGCCATGAAACACTCCACCTTGAAGAACATTGTTCTGCCCGGCATTTTCTGCGCTGCCTGTTTGGGGGCTTCGGTTTGGTACAGCGTTGTTTTTAATCATTCCCGGCTGATTGCTCCCACGGATTTTTCCACTTACGTTTTCCGGGTGCAGGACCTGCCGCTGATGCTTGCCTGTATTTTGTGCGCTGCTTACTTGATTTGGCTGTTTGTGCGCGGTTTTCAGCATGCGCAACAGCAAAAAGCTCCGCCACCACCCGCACCATTGACCCGCGGTTTGGTTTTTGGGGCTGCTGGGCTTTTTAGGCTTACTGGGCTTCTGGGTCTACCCGCAGACCGGGGAAGTTTTTCCCTTTGCGTTCTTTTTGTTCTTTGGCTTTTTCGGGTTCTTTTTTGAGGGCAAAATGTCCCACACGCTGATGGACGAGCGCTACACCGAAAACCGCGCCAAAGCGCAGCTGACGGCTGCAAAAACGGCGTTGAGCATTATTTTTGTGGCGGTCATTCTGCTGGCCCAGGGCCGCGGCGGGGACGCGGTGCTGATTGCGCTGTTGATCGTGCTTTCCCTCACGCTGGCGCTCTACCTGTTTTTGAGCGAGTACCTGCTGTACCGCTATGACCACGATGACCTGCCCGCAGAAGATTTTGACGAAAGCGAGGACTGACCCATGCCGGACTTTACCTGCAGGCTGAAGCAGTTCCGCCTTGCCAAAGGGCTGACACAGGAGCAGCTGGCCAGCGCCGTGGGCGTGCGGCGCGAAACCATTATGCGGCTGGAAAAGGCGCAGTACAACCCTTCCCTGAAGCTGGCCGTGGATATCTCCCGCACAGTAGAAGCACCGATCGAGGAGATTTTTATTTTTGAGTAAAGCCGTTACTACCATTCACTCCCTTAAGTTATGGAAGGAGAATCTTTATGATTACTTACAGTGAAAATAATTGGCTACACGATGTACAAGATTGCGTAAATGAACTTTCTTCCAACGATTTCACACTTGACGATGTATATCAATTTGAATCTCGCTTAGCCACTCTGCATCCCGATAATCACAATGTTCGGGCAAAAATTCGTCATCAGCTTCAAGTGTTGCGAGATATGGGATATATTAAATTTCTTGACCGCGGTCATTATCAGAAATGCCTTTGAAAAGGATATCAAACAGTTTTCATAACACTATAATTACCACATAACAAACACCGGACCGCATGTAATATTGCATGCGGCCCGGTGTGTTATTTCAGGCTATATTCTGTTTGAAGCGCGGAGGTTAAATCAAACCACACCCTGGCTCATCATAGCGCTGGCGATCTTCTCGAAGCCTGCGATGTTGGCACCGGCAACCAGGTTGCCCTTCATGCCGTAACGCTCGGCTGCATCGGCAGCGTTCTTGTAGATGTTGACCATGATGTTGTGCAGGCGCTCGTCAACCTCTTCAAAGGTCCAGGAGAGGCGCAGGCTGTTCTGGCTCATTTCCAGGCCGGAAGTAGCAACGCCGCCGGCGTTGGCTGCCTTAGCGGGAGCGAACAGGATACCGTGGCTCTGCAGGTAAGCGATTGCTTCCGGGGTAGAAGGCATGTTAGCGCCTTCGGCAACAGCATAGCAGCCGTTGGCAACCAGTGCCTCGGCACCTTCCAGCTGCAGCTCGTTCTGGGTTGCGCAGGGCAGAGCGATATCGCAGGGAACCGTCCAGATGCCCTTGCTGCCCTCAACGTACTTAGCGGTGGGAACGTAATCCAGGTAAGTCTTGATGCGGGCACGCTTGACTTCCTTGATTTCCTTGATGACCTTGTAGTCAATGCCGTTCTCGTCCACGATGTAGCCGTTGGAGTCGCTCATGGCGATAACCTTGCCGCCCATCTGGGTAGCTTTCTGGTTTGCATAGGTAGCAACGTTGCCGGAGCCGGAGATGACCACACGCTGGCCCTCAAAGCTCTTGCCAGCATCAGCCAGCATTTCCTTGGCAAAGTAGCACAGGCCGTAGCCGGTAGCCTCGGTACGGGCCAGGGAACCGCCGAACGGGATGCCCTTGCCGGTCAGGATGCCGGAGTACTCGTCGCGGATGCGCTTGTACTGGCCAAACAGGAAGCCGATCTCACGGCCGCCAACGCCGATATCACCGGCGGGCACATCGGTATCGGGGCCAATGTGGCGGTACAGCTCGGTCATAAAGCTCTGGCAGAAGCGCATAACTTCGGCGTCGCTCTTGCCGTGGGGGTCAAAGTCAGAACCGCCCTTGCCGCCGCCCATGGGCAGGCTGGTCAGGCTGTTCTTGAAGCACTGCTCAAAGCCCAGGAACTTGAGGATAGACAGGTTGACAGAAGAATGGAAGCGCAGGCCGCCTTTGTAGGGGCCGATGGCAGAGTTGAACTGCACACGGTAGCCACGGTTGACCTGCACCTTGCCGGCGTCATCCACCCAAGGCACACGGAACATGATGATGCGCTCCGGCTCAACCAGGCGCTCGATCAGGCTTGCCTTTTCATATTCAGGATGGGCCTCAACAACGGGCTCCAGGCTTTCGAGAACTTCCTCAACAGCCTGCAGGAATTCTTTCTGCTCAGCATTGCGCTTTGCAAGGCCCTGGTACACTTCGTTCAGATAAGCATTTTTGATAGACATGGTATACACTCTCCTTTTGGTGGGCTGCTGTTTTCCGCTTCCGGCCGCACTGCCGGACCCCTTGAAACTGGCGGAAAGCGCGCGGTCCTCTATTTCTTTCACCGGTATTTATATTAGCACGCTAAAGCGCATTTGACAATATTTTTTGAAAAATTTTGTTTGTGCGATAACGGCAAGTGTATCCCATTTGCACACAAATAATAGTTTTTTACGCTTTTACCTCGTTTTTCAGTTCTTCACCGCGGGCAAAGGCGCGGGCATTTTCCAGCGTGATGGCCGCAATGCTCTGCAATGCCGTGCGGGTAAAGAACGCCTGGTGGCTGGTAATGACCACATTGGGGAAGCTGAGCAGCACCGGCACCACCTCGTTTTCCAGCACATCGTCGGAGAAATCCTGGAACACCTGGTCATCCTCATCCTCGTACACATCCAGGCCCACGCCGCCGAACTTGCGGGCGCGCAGGGCTTCGATCAGGGCATCGGTGTCGATCAGGCCGCCGCGGCTGGTGTTGACCAGGATGGCAGAATCCCTCATCATGGCGATGGTATCCTTGTTAATCATGTGATGGGTACCCTCGGTCAGCGGGCAGTGCAAGCTGACCAAGTCGGCTTTCTGCAGCAGTTCTTCTAGCGAAACATAGCGGGCAAACTTTTCCACTTCGGGGTTTTGTACATGTCATAGCAGAGCACATTCATGCCAAAACCGTGGCAGATGCGCGCCATGGCGGCGCCAATGCGGCCGGTGCCCACAATGCCGGCGCAGGCGCCATAAAAGTTTTGGCCCAGCAGGCCGTCCAGTGCAAAGTTGTTATTGCGCACCTTGATATATGCCTTGCAGATGCGGCGGTTTGCAGCCTGGGCCAACGCCATGGCGTGCTCGGCAACGGCTTCCGGGCTGTAGCCCGGCACACGCATAACGGTAATGCCGTTGGCTTTGGCGGCGGCAAGGTCCACGTTATTGTAGCCCGCGCAGCGCATCAGCAGCAGCTTGATGCCCGCTTTGGCCAGCACGGACAGCGTTTCGGCACCGCAATCACTGTTGACAAAGGCGCAGACGGCATCGCCGCCCGCGGCCAGCTGGGCGGTATCCGGGTCCAGGTTGGCCGCCAGGAACTTGATGGTGCAGCCATAGTCCGGGTCAGCGGCCAGAACGTCAAAATACAGGTGGTCGTAATCACGGGTGCCATAAAAAATGATCTTCATACTTTTCCCTTTTCTGCCCTGCGGGCGTCCTCTTGTTGCGTCGTACCGGAATTCTTTTTGTTTTCCGGATCGGTCGTTAATATTTTATCATATCCGACGGTTTTAGTATAGCCAGTTTCCGGCATTTTGAATGTTGCCAGGGCAACAAAACGTGGCAAAAAAGGGGTGCATGCCCTGTTTTTCTTTTTTACACGGTTTTCTCGCTGCCTTCGTTCGGTTTGGCGGTTCCGGCAGAGTGTTCCACGCTTTTCAGCAGCTCTTCCGCCGAAATACCATACAGCTTGGCCAGCGCGATCAGGTTGGAGGTGTTGGGGTCCGAGGTGCCGGTATCACATAGTTAAAGATATTGGTGTCATTTAATCAATTTTGCCGATAAAGCGGTAGAAGATTTCTACCTCCTGTTCCCGGCTTCCGTCCTCACCTTTGACCGCTTCATGGACAACGATTTTTTCAATCAGCGTATTCAAAAGTTCGGCGGTCAGTTCTGTTGGATTGACGCACTCTTTCATCAAGGCACTCCATTTTTCTGCGTCTGCGGCGTTCTGGCTTTCAGTGGAGATAGCGGATTGAAGCTGTTCAATCTTTGTGTCCAGTTCAGCCTGTTCGCTCTGGTACTTCCCGGACAGCATAGAGAAGTTGTATTCTGTGATACGCCCCGCCGCCCAGTCCTCATACATCCGGGCAAACAGGGTATCGACTTCGGCTTTCCGCTTCTCCGCTTTGTTCAACTCTGCGGCTTGCTTCTTTCTTGCGGCGGCCTGTCCCTTGTCATTGGCATTTAACAGCCGCTTCAAGAGCCGTTCTTCATCATGCTGTACCAGCCTCGACCAGTATTGCAGACGGGAGAGGACATAGGCGTAAAGCACATCATAGCGGATATAATGCATGGAGCATTGGCGTGTGCCCTGTCCGTACTTGCTACAATGATAATGGCCGTAAGGCTTGCTGTTCTGCCTGTTCTCCCCATAGGACAGCGACCAGCCGCAATCCGCACATTTTACCAATCCGGAAAAAATCTGCGTCGTACCATCCTTGCACTTTCTGCGGCGGTTTGCTATCTGCTCCTGTACCTGCCGGAAAACCTGTTCGCTGATAATCGGCTCCTGCGTGTTCTCTACCCGCACCCATTCACTTTGGGGCTTGCGTATCCTCCGCTTGTTCTTAAAGGAAATGTTTGTTTCCCGGTAGTGGATGGTATGGCCGATATAGGTTTCGTCTTTCATAATGCTCTTGACCTGGGCTATCGTCCATGCGTAGCTTTTTTCCTCTGGCGCACCCGCATAGATGTTTGCAAAAGTCCCGTCACGCTGGAAATTGATAAATCCCGGTGTGGGAACCTTTTCCATAATCAGTATTCTTGTGATACTGGCCGCCCCTCTGCCATGAATGGCAAGGTCAAAAATCTTCTCCACTATCCAGCGGGTTTCCTCGTCGATTATCAGCTTGTTTTTGATTTCCGGGTGTTTCCTGTACCCGATGGGAGCATAGGCACCGATACGCTGTCCTGTGGCAAACTTCGCTTTGAAAGCGGCCTTTACCTTGCGGCTCGTATCTTTCGCAAACCATTCATTAAACAGGTTTTTGAACGGGACAAAATCAGAAAGCCCTTTCTCTGTGTCCTCATTCTCCGCAACGGCGATGTAGCGCACCCGTTTTTCCGGGAACAGAAATTCCAGATAGTAGTCCATCATCACATGTTCCCGCCCGAAACGGGAAAGGTCTTTCGTGACAATGCAGTTTACTTTTCCGGCTTCCATATCGTCCATCATGCGCTGAAAATCCGGGCGTTCAAAGTTCGTCCCCGACCAGCCATCGTCCACATATTCACCGACTACATGAAGCCCCTGTTCCTTTGCGTACTGTTGCAGAATTGTCCGCTGTGTTTCAATGCTTACGCTGTCACCATAGTTTTCATCATCCCGGCTTAATCTCATATAAAGCGCCGTGTTGTAAATCGTAGTATTGTAAGGTTGTTTCACCGTTAAAAATCCTCCTTCTAAAGAAACAACCCACGCTTACAATACTTTTGCTCTATGGCAATTATATCATAAGCGTGGGCGCGTTATCAATGATGGGCTATCAGGTTGAAGCGGCTTTTTCTGCGGTATGCCGCACCACATCTACAATCAGATCACCGAGGGGCTTCCCGCCTGTGGCGAAGTGTTCGGAGATTTTTATACGGTTGTTCCCACATACAAAATACTGCGTGCCGTTCTCTGCTTGTATGACCTGCCCTGTCCGGGGTGTAAAAATATCGCTTTCGCTTTTTGCCATCCAGTGTCCTCCATATTCAGTTTTCAAGGTACAATGCCGCACAGGGGCGGCGAAAATTTCTGCTTATATCTATCACCTTTCCTTTACCGTGTGCCGCTGCTGCCGTTTCACCTGCGCCAGCACTTCCGGCGGGATACGGTCAACGAAATTGCGGAGATTGTGTAATTCGCTTTCCAGCGTTGCCCGTTCCATGCGGTCTTTCATCTTGCCTTGCTCACTGGCCTTTGCCCTTGCTTCCAGCTTTTTGTTTTCTTCCAGCAGGTCATTGATTGTGACCTTGTACTTTTTCAACTGCCCGGAGAAGTTCTCCATCTGCGGGAACCACTTTTTCAGCATGGAGAGGGCTTCCTCTTTTTTCTTTCCGGCGTTCAGCGGGTTAATGCCGTCAAGGGCGGCTTCAATGGCTCTGGCCTGTTTGGAGAGGGAAACCGCCTGTTTGAAAAGCCGGGTGGGGATATGCTTCCGGCCTGTCTTGCTGGCACTCTCCCCACGCTCCAAGTCGGGATATTTCTCCACCATATAGGCGTGAAAATCGTCCTGCCACTTCGTCAGGTTTGCCCGGTTGCCGATAATCTCCTTTGCACACAGGCGGTTGTCCTTTGTCAGCGGAACAAAGGTCAAATGCAGGTGGGGCGTTTTCTCGTCCATGTGTACCACCGCCGACACGATATTTTCCCGTCCTACCCGGCCAATGAGGAAATCTGCCGCCCTTTGGAAGAACGCCTGTATCTCCTTTGGAGATTTCCCCTTGAAAAACTCCGGGCTGGCGGTTATCAGCGTATCGACAAACCGTGTGCTGTCCTTGCGGGTTCGGCATCCGGCCTGCTCGATACGGCTCTGAATGAAGTGGTAATAGCGTCCCTCCGGCTTGACGATATGGAAATTGTATTTGCTCCGGCTTGTGTCAATGTCGGGGTTACTGGCGTATTGTTCTTTCTGCCTTTCGTGATGGGCTTCCAGCGGCCTTGCCGGGTTGCCCTTGTGCTTCTCAAACCGCAAAATTGCGTGTTGTGCCATTCTGCTCCTTTCCCCATTCCTTTCCTATCCTGGGTTTTCCACAGGGAAAATCCTGCCAGAATTATCTCTGATACGATAGGAAAGGAATGGATATAAATAAATCATTTTAATCTTTGTATTTCTATATACCGTCCGGTTTTCGTACTTTAGGGGGCGGTTTCCGTACTTCAAGGGTATGGTTTTCAGTCCTCCGGCGTTCCATAACCGGACTTCTTGAAGTCGGTGTTTGAAACCGCTTCATAGGATTTTGGGAAAATGCGGTTGGGTTTTCCACAGCCCTGCTTCTGGATCTCCACCAGCCCCGCATACTGCAATTCCCGTAGGGTATTGACGGCTTTCTGCCGCCCACAGTGGAGCAGGGCGACTACCTCGCAGATTGGATAGTACAGGTAAATGCGCCCGTACTCGTCCGCCCAGCCGTTTTTCCGGGATAGTTCCGTCCGGCGCAGGATAAAGGCGTACAGTACCTTTGCTTCATTGGAAAGAGGCGTGAATGTGGGGGCTTCAAAAAGGAAATTGGGAAGCCGGGTAAAGCTGACCGCCTTTTCCGGCTGATGAATATAAATTGCTCTTGTCATATCGTGTTTTGTGGACAGTTAGAAGCCCGTTTTCCGGGGTAGACGGTAGTTTCTATTACCTGCCCCTGTTCTGTGCTTGCAAAGCCTTGTAAATCAATGACTTTTCAGCCCCTAACTGTCCACAGTAGACCTCCTTTTCCGTTCACTTTCTGTTTTCTGCCGCCTGTGAACTCTGGCGGCGCAGCCGGGGCAGTATTTCGCCCGGTTGGACTTTGGGACGAACACTCTGCCGCAGACCGCACAGCGTTTTAGCTCCTTATCCCGGAAAATCTCCGCTTCCAGCGTTCCGATTTGCGGCAAGACCGACCAGCGGAACCACTTACAGCAGACCGAGAAAGAAGCCGTCTGCGGGCAGGCGCAGGTGTCCCCATCGTCAAGGAACATACAGTTCCCGTCCTCATAACAGCAGCACTCCCGGCGGATCAGGGCGTTTGCCTGTTTCCGCTGCGCTGGGGTCATGCGGTAAAGGGAACCGTCTTGCTTGCGCTCTATGGGCGGCAGTCGTTTATATGGGTTCTCTCTCATGTGTTTCCTCCATTTTGCTTTCCGTTGCCGTTCTCTCCGAAAAGGCTTCCTGCCTCATTCCTGCGGCGTGTTCCCAACAGGGGCCCCCGCAAAGTCGTCAGACTTTGTGGGGAGAGGAGCCGCAGCGGAGCGAGTGAGCTTTCGCCCTCTGGCGGAAGCGAATGATACGCAGCTTGCGGCGACGAGGCACGCTCCCCACAGCTTCGGGACAAGTTGTCCCGAAGTGACCTCTGGACAAAGTGTCCAGAAATTGGCTCCTTGCGGTGCTTCCCCGGCCGGGGTATTCCTTTTCGGACGGTCATTCATTTTTCAAGGTGCAGCTCATCGATGAACTACCCTAAGTCTACACCTAAAAGACAGCCCGCCCCGCATATCCGAAAGGTAGGAAATCCGCCAAAAAAACTGCCTATTTCCACGCTCTCGGAATTGTGGTAGAATGAAAAAGCAGAACAATAAACGATAATTTTGGAGTACATACCGATATGGAAATTATAGAAATCAAAGAGAATAAAAAACAATTTCTCCCCTTATTACTGTTAGCCGACGAACAAGAGAGCATGATAGACCGATATATTGATAGAGGAATGATGTATGTATTAGTCGATAATGGGGTTAAATGCGAGTGTGTAGTAACCGATGAGGGCAAAGGCATTCTTGAAATTAAAAATATTGCAACTGCGCCAGAATATCAGGGCAAAGGTTACGGCAAGGCACTAATTGACTTTGTTGCTGCGAAATATAAAGGGAAGTATTCGATACTACAAGTTGGTACAGGGGATAGCCCGTTGACCGTTCCTTTTTATGAAAAATCTGGTTTTGTCCGCTCACACAGCATTAAAAATTTTTTTATTGATAACTATGACCACCCTATTTTTGAAGGTGGGGTTCAACTAACAGATATGATTTATTTACAGAAAAAAATATAAATTCCCATTTATCGAGCAGACAAGGAGGTGATAGCATGGAACTATCCATACAAGAACGATTGAAAGACCTGCGTGTGGAACGAGGGCTGACGCTGGAACAGCTTGCGGAAGAAACTCATCTTTCCAAATCTGCTTTAGGCAGTTATGAGGAGACAATCTCAAAGACATCAGCCACCATGCCCTTATCCAGCTGGCAAAGGTTTATGAAGTGACCGTTGATTACCTGCTGGGACGCTCTAAAACAAAAAATCACCCAAACGCCGATCTTGCAGACCTGCGCTTGAGTGATGATATGATTGAACTATTGAAAAGTGGGCGGGTGGATACTTCCCTCTTGTGTGAGCTGGCGGTACACCCGGATTTCCCCCGGCTGATGGCTGACCTTGAAATCTATGTGAACGGAACGGCAGTCAAGCAGGTACAGAGCGCAAATGCCATTGTGGATATTATGAGCGCAACCATTATGAAGCAGCACAATCCCGGCTTGTCCGACCCGCAGTTAAGGCAGCTTGTCGCCGCCCATATTGACGATGACAGCTTTTGCCGCTATGTGATACAGCAAGACATAAACAAGATAGCCCTTGACCTGCGGGAAGCCCATAAGGACGATTTTTTCAGCGTTCCGGAGGACAATCCGCTGGAAGATTTCTTGCAGACCGCCGAGGAAACTGCCAGTCCAGACAGCGACCCGGAGCAAGCGGCTTTGGCGTTTATCTGTAAGCGGCTCAAGCTGAACTACGGGAAGCTGTCGGAAGAAGAAAGAAAGTGGCTGAAAAGGATTGCGCAGAAGTCGGACTTGCTGAAAAATCCGAACCCACAGCGGGGACGGAAGTAGAGAACAATACAGTAAAATATGGAGGAAAAACAAATGGGAATGATTGCAAATTATCAGTCAACTACTGACACTGAATTAGAAAAATTTATGTGCCTTGATGATGTGGAAGAAGCACAGGAAAATGAGAACTTGGAAATTTGTGATATAGATAAAATGTGGGACGCACTTCATTTCTTGCTGACAGGAAAATCTGCCAGCGAACCGATTGAAGATAATTTAATCAGTGAAGCGATTGTAGGACAGTTTAATATTTCTGGGGAAGAAATCGAAGAATTTATATCTGGAACGAAAACCGATAGAGTGAAAGAAATTGCAAAAGCGTTGCAAGAGCTTGATTTTGAAACATATATCGATAAATTTGATATGAGTGCGTTTCGCCAAAACGATATTTACCCTGATATTTGGGAATACGAAGAAGCTGATAAAATTAAAGATGATTTAAGAAGCTCATTTGAAAGTTTGAAAAAAATTTTATGAGAAAATGGCAGAGCAAGAAAGAGCCGTATTAGTGTCAATTTACTAATTATCTAAATCTACCTGTTGAAAAAATAGCAAAGCCAGCCGTGTCAGTCAACGGTCAAGATGAACGGCGCATTTTATGCGCCGCCGTTGACAGTCCCGCCTGTCTTTGCTAAAGGGCAATCAAGGCGGGAAAGCCCTAAAATGGCTTCACACCTATTTCAATAATTGGAGGAGATAAAAATGAGATCAGAAAAGGAAGTTTATGATATTGTTTTGAATTTTGCAAAAACAGACAAACGCATTCGCATGGTTACTTTGGAAGGATCTAGAACAAATACAAATATTCCGCCTGATGATTTTCAGGATTTTGATATTATTTTTTTTGTTACGGATATGGACAGCTTCACAAGTGATGATAAATGGCTAGATATATTTGGTGAAAGGTTGATTCTGCAAAAGCCGGAAGATATGGAATTATTTCCAGCTGTAGAAAAGGGATTTTCATATTTAATGCTGTTTACTGATGATGTTAAGATAGATTTAACTTTGCTGCCGCTGGAACTGATAGACGAGTATTTTACATGGGATAAACTGGTAAAGTTACTGTTGGATAAAGACAACCGTATCGTAAAGCCGCCAATACCAACGGATATAGACTACCACTTGCAGAAGCCTACTCAAAGAATGTTTGACGATTGCTGTAATGAATTTTGGAATACTACAACATATGTAGTAAAGGGCTTATGCCGCAAAGAAATTCTTTTTGCTATTGACCATATGAATGATATAGTACGAAAAGAATTGCTTCGCATGATTTCCTGGCTGATTGGTATCAAACAGGGATTTCATTTCAGTTTGGGAAAAAACTATAAATTTATGAAGCAATATGTCCCAGAGGAATTGTGGGAACGACTTATGTCCACTTATAATATGGATTCCTATCCCCATATGTGGGAATCCTTTGAACAATGTATGGCATTGTTCCGGGAGGTTTCGTCAGAAGTGGCATGCCAGTTGGATTACCAGTATCCACTATATGATGAAAAAATCAGTAATTATGTGATTCGGCAAAAGAAAAAATATGGCATTGAAGATGATAACAAATAAAATTTTTTCAATCGAAAAAATTTATTTTGATTATTCAATTTTGAAAAACTGAATACCTCAAAATCAGAAAGAGCGCGGACAAGCACTTTGAGGGATTGGCCGCCTTGTCCACCCATTCAGTGGGACGGCGGGCGGCGGTCAAGGCCGGGTGTAAACCCGTTCATTTCAGCCTTGACGGTTACCCGCTGTCCTGTTACTTTTCCGGGAGTGTAGCCACAACTTCGGGACACTTTGTCCACAAGTCGGAGCGTAGGACGATGAACGGGGGCTTTCATATACGCCCTGTCTGCTGTTGAAACCAGACCTGCGCTTACGGCTCCACGCCACACAAGCACAGCCCTGTTTTCCTGCCGCTTCAAATGCCCTTGCCCTCCCCGGCGGCAACGGCATTTTCACGGCAACGCCGACAGAGCGTATAACACACTACACTTTGCTTCGCAAAGTCGTGTGCCAAATGGGGCGTTGCCCCCTTTGGAAACCCCCACAAGAAAAGGCGGTACGCTACCCCTCCACGGGGCGCATACCGCCTTTTCTTGTTATCCAGCCCTCCGGCTGTATCGGTTGAGCAAAAGTCAGCGTGGGATTGGTGTGGTATCTTTATCTAAGTGAAACCCCGTTTTCCCACTTGGATACCGCCTGGCGGCTGACACCGATGGTTTCGAAACAAACTCCTGGGTCATTTTGCAGCGCACACGGTTCTCCCGCAGGGCTTCGGCCAGGGACTTGCGGGTGGCTTTCTTTTCTTCCCGCACTTCGTGGGAGTTGATGTAAACCCGCAGCGCCTTGATGACCAGCCACAGCAGGTAGATACCGACAATGCCCATAACCAGCATGAGCGCAAGATTGAATACCGTCCAAAGAATGCCAAATACTTGATATTTCATTTTATAATCTCCTATCAACAGCTTGCAGTGGGCGGTGCACCGCCCGGCAAAACCCGGCCGGATGGTCCGGCCCCTTGTGTTTTGCTGGCCTTATTATAGCGAAAGCACCCGGTTGCCGCCACCAACTGGGGCGATACTTTGGGTTGCAGCCTGCTATTTTGCCGGTTTTGGGGCCATTTTGCATCAAAAAGCACCCACCCGCCGGAAAAACCTGGCCAGGCGGGTGCAAAACCATGCGATCCGATTTTGGCAGAATCAGCGCAGCAAACCGGGCCGCCGGGCGGCGGTTGTCTGCGCGCGCAGTGCTATACAGTTTGTATTATTTGTTTAATATATCCAAGTCAAGCATTCTTTTGTTCGATTTCGACCATCACCAGCTCGGTCTTGCCCTCGGTGCGGATCTTGTAGCCCCAGGTCCCGGTGCCGCCGCTCACAATGGCGGCGCAGGCGGGGTGATCTGTTTCATGCCGTAATTCAGTTCATTATAGCGGAACAGCTTTGCCACAAGGCCGGTGGGCCAGATCTGACCGCCGTGGGTGTGACCGCTCAAAATCAGGTTTGCACCGGCTGCGGCATCGGCTTTCAGCTCGCGCGGCTCGTGGTCCAGCAGGATGGTATACACATTGTCCGGACCGTTCGGCATCAGCTGGGCGGGGGTAAAGCGGTTACCCTGGGTGTACAGCCAGTCCTTGCGGCCCACAATGCGCACCGGGGTGGCATCTTTACCCACATAGGCCAGCTGGGAAACATCCTCCAAAATGCGAATGTGCGCCCGCGCAAAAGCGCCCTCCAGGTCCGCACGGGCATAGCTCGGCTCCCGCCAGTGGTGGAACAGATCATGGTTGCCCAACACGAACCACTTTGCCGCCGGGCGGGTCCAGCGTGGCAAAGAAGGCATTGAAGGAATCAAAATCCGGGCGTTCCACATGCTCGTCAAAAATATCGCCGGTAAAAAGAATCATATCGGGGTTCAGTTCCCGGATGCGGCGGTTCAGCTCCGGGATGCGCTTGCGGTCCACGGCACCTTTGCCGGGGTGCAGGTCGCTGATTTGCAGCACCCGCAGTTTGCCGCCCGGCAGGGGCTTGGTGGTTTGCAGGCGATAGGTGGTGGTAACCAGGCGCATAGCCTTGAAATAGCTCCAGAGCATCATGGCGGCCGTGCCCACCCAGGCCAGCAGACCGCCTATCCAGATGGTCTGCCAGGCTGCCTGCACCGTTCCGCCGATTGCACGGGCCAGCAAGCCCACAATGTCCCCGGCAATATACAGCCCGGTCAGATGGGAGTTGACGATCATCCCGGGGCCGAGCGGGTCCCGCCCGATCCAGGACATCACGGCCAGCAGCAACAGCGGCAGCAGCAGATACACCGCCGGCTGCACCCCCGCAAAGCAGGCCACAAACGGCAGTTTGAGAAAATTCAGATACAGCACCACCGCCACAAGGGCCTGGCCGATTTTGGGGATGGTGAACTGGATAAAATGCCCGTACATTGCAGGACCTCCGTTCTTTAGTTAGGAGTTAGGAGGGAGGAGTTAGGAGTTGAGAGAATTAGAAATGACCAATGAGAAATTAGGAATTGGAGGTGGGGCGGGGTAAGGGACGGAAGATTTTATTGTCGGCAGACAACAGTAAAATTATCTGTAGGGCGGGATGACCTCATCCCGCCGGAGAGGAACACAGATCATTTGCCACAGCCCTAAAAACAATCTGTAGGGAACGGTCTTGACCGTTCCGGGGACATATTTGCATATGCCGTAATGAGATTTACTGCAGGACTTGTCATACGGTGCGGTAATGACAACACGGCCAATCATTTTGCAAATGTGCAATAAATTTTACGCCCGCCCGGGACGTCGAGGACGCCGTCCCCTACAAATTGGGAAAGATTTGGCACAGGATCTGCAAAGCGTGCCAAGGCGTGGTTTCGGCGTGGTCGGGTGACCACGCCCTACAAGGCCCATCTCCAATTCCTAATTTCTCATTTCTAATTCCTAATTATCCCCTAACTCCTAACTCCTAACTCCTAACTCCTAACTGATATTGTATCACTCGTGCCCGGCAAACTCAACAAACACAACAGGCAGGCTGCCTGCGGGGTTGCGGGCAGCCTGCCTGGAAAAAGCAGGGATAAGTCTTTAGGCAATACCGCATAATTCTAAGTGCCGATACGGCGAGCGAGGTGCGGCAGATGCCAAGCCAAAAGCGCAGATAATACTGGATGCTGCAAAGGTGAGCGCCGCCAGTGGCGGAAACAGCGAACCGAAGCAGGGGCAGCGGTCGCAGAGTGCGAGGGGCTTTTGCCCCCGAAGCACGATGCGGGTACCGCAACCCGACATTATCGAGCATTTTGGCAACGCAGATGCCGTGCCGCAGCTGCCGGAGCGGTGCTTAAGCCGCAAGGCGGGAATTGTGCGGTGTTGCCTTTATTCAGTTATGCCTGTTCTTTTGCCTTGATGGCTTCGTCAATGGCCTTGGCGGCTTCCTTACCGGCGCCCATAGCCAGAATGACGGTAGCGGCACCGGTAACAGCATCGCCGCCGGCATAGACGAACGGGCGGCTGGTCAGGCCATCGGGGCCATCGGTGATGATGCAGCCGTGCTTATCGGTATCCAGGCCGGGGGTAGTAGAACGGATCAGCGGGTTGGGGCTGGTGCCCAGAGCCATGACCATGGTATCCACATCCAGCTCAAACTCGCTGCCCTCCTTGACGATGGGGCGGCGGCGGCCGGAAGCATCGGGTTCACCCAGCTCCATCTCCACGCAGGTCATGCCCTTCACGCAGCCGTTTTCATCGCCCAGAACCTCGACCGGGTTGGTCAGCGTCTTGAAGATGATGCCCTCTTCCTCGGCATGCTCGACTTCTTCCTTACGGGCAGGCAGTTCGGCCATGCCGCGGCGGTATACAATGTACACCTGCTCGGCACCCAGGCGCTTGGCGCAGCGGGCTGCGTCCATGGCGACGTTGCCGCCGCCCACAACGGCAACGGCACGGCTCTTCATGATGGGGGTGCGGCTGCCGGGCTGGTATGCTTTCATCAGGTTCACGCGGGTCAGGTACTCGTTAGCAGAGTAAACGCCCTTCAGGCTCTCGCCGGGGATGCCCATAAAGCGGGGCAGACCGGCGCCGGAAGCGATATAGATTGCCTCAAAGCCATAGTCGTTCATCAGCTCGTCAACGGTCAGCACCTTACCGATGACCATGTTGCACTCAATATCAACACCCAGCTCTTTCAGGCCTTCCACTTCGTGCTGCACAATATCCTTGGGCAGACGGAACTCCGGAATGCCGTACATCAGAACGCCGCCTGCAACGTGCAGGGCTTCGTATACGGTAACCTTATAGCCCAGCTTGGCCAGGTCGCCGGCAACGGTCAGGCCGGAAGGACCTGCACCGATAACTGCCACCTTATGGCCGTTCGGCTCCGGCTTAGCAGCCGGGGTGTGGACGTTTTCACGGTGCCAGTCAGCCACAAAGCGCTCCAGGCGGCCAATGCCGACGGGTTCGCCCTTGATGCCGCGCACGCACTTGCCCTCGCACTGGTTCTCCTGCGGGCAGACACGGCCACAGACAGCGGGCAGCGCGCTGGACTTTGCGATGACCTGGTAAGCAGCTTCAAAATCGCCTTTTGCCACTTCGGCAATAAAGGCGGGAATATCGATCTGAACAGGGCAGCCGGTGCGGCAGGCGGGCTTTTTGCACTGCAGGCAGCGCTTGGCTTCGTTCACAGCCATTTCAGCGGTATAGCCCAGGGCAACTTCCTTAAAGTTTTTGTTGCGGACGTTGGGGTCCTGGCTGGGCATGGGGCATTTTTTCGGGTCCATATTCGGCATGTTACTCAACCTCCTTTTTCAGCAGGTTGCATTCCGCTTCCCGCGCGTGGGCCTCAAAGTCGCGGTACATTGTGCCGCGGTGCATGGCTTCATCAAAATCGACTTCAAAACCGTCGAAATCGGGGCCATCCACACAGGCAAACTTGGTTTTGCCGCCCACAGTCAGGCGGCAGCCGCCGCACATGCCGGTGCCGTCCACCATGATGGGATTCATGGAAACAACGGTCTTAACGTTATAAGGCTTGGTGGTCTTGACAACGAACTTCATCATGATCAGCGGTCCGATGGTGATGACCTCGTCAAAGTTGGCGCCAGCCTTGATCTTTTCTTCCAGCGGCATCGTCACAACGCCCTTCTGGCCGTAAGAGCCGTCATCGGACATGATGATCAGCTCGTCACAGCAGGCGCGGAATTCGTCTTCCAGGATGACAAGGTCCTTATTGCGGAAGCCGATGATGCCGGTAACCTTGGTGCCCTGGGCCTTGAGGGCCTGGGCAACGGGCAGGGCAATGGCGCAGCCGACGCCGCCGCCGACAACACAGACGTTTTTCAGACCCTCGATCTCGGTTGCCTTGCCCAGAGGGCCGACAAAGTCGTGCACAGCCTCGCCCTCTTTGAGGGAGTTGAGCTGCATGGTACCTGCGCCCACGATCTGGAAAATGATGGCCACAGTGCCTGCTGCGGCATCATAATGGGCAATCGTCAGGGGGATGCGCTCAGAATCCTCCTTGGCGCGGATGATGATGAACTGGCCCGCTTTCGCCTTTTTAGCGATCAGCGGTGCTTCAATGACCATTTCGGTCACTGTGGGGTTCAATTCCCGCTTTTTAACGATCTTGAACACTTGTTCTAACCTCGCTTTTTCTCCGTTTTATCATTCCGTCCCCCGCCTGCCAAATGCGCACAAGCAGGCAAAAGGGTAGATGGTATCATTGTACCATACTTACTTTACCAGCTTTTTTTCAGGATTGTAAAGCGGTAAAGTGTGGTGTTTTATCGTCGCAGTGTGTCAAAAAATGCTCTGTCGGGGCGAACATTATTCGCCTGCAGTCTTTCTCCGTGTATGCTGTTTCCCGGAAAAGCTGCTGCATCATCAGGTTGGTGGGCGCACAATGTGCGTACCTACGGCCTCCACAGAATATTTGGGCATACCAAGTTATGACATGCGGTACCGTCCTGGCTGCGCTGTTCACACCGTCAAAGCGTCAATGGCGGCTTTGCATGCCTGCAGGGTCAGGTAGGTGACTGCACAGTCTGAGCCGATAAACCAGCGTTCTTCGCCGTTACAGACAATTTTGCGGATCAATTTTCCACGGTACTCCGCCTGGATATAAATGCCGTTTGCCATGTTGCTGCCCCCTTTTCCGGCCGGCTAAAAGTAGCCTTACTTTTTTATTGTGCCATCTTTTGGAGCAGCTTACAAGGGCAGGCAGTGTAAAATTTCGCCCATGCTGCGTACAGAAAATTCAGCAGTTGCACCAAAACTTTATCCATGCGCGGCAAACTGATAATATTTGACAGCGTTTTCCAGTTTTTTCACTGGAAAACTGTAGCTTTTTATGCTATACTGTATCAAAATATCTGCCGTTTTATTTTTACAAAATTATTGCGTCCTTTTGCAGGGCGTGTATAATATAATAGTAGATAATACGGGTGCAGCTGCACCCGGCTGGAGGAATACGGATATGACAAAGCAAGAGATGCTGCAGTTAAAAATGACTGCGACCCGCGTGCGCATGGGCATTATTGAAGCGACCCATGGCGGCAAAAGCGGGCACCCGGGCGGCAGCCTTTCTGCTGCTGATGTGCTGACTTACTTATACTTTAAGGAAATGCAGATCGATCCGCAGAACCCGCAGGACCCTGACCGTGACCGTTTTGTGCTTTCCAAGGGCCATGCAGCGCCGGGCCTGTACTCGGTGCTGGCAGAGCGCGGGTTCTTCCCCGTGGCTGACCTGCCTACCCTGCGCCGCTCCGGCAGCTACCTGCAGGGCCACCCCAACATGAACACGGTTCCCGGTGTTGATATGAGCACCGGCAGCCTGGGCCAGGGTGTTTCCGCCGCAGCCGGCATGGCACTGGCCGCCAAGATGAAGAACCCCGACGTCAACGTGTACACCCTGCTGGGTGACGGCGAGATCGAAGAGGGCGAGTGCTGGGAAGCATTTATGTTTGCCAACCACTATAAGCTGGATAACCTCTGCATCATGATCGATGTGAACGGCCTGCAGATCGACGGCCCCACCGCCAAGGTCATGAACAGCGAACCGCTAGACCAGAAGATGGATGCCTTCGGCTTTAACACCATCATCTGCAACGGCAACAGCCTGGCTGATCTGGAGCAGGCATTCATCTTGTTTGACCGCTCCCATGGTTCCGGCAAGCCGACCTGCTTCCTGCTGCACACCACCAAGGGCCTGGGCGTGAGCTTTATGGAGAACGCTGTGGATTGGCACGGCAAAGCCCCCAACGATGCCGAGTATGACAAGGCGATGGCCGAGCTGCGCGCCAGCTATGAAGTGATGGAAAAGGAGGCTGAACGGATCAATGGCTGATAACAAGAGCATTGCCACGCGCGACAGCTACGGTGCTGCGCTGCTGGAACTGGCCGATGCAGGCCATGACGATATCGTGGTATTTGATGCGGATTTGTCCGCTTCGACCCGTACCTCAGTATTTGCAAAAAAAATATTCTGAACGCTTTTTTGACTGCGGCATTGCCGAGTGCAACATGGTCGGTGTAGCCGCCGGCATGTCCACCTTTGGCTATGTGCCTTTTGTTTCCTCGTTTGCCATGTTTGCTGCGGGCCGCGCTTTTGAGCAGATCCGCAACAGCATCGGTTACCCCGAGCTGAACGTCAAGATTGCTGCCACCCACGGCGGCCTGTCCGTCGGCGAGGACGGTGCTTCCCACCAGTGCTGCGAGGACTTTGCGCTGATGCGCACCATCCCCGGCATGGTCGTAATCTGCCCCTCTGACGATCTGGAAGCCCGTGCCGCTGTGCGCGCCGCTTACGCCCACAAGGGCCCCGTTTACCTGCGTTTCAGCCGTCTGGCCACCCCTTCCCTGCATGATGCCAATAACTATACTTTTGAAATCGGCAAGGGCGAGGTTCTGTGCGACGGTTTTGATCTGGCCATCATCTCCACCGGTCTGATGACCAGCGAAGCTCTGAAGGCTGCTGTCACCCTGAAGCGTCAGGATGCCATCAGCGTGCGCGTGATCAACATGCCCACCATCAAGCCGCTGGACGAAGAGATCGTTCTGCGCGCTGCCCGCGAGTGCCACAAAATCATCACGGTGGAAGAGCACAGCGTGATCGGCGGCCTGGGCGAGGCTGTTTGCAGTCTGCTGAGCGAGAAGGCCCCCACGCCCGTGCGCCGCATTGGTGTGCAGGATAAATTCGGCCATTCCGGCCCCGCATGGGAGGTTCTGCGCGATTACGGCCTGACCGCCGACGCCATTGCCGATGCCGTGCGCAGCTTTGTGAAAGAGGACCAGTAAGCTCTTTCCCCCGCCCCATTTGATTCAATAAGCAACACCCCGCCATCCGGTTCAAACGCCGGGCGGCGGGGTGTTTTGGTTTGTATGGATTTAGGGCAATACCGCATAATTCTAAGTGCCGATACGGCGGCGAGCGAGGTGCGGCAGCTGCTAGGCCAAAAGCGCAGATAATACTTGGATGCTGCAAAGGTGAGCGCCGCCAGTGGCGGAAACAGCGAACCGAAGCAGGGGCAGCGGTCGCAGAGTGTGAGGGGCTTTGCCCCCGAAGCACGATGCGGGTACCGCAACCCGACATGATTGAGCATTTTGGCAACGCAGATGCCGTGCCGCAGCCGTCGGAGCGTTGCTTAAGCCGTAAGGCGGGAATTGTGCGGTGTTGCCTTAGGTCAGAACTGATTGCACGCAAACACGCTGGCTCCGGTGGCGCGGGCGGCGGCAAGGCCGGGGGCGCTGTCCTCAAAGATCATGGTATGGGCGGCGTCCACGCCAAAGTGGGCCATGGCTTTCAGGTAGCCCTCCGGGTCCGGCTTATTGTTGACCACATCTTCCTGGGTCAGGATCAGGTCAAACCAGTCAGTGCAGTGAAAGTGGTCCAGCATTTCCGTTGCGTTCTGGCGGCTTCCTGTGGTAACCACGGCCAGGTAATGGGTGGGGCGCAGGGCTTCCAAGATAACAAACAGTGCCTCGTTTTTGCGGGCTATGTCCATGCTGGCGGCGTAATACTGCTTTTTTTCAGGTCATGCACCCGCTCCACATCCTCGGCAGAGGGGCTGCCGCCCATCAGCGGCCGCAAAAAGGCGCGGTAATGACTGCCGTTGCAGTAAGCGGCATAGTAATCATAATCCAACGTAAAGCCGAACGACTCCAGCGCACGGCGGTAGCTTTCAGCGTTGACGGCAACCGTATCAATCAATGTGCCGTCCAGATCAACGGCGATCAGTCCTTGCTTTTTCATCAAACTTTCCCTCGTTTTCCCATGTGTTTAGGTCGTTGGCCACCATGACAAGCCCAGCATAGAACATGGGGGCACGCTTTTTATCTTTGTTGAGCTTGTAGGGCATCAGGCGCAGCCAGTGGATGAGCTCGTGCGCCAGGATGCTGTGCAGCCCTGCCGCGCCGCAGCGGGCACGCAGGTCATCGCAGACCGCTTCAAACAGCGTATCATAGGCGGCGGAGCGGGTCAGCTGGAAGTCAATATGGTTTTCCTGCACAGTGCAGCGCGGGGTCATCATCATGAACTCATAGCCGCCGTGCAGGCTTTGCAGCAGTTTGCCGTAATCCAGGTAGGGGCTGTCGTGCAGGTTGCCGGTGTTGGGGTCAATGATGTACCACGCTTTATCGGGGTTCTCCACATCGGTGCGGCAGATGATGTTTTCCACCGTCAGATCGCCGTGGATATCCGCCACGGGGTCTGCGGCGAACAGGGTACGCAGCGCATTGTGGTCAAACAGGCGGCCCAGCTCTTTCAGGTTGCGGTAGCTGCGGCCATTGATCCAGATGCGGTCATAGTTCCACAGTTCTTTCAGGATGCGGGCGTCCCGGATCTTTTCCAGATTGGCATCCATCTTTTTGTTCAGGTATTCCTCTATTTTTTCGGGATCCGCCGGGCGGGCTGTGGGGCGGTAGAGCTGTTCATCCAGTGCCCGCAGCACACTGCGCAGGATGGCTGCGCTTTTTCCCGGCGGGTTGGAATGGATATAGCGGAACAGCCCCACCGCGCTGCCGGAATAGGTCATATCATACCAGCAGTAGCCTTCGCCGGTGCCCTCGCGCAGAATTTCGCACAGCGGCAGGCGGGCGGCATTGCGGCGCAGCCAGGCCAGCTGTTCGGCCAGTTTGGCACCGTCCGCGCCAAAGGCGTATTTGCGGTAAAAGGTCGCGGCACCATCGGTACACAGCATGGTAGTTGCGTTGGAACCGGCGGAATAATCCTGCAAAATGGTAATGTTCTGGTTGATCTCAATGAACTTGGCCACATAGGCTTTGTTCTGCAGGCTGAAATACTGGTTGAGGAATGCGCCGCGGTCCCGCGGGTCCACCTGGGGCAGCAGGTTCAGGTAGTTTTCCTGCCCGGCTTCCCGGTTGGCGATCGGCTCCGCTGCACCGTTCAGGGCGGCGCGCAGATGTTCCGGCAAAAGAGGTGCCGCAAACATAACCGCCAGCGGCAGCAGGAACCAGGCGATCACCAGCCCACGGGCGGCATCGCTCAAACCGAGGGAGCCCGCCACGCCAAGGCTGGTCACATCCACGCTCTTGACGCCGAACAGCATGTTGAACACTTCCACCAAGCCAAAGCTGCCGCCAGCGCCGCCGCAGGCAATGATTGCCTGCCCCAGCACCGCGTAAGAAGCAAGGTAGGCCCCCCACATGAGAACCGTATTGAGCAGCAGCCGCCACAGGTTGACGCGGCGCAGATCCTTGAAGGTATTGATGAGACTCCAGCAGAACACAAGGCCGTCCAGCTTGATGGTATCATTGAAAATGCTGCACACGGCCAGGCAACACCGCTTGAGCAGGTCCCGCAGCAGCACCACCAGCACCAGGGCGGCGGCCAGCAGCAGCGCAAAAACCAGATAATACCGCGCTGCGCCCAAAACCGCAGCGCCGCCCAGCCCGGCCAGCCGGAACCCGCCGAACAGCAGCGCCACCACCCACACATCCAGAAAGCGATCCATGATGACAGTGGCAAAAGCAAAGCCTGTTCCGGTTTTCATTTTGCGGCCAGCCAGAGCGGCGCGCAGAAAATCGCCCACATGGAATGGCAGCAGAAAGTTGACGGCATAGCCCCCGGCCATGGCGCGCAGCAGGCTGCGGCGCTGGGGGTATTCATAAATGCGGATGAACTGTTCCCACCGGAGCAGGCGGAACACATGCCCCAGCAGCACCAATGCCGCGGAGGAAAGCAGCAATAATAAAATGGTTCCGAAAGGTTGCATCGGCGGTCACCTGAATCAGTTAGTTTATTGGGGAGATTTTACATCAGCATTTCAAACGCGGCCTTGTTGGCTTCCTGTTCCGCCTGGGCATACTCTGCCGGGGTGCCAAAGGGCAGGTGCAGATCAGTTGCAAATCCGCGCAGGTCCGCCCCGCGGGCGGCCAGCACGTTGTAAATGCCGGAAACAAAAAATTCTTTATAATCGCAGTGGTGCAGGTACTCTGCACAGGCGGAAGCATAGAGCTGCTTATTTTTGAAGTAATACGCCCCGCCGATGGCATCATGGCTGACGACCTGCTTTTCCACCGTGTGGCACACCCTGCCGTCGGCCCCATATTGCAGGTAGCTGTAGGCCGGGGAGTCGCTGGCAAAGGTCAGCAGTGCGCCGTCCGGGCCGTTGGCAAAATCGCCCGCCTTGCAAAACTCATTGAACGGCTTGCAGAGGAACAGGTGGTCGCAGTCATTAAAGAGCAGCGGCTCATCGTCCGGCAGGCTTTCCGTCCCGCGCAGGGCGGTGATGGCGGCGCCCTCCGTCACTTCGGGCAGGGCCACGATTTTGGCATCGGGGTAATAGGTTTTGATTTCCCGGTCAATGGCATGGTCGCGGATATGCTCCTCCAGCACCACAAAGGTGATATCGGCACAGTCCACAAATTTGGCAATGCTCTGGGTTGCCCAATAGAAAAACGGGCGGCCGTTGATCTCGATCAGGGGCTTGGGCATCACAAAGCCGTTTTTTCAACAAAAAAGCGGCTGCCGCGCCCGGCCATCGGCATTACAAGGTGCAGCTTTGCCATGTTATTCCCCTTTCGCATCGCGGGCAGCCAGCATGGCGCACTCGTTCTCGATCACGCGGCGCAGGCCTTCGCGGATGTCGATCTTCGGTTCCCAGCCATAGCACTCTTTGGCGTGGGTGTTATCGCACAGGGAATACTTGTTGACCTCGTGGTCCAGAATTTCCGGCTTGATGCCGTAAGCGCCGCCGTACAGCTCCGGGTACTTAGCCCAGTAATGGCTGGACGGGCAGTATTTGGCTTCGATCTGCTTGCCCATCAGCTCGCAGGCCGTGGCGTACAGTTCGCGGACGGAGTAGTTCTTGTTGCTGGAAACGTTGACTGCATCAAAGCCCGGCTGATCCCACACGCGCATGGCCAGGTCGATAAGGTCATCCACATAGATATAATCGCGGCGCTGGTTGCCGTCAGAGTGGAACTCCGGCACGCGGTCATAGTACAGCTCGCGGATCATATAGCCCACAAACGGCGGCTGCTTGCGCAGGCAGTCAATGTGCGGGCCGTAAACGTTGGCAAAGCGCAGGCAGGTGATGTTCATGCCGTAGGTATCGGCAAAGCTCTGGCAGAACCGCTCGCCGCAGTATTTGGTGTTGGGATAGATCAGCGTGGGCGGGTTGAACTTGGCTTCCACGGTCGGGAACTCGGTTTCATTCTCGTACATCGCGTTGGTGGATGCCTGAATGACATGCTTAACGCCGGTGTGGCGGGCGTTTTCCAGCACGTTGACAAGGCCCAGCGTGTTGACGCTGACGGCTTCCACCGGGTCGCTCTGGCAGTCCGGCAGGGGGCAATGCCCGCAATGTTATAGACGATATCAAACTTTTCCTGCTCAAACAGGGCTTTCATGCCCTCTTTATCGCGGATATCCATCTTGATGACATCGGCGGAAAAATCATGGTCGTCAAAATGCAGGTTATCGGCGCTGCCATAGCTGTAGTTATCCACACCAATGGCGGTATGGCCGTTTTTCCACAATGCATGCATAAGCTGGCCGCCGATAAACCCGGCAGCACCCGTTACCAGAACCTTCATAATCAACATCCCCTTTACAGATTGGAAGCAATGATGGTGCTTGTATATTCTTCGATTGGTTTTTCCCGCCATTCGCGGGTCACAAACTCGTTTTTGTTTTTCAGGTAGCGCCCGCACAGTTTGAGCAGGCTGACGCCAAAGCTGGTGAGCTTATTGTTGGATACCTGGTCTTCCTCCCGCCAGCTGATGGGGAAGAAAAGGACTTTCTGCTTGAGGTTGCAGAGGGCCAGGATCATGCAGTCATTAAAATACAACGTATCCGGAAACTTTTTATAATAACCGTTTGCCAGCGGTGGCACTGCGTACAGGTTCAGGCCGCTGCCCAGGTCGGTGATCTTGTGCCCGGCCACCAGGCTGAACAGCCAGTTAAAGCCATAGTTGCCCACCACACGCAGAGTGCTGTAGCCCTTGATGCGGCTTTCCGGCATAAAACGAGAGCCAAGGCAGCAATCATACTTACGGTGGCGGCCGCTGTGTACCAGGGGCAGCACATCGCGGATATCGCCCTGGTCGTCGCCATGCAGCACAATCAGGTAGTCGAAGTTATGCTGAACGGCGTACTGGAATGCCACTTTATGGCTGCCGCCCAGGCCATAGTTCTGGTCGTTGCGCAGCAGGCGGACCGGGGCCTGCGGGTGGGCCTGCATCCAGCTTTGCACGGCGGCTTCGGTGCCGTCGGTGGAGCGGTTATTGACCACGATGCACTCGGTGACCACAGCGGCCACCTGACAGTCCAGCAGCTGGTTCAGCACACGGGGCACCTGTTTTTCACAGTTATAGGCAGGGATAAAAACAAGAAAGCGTTCCGGCATAGGGCAAGCCTCCTGAACAAGATATTTTGATTGATTATAGAATACTATATTTGGGGCGGGGGGTCAAACGAAATCGCATGATTGCCAGGCGAATCATGCGATTTGAATGAATAATGACTAGAGAATAAAGAATAATGTTGGTGGACCGCCGCGCGGCGCGCGGCTCAAAAATAATAGTGGGGTCGTTTCCCTTGCAAATGCTCGCAAACTTTCCACATTTTTTTCTGTGCTTGTGGAAAACTCAATCGACTACCAGCACTTGCAGGTGGGCGGTGCCGTGGGTGACGGGGTAGCGGGCGGTGATGGTAAAGTTTTCTTCGATCCAGGCATGGAACGCGGCCATGTCGCGCACTTCGGCTACATCATACAGAATCACATCGGGACGCTTCTCGGGCAGTTCCTCATAATACTGGATGAACCGCGGGTCGCTGTCGGTACCGGAGATGACGGACGCCTGACCGATGGTCAAGGTTCCTCCCGCCATCATAAAGCCAAGGCCGTGCTGCTCGCCAATAGCCTGCAGCACCTGCTTGCCCGCAAAGGGTTCCAGCGCTTCGTACAGGGCCATCTGCATATCGGCGGCTTTTTCGTCCGCCCAGGTCCCTGCGGCGGGGCCTGCGGTGATCTGCTTCAGGTTGGCTGTTGCCACATTGGCAGGCTTCCAACCCGTTACCAGAACGCACCAGAACCGGCACACCAGCAAAAATACCAGCAGCGCCGCCAGCACACACTGGCCCTGGGGCAGTTTTCCCTGCTCCGGATTCTCCTGCCTGCACGCCAACATGGCAAAGCAGCCGCAGAGCGCGGGCCAGGTCAGATACATAAAGGTAGCCGAAAAGCCCAGCAGCGTAGAGCGCAGAATGAACGCATACGTCGCCATGCCCGGCAGAAAGCCCAGCCAGAACAGCGGCTCCCGCGCTGTGCCGCGCCCCTTGCGGAACGCCCAGGCCGCCGCCAGCACCAGCGCCGGCATAAAGTAGCGCTCATCGGAGCTGGAGTCCGCCACAGCGCGCACCGCGCAGAGCAGAGCCGCCAGAATGGCCCAAAGGTTCAGGGCAAGGCCGGTCCAATCCCGTTTTTGGCGGGTTTTGGCCCACCACAGCAGACAGAGCACCACGCTGGCGGCCAGCGGCTTTGCCAGGAATTTGGCGGTGTTCAGTGCCTGGCTTGCCAACAGGGCCAGCCGCTGGCTTGTGGTAAAATCATACTGCGGGTCGTTCAGGATCAGGCTGACGCGCTGCAAAAACGCGGTAAGCCCCATGCCGGGCAGCACATACGCCAGAAACGCTGCCGCGCAGGCCATACAGCCCAGCACAAACAGCACCGCCCCGCGGGGGATCTTACAGATCGTCGGCTCCTTGCCGCGGCGGCCCAGCAACACCATGCCGATAAAAATCACCGCCGCCGCCAGTGCGCTTTGCGGGAACGCCAGAAAGCTGAAGCAGGCGCACACCGCCCCCAACACCACCAGCCATGGGCGGCGGAAACCATGGGTGTAATAATGGTAAAAGCACAAAAATGCCGCCACGGTGAAGTGGAACTGCTGGCTGATATAATCCGGCCCCAGGAACCACTTGGGGGTGTAGACAAACAGCACCACCGCGCTCAGCAGCGCCCCATGGCGGCCAAGGGTCTGCTTGAATTCGCGGTAAAATACCGCGCTCATGGCCGCTTTGCAGACCAGCACCACAGCGCGCACAAACAGCAGCGCCCCGGTGGTTGTGCCTGCAATGGCGGTATACAGAGCCAGCACCAGCGCTGCCGGTAAGGCCGAAAGCTGATGCGGCTCCCACATGGTATAAAACAGCCGGTCCCCCTTTACCAGGCGGAAGCCCAGGGAAAACGCATATTCTTCATCAATTTCCAGCCCCACAAACAGCGTTTTGGCCATGGCGAGAACCGCCAGAACCAGCAGCACCGGGGTTAAAATTTTCCACAGGCGGTCCTGTGCATTTTTTTGCGGCATAGGCCGCCCCTCCTCTATTGTTTGATTTCATGTAAGGCAAAGCGACGGGCGCACAATGTGCGCCCCTACGGGAGTTCTGCAATTTCTAATTGCTCATTTCTAATTGCTAATTAGGTTACAGGTGTTTTTGCAGCAGTTTGTCCCTTGCGCACAGCAAATACGGCAGGTAGTTTTCGCAAAAGGCTTCCCATTTGCATTGCAGCCAGCTGCGGGTGTGCTGAGAATGGTGTTTGACCGCCGCCACATCAAAGTAGCGGGATTTATTGCGCACAATGATTTTTTGCTCAAAGGGCATCTGCCAGCCTTCCGGGTACCAGTAAGCAGGGGTCAGCAGGCGGTAGCTGCCGGGGTGTTCGGCGGCATAGCGGTTCAGCTGGCTTTCGTCATGCCACAGGGGCACCACGCCGTTGCGGATATCCTGCTCTGTGCGGCGGTCCAGCTCTGTGCACATGGCCAGGAATGCCGCGGAGGTACCGCCGTTCAGCCCGCCGGAAACATAGTCCCGCCCGCAGTTGTACGGGATATAGGCCGTACATCTGGGGTTGCGGTCATAGCTGTAAAACATCGGCTTTTTGTTCCAGAACCCCGGCTGCTGGACCAGCAGCAACTGTTCCCCCTGCTGCGGACGGGGCAAAAATTCTTCCGGGGTAATGACCTCCCGGCAGGTCAGGTTGGCGTTGAAAAAAGAAGAGATAATCCAGCTGTTCCAACGCCTTTTCCTGGGTTAGGAAAATCGCAAAGCGCTTCATGGTGCTCAGCGGCCAGTCATAGGCGGGCTGGGCAATGCGGTGCACAGCGGGGTCATCCTCGTGGGCGATGGACGGTGCATCGGTAAAGATAAAGTATTCTTTTTGCAGCCGGGTAAAAAGTTTCGGCTGAAAGTTTCATAAAATTCCGGCCAGAACACGGTGTATTTGCCGGTGCAGATATACAGCATGCCAATGGTTGCCATGTTGTGTTTCCCCTTAACGATGGGTAATTTTTTGCCAAAGGCGGCCAGCCTGGGTGCGCAGATAGGCGGCATCGCTGGTCCAGATATAAACCGCAAGGTTCAGCACGTTGGGCAGGATGCAGACCACAACAGCCCGCCCCAGCAGCCCCAGAATACCGCCGGACAACAGGGCGCACACACGGTAGCTGCCTGCCATAAGTACCACAAGGGTGACAAGATGCACCGCCTGCACCCGCAGGTAGCGCCAGCCGCTGCCGCGCATATACTGGCGGCAAACCACAATGCCGCGCCCCACCCACATGATGCAGTGGGCCACAACGGTAGCCGCCACAATGCCGGTAATGCCAAACGCCGGGAAGAGTGCAAAGCTTAGAATCAGGTTTGTGGCGGCGGAGGCGACCATGAACCACTGGTCCTGCTCAAAGTGGCCCAGCACGGCGCGGTAGGAGCCGAGCATCCGGTGGTTCCAGCCCACATATTCGTTCAGGCTGAACACAATAACAAAGCCCAGCGGCAGCAGGCGGTCACTGCCCATCCACAGGCTGATAAACGGCTGGAACAAGCAGAGATATGCCGTTGCCACAAGGCTGCCGAAAAAATAGCTGAACAGATCCAGCCCCCAGAACACCTGTTTATCATGGGCGTTGGCCGTGGCGGATTTATCGTACACGATATTGCCGATGGCTGCGGCAAAGCTGTCCATGATTTTATTGCCGATGTTGGTGGCGCTGTCCGACACGGTGGTATAGTTGCCAAGGTTAGCCGTCATAGCGCTGCCCGCCATACGGCTGGTGACGATGGTATCGGACGAGCCGTAAATGGTGTTGGACAGGCGGTGAACCAGGTAATACTTGAGGTCATGGAAGATGCCAAGATCCTTGAAATCCCGCAAAGTAACCTTGACCTCGTGCAGTTCGGGGAAGTCCTTTTTATACCGCGCTGCCACCACCAGGTTGGCACCGGTGTTGAACAGGCTGCTGACGCCGAAATACAAAATATAGTTTGGCAGCCACAGCGCAATGGCAATGCGGGCCAGATAGTTGGCAACATTAAAGCAGAAGTCGATGCGGGTACACAGGTACCCCTGCTGGGTGCAGGTGTACATCAGCCGCCGGGTGACAAGGAAATAGCCCGACAGCGTGGAGATGGTGTTGAGCAGGTAAACGGTATAGGCCGTCTGGATGCTGGCTACGCCGGGCATGATCCACGGCAGGGCCAGTGCCCCGATGCCCGCCAGCACGCAGATAACCACACCCACGGCGCGGTATGCCCATTTATACATGGACATATATTTGCTGATCTTCTCGGTATCCTTGGCGGCGATCTGTTCATACAAGCGGTAGCTGATGACGCTGCCAACACCGAATTCCGCGATGGAGAAAAAGTTGAACAGCTTATCCACCACCTGGGATGCGGCGGTGATATCGTTGCCAAAGTTAAATACCAGCAGCCGCCGCGTGGCAAAGCCCAGCAACATCAGCAGCAGGCTGGACCCCAGCGCATAGACCAGGTTCAAAATTGTTTTTTGTGTACGCAATCAGGTGTTCTCCTAGGTGTTTTGATAGGGTCAAGGCGCGGAAAGGCGGCGGGGTCGAGTGACCCCACCCTACGGGGCATGGAGCCGAAACCGGCATTTACGGCAGAGGTTCATGGGGCATCGGGGACGCCGCCCCTACAATGGGTGCAGAGCTTTATTTCCGTTTCAGCAGCCCGGCCGCCCAAAGGGCAAAGCGGGGGCCGAAGTGGTTGAGGAGGAAGGCAAACAGCTTCCAGTCCGGGCGGGTGTTCTCGTCCCCAGTTTCCAGAGTGCTTTGCAGGCGGTCAGGCCGGGGGCACAGGCGGCGCGTACCTCGGCATCACGGCAGGCAGCGCCGCGGGCCTGCGGCCAGAACACATTGGCGGTGCGCCGCCAGATCTCGGCTTGCTCCGCCGGGGTCCAGGGGCAGTCCGGCGCGGCGAACATTTTTTCAAACCGGTGGATGACCGCCGCGATGCCCGCAAAATGTTTGGCAAGGCCCGCGTTCAACAGGCTGCCCGCCCGGTTGGCGCGGTAGACCACCAGCTCCACATCCAGGTAATACAGCTTGGGGCAGGCACCGGCCAGCACCAGGTCAAAGGGATAATCCTCCGCCCAGCGGACCTCATTCCAGAAAAGCAGGTTATACTTAACCAGAAATTCCCGGTCAATACAAAAGCGCCAGACCGCCCAGTGGCCTGCGGCATACAGCCGCGCCACGCGGGCGGCGTAATCGGGGTCGGCATCCGGGCCGGGGTGAACCGCTCCACCGGGCGGGGATAAGGCCTGGCATCCATCCCCTGGCTTTCGTCCTGCTCCAGATAGCGGCAGACGTACCAGCGGTAACCCGGCGCGGCGGCCAGGGCGACGCGCAGCTTTTCCAGCATATGGGGCGGCCAGTAATCGTCGCTGTCCAAAAACAGCAGCCACTTGCCCTTGGCGGCCTTGATGCCGGTATTGCGCGCGGCGGCCAGCCCGCCGTTAGAGCGGTGGATGACCGTAACGCCGGGGCAAAGCTGAGCAAAAGCATCACACATGGCGGGGCAGGCATCCGTGGAGCCATCGTCCACCAGGATGCACTCCCAGTCCGCCGGGCCGGCCTGCTCCACCACGCTTTTGACGCAGGCAGAAAGATAAGCCTGCACATTATACACCGGCACAATGCCCGAAAATGTGATGTTTCCTGTGCGTTCCATCGCAGTTGTTTCCTTTACTTTGTCGGGATCAATGTCCAGTCGTGGTCATACAGGGCGGTCTTTTTGCCGTTGGCGTACCAGCGGTCCGGCGCGATCACACAGCGGCCCGGCACACCGGCCAGCCACTGCCCCCACCAGCTGAAGGTGGAGTTGCTCAGCACAAACGCCCGGCAGCGGCGCATCAGGGCAAGGTCCGCCGCGGCACTTTTTGCCCCGGTGCTGTAATGCACCGGCAGGCCCGCAGCGTCCAGATGCTGCCGCACATAGGCGGGGGCGTCTGAAAAGACAAACAGTTCCGCCTGGGGCAGGCTTTGGCACACCGTGCGGCAGGCGGCGGCGTAATACTCTGGCGTACAGACCTGCAGGGCCGCGTTCTGCGGCAGCAGATAGTCCCCGCAGCGCCAATGCAGGCAGACGGGGAACGGGCTTGCCTCAATTTCCCGCGCAAAGGCGGCGGCCGCAGCGGTAAAGCCGTGTTCCGGGTTCTCAATGGGCAGCAGCTCCGCCCGGATAGTTTCAGCCTGGTCCTTAAAATAATCTGCCCCCTGGAAGTACCCCCAGGCCAGAAAGTTTTTGGCGTGACCGCGCTTGGCAGGGGTAAAGCCTTCAGTCGCAAAATGCAGGCCGATGGCGTTCAGCATAGGGGCCATGCGGGCTTCAAAGGGGTGCCAGTCCCGGTCCATCAGGCCCGCGCGCTGTTCGTGGCGGATCATCAGGGCCTTGGCGGCGTTCTGCACCGGCAGATGCTGCTTGGCAAAGCCTGCATCGGTGATGAACTGCACCTCTGAGCTGATATGCAGTGCCTGCAATGCCAATGCAGTGTGGGCCGGGGAGCCGGTTTTCCAGTCCTGCCGGTCAATCAAAGTGACAGGCGCCTGGCAGCACAGGCCCATGGCGCGGGAAAAGGCATACACAAACATCTGGTTGCCCAGCCCGCCGGAAAGTTCGGCGTAAATCATCGTGCGCCCTCCCCTGCCACTTTATCATACACCTGCTCCATGCGGTGTGCAGCGGTTTTCAGCTCATAACCGGCAGCGGCCAGCGTGGGCCAATAGTCCGCGTGCGGCCCGCCGGGCGCAATGGAATCCGCCGTTTTGGCCCACTCTTCAAACGGGGCACTGAGCGGCAGGAAATGCACCAGCTCGGTCACCGAGCCATCCCCGGCACATTGGTGGAGGCCAGGCAGGGCACGCCGCAGCCCTGGGCTTCCACCAGGGTAACGGGGCTGCCTTCAAAGTTACTGGGCAGCAAAAACAGGTCAAAGGCATTCATATAGTCGGGCACATTGTTCTGCACCCCGGCAAACAGCACCCGGTCCGCCACGCCAAGCTGGGCGGCAAGTTCCCGCATGGGCTGTTCCTGCTCGCCGCCGCCCACCAACAGCAGCTTCCAGCGGGGGTCCTGCTGAACCATAGCCGCAAACACCCGGATGAGGTAGAGCGGGTTTTTCTGGTGGTTGAGCCGCCCTACAAACCCGGCCAGACGCTCGGTTCCGGTAATGCCGTACTGGGCGCGGATTGCCGTGCGCGCCGCGGCGTTGGGGTAAAAGCGGGTTTGGTCCACCGCATTGCAGGCGACGGAAAAGTTCGGCCTGCGGTCGATATGGTCACCAAACACAAACCGGCCCGCAGCCACGCCGCAGCCCAGAAAGTAATCTGCAAACAGCTGGTACACCAGATGGGCGGCGCGCCAGGTCAGCGTCATGGGCGGGTAAACGATATGGCTGTGCACAATGATCTTGGCATGGGGGCAGAGCACCCGCATCATACCGCAGACGGGCGCGCCGATTTTGCTGGCAGTATGGTAATGGATGATATCGTAATCCTTATGGGTTTTCAGATGCTGGTACAGTGCGCGGATACGGGCTTTTTTATTGTCCGGCACCGCAATGATATGCACCCCGGCTGCTTCCAGTGCCGGCGCGCACGAAGCTTGATCTGGCGGGCAAAGACCGACAAACAGATCCACCTGGTAGCGGGTAAGGTCCAGATTGAGCAGAAGGTTCTGCACATAGCGCTGCACCCCGCTTTGCACGCCAAGGTGGTTGCTGATCATCAGGATCTTCATGGATACGGCTCCTTTGCACATCCGGATTCGGGCGGACGGTTTGTTATAACGTAATTTTAGGGGCGCAGGTTCTACCAGTAGCTGCCACCCTCCACCGCCTGCTTGTTGGCGGGCTGTTCGGCGGGGCGGGGCGCACCCATGCAGGGTTATACAGCTTGCTGATTTGGGGGTGGGTGTCCCACCGGCGGCCCTTGATGCCAAACAGCAACTGCGTAGCGCCGCTCATCTGGATGGCAACATGGCCGGTGTCCCGCGCATGGGCGGCCAGCGGCAGGCCGTAAGCACCTGCGCCAATGATGGCAACCTCATAATCGCAGGCATCCATCTGTTTTTCCATTGCGGCAAGGGCATCAAACCAGGTATCATACCCGGTTTTCTGCCCGGCAAGGCCCTGCACGGCCGGGATGACGGTCAGGGAGGCCAGTTCCGGCAGAGTGTTTACCCCGCCGGGGGCGTTGGTGAACAGCTCCCCGCGCTTTTGGTACTGGGCGCGGATGGTATCCGCAAAGGGGTGTACCACCAGCACATGCTTTCCGGCCAGTGCGGCGCTCCAGGGGTTGGCATAATAATATGGTTCCAGCGCGCGCAGCTGGGTAAAGCGGGTGCCGTGGCAGCCATCGATTACCTGCCGCTCGGCCCCCACATCCCACAGCGCCAGCAGGTCCGCCCCCTGAGCGCAGGAAGTATACAGCTTGCAGAAGCGGTTCAGCGCTTTATCATCGGTGGGAAACACACCGGACAGGGTGTTGATCTCACCCCTGGTTTTCTCGGTATATTTCCCGGTCAAATATTCGGCCACGGTGCGCATCTCGGTTGCACCGCAGCGGCCAAACAGAAATGGCTGCCCGGCGCGGATGGCATCGGCAGCAGCCGCATTGCCCTGTTCCGCGGGCAGAATGATCAGGCCGCGGTATTTCCACCGGAAGCGCAGCCCTTTATAGGTATTGCGCAGTACCTCCAGCAAGGCTCCATCATTATCCACGGCGGTTTCCTCCTTGTTTGTCCAGCATGGCCAGGGCGGTTTCGGCGCTGTTTGCCCACAGGAAATGTTCATTCACGCGGCGCTGGGCAGCGTGGCCGCAGGCCGGGTCCGCCGCTGCTTTCTGGATGGCCTCAGCAAACTGGGCAGGGGTATCGGCAAAATAGCCGCTGGTGCCGGGCTCTATGATCAAATCCGGCCCCGGCGCATGGCGGGCAACCGGCGGGCAGCCCGCATACATGGCTTCCAGCAGGCTCATGCCAAAAATTTCGCCGTCATTAAAGTTCACAAACACATCGCAGGCATGGTAATAGGCCTGCACGGTTGCGTTGGGCAGCTGGGGAATGCAGGTACAGCGGTTTTCCAGCTTGTGGGTGCGCAGGGCATCCTGCAGTTCCCCGGTCAGGCTCCCCTGCCCGATGACCACCGCGTTCCAGCTGCGGGGCAGTGCTTCCAGTACCGGCACCAGGTCCAGCGGGCGCTTGTAGGAATCCAGCCGCCCCACAAAAACAAGATAGTTGGCTTTGGGGTCCAGCTTCAAAAATTCTCGCAGTTCATGTTTTTCCCCATTTGCATTGGGGATGATGGCGGTATCCAGCCCAACGGGCATTACCCCGGCGCATGGCACATGCAGCTGTTCCAGCTGAGCGGCCACGGCGGGGGTTTTGGCATAGGTGGGGGTTTTGCGGTAGATAGCCAGGTTGCGGCGGCACAAAAGGTCCATCACAGCCCGCATAACCGGGTTTTCGGACGTACTTTTGATGGCCCCCAGCTGGCTGTAGAAAAAGATATCGTGATCCCGGCAAAAGCGGTACAGCCCCGGCACGCCGAGGGCGTTATCCCCCATCACATGCACGGCGTCCACGTGCTCGTTCAGCAGCGGCTGCCAGGTGCGGTAAAGGCACTGACCCCGGCTTTGCGGGCCGGCACATAATAGATGCGCACATTGGGCTCCAGGTCCTCGCTGGTCACAGCTTCGGGGGCGGCGTCCGGGTCCGGGTACAGTACAACAGCCCGGCAGCCCAGGGCGGCAAACGCCCGTGCAAGGCCAACCTCCTGCCGGTTATAGGCTCCTTTTTTGCCGGATGCCCCGCAGTACAGCTGCGGGATGGCAATGGTTCGCATAAGCTTTGCTACTCCAATTTATTTTTAGGGCAACACCGCACAATTCTAAGTGCCGATACGGCGAGCGAGGTGCGACAGCTGCTAAGCCAAAAGCGCAGATAATACTGGATGCTGCAAAGGTGAGCGCCGCCAGTGGCGGAAACAGCGAACCGAAGCAGGGGCAGCGGTCGCAGAGTGCGAGGGGCTTTTGCCCCCGAAGCACGATGCGGGTACCGCAACCCGACATTATCGAGCATTTTGGCAACGCAGATGCCGTGCCGCAGCCGCCGAAGCGGTGCTTAAGCCGTCAGGCGGGAATTGTGCGGTATTGCCTCAGGGTGTATCTTGCTTTTGGTCACACCTTGCGCAGGTAGCGGGCATCGATCACCTCAATGTCCGCATCCCGGCAATAGGTGTGGATGCCGATCAGATCTGCCGGGTCAATGCCCGCAAAGGCAACGTTCTGCGGCATGGCGGCGCACAGTGGCACTTCCGAAGCACCGCGCCGCACCCAGAATTGCAGGTACACACCGTAATCCACCTTGGTGCTGACCTGGGCCGGGCGCACGGTCTGGTCGTTGTTGGCAAACAGCGGGCCAGCATTGCGGCTGCCCAGCTCATAATTGCGGTGCTGCAGGTTAAAGGGTTCATCCTCATCCAGGATAAACTCATCCACATCATCGCGCTCTTCCGCTTCGGGGTTTTCGCGCACAGTATAGCGGCGGTAACGGGTGTACAGCTGGTTGTCCGGCCTGGTTTCGCTGCACAGCACCGTCAGGGCTTCGGGGTTTTATCCACAATAATGCTGTCGCACAGTTCGCGCCCCACGCTGAACGCCTGCACTTTCTCCCATTTATCCGGGAACTGGGTGCAGCGGTAAAGGGTCAGGCTGTGGTCGGCGCTGGTTTCCGGCAGCATCCACACTTCCCCGCGCCAGTCAAACACGGTGGGGAAAGAGAGATGGAAGTTTTCCTTTAATACCACGCGGGGCGGCAGCAGGTGGTCGTTTTCATCAAACTCCGCCACGGCAATATCACCGCGGTTCTCCGCCATATTGAATGCCTCGCAGAACAGCCAGTGTTTGCCGTTGTCATCCTCATACAGCAGGGGGTCGGCATACCAGGTGCCGGGGGTGTAGGGCAGCGGGGTGTAAGGTTCTTCACCCAGAGCGGGCAGCGGGTCGCAGCCTTCCCCCCCTTGGGGGCGCGGCGCACCGCAATGGTATAGATTTCTTTTTGGCCGCTCAGCTTTTTGATCAAACGCTTGGGCGGCATATGCAGGGCACGGTAGATCTGGTTCATGAATTTTCGTTCCTCATGATTTCCCGGTAAATTGTCATCAGTTCGCGGTAGTTTTGTTCCGCGTTATACGCCTGGCAGGCTTTTTGCTGCATGGCGGTCAAATCAAAGGTTTCGCCCACGTTTTGCAGCTTGCGCACGGCATCCGCCAGCGCGGCGGCATTGCCGGGGGCAAAGTGCAGGCCGTCAATCCCCTCCTGCACGGCAGCGCCCACGTTGCCAAGATCACTGGCAAGCACGGGGGTGCCCACTGCATGGGCTTCCGCCGGGATCAGGGCAAAGCTTTCATAGCACAGGCTGGGGCAAAGGGCGGCGCGGCTCTGGGCCAAAAGCTCGGTAAGTGTTCCATGCGGGAGCTGGCCGGTAAAGGTTACAGTATCGGGGGCGTTCTCTTTGGCCCAGGCTTCCAGCGGGCCGGTACCGGCCACGATCAGCTGCGGTGCGTCCGGCCCCAGCAGCTGCCAGGCCTCGATGGCGGTGCGCAGCCCCTTTAATTCTTCCAGCCGCCCAGCAAAAACAATCTGGTTTTTGCGCTGTGCCCAGGGCAGCGGGGGAATGGTTCGGCGCGGCCACGCCGTTGGGCTTGCAGTACAGCCGCTCCGGGGTAAACACCGGGCGCGAAGCTTTGCGGTTGAATTCCAGCAACTTGCTGCGATCAAACTCCGTCAGGGTGATCAGGTTCACCTTGCGGTAGGTGCCAAGCAGGCGATGGAACGCATAAATGCCCGCACAGACCAAACTTTGGGCACGGCTGCCGCGGTAGCAGCTGTGCCGCACCGCACAGCCAAGGCCATGCTGCGGGCATTCCTCGCACACATGGCCGTCCCTCATCAGGATGCCGTTGGGGCAGAAAATGCGGAAGTTGTGCAGCGTCTGCACCGCCGGAACATGCTCTTTGAAGCATGCCTGGAACACCGACGGGCTGATGGTCAGCAGGGTGTTATGCACATGCACCAAATCCACCTGTTCTTTGCGGATCAGGGCGCGCACTTCCCGCACGGTTTTGGTGCTGTAGATGGCCCGCAGGGGCAGCAGCAGTTTTTGGGCCAGGCCGCCGGCATCATTATTGCGCTCATAGGTGATCACGCGGTGGCCGTGGGCTTGCAGCATGGCGCACTCCGCGGCAAACACGGCGTCCTCGCCGCCGGGCAGGCGGTAGTGGCAGTGCACCAGCAAAATGGTATGCGGTTGTTCCGGCTGCGGCATCTGCGGCCCCCTTTCCCTGCGTGAACAGAACTAAGGCAGCACCGCACAATTCCCGCCTTACGGCTTAAGCACCGCTTCGGCGGCTGCGGCACGGCATCTGCGTTGCCAAAATGCTCGATAATGTCGGGTTGCGGTACCCGCATCGTGCTTCGGGGGCAAAAGCCCCTCGCACTCTGCGACCGCTGCCCCTGCTTCGGTTCGCTGTTTCCGCCACTGGCGGCGCTCACCTTTGCAGCATCCAGTATTATCTGCGCTTTTGGCTTAGCATCTGCCGTACCTCGCTCGCGGTATCGGCACTTAGAATTATGCGGTATTGCCCTAAATATAATTATTATACCGCGCAGCACCAGATATGGAAAGAGATAAAACGTAAAAAATGCCCCTGTGCACAACGCCTGCGCACAGGGGCAGCGGTTATTCAGCTTCTTCTTCCAGCTCGCGGACCAAGTTCCAAACTTCGCCAATGGTACCAAGCTGTTTTAAGCGGTCCTCTTCAACCTCGGTACCGGTAGCTTCCCCAAGCTGCCAGGCCAGCTCCACCAGGTCTTCTGCATCCACGCCCAAGTCTTCAAAGCTGGTGTCCTTGCTCAGTTCGGCGGCGTCACAGCTGAACTGCTCCGCCAAAATGTCAAGCAGATCCTCAAACGTCATGTGTCCTTTCCTCCGTATCGGTGCATGTGGTATTTCTATAATACCCATACGGCAGCATGCCGTCAATGGCAGATTCGACTAATATTGCGAACTTTTTCCGTTAAAAACGCACAAGTTTGTACGGTCAGGCTTCGGGTACGGCTGAAAAGCCGAGAATTCAGCCCATTTCAGCCTGTATATCCATGCCGGGCTGCAGCGGCATTGTCTGCTTTATGTATTCAGCATGTAGAGCGCACCATACAGGTTGAACAGCATTGCCGCACCGCAAAGTGCCCAAGCGCTGGAATCCGGTCTCCACTTAGGGCGCCCCAGGAACCATACAAACAGCCACGGGAAAAGATCGACCATATACCGTGCGCCAAACTGCCAGCCGCCCAATGTGCGGTGCATACAGGTCAGGCAGGTCATTAACAGGCACATCGCCGCAACAAACCACCCCGCTGATGGCAGTGGAACACTGACCTGCACTTCCGCCTGGTGCCCGGGCAGGCGCAGCAACAGTCCGCGTACCATCGCCAGCAGGAAAAGCGGGTTGGCAGCAAAGAACAAAAATCCATTGTATATCTCAAAGTGCAACTGTCCCTGCGCGTCCAGTGTGACCGGGCGCAGCAGCTGCAGCAAATTGGGTACAAGGTAGGTCAGGCTGAACTGGCCGTTCTCCGCGCGGACAAATTCCGGCAGATAGTTGTGTCCAAACTCCGTCACGCTGCCAAACCGCGCAAAGTTATACGCCATCATGCAGGCGGCCATCACAACGGCGGGCAGCAGCGCGGGCAGAATCCTTTTCAGACTGCGCCGCTGATAAAACTGCCAACCCAGCCAACAGGCCAGCAACAACGCGTAAAAGGGGCGGCACCCCACTGCCAACGCCATGCAGAGGGACGCTGCGGCATCCTGCACAGCGTTGCCGCCCTGTGCAAAAAACAGCCCCCAAAAAGCAAACCCCAGCGCACAGACCTGCGCCAGGAACCACACGCCATCGCTGGTTGACATCCAAAAGACATTGGAACCCATGCTGACAAACAGGGTAAAGAACGCACAAGTCACAGGCTGCATACCACCGCGCATACAGCAGGCATACACCCCGCCCGCGCAAAGCAGCGCCAGCCCCATTGCGATCAGATTACCGGGGATGGCGCTCCATTCCCCGGCTGCCGCCACAAAAGGCAGCATCAGTACCGCTGGCACCGGTGGAAAGGATTGATAATACCGTCCCTGATAAATTGCCAATTCCAGCCATGTGTAGTTTTCGCCATTTTCTATATTGTTACGGCCTGCAAGCCAGTTTTCGGCCTGCAAAGCATAACTGTTATAAGGCGAGCTTTGCAGCAGCGTGCCGCCAGCCAATGAGTGATACAGCACCAGTGCCAGCGCAAGGCACGCCAACACCGCCGTCAGTGCAGACGCATGTCGTTTTACGGAGTTTTTCACGACAGCCTCCTACAAAAAAGGGCTGTTGCACAAGAAAAATTCAGGTGCAGCAGCCACCGAGCTATACTTAAATACTTAATTTTCCAGAAAAGATCTGACCACTTGCCTTCGTGCCTTTTCCGTCCTTATTATAGCCTTTCCGGCCGGGCCGTCAAGTTCAGGACCGGCTTTACTTTTTCTGGCCGTAATAGGCGTTGGGGCCGTGCTTGCGCATAAAGTGCTTGTCCAGCACATGCTGGGGGGCGGGCTCCGCGTTGGGGTTGATCTGGCAGGTCAGCAGGGCCATCTTGGCCACTTCTTCCAGTACAACGGCGTGGTAAACAGCCTGGGCGGCATCCTTGCCCCAGGTAAAGGGGCCATGGCTGGCGCACAGAACGCCGGGCACATGCACCGGGTCAATGCCGCGGGTGCGGAAAGTTTCAATAATCACCTTGCCGGTGTTTTTCTCGTAATCTTCCTCGATCTCTTCGGGGTCAGCTCACGGGCACAGGGCACCGGGCCGTAAAAATAGTCTGCATGGGTGGTGCCGAACGCCGGGATATCCCGCCGGGCCTGGGCCCATGCCACGGCGTGGGTGCTGTGGGTATGCACCACACCGCCCAGCGCGGGGAATGCCTTGTACAGTTCCAGGTGGGTCTTGGTATCGCTGCTGGGGTTCAGGTCACCTTCCACCTGATTGCCGTTCAGATCCATGACCACCAGCATATCAGGGGTCAGTTCATCGTACTCCACGCCGGACGGCTTGATGACGAACAGCCCTTTTTCCCGGTCAATGCCGGACACATTGCCCCATGTGTAAGTAACAAGGCTGCGGCGGGGCAGTTCCATATTGGCTTCGTATACCTGTTGTTTCAGTTCTTCCAGCATAATTGTTCCCTCACATTGTTTCAACGGCGGTGCGCTCGGCGCACAGTGCCTTTTTGTATTCTTTCAGGAATGCGGCAAACCCGGCTTCATCAGCGGCATCCGGGTTCAGGGTGGTGCTGGCGGCACTGGCGAACACGCGGTTCTGCAGGTAGTTTGCCAGCGTTTCGCCATCGGCGTGTTCCACACGGTAAGCAGCCAGCAGGGCCATGCCGTAAGGGCCGCCCTCGCCTGCGGTTTCGGTGCAGGTCACAGCGGTGTGGGCGGCAGCGGCCAGGTAGCGCTGGGCCACGCCGGGGTCTTGAACAGGCCGCCGTGGCCCAGCAGGGTATCCAGCGTCACATGTTCTTCGTTCAGGATATCCAACCCGATGGCCAGCGTGGCAAACGCGGAGTAAATGTTGGCGCGCATCAGGTTTGCCAGGCTGAAATCACTTTCCGGCCCACGCAGCAGCATGGGGCGGCCTGCATCAAAGTGGGTCACGCCCTCGCCGGAGTAATAGTTCACGGGGATCACACCGCCGCAGTCCGGTGCCCCCTGTAAAGAAAGGTTGAACAGCTTGGTAAACAGCTCACCCTTGTTCACTTTTGCACCGCAGAGTTCGGCGTTCTGGGCCAGCAGCTCCACCCAGGCGTTCAGGTCGCTGGTGCAGTTGTTGCAGTGCACCATGGCAACAGGGTCGCCTGCGGGGGGTGGTAACCATATCAATTTCGGGGTAAACTTTGCTCAGGGCCTTTCCAGCACAACCATGGCAAAAATGCTGGTGCCGGCGCTGACATTGCCGGTGCGGGGCGCCACGCTGTTGGTGGCGGCCATGCCGGTTCCGGCGTCGCCCTCCGGCGGGCAGAGCGGAATACCGGCCTGCAAATTGCCGGCGGGGTCCAACAGGCGGGCACCGGCTTCGGTCAGGGTGCCGGCGTCCGCACCGGCGGGCAGAACCTCCGGCAGCAGGGCGTTCAGGTCCACGGCATAGCCCTTGGCGGCGGCCATGGTGTTGAACTTTTGCAGCATGGCGGCGTCATAACCGCCGGTGGTGCTGTCAATGGGGAACATGCCGCTGGCATCACCAACGCCCAGCACTTTATGGCCGGTCAGCTGCCAGTGCACATAGCCTGCCAGCGTGGTAAAAAAGTCCAGCTTGGACAGATGCTCTTCTTTGTTCAGCATAGCCTGGTACAGGTGGGCAATGCTCCAGCGCTGGGGGATGTTGAAGCCGAACGCCGCAGTCAGCTCCTCGGCCGCTGCGCCGGTGATGGTGTTGCGCCAGGTGCGGAACGGCACCAGCAGTTCGCCGTTGGCATCAAAGGCCAGGTAGCCGTGCATCATGGCGGAAATGCCAATGCAGCCCACCTTGGTCAGGGTGCAGCCGTATTTTTGCTGTACATCGGCGGCAAGGGCGGCGTAAGCACTTTGCAGGCCCTGCCAGACCTGTTCCAGTGGGTAGGTCCAGATGCCGTTGTGCAGCTGGTTTTCCCAGGTATAATCTCCCTGTGCCAGCGGGGTATGCTCCGGGCCGATCAGCACTGCCTTGATGCGGGTAGAGCCGAATTCGATGCCGAGAGCTGTTTTTTCCGGTACAAAGTTGGACATATTGCAGGACTCCTTTTTGGCAAGCGGAATGCCGTATTTTTATTTGTTAGTATAGCAAAGCGCGCCCCGGAAAGATAGACCGCTTTGCTTAAATTTCTGGACTTTTGTTCAGGAATGCTGCATTTTAGTTATTTGAACAAATTTCCCCGTGCAGCTTTGTAAGGTCTGCACAGGGGGATGGATTACAGCATGATAACCAATGCGGTTGTGATCAAAACGATACTGGCAATGATGGAAACCGAATTGATCGCACTGGCAAGGCCGAAGTCACTGCCCATCTGCGCGGTAAAAGGCGGGTTGGCGCTGGCCACCGCCAAAAAAAATACGATCACAAGTGCCTGGCGGTATTCCAGCGGGAGCGGCAGGATAAAATAGGCTGCCAATGCTAACGCAATGCCGATGATGTACCGCACGCCCAGAATTTTAATGATATCCCCGATCTGGGACGGGTCGCCGTTCAGGTGGAACCCCACGCCGATCATCAGCATGGCCATAAAGGCGTTGGCATTGCCCACAATGCCCGCAAACTCCACAACCGGGGCGGGCAGGCTCAGGTGCAGAAGCCCCAGGATCGTCATAAAGATATAGGTCATCAGTGGGATGCTGTGCACAAGGTTATTCAAAATCGGCTTGATGCGGAACTTTCCATCGCCGGATTTGACAATGCTGGCAATGCTGTAAGCCCCGCCCAGGCAGATCATGCTGTTGCCGCAGTCAAACAGGCTGACGGCGATAACGCCCACCGGGCCAAGGAAGCCCTGGGCAAAGGGCATGGCAAAGTTGCCGATGTTGCAGCCGGAGGCATTAAGCATGGCAAACGCCTGGCGCTCCCTCCCCTGGGGGAGATACATAACCGAGCCAACGATCATCATCAGCACGCCGAAGCCGAAGCCCATCAGGGTGAGCAGCAGCATGGAGGTCTGCATCTCCCGCCCGGAAAAGTTTGTCACGATCGCCGCCGTCAGGGTGATCTTGATCACAATTTTGCTGAGCACATGGAAGTCGCTTTCCTTAAAGAATCCGACCCGGCGCAGCGCCCAGCCCAACAGAATGATGCCGATAAAACACCCGGCATGCGTAAGAATTTCTACCACGGTTTCCCCTTCTTTGTCCTTAAACTTTTATTTGTTTATATCATACTTTGTACATGTCGGCAAGTAATTCTGCGTCCAAACCGCATAATTTTTTTTGCGGCAGCCCAGTTGTATTTACGGCAGCAAACGATTATTCTATAAGTATCATAAACCATATCATTTCCTGCGTGCCGGATTCTCCGGTACGCAGCATACAGAAAGGACTTGCATTCTAATATGGCTTGTACAACAATTCTGGTTGGCAGAAAAGCTTCTTATGATGGCTCTACCATGATTGCCCGCAATGACGATTCCGGTTCCGGGCATTTCACCCCCAAAAAGTTCGTGGTCGTTCCCCGCAGGAGCACCCGGCCGTGTACCGGTCGGTACTTTCCCATGTGGAAGTGGAGCTGCCCGGCAGCCCGATGCGGATGACCGCAATGCCCAACGCCGTGGAGGGCAGGGCATCTGGGCCGCAGGCGGCGTGAACGAGGCCGGTGTCGGCATGACCGCCACCGAGACCATCACTTCCAACCCCCGCGTTCTGGGGGCTGACCCGCTGGTGGAGTATATCCCCGCCAAGGACGGTCAGCCAGAAGTTCCCGGCGGCATTGGCGAGGAGGACATTGTTTATCTGGTACTGCCTTACATCCACACTGCGCGCGAGGGCGTGCTGCGGCTGGGCAAGCTGCTGGAAAAATACGGCACTTACGAGATGAACGGCATTGCGTTCCAGGATGTGCACGAAATCTGGTGGCTGGAGACCATCGGCGGGCACCACTGGATCGCTAAGCGTGTTCCGGACGATGCCTATGTGGTGATGCCCAACCAACTTGGCATTGACCAGTTTGATCTGGAAGACGCACTTGGCGCCAAAAGAACCACCTTTGCTCCGCCGACCTGGATGATTTTATCGAGAACAACCATCTGGATCTTTCCTGGAACGGGGTACTGAACCCGCGGGACGCCTTTGGCAGCCACGATGATTCTGACCATGTGTACAACACGCCGCGTGCCTGGTTCATGCTGCGCTATCTGAACCCCCACAGCAAGAAGTGGGACGGCCCCAACGCCGACTACACACCCCGCAGTGATGACCTGCCGTGGTGCATGGTACCGGAAAAGAAGATCACGCCGGAGGATGTCAAATACGTATTATCCTCCCACTATCAGGGCACACTGTATGACCCGTATGGCAACAGCCAGTCGGACCAGAAGGGCGCATTCCGCTCCATCGGCATCAACCGCAACGACTTTATGGCCCTGATTCAGATGCGCCCCGACCAGCCGGAGGATTCCCGCGTTTTGGAATGGATCGCCTTTGCTTCCAACGCGTTCAATGTGATGGTGCCGTTCTATGCCAATGTAACCACCACCCCTGCGTATCTTTCCAACACTACGGGCGCGGTTTCCACCGACAACTTCTATTGGAACAGCCGGATGATCGCCGCCATGGCCGATGCTGCCTACAGCAAATCGGTGTTCCATATTGAGCGCTACCAGCTGGCGGCGGCTTCCGCCGGGCATGCGAACATCAATACTTACGATGCCAAGCTGCGCCGTGAACAGGATGCTTCCGCCCGCGCCGCTCTGCGCGAGCAGGCCAACGAAGCCATGGCCGATACCATCCGTGGCCTGGCCGCCGACACACTGGACAAAGTGCTGTATGAGCTGAGCTGCCAGATGAAAAACTGCTACTCACGCTCAGATGCGTAAAACCGCATAAATGTAAAGGCAATACCGCATCATTCTAAGTGCCGATACGGCGAGCGAGGTACGGCAGATGTTAAGCCAAAAGCGCAGATAATACTTTGTGTATTATCGAGTATTTTGGCAACGCAGATGCCGTGCCGCAGCCGTCGGAGCGGTGCTTAAGCCGTAAGGCGGGAATTGTGCGGTGTTGCTCTAACCCTAAAAGCAAATCAGCCCTTGCCATCTCTCAGGCAGGGGCTGATCTTTGCGTTAATACTGGTACTTTTTCCGGTTTTTAACCAGGAAGAATGCATTGACAAACAGTGCGGCGATTTCGGCTGCCACAACGGAAAGCCAGATGCCGTTCATGCCCAGCAGATGGGGCAACACGAGAATGGCGGTGACCTGGAACACCAGGGTGCGCAGGAAAGAAATAACGGCGGATACTATGCCGTTGTTGAGCGCGGTAAAGAATGCCGAGCCAAAGATGTTAAAACCGCAGAGCAGGAAGCTGAGGGAATACAGCTTCATGCCGAGGGTAGTCAGTTCCAGCAGTTACGCATCATAACCCACAAAGAAGCGGGAAAGCGGGGCGGCCGGCAGCTCACTGAAGCAGAGCATCGCCACACCCCCACGGCAATGACCCGCAGGCTGATACGCAGCAGGTTTTTAGCTCGTCCGTGTTGTCGGCACCGTAATGATAGCTGACAACCGGGGCGCAGCCCTGGGCATAGCCGATAAAGATGGCGGCAAAGATAAAGCTGACATACATGATAACGCCGTAAGCGGCCACGCCATCGGCGCCGCCCAGGCGGAGCAGCTGCCAGTTGTACAGCGCGCCTACCAAAGAGGCGGACAGATTCGTCATCAGTTCACTGGAGCCGTTGGTGCAGGCCTTAAGCAGCGCCTTGCCGCTGAACACCGGGCGCACAAAGTGTAGCAGGCTGCCGTTGCCGGGGCGGGCAAAATAGAACATGGGGCCGATGCCGCCGATCAGCTGGCTAATCACCGTTGCAGCTGCGGCACCGGTGATGCCAAGCCCCATGACACCGACAAACACAAAGTCCAGCACCATGTTGGTCAGGCCGGCTGCCACGGTAAAGAAAAAGGCCCAGCTTGGGTTTTTCGGCCGTGATGAAAAAGCTCTGGAACAAAAATTGCAGCATAAACGCCGTCTGGAACACCGTGATGATGGTGCCGTACAAGATGCAGTCATCCAGCAGTTCCGCAGTGGCCCCCAGCAGAACAGCCGCGGGGCGCAGCACCAGCAGGGCAACCACCGTAAAAATCACGCCCAGCACCGCAGTGGCGCAGACCAGCATGGAAAACAGCTCATTGGCGCGCTTTTTGTTGCCGGTGCCCAGCGTCATAGCAACCAGAGCGCTGCCGCCGGTGCCCAGCATAAAGCCGATGCAGCCAAATGCCTGTAAAAACGGCATAATGAGATTGACGGCAGCGAATGCCTGTTTGCCGGCAAAGTTGGAAACGAAAAATCCATCCACCACGCTGTAGATGGAGGTAAACACCATCATGATGATAGGGGATGCTGCAAAGCGCAGGATGCGCGATGTGGTAAAATGGTCCGATAATTGGATGCGCTGATTCATACTTTCTCCTGTTGTAAAATTTTGTTAAATTCCGTGCGGATGGCGTTCAGGTGTTCCTGGCCAAGGCGGACGAAATGTTCAGCCTCCGCCATGCCCAGCTGTTCCAGTGCCGCCTGTTCTGCGCTGTACACGGGTTTGGCAGTTTTGGCTGCCAGTTCCCGCCCGGCTGGCGTCAGGTGCAGCAGTTTGCCGCTGTAACGGCCCGGCGCGGGTTCCAGTTCCAACAGTCCTTGCTTGACCATCGAAGCCACGGCTGAATTCATCGTCTGCTTCGGCAGGTTCCATTCCATGCACAGGCGGTTCTGGGTCTGCGGTTCGCTGCTGTTATACAGTGAATACAGCAGCCAGAACACGGTATCCGAAACACCGTAATGCACGGCAAGCTCATGATAAAGGGCGTTACATTCATTGAACTGGCGGTTCATCTGTTCCAACAGATTTCGGGCAGTGAGATGGTGTTCTTCCGGCATTACACTATCATTCTCCTTTTCTTCAGGCAACACCGCACAATTCCCGCCTGACGGCTTAAGCACCGCTCCGGTGGCTGCGGCACGGCATCTGCGTTGCCAAAATGCTCGATAATGTCGGGTTGCGGTACCCGCATCGTGCTTCGGGGGCAAAAGCCCCTCGCACTCTGCGACCGCTGCCCCTGCTTCGGTTCGCTGTTTCCGCCACTGGCGGCGCTCACCTTTGCAGCATCCAGTATTATCTGCGCTTTTGGCTTAGCAGCTGCCGCACCTCGCTCGCCGTATCGGCACTTAGAATTATGCGGTATTGCCTTCACAGCAAAACGGCGATGCTTTATTTGTGCACCGCTGTGTGATGTGTTATAATCCGATTTCGGATTTTTATTATAGTCCGGGTTCGGATTCCTGTCAAGCATTTTGGCACAAAAAATACCGCACAGCGTTTGAACTGTGCGGTATGTGCAGGTTTTCAGGCGTTATCAAAACCCTTGCCGAACACTTCGGTGGTGCTCAGCATGGACATAAAGGCGTTCAGGTGTTCCTTGTGGATAAACTCCCGCAGCTGCATTGCTTCGTGCCGGGTCAGGGTGGTATAGATAATGTAGCGCGGCTGGTTGGTGTATGCACCGTTGCAGGGGGGGTGTATGTTGCGCCGCGGTCCAGTTCCTTATTCACAAAGTCACAGATCGGCTCCTTGTCGTCACAGACGATCAAGATAGCTTTGCACATCTTCATGCGCTCCAACACCACGTCGATCATCAGGGATTTAACGGTAAGGCCGACGAAAGAGTAAAGCGCGGTGTGCAGGTCAAACACAAAGCAGGCCGCCACCACCATGACCAGATCGGTCAAAAACAACGCCGCTGCAATGCTGTGCAGGTGGGTGTATTTTTCCACGATCAGGGCAATCACATCGGTGCCGCCGCTGGAAGCCCCCACGCCGAAGAGCAATGCCGAAGCAATGGCAGGCAGCGCAATGGCAAAAATCAGTTCCAGCATGGGCTGGTCCGACAAAGGCTCGTTGAGCGGGCAGGCCTTTTCCAACAGCATCAATTCCGCCGAAAGAACCACGGTGGCATAACCGGTGGTCAGCGCAAACTCTTTGCCCAAAAAAAAATCAGGCCCAGAAGCAGCATCAACATATTGACCACGGCGGAAAACTCACTGGCCGAAATCGGGGTCAGCTTGGCAACCAGTGCCGCCGCGCCGGTCACACCGCCAAAGACAAAGTTGTTGGGAAATTTGAAGAAATACACCCCCACCGCCATCATGCTAATGCCGAGCGTGATGATCGTATACTGCCGTACTATTTTCATCCATTTGCCTTTCATGGTTGGTTCCTTTCCGCTGGCTTTCCAGCGTTCTTACTCCACGGAAATTATAACACCAAATCCGCCGTTTGCCATCCCCTGCCCCGCCGGGTTTGAGGTTGGCTGTGCGTAATTTGCTTTTTTTATCGGATACAGTTTCGGGGGAATGCGCACCTTGTTTGGCCGTTGACGCGCCAAATGCTGAGTTTTGGCGGAAATTTGTTCGCCATCGGCAGGCAGGGCAACTGAGCAAATTTGGTGCGCCGGGTAAACAGTTTGCTATGATGCAAACAAAAAGACATGTGCGGGATTCCGGCACATGCCTTTGGGTAAAATCGTTATCTTTTTAGGTTGGCGGGCGCAGTGACCGTTCCGGGGCTTTGTGGTGGATGCTATTAAAAACTTTACAAATAACTTTATTTTGTGTATTGGCTTCCCTTGAGGGTGACTCCCCGCGGGGCGGGGAGATGTCGCGGAACGACAGAGGGGGACACCGCCCCCTACAAACAGTTTTATTGTTTCTTGTACAATTTTTAAGGCAATACCGCATAATTCTAAGTGCCGATACGGCGAGCGAGGTGCGGCAGATGCTAAGCCAAAAGCGCAGATAATACTGGATGTCTTATCGAGCATTTTGGCAACGCAGATGCCGTGCCGCAGCCGCCGAAGCGGTGCTTAAGCCGTAAGGCGGGAATTGTGCGGTGTTGCCTTAATAAAATATCGGGGCCAGAGTTTCGGCGGGGGCGGGCATCCCACAAATTCTTACGCCTTTTTCTGGCTGGTGGCCAGAATCTTGTTAAAGCGGATAAAGAATGCGCTGCAGGTTACGGTTGCCGCGATGATATCGCTGACCGGCTCGGCCAAAAAAGACAGCAAAAACCTTGTCCTGCAAAATCAGGGGCAGGATAAAGATCAGGGGAATCAGCAAAATCAGCTTGCGCAGGCAGGCCATGAGCAGACTGATCTTGGCTTGGCCCAGCGCCACAAAACTCTGCTGGCAGGAAACCTGGAACCCGGTGGAGAAAATACCCGCCATGTAAACGCGCATGGCCCAGGCCGTGTACCGCACCAGTTCCGGATCGGTGGAGAAGATGCTCGCAAACATCTGGGGCACCAGCATACAGGCGGCCCAGAACGCGGCTGCATATGCCACGCAGATGATGAACTGTAACCGAAACGCCTGTTTGACGCGGTCACCCTTGCCCGCGCCAAAGTTAAAGCTCATGATGGGCTGTGCGCCCTGGCAAAGCCCCTGCACCGGCATGCTGAGCAGCTGGGTGGCGCTGGTGATGATGGTCATGGCGCCGACGGCGATATCGCCGCCATAGCGTGCCAGGCTGGAGTTGAAGCTGATGGAAAGGATACTTTCGGTGGCAATCATCACAAAGGTGGAAACGCCCAGCCCAAGGCAGGGGCCGATGACTTTTCCCACCAGCGGCATGTTTTTCACGCTCAGTCGCAGCCTGGTGCGGCTGCCGGTCAAAAAGCGCAGCACCCACACCGCGCCCACCGCCTGGCTGATGACAGTCGCCGTGGCGGCACCGCGCACCCCCATATTGAGGGCAAAAATCAGGATGGGGTCCAGGATGATGTTGCACACAGCGCCGATCACGGTGGTCATCATGCTGAACGTGGCAAAGCCCTGGGTGGTGACAAAGGGGTTCATGCCCATAACGATGAGCACAAAAATGGTGCCGATGATATAGATGCGGGCGTAATCCAGCGCATAAGGCAGCGTTTTTTCGCTGGCACCGAACAGCACCAGCAGGGACGGCGCGGCGAAATAGAACACAACGGTCAGCACAGCCGCCAGAATCAGCAGCAGCGTAAAGCAGTTGCCCATGATCTTTTCGGCGGCATCGTCATCGCCGCGGCCCATGGCAATGGCCGCGCGGGGCGCGCCGCCGGAGCCGCACAGCATGGCAAACGCGGTAATCAGCATCAAAATGGGGTAAACAGGCCAACGCCCGTCAGCGCGGATGCGCCGACCTCCGGCATATGGCCGATATAGATGCGGTCCACAATGTTATACAACAGGTTTACCACCTGCGCCACCACCGCGGGCAGTGCCAGCTGGGCCAGCAGCTTGGGAATGCTGCCGCTCCCCATATCCCTGTTTTGCGTTGCAGCCATAATTAAAGTACCTCCTGCGTTTTTGTTGTAAAAAAGTGGAGCAGTTCCCTGCTCCGCTTATTGTGTTGAAAGAATGGGTTCCGGATTGATGTTTTTATGGCAATACCGCATAATTCTAAGTGCCGATACGGCGAGCGAGGTGCGGCAGATGCCAAGCCAAAAGCGCAGATAATACTGGATGTCTTATCGAGCATTTTGGCAACGCAGATGCCGTGCCGCAGCTGCCGGAGCGGTGCTTAAGCCGCAAGGCGGGAATTGTGCGGTGTTGCCTTATATTTTAGGTTCCCATTCCACGCATTTAACGATTTACTTTGCCCCCCGGCCGGCAAAGACAACCCATACGGTCTTGAAGAGGATCTTTATATCGCCCCACAGGCTCCAGTTATCAATGTATTGAACGTCCAGTTTGACAACGTCCTCAAAATCCTCAATATCGCTGCGGCCGCTGACCTGCCACAGGCCGGTGATGCCCGGTTTCATGGAAAGGCGGCGCTTGTGGTGGCTTTCGTACTGTTTATACTCGTCCAGCGTGGGCGGGCGGGTGCCGACAAGGCTCATATCTCCGCGCAGAACATCAAAGAACTGCGGCAGTTCGTCAATGCTTGTTTTGCGGATAAACTTACCCACCTTGGTAATGCGGGGGTCATCCTGCATTTTGAACATCAGGCCGTTCATCTCGTTCTGGGCCATCAGTTCCTTTTTGCGTTCCTCGGCATCCATATACATGCTGCGCAGCTTATGGATGTAGAAAACACGGCCATTGCGGCCCACTCGCTTCTGCTTAAAGAAGAGCGGGCCGGGGCTTTCCAGTTTCAGGGGGATGGCTGTAATGGCAATGATGGGGATGCTGATGATGCAGCCCACCAGGCTGCCCAAAATATCCATCAGGCGCTTCAGGATCTGGTCCCGCAGCTTGGGTTCAATGGTGGCCATAGTAACCAGGTTGCCGCCAGCGCAGCGGCCCAGATCGCGGCACAGGCGGGCGGAGCTGGTTTCGTTGCAGCAGCTTTCCTCGATGCGGTCCAGCAGCGGCATGCGGAAATGCACGGTCAGGCCCATGCTTTCCATCTCTTCCAGGTACGGGATAAAGGATTCGCCGCTGTCCATCGGAACATCGATATACACTTCATCCAAAGCGGCGCGGCGCAGCCAGTTCATAAAGGTATCATAATTGGCTTTTATCTCAATATTCTCCACCTTGGTACCGATTGCATCCCCCGTGGCTTCCAGCAGGGCCACACCGCACACACGGCGGGACCAGTCGTTGCTGATCTCACGGATCATCTTGCCTGCATGGTCACCGGTGGTAACAATGCCAACCAGCGTTTCGTTCTGGAGATTGTCAGGGGCTTTTACCAGCAGCTTTTTGAGCAGGCCATGGGCCGCCGGGAGCAGGAAGAGGTTAAACGACACGACCCCCACCAGAAAATAGCGGGAATCCTGCAAAACTGCTTTGGACAGCGTCAGAAAAGCAGAATAGATCACCATCATCAGCAGGTTGGACTTGATGGAAAGTTTGGCTTCCTGCCCGCGGGTACGCTTGACAATGTTTTCCGTCTGGTCAAAACAGAAAAATGTAACGGTATAGGCCAGCACCAGCAAAACCAGCGCCTGAACCCAATCCAGAACACTGTAAGGCAGCAGCTGCCCCATAATATCGCCAACGATCAGCCATGCCAGAATCACACTGGCGGCCAGAGCTGCAAGGTCTGTTAAAAGACATAGACATACTGCAGCTTTTCGCGCTTTGTAATCATACCCTGTTTCCCTTTTCTTCCAAGTTTTCTTCATAACCCAGGCCCGCCGGCCTGCATACCACTGCGCCCCGTTGATAAGGCAGCACCAGTATTTTGCGGCAAAGCTACCGCAATGCCGTTTTGCCTGCAAGCCCGCAAAGGCCTTTTCCCCACAGGGCAAAACCAGCTTTTTCTTTCCTCTTTATGTCATATGAATATTTACATTTTATCATATTAAGATTCGGCTTTCAATCATTTTAGCTATAATTATCAAAGGCAATACCGCATAATTCTAAGTGCCGATACGGCGAGCGAGGTGCGGCAGATGCTAAGCCAAAAGCGCAGATAATACTGGATGCTGCAAAGGTGAGCGCCGCCAGTGGCGGAAACAGCGAACCGAAGCAGGGGCAGCGGTCGCAGAGTGCGAGGGGCTTTTGCCCCCGAAGCACGATGCGGGTACCGCAACCCGACATTATCGAGCATTTTGGCAACGCAGATGCCGTGCCGCAGCTGCCGGAGCGGTGCTTAAGCCGCAAGGCGGGAATTGTGCGGTGTTGCCCAAAGAACAGCAGGATATGTTGCATCTTGGGTCCGCGTCTTATTTTCATCGTTTTTTCGCAGGTTTGTTTTTCGTTTTTGAATCTTCCTGCCCGACTTGCCGGCACCAGGCAGCGTAGAGTCTTTTGTGGAATCACACAGGGCAAATACAGCCCGCGGGAACACGGTAGAGGTACCGGCGCGGCCCACACCGTGGATCCGTAATTTATATCTTCCACCCGCCTCCATTCTTCCCCAACCTTCACATAAAAACAAAACAATAAAGCCCTCTTCCCAAGGAGCAGCTGGGGAGGGGGCCATATTGTTTTGATTCAGGCAATGAAAAAGGTGCAGAGCAAACACCTGAAACGGAGAACTGCCTGACTTTGACAGGAGCAGGGAGCAAGCCTGTTCCTTTTCTGGGCCACGGCGATGGGAGGCATTCCATGCGCCGTCAGCAAAAGCGGCCCTGTCGGTTAGTCCTCGCTAACCACGCGTATACTATACCATGTTTCAAGTGGTTCGTCAAGCACTTTTTATCTGTTTTTGAAATAAATTTTCGCGTCCAGCGGCACAGCTTGCCTTACTTTTTGAAATCCGGATAATCCTTGATGCAAAGCAGCTCTTCAGCGCGCTGAACCGCTTCCTCGCTGGGCGGCTGAACGCCATCCAGGCTGTAGGTGATGCCAAGTTTTTCCCACTTGAACAGGCCAAGGGTATGGTAGGGCAGCACCTCCACGCGGCGCACGCTGCCAAGGGATTTGATAAAATCGCTCATCTCCCGCAGCTCGGCTTCATCGTCCGTCAGCCCGGGCACCAGAACGTGGCGGATCCACATGGCTTTGCCATGTTCGCCCATCCAGCGCGCCATATCCAGAATGGGGGTGTCATCGCAGCCAGTCAGGGCCTTGTGGCGGTCCGGGTAAAAGGCTTTCAGGTCCAGCATCACCAGGTCGGTGTTCTGCATCAGGGTCTCAAACTTGGAATAGAACGGTTCCGCGGTGGTGTAGGGCTGGCCGGCGGTATCCAGGGTGGTATGCACGCCCTGCAGTTTGGCCAGGCGGAACAGCTCCGACACAAAGTCGATCTGTAACAGCGGTTCACCGCCGCTGACGGTCAGGCCACCGTTATTTTTCCAGTAAGTGCGATAGCGCAGGGCTTTTTGCAGGGCCTGGGCCGGGGTTTGCTGCTCCCCAATGGTGCAGGGCCAGGTTTCGGGGTTATGGCTATAGCGGCAGCGCATGGCACAGCCCTGCACAAACAAGACATACCGCACGCCGGGGCCATCGACAAGGCCGAACGTTTCGACCGAATGGATGCGGCCGGTGATGGGGGTGTTTTGCTCCATGGAATGTTACCTCTTTTGCGGTTGGTATTGAGTTTGGGATTTGACAGGGGCGGGTGACCCCGCCCTACTGGGGTATACGCATTTTTCAACGTGTGACTGGGCTGGAGTCCTGCGTTTCCACCACTATTATACCACGCATTTGCCCAAAAAGCCCGCGGCCGCAAAACGCAGCCGCGGGCCTTGTATGCTATTCGACAGTCACGCCGCAGCAATTACATCTTCTTGTGGCAGGTACGAGCAATAACGTCCATCTGCTGTTCGCGGGTCAGGTCAATCAACTTGACGGCATAGCCGGAAACACGGATGGTGAAGTTGGCGTACTCTTCCTTCTCCGGGTGCTCCATGGCGTCGATCAGCTTTTCAGTGCCAAAGACGTTGACGTTCAGGTGGTGGGCGCCCTGGTCAAAGTAGCCGTCCATCACCTGGACCAGGTTTTCAACGCGCTCGCCCTCGCTGTGGCCCAGAGCGTCGGGGTTAATGGTCTGGGTGTTGGAGATGCCGTCCAGTGCCCAGTGGTAGGGCAGCTTGGCAACGCTGTTCAGGCTTGCCAGCAGGCCGTTCTGCTCTGCGCCGTAAGCCGGGTTTGCACCGGGGGCAAACGGGGTAAAGGCTGCGCGGCCATCCGGCATTGCGCCGGTTGCCTTACCGTATACCACATTGGAGGTGATGGTCAGGATAGAGGTGGTAGCCTCGGAGTTGCGGTAGGTGTGGCGGCGCTTGATCTTCTCCAGGAAGGTGCGCAGCAGCCAGACAGCGATATCATCGGCGCGGTCGTCATCGTTGCCGTAACGGGGAATTCGCCCTCGATCTCGTAATCGGTGACCAGACCGGTCTCGTCACGCACGCACTTGACCTTGGCGTACTTGATTGCGCTCAGGGAGTCAACTACATGGCTGAAGCCGGCAATACCGGTGGCAAAGGTGCGGCGCACATCGGTATCGATCAGGGCCATTTCAGCCGCCTCATAGTAGTACTTGTCGTGCATGTACTGGATCAGGTTCAGCACATTGACGTACAGGCCTGCCAGCCAATCCATCATAACGTCATACCTGGCAATAACTTCGTCATAATCCAGGTACTCTGCAGTGATGGGGGCATAGTGAGGGCCAATCTGCTCATGCAGCTTTTCGTCCATACCGCCGTTGATGGCATACAGCAGGCACTTGCCCAGGTTGGCACGTGCGCCGAAGAACTGCATCTCCTTGCCGGTCTGGGTTGCGGAAACGCAGCAGCAGATGGAGTAGTCGTCGCCCCAAACAGGCTTCATCACATCGTCGTTCTCGTACTGGACGGAGGAAGTCTTGATAGAGATCTTGGAGGCGTAATCCTTAAAGGTCTTGGGCAGAGCAGAGGAGTACAGAACGGTCAGGTTCGGCTCCGGTGCGGGGCCCATGTTTTCCAGGGTATGCAGGAAGCGGAAGTCGGTCTTGGTGACCATAGAGCGGCCATCCATGCCGATGCCGCCAACTTCCAGGGTAGCCCACACGGGGTCGCCGCTGAACAGCTGGTTGTAGCTGGGGATACGGGCAAACTTGACCATGCGGAACTTCATGGTCAGGTGGTCGATCAGTTCCTGTGCCTCGGTCTCGGTCAGGATGCCCTTATCCAGGTCGCGCTGGATATAGATATCCAGGAAGGTGGAGATACGGCCAACGCTCATGGCAGCGCCGTTCTGGGTCTTGATGGCAGCCAGATAGCCAAAGTACAGCCACTGCACAGCCTCCTTGGCGTTGGCAGCGGGCAGGGAGATATCATAGCCGTAAGCAGCGGCCATGGCCTTCATATCGTTCAGGGCACGGATCTGCAGGGCGATCTCTTCGCGCAGACGGATGACGTCATCGGTCATGGTGCCGTCACCGCAGTTGGCAAAGTCGTTCTGCTTTTCTTTGATCAGGTAGTCAATGCCGTACAGGGCAACGCGGCGGTAGTCGCCAACGATGCGGCCGCGGCCATAGGTATCGGGCAGGCCGGTCACAATGTGGCTGTGGCGTGCCTTTTTCATCTCCGGGGTGTAGGCATCAAACACAGCGGTGTTGTGGGTGCGGGCATACTTGGTAAAGATTTCGTGCAGCTTCGGGGACGGAGTATAGCCATAGGTGGTGCAGGCCTGTTCTGCCATCTTGATGCCGCCATAGGGCATGAAGGCGCGCTTGAGGGGCTTATCGGTCTGCAGGCCGACGACTTTTTCCAGATCCTTCAGGTCCTCGCTGATATAGCCGGGGCCGTAAGCGGTCATGCCGGAAACCACTTCAGTCTCCATATCCAGAACGCCGCCCTTGGCGCGCTCTTCCTTCTGCAGAACCTGCAGAGCACCCCCAAAGCTTATCGGTTGCTTCGGTGGGGCCGGCAAGGAAGCTTTCATCGCCGGAGTAGGGGCGGTAGTTCTTCTGGATAAAATCGCGGGTGTTGACTTCTTCTTTCCAGATGCGGCCCTGGAAGCCTTCCCACTGTACAAAATCTGTCATCGGTTACCTCCTGTTGTAAACCAAATACACTGCTCTATTAGTTAGGCTATTCTAACCAGCTATTGAAAATCTTGTCCTTTTCCAGCTGGCGGGCGGGCAGCTTTTCTGCGTTGCCCACGGTTCCAGCCCAAAAGGACGCCATTGACCAGCCCGTATCCGAGCCACAATCATTCTACCATATGTCCTTACAAAAAGCAACAACTACACCAAAAATTGTGTTGGAAACTTTTGCATTGCTTTTTGTGCATGGCATTTGCCGCACATGTCGGTGGCTTCCCATGGCGAACGATGCAGGTATAATTTTGTCTTTCATAGTTAGTTAGCGCTAATATAGAAAGCACTTCCAAAAGTCGGGGTTTTCATACCGGCTCTGCCGGGTTGTTGGTTCAGCATACCCTGCAGAGTGCCTTTAGTATACCAACCCGCATCGGGGCCGTCTGTTGCCAAGGCAACAACCCAAAAATTTGCAAAAAAAATCCCCCGCACCGGAAGCTGCTCCGGTGGGGGGCGTTGGAGAGGGAGAGATCAGGTTTTGGGTTCCGCCGCTTTTTCTGCGTCTTCCGATTTTTCTGTTTCATCGGGTTCTGCAGCGGGTTCTTCCGGCAGGCGGCCATACAGCTCCATAGCGTCATGCAGCTTTTGGGCCAGCTCCGGGGTAAAGGCGCCGGGCAGGGCGCGCCAGCACCAGTTACCGCCCAAGGTGGCGGGGGTGTTCATCCTGGCTTCATGCCCAAGGCCCAGCACATCCTGGGCCTGCACCACGGCCAGATCCGCCACGCTGGACCAGATGCCGCGCATCATGCCCCAGTTCATACCTTCCTCTTTGGTCAGATTCAGGTACTGGATGGCACGCTCAATATCGTCCGGCAGAGCGGTTCCAAACCAACCGTCCACCGGCTCATTATCATGGGTGCCGGTGTAGGCCACGCAGTTGGTGGGATAGCTGTGGGGGCGGTAGTCGCCGCCGTCGCGGCTGTCAAAGGCGAATTCCAGCACTTTCATGCCGGGGTAGGCGCATTCTTTCAGCAGAGCGCGCACATCATCGGTCAAAAAGCCCAAGTCCTCAGCAATAATGCGGGGCTGCCCAGCTCTTTTTTTGACGGTAGCAAAGAGGGCATAGCCCGGCCCAGTGCGCCAGCGGCCGTTTTCGGCGGTCTTATCACCATAGGGGATGGCATAATACCCCGCAAAGCCGCGGAAATGGTCAATGCGCAACACATCATAAATTCCGCACAGGTGGCGGATGCGGCGCACCCACCAGGCATAGCCGTTGGCAGCCATAGCGTCCCAGTCAAACAGCGGGTTGCCCCATAGCTGACCGGTGGCGGAGAAGCCATCCGGCGGGCAGCCGGCCACCTCGGTGGGGAGCAGGTTTTCGTCCAGCTGGAACTCCTGCGGGCAGGACCAGACATCCACGCTGTCCTCCGCCACATAGATCGGCAGGTCGCCGATAATCTCAATGCCCTGCGCGTTGGCATAGGCTTTCAGGTCATGCCACTGGGTATAGAACAGATACTGCACAGCCTGCCAGAAGTCAATATCCGCCGCATATTTGGCGCGGGCCGCGGCCAAGGTCTCCGGTTCGCGGCGGCGCAGCGGTTCTTCCCACTGCTGCCAGCAGACCCCGTTATGGGCATCTTTCAGGGCCATGAACAGGGCATAGTCCGGCAGCCAGAACGCGTTTTTCGCCAAGAAATCGGCGTAATCCGCCGGGGGCGCTGCCAACAGGCGGGCACAGGCTTTGTGCAGCACCGCATAACGCTTTTGGTACAACGCTCCGTAATTGACACAGCCAGGGGTGCTTTCCCAGTCGATAGATTCATATTCTTCCGGCTGGAGGAGGCCCGCTTTGGCCAGCAGGTCCAGGTCAATAAAATACGGATTGCCTGCAAAGGTAGAAAAAGACTGGTAAGGGCTGTCGCCATAGCTGGTGGGGCAAACCGGAAGGATCTGCCAGTAAGCCTGACCGGCTTTGACTAGGAAATCCACAAAATCTTTTGCTGCCGCGCCCATGGTGCCGATGCCATGGGGGGGAGGGCAGGCTGGAAATATGCAGCAGAATGCCGCTTGCTCTCATCAGGGAAACCTCTTTTCTTTAGGCAATACCGCATAATTCTAAGTGCCGATACGGCGAGCGAGGTGCGGCAGATGCTAAGCCAAAAGCGCAGATAATACTGGATGCTGCAAAGGTGAGCGCCGCCAGTGGCGGATGCAGCGAACCGAAGCAGGGGCAGCGGTCGCAGAGTGCGAGGGGCTTTTGCCCCCGAAGCACGATGCGGGTACCGCAACCCGACATTATCGAGCATTTTGGCAACGCAGATGCCGTGCCGCAGCCGCCGGAGCGGTGCTTAAGCCGTCAGGCGGGAATTGTGCGGTGTTGCCTTATATACTCCGCATATGTCTGGTTCGTTCAATGATTGGGCAAAGCCGCAACACTTTCGTCCTCAATCAATTCAAAAGGAACCACTTCATGCACCGCGCTGCTTCCGTTTTCAATACAGTTGAGCAGAATTTCCGCACCGCGCTGGGCCAGTCGTTCCGAGTTCTGGCGGATGGTGGTCAGCCGCGGGTTGCTGTAGCGCCCCAGCGCAATACCGTCATAGCCCGAAACCGAGATATCCTGCGGCACACGCAGGCCATGGTCATTCAGGGCACGGATCGCGCCCAGGGCCATCAGGTCCGACATGGCAAACACTGCCGTAATATCCGGGCAGTGCTTGAGCAGGTATTCCATGGCGGTATATCCGCTTTGCAGCGAAAACCGGGCATAGGCATACTGCTTTTTCATCTCGAACGGCAGGCCAAGGCGGAACATAGCGCTCTGGCTGCCGGTCAGACGGGACAGACTGGGGCGGGACTGGTCTGGCTTACCGCCGATCAGCCCGATCTTGCGGTGACCCTGCGCATACAGGTACTCAATCATCAGGGACGATGCCGAAACATCGTCCACGCTGACGCTGGACAGGTTGGGGATGTTCAGGGTTGCGGCGCTGTTGGTCAGCAGCAGGCATGGAACACGCAGTTCCGCCAGCTGCGGTGTGAAGTATTCCAGGTTAGAACCAAGGAAAACAATACCATAAGGTTTGCGCTCGGCGCAGATCAGTTCGGCCTGCGCAACTTCGTTGGCTTCTTCATCAATATAATAGACCGTGGAAACATATCCGCGTTCCTCCAGGATAGCCTGCATTTTTTCCAGAATGTCCACAAACAACATGTTCTGGGTGCCCTTTACGATCAGGGCAAGGCCATCGCTGCTTTGCTGTTTCAGGTGTTTGGCGTTGGAGTTTGGCTGATAATTATACCGCTTGATGACCTCAAGAATCTTGGCGCGGGCGGCCGGGCTGACGCTGGGGTTATTGTTGAGCACCCGCGAAACCGTGCCGATGGCATACCCCGATTCTTTTGCAATATCTTTGATGGTCATACACAGAAAACTCCTTCCGGCAACAGGGTGCCGCAGCCATTAGCCCTTTACAGCACCGGCCACCACACCATCAATGATATACTTCTGGCAGATCAGATACAGAATAATGACCGGCAGAATGGTGATCATGATGCAAGCCATCATGGGCGCCATTTCCACCTTGCCGTAACTGCCGCGGAAATACTGAATCGCCATGGGGATGGTGCGGTAGGTTTTGATATCCAGCACCAGGGTGGGCAGCAGATAGTCGTTCCAGACCCACATGGTTTCCAGGATTGCGGTAGAGATCATCGTCGGCTTTAAGATCGGGCAGACCACGCGGAAGAAAATCTGCAGCGGGTTGCAGCCATCGATCATAGCGGCTTCCTCAATTTCAACCGGCATGCTCTTCATAAAGCCGGTGAACATGAACACCGCGAGACCGGCACCGAAGCCGAGGTAGATGATGCAGATGTTGTAAGGGTTGTTCAATTTTAAGCTATCCGCTGTTTTGGCCAGGGTAAACATGACCATCTGGAACGGCACCACCATGCTGAACATGCACAAGCCGTACATCAGTTTGGAAAGTTTGCCGTTGACACGGGTGATGAACCATGCGCACATGGAGCAGCACAGCAGAATCAGCACAACGGAACTGACAGTAATGACTAGGCTATACCAGAAGGAAGACAAAAAGTCCATTTCCTGGATGCCGTAAATATAGTTTTTGAGGCCGACAAAGGTTCCGGCCGTGGGCAGCTCAAACGCGCGGGAGGTGGTAATGGCGCGCTCGGTTTTGAGGGAGTTAAAGAAGATCATGACGATGGGGTAGATCCATGCAACGCACAGCACTCCAAGCACCACGCTGAGAATGGCATTGATGCGGCGGTCCGCTTTGCCAACGGTAGGTTTTTCTTCCACCGGTTTTTTGATGGTTTTTTCCATTACTGCTGCACCTCCTTGGACTGGGTCAGCTTTTGCTGGAGTACGGCCAGCACCACAACAAACAGGCAGAACACAACAGCCTTTGCCTGGCCGATGCCCTTCCACTGGGGTCCGGAGCGGGCGTAGAAGGTATCGTAAATGTTGTACGCCAGCATCATCGACTGCTTGGCCGGTTCGCCGCCGGTCAGGGACAGGTTCTGGTCGAACAGCTTGAAGGAGTTGGTCAAGGTCAGGAAGGTGCAGATGGTAATGCTGGGCATAACCATGGGGATCTTGATCTTAAACAGGATCTGCTTGGCGTTTGCGCCATCGATCTTGGCGGCTTCGATCAGATCCAGCGGCACGTTCTGCAGGCCGGCAATGTAGATGATCATCATGTAACCGATCTGCTGCCAGCACATCAGAATGACAAGGCCCAAGAAGCCGTACGTGGCGTTCAGGGAAAGCAGCGGTTTTTCGAGTGCGCTGAGTACGCCGTTGAGCAGAATCTGCCAGATATAGCCAAGGATAATGCCGCCGATCAGGTTGGGCATAAAGAAGGTGGTACGGAAGATGTTGGTACCGCGGATGCCGCGGGTAAGCAGCAGCGCAATGCCGAACGCCAGCACATTGATGAGCACCGTGGACACCACAGTAAACACCGCAGTGAACCAGAACGCATGGGTGAAGGTATCATCCAGCCAGATCTTGGCATAGTTACCGAGACCAACAAAGGTAACATTTTGAACAGTTGTGAATTTGCAGAACGAAAGCGCCACGCCCCAGATAAACGGCCAGATAAAGCCGATGATAAAGGCCAGCAGGGTGGGCAGCACGAACACAGGCCAATAGCGCTGGATCGCTTTTTCCATAACAGTACCCCCTTGAGCACGTACTTGAGCACATAAAAAGAGCGGGGCGGGCGAATCATCGCCCGCCCCGCTTTTAACATTCAGGTTTCGCTATTTTGGTTCATATCAGCCTGCATTCAGGGCAGCTTCGGTCTTCCAGCCATCCACAAAGGCGGTCACAACAGCGTTCCAATCGCCAGTGCCGGCTGCGTAAGCAGTCAGAGCAGAGCCAACGCCGTTCTTCCAGTTTTCGGAAGGCATGGTGGAGAAACACCAGGCAACAGGAGTCTTGCCCTCAGCGGTCAGAGCATTATCAACCTTAACGAAGAGGTTGGGGGATTCCTGAGCATTCTTGAAGGGGATAACAAAGCCCATATCGTTTGCCATGGCCTTGGTGCCCTCATCAGAGCTGACGCACCAGTACATGAAGTCGAGAGTTGCATCGATATCTGCCTGGTCGGCTTCCTTGTTTACGCACCAGTAGTTCTCGGTGCCGGTGCACAGGCCCTGGTTGGCCTCATCGCCCACGCCAATGTAGACGGGGATCATGGTCAGGTCGTCATCGGTGAAGGGCTTGCCATCGCCGACGAGGTTGGTATATTCCCAAGAACCGTTCTGGTAGAAGACAGCCTCATTGTCCAGGAACTCGTTGCGGCTGTCATCGCCAGTCTTGCCAGCCAGCTCAGTGGGAGCACAGGTGGAGTTGTTGATGTACAGGTCAAACATGTTCTTGTAGTTATCCAGGTAGGTGCCCTTGATGGCATCCGTGGAGCCGATGCCGTCAGCCTGGTACTCAAAGTAGATGGGCAGGTTGGCCAGGTGGGTCTTGAAGCGCCAGTCAGAGGAAGAATCCATACCGGCGGAGGTGAATGCTGCAAAGCCAAGTTCGTCCTTGCGGGCGGTGATGTCCTCGGCAACCTTCTTCAGGTCTGCGAAGCTCTTGATATCATCGGTGGTGTAACCGGCCTTTTCCAGCAGGGTCTTGTTGGTGATCAGGCCGTAGCTCTCGATAACGTAGCCGATGGCCACGGTGGCGTCGCCATCTTTCAGGGCGTAAGAATCGCTGGTCAGGTCGCCCAGGATCTTGGAGCCGGTCAGGTCATAGCAGTAATCCTTCCAGTTGGCCAGGCCGACAGGGCCGTTGACCTGGAACAGGGTGGGCGCATCGCTCTTGGCCATTTCGCTCATCAGAGTGGTTTCGTACTGGCCGGAAGCAGCGGTCACAACGGTAACGGGAACGCCGGTCTCTTCGGTGTAGGTCTTTGCCAGGGCCTGCCAGGCTTCATCCTGCTCGGGCTTGAAGTTCAGGTAGTAGACCTTGCCGGCGGCAGTGGTATCTGCCGGGGCGGCTGCTTCGGAGCTGGCAGCTTCGGAAGAAGCTGCGGTGCTTTCTGCAGCAGAGGAAGCAGTGGAAGATGCGGTGGAGCCGCAGCCTGCCAGCAGGCCGGCAGCCATCATGGATGCCAGGGCGAGAGAGATTGTTTGCTTGGATTTCATGGTATTATCCTCCTTTTTAAGTGGAACCAGTTGCACCGTTGCTGACGGGTGTGGTTCACGGGTTGGTAACGTTTCCAACCTTGCTATGGCTTTATACTACACCCGTGTTTTGCAAAAATCAATCGTTTTTGGATTTTGAGTGCAAGATTGTAGCCTTGCACGAATCGCAACCGTTTTCCTTGTCGAATATAACAAGAAAGTAGTATTCATTTTGATGAAACGTTTCAATTTCACGGCAAAATGCGACTTTATAAACCAAAAGCAGCCCCGCGGCGGCGGGAGCTGCTTTTGATTGTCATATTTTTGCGCAACTTGTTTCGCACCTGCTGGTAAGCGAACCAGTAGAAAGCGGCGTGGTTGGTGCTGGCGGTGCCGTTGGCGGAGGCATACATGCCAACGGTGCAGCCGGTAAAGCCGCCGGTTATCTCGGTGCTCAAAAAGCTCAGGTCAACATCCTTGGCAACGCAGATGCCGTGCCGCAGCCGCCGGAGCGGTGCTTAAGCCGTCAGGCGGGAATTGTGCGGTGTTGCCCTTGCATTCTTTGCGGGTAACACATGGATTTTTCGGTGCATTTTCGGCCCGGCCCTTACACTTTTTTCGTTTCCGCCTGCACCAGGGCGCGGTACAGGGTAAAATCCGGCACAGGAGCCGCCGGGGCACCAGGCAGTGGAGCCTGCCAGGCGGCATAATCCGGCCCGTCCCCGGCCGCGCGGGGAATCGCCATCAGACCGGTCAGAACGCGGGCGGTCAGTGCGCCGTCCAGCATGGTATCGCTGCAAAAGCCGGCCCAGAACCCAGTTTTGGGCTGCAGCAGAGCCGCCATGGCACCAAAATCATCCGCCGCACGGCCCAGGGTGCAAAAGCAGTTCTGCCAGTCCTTATCCAAAAACTGCTCCCGCGCGGTGCAAAAGCGCACCGCCCGCGCAGGGCGTACAGGTACAGCCGCACGCTGAACACCACCTGCTCCTGCCAGAGCGGCGTGGTGGCCCGCCCGGCGTAAGAACAGCCGGGCAGCAGCGTTTCATAATTTTCCAGCGCGGAAGTGCAGAGCTGCTGATAGGCAGCCAGCTGTTCCGCATAGCTTTCTGCGGGCAGCAGAGCGGCAAGTTCCTGAATCGGGCCCTGCGTTTTGCCGCACAGCCAGGCCGAAGCAAACAGCCGGGTGCTGCGGGTCAGGAACGCTTCGCCCACCGGCTGCGGCGGGCTGCCCGCCTGCACGGCGCTTTCGGCACGGGCGCGCAGGCAGACCGAAAGATCCTCCAGTGCGCTGTCCGTCAGTGCCCAGCCATCCGGCGCACGGTAGGTACAGCGCAGGTAAGCCGTGCGCTGCGCGGCGCAGTCGGTATCCGGGGTACACCACAAAGCACTGGTCAGGTTCAACTCCATCAGGGAGGGGCGCAGGTCCCCGGTGCCAACCATCCAGAAGCTGCGCACCCCGCCGCGCCAGGCTCCCTGCAGCATTCCGTTAACGGCGGTATCGCCGCCGGGGTAGGCGGTCATGGGGTTGCCGGTCAGCTTATCGCGGCGGCAAAGGCTGAACCACAGCCCGTGCTGCGCGCCGGGACCAGGGCCGCCCGCACTGCTGGCACTGGGGGCCGGGGTTAAAACGGGGATAACGCTATCCGGGATTTTGAGTTTTCCCTCCTGGTAGAGCGCAACGGTTTCGCCCTGCAGCAGAATATAGGCAGCGGCACCGGGCACCGTGGCGTTCAGCAGCTGCCATTGCTCTTGCAGCGCCGCAGTGCTGGCTGTGCCATCGGGATCACCCCCATCCCGTCAATGCCCAGCGCCCAGATGCGCGGGCTGGTTTTGAGAGTGCGGATAGAATCCTGCCAGATTTTATGGCGTTCTTCCGGGTTTTCCGCCGCAGCCTGCTGCGGGGCAGCCCCCAGCGGGGTCTGCGGGTTCTGCACAGGGCGCAGGCCCATGGCGGCGGCAAGGTCCGCCTGTTTGTCGGTGCGCACCATATTGCCGCGGTAGCGCAGCAGGGATTCAAAAATCATCTCCCAGCCGTTTTCGGTGGCATCCGCCCAGGCGGACAGCCATGGTGCATCCGAAAGATCCCACCCGCGCAGGCCGACAGCGGCGGCTGGCCCGGTAATGCGGCCCTCCGGCACAGTGACAAAGGGTTTGGGCTCAAACTGCTGCTGGTTCCAGAACCAGAATGGTGCTACCCCCAGGTAATGACGGCTGATATCCAGCAGGCCGTACACCGCGCCCAAATCATCCGCCGCGCAGAGGGTGAGCTGGTTTTCCGTCACATCCAGCGTATAACTTTCCGGCGGCAGGGCGGGGGCAAGGCAGATCATCAGGCGGTTATCCGGCACAAAACCGGTGGTGGAAAGAGTCATTTCCATATCACGCCAAAAGCGCGCCACGGCATGCTGCACGGGCGCACTGGCCCACTGCGCCGTGACCCGTGTGGCACGGCTGAGCATAAAATCCATTGTTTTCCTGCCTTTCAATACACTCTACCATCATCCCCGCCGTATCGGCGCTTGGATGGATGCAGTATTCCCTTACTGGTCCAAAAATTCGCGGATCTCGGCTTCCACGGCACGCACCTCGCGCTCAAATGCGCGGGCGGATACCCGTAGCGCACCGTTGCCCAGAATGATGATCTGTTCCGCACCATCGGAGCTGACCACCCGCACGCGGTGGTTTTTGGCCAGCTCATGGGTGGCGCGCTCGATGAACATATCGGCGGTTTCGGCTTCGCGGGTATAAATCACGTGCAGGTTGTGCCAGGTTTCTTGTTCCCGCCCGGCGCCCTTGACGCGGTAGGCGTCAAACACCAGGATGGGCACACACTTGCGGTAGCCCGCATAGTTGCACAGAATGTCCATCAACCGGCGGCGGGCGGCATCCAGGTTTTCCGCCGCGATCTTCTTTAATTCATCCCACGCAAAAATCACGTTGTAGCCGTCTACCAGCAGGTACTCCGGCCCGCTGGGCGGCGGTGCAGCGGGGGTACGGTTCTGGCTTGGCCCCACACTGCGGAAGGCTTTGCGCGCGGCAAGCTGGTCATACTGACCTGCGGCTTCCCCCGGCGCTTGATCGGCCCATAGGTGCGCTCAAAAATCGCCAGCAGCTCTTTGTCCTGCTCCAGTGTGCCGCAGTAAGCGGCAGCACGGCGGCGGGCATTGGAGGCTTCATCGGAGGCATCCGCTTCTTCCTGTTTCGCCTGCTGGGCACCGGGCGCGTTGCGCCCCAGGCCGCTGGCCACATGGGCGTGGGCGGGAACTTCGTCCCATTTGACAAGGTAGCCCGCGCCGTGGCTGCAAAATACGGAATCCGCCGGGTTTTCAGTATCGGCATCCGGCTGGTAGCCAATGGCTTCCAGCACGGCTTCGGTGTTGTGGCAGGGCGCATAGCCGCGGGGCATACAGCTCAGGCGGCCCGCACCGCGGGTGTAGGCGGTCACTTCCCGCGCACAGCCCCGCATTTCGGCAACCGGGGCTTTGCCGGTAATGACGGCCAGGCCATCCTCGTTTTCCGGCGTGCTGAATTCCGCGCAGCGGCGCTGCAGATCGGCCATGGCGCGGCCAACACAGTCCTGCGGGACTTCCAGCCGGAAGTCATACCAGGGTTCCAGCAGGACCGCCAGCCCCCGGGCCGCCGCGGTGCGCAGCCCCTGCCGCACGGCGCGGTAGGTTGCCTGGCGAAAGTCCCCGCCCTCGGTGTGCTTGATGTGGGCACGGCCTGCCGTCAGGGTGATTTTCACATCGGTCAGCGGCGCACCGGCCAGCACGCCGGGGTGGCTGCGCTCCGCCAGGTGGGTCAAAATCAACCGCTGCCAGTTCAGGTCCAGCGCATCGGTGCGGCAAATGCTGGCAAACTGCAGGCCGCTGCCCGGCTCGCCGGGTTCCAGCAGCAGATGAACCTCCGCATAATGGCGCAGCGGTTCATAATGGCCCACGCCCTCCACCGGGGCAGAGATGGTCTCTTTGTATAGAATGCCGCCCTCGCCGAAGGCCACTTCCAATCAAAGCGGCTTTGCAGCACGCTCTGCAAAATTTCCAGTTGAATTTCACCCATCAGCTGCAGGTGGATCTCGCCCAGAGCGGCGTTCCACACCACATGCAGCTGTGGATCCTCGTCCTCCAGGGTGCGCAGGGCCAGAAGGGCACAGTGTGGGGTCAGCTCCTTCCGGCAGCTCCACCCGGTAGTTCAGCACCGGTTCCAGCATCGGCTGGCGGGCATCCGGCTGTACGCCAAGGCCCTGTCCGGGATAGGTTTTTGTGGGGCCCAGCACCGCACAGACGGTGCCCGCCGGGGCTTCGCTGACCAGGCGGTATTTGCTGCCGGAGTAGACCCGCAGCTGGTCGGCCTTTTCTTCAAATTCCACACGGGCATCTGGGCGGGATACCAGGTTGGATTTGACTTTCAGCATGCCGTCCGTCACTTTCAGGTAGGTCATGCGCGCGCCGGATTCGTCTGCCCCGATCTTGAAGATGCGCGCGCCAAAGCTGCCGGCGTCCGGCGGCATGCGGGTATCCCGCTGCAGACCATTGAGCAGGTCGTCAATGCCATCCAGCCGCAGAGCCGCGCCAAAATAGCAGGGAAACACCTGCCGCCGCGTGATTGCCGTGATGAGATCCGCCTGCGGCACCGTTCCTGTTGCCAACACGGCTTCCATCAGCGGTTCACTGCACACGCCAAGGGCTTCGGCGCGTTCTTCCGCCGGAACGGTGGGGTAAAGTCCACACAGCCATCCCCAAAGCGGCCCCGCAGCTCCCGCAGGCGCAGGGCTTTGTCCGCACCGGGCAGATCCATTTTGTTGACATAGATAAAGGTTGGCACATGGTAGCGCTCCAACAGCCGCCACAATGTCATCGTGTGGCTTTGGATGCCGTCCGTGCCGGAAATGACCAGCACCGCATAATCCAGCACCTGCAGCGTGCGCTCGGCCTCCGCCGAAAAGTCCACGTGGCCGGGCGTATCCAGCAGGGTGATCTGGGTCTCTTCCAGCGGGGTGCCCGTCACCGTTCCGGCCGGCAGGGTAAGCACGGCCTGTTTGGCAAAAATGGTAATGCCGCGGGCTTTTTCCAGCGCATCGGTGTCCAAAAATGCATCCCGATGGTCTACGCGCCCCAGCTTGCGGATGCTGCCCGCACGGTAGAGCAGTGCTTCCGAAAGAGTGGTTTTTCCGCTGTCCACGTGTGCCAGAACCCCAACGACCAGACGTTTCATAACTTTCCTAACCTCATTCACAGCGTTCCCGGCTGCTGCGCCAGGGGCACCGTTTATTTTTTGCACCGCCGCCCGCCGGGCAAGGGATATCTGCCGGATTTTGGCGATCCTTTTCTATTATAATAGTACCCGTTTTAACTAGGGGATTCAACCACTAATTTGCGCGGGCTTTTGTTTTTGGGGCAGGATGCAAAAAATATTTTATAAAGGGTATTGACATTGCGGGATGTGGATGCTATACTATTTAGGCACTCAAGAGAGAGCAACTAAATATCGCGGGGTAGAGCAGATGGTAGCTCGTCGGGCTCATAACCCGGAGGTCGCAGGTTCAAGTCCTGTCCCCGCAACCATATGAAGAACGGTAGAACGTCAGGTTTTACCGCTCTTTTTCTTTTTTCGTGGTAACAAGTCAATTTTTTATTCAGTTTTTATTCAGTTTTTATTCAGCCGGTATTTCCGTGGCGGCAAAGCCAATGATGGAATTCATTGCGTTTGCTGCCTGTACCCCCATCATTGATAAGATGGGCATAGTAACGGTCAAGGGTTGCAGGGTCATCACCAACAAAGTCCGCCACGGAAATTTTATCAACCCCGTTATGCAACAGCAAAGAAACAACCGTATGCCGGAATTCACATCATGCAGAAGTAAACGAAACCCATAAAACCGGAGGCCGCCGCAAAGCCCCCGGTTTTATGCGTAAACAGCAGCGATTTTCGTTGCATTGCCTGCCCGGCTGCGGTACAATAACAGTGTTGCGGCAAGGAAGTACAACGATGAAAACAACAGCTATGACGGCGGAAGAGCGCGTGCGCTATATGACACAAGCACCGGTGCGCCGCCTGATTTTGGAAATGTCTGCGCCCACGGTTATCCTGTGTACGATGCTGCTGCAAACCATCGGTATGGCGTGGCAAGCGTCGGTGGTGGCCGCCGCGCGGCAGGGATTGTTTTTGATCCCGGTCGTCTTTATCCTGCCAAATCTTTTAGGGCTTGCAGGCGTGGAGTACGCCCAGCCCGCCGCGGATCTGCTGGCCTTTGCGCTGGCGCTGCCTATGGGGCTGTCCGTGCTGAAGACGTTTCGCAGTGATGCGCCGACACCGGCGCACACTTTACGCGAAGAATAGAAACATGGAGGAAAAGTATGTTAGTACCTGTTTTACTTTTTATCGTCGGTCTGCTGTTCCTGATTAAGGGCGGCGACTGGTTCGTCGACGGCGCATCTGCGCTGGCGCGGCGCTTCCACCTGCCGGAGCTGCTGATTGGCGCGACGGTCGTTTCCATCGGCACAACGCTGCCGGAGGTCATGGTTTCCACGATGTCGGCGGTTTCCGGCCACGGCGAGATTGCCTACGGCAATGCCATCGGCTCGGTCATCTGCAACTCGGCGCTGATCGCAGCCATCACGATTGCCGTGCGCCCTGGCAAGGTTGACCCCAAGACGCTGAAAACGCCGGTTATCTTCTTCTTTATCGCCGCCGCCATCTACTGCGTGGCTGCCTACGGCTTCGGTGAATTTACCCGCCCGATGGGCTTTATCATGCTGGCAATGTTCGTGGCCTACATGGTCGCCAACGTCCGGCAGATGAAGAACGCCCCCGCTGAGGAACACGCCGAAGAGGAAGAGCTGATCCCCTTGTCCAAGACGTTGATCCTGCTGATCGCCGGTGCGGCGGTCATCGCCATTGGCGCAAATCTGCTCGTTGATAATGGTACGCTGATCGCCCAAGCGCTGGGCGTGCCCGAAAGCGTCATCGCCCTGACCTTTGTCGCGCTGGGTACTTCTTTGCCGGAGCTGGTCACGGCCATTACTTCGCTGATTAAAGGTCACAGTGATTTGTCCGTTGGCAACGTCGTCGGCGCAAACGTCTTCAACCTCGTGCTGGTCAGCGGTGTTTCCGTTACGCTGGCTCCGTTCACCATCCCGCAGAGCTCGACGCTGTTCGGAGTAAACTCCAGCCTGGTGTTAGACCTGCCGGTCATGCTGGCCGTCATGCTGATCATGACAGTACCTGCCCTTGTCAAAGGTAAGATGAACCGCGCACAGGGTATTATTTTGCTGGCCATTTACGCAGCTTTCTGTGCAATCCAGTTTACGATGTAAACGCTAATTACAATAAGCACTGGGGCGCTGCCGGGAAACGGCAGTGCCTTTTTTGTGTGGGGAGAGCCGCCTTGCGCGGTGCTGCCAGGTAGTTTGCCGGGCACGCTGCTGGGTAAAGTCCTGCCCAAAACGCGGAAAGAACAGCTGCCCACGATGTTCTGGCTATGTTCCATCGGCGTCAACTCAGTCATCAATGCTCATGTGTGGTAAAGTAACAAACAAGAACTTGATAGCCAGCAGCTTACTATTCCGAATATGACAAAGGGAAAGAAGAACATAAAATAGTTTTTCTTTCCCTCATATTTTAGGCAAAAAGACCTTTTGCCCGTTCTCTTGCTTTTCGTAGATTGTCGGGAACATCATCTTCCTGCATTGTTTCATGTACTTTACATGAGCCTGCTTTTTCCGCAGTTTCATAATACCATTTTTTGTAGTCCAGCATGGAAAGAGTTTCTTTGAGCTGTTGAATTTGAAATAGAACAACCTGTCGCTGCTTTTCAATCAATTCTTTTCGTTTACTAATTGTTGTATCTCCCTCTATGCACCAGTCTATAAAGACTTTAATTTCTTTGATAGGCATACCTGTCTTTTTTAGACATTCAATAATGGAAAGCCATTCAAAATCAGTGTCTTTAAACATTCGTATGCCGCCATCGGAACGTTCTATAAACGGAAGCAACCCCTCTTTATCGTAATAACGCAATGTGGAAGGGGCTACACCTAATCGTTTTGCCATTTCACTAACGGTATATAGCATAAATTGAACCTCTCATTTTCTGAAATTTTATGTGTATTTGGTATTGACTTAAACCTGACTTTAAGTTGTATCATTTAAACGAGCTTACAGGAGGATTATACTTATTTGTACTAAATGCGTCAATAGGAGGAAAACATGAAACAGAAGAATACTTTATCAGAAACATACACACTTATGAATGGAATTAACATTCCCAAGATAGGATTAGGTACATGGTTCATTCCAGATGATGAAGCGGCAGCAGCAGTTTGTAAAGCGGTAGAAATAGGCTATCGTCATATTGATACTGCACAGGCTTACGAGAATGAGCGTGGTATCGGTAAAGGTGTCCGGGATTGTGGAATAAGCCGCCAAGAGCTTTTTATTACAACGAAATTAGCCGCAGAATTAAAAACTTATAAGGAAGCTGCTCAGGCGATTACAGGCTCCCTTGAAAAAATGGGACTTGATTATATTGATTTAATGCTCATTCACAGTCCGCAGCCATGGACGGATTTTCGTGGCGGAGATTATGCAGCGGGAAACCGAGAAGCATGGAGAGCATTAGAGGACGCCTATAAAGCCGGAAAAATTCGTGCAATCGGTATATCTAATTTTCAAGAACATGATATTGAAAATATCCTGTCTTCCTGCACGATAAAGCCTATGGTAAATCAGCTGTTGGCACATATCGGGAATACTCCGGCAAATCTGATTGAATACTGCCGGGAAAACGGTATTTTAGTAGAAGCCTATTCGCCCGTAGCACATGGGGAAATTTTAAAGAGTGAGGAAGTTCGGGCAATCGCCGAAAAATATCAAGTAACTGTACCGCAGCTTTGTATTCGATATGATTTACAGCTTGGAACTCTCCCACTCCCTAAAACAGCAAACCCTGCACACATGCTTGAAAATGCAAAAGTCGATTTTGAAATTTCAGAGCAGGATATGGAGATTTTGAAATCTATAAAACCGCTGAAAGATTATGGCGAGTACAGTTCATTTCCTGTGTTCAGCGGAAAATGAAATATTCGAGGAGAGAAAAAATGAATAGACCTTATATTTTTTTGTCATATGATGACTTCCCTTGACGGGAAAATTATGGGTTCTTATATGAACACCAAAGAGGGAGAAAACGCTGGAAATGTATTTTATAACATATCCTTTGGAGAAAATCCTTATTACAAACATCAAGGCTGGCTTTCCGGCAGAGTAACGACTGATGACAATTTTACTTTTTATGAGAAACCTGCATTAGACGAAAATGCCCCTGTCGTGCCGGAGGGGGATTTTGTTGCAAACGGAAACACAGGTATGTACTATGTTTCTGTTGACCCTGCTGGAAAGCTGGGTTGGAAAAGCAGCAAGCTTACCTATGTTGATACCCACGCTCATGTGATTGAAGTATTGACAGGAAAAGCCAGCAATTCCTATAAAGCCTTTTTGCGAAAGTTAGAATTTCCTACATCGTTGCCGGAGTGGAAACCTTAGATTATGAAATGGCTATGGAAAAGCTGAAAAAGCTGTTCGGTATTGAAACGCTTATGCTGGGCGGCGGCGGTGTTTTGAACTGGTCTTTTATTCAGGCTGGTATGTGCGATGAAGTAAGCGTTGTAATTGCACCTGTTGCAGACGGTTCTTCCAAGACTCCCGCCCTTTTCAATGCAAAAGATGAATGGGCTTCTGACACGCCTGTTGCTTTTGAACTTCAAAGTGCAGAGATAAAAGACGGCGGAAGTGTATGGCTTCGATATTTAGTAAAACGATAAGGAGGGGCTTTATGAAACCGGAAAATATCAGCGTTTTTCCTATGGGAGAAAAGAATGAAGCATTTGCACAATATTTCGTTGGGCAAAGTTACTTGAATATGCTTTCCACAGAACGGGTAACAATCGGAAATGTGACTTTTGAGCCGGGTTGCCGTAATAACTGGCACATTCACCATAAAGGCGGTCAAATTCTGCTTTGTACCGCTGGACGGGGTTATTATCAGGAGTGGGGCAAAGAAGCACAGGAATTACACCCCGGTGATGTTGTGAATATTCCGCCGGAAGTAAAACACTGGCATGGTGCGGCAAAAGACAGCTGGTTTGCACATCTTGCCGTAGAAGTACCCGCAGAGGGTGCTTCCAATGAATGGCTGGAAGTCGTAAACGAAGAAGATTATGAAAAGTTAAAGTAAGGACAGAAAGGGGAAAACTTTATGGTTAAGCAGACAGCAGGACATGACGCACTGGGAACCTTTGCGCCGAAATTTGCAGAATTGAACGATGATGTTTTATTTGGGGAGGTATGGAGCAGAGAGAAACAGCTCTCTTTGCGTGACCGCAGCATAGTGACCGTCACAGCGTTAATGGCGCAGGGCTTGACAGATAGCTCTTTCAAATACCATCTGGAAACGGCAAAAAAGAATGGCGTTACTGGCGAGGAAATGGCGGAAATTTTAACTCATGCTGCATTTTATGCAGGGTGGTCAAAAGCATGGGCTGCGTTTAGAATGGCAAAGGAAGTTTATGCTGAATGAGTGCAGCTATGACGAGAACAAGACCCGCAGACAGGAGATTGATTGATTTATTATTCTTTCGTTGGCAAGGTGGACTTGCCCGAATAACCGCCCGACCTATGGCAACACCGCACAATTCCCCGCCTAGCGGCTTAAGCACCGCTTCGGCGGCTGCGGCACTTAGAATTATGCGGTATTGCCCTATCCGACACAAGAGCTAAGTGCCGGATAGGAACGGCAAAATTTTTACACTTCTATTACTTCTTTATCACACATCAGTAAAGGCGTCGGGCATGACGGCGGTTGTGCTGGCACTTTTGGTGGGCTTATATTTTTTGATATCTGGTCTGCAACACAAGTCGGCAACAATACATTGTCAAAAGATTGCACAAACGCCCCCGCCCAAACAAGACTTTGTTGGGCGGGGGCGCTCATTTTCTTTTATTTATGGCAACACCGCACAATTCCCGCCTAGCGGCTTAAGCACCGCTTCGGCGGCTGCGGCACCTTGCTCGCCGTATCGGCACTTAGAATTGTGCGGTATTGCCTTATCTCTTGCCCAATCGGTACTTGAAATCTTCGTAGCCGAAGGACACGATGCTGCGGGTGGTGCCGCTGGCGGCGCGGGCAAAGATAGCGGGCAGGGGCATGCCGTTGAAGGTATTATTTTTGCAGGTGGTATAGATTGCCATATCGCCGAACACCAGCAGATCTCCCACGTTGGGAACGGCGTCCACGCCGTAATCCCCGATGACATCCCCGGCCAGGCAGGTCGGCCCGGCAAGGCGCACGGTGCAGGGCTTTTCTCCCGGTTCGGCTGCGGCAAACAGCGGCGGGCGGTAGGGCATTTCGATCACATCCGGCATATGGCAGGCGGCGCTGGCATCCAGAATGGCGATGGTTGTATCGCCGTTCTGCACCACATCCAGCACGCGGCTGAGCAGGAAGCCCGCGTTCAGGGCGCAGGCTTCGCCAGGTTCCAGATAGACCGTCACGCCCCAGTCCTGCTGGGCGCGGGTGATGCAGCGTTCCAGCATGGCAATATCGTAACCGGGGCGGGTGATATGGTGCCCACCGCCAAAGTTGAGCCACTGCATCCGGGCAGCAGGTCACCGAATTTTTGGGCCACAGCGTCCAGCGTCGTGGCCAGCGCATCGGAGTCCTGCTCGCACAGGGTGTGGAAGTGCAGGCCATCCAGCAAATTGGACAGCGCGGGGTTCGCCGCTACTGCGGCGTTCCACTGGGCGCGGGTGGTGCCAAGGCGGCTGCCGGGGGCGCAGGGGTCATAAATAGCGTGGCCGTCCTGGGTAGAGCATTCCGGGTTGATGCGCAGCCCCACGCTTTTGCCTGCCGCTTTTGCGGCAGGGCCGAACTTTGCCAGCTGGGCGGGAGAGTTGAAGACGATATGGTCAGCATATTGCAGCAGTTCTTCCATTTCGTCCGCACGGTAGGCCGCGCAGAAGACATGAACTTCTTTGCCGGGCATTTCCTCCGCGCCCAGCCGGGCTTCAAACAGGCCGCTGGCTTCGGTACCGGCCAGGTGTGGCGCCAGCAGGGGGTAGCAGTCATAATTGCTGAACGCCTTTTGGGCCAGCAGCACCTTGCAGCCGGTGCGCTGGGCCAGGCCGCCCAGAATTTCCGCGTTGCGGGTCAGGGCGTCTTCATCCAGCAGGTAGCAGGGGGTAGGCAGTTTTTCCAGTTCCGGCGGGATGGTTCCGCCGAGTGCCGCAAAAGGCGGCCGCATATCCCGCTGGTTCATCAGTCCACCAGAACCGGGTTATGGTTCTCACTGCGGGGCAGGCCGTACTTGTCCAGTGCATTGAGGAACGGATCAGGGTTAAATTCCTCGACCGTGTAGACACCGGGCTTCGTCCACTCGCCGGTCAGCATCATCAGCGCGCCGCACATGGCAGGCACACCGGTGGTGTAGCTGATGGCCTGACTGCCGACTTCGCGGTAGCATTCCTGATGGTCGCAGACGTTATAGATATAGTAGGTTTTATCCTTTCCGTCCTTTTTGCCGGTAAAGATGCAGCCGATGTTGGTTTTGCCCTTGGTGCGGGGGCCCAGGCTGGCGGGGTCCGGCAACAGGGCTTTGAGGAACTGGATGGGTACGATTTCCTGACCGTTAAAGTTGATGGGGGTGGTGGAGAGCATTCCCACATCCTCCAGGCAGCGCATATGGTCCAGGTAGCTCTGGCCAAAGGTCATAAAAAAGCGGATGCGCTTGACGTCTGGCAGGTTCTTGCCCAAAGATTCAATTTCCTCGTGGTGCAGCAGGTACATATCCTTCTGACCGACCTGGTCAAAGTTATATTCCCGCTTGATGCTCATAGCCGGGATCTCGACCCACTTGCCGTTTTCCATATAGCTGCCGGGGGCAGAAACTTCGCGCAGGTTGATTTCGGGGTTAAAGTTGGTGGCGAAGGCATAGCCATGGTCGCCGCCGTTGCAGTCCAGGATATCGATGGTGTCGATGGTGTCAAACTCATGCTTGGCAGCGTAAGCGCAGTAAGCCTGGGTAACGCCCGGGTCAAAGCCGCAGCCCAGCAGGGCAGTCAGGCCGGCATCCTCAAACTTTTTCTTATAGGCCCACTGCCAGCTGTAATCAAAGTAGGCGGAGAAGCCTGCTTCCTTGCAGCGCTTTTCGTAAATGGCGCGCCATTCCGGGTCATCGGTATTTTCCGGCTCATAGTTGGCGGTGTCCATATAGTTGACGCCGCAGGCCAGGCAGGCATCCATGATGGTCAGATCCTGATAGGGCAGGGCAATGTTCATGACCAGATCGGGCTTGTAGCTGTTGATAAGATCGCACAGCTGCTGCACATCATCGGCATCCACCTGGGCGGTGGTGATTTTGTTTTGGTGTTGGGGGCCAGCTTTGCCGCCAGGGCATCGCACTTGGACTTGGTGCGGCTGGCAATGCACAGCTCGGTAAAAACATCGCTGACCTGGCAGCACTTGGAGATGGCTACACTGGCCACGCCGCCGCAGCCGATAACAAGAACTTTGCTCATGATGGTACTCCTTTATGTTTTATTTGAGGCAACACCGCACAATTCCCGCCTTACGGCTTAAGCACCGCTCCGGCGGCTGCGGCACGGCATCTGCGTTGCCAAAATGCTCGATAAGACATCCAGTATTATCTGCGCTTTTGGCTTAGCATCTGCCGCACCTCGCTCGCTGTATCGGTACTTAGAATTGTGCGGTATTGCCTTGAATGTAGGGTGTACAGATCTTCGATCAGTCCAGCGCCAGCAGCAGCTCACGCAGCACTTTGCAGGCAGTTGCGGTGGAAACGCCGCTCTGGTCCAGCATGGGGGCCAGCTCGTTCACATCCGCGCCGATGATGTTTGCTTTGGTTACGGTGCGGATGGCTCCCAGCAGCTGCAAGAAGCTGACTCCGCCCGCTTCGGGGGTTCCGGTTCCGGGGAATGCCGATGGATCCAGGCAGTCAAGGTCGATTGTCAGGTAAACCGGCACATTTGCCTGGCACAGCCAATCGGTCAATTCCTGCAGACCGGTGAAATCGAACTTGTGAATATCGGTATGGCGGGCGGCAAACTGGAATTCTTCCCGATCGCCGCTGCGGATACAGAACTGGTGGATGCGGCCATCGCCCAAAAGGTCATGGCAGCGGCGCAGCACACAGGCATGGCTGAGCTGTGCGCCGAGATAGTCATCCCGCAGGTCGGCGTGAGCGTCAAAATGGACGATGTGCAGGTCGGGGTATTTTTTCACGGCAGCCCGCACAGCCCCCAGCGTGACGAGATGTTCACCGCCCAGAAGCAGGGGCAGCTTGCCATCCCGCAGGATCTCTGCCGCGCGGGATTCAATATCCACCAGAGCGCTTTCGCTGGAGCCGAAGCAGAGCTCCAGATCTCCGCTGTCAAACACGTTGCAGTCGGTCAGGTCTTTATCCTGATAGGGGCTGTAGGTTTCCAGGCCATAGCTTTCGTGGCGGATGGCGGCAGGACCAAAGCGTGCGCCGGGGCGGTAGCTGGTGGTGGAATCGAACGGCGCGCCGTACAGCACAATGCCGGCAGTACGGTAGCTGCTGTCACAGCCGATAAAGTTTTCTACATTGCGGTGCAGCATCAACAGTCCTCCACTTCGCGCAGCATCTCTTCCAAAAATGCCGGCAGGTAAAACGCCCCGACATGCAGCCGGGTGGTGTAATAACGGGTGCGCATGTTCAGCGCATTCCAGGCGTCACTGTCCATATCATTGATGGGGTGGTATTTTTTGCTGGCAAAGCCGAAGAGCCAATAGCCCGCAGCAAAGGTGGGGATGTGCGCCTGATACACCTTGCTGATGGGGAAGGTGCTGGCAATGCGCTTGTGGCTGCGCTGCATGGCGGTGGCATCCTCGGCATAGAACGGGCTGCCCTGCTGGTTCACCATAATGCCGTCATCGCGCAGGGCGTTATAGCAGTTGCCGTAAAATTCGCGGGTGAAAAGCCCCTCCGACGGGCCGAACGGGTCGGAGGAGTCCACAATGATAAGGTCATATTCATCCTCACACTTGCGGATGAACTTGAGTGCGTTTTCGTAATAGATATGCACGCGGCGGTCATCCATACGGCAGGCGTTGCCGGGCAGGTAGGCGCGGCAAGCTTCAATAACCTGGGGGTCCATTTCCACCAGGTCAATGCGCTCCACACGGTCATAGCGGGTCAGTTCCCGCACAACGCCGCCATCGCCCGCGCCGATGACGAGGATGTCCTTTGCGCTTCTGTGCACCGACATCGGCACATGGGTGATCATTTCATCGTAAATGAACTCATCGCGCTCGGTCAGCATGACATTGCCGTCCAGCGTCAGCACACGGCCGAATTCCGGCGTCTCAAAAATGTCGATGCGCTGGTAGTCGCTCTGCTTGGAGTAGAGCTGGCGGTTGACCCGGATGCTGTGCTTTACATCCGGGGTGTGAAATTCCGAAAACCACATTTCCATTGTACAAACCTCCTTCTTAATGTGTATCTGAAAACAAAGAAAATGACGGATATTTCGCAAACACAAGCAGGATGTAAGGCAAAGAGCCGCGGGAATCCTTTGTGGATTCCAAGGCTTTTTAAGGCATAATCCGGCTGTGTTTGTAGTAATAGACTGAATTTTCGGCTTTTCAGATACACCCTAGGCCAGAACGTTCAGGCGCAGAATGTCAGGATCTTCCGGTCCGGTCATGCTGCAGCCTTTGGCTTTGGCGTATTCGATATAATCCAGGATCTCAGCAGTGATGCGCTCGCCCGGCGCCAGGATGGGGATACCCGGCGGATAACACATGACGAACTCACTGCAAACCATGCCTTCCGTTTCGCGCAGGGGCAGGCTCTTTTTGGGGGCATAGAATGCTTCCTGCGGGCTGGCGGCAACTTCGGGGTCAATGTATTCCTGGCTCAACAGGCCCGCGCCGTCGGTATGGTAGCGACGTTTGATTTCGGCCAGGGCACTGACAAGACGTTCCACCTCCTGCGGGCGGTCGCCGATGGAAAGATAGGCCAGGATGTTGCCGATATCACCAAATTCGATCTGGATATCATATTCATCGCGCAGGATATCATAGACTTCGATCCCTGCAAGGCCAATATCCAGCGTGTGGACGCTGAGTTTTGTTGTATCAAAATCAAACACGGAGTTGCCGTTGCAGAGCTCTTTGCCAAAGGCGTAATAGCCGCCCACGGCGTTGATTTCCTCCCGCGCATACTCGGCCATATCTGCCACCTGGTGGAACACCTGGCGGCCGCGCAGGGCCAGGTTGCGGCGGGAGATATCCAGGCTGGACATCAGCAGATAGCTGCCGGAGGTCGTCTGTGTCAGGTTGATGATCTGCCGCACATAGCCAGCGTGGACGTTGGGGCCGGTCAGCAGCAGGCTGGACTGGGTCAGGCTGCCGCCGCTTTTGTGCATGGAAACCGACGCCATATCCGCCCCGGCTGCCATGGCGGAAACCGGCAGGCCGCCGCCGAAGTAAAAGTGGGTGCCGTGGGCTTCATCAGCCAGGCACAGCATCCCGGCATCGTGGGCCATCCGCACAATGGCGCGCAGGTCGCTGCAGATGCCGTAATAGGTGGGGTTGTTGACCAGAACCGCCACCGCGTTGGGGTGCTCGGCAATGGCTTTGGCCACCCGTTCCCGCTTCATGCCCAGGCTGATGCCGAGCCGCTGGTCCACTTCGGGGTTGACATACACCGGCACAGCGCCGCAGAGCACCAGTGCGTTCAGCACGCTGCGGTGTACGTTGCGGGGCAGGATGATCTCATCCCCGCGCTTGCAGGCGGTCAGCACCATGCTTTGCACCGAGCTGGTGGTGCCGCCCACCATCAAAAACGCGTGGGCAGCGCCGAACGCATCGGCGGCCAGTTCCTCCGCTTCGCGGATGACGGATACCGGATGGCAGAGATTATCCAGCGGCTTCATGCTGTTCACATCCACCCCAACGCACTGCTGGCCCAAAAAGGCGGTCAGTTCCGGGTTGCCGCGTCCCCGCTTATGACCGGGCACATCAAAGGGAACCACGCGCATCTGGCGGAAATTTTCCAGCGCTTCGTGGATGGGGGCGCGGCGCTGGTCCAACCGGGCGCGTTTTTTCTCACCGTTCATGTTTACCTCCGTTCGCGGTTCCTTTGGGAAGTGCCGTTTGGCAAAACAAAAAACGCAAGCCTTACACGGGTGTGCAGACTTGCGTTTGAAACCAGCTTTTTAATTTTGCCACAGGCCAAATCCCCCGGCGTGTTTACCGGGAGAGCGAATGCGGCATGATTCAAAAAAGGTTGAGCGTGTCAGAGTCTATATAGCAATCTTACTTTTACTACTCTTTATTGACCGTTTCACAAGTCTGCGCAGATGCCTGTGCAATTTCATGGTTGTAAAGGAACCAACTTATAAAATTTGAGCTTTTAACTCAATCAATAAGGCAACTAAAGTTGCCGATCGGCAGTGGACCCGGCTGTCCGTATGGCCATGGGTCGGAACACTAACATTTCCGGCTTCGCCTGAAACGCCACATCAGCGGCTGCAAAGTGCAATCTGTGTTGAAAAAATGCTCGGTCATACAATCCGTATGACGCTGCGCTTTTCTCTTAGCAGCTTACACTTTTCGCTCGCCGCTGCGGCATTTCAAATGTCAGTATTCCGGCCCGCCCCTGTTGGGCGGTCCGTAGGTAAATTGCTTTGAAAAACTCTTGCAAACACGATTCGTCTTTCAAAATCGAAAAAAGTGTATCATATATTATTTGCGCTGTCAACAAAAATTGCAAAAAAGTGCAGTTCTATTTGTTTTTCCATACATTTTGGTGGTAAGAATTCTGTTCCGCCTTTATTTGCGGTGCCTGCCCCAGCAGACAAACAGCCTTATATTCGTTGAAAGTTTCAACAGGTACAGGGTTGTTTTGTGGATAACTTGTTTTTGTTTTCCATACTGGCGGCAGATCAAGCCATACCGCAGGGCATTACCATGCAAAACTAGGGCAATACCGCATAATTCTAAGTGCCGATACGGCGAGCGAGGTGCGGCAGATGCCAAGCCAAAAGCGCAGATAATACTGGATGTCTTATCGAGCATTTTGGCAACGCAGATGCCGTGCCGCAGCTGCCGGAGCGGTGCTTAAGCCGCAAGGCGGGAATTGTGCGGTGTTGCCCTAGCATGGTTTTAATGAAATAATACTATTTTACATATAAGTCTTTCTGCTGTATGATAGCCATAGTGCCGCGCGGGGGTGGGCTTTGCGCGGCAGGCAAAAGTTTTGAACAATTCACACAGCAAAAGGTGGAAAATAAAATGAATCAGCATAACCGCGCGGCAAGGCTTTGCCGGTTATTTTTCAGCACACTTTACATCAGCAGCTTTACCTTTGGCGGTGGGTTTGTGATTGTGACACTGATGAAAAAAGAAATTTGTGGACGAGCTGCACTGGATCACCGAGGAGGAAATGCTGGATATGACCGCGCTGGCGGAAAGCGCCCCCGGTGCCATCGCTGTCAATGCGGCTATCCTGGTAGGGTGGCAGGTGGAAGGGCTGCTGGGCATGATTACTGCCGTTGTGGGCACCATTCTGCCGCCCATGGTTATCCTGTCCATTATCTCTTATTTTTACAATGTGTTTGCCGCCAACGTGTATGTGGCGCTGGTGCTGAAAGGGATGCAGGCCGGGGTTGCGGCGGTCATCTTAGACGTTGTGTGCAGTATGGGCGGCAAGGTCATTGCCTCGCATTCGGCGGTATCCCTGTTTTTGATGGTAGCAGCGTTTGCGGCCAACTACATTTTGGCGTCAATGTGGTGCTTATCATTCTGGCCGCAGCGTTGTTTGGGGTTGTGCGCGCTGCGCTGGCCCGCAAAAGGACGGTATGAGGATGATTTACTTACAGTTATATCTCAGCTTTTTGCAGGTGGGGCTGTTCAGCGTGGGCGGCGGTTACGCTGCCATGCCGCTGATCCGCAGCCAGGTTGTGGAGCTGCACCCCTGGATGACCTTGCAGGAATTCACCAATCTGATTACCATTGCCGAAATGACGCCCGGCCCGATTGCGGTCAACTGCGCCACCTTTGTGGGGCTGCGCATTGCCCAGCTGCCGGGGGCGGTAATCGCCACGCTGGGGTGCATTACCCCCGCGCTGGTGCTGGTCTCGCTGCTGGCGTGGTGTTACCGGCGCTGGCGGGATCTTTCGGTTTTGCAGAGCGTGCTGGCCTGTCTGCGACCGGCGGTGGTTGCCTTGATTCTGGGGGCAGGGCTTTCGATTTTGGGGATCGTGGTGTTCCCCAACGGAATCTTAGGGCTGGGCAGCATTGACTGGATCGGCACGGGCAGCTTTTTTTTGCCGCGTTTATCCTGCTGCGCAAATATAAGTGGAACCCCATTTTGACGATGTGCCTGTGCGGCGCGGCGGGGCTTGGGTTGCATTTGTTGGCGGGAACGGTAGGGTAATAATTAAGGCAATACCGCACAATTCTAAGTGCCGATACGGCGAGTGAGGTACGGCAGATGCTAAGCCAAAAGCGCAGATAATACTGGATGCTGCAAAGGTGAGCGCCGCCAGTGGCGGAAACAGCGAACCGAAGCAGGGGCAGCGGTCGCAGAGTGCGAGGGGCTTTTGCCCCCGAAGCACGATGCGGTTACCGCAACCCGACATTATCGAGCATTTTGGCAACGCAAATGCCGTGCCGCAGCCGCCGAGGCGGTGCTTAAGCCGTCAGGCGGGAATTGTGCGGTGTTGCCTTAGGTGTATCTGTTCAGCGCTTCACGTTGAAAGCAGCCATACCGGGGTAAACGGCAGAATCGCCCAGCTCTTCCTCAATGCGGAGCAACTGGTTGTATTTGGCCACACGCTCGGTACGGCTGGGCGCACCGGTCTTGATCTGGCAGGTGTTCAGGGCAACGGCCAGGTCGGCAATGGTGGTATCCTCGGTTTCGCCGGAGCGGTGAGAAGAAATGGCGGTGTAGCCAGCCTTGTGGGCCATCTTGATGGCTTCCAGGGTTTCGGAAACGGAGCCGATCTGGTTCAGCTTGATCAGGATTGCGTTGCCGCAGCCCAGCTGAATGCCCTTGGCCAGGCGCTCGGTGTTGGTAACAAACAGGTCATCACCAACCAGCTGGACCTTGCCGCCCAGCTCGCGGGTCAGCTCCTGCCAGCCTTCCCAGTCCTCCTCGTCCAGGGCATCCTCAATGGAGATGATGGGATACTTTTCAACCAGGCTCTTCCAGTGGGCGATCAGTTCACTGCTGGTGTAATGGGTGCCGGCTTTGGGCAGGATATATTCGCCCTTCTTGGTGCCCTTCCATTCGCTGGAAGCAGCGTCCATAGCCAGCATGAAGTCTTTGCCCGACTCATAGCCTGCATTGCGGATGGCTTCCAGAATGGTCTCGATGGTCTCTTCATCGCTGGACAGGTTGGGGGCAAAGCAGCCCTCATCGCCCACAGAGGTGGCCAGGCCGCGACTCTTGAGCAGAGCTGCCAGGGCATGGAACACCTCAGCGCACCAGCGCAGGGCTTCCTTGAAGGAAGGTGCGCCGACAGGCATGATCATGAACTCCTGGGTATCGACGGTGTTGGTTGCGTGGGCACCGCCGTTCAGGATGTTCATCATGGGAACCGGCAGACGGTTGCCGGAAATGCCGCCCAGGAAGCGGTAGAGAGGAATATCCAGAGAAAGGGCTGCTGCGCGGGCAGAAGCGATAGAAACAGCCAGGATGGCGTTTGCACCCAGGTTGGATTTATCCTTGGTGCCGTCTGCCTTGATCATGGCAGCATCGACAGCGTAAATATCGGAAGCATCCATGCCGGTCAGAACATCATTGATGGTGGTGTTGATGTTCTCCACAGCCTTCTGCACACCCTTGCCGCCGTAACGGGCTTTGTCGCCATCGCGCAGCTCCAGGGCTTCAAATTCGCCCGTAGATGCGCCGGAAGGTGCCATGCCGCGGCCAACGGTGCCGTCAGCCAGCCAGACCTCAGCTTCAACGGTGGGGTTTCCGCGGGAGTCCAGAATTTCGCGGCCTACAACTTTTTCAATTTCCAGGTATGCCATTATCGATCGATCCTTTCTTTGGGAAACTATTTCATCAGCAGTGAGCACTGCCCCAACGATTAGCATTAACTAACCTTTAACACCGTCATTCTATCACAGGTTATTACAAAATGCAAGGTACTTTTTGTGTTTGGCGGCTGCGACAGAGTATTCTTATTTTTGCCGAGAAAGCGTTTATTTAATCTAACTTTTTGAATATTTTGAAACTTTCTATTTTGATTTGCTCCGGGGCTTGACAAAATCATGGCGGCGTGGTATTGTTTGTTCATGGTTAGTTTGCGCTAATCTCGCAGGCAGCGACCCTCACAGCATGTAGGGAACAGCCCTCCCTTACATGGGTTGCTGCTTTGCCCCCCCTTACATCAATAGGACCCCCGCCTTTTTTTCTCTTTTTGCAGGCGGGGGTCTTACTGTATTATTTTGCCTGCGCGGGGCCGGGGAACAGACCCATACAAACAAAACCGGCACCCATCTGGCTCATTCCATGGGTGCCGGCCTTGCTTTGATTCGGTATGCCCTTGCAGGCGATAATGGCATTTTTGCGCGGCATGCTTGCGTGCCCGGTGGGCACTGCCGCAAATGAAACGGAGGCAATAAGGAGATTTGTGGGGGATATGATGCAGCCGGAACGGAGGTCAATCAGCTGGCTGCGCGTCAGTTAGTGTTATCTAATCTGCAAAGATATAGTAGCATACTCCGGCGGGGGTTGTCAAGCAAAAGCAGGGAATTTGTTCAAAAAGTTTTGGAGGGGATGCAACACGATAAAAAAGGCACGCTGCCTGTTTGTGCGGGCAGCGTGCTGGATTTGCTTTTAGGGCAACACCGCATAATTCCCGCCTTGCGGCTTAAGCACCGCTCCGGCGGCTGCGGCACTTAGAATTATGCGGTATTGCCTTAGTGCTGTTCCTGGTTTTCCGCTTGCAGCTGTTTGCGGAAAATAGCGCGGAAGATAAACCGGCTGAGCGGGCCGCAGTAGAACATCTGCCAGCAGAGCGCCATAGGGAAGTTGCAGCCCCAGGTATGCACCCATGTGCCAAAGCTGGGCTCCTTGAACAGCAGGGTAGCCACAAGGCTCATAACTGGGCACATGATGCAGACGATCATCAGGGAGATGGCATAGGTAATGAACTGCGGGCGGTCCGTGGGGCGTATAAAGGTGAACGCCAGGGCGGTGGCCAGCTTTTCGACCACAAAGAATTCCAGCACAAAGGCCACGGGCACCATAATGGGCATTTCGTGCAGAGCCATGCCAAAGGTAGCGTTGGTAACGCCGCCGGTGTTCAAGGCAACGTTATAAACGATCATGCCATACACCATGATGGTGGCCATGACGATGGTAAATACGATTCTTTGCGGCAGTGTTTTGGGCATAGGAAAGTGCTCCTTTCTGAAATCAAGACCGCAGACAAAAAAGAAAGACAGCGAAACTTTCGTCTCGCTGTCTTTCCGTGCTGCGACTACCATTTATTGTGGCTATCATAGCACGTTTTGAAATTTTGTGTAATAGGAAATTACAGATTCTCCGCCTTGCGCAGATTAAACAGATTTGATTGGATGCATTTGTGCAGGATGCGCATGGGGCAAACCGGAAGGGTTGGATGTTTTCAACAGGTGCGGGAAAAATTGTGGAAAAAGGAAGCGTTTTTTCAGTTGTGGCCGATTATTTAGGTTTCTCCACGGCGGGATGAGGGCATCCCGCCCTACAGCATGGTTGTAAGCAAATAAACAATCATTTTTTCACATCGTCCTATACAAATATTTTACGGCGCGGGGCATATGGTTGGCAATTTTCAGGCTCGTCCGGGACATTGCGGACGCCGTTCCCTACCGACAGCCTAAAAAGCTCGGCTCCAATTCCTAATTGCTAATTTCTAATTGCTAATTGCTAATTGCTAATTTGGTCTTACTTTTTGCGGCACGCAAAAAAGTGCCGGCTGCCAGGCAGCCGGGCATTACGCTTATTGCAGGGAGTTAATGTACTCGTTCAGAGCCTCTTTCCAGGGGCGGGGCTGGGGCAGGTTGTCCAGGCGGAGCATTAGGTTATCCAGCACGGTGTAGCTAGGGGTGCTGCCAGCGTCCGCTGCGCGGATGGGGTGCAGCTCCAGTTTATCTTCCATATGGGCAGCTTTCAGGATGGCTTGGGCGAAGTCATAGCGGCTGCAGCGGCCCTGGCACACGATATGGTAAATGCCCAAGGTATCATGGTCGATCAACTGCTCCACCGCGGCGGTCAGGTCATCGGCCGAGGTAGGGGAGGCAAAGCGATCCGTGGGAACGGCCAGCCAGGGGCAGGTGGGGTCTGCGGCGGCGTTCAGCACGGTGGAAACAAAATCCCGCCCGATGCCGTACACCCAGGCGCTGCGCACGATCAGGGAGCGGTGGCACAGCGTGCGCACAAACTCTTCGCCCGCAAGCTTGCTTTTACCATACAGGCTTTCAGGGGCGGGGGCATCGAACTCATTATAGGGGTGGTGGCTCGCCTTGGCAAACACATCATCGGTGGAGAACTGCACCATCTTGGCCCCCAGGGCATCGGCGGCAAGGGCCAGGTTGCGGGGGCCAGGGCGTTGACGCGGTAAGCGCGGTCGGGGTCCGTCTCGCAGCCGTCCTCATCATTAAAGCCGGTGCAGTTGATGATGACATCCGGGCGGTTGGCATCCGCAAAGGCGCGGACTTCGGCGGGGACAGTCACATCCACTTCCGCCACATCGGTGGCGATCAGCTGGTATTTTTCGCGGTCAAGCCGTGTACACAGCGCCTGACCAAGATGGCCGTTGGCACCGCTGATCCAAACTTTGAGCATTGCTGTTTTCCTCCATCTGGAACGGGGCAGTAGAGCACCCCGGAATTCTTCTCATACGCGGTTTTATTATAGCCCTGCTGGCTGAGAAGTGCAATGCGTTTTGCCGGATTTGGCGAAAAAAAGCGGCGGGATCAGCCTACATCCGTTACGGCAACATTGCTTACCAGGTCGTAGCTGGTTTTGGTGTTCCAGTCACGGCGGATGACGGCTTCGGCGGTCAGGGCGGTGTTATCGTACAGGATGCTCCACTGGGTATTGCTGGTCACATCCTTCGGGTTGGGGGCCTGAGAGGCCGCCTGCAGGGCCTGCCAGGCAATTTCCCGGTCAATACTGCCTGCATTGGCATCCAGGATTTCCTCGATGGCATCATAGCGCTCCCGGCCATGGCCGTAAACGCCGTTGCGCTGATTGGGCAGAACGTTATCCTTGTACATGACAAAGAAGTTGGTTACGCTGCGGCTGGGGGTAACGGTCAGGGGGCGGGCGGCGTCATTGCAGTCGTATTCCAGCACGCGGCCATCACCGGAAGCATCGGTGATATAGAAGTGGTAATCCCGCCCGCTGGAAGCGAACATATCATATTTGCTCAGCAGCTCTACAGCTTCGGCTGTGGTGGCGGCGCGGTCCAGCACCAGGCGGATGGCAAGGGTAGTAGCGATCATCGGCTTGCCGGTCTGCTGGTAGGTGGGGTCACTGTCCAGCGTGAGAACGGCGATAGAAACGCCTTTTTCATTCATGCCGTCCAGGCAGATGAACGGCGCGGTGAGGGTTGCCAGCTTTTTGGCCATGCTCGCGTCCGGCGTGTTGGCGTTGATGTTATCCAGTGCGGCAAAGGCGACCGAGGCGTAACCGTCCTTGGGGGTGCAGTAGACCAGCATGGCGGAGGTATCGTTCTTGAAATCATAGTTGCGGCCCATCAGGGTGTGGCCGTCCGTGCCCTGGGTGCAGAACGCGCTGCAGCCAAAGTTTGGGGCTTTCATATGGATGGGCAGGTAGGGCAGGGCTTCGGCCAGGATGGCATTGATCATGCTCTGGTTATCGGTAATGCCACGGTCGATCAGGCGGTCGAGATCATACGCATAGTCAATATCCATGCGGTAGAGGTTATAGTTTTCGTAATCGGTCAGTTTGCGGATGCTGTGGATGCTTTTGAGCCGGGTAAAGTACACCCCGCCGCCAACGGCGGCGGCGATGATGACCACGGCAACCAGAGCGGAAATGATCCATTGAATCGCTTTCATCTTTTTCTCCTGTTCATGACGGGTTGGCGGACAAACGGGGGGCAGTGCTGGCTGATTATGCTTTTACGGAATCCGGCAGCGGGAAGGAAAAACGCATGGCAAGCGCTTTGAACAGCTCCTGCATGACCTGCACGGCAATGGCGCGGATATCCAGCTTGGCAATGATTTGCTCTAGCAGCATGGTCTGCAAAACCCGGTCAATGTCGGTTTCGTGGCTGCTGCTGATATAATCGTACAGATAATAAGCCACATAAACGCTTCTGTATTTATTTGGAATAATATTTGCAGAATATACGCTTTGTAATTTTTCTTTTGCTTCCTGCAGGTGCGAAACGGCAGCGTTATAATCGTCGATTTGTGAAGGCAAAACGGAGCGGCAATCATTGGCGAGGGCAAGCATATGCTCGTATTCTTCAACATCCCTTTGAAAATTTTCTTTTATTTTTTCCTTTTCTTCTTCCTGCATTTTGGTGTTATCAGAAGAAACTGAACCAGCACAGGAAAAAAGAATGATAGAAACACCAATACCAAGAATCCCGGAAATCGCACCAATGGAAGGCAAGGTGAAAAAGCCAAAAGAGATAAAGAGTATGAGAAAACCCGCAATCATGTACGGTGTGATATCTTTTTAGGAGATATATTACCTTCCGCGGGAATCGGTGTACTTTCTACTTTTTCGACGAGAGCTTGTTCACATTGAATATCTTCCCGTGTAGAATGTATATCATCCTCTATTTTCCGAACCAGCAGTTCCATGCTGTATACGTCACGCAGGTAATTTACCAGAATTTCATGGTTATAATTGGCCATGGCAGTTAAACCTTCCTTTCTGTACTAATATTATAGTATCTATTTTGATTATATAGTAATATTATGTATACGTCAATCACTCCATAGTAATTTTATAGTAAATTCAAGAAAAAGGAGTGGTAGCTCATGAACCGTATACGCGACCTGCGGGAAGATATGGATTTGCGGCAGGTGGATGTGGCCGCGGCAACTGGAATCGATCAGAAAACCTTATCCAATTATGAAACAGGTAAGACACAGCCGGATGCCAGAGCGTTGGTTGCGCTGGCAGATTTTTTTCATGTGAGCGTTGATTATCTTGTCGGGCGGACGGATGCTCCGGCAAGAGATTCGCAGTATCTCATCCATGAACTGTCCAAAATTCAGCAGGAATTGGAACGCATTAAAAGTGGATTGAAATAAAAGTTTCCCTAAAGCAGAATGCCCGGAGCCATAAAGTCACATGCGACATTATGGCTCCGGGCATTTGATTTAAGGCAATACCGCATAATTCTAAGTGCCGATACGGCGAGCGAGGTGCGACAGCTGCTAAGTCAAAAGCGCAGATAATACTTTTTGTATTATCGAGCATTTTGGCAACGCAGATGCCGTGCCGCAGTCGCCGAAGCGGTGCTTAAGCCGTAAGGCGGGAATTGTGCGGTGTTGCCTTAAGCAAGGCGATACAAAATTGAAAAGGGGATGCAGCTCTTTTCAGGTTAGTGGGACGATGCGAGCATCGTCCCCTACAAATTATTTGCAGTGTTTATCACAGCCGGCAAAGGTTTCTCCGCGGCGGGGTGAGGGCACCCCGCCCTACAGGACAGTTGTGGGTTTGCAACGCGTGATAAAAAGCTCTGTAGGGAACGGTTTTGACCGTTCCGGGCCATTGCCGCATTATGCCATAATAGGATTTATTGCAGGCCCTTGTCCGGTACAATCCCAAAGGGCCGCCATCTCTTTTCCGGTTGGCGGGCGCACGATGTGCGCCCCTACGGGGAGCGCGCCAGATTACGGCTGATTTTTACGGCAAAACAAAAGCCCGCACCCATACGGGTGCGGGCCAGAAAAGCTGAAAAGGTCAGAAATTACTTATTCTTCTCTTCATCCAGGCGGTCGAGCAGATCCCAGACGCCGAGCATATACTGGATGCCGAGGGCACGGTCATACTTGCCGTAGCCGGGGCGGCAGTTGCCGGGGCCTTCCTCCCACAGCTGACGGCCGTGGTCGGGGCGGATATAGCCCTCAAAGCCGTTGTCGTGGTAAGCGCGCAGGATCTCGATGATGCCGGTCTCACCGCAGCAATCGCGGTGGGCAGCCTCAGAGAAGTCACCGTTATCAAAGTGATGGATGTTGCGGATGTGAGCGAAAGCGATGCGGTCGCAGTGCTTGCGGACGATCTCGGCAACATTGTTGTTGGGGTTGGCGTTCAGGCTGCCGGAGCACAGAGTCAGGCAGTTGTACGGATCATCCACCATGGACAGGAAGCGGTCGATGCTCTCGGCATCCACCAGCAGGCGGGGCAGGCCGAAGATATCCCATGGGGATCATCCATATGGATGGCCATCTTGATGTCGCACTCGCGGCAGGTGGGCATGAGGGCTTCCAGGAAGTACTTCAGATTCTCCCACAGCTTCTCCTTGGTGACAGGGGCATAGGCCTTAAACAGCTCGTCCAGCTTAGCCATACGCTCCGGCTCCCAGCCGGGGAAGGTCATGTGGTACTTCTCGGTGAAGTCCAGGATATACTTGGCCATAGCCTTGTAATCGTCCTTGATCATATCCTTCTGGTAGAACAGGGCGGTGGAGCCATCACCGACAGGGTGGAACAGGTCAGTGCGGGTCCAGTCAAAGATAGGCATGAAGTTATAGCAGATAACCTTAACGCCAAACTTGGACAGGTTGCGGATGCACTGCTTGTAGTTTTCGATATACTGGTCGCGGGTAGGCAGGCCGATCTTGATATCGTCATGGACGTTCACAGATTCAACAACGTCGCCGTTGAAGCCGTAAGCGTGGATCTGATCCATGACTTCCTTGATCTCGTTCTCTTCCCAAATCTCACCGGGCTTTTTGTGGTGCAGAGCCCAAACAATGCTGGTAACGCCGGGAATCTGCTTGATGTCGCTGAGGGTGATGGGGTCGTTGTCCTCACCATACCAGCGCCAACCCATTTGCATAGGCATAAGTGTGTTCCTCCTTGATTGTTGTTTATCTGGGGCAATCTTGGATTCCGAGTCAATACGGGGTTTCCCCGGAATGCCTTTTGGTTACGCCTTCATTAAGCGTTGACAGCGTCGTGCAGGGTCTTGCGGACAGCGCCGGGGCCTGCGATCTCAGCCTTGAAGTAAGCTTTGACCTTGTCGGCCAGAACGGTCTTGGTCAGGTCAGAGCCAAAGATGGAAGCATTGCTCAGGATGCTGTCCAGCTGATCGGTGCAGCTGTCGGGAGCACCGAACTTGATGGTAGCCAGCTTAGCCTGCAGGTCATCCTTCAGGGGTCTGCAGAAACTTCAAATGCGTTGCCGTTGTCATCAACAGCCAGCAGGTAACGCAGCCAGCCAGCAATGGCCAGCGGGATGGACACCAGGGTGTTCAGGTCGCGGCCTTCAGCAACATAGCTCTTGATGGTCTCGCCAAAGCGGATGCCAACCTTCTGGGAAGTATCGGTAGCGATACGCTGCGGGGCGTCCGGCATGAACGGGTTGGGCAGGCGCTGCTCAACAACTTCATCGATGAATGCCTTGGGCTCCAGGATGCCGGGGTTGACCACAACGGGCAGGCCTTCAACATAGCCCAGGCGCTTGATGAGGGCAACGATATCGGCATCCTTCATCTCGTCGCAGATCAGGGTGTAGCCCAGCATGCAGCCGTAAACGCTCATGGCGGTGTGCAGCGGGTTCAGGCAGGTGGTGACCTTCATGCGCTCGGTCTTGTTGACGGTGTCGCGGTCGGTCATATAGACGCCGGCCTTTTCCAGCGGGGACGGCCGTTGGGGAACTTGTCCTCAACAACCAGGTACTGCGGGCGCTCTGCGTTGACAAAGGCAGCAATGAAAGTGTTCTTGCTGGTAACGATGGGCTCCATATCCTCGATGTTATCCTTGACCAGCTGCTCTTCCACGATCTTGTGGGGGCGCGGGGTGATCTTGTCGATCATGGACCAGGGGAATGCGATCTTGCTCTCGTCTTCCAGGTAAGCGATGAAGTCCTGGCCGACATAGCCCTTTTCAGCCCATGCCTTGGCAACGGTCATCACGCTGGACTGCAGCTTTTCGCCGTTGTGGGAGCAGTTGTCCATGCTGACAACAGCCAGCGGGGCGGCACCAGCCTGGAAACGCTCGAACAGCAGGGCAGCGACCATGCTCATGGCGTGGCGTGCGTGTGCCGGACCTTCGTCGATATCAGCCTGCACAACGGGCATCAGGCTGCCATCGGGACGGTACAGGGCATAGCCCTTCTCGGTGATGGTGAAGGAGATCATCTGCAGGCCGGGATCGGTGAAGATCTCCTTGAAGCGTGCCATCATGGCAGCGTCAGAAGAATCAGCGCGCAGGCCCTCGGCAACAGAACCGATGATCTCGCGGCTGGTGGAGCCATCCGGGTTCAGGGTGACCATCATGGTCAGATTGTCGAACGGGGTGTAGATCTTATCAATGATGTCATAGTCAAAGGTATCGCCTGCAATGATGCCGCGGTCCTGCAGACCTTCGTTCAGCAGGCGCTGCTGGAGAGCTGCGATAAAGCCGCGGAAGATGTTGCCTGCGCCAAAGTGGACCCAAACCGGATGCTCCTTGGTTTTGGCAGTCATAGCGTCATGGTCAAAGGCGGGCAGCTTAACGCCCAGGGCTTCCCATTCAGCCTTCTGGTTCTTGATGGATGCAGCGTTCATTTTCATGGCGAAACACTCCTTCAGATTTTGTTTTGTGATATCTTCGGTGGCCTTGCTTTGCAGCGCGGCCGGTGTTGTTCATTCAAACCGTGGATAAGTATAACCCTTATTTTTTGCAAATTAAATTGGCGTAATTGCTTGAAAGATTGCAAAAATTGCGGTACTATGAAAGTGGAAAGAGAGATGACAGGATTATGGCAGAAAACAGCTTTCAACCCTTTACACGGCGGCAGACCATGATCCGCCGGGATTTTGAAATTTACCGCTACCGCTACATGGATGAAGTGGAGCTGCACCACCACGATTTTTATGAAATCTACATGCTTTTGCGCGGCAGTGTATCTTATACGGTCGAAAACCGCATCTTCCACATGCGCGCGGGGGATCTGATGCTGATCAGCCCGCTGGAGCTGCACCAAGCGCGGGTTGACAGCAATGATGAACCTTACGAGCGCATTGTGCTGTGGGTGGACCGCGGGTATCTGGAATCCCTTTCCAGCCCGCACACCAGCCTGACCCGCTGCTTTGACACCACGGTGCCCGGCCATACCAATCTGCTGCGCCTGCCCGGCCCCCGCAGCGCCGAGATGCGCCGTGAGCTGGACAAGCTGCGCAGCCTGCACATGCAGGAAAGTTATGGCAGCGACCTGCTGGCCGTTTGCAGCCTGGTGGAGCTGATGGTTGCCATCAATCAGAGCGCGGCGGACCGCAGCATGCAGAGCGCGCTTTCGGCCGATATGGCGTCTGACCGGGTGGTGGACGGGGTATTGAGCTACATCAACGAGCACTACAACGAAGCCCTGACGCTGGATGCGCTGGCAGAGCGCTTTTTTATCAGCAAGTACCATTTGCTGCGCAAGTTTGAAGCGCAGGTGGGCACCACGGTGCACCGGTATATCCTGCAAAAGCGGCTGCTGAACGCCAAGCAGCTTTTGGCCGGCGGGCTTGCCCCCAGTGAAGTCTGTACCTACTGCGGGTTTGGGGATTACGCCAACTTTTACCGCGCGTTCCGCGCGGAATACGGCACCACGCCCCGGCAGTATGTACAGAGTTTGCGTGGGTAAAGTTCAAAAAACTGTCGTTATTGGTATTATAGCATACCCTGCCAATGGCTACAATAGGCGATTTTTCGAAAATTTTGGCAGGCAGTGCAGCAGCCGTGCTGCACCGCTGCACGCAAGGTCAAGTTTTCACTTTCCTTTTGCGACAAAATAGCGTACAATGGGGGCAGCTGTTTTTGGGGGTATCAGATACACCTTAACAGCTAAGTCGGGAGGTGGGCAGATGAACCAGCCAGACCCACAGCGCCGCATTGCGGGCGGGGTCGAATATGAATTGACGCGCCGCCGGGTGCGCAACCTGAACATACGGGTCCGCACGGATGGCAGTGTAGCCGTCAGCGCGCCGCGCCGGGTACCCTTGAGCAGTGTGGACGCTTTTGTGGCGGCGCATGCCGGATGGGTTGCCGCGGCGCAGGGCCGGATGGCGGTCCACATGGCAAACCGTGCCGCCGAACCGCCGCTGCCGAGCAAAGCCATCGCCCTGCACCAGATGCAGGCACTATGTGCGCAGTATTACCCGCTGTTTGCCGCCACCTGCCCGCGCGGAGAAATGCCCCGCATTGCGGTGCGGGACATGAGCACCCGGTGGGGGAGCTGCTCCCTAAAAACAGGAACGCTTTGTTTTGCCCTGCGGCTGTGTGTGATGCCGCTGCCCGCGCAGGAGTATGTGGTGGTACACGAGTTTTGCCACTTTGCCCACCCCAACCACAGCCCGGCTTTCTGGGCCGCCGTGGCCAGGGTGATGCCGGACTATAAGGCACGGCAGGCGCTGCTGAAAGGGAGATAGTACCATTATTTGGTTTCCATTCCCCATATATTGGCTGCCGTGATTGAAGAGTTCTATCGAACAGGTTCTAATTATTGAGTGCTTCTACTCTTTACCCACAGCATGTGGCGCATATCCCACCTGATATTTTTTGAGCCGCGCCACACGCGGCGATCCACCAACATTATTCTTTATTCTTTTCTAAACCGCTTTTTATTCTTTTTTAATTCAAATTTAATATCGAGGAGGCGATCTGCACTTTGTCAGATTCCAAACGCTACTCCACGCTGGTGAACAACACCATCCTGTTTGCCATTTCCAACTTTGGCTCCAAAATCATCAGCCTGATTATTCAGCCATACCTGAGTTACGCGTTGGCCAGCCCGGATGTGATGGGTGTGACCAGCCTGATGCAGTCGGTGGCCAACCTGCTGATTCCGGTGGTCAGCCTGGGCGTCAGCTTTGCGGTGATCCGGTTTGGCCTGGACCGCAAGGTGGATAAATCCAGCGTGTTCATGAACGGCCTTGCCACCATCCTGCTGGGCTTTGCCTTAATGGCGGTCTGCTGGCCGCTGGTGCGGCTGATCCCCAATGCGGCGGATTATCTGGTTCTGATTTACGCCTGTGTATTGATGAGCTGCCTGCGCACGCTCTGCACCCAGTTCATCCGTTCCCGCATGCTGAACCGTCTGGTTGCGGTGGATGGCGTTTTGACTTCCGCCACGCTGCTTGGGTTCTATTATCTGTTCCTGGATGTGCTGGATCTGGGCGCGAATGGCTACCTGCTTGCCATGGCCTGTTCGGATGCGCTTTCGGCAATCTTTGTTTTTATTGCCGGGCACTGCCACCAGTATTTCAGTTTCAAAAAGTTCAACAAAGCCCTTTGGAAGGACATGCTGCGTTATTGCATCCCCATGATCCCGGCTTCCATCAGCTTTTGGATCATCAACGCTTCGGACCTGTTCTATGTACAGGGCATGTGTGACGGCATTGACGGCAAAAGCAGCACCTGGTGGGTGGGCCTGCTGAAAGCCGGGTATTATCTGCCGCAGATCATTACCATTGTGGGGCAGATTTTTTATGAGGCATGGCAGCTTTCGGCTGTGACAGAGGAATCCGAGCGTTCGGCGTTCTTCAGCAAGGTGTTCCGGGTATATGCGGCGGTCATGTTCTGCTGTGTGGCGGGCGTCATCTGGCTGTGCCAGCCCATGATGCACGTTTTCCGCGAGGATTACTTCCTTGGCTGGCAGTTTGTGCCGTTCCTGACACTGGCTTCCATGTGCACCTGCCTGAACAACTTCCTGAACAGCGTGTATGTGGTATACAAGCGGTCCACCAGTTCGTTCTACACCATGTTGGTAGGTGCCGTGGTTAATCTGGTTCTGAACTTTTTGTTCATCCGCTGGTTTGGGCCGTGGGGCGTTACGATGGCAAGTTTCATCTCCCTGCTGATTGTTTTCCTGCTGCGTGCTTACTCCACCCACGGGCTGCTGGAGATCGACTTTCACCCCGCCTGGATGCTGCTGAACCTGGGGCTGATCTTTGTGGAGATTGCCATGCTGTTCAAGCTGGAGCACTGGGTGCTGCCGGTCACGGTGCTGACCTTTGCCATCTGCCTGCTGAACTTCCGCGAGGTGTTTGCCATGGTGGAAAAGCTGCTGGGCATGGTTCTGCACCGCCGCAAAAAATCAAATTAAGTTTTAAACAAGTTTTGTTTTTCTTGTTGAAAGATTGCCCGTGCGTTGTGCACGGGCTTTTTTTTTTCCGTTTTGTGGGCGGTTCTATTATATCGTGCCGCACTATGATATAATACGGGTGATGATTATTTTGGGGCTTTGGCCCGTGGCAGCCTAAAACGGCACCGTTATATTTTTAGGTGGGCGGGCGTACGATGTGCGCCCCACGGTCTCTACAGGGTAAAAATAGCATTTTTGATTTACAAAATCATTATCAAAATCATTATATTTTGATAAAAGCAGGAGGAAACCAACTATGCCGCAGATCACGATCGGCAAAGGGCTTGCTTTTTATGAGGAAGCACAGGCCCTGCCCGGTGTAAAACGGGTTGCCGGAATGGTAAAGCAGGATATTGAACTGGTGACGGGCGTTTCGCCCGCCGGAATCACCGCCGGGCAGGGGGGCGGCTGTGCCGTGCTGTACGGCACCATCGGGCACAGCCCCATGCTGGATGCGCTGGAAGCGCAGGGCAAGATTGCTCTGAATGCCATCCGGGGCAAATGGGAATGCTACAGCTTCCAGGTCATTGAGACCCCCTTGGCGGGCATTGGCACCGCGCTGGTGATTGCGGGGAACGACAAGCGCGGCACCATTTACGGGCTGTTCCATCTTTCGGAGCTGATCGGCGTTTCCCCGCTGGTCAACTGGAACCATGTCCTGCCGCGGCACCAGGACACTGTGGTATTGGATGATCGGGTGAACATGGTATCCAGGGTGCCGTCCGTCAAGTACCGCGGCTTTTTTATCAACGATGAATGGCCCGCCTTTGGCAACTGGGCCAAGACCCATTTTGGCAGCATGAACGCCGCCTGCTATGCGCCGGTATTTGAGCTGCTGCTGCGCATGAAGGGCAACTACCTGTGGCCTGCCATGTGGAATTCCAATTTCAGCCTGGACGGCCCTGGGCTGGAAAACGCCGTACTGGCGGACGAACTGGGTGTGGTGATGAGCACCTCCCACCACGAACCCTGTATGCGCAGCGGGCAGGAATACAGCATGGTGCGGGGCAGGGGTTCCATTTACGGCGATGCCTGGGATTACATTGCCAACCCAGAAGGCATTACCCGCTTTTGGCGCGACGGCCTGACCCGCAACAAAGATTTTGAGAACGTCATCACTCTTGGCATGCGCGGCGAAAATGACACTGCCATTATGCAGCACGCCACGCTGGAAGAGAACATTCAACTGATCCGCAATGTGCTGAAAACCCAGAACCAGCTGATCCGGGAGATTATTAACCCGGATGTCAGGCAGGTGCCGCGGCAGATCGTTTTCTTCTCAGAAACCGAAGAGTTCTTTTACGGCAGTAAGGAAACGCCAGGCCTAATCGGTGATCCGGAACTGGACGGCGTGACCCTGATGCTGAGCGACAACAACCACGGCTCCACCCGCACGCTGCCAAGCCCGGAAATGCGCAGCCACCCCGGCGGGTACGGCATGTACTACCACATGGACATGCACGGCGGGCCCCACTCATTTGAATGGGTGGGTGCCACCTACCTGCCCAAAGTGTGGGAGGAGATGACCGCCGCTTACGAATACGGCGTGCGGGAGATCTGGGTAACGAACATCGGTGATATTGGTACGCAGGAGTTCGGGCTTTCCTACTTCCTGGACCTGGCTTATGATATTGACGTCTGGGGCGGGCAGGATGCTGCCATTACCACCCAGTACACCGCACAGTGGGTGCGCCGCAACTTTGGCGCGGCTTTTGCACCGGCGGACCTGCCCCGCATTGAGGGCATCATCACCGACTACACCCGCCTGCTGGCCCGCAGAAAGCACGAGAAGATGGGGGAGAACACCTACCACCCGACCCATTACGGCGAGGCGGAGGAAGTGCTGCAAATTTCTGAGCATATTCTTACCGAATGTGATGCGCTGAAAACCGCCTGCCCGCAGGAGGACCTGAGCGCTTTTATCTCGCTGATCTACTTTCCGGCGTGCGGCACGGCCAATTTGATGAAGATGTGGATCCTGACCGGGCGCAACCATCTGTACGCCAAACAGAACCGCGTTGCCGCCAACCGGCTGGCCGATGAAGTGCAGGCCTGCATTGAAGCAGACGAAGCGCTGGTGAACGAATACCACACCGTGGACGGCGGCAAGTATTACGGGTTCGGGTTATCGGAGCACATCGGCTTTGTGTACTGGAACGACGAGGACAACAAGCTGCCCATCCGGATGTACATCACCCCGGCCAACCGGCCGCGGATGATCGTATCCCGCGTGGAAGATACCGAGTACGCCACCGGCTTTTTGGTGGAATGGCCGCAAGCCGCAGGTATGGCAGGACTTTTTGCGGCCGGATGTCAGCCAGGTTGCGTTTGACGTTGCCTGCGGCAGCAAGTGCCCCATCAGCTGGCACATTGAGACCGACTGCCCCTGGATGCAGTTCAGCTGCACCGGCGGCACCGTGGCCGAAAATCAGCGCGTAACCCTGACGATTGACCGCAGCCAGATCACCGGCAAAGCGGCTGGACAGTTCGCTGTGGTGAATGAGCATATCCAGGAGGGGACCGGTGCGGCCAACATCATTGTGGAAGTGGACAATGCGCCGGTCAGTTACCCCAAAGGAACTTTTGTGGAAGCTAACGGCTGCATTGCCATGGAAGCACAGCACTACACTGCCAAGCGGGATGTTCCCGGCGGCGGCTTTGCGCTGCTCAAGCCGTATGGCCGCCTGGGCACCGCGCTGAAAGTGTTCCCGGCTACCGCCAACTTTGAAAAAAGCGAAGAGCGCCCCTATCTGGAATATACGTTTGCTGCGGCAAAAGACGGAAACTATCATGTACAGTTCCATATGTCCGCCACCACACCGGTCACCTTTGAGCCAAAGCAGTATATCGGTTATTCGGTCAATGGCGGAGCGGTGCAGGTTGTAAACACCGTGCACGAGGAGAACCGACCGTTCTTTGGCAGCGAACAGTGGTACGCCGAGGGCTTTGCCAATGTAAAGCTGACCGAGGCCGTCATCCTGTGCCATGCGGGGGTCAACACACTGCGCTTTTATGCGGTCAGCCCGGCCATCATTCTGGAAAAGATCGTGCTTTGGCCGGACGGCACCACCCTGCCGGAATCCTACCTTGGCCCGCGGGAGAGTTACCGCTGCTGACGCAGCCAAGGCCAGCATAAAGCCAACAACAGATAAGTTCGAGGTATTGATATGAGTTCTACTATTTGCGCCCTTGCCACCCCACCGGGGGCAGGCGGCATTGCGGTCGTTCGGGTATCCGGACCGGAAGCGTATGCGGTGGTGGGGAGATCTTCACCCCGCGCAACCCGGAAAAGCGGGTTGCGGAAGCCAAAGGCTACACCGCCATGCTGGGGCATTACCATCTGCGGGGTGAGGAGATGGATGAGACCATCGCCCTGTTTTTCCGCGCGCCGCACAGCTACACTGGTGAGGATGTGATCGAGCTTTCAGTCCACGGCGGCAACGCCATGGCCCAGGGCCTGCTGGAAGCGCTGTACCTGGCCGGTGCTGCGCCCGCCGGCCCCGGCGAGTTTACCCGCCGCGCACTGGAAAACGGCCGCATGAGCCTGACCCAGGCCGAAGCCGTGATGGAGATCATCTCCGCCGAAGGGCGGCAGGGGGCAGCGCTGGCAAAGTCCGCTTTGGACGGCGCGCTGGCACGGCGCATTGCAGGCATCCAGGCCGCTTTGCAAACGCTGGCTGCCCACCTGACCGCCTGGATCGACTACCCGGAGGAGGATGTGCCGGAGGTATCGCAGGCAGAGCTGATCGCCACACTGAGCGAGCAGAAGAACACGCTGGACCAGCTGATTGCCGGGTACGGGGCCGGGGCGGTTTTGCGCCGCGGGGTGGACTGTGTGCTGCTGGGCCGCCCCAACGTGGGCAAAAGTACGCTGCTGAACCTGCTGGCCGGGTTTGACCGCGCCATTGTGACCCCATTGCGGGTACCACCCGCGATGTGCTGGAGCAGGCCGTGATGCTGGGGGATACCGGCATCCGGCTGAACCTGTTTGACACCGCCGGTGTGCGGGATGTGGGGGAACACGGCGATGCTGTGGAAGCCGAGGGCATCCGCCGCAGCTGGAAAAAGCTGGAGGAAGCCGGGCTGGTGCTGGCCGTGTTCGACCTGGCCGCCCCGCTGAATGAGGAAGACCTGGAAATTGCACGCCGCTGCCAGGGCCGCCCTGCGCTGGCCATCCTGAACAAGCAGGATCTGGCCGGGGGGGAAGCATTCACTGCCGCACAGCAGCAGTTAGCACCTTACTTCAAGGCCATCATTCCGCTGACCGCGCGGAACGCCGCCAGCCTGCAGCCTTTGTGTCAGGCGGTCGCCCAACTGCTGGGCACCGCCAACCTGGACCCCAACGCTGCCGCGCTGTGCAGCGCCCGCCAGCTGAGCGCCGCCAAGGAAGCCCGCGATGCCCTGGCCGAAGCCCTGAACAGCCAGGAGGACGGCTTTGGGCTAGATGCTGCCGGGGTGTGCATCAGCGATGCGCAGCGTGCCCTTGCCCGCCTGACCGGTGAGGATGCCACCGAAGCTACCATTGACGAAGTGTTTTCTACCTTCTGTGTGGGCAAATAACCCACCTGTTCTTCTGCGTTCCAAGAGCGCCTGTTTACCCGCTATTTTCTGCGGGGGCAGGCGCTCTTTTTATTGTGTTCCGGGCGCGGCTGTGATACAATGAAGTGACGAAAATTTCTTCCATCAAAGAGTTTTGATTTGAGGCATAGAGATTATGGATTTTTGGGAAATTATGATGTGGTCGTGGTGGGTGCCGGACACGCCGGAATTGAAGCTGCCCATGCGGCAGCCATGCTTGGCGCCAAGACGGCGATCTTTACGTTGACATTGGATTTTATCGGCAACATGCCCTGCAACCCGTCCATTGGCGGCACAGCCAAGGGGCATCTGGTGCGGGAGATCGATGCGCTGGGCGGTCTGATGGGCATTGCTGCCGACGCCACCTTTTTGCAGAGCCGGATGCTGAACCGCGGCAAAGGCCCCGCGGTACACAGCCTGCGCGTGCAGACCGACCGCAAGCGCTACCACATGTGGATGAAGCATGCGCTGGAGCTGACCCCCAACCTGGAAATTCACCAGGCGGAGATCGTGCGGCTGGATGTGCAGGACGGCCATGTGTGCGGGGTGGTAACGGCGCTGGGCGGCTATTACAGCTGCAAGTGCGTGGTGATTGCCACCGGCACAGCGCTGGGCGGGCGCATTTTTGTGGGCGAAGCCCACTATGACGGCGGCCCGGACGGCACCCATGCGGCCACCGCGCTGACCAAGGATCTGACGGCCCACGGTGTGCCGCTGCGCCGCTTCAAGACCGGCACCCCGGCCCGCGTACACCGCCGCAGCATTGACTTCAGCAAATTGGACTGCCAGCCCGGCGACCCGGACGAACTGCTGCAGCCGTTCAGCTTTATGACCCACAAGCCGATGCACAACAAGGTGGACTGCTACATTGCTTACACCAACCCGGAGACCCACAAGGTCATCCTGGACAATCTGAGCCGCTCGCCGCTGTACGGCGGGGACATTCAGGGTGTCGGCCCGCGGTACTGCCCTTCGATTGAAGATAAGGTGGTGCGCTTTAAGGGCAAGGAACGCCACCCGGTGTTTGTGGAGCCCTGCGGCGAGGACACCGAGGAGATGTACCTGCAGGGGATGAGTTCCTCCCTGCCGGAAGCCGTGCAGAATGCCATGTACCGCACCATCAAGGGGTTTGAGAACCTGGAGATCATGCGCCCGGCTTATGCCATCGAGTATGACTGTGTGGACCCCACCAGCATGCTGCCCACGCTGGAAAGCAAAGTGATCGGCGGCATGTACGGGGCAGGGCAGTTCAACTGAACTTCCGGCTATGAGGAAGCCGCCGCGCAGGGCCTGCTGGCCGGCCTGAACGCCGCCCGCCAGTCTCTGGGCAAGAGCGAGCTGGTGCTGGCACGGCATACTTCCTATCTTGGCACGCTGGTGGACGACCTAGTAACCAAGGGCGTGATGGAACCCTCCCGCATGATGACCAGCCGCAGCGAGTACCGCCTGAGCCTGCGGCAGGACAACGCCGATGAGCGCCTGACCCCCATTGGCCGGGAATACGGCCTTGTGGACGACACCCGCTGGGCGGCGTTCACCCACGACATGGAAGTGAAAAAGGCCGAGCTGCACCGGTTGGAGACCACCAAGGTTCCGCTGGCGGAGCTGCGCACCGTTGCCCCGCCGGAAGTGCTGGAAACGCTGGGTGAATCCGGCGGCACGGCGGCGGAGCTGCTCAAGCGGCCCGGCGTACACTATGATCTGCTGGCCAAGGTGATTGGCCGCGGGCAGGATGTGAGTGCTGCCATGGCCCAGCGCATTGAAACCGAGATCCGCTATGCCGGTTATATTGCCCGTGAGCAGCGCGCTATCCACGAGGTACAGCGCCACGAAAATGTGGTGATCCCCGATGACTTTGATTACGCCCCGCTGGAAACCGTGACGCTGGAAGCCCGCGAAAAGCTGGCGAAGATTCGCCCCCGCACGCTGGCACAGGCCGGACGCATTCCTGGTGTAAGCCCCAGCGACCTGGCCCAGCTGAGCATTGCCCTGATGAAAGCAGGGAAGACTGCGGCGGCAGAATAAGGGCTGGATACTCATTTTTAATTAAAAAGAATAGAGAATAATGAATAATTGTTGTGTGATGCCCACGGCATCACATTTTAATTAAGTCAGCTGTTCCGGAAAAAATTATGGTCGCTCCATCGCAGCCAACCTATTTTATTTGCGCCGCAGTGGGCGGCGCACCGACATTGTTCTTTATTCATTATTATTTATTATTTTTATAAAGGAGCTTATATGATCGATAAAGAACGCCTTGCACAAAAATGTTCCACGTGGAACATTGTGCTGAGCGGTGCCCAGCTGGACCTGCTGGACCGCTATGCGGAAATTCTGGTGGATTACAACCAGAAGGTAAACCTGACGGCCATCACCAGCCCGGAGGGCATTGAGGACCGCCACTTTGCGGACAGCCTGCTGTTTGCCGCCCAGCCGGAAGTAACCGGCAAACTGGTGGACGTTGGCACCGGGGCAGGGTTCCCCGGTGTGGTGGCAAAAATTTTCAAGCCGGATTTGCAGCTGACCCTGATGGAGCCCACCGGCAAGCGGGTGGACTTTTTGAAGTACCTGTGCGGGGAACTTGGCCTGACGGGGGTAGAGTTTGCCAAGGAGCGCGCAGAGGAAGCCGCCCGCAAAATCTGGCGTGAACAGTTTGATGTCGCCAGCGCCCGTGCGGTAGCCGCCCTGCCGGTGCTGTGCGAATACTGCCTGCCGCTTGTGCGGGTTGGCGGGGTGTTCATTGCAATGAAAGGCCCTGATGCGGATGCTGAGTTGGGCGGTTCCGCTGCCGCCCTGAAAAAGCTGGGCGGTGCCTACGGCGATACCCGCGCGTTCACCCTGCCGGACGGCAGCGAGCGGCGGCTGGTGGTTTGCAAAAAGATTTCGCAAACGCCGACAGCTTACCCCGCAACGGCGGAAAAATTGCAAAAAGCCTCTTTAATTTAACAAAACTCCGGGTTTTACCTCGAATTGCGGCGAACGAATTTTCTTTCTAACCGGTTTGGCCTGTGCTATGCTTTTTTGATAAAAGGCAAGCACAGGCTTTTTTATTGCCTGTGCGGGGAGGGAGAAGCCATATGTCCAAACCGGATAAAAAGCCGCCAAGCAGAAACCCGGCAAAATTGTTTTACTGCCGGTGGAGCAGATCGAGCCATCGCCGTTCCAGGCGCGCACCGCCTTTGATGAAACCGAGATTGCGGCGCTGGCTGTCAGCATTTTACAGAACGGGCTGCTGCAGCCCATCAGCGTGCGCAAGACAGGCTACCACAAGTACCAGCTTGTGGCAGGGGGAGCGGCGGCTGCGGGCCTGCCGCCTGGCAAAGCTGGAACGCATCCCGGCCATCATTCAGGACTTTGACGACAGCGAAACCGCTGCGCTGGGGCTGCTGGAAAATTTACAGCGCGCCCAACTGGATGCCTTTGATGCGGCAAGGGGCATCCGGGAGGTGATCCGGCTTTGGAACTGCACCCAGGCCGAAGCTGCACGCCGCCTGGGGTTAAGCCAGCCCGCGCTGGCCAACAAACTGCGCTTACTTACCCTAACCACCGCCCAGCAGCAGCTCTGCACCGCTGCCGGTCTGACCGAGCGCCACGCCCGCGCTGTACTGCGCCTGCCGGAAAGCCGCCGCACCGCCGCGCTGGAAAAGATCGCACGGGACAAGCTGAGTGTGGGAAGCCGACCGTCTGGTGGACGCCATGCTGGCTGCCCCAAAGACACCCCCGGCCCCTGCCGCAGCACGGTGCCGATGGTGGGGGATGTGCGGCTGTTTGTAAACACCTTACAGCACGCGGTTGACCTGATGACCCAGCGGGGCATTCCCGCCGTGACCAGCTGTGAGCAAGCGGATGGATTTTTGGAATACACGGTACGCATCCCCACCGCTACCCCTGCACCGCTGCCCGTGCCCAACACGCTGCCGGCGTGCCATGAGCCGGAGATGCCGAGCGGGGAAGGAAGCAGCCTTGGGAAAGAGGATGAGTTCGTTAGGAGTTAGGAGGGAGGAGTTAGGTGTTTGGGCGAATGCGAAATTAGGAATTAGAAATGAGGAATTGGAGGTAGGGTGGGGGCACTTGCCCCCGCCAGTACTATGGCTTACCTCGCCTGCACATTTTGTGCCAAACTTTTCCCTGATTTTTGTAGGGGACGGCGTCCTCGACGTCCCGCGGACGGGCGTATATATCATTCGACATTTGCGGACAATTACGCGGTAGGGCGGTCATCTCCGGCCTAAGAGCCGTGGCGTTGCCCCGGTTGGCCTCCGAAACGCGCCTGCGGGCGCAGAGCCCTCTGGCCGCCGGTGGGGGATTTGCACCATGAATTTTGGGGCACTACCTGTGGAACCACCCCTCAGGCCTCTCCGCGTCCAGCTCCCCTCTAGGGGAGCCATCATTTATTGAAACTTTGCGGCTAATTTAGTAATGGCATATATCGCAAGGCCACGGAACGGTCGAGACCGTTCTCTACAGTGCATTTTATAATAGGCAATCAACATTTTACCATGCATCCCACCCGTAGGGGCGCACATTGTGCGCCCGCCGTCTCATACCATATAGCAGAATGAAATATTACACAAAGCCCACCATGCGGGACGATGCAAGCATCGTCCCCTACAAACTGTTTTTATGCACAATCAATCTTACCGACAAAATAGATTTAGCTGAGGTTTGAGGTTCCCATACAAAAAGCGTTAAAATAGAAAAAAGACTGGCTGTTCCGATGTGAACAGTCAGTCTTTTTTTGGTATCTGGTATATATTCGATTACATCCCAAATTTCACAATCCAATATCCGGCACAAATCATCCAGTGTATTTGTTGTTACATTTCGTGTCTGTTTCAGTCTGTCTAATGTGCCCCGGCTGAACCCATACTGCGAAATTAAGGCATATGTTGAAACACCACGCTGCTTCATTGTCCGCCACAGCGGTGCGTAAGATATCATGGCTACATTTTCCTTTACTTGGTGCAATCACTTTTATCTTTTATTATATTATGGAATTGATTCTTGACTATTCCCCATATACGGGGTATAATCCAGGTATCAAGACGTTCAGCCTTTTATAAAGGAGGTAACCATGAAAAAAGCAACTGCGATTCTTTTATCATCCGTAATTTTTGCATCCCTGTTGTGCAGCTGCGGCAAAGCGGCGGATTCCTCTGCGGCTTCTTCTGCCGTCTCAACCAAAACTACTTCCCCCACAGCGGCTCCGACCGAAGCACCCACGCCAGAACCCACCCAACAACCAGCCGGGCAGCCCGCCAGCCAGTTGTTCAGCAAAGTAACCGGTTTCAGCAGGGAATGGCAGGATGGAAAGCATGTTATCAACGGGCTTGATGCTTCCGGCAGCAAGATCTGCGGCATTATTGATGGCAATGGCAACACCGTTTTAATGGATGGATACACGGCGCTATATCCTTTGGCCGATGGGCACCTGATTGCTGCAACAGACGAAAATGTTTCCGGCGAATGCGTCTACACCGGGCGAACCATGGAGCTTTCCACCGCCGGTTTTGCCGGGGTTATTCTGGATGAAAACGGCAATGTGATTTATCAGCCGGATGAATCTCTGGGGTATGAACGGCTGTATCCTATCAATTCCCATCTCATTCTGTCCATCCGTGCCAAAACGGGTTTTGACGGGAAATCAGCATCCATGTGCGTATTGGACCAGGATGGTCAGTTTTTTTGTATGACATCGACAGCGCTGTCACCCCCAATCTCACGGATATTATATCTTTTGATTCCGAGGGCGTGAGCTGGACGATTCCCGGTTCACTTACTTTTGGTCCGGATGACGACCTTGGCGAAAACAGCATTCTCAGAATAGACTTTGTCTTTCCGGTACCTGAATATGAATATAAGAGTTACTATATTCTGTTCCATTTCGATCATGATGCTTTTACCAGTGATCTTACATACTATTCTGACTTTCTTTCTACATCAAATCGCTTTTCCGGTGGCGGCCGTAATGCTATTGTCTATAATTCCTCCTGCTTTATCCGTGGCGGGAAGGTCAAAGATGCAGACTGTAACATCATCGACATCTTGCCCTGGGAAACTTTCCCGTCTGATACTTTCGATTGCACTGCTATCGATACTTGGCAAGCCAGCGTGAATGAAATACCTCTCAGCGGTATTTCGTTTTTAGGTTCTTCCTCCTCCGGTCTCGGCTATTTCGGTCTCTACAATTACCTGGAAAACTCTTATATCAGCGATATTGTTCGAACATATTTTACTGCGGACGGACAGGAAATCAGCATTCCTCAAAACTATATGGATGCCTTTGATTTCCTAGAGTTCTTGGATAACAAATTTTTGCTTACCCTAAACGGTGCCGATGGAAAACTTATTTCACCCTGCTAGATCTTGCCGATGGCAGTACATTCGATCCTGTCCTTATTCCGGATTCTCCACGAGTTGTCGCACAAAACGGTTCTGTACTTGCGATTTGTTCTCTCAGCAAATCTTTCCGGATTTACAGTGTTGAAAACGGAACGGAACTGGATGCCTTTGACATTCCAGGTACGGACAACTACAGCGTTCGGTACATTTTCTTTAGTGGTAACTATCTTATTATTTACTGTTACGACGACAGTTATAACAATGAGGATTTTCTCTATCATGTATACTCTTTGAATGACGGCGCACTTATTATTTAAGTAATGTCACAAAATCAGGACATCCATTTTTCCATTTATATCCTTCACATTTTATAATCCTCGCAAAAAATGAATCGTTCCCGGTAGAATCCCACTCAAAATGTTCCACGTGGAACATTCCGGGGGGGATTTTTGTGTTTTTGGGGGTTAGGACTTCCACAAAAGGGGCTGCTGTGTTATAATAAATAAGTTCTTAGCGGTTCCAAAACGATACATGGAGGGTAAAATGGCAAAAGTAATTGCAATCGCAAACCAAAAGGGCGGCGTTGGCAAAACGACCACCTGCGTCAACCTTTCTTCCTGCGTGGCTGCGCTGGGCAAAAAGGTTCTCGTGGTTGACCTTGACCCGCAGGGCAATACCACCTCGGGTTACGGCGTTGCAAAAAAGGCCAGCAATCCAACATTTACACCTGCCTGATCAACGATGATGACATCCGGCAGGCCATCGTTCACACCAAGTTCAACGCAGACCTGATTGCTTCCAACACGCAGCTGGCCGGTGCTGTGGTGGAGCTGGTGGAGCTGCCCCGGCGCGAAAACCGCCTGCGCAGCATCCTGGCACCGCTGATTCCTTTGTACGATTATGTGTTCATTGACTGCCCGCCCTCGCTGGATCTGCTGACCGTCAACGGTCTTTGCGCCTGCGATACGGTGCTGATTCCCATTCAGTGCGAGTATTATGCGCTGGAGGGGCTTTCGGAACTGATGAACACCTTAAAGATCGTGCGCAAAAAAATACAACCATTACCTGGACATTGAGGGCGTGGTGTTCACCATGTACTCCGGCCGGTTCAACCTGACCATGCAGGTGGTTGCACAGGTCAAAAAGTACTATGGCAACAAGGTTTACAAAACCGTTGTGCCGCGCACCGTGCGCCTTTCGGAAGCGCCCAGTTTTGGTATGCCCATCAATTTTTACGAGCCGAACGGCAAGGGCAGCGAAGCCTATATGGCCATGGCGCGTGAATTTTTGGAAAATAACGAGCGGGAATGACCCTGGTTTTCCTGTTTGGGAAAGGGAAGTGTGTGAATGGCAAAACGCAAATTGGGCGGCCTTGGCAAAGGGCTGGACAGCCTGTTTGAAGACCTGCCCATGACCGAAGATGCTAGCCCGGATCTGACCCGCCTGCCTGTGCGGGAGATTGAGCCGGACCCCGACCAGCCGCGCAAGAATTTTGACGAAGACGCCATGGCGGCCCTGGCAGAGAGCATTGGCGAAAACGGCCTGCTGCAGCCCATTGCGGTGCGCGCCAAAAAGACCGGGCCGGGCTATGTGATCATTGCGGGTGAGCGCCGCTGGCGTGCCGCGCGCATGGCCGGGCTGGATGAAGTTCCGGTTTTGATCAAAGAAGTTACCGATGAACAGGCCGCGGCGCTGGCCCTGATTGAAAACTTACAGCGCGAGGACCTGGACCCCATTGAAGTGGCCGAGGGCTGCAAAAAGCTGATCGAGCGCTATGGCTTAACGCAGGAAGAAGCTGCCAAGCGGCTGGGCAAAAAGCCGCAGCGCCATTACCAACGCCATGCGCCTGCTGAACCTGCCGGAGTATGTGCGGGATCAGGTGCGGACAGGGGACATCAGCGCGGGCCATGCCAAAGCGCTGTTAAGCCTTGGCTCACCGGAGCAGATGTCCGCCGCGGCGGACCAGATCATTGCCAAGGACATGAGCGTGCGCCAGGCCGAAGCGTTGTGCCGCAAAATGTCCAAGCCGCCGAAGCCCGCCAAGGAAGAGGATGCCTTTACCCGCCCGGTGCTTGCCGTGGAGGTAGAGGGTGCCCTGAAAGAGACCACCGGCAGTGAAGTGCATGTGGACTACAAGGGCGGCAAGGGCGTGCTGCACATTGCATTTTATTCTGATGCGCAGCTGCAGCAGTTCGCCGGGCTGCTGGGGCAGTATGACCCTGAGCAGGCCGCCGAGGCGGCTGATCCGTCCGGTGAGGACGAGGCATAACTCTTTCATTTTATTACTTTAGATTTCAGGCATTTGCAAAATTACAAATAGCGGAAAGATTTTGAATCATGCTGGATATTCGTTTTGTGCGTGAGCACCCCGATGAGGTCAAGGAGAACATTAAAAAGAAGTTTCAGGATGCCAAGCTGCCGCTGGTAGACGAGGTCATCAATCTGGATGCCGAGTACCGCGCCGCCATTGGCGAGGGTGACACCCTGCGCGCCAACCGCAACAAGCTTTCCAAGCAGATCGGCATGCTGATGGGCCAGGCTAAAAAGGACCCCAGCAAGGCCGCCGAAGCCGAGGAGATCAAGAAGCAGGTGACCGCACAGGCTGACCGCCTGAAAGAGCTGGAAACCAAGGAAGCCGAGCTGCAGGACAAGATCCGCGACATCATGTACACCATCCCGCAGATGATCGACCCCAGTGTGCCCATCGGCCCGGACGACAGCTGCAATGTGGAAGTACAGCGCTTTGGCGATCCTGTTGTGCCGGATTATCCCATCCCGTACCATGTTGACATCATGGAAAGCTTTGACGGCATTGACCTGGATGCTGCAGGCCGCGTTTCCGGCAACGGCTTCTACTATCTGCTGGGCGACATTGCCCGCCTGCACGAAGCTGTTCTGGCTTACGCCCGCGATTTTATGATCGACAAGGGCTTCACCTATGTCATCCCCCCGTTCATGATGCACGGCGATGTGGTGAAGGGCGTTATGTCCTTCCCCGAAATGGATGCCATGATGTACAAGATCGAGGGTGAGGACCTGTACCTGATCGGCACTTCTGAGCACACCATGATCGGCCGTTTCATTGACCAGACCCTGGACGGCGCCAAGCTGCCCCTGACCCTGACCAGCTACAGCCCTTGCTTCCGCAAGGAGAAGGGTGCCCACGGCATTGAGGAGCGAGGCATTTACCGCATCCACCAGTTCGAGAAGCAGGAAATGATCGTCGTCTGCAAGCCGGAGGACAGCATGAGCTGGTACGACAAGCTGTGGCACAACTCTGTTGAGCTGTTCCGCTCTATGGAGATTCCCGTTCGCCAGCTGGAGTGCTGCTCCGGCGACCTGGCTGACCTTAAGGTGAAGAGCTGCGACATTGAGGCTTGGAGCCCGCGTCAGCAGAAGTACTTTGAGGTTTGCAGCTGCTCCAACCTGGGCGATGCCCAGGCACGCCGTCTGCGCATCCGCTACAAGGATGAGAATGGCAAGACCCAGCTGGCCCATACCCTGAACAACACCTGCGTTGCCCCGCCGCGCATGCTGATTGCTTTCCTGGAGAACCACCTGCAGGCTGACGGCACCGTGACCATTCCGGCTGTTCTGCAGCCGTACATGGGCGGCAAGACCGTGCTGGTACCGAAGGAGAAGTAATTTTCTTTTTAGAGTTATTTTCCAGCTCTTTTTTGAAAAAAAGCTGGGCGAAAAACTTTAGGCAATACCGCATAATTCTAAGTGCCGATACGGCGAGCGAGGTGCGGCAAATGCCAAGCCAAAAGCGCAGATAATACTGGATGTCTTATCGAGCATTTTGGTAACGCAGATGCCGTGCCGCAGCTGCCGGAGCGGTGCTTAGCCGCAAGGCGGGAATTGTGCGGTGTTGCCTTTAATCAGACCAAATATAAAAGCCCCGTGTGAGGGGAAAGGGAACAGGCGCAGGTCTGTTGAGCTTTCCCCGGCACGGGGCTTTTGGGGGTCAGCCTTTTTCAAAAAGCTGGGCCGCCGAAACAAAACGGAAATTGCAAAACAAAAATCTCAGCCGTGCGGTATCCTACCTGCACAGCTGAGATTTTGTTTTGTGTCTATTTTTATTGCGGTTACTCTTTCTCTTTCCAGTGCTTCAGCTGGGAAAGGTAAGTATCAAACTGAGCGCGGCAAACGGCGGCGGGGGCGTTATCCGGGTTGGGCATATGTGCCATCAGATAATCCAGCAGGGAAGCTTTGGTGGGATAGGCGAACTGGCCATCGGCATAGCACCACTTACAATAATCCTTGTTAAAGGCACCATCCGGCCCTTTGCTCAAGGTGGAATCATCCAGCGGCATGCCGCAGCACTGGCAGACCAGGGTGCGCAGGCTGCGTTTGCCAAGCAACGGGAAGTCGCATTTTGGACTTTGGGCAATACCGCATAATTCTACGTGCCGATACGGCGAGCGAGGTGCGGCAGATGCTAAGCCAAAAGCGCAGATAATACTGGATGTCTTATCGAGCATTTTGGCAACGCAGATGCCGTGCCGCAGCTGCCGGAGCGGTGCTTAAGCCGTAAGGCGGGAATTGTGCGGTGTTGCCTTTGCTTTTTCAGGACGATTCAACCCAGCATGGCACCCAGGGCGTCCAGCGCCGTGCGCAGGGCGGAGGCGGCGGGCTGGCCCGGTGCGCTGGAAACACCTGCCGTGGCAAAGCCTGCACAGCTGCCAAACGCTGCGCCGCAGATGCGGCTGACCATCCCCTGCTGGCCCATGGACATGGTGATGAGCGGGGTATCGTTCCCTGTGGCTTGGGCTGCCTGGGCGGTGGCTTCCAGCAGGCGGGCGGTATCCGCCGGGGTGTGGGGCATTACGGCCAGCTTGCCGATATCTGCCCCGCGGCGGACCATATCAGTCAGGGTGTTGACCATCGTTTCGGTGGGCGGAGTCTCGGCAAAGTTATGGCTGCTGAACACGGTTTTTACGCCGTTTTCCCGTGCCTGCTGCTGGATGGCAGCAATGACCGCCGGAGTCGTGCTGGCTTCGACATCCAGCAGATCTGCCAGGCCACTGTGGCAGATAGCAGTGCCGAGTTCGCCGTATGCGGCATCGGTGAGATCGGCCAGACCGCCCTCTTTTTTGGTTCGGATGGTGGCCAGTAGGGGAACGCCCTGCCCAATGGCGGCACGGGCGGCGCACAGCACGTTTTGCACGTTAGAGCATCCAATATCGAAAGGGCATCCAAACGCAGCTCTACCACGTCCCCAGCCGCCCCAGCGGCGGCAGCGTTGGAAAGGTCGTTGGCCATAACGGGTACCAGGATCTTAAAGTTGGTCGGGGCAGTGTCCCGCGGGGGCAGCAGCGTTACGCCGCGCACAGTAATGGCAGGCATGGGGTTTCCTCCTTCAATGTTCCACGGGCAGCGGGCAATGCCGCTGCAAAATATACCAGTATTGTAGCACAAGGCGGCGGCTGGCACAAGAAAAAGCCCCCGCGCACAGCACGGGGCTTTGGCAGCCGCCGGGGGCGTACATTGTTCCCGGCGTGGGTCAGTATTATAATAAAAACTTTATCAGGAAGCAGCGTACTTATAACGATGCGGAACAAACGGAATGACCAACATTATACCTGTTCCACAAAAATGCGATTTTACTGTTTTACAAGCGCATAAAGCAAGGAGAGTTTTAGGGTAATACCGCATAATTCTAAGTGCCGATACGGCGAGCGAGGTGCGGCAGATGCTAAGCCAAAAGCGCAGATAATACTGGATGCTGCAAAGGTGAGCGCCGCCAGTGGCGGAAACAGCGAACCGAAGCAGGGGCAGCGGTCGCAGAGTGCGAGGGGCTTTTGCCCCCGAAGCACGATGCGGGTACCGCAACCCGACATTTTCGAGCATTTTGGCAACGCAGATGCCGTGCCGCAGCTGCCGGAGCGGTGCTTAAGCCGTCAGGCGGGAATTGTGCGGTGTTGCCTTAGAATGAAAGCGCAGCATGCTGCCCGCTTCGGGATCTATCTGTCAGGATGGTCCTGTTGGCGCTGGGCATTGACAGGCTGGGGGCATCGGCCATTGTATCAGTACCATGCACCGTCAGCCAGGGGACCGGACGGGATTTTGCCAACCTGACCTTGATCGTATACCACATTCCGGTTGCGGCACAGTTCGTGACCAAGGGGCCGGGCGGCTGATTGACCTGCTGCAAATCGTGGTCAGCATTGTGTTCCCCGGTTCATGGCGTTGTTCCAGCACACCATTACCTGCCAGAGCGTCCTTTTGCCTGCCCGCAACACGGAACAAAGCGAGAAATGGCGCACTGTGGGGGTTGGACAGCTTTTGTCCGATCGTTTCCTGCAATCTCTCCAGCGTTTTTATCTGTACAAAAAGAGCAGCGTTTCTTCTGCCGCATGGCAAAAACGCTGCTCTTTTTCAAATGCTGATTTTGCGCTGGTTCTTACAGTTCGATCTTGCCGAACATGTCAAAATCATCCCCATCATGGATGCGCGCGGTGCGGGCCGGGGCCTGCGGGCGGGCGTTGGGATCACGCGGGGCGCTGGCAAATTCGCGCTCCGGCACGCTGGACGGGCGGCCATAGCCGCGGCCGCCATTGCGGCTGCCACCGCGATTATCACGCGGGGGACGGCTGCTGTTGCCGCGGTAACCACCGCCGCGGCGGTTATCGTTGCGGGGGCCGCGGTTGCCGTTAAAGCTGCGGCCATTGCGATTGCCGCGGTTGGGGCCGCTGCGGCGGCCGCGCGGTGCATCACGATCCGGCAGGTTGCTGGCGTTGGGGTCGGTGGAATAAATCACCACGCGGCGGTCGGGGCCTTCGCCCTTGCTCTCGCTGCGTACGCCCTCGATCTCGGCCACAGCGGTATGGATGATGTGGCGCTCGTAGGGGTTCATCGGCTCCATCTCGTAATAGCAGCCGGTGCGGATCACACGGTTGGCAATGCGCACAGCCAAGGCCGTCAGGTCGTCTTCGCGCTTATTGCGGTAGCCGCCCACATCGATGCCCAGCTTGACGTAAGGGCCTTCCATCCGGTTGACCACCAGGCTTGCCAGATAGGAAAGGCTCTCCATCGTTTCGCCGCGGCGGCCAATGAGTGCGCCCAGGTGGGCACCCTCAACATGCAGAATGGTAGCTTCTCCCTTTTTGCCTGCGGTAAAGGTGAACTCCTCCACGCCCATCAGGTGGAAGATGGGGGTCAGGTAATCCACCGCAGCCTGCAGGCGGGGGTCAGCGGCAATATCCAGCGGGGTCTCGGCTTCCGCCGGGGCAGCATCCTCTGCCGCGGGTTGTTCGGCCGCTTCTTCTGCCGGGGCGGGTGCGGGTTCAGCAGCGGCCACCGGGGCAGCAGGCGTGGTTTCCGGCTCGGTATCGGCAGTTTCCACGGTAACTTTTACTTTTGCAGGGGTCACTTTCAGGCCCAGGAAGCCGGTTTTCTGCGGCATTTCCAGGATCTCATAGCTCACACCCAGGTCGTCACGGTCAACGCTGAGCGCTTCGCAGCCCAGCTGAATGGCTTCTTCCACCGTTTTGGCGGTTGCAACATATTCACGCATGATTACTACCTCCTTCTTTATGGGGCGGTCTTACTTCTTCTTTTTTCCTTTCTGGGCCTTCTGGGCTTCCATCTCGGCGCGCTGCTCGTCCGTCAGGGGGACGGTACGGTCATTGGCGTACTTTTCGGCATCCAGCTTGCGGGCGTATTCAAGGCGCATCTGGTCCAGCTGACGCTTGTTGACGTTCTTTTCGACCTTTTGCCGCCTTCTTCGACGGTAACGGTCTTGATCTCTTTCTTGGCGGCGCGCTTGGCGGCAACTTCGGCTTCGTACTGAGCCTTGAACTTTTCGGGGTTATACACCTTGTAGGTCAGCACGGTCTGCAGCATCATGAAGATGTTGGAGGTGCCGTAGTACAGGGAGAAGCCGACAGGCATCTGGAAGCACATGAAGACGAACATGATGTTCATGCCCCACATCATGACCTTCATGCTGCCCTGCATCTGGGCCTGCTGGCCGGACATCTTGGTGCTGAGCACCTGGGAGATGCACATGGTAACCGCAGCGATGATGGGGAAGATCATGATCAGGCTGAAGCTGAAGCCGGGGATGGTGCACATATCCATGCCAAGGAAACTGGTGTTAAAGTTGGCAATGGAGCTGAGCTGCTCGGTAGCCAGGCCGGTATCCACACCACTGGCAAGGCCGGCGTGGATTGCTTCGATCAGGCCGGTCTGGGACGCTGCGCCGTTGTTGGCAATGCCAAGTGCGGTGCAGGCGGCGCTGATGGCTTCCTTGGGGATGCCGAGAATGTACTGCACAGGGCGGTAAACAACCTCCACCATGCCGAACAGGACCAGCATATTGACAAGCATCGGCAGGCAGCCTGCAGTGGGGGAGTAGCCATACTCCTGCTGGAACTTGACCATTTCCTCCTGCATTTTTTCCTGGTTGTTCTTGTACTTCTGCTGGATTTCATTGATCATCGGTGTAAACACCGACATCTTGGCCATGGACTTCTGCTGTTTGATCATCAGCGGAAGCATGAGCAGTTTGATGATCACGGTGAAAACAATCATCGTGACGGCGAAGTTCGGGATCATCTGATACAGCATACGCATCAGCGGTCCCAGGATCATTGCGAGGAATCCCATATTCTATCCTTCCGCCCTGCCCGCACGCAGGGCATTTATTTTATAAAGAAGGTCTTCGCCGTGCGGTGAGAAGACATGAGAGGTGAGAGTAATAGAGAATAATTAAGAAAGAATAATGAATCATGGTGGTTGGCACCTGCGGTGCCTTTATTTTGGAATATTAGGGATAGGGTCATCCTAAAAGTTCTGCTGCGGGTTTTGGCTCGGCAGAACCCTAATTTTGAGCTGCGCCGTTCCGGCGCAGCGGTCCACCAACATTATTCTCTATTCTTTATTCTTTTTTAATTTAGTTTAATTTAGTTTAATTCAGCCTTATCGCTTTTCTCTGAACAGCTTCCGCTCTGGGTTCATCCAGCGCCCTTTTCCGGCACGGGGTCATAGCCGTACTTGCCAAAGGGGTTGCAGCGCAGAATGCGCCACAGGCCCAGCAGCAGGCCTTTGGCCGGGCCATGCACCTGGATAGCCTGGATCATATACTGGCTGCAGGTTGGGGTAAACCGGCAGTTATGCCCCAGCAGCGGACTAATGACCTTCTGGTAGCCGCGCACCAGGGCAATCAGCACCCGGCTGATCACTCCGGTGCACCGTTCGGCTGCGGTTTGGCCGCGGGCTGCTGCGGCACCGCGGCAGCTTTATCCGGCAGGCCGGCTTTGCGCATCAGGCCCGCCAGTGTTTTGCTCAGTTGGGTGCTTTTCAGGTAGGACGTGCGGGCACGCGCTACTAAGATTATATCATATCCGCCGATATTTTGCGAGAGGTGTTCCGAAAGTGCTGCGCGCATAATGCGCCGCGCACGGTTGCGCTGCACGGCATGGCCCACCTTTTTAGTGGCGGTCAGTCCGATGCGGGTATAGCCCAGCCGGTTTTTGGCCACATACAGCACCAGATTGGGGTGAACATAGCTTTTGCCGCGGGCATAAATGCGGGAAAATTCCTTATTTTTGGTCAGGGTTCGATAGCGCATGGCGGGGTTCCTCCGGCATGGTAGGATTAGTATGGCCTGCACGGCTTAATACGTGCAGGGAGTGGGAATGGATGGTGCACCGGAACTGTTATAGGCCAAGGCAAAACGCCGAAAAAACGGGTTTGCCTTTGTGAAAATGCTCCAAATTTTGGCTTTTTTCCAGTACATCCTAGCAAAAAAGGCCGCTGACAAGAAATCAGCAGCCTTTGTTTGCATGTGTTTGCGAAACCTGTGCCTGAAAAATCAGACGGTCAGGTTCTTGCGGCCCTTAGCACGGCGGCGGGCCAGCACCTTACGGCCGTTCTTAGAAGCCATGCGCTTCAAAAAGCCATGAACGCGGCTGCGCTGACGCTTCTTCGGCTGGAAAGTCTGCTTCATTTCGTATTCCCTCCTTCAAAGTTTCCCCAATACTGGGCATTTTTTGGCGATTTACGCTTGGCAAATGCCCGTAGATACAGGGGCAGCCTTGCAGACTTTGATTATAGCGCAAGGACGGCAAGTTTGTCAATAGCAAACCGCGAAAAAATCCACGCGGCGATCCAATGCCAGGCGCAAAGGATTGGATTTTGCGCTCTGCGCGGGCGGGCCCAGCGGACAAATAGATGCAAACGAGCCCGCTGTGAGGTGTGGATTTGGTGGAATGTTGGTTCAAAACCTGCATTTTTTGCCATATTTTCAACTTTTATTGCCCATATCGTGGAAAATTGTACCCTATTATAATAGTATTGGGGGTAAATTTATGCTATACTATATCTGTATCTCTGTGTCTAAAAATCGGCAGAGCGGGCTTTCGGGCCTGCTTTCCGCGGGTTGACACAGCGGTTTTGGCGGACCGGGAAAGTCAACATCTTCCCCGCAGCCGCCGGCTGCTGCATGCTCCGCCCGCCTGCCCAAGAATTTTAGGCCGTGCAGCAATACCCTGCCGGATGCAGCCGGAATTTTTTGGAACGATGCGGCGCTCTTACTTTATTATAGTGGGGGCGGCTTGTGTTTTGTTTGCAAAAATTGGGCGGCAGCCTGCGGGGCGGCAGTGCATTGCCTTGACTAACACAAAAGTGGGGAGTATCCATGGATTCATTCAACGACGTACTGGACGCGGCCAAAGCCTATTGCCGCGAACATACTGCCGACGCGACGTACCAGTATTACATCAGCGGGCTGAAAGCGGTCAGCTTTGAAAATTCCAACTGCATCACGCTGGAAGTCCGCAATGATTTTATCTGTAAGATCGTGTCTGACCGTTATACGGGTCTGCTGAAGGATGCGTTTAAGGCTGTACTTGGCTTTGATGTTGAGGTCAAGTTCACTGTGCCGCAGCCTGAACCAGAGGCTGCCAAAGAAAAACGCCCAATGGATGAAGCCAGCCTGCCCTCGGGCCGGTATGATTTCACCTTTGAAAACTTCATCCGCGGCCCGTCCAACCAGTTTGCCTATGCGGCGGCGCAGGCGGTTGCGGCAAACCCGTCCGGCGCTTACAATCCGCTGTTCATTTACGGACCGTCCGGTCTGGGCAAAACGCATCTGCTGAACGCGATTCAGATCGAGATCCACAAAAACCATCCGGACTACAATATCGTCTATGTGGACTGCGAAAAGTTTACCAACGAGATCATCACCGCGGTCAAAATGGCAACGACCGAACAGTTCCGCCAGAAATACCGCGAAGCCGATGTGTTGCTGATCGACGATATCCAGTTTTTGGCGGGCAAGGAATCAACGCAGGAAGAGTTTTTCCATACTTTTACTACGCTGCATAATGCCGGCAAGCAGATCGTGCTGGCATCCGACCGGCCGGCCAAGGAGATCAAGAGCCTGGAAGAGCGTCTGCGCACCCGGTTCGAGTGGGGCCTGACGGCGGATATCCAGCCGCCTGATTTCGAAACCCGTGTGGCGATCGTCAAGCGCAAGGCCGAATTGCTGAATCTGGATCTGCCTGATGACGTTGCGGAATACATCGCCAACCATCTGAAGCAGAACATCCGCCAGCTGGAGGGCGCAGTGAAAAAGCTGAACGCCTACTATATGTTGGAGGGTATTGCCCCCTGCATTGGCGTGACGACGACCGCCATCAAGGATACACTGAATGATACTCAGCCCATCCCCGTTACGATTGAAAAGATCATCAACGAAGTGGCGCGCACCTATAATGTGATTCCCTCCGACATCCGCGGGAAAAAGCGCAGCGCCAATGTGAGTGCCGCCCGCCAGATGTCGATGTATATCATCCGCGAGATCACCGGTATGAGCATGGAAGCCATCGGTTCCGAATTCCAGCGTGACCATTCCACCGTTGTGTACTCCATCAATACGATGGAGAAGAACATCGGCAAGGACCGCCACCTGAAGGAGACCGTGGACGACATCATGAAGAACATCCGTACCTGATGCATGCTGCAGGTTGACAATGAAACGCCCGGCGTTTTGCATGTTTATGCATGAATATGCAGAGTATGTCATGCCTTTTCCGGGTTTTCAAAACGGATATTCCAGGTTTCGACAGCAGTTTTAGACTTTCAACATTTTCAACTGATTTTTCAACAATTAACACGGATTTTCCACAGAGCAGGTTGAAAGGTCAGGTTTTCCACATTTGAGATTTTTCTTTCCACGAGGTTTTGCGGAAAGCCAGGTCCTCAAAAATTGCTTCGGAATCGGAGGTTTCAGGCTTTTCCACAGATTCAACGTAGCTTACTACTATGACTATCAAAGTATCTAGTTTACCTTGACATTTTACGTGTTCTGCACCGTCAGGCCCATCAGCAAATAAGGATTATACAAAACGGATATTTCAGATTTCTGAACCGTCTGCCAGGCTACAACCCTTCACAGTTTTCTGTAAGTTTAGTGATTATATACGAGGTGACAACATTGAAGTTTGAATGTGACAAGTCGCTGCTGTCTGCTGCGATCGACGGCGTTTCCCGCGCCATCACCAACCGCGCGGCGATCCCCGTGCTGGAGGGCATTTACCTGAAAGCCGAAGGGTTCCAGCTGACGCTGACCGGCTACGATATGGAAATGGGCATCACCACCAACATTGAGTGCAATGTTCAGGTACCCGGCGAGACGGTTTTGGAAGCAAAGCTGTTTGGCTCCATGGTCAGCCGTATGCCGTCCGGCACCGTATCGGTGGAGCTGAATAACGAAGGGATGGCAATTATTTCTGGCGGCGTGGCAGAGTTTGAGATCCCCGCCATGAACGCGAGCGATTACCCCAGCCTGCCCAACACGGCAGCCGAAAATACCATGACCATTCCGACTTCGATGATGCGCGAGCTGATCGAAAAAAGACCATCTATGCGGTCGCTGTGGAAGATAAGAAGCCCGCACACACCGGTGAATTGTTCGTGATCGAGCCGGGCCGCCTGACGGTTGTGGCTCTGGACGGTTACCGCCTGGCCATCATTAAGCGGGATGTGGAATGCACCCGCGATATCCGCATTATCATTCCGGCAAAAACGCTGCAGGAGCTGCTGAAAATCATCGGCGGGCCGGACGAACCGGTCAAAATTGATGCAAACCGCCGCTATGTGGTGTTCACTACCAACGGCTACACCATCATGAGCCGGTTGATCGAGGGCGAGTTCCTGAATTATGAGAGCGTGATTCCCAAAGAGAGCCGCACCAAGGTCGTGATCGACTGCAAGAGCTTTATTGATACGCTGGAACGTGCTTCTTTGATTATTACCGATCGTTTGAAGAACCCGCTGCGCATCAATTTTGCACCGGATAAAGTAACTGTGCGCTGCCAGACCCCGCTGGGCAAGGTGGTGGATGAGTTTACGCCGGAAAGCATGGAAGGTGATTCCATGGAAATCGGGTTCAACAACCGCTACCTGCTGGATGCGCTGCGCTATTCCAAGTGCGAAAAGCTGCGCCTGGAGATCAACGGCCCCTTGAGCCCGGTAAAGGTCCTGCCGGTGGAGGGCGAAGACTTTATTTACCTGGTGCTGCCGGTACGCTTTAAGAATGAAGGCTGATACGATGGAAAAAGTACGAATCCACACGGAATTTATCAAATTGGATGCTCTGCTGAAGTTTGCCGGCCTGTGTGAAACGGGCGGCGAAGCCAAGGAGCTGATCCAGGGCGGAGAAGTGAAGCTGAACGGGGAACCCTGCACCATGCGCGGTAAAAAATGCGTGCCGGGCGATGTGGTGGAGCTGGAAGGCCGCCAGGTTCAGATCGCGGAGGGCTGCTGATGCGGCTGAACCGCCTTGCGGTGACGGATTATCGCAATTTATCCGCCGCTGTTTTGGAACCCGCCCCGCAGTTGACGGTTCTGTGCGGGGCAAACGGGCAGGGCAAAACCAACCTGTTGGAAGCCGTCTGGTTGCTGACTGGGGGCAAAAAGCTTCCGTGGGGCAAAGGACGCCGAGCTGATCCGGCGCGGCGCTGACTTTGCCGTGCTGGAGGCCGCATTTGAAGCGGGAGACCGCCCCCAGGAAATACGGTTGACCGTTGGCGCCAAAGGAACCCAGCGCCCCGGCCGGACGGTACGTCTGAACGGAGCCGACCGCGGAAGAGCTGCTTCGATCGCAGGAACTTTTACGGCGGTGGCGTTTGACCCCAACCATCTGAGCCTGGTCAAAGGCGGGCCGGAAGGGCGGCGGCATTTCCTGGATGCCGCGCTCTGCCAGCTGTACCCCGGCTACCTGGCGGCGGAACGGCGGTATTTACGCGTGGTAGCGCAGAAAAATGCGTTGCTGAAAGCGTATGACATCACCCCGGCGGGGATGTTCTGCTGGAAACTTACAACGAAGCGCTTGTGACCTATGGCTGCGAAGTCATGCGGCGGCGTGCGGGGTATCTGGACCAGCTGGCCCCGGCGGCAGCGGCGAACTACCGTGATATTTCCAGCGGGGCAGAAAAGTTGGAGATCCAATACTGCCCCTGCTGCGATCCGGGCAGCCCGGAAGCGCTGGCGGCCAAGCTGCGCGAGGTGAAAAACACCGAGCTGCGGGCAGGCTTTTGCCTGACGGGGCCCCACCGCGAGGACCTGGAAATTTTAATTGACGGCCAGCCGGGGGAAAAATTTATGGCAGCCAGGGCCAGCAGCGCAGTGCGGTGCTGAGCATGAAGCTGGCGGAAGCCAGCGTGGCGGGCGAGGTGCTGGGCGAACATCCGGTGATGCTGCTGGATGATGTGCTCAGTGAATTGGATGACGCACGCCAGACGTATCTATTGACCCGCATTGAGGACAAGCAGACATTTGTGACCACCTGCGATTCCGCCGCCTTTGCCCGAACCAACGGCAAACTGGTCTTTGTGGACCACGGAACCGTGCGGGAGGGTTGAGGTTTTGCTTTACGGGGAATTTTGTTCCTTTTTTTGAAAAAAAGGGAACCGGAAAAAACTTTTAATATCTTTATCATAATAGAAAACTAAAAGTAAAACGCAGTCTTAAAATAAGCGCTGATGAATGCAAAGCTCAAAATAAAAACATTGCAAAAATTGACGCGATGCGGAAATAAAATTTCTAAATTTTGAGACGACCAAAGGGCGGCGCAGAGTGCCATCCCATTCCTGAACCGTGATCCCCAAAAGACAAACCCGGCAGTTTGTTCTGCCTTCAATTCCTAATTGCTAATTTCTCATTACTCATTACTAATTATCATGTATCTTCACTTAGGTCAGGATTTTATCGTAAATACGCGGGACGTCATCGGGGTGTTTGACCTGGATACCGCAACCGATGCGGGCCAGAAGGCAAAGATCACCGATGAATTCCTGCGGCATGCCCAGCAGGAAGGGGCTGTTGTGGATGTGAGCGGCAGTATGCCAAAAAGCTTTGTCCTGACAGATTTCCCCGATGATACGGTTTATATTACCCAGATATCCACCGCCGCCATCCGCAACCGCGCGGCAAAGTTTGATATGGGGCAGTAAAACTGCAGAAAAACGTTAGGCGGACAAAAAAGCGTCTATAATTTTTACAGATACAAAAATGCACCCCAGATATATCAAAGGGCAGGTTTTACCCTGATAACGGCAGAAATGCCGGTTTAAGCTTTTGAAAAAAGCTGCCGAAATCCCCGCACCTCGTAAGAAATGGGAGGAAAGTTCATGTCAGAAGAAATCATCACCGAAACCAACCGCGAAACGGCTACCGACCATGCCTACGGCGGTGCGCAGATTCAGGTCCTCGAGGGTCTGGAGGCTGTGCGCAAGCGCCCCGGCATGTATATCGGCTCCACCGGGCCTTCCGGTCTGCATCACCTTGTCTATGAAATCGTGGATAACTCCATCGATGAAGCTCTGGCCGGCTACTGCACCCATATCGAGGTGACCATCAGGCCCGGCAATATCATTGAGGTATCGGACAACGGCCGCGGCATCCCCGTGGGCATCCACCCCAAACTGGGCATCCCGGCTGTCACGGTTGTGTATACCGTGTTGCATGCCGGCGGCAAGTTTGGCGGCGAGGATTCCGGCTACAAAGTGGCTGGCGGTCTGCACGGCGTCGGCGCCAGCGTTGTAAACGCGCTGAGCGAATGGCTGGTTGTGCATGTGCGCCGTGACGGCGCCGAGTACGAGCAGAGTTTCAAGCGCGGAAAACCGGATGGAGACCTGAAAAGGATCGGTGTGGCGGCATCTACGGGTACCACCGTTACTTTTAAGCCAGACCCGGAAATGTTCACCGAAACCACCGAATACGATTATGAGATCCTGCTCAAGCGCCTGCGGGAAGAAAGCTTCCTGAACGCCGGTGTGCGCATCACCCTGACAGATGAGCGCCCCGAAAGCATTGAGAAAAACGACGGTGTACCGCCGCAGGAATCCATGTGCTATGAGGGCGGCGTGCGCAGCTTTGTGCAGTATCTGCATGAAAAGCGCGACCTGACCCCGCTGCACCCGCAGGTCATCTATATGAAAGGCGAAGCCAACGGCGCTGTGGCCGAAGTTGCGTTGCAGTACTGCGACAGCTACAACGAGCTGATCCTTTCTTTTGCCAACAACGTGCATACGCCTGAGGGCGGCACCCACGAGGAAGGCCTGAAAACCGCGCTGACCCGCGTGTTTAACGAATTTGGCCGTGCCAAGGGCTACCTGAAGGAAAAGGATGAAAACTGGCAGGGCAGCGATGTGCGCGAAGGCATGATCGCCGTTGTTTCCGTCAAGCTGCAGGAAGCGCAGTTTGAGGGCCAGACAAAAGCCAAGCTGGGCAACACCTACATCAAGACGCTGGTTTCCAACATTGTGTACAACAAGCTCAGCGAATTTTTGGAAGAAAACCCTGCTGTTGCCAAGGCTGTGTTTGAAAAGGTGACCCAGGCAGCCCGCGCCCGTGCCGCAGCCAAAAAGGCCCGCGACCTGGTGCGCCGCAAGAGTGCGCTGGAAAGCAACCGTATGCCGGGCAAACTGGCAGACTGCCACGAGAATGACCCCGCCAAGACCGAAATCTTCATCGTCGAGGGTGACTCTGCTGGCGGCTCTGCCAAGCAGGGGCGTGATTCCAACATCCAGGCAATCCTGCCGCTGTGGGGCAAGATGCTGAACGTGGAAAAAGCCCGCGCCGACCGCATTTACGGCAACGACAAGCTGATGCCGGTTGTGACGGCACTGGGCACGGAATTGGCGATGAATTTGACATCAACAAGGTGCGGTATCACAAAATCTTTATCATGGCTGATGCTGACGTTGACGGCTCCCACATCTGCACCCTGATGCTGACCTTCTTCTTCCGTTACATGCGGCCGCTGATTGAACACGGGTATGTGTATGTGGCACAGCCGCCGCTGTTCAAGCTGCAAAACGGGCAGCACCGTCAAGTATGCGTACAACGAAGACGAAATGAAGCAGCTTTCGGCTGAGATGCCGGGCGCCAAGGTGAACCGCTACAAAGGCCTTGGTGAGATGAACCCCGACCAGCTGTGGGAAACCACCATGAACCCTGATAACCGCGTGATCGTGCAGATCAAGATCGAAGATGCCGAGCGCGCCGACGAGGCGTTCAGCATCCTGATGGGCGAGCAGGTGGAACCCCGCAAGGAGTTCATTGAGCGCAACGCCAAGTATGCACGTCTGGACGTTTGATTCGCGGCTTTTTGGCGGCTTTTTTGAAAAAAAGCCTGGCAAAAAACTTTAATCGTTTGGGTTAAAGAAAAGGCGGCAGGGGAGAGGGAGCAAAAAGCCCGCAGGTTTTGGAATGGTCAAGACCGTTCCCTACGGGGCAGGGCGAATGGCGGCCCCTGTAGGGGCGCACATTGTGCGCCCGCTGCGTGTGGGCAATCTATTACCACCCCGGATTACGGTGGAAATTTCCGCTGCCGCCAGACGCTGATGAATTTTGTTTTTGATATTTTGATGATAGAGTGAAGATTTTCGGTGAAGCTTTTGCAAAAGGGCTTTGAAACAATCCGAAAGGTGAGTTGAATGGAAGAAAATGTTATCATGGTGCCCGGTTCGGGCACGAAGGTCATTGTGCGCGATGTCAAGCAGGAGATCGAAACGGCATTTTTGGATTATTCCATGTCCGTTATCGTATCCCGTGCCTTGCCGGATGTGCGCGATGGCCTGAAGCCCGTACACCGCCGCATCCTGTACACGATGCACGAGCGCGGCAACGACCCCAGCCACCCGTACCGCAAGTCTGCGGATACGGTTGGTGCTGTGCTGGGTGCTTACCACCCCCACGGCGATGCCAGTGTGTATGACGCGATGGTGCGTCTGGCGCAGGATTTCAGCATGCGCTATCCGCTGGTTGACGGCCAGGGCAACTTTGGTTCCGTGGACGGCGACCCCCGGCTGCTTACCGTTATACCGAAGCCCGCATGTCCAAAATTGCATGCGAAATGCTGACGGATATTGATAAGGATACCATTGACTGGGACCCGAACTTTGACGAAACCAAGAAGGAACCCCACATGCTGCCCAGCCGGTTCCCCAACCTGCTGGTCAACGGCAGCCAGGGCATTGCGGTCGGCATGGCCACCAACATTCCGCCGCACAATCTGCGCGAAGTCGTCAGCGGCATGATTGCCCTGATTGATGACCCGGAAATTGATCTGGCGGGCCTGATGGAGCACATCAAGGGACCCGATTTCCCCACCGGCGGCGTGATTATGGGACGCAGCGGCATCCGTGCGGCATATGCCACAGGCCGCGGAAAGATCACCCTGCGTGGCCGTGCCGAGATCGTGGAAAAGAAAAACGGCCGCTACGAGATCCTCATCAACGAGATCCCGTACATGGTCAACAAGACCCGCCTGATCGAATCCATCGGCGACCTGGTCAAAGATAAGCGCATTGAGGGCATCAGCGACCTGAACGACCTGTCCTCCAGCCGCACCGGCATGAAGATCCTGGTCGAGATCAAGAAGGACGCCAACCCGCAGGTAGTGCTGAACCAGCTCTACCGCTACACCCAGCTGCAGGACACCGTGGGCGTCATCATGCTGGCACTCGACGGCGGCGTGCCCAAGGTGATGAACCTCAAAACCATGATGGAACGCTACATCGAGTTCCAAATGCAGGTCATCCGCCGCCGCACCGCCTTTGATTTGAAGAAGGCCAAGGAGCGCGAGCATATCCTGGAAGGTCTGCGCAAGGCTGTGGATATTGTGGACGAGATCATCGCCACGATCCGCGCCTGCAAGGGCGGCTTTGCCGAGGCAAAGGCGGCCATTATGGAGCGTTTCGGCTTCGACGACCCGCAGGCCGATGCTATCGTAAAACTGCAGCTGGGACGTCTCGCAGGCCTGGAAATCCTCAAAATCGAGCAGGAGTTGGGCGAGCTGCGCGCCAGCATTGAAAATTACAAGGATATCCTGTCCAACGACGCCCACACCATGGAGATCGTCAAGACTGACCTGACGGCTCTGGCCGACAAGTACGGCGATGACCGCCGCACCTCCATTGAGGCGGTTTCAGGCGAAGTGGACATTGAGGACCTGATCCCCGAAGAGACCTGCGTCTTTACCCTGACCCATGAAGGTTACATCAAGCGCACGGCGGTGGACACCTACAGTGCCCAGAACCGCGGCGGCCGCGGTGTGGCCGGCATGACCCAGAAAGACAATGACTTTACCGAGGAACTGTTTGTTGGCTCCACGCATGACTACATGCTGTTCATGACGGACAAGGGCCGGGTGTACCGCCTGAAAGGCTACCAGGTAGCCGAGGGCAGCCGCACCGCCAAGGGCAGCCACATTGCCAACCTGCTGCAGCTGCAGGAGGGCGAGAAAGTTACCATCATGATGCGCCAGCCCGCCAACATGGACGAGGATGCCAGCTACATCACGATGGTAACGCGGCAGGGCCTGATCAAGCGCACGCCGCTTTCCCAGTTCCGCAATATCCGCAAGGGCGGCCTGAACGCCATTGCGCTGAACGAGGACGATGCCCTTGTCTGGTGCCACCTGACAGGCGGCGAGGACGAGCTGATCGTGGCCACTCATGATGGTGCCGCCATCCATTTCAGCGAGGCTGGAGCGCGCTCTATGGGCCGCACAGGCCATGGCGTGCGCGTCATCAAGCTGCGTGATGGTGACTATGTTGTGGGCGTGGGCGTCTGCCGCCCCGGCGCAACCGTGCTGACCGTCACCGAGGACGGCAAAGGCCGCCGCAGCCTGATTGATGACTACCGCATTACCAAGCGCGGTGGTCTGGGCATCCGCAACTACACCCGCGGCGGTGTGGCAGGCATCAAGATTGTGGATGACACCGATGACCTGATCCTCATCAGCCAGGACGGTATTCTGATCCGCATGCACGCCAATGACATCAACGTGCAGTCCCGCTATGGCAGCGGCGTGCGCGTGATGCGCCTGATTGGCGAGGACAAGGTAGCCGTGCTGGCCCGCGTGGACCGCGATGCCACCGCCGAAACAGCCAAGCCGGAGGATGATGGCGAGACTGACCCGACCCCTGAAGAACTGGAAGCCATTGCCGCAGCCGAAGCCGCCGAAGAGGCTGCTGAGGATGCCGCACCGGACACTGAGGGCGAGGACGAAGAATAATTGGAGTGACGAGGTTCCTTCTTTGAAAAGAAGAAACCGAAGAAGCTTTAATACAGGATAAGATAAAGGCAATACCGCATAATTCTAAGTGCCGATACGGCGAGCGAGGTGCGGCAGATGCCAAGCCAAAAGCGCAGATAATACTGGATGCTGCAAAGGTGAGCGCCGCCAGTGGCGGAAACAGCGAACCGAAGCAGGGGCAGCGGTCGCAGAGTGCGAGAGGCTTTTGCCCCCGAAGCACGATGCGGGTACCGCAACCCGACATTATCGAGCATTTTGGCAACGCAGATGCCGTGCCGCAGCTGCCGGAGCGGTGCTTAAGCCGCAAGGCGGGAATTGTGCGGTGTTGCCATAACAAAACCCCGCCCCGCGCAAACCGTATCGGATGCGCGGGGCGGGGTTTTATATTACTGGTTTAGCGGCAGCGCCGCGGACCGGACAAATTACTTGTACAGGTCAACCAGCTTGGTCAGGTGGGTGTAACGAGCTTCAGCAGCTTCCTGGTTCTTATCGAACAGGGCCTTAGCGCGATCCGGGAATGCGCGGCTCAGGCGGCTGTAACGGGTCTCGTTAGCCAGGAACTCCTGATACTTGTCCATCTTGCCAGCCTTGGAGGTGAGGGTGAACGGATTCTTGCCCTCGGCCTTCAGTGCCGGGTTGAAGGTGAACAGGTTCCAGTAGCCAGCCTCAACGGCCTTCTTCATCTCGTTCTGGCAGTTGGTCATGCCGCCCTTAACACCGTGCAGCTCGCAGGGAGCGTAGCCGATGATAATGGACGGGCCGGGGTAAGCCTCAGCCTCAGCAATGGCCTTGACAGCCTGAGCCATGTTAGCGCCCAGAGCAATCTGAGCAACATAGATGTAGCCATAGGTCATGCAGATCTCGGCCAGGCTCTTCTTGCTGATTTCCTTACCGGCAGCAGCAAACTGGCAAACCTCACCGATGTTGGAGGCCTTGGAAGCCTGTCCGCCGGTGTTGGAGTACATCTCGGTGTCGAAGACCATAACATTGACGTCGTGGCCGGAAGCCAGGACGTGATCCAGGCCGCCGTAACCGATGTCATAAGCCCAGCCGTCGCCGCCGAAGATCCAGAAGCTCTTCTTGGCCAGGTACTGCTTGTCCTTCAGGATCTCCTTAGATTCGTCGCAGCCGCAGGCTTCCAGGGCAGCGATCAGGGCCTTGGCAGGAGCGTCGTTGGCCTTGGTGTTGTTCTTGGTTTCCAGGTACTTGTCGATGACAGCATCCAGATCAGCGTTCTTGCCCTTCAGAGCTTCAACCTTGGTGATCAGGTTGGCACGGACGGTCTCATAACCGATCTGCATGCCCAGGCCGTGCTCAGCGTTGTCCTCGAACAGAGAGTTGATCCAAGCGGGGCCGAGGCCGGACTCTTTGTTGGTGGTGTACGGGCTGATAGAAGCGGTGCCGCCCCAGATGGAGGAGCAGCCGGTGGCGTTGGAGATGAACATCTTCTCGCCGAACAGCTGGGTGATCAGGCGGGCGTAAGAAGTCTCGGCGCAGCCTGCGCAGGAGCCAGAGAACTCAAGCAGCGGCTGGTTGAACTGAGAACCCTTGACGGAAATATCGGAAACAACACCAGGGATGTTGTCCTTCTTGCGGATGTTCTCGACGCAGTAATCGAAAGCAGCCTGCTGTGCAGCCTGGCTCTCCTGCGGCTTCATCTCGATCGCCTTGGTCGGGCAGACGGTGACACATTCGCCGCAGCCCATGCAGTCCAGAGGAGAAACAGCCATGGTGAACTTGTACTCGCTTGCCTTGGGCTTGGTGTCAGCCAGCTTGGTGCTCTCGGGAGCGTTGGCGGCCTCATCAGCGGTCAGGCAGAACGGACGGATGGTAGCATGAGAGCAGACGAATGCACACTGGTTACACTGAATGCACTTCTCAGCATCCCACTCGGGAACCATAACAGCGGTGCCGCGCTTCTCGTAAGCAGAAGCACCCTGCTCCCACTCGCCGTTGACATTGCCCTCGAAGGCAGAAACAGGCAGGCTGTCGCCGTCCATACGGGCGATGGGCTCCATGATATCGCGGATCTGCTTGACCAGAGCCTCAGGTCCCTTCAGGGCCTTCGGGGCGGGATCAGGAGCGGGGTTGTGCCAGCTCTCAGGCACCTCGACCTTGTGGACAGCGTCCAGGCCGGCATCGATAGCCTTCCAGTTCATCTGGACAACAGCGTCGCCCTTCTTGCCGTAGCTCTTCTTGGCAGCGGCCTTCATGTACTCGACAGCATCGTCGATGGGCATGACGTCAGCCAGCTTGAAGAAAGCAGACTGCAGGATGGTGTTGGTGCGCTTGCCCATGCCGATCTCGATAGCCTTATCGATAGCGTTGATGGTGTACAGCTGAATGTTGTTATCAGCAATGTACTTCTTATCAGCAGCGTTCAGATGCTCGTCCAGCTCCTCATCGGTCCACTGGCAGTTGATCATGAAGACGCCGCCCGGCTTGACATCCTGGACCATCTTCATGCCCATGTGGATGTAAGCGGGGTTATGGCAGGCCACGAAGTCAGCCTGGTTGATGTAGTAGGGGCTGCGGATGGGCTTATCGCCAAAACGCAGATGGCTGATGGTAACGCCGCCGGTCTTCTTGGAGTCATACTGGAAGTAAGCCTGAATGTACTTGTCGGTATGGTCGCCAATGATCTTGGTGGAGTTCTTGTTTGCGCCGACAGTGCCGTCGCCGCCGAGACCCCCGAACTTGCACCCTATGGTGCCGGGAGCAGAGGTGATCGGAGCGGGCTTGACTTCGGGCAGGCTCAGGTTGGTGACGTCGTCGGTGATGCCGATGGTGAAGCGAGGCTTCGGATCAGCCTTCTCCAGTTCGGTGTAGATGGCGAACACGCTGGACGGCGGGGTGTCCTTGGAGCCCAGGCCGTAACGGCCGCCGGTCAGGACAACATCGTTCATGCCAGCTTCACGCTGGGTGGTGGCAACATCCAGGTACAGGGGCTCGCCCAGAGAGCCGGGCTCCTTGGTGCGGTCCAGAACAGCGATCTTCTTGACCGTCTTGGGCAGGACCTTCAGCAGAGCAGAAGAAACCCAAGGACGATACAGACGAACCAGAACCAGGCCAACCTTCTCGCCCTTAGCGGTCAGGTAGTCAACAACTTCTTCGGCAACGTCGCAGATGGAGCCCATAGCGATGATGACGCGGTCTGCATCGGGAGCGCCGTAGTAGTTGAACAGGTCATAGTTGGTGCCCAGCTTCTCGTTGATCTTGGCCATGTACTTCTCAACAACGGCGGGCAGAGCCTCGTAAGCGGGGTTGCAGGCCTCACGATGCTGGAAGAAGACGTCGCCGTTCTCGTGAGAACCGCGCATCTTGGGATGTTCGGGGTTCAGAGCCTTGGCACGGAACTCCTCGACAGCCTCCATGTTGCACATTTCCTTCAGGTCTTCGTAATCCCACTTTTCGATCTTCTGGATCTCGTGAGAAGTACGGAAGCCATCGAAGAAGTTCACGAACGGAACATGGCCTTCGATAGCGGACAGGTGGGCAACGGGGCTCAGATCCATGACCTCCTGCGGGTTGGACTCTCACAGCATGGCAAAGCCGGTCTGACGAACGGCCATAACGTCGCTGTGGTCACCGAAGATGTTCAGGGACTGGGTAGCAACGGTACGGGCGGAAACGTCAAAGACGCAGGGCAGCTGCTCAGCGGCGATCTTGTACATGTTGGGGATCATCAGCAGAAGACCCTGAGAAGCGGTGAAGGTGGTGGTGATAGCACCGGTGCCCAGAGAACCGTGCACAGCACCTGCGGCGCCAGCCTCGGACTCCATCTCAACAACCTTGACCTGGTTGCCGAAGATGTTCTTCAGGCCTGCAGCGCTCCACTGGTCAACGGTGTCGGCCATGGGGCTGGAGGGGGTGATGGGGTAGATGGCAGCAACATCGGTAAACGCATAAGCTACATGCGCAGCCGCGGTATTGCCATCCATGGACTGTTTTGCTCTTGGCATTTTTTTTTCCTCCGTTTACTAGGGAATGCCGGAGGGACATTCCCAGTTAGATTAGCACCTGTGTGCCCCTGCTGCAATACTTGCTCCTTGCAGCGGGTAGGCTGCGGCAAAAGCCCACAGGCAGTACCACCCGGCCAAACCCTTGCGAACCTGGCAGATGGCGCTCTTGCTTAAGCTTATTTTACCAAAAAAGGGGCGGAATAGTAAAGCCTATTCGGTTAGAATGTTGCACAAAAATTTTGCGCGCTTGTGTGCAGGTTGACTGTTTTGTGGCAGGGTTTTGTGCAAATTAGCTGAAGCAGGGAAATAATAGGACTGCATAGACTGAAAAATCAGAAAAACAGCACAAAAATGGCCCGGCTGACAAAACAAAAGCCAGAAAGCAGAGAAAATTTGAAAAATAAAACGGCACAGCCAATGGAAAATACGCCGGAAGCTTGACAGGGCGGGGCGGGACAATTACAATCAAAGTAAGTATAAAACGGCAAGCAAAGCCCGGCCACAGGCCGGGAAATGTACATATTTAATAAGAACACATCCAGCCGGATGATAGGAAGGGAGCTATGATCTGCCATGCAGCATACCGAAATAAAACTGAACTCCAAAGAAATTTTTAAGGGGAACGTGTTCCGCGTGACCATGGACCAGGTGGAGCTGGAAAATGGCATGACCAGCTTCCGCGAGGTGGTACACCACAACGGAGGGGCGTGCATTCTGCCCCTGACAGATGATGACAAGGTGCTGATGGTGCGCCAGTACCGTTACGCACTGAAAGAAGAACTGTGGGAACTGCCGGCCGGCAAACTGGAAAAGGACGAAGACCCGTTTGAAGCAGCCAAGCGTGAGCTGGAAGAAGAGTGCGGCGTGACGGCGGAACGGTTCATCAACCTGGGGGTGCTGTACCCGACTGTGGGCTATGACAGCGAGAAAATTTATATCTGGGCGGCCAAGGGCCTGAAACCCACCAGCCAGCACCTGGACGATGGGGAATTTTTGGATGTGGCCGCCCTGCCGTTTGACGATGTATTGCAGATGGTGATGACGGACGAAATCCGCGACAGCAAAACCGTGACCGCAATGTTGAAATATGCCTGGCTGCGCCAGCGCGGGAGGGCTGAAATGCCGGGGAAAAAGCAGGTGCGCTTGGCGTTTTGTGACCTGGCCCCGGACTGGGACGCCCGCGATAACTATTTTACCCAGGCGCTGGAACATGCCGGGTGGGAGATCACGTTCTGCAATGGGCCGGAGGAAAAGCCAGATTTTGTACTCTGCGGGACTTTTGGCTTTGACTTTTTGAAGTATGATTGCTGCCGCATCCAGTTTTCCGGCGAGGACAGCTGGCCAGACCTGAACCTGTATGACTATGCCATGGGGTTCGAGGTGCTGGATTTTGATGGGCGCTACCTGCGGCTGCCGCTGTACGCCATGCGCAGCAGCTGGGCTCCGGCTCTGACCAAGCATACGGTACCGGATGAGGAACTGCTGGCAAAGAAAAAATTCTGCAACTTTGTGGTGAGTAATGACTATTCCAACGAGCGCAATGAATTTTTTGCTGCGCTGAATGCCCACCGCCCAGTGGACAGCGGCGGTGGCTATATGAACAACATCGGCGGGCCGGTGACGGATAAATTGGCGTTCCAGCGTGGGTATAAATTCTCTATTGCGTATGAGAACAGCCGCGGGCCGGGATATTGCACCGAAAAAATCGTGGATGCCTTTGCCGCAGCCACGGTGCCCATTTACTGGGGCGCGCCGGATGTGAAGCACGAATTTAACCCTGCGGCCTTTTTGTGCGCGGATGATTACCCGGATACGGCGGCGCTGATCGCGGCAATCGATGAGATCGACCGGGACGATGAAAAGTTCCTTGCGATGTGCCATGCGCCGATTCTGGCACCGGACGGAAGCTCCCGCGCGGCACGCTATGTGACGGACGAGGCGTGCGCAGAATTTTTGACCGGTATTTTTGAAAAAGGGCCGCACCTGCGCCGCAACCGCAGCTGCTGGGGTTCTATATATGAGGGCGACTGGAAGTATTACCGCCGCCTGGCGGAGGCCGACCGAAAGCCGAAGGGACTGCTGCAACGGATTTTGGGGCGGTAACAGCAGCATACCCGGACAAAGAAACAAAACGAGGGAAAGATGGCTTATACGCTGGCGCAGATCGCGCATATTGAAACGGACTTCTCGGAAAAATTCGGCATTCCGCGGCAGAGCGGGCTGGTAGAGGAACTGCGGGCACGCATTGTGTTTGAACCGGAGTTCCGCAGCCCGGATGCGGTGCGCGGGCTGGATGGGTACGATTATATCTGGCTGGTGTGGCAATTTTCCACCGTGGTGCAGGCCGGGCAGGATGGCACCAACTGGCGCCCCACCGTGCGCCCGCCGCGGCTGGGCGGCAATACCCGCATGGGGGTGTTTGCCACCCGCAGCCCGTTCCGGCCCAATGCGCTGGGGCTTTCCAGCGTAAAGCTGCTGAAAGTGGAACCCAACACCCCGCAGGGACCGGTACTGACCGTTGGCGGGGCCGACCTTTTGGATGGTACGCCGATTTTTGACATCAAGCCCTACCTGCCCTATGTGGACGCTCACCCGGATGCCCGCGGCGGCTTTACCGACACCACAAAGTTTTATACGCTGCAGGTACAGGCGGAACCGGAAGTGCTGGAACAGATCCCGGCGGACAAGCGGGATGCCCTACTCGGCGTGCTCCGCAGCGACCCCCGCCCCAGCTACCAGCACGACCCCGAACGCCTGTACGGTCTGAGCTTTGGCGGCGTGGAGGTAAAGTTTAAGGTGGATGGGGATGTGTTGACGGTGGTGAGCACGGGAAAATTAAAAAAGAATAAATAATAAAGAATAAAGAATAATGAAGGTGGATCGCCTTCGCTGCGCTCAGCTCAAAAAAATTGAGCTGGGCGCGTTTTTTATTGGGAGATAAGGGGAGAGATGGAAAATAAGAAGAGAGATATTTCCAATAGGGGCGGCGGGCCTATTTGAAATGTGCGTGCGCGGCACGCACACCGGCATTATTCTTTATTCTTTATTCATTATTCTTTCCGCCAAAGGCAGCTTTTGTCGCATGTTTCAACGCTTTGGATATCCCACCGAGGTTATCAACGCAATGTATTCACCTTTTCCACGGTGAAAATGTTGAAAACTCGGTTGAAAGTGTGGAAAACTAAACGGGTTTTCCACACTTTACACGCAAAAGTTGTTTTTTCATGGGGATATATGCCGGCTCGACAACAAAATATTGAACTTTTGCCCTGGAGATGCTACAATAAACACACAGTTTACCGCCCTGACTGTCCACTATGGTTGTGGAAAACTGTGCCGGACGGGGCGGAAAATGCTGAATTTTCAACAAACCGGAGGGCTTATGCGCTGGATCGATAAGCTGGAACGCCGATGGGGACGGTATGGCATCCCCAATCTGATGAACATTATCCTGGTCGGGCAGTTGATTGCCTGGGTCATTGTGATGGTCATCAATCAGAACTTCTACTATGCCATCACGCTGAACAGGACTTTTTTAATGAGCGGGCAGATCTGGCGTGTTGTGACCTTTTTGTTTGTTCCGCCGCTGTCAACGGGCATTCAGTTGCTGCTGACGCTGTATTTCCGCTGGTGGGTCGGCAACTCATTGCAGCGCGCGTGGGGCGATTTCCGCTTTATGATGTACATTCTGGTGGGCATGGTGGGTGCATTGGTCGCCTGCCTGATCACCGGGAGCGCGGGTGCATCGGGGATTTTCCTCAGCCTGTTCTTTGCCTATGCGTGGATGTGGCCGGAGCAGCAGGTGCTGCTGTTCTTTATCCTGCCCATTAAGATGAAATGGATGGGCATTGCGGCTGCGGCTATGTGGGTGTTGGAGTTTTTGACCGGCAACTTTGCCAGCAGGGTCAGCCTGCTGTTCGGCATTGCCGGGTTCCTGGCGTTCTTTGGTGGTGAGATGTTCACCACGGCCAAGGATGCTATTGTGAGCTACAAGCGCCGCAAAGACTGGGAGAAAAAATCAACCGGAAATAAGGCGATGCGGCATTTTCGGCGGGGGAAACGAATAAAGGTGGTACAGCATCATCCAAAGATGTGCGGTGCTGCCTGAACCATACAGACCCGGCGGGGTTTGTACCGACCGGACTTTTGGTGTGACAGAATTTCAATCACAAAATGGAGGTTTTGACCATGAAACTGATTACTGCGATTGTAAATAAAGAAGATTCCAAAAATGTTTGTAACGAACTGATCAAGGCAAAGTTCTATGTGACCCGCCTGGCCACCACCGGCGGCTTTCTGATGGCGGGCAACATGACCCTGCTGATCGGCACCGAGGACGAGCGTGTGGACGACTGCATCAAGGTGATCTCCCGCTGCTGCAAACAGCGCACCGAGATCGTTCCCGGCACTGCTTCCATCGGCGTTGGGCTGGAAACCGCTATGCCCATTGAGGTGACCGTTGGCGGCGCAACCATTTTTGTGACCAACGTAGAACGGTTTGAAAAGCTGTAATGCCAATGCTGGAACGCATTGCGGGCAACCGTGAACTGAAACAGGACTTAAAGACGGCGCTGGGCAGCGGGCGGATCGCCCACAGCATTTTGCTGGTGGGGGAGCCGGGCTGCGGTGCCGGCTTTGCCGCGCGCTGCCTGGCGGCGGATTATCTGTACCCCAACGGTGGCCCCCATGCCGAGGCGGTTCTGCGCGGGCAGGATACCGAATCCATTGTGGTGCGTGGGGAGGGGGCTTCCGGCCAGATCAAGGTGGAAGCCATCCGGGATGCGCGGCAGAATATCCAGAAATCAGCCCTTTCTTCGGATGCAGAGGGCCGTGTGCTGTTTATTTATGGCGCGCAGAACCTGAATGGGGCTTCGGCCAACGCAATGCTGAAAATTATGGAGGAGCCGCCGGAGGGAGTCATGTTCCTTTTGACGGCTTCCAGTGCGGCGGCGGTGCTGCCCACCATCCGCAGCCGGTGTGCGGCTTACACCATGGCACCGGTGCCGACCGAAGAATGTGCCGCTGCCCTGCGCACAGCACAACCGGAGCTGAACGAACAGAATGCACAGGATCTGGCTTTTTTTTGTATGAGGGGCACATTGGCCTGTGCCTGAAAGCGCTGACCGACCCGGCGGCCAAGGTGGCTCGTGCCGCGGCGCGGGAGCTGTGCCGCCAGGCCCAGCAGCAGGACACCTACCGTGTGCAGGCGCTGCTGGCGGGCTATGAAAAAGATAAGGACAGCGCTGCCGCTGTGCTGTGGCAGGCGACCCAGGCCGCCAGCGCCGCTCTGCGCCGCCCCGGTTTTGACGGCGTTCAGCCCGATACCGCAGCGCGAATCCTGCGCGCGGCGGAAGCCGCCCGCCGCGCCATGAAGGCAAACGGCAATCTGCGCCTTGCCTTGACCGTGTGCGGCATGGAAATGGCTGCCAGGTAGGGCAGGCACCCCCTGAAACGATACACCAATCCCGATAGATAGGATATTGAAATGAAAGTTATCTCTGTTAAATTTAAGGAAAGCGGCCGCGCCTATTACTTTGACCCCAAGGAGCTGGAAATCAAGGAAGGGGAATTTGTGATTGTGGAGACGGCCCGCGGCGTGGAATGCGGCGAGGTCGTGCGCAGCGCACATGAAATTGCCTCCGGCAGCTTCCCGCGGGAGATCAAGCCGGTCATCCGGCTGGCGGACGGCGTGGATGTGCGCCGCATGCGCCAGAACCGTGCGGACGAGAAAGCTACCTTTGAACTGTGCGAAAAGCGCATTGCCGCCCATAAGCTGCAGATGAAGCTGGTGGATGCCGAGTACACGCTGGACCGCAGCAAGCTGGTGTTCTATTTTACCGCCGACAACCGTGTGGACTTCCGCGAGCTGGTCAAGGACCTGGTCGGGCAGTTCCACACCCGCATTGAGCTGCGCCAAATCGGTGTGCGCGATGAAAGCAAGATGCTGGGCGGCTTGGGCGTGTGCGGCCAGCCGTTCTGCTGCAGTCGGTTTTTGAAAAACTTCCAGCCGGTTTCCATCAAGATGGCAAAGGAACAGGGGTTGAGTCTGAACCCGGCCAAGATCAGCGGTGCATGCGGCCGTTTGATGTGTTGCCTGGCTTACGAGCAGAAGAGCTATGAATACTTGAATTCCATCACCCCGCAGCCCGGCAGTGTGGTGCGCACGCCGGACGGCGAGGGTACTGTGCTGGAAGCCAACGTGGTAGCCGGTACCCTGAAGGTGCGCAGCAATGTGGAAAGCCTTGCCCCGAAAATCTATAAACGGAGCGAGTGTACCTACCTGCGCGGGGGCCGCCGCGCACCGGTTGAGCCGGATCCCGACCATACCTGAGAAGAAACTTGGTTAGTAAAAACTAACAGTATGCCGAAAAGTCTGATTTTATGCGCCGGGCGGCAAACCCCGCGTGAAATTTACCAAATGCCTTGAAAATCGAAGGTTTCCGTGCTACAATATTACAAACGCGAAAAGCGTGCCGTCCGGGGCTCAAGCCAACCGCACAGGATCCGGGCGGGCTTACATGAATTGTGCGGAGATAAGGAGATTACCATGGCTCATAAGGTTACTGACGAGTGCGTTGCTTGCGGCGCTTGTGTTGACACCTGCCCCGTTGGCGCTATCAGCCTCGAGGACAAGGCCGTTGTCGATGCTTCTGCTTGTGTTGACTGCGGTGCTTGCGAAGGTGCTTGCCCCACTGGTGCAATCCAGCCGGAATAATCACTCGGTTCCAAATCCCCTGTGCAGCGTTTGCTGCGCAGGGGATTTTTTAATGCAGAAATTTATAGATGATTTGATACAAGCCCTGTACCCGGCGGCAGAACTGTTTCTGCTGCTGTGGTACATGGCTTTTTGCATTATTTTACACACTTTACGGCACCCTTACCCACTTTACAGAACGCTTGCAGGGCACAGCAAAAAATGTTCAGTTCTTTACACAAACTATACGGCAGCATGGTCGATACCGGCTAAATTCCGCCGTACAATAGGCTACGGAAGGCAGGGAACAGAATGACCATGCAAAATTTGCTGCAGCAATGCAGAAAAAAATCCCACAGCAAGGTGTTGAGGTTTTGGGTGGTGCTGGCGGCAGTTGCACTGCTGCTGGTGCTGGCCTGCCGCGGCTATGACTGGGACGCTTTAGGCCGCTACAAAGGGGATAACATCTCCAGTCTGCATTATGTGCGCGGCCGCGTTGTGGAAGTGCTGCGGGATGATACCAAGCCCGACCAGCTGGACCCTGCCCGCAGCATGGGCACCCAGGAACTGCGCATCCTGCTGCTGGAAGGTGCTAACAAGGGTACCGAAGTGACCATTGCCAACTACCTGACCCGCACCCAGAACGTACGGCTGCGCCAGGGTGAAACCGCCATTATCTGTGAGGACCTGCCCGACAGCGCGGATGCTTACTATACCGTATACAATTACGACCGCGCCCCGGTACTGGTGTTGATCCTAGCGGTGTTTGCCGCCGCGGTGGTGGCCATCGGCGGCTGGAAAGGCGTGCGCACCCTGCTGGGCCTGGGCTTTACCGGGGCAATGATTGCCTGGTTGATTTTGCCGGGCATCTACCACGGGCTGCCGTCCCTGCCGCTTACGGTGGCGGCGCTGGCTGTGTGCACCCTGGTCAGCCTGCTGCTGCTCAACCCGCCCAGCCCCAAAACATGGGCGGCCATGCTTTCCACTTTGGCGGGCGTGGCGCTGGCGGGAGGTGTGTTCTACCTGTTCAGCACGCTGCTGCACCTTTCCGGCATGAACGATACCAACGGTGAGGGCCTTGTGCTGGTGGCCGGGCAGACCGGGCTGGAACTGCACTGGCTGCTGCTGGTAGCGGTTCTGATCTCCTCCCTGGGCGCTGTGATGGATGTGGCGCTTTCGCTGGCATCCTCCCTGCACGAGCTGCGGGAAGCCGATGGGAAAATGAGCGGTCTGCAGCTGTTTGCCGCGGGCATGCGCATTGGCCGCGATATGATCGGCACAATGAGCAACACATTAATCTTAGCTTTTGCCGGTGAGGCTGTGACCACCCTATTGCTGCTGATGGCATACGGCTGGCATTCCAGCCAGCTGTTTGCATCGGATTACGCCGCCATTCAGGTGGCGCAGGGCGTGGCATCCACCCTGGGTGTGGTGCTGGGGTGCCCATTACCTCCGGGATATGCGCGGCACTGTACCGGCCGCTGAAACGATAAAAGCAATGCCTGCATCAGCGGGCTGTAGATATACCTCAAAAGCCGGGAGCGGGCATTGCTGAAACTCCCGCCAGAATTTGATTCGGATGAATAGAAAGTGTGTGTGAAGAAAAGTGAATTTGAAGAACTGGAATCGTCTGACTGCCTGTGCCCTTGCGCTGATCATGAGCGCGGGCATGACCGTTACCCCGGCGCTGGCCGAGGAAGCCACCCCCGAAGCCGCTGCCCTGGCGGAAACCGTGGCGGTCGATGGCCCTACTTTTTACGCCAACAGCCATGATGTGAAAGCTGTTGTGATGAACATCGGTGCTGCCCAGGATTCCGTGAACGTGACATGGTACGGCAGCACCCCCACCGGCGGCATGCTGAAATACGGCGTACAGGGCGGTGAGATGACCACACTGCAGGCTGCCGTGGCCCCTACCAGCAGCGAAGGCTGGTACAAGAATACCGTTACCCTGACCGGCCTGCAGAGCAACACCACCTATGAATACGCTGTCAGCGCCGATAAGGACGAAGCCCATTACGGCGAAACCAAAACCTACACCACCCAGACCTTTGGCAAAGATGAGCCGTACACCTTCCTGGTATTCGGCGACCCGCAGATCGGCTGCAGCGGCAATTGACGATGACAACGGCGGCTGGACCAACACCCTGAACCACGCCCTGGCCAAAGCCCCCAATGCAAACTTCCTGTTCAGCATGGGTGACCAGATCAACGCCTATTATAAGTACGACACCAGCAACCTGAGCCAGGTGGAAGAAGAGTATGACGGCTTCCTGAACGCCCCGCAGCTGACCCAGCTGCCGCTGGCAACCGAGCTGGGCAACCATGACTGCGGCTACAACACCGCCCTGTACGGACAGCATTTTACCCTGCCCAACATCAGCGAAAAGTACGGTCAGGTCAGCGGCGATGCCTATGGCGATAACGCTGTGGATTCTGAGTCTACCGGTGACGGCGACTACTACTTTACTTACAACAACACCCTGTATATGGTGCTGAACACCAGTTGCCTGAGCATTGCCGAACACAAGGCATTTCTGGAAGAAACCATCCAGGCCAACCCTGATGTGACCTGGAAAGTGGTTTCTTTCCATAAGTCCATCTACAGCGTTGCCAGCCATGTAACGGAATCCGATATCGTCACGCTGCGCAACGGTCTTTCCCCGATTTTGAGCCAGCTGGGCATTGATATTGTCCTGCAGGGCCATGACCACGTTTACGCCCGCAGCTACATCATGGGCGGCGAAAGCGGCATGACGGCTGATGTTCAGAAGAACGCTGACGGCAGCGCCCTGACCGAAGTGACCAACCCCGATGGTGTTCAGTACATTACCATGAACTCTGCTTCCGGCAGCAAGTTCTATAAGATCACCGAGGAAGCCTTTGAATACACTGCTGTGCAGAACCAGGAGAAGGTTCCCAACTACTCTGTTGCCAATGTTACCAAGGATGCCTTTACCGTGACTACCTACCGCAGCACCGATGACAGCGTGGTGGATACCATCACCATCAAGAAGTCCAAGAACGGCTGGGAAACCGTGGATGGCAAGGATTACTGGTACGAGGACGGTGTCAAACAGGGTACCGAGGGCCGCGGTAAAGAGATCTATGACCCCGAAAGCGATGCCTGGTACTGGCTGGACAGCGATGCCAACGGCGCAAAGGCAGTTTCAAGGACGTTTACCAGGAATCCGATGGCGGCAAATGGGTCCGCTATGACGAAAACGGCAAGATGGTCAAGGGATGGAATACCAACGAGAACGGCACCTACTACTTTGACCCCATCACTGGCGCAATGGCAAAGGGCGATGTTGAGATCGACGGCGTGCCATGCAGCTTTGACGAAACCACCGGCATTGGTCTGAACCTGGCCTGGAAGAAGGAGAACGGCAAGGACTACTGGTACGAGAACGGCCAGCGCCAGGGCCTGGAAGGCCGCGGCAAGGAGATCTACGACCCTGAAAGTGATGGCTGGTACTGGCTGGACAGCGATGCCAACGGCGCAAAGGCAGTTTCAAGGACGTTTACCAGGAATCCGATGGCGGCAAATGGGTCCGCTATGACGCCAACGGCCAGATGATCAAGGGCTGGAATACCAACGAGAACGGTACCTACTACTTTGACCTCATCACCGGTGCAATGGCACACGGCACGGTGGAGATCAACGGTAAGACCTGCCACTTCGATGAAGCAACCGGCATCCTGAAATAAGAAACTTGAGAAGATAGCATAAAGCAAAGCACCCCACATTCCATTTAGCCCGGCGGCTATGGAATGTGGGGTGCTTTTGTTGTGCTGGATAAGGCGAGAAAGAAATTGCTTTTGAACTTACTTTTTGACGTTGCGCTTCCAGATGGAATACAGGCCGTCCAGAATCAATGTTCCGTTATATTCAATGGGGGTGGCGCAGGCATCCCGGATGCTGGCGGGCAGGGTGCCGGTGGCAATGACCGGGGCATCCGGTGCGTGCAGGGTGGCGCGGCAGCGGGCAAACAGGCCATCCAGCATCAGGGCGCTGCCGTTCACAATACCGCTGTGCAGGCAGTCTGTTGTGTTGGTGCCCAAAAAGCGCTTGGCAGGCAGCTCCATATCAATCTGCGGCAGTTGGGCTGTGTTGCGTACCAGGGCCGAAAGGCTTAGCGCCGGGCTGGGCAAAATCACACCGCCCACAATGCTGCCCTCGGCATCCACGGCAACCAGCGTGGCGGCGGTATCCATGTTCATGACCAGAAGGGGCGGCTTGTGGGTCTGCAAGGCGCCCACAGCGGCACACAGCAGCTCACCGCCCAGCTGGGCGGGATTATCCATGCGGATGCGTACACCGCTCTTTAAGCCGGGGCCGACTTCCATCAGGGGGCGTTGGTCATCTTCTCCAGGGCTTCGCGCATACGGCTGGTCAGGACGGGAACCACACTGGCTAGGATCGCCGCGTCCACATCACGGGGCTGAATATGATAGAGAGCCAGCATGTTGACAAGCTTGTAGACCAGTTCGTCCGAGCTCAGGGCACTATCGGAATAAAAGCGGGAAGCAAACACGCGCTGTCCGGCGGAATCATATCCACCGAAAGTTACGTTGGTGTTGCCGATGTTCAAAGCTAAAAGCATGATGAAGCAAGGCTCCTTTATGTAGAAATAAGGAATATACCAAAAGATAAAGCTGTTACTATACTATTATATAGAAGAGCAAAAAGCAAATGTTTTTGGTTGGGGAGGGGATAAAAACAAGAAAGTGCGCTAAAACGACACTGTACACCTTATCCAAAAATAAAATCAAAAAATTATAGAAAAAATCGAAAAAAGGTGTTGACAATGATTAAAAGTGTGGTATTATAAATAAGCTGTCGCGCAAGACAGCAGCTCTTCAAAAACCAAATAAAAGCGATGTACCAGCAAAAACGCAGCGGGGAACCGAACGGCGTGCGGGTGGAAAGCTTTTAAAAAGGCGTTTGGAAGGCTCAAAAAATATCGAAAAAGTGCTTGACAAAAAGTACGACATTTGATATAATGATTGAGCTGTCCGAGAGGAGAGCAAGCAGGACCTTGAAAATTGAACAATACTGAAACTTGTGGAACCTTAAACGTGATGGAAAATCACGATAAACAATTCCAAAGCCGAGAGATCGGCAAACAAGTAATTCATACAGGACGCAAGCGATTGTGTCTGAGTGAACGAGATTTAACACTTTATGAGTGATAAATACCATTTATAAAGAGTTTGATCCTGGCTCAGGACGAACGCTGGCGGCGCGCCTAACACATGCAAGTCGAACGGAGCTTAGAGAGCTTGCTTTTTAAGCTTAGTGGCGAACGGGTGAGTAACGCGTGAGTAACCTGCCCTGGAGTGGGGGACAACAGCTGGAAACGACTGCTAATACCGCATAAGCCCACGGTATCGCATGATACTGAGGGAAAAGGATTTATTCGCTTCAGGATGGACTCGCGTCCAATTAGCTAGTTGGTGAGGTAACGGCCCACCAAGGCGACGATTGGTAGCCGGACTGAGAGGTTGAACGGCCACATTGGGACTGAGACACGGCCCAGACTCCTACGGGAGGCAGCAGTGGGGGATATTGCACAATGGGGGAAACCCTGATGCAGCGACGCCGCGTGGAGGAAGAAGGTTTTCGGATTGTAAACTCCTGTCGTTAGGGACGATAATGACGGTACCTAACAAGAAAGCACCGGCTAACTACGTGCCAGCAGCCGCGGTAAAACGTAGGGTGCAAGCGTTGTCCGGAATTACTGGGTGTAAAGGGAGCGCAGGCGGACTGGCAAGTTGGGAGTGAAATCTATGGGCTCAACCCATGAATTGCTTTCAAAACTGTTTTTCTTGAGTAGTGCAGAGGTAGATGGAATTCCCGGTGTAGCGGTGGAATGCGTAGATATCGGGAGGAACACCAGTGGCGAAGGCGGTCTACTGGGCACCAACTGACGCTGAGGCTCGAAAGCATGGGTAGCAAACAGGATTAGATACCCTGGTAGTCCATGCCGTAAACGATGATTACTAGGTGTTGGGGGATTGACCCCCTCAGTGCCGCAGTTAACACAATAAGTAATCCACCTGGGGAGTACGACCGCAAGGTTGAAACTCAAAGGAATTGACGGGGCCCGCACAAGCAGTGGAGTATGTGGTTTAATTCGAAGCAACGCGAAGAACCTTACCAGGTCTTGACATCCGATGCATAGCACAGAGATGTGTGAAATCCTTCGGGACATCGAGACAGGTGGTGCATGGTTGTCGTCAGCTCGTGTCGTGAGATGTTGGGTTAAGTCCCGCAACGAGCGCAACCCTTATTGCCAGTTACTACGTTAAGAGGACTCTGGCGAGACTGCCGTTGACAAAACGGAGGAAGGTGGGGATGACGTCAAATCATCATGCCCTTTATGACCTGGGCTACACACGTACTACAATGGCGTTAAACAAAGAGAAGCAAGACCGCGAGGTGGAGCAAAACTCAAAAACAACGTCTCAGTTCAGATTGCAGGCTGCAACTCGCCTGCATGAAGTCGGAATTGCTAGTAATCGCGGATCAGCATGCCGCGGTGAATACGTTCCCGGGCCTTGTACACACCGCCCGTCACACCATGAGAGCCGGGGGGACCCGAAGTCGATAGTCTAACCGCAAGGAGGACGTCGCCGAAGGTAAAACTGGTGATTGGGGTGAAGTCGTAACAAGGTAGCCGTATCGGAAGGTGCGGCTGGATCACCTCCTTTCTAGGGAGTCAGACGAAAGATCTAGCAGGTCTAGATGTTTCGGACAGGTTAAAGTAAGTTTCAGTTATTGTTCAATTTTGAGGGCCTTGCAAAAGGAACCTCAGGTAAGACGAAGAAGCGACACCCGATCGCAATGGCGTGGGGGTATAGCTCAGTTGGGAGAGCACCTGCTTTGCAAGCAGGGGGTCAAGGGTTCGAATCCCTTTATCTCCACCATTTGGGCTGATAGCTCAGCTGGTTAGAGCACTCGGCTGATAACCGAGAGGTCGATGGTTCGAGTCCATTTCAGCCCACCACGGGGTTCACCTAGTGATGGGGGAACCCACAAAGTCTTACGACATGTACCTTGAAAACTGAATATAGAACTGCGAAATAAGATTTTGATCAGAGTCTAGAGATAGACGACGAAGATCCCCAAGTAAAATTAATTAGCTAACTGATAAAGTTAGGGAACAATTTCACCAAGCGGTAAAAAAATCTTGTTGGCAAATGGAGAATCAATTGAGAAAACGGTCAAGCTAAAAAAAGGGCGCAAGGTGAATGCCTTGGCACTGGGAGCCGATGAAAGACGTGGTAAGCTGCGAAAAGCTTCGGGGAGGAGCAAACATCCATTGATCCGGAGATATCTGAATGGGGCAACCCAATGGAGGTCATACTCCATTATCCAATACTGAATCCATAGGTATTGGAAGGGAACCGCCTGAACTGAAACATCTAAGTAGGGCGAGGAAGAGACATCAAACGAGATTCCGTAAGTAGTGGCGAGCGAACGCGGAAGAGGGCAAACCGAGAGGAGAAATCCTTTCGGGGTACGGACTGCTTTTAGGACTGAAAGAGTTAACAGAATGGCATGGGAAGGCCAACCGAAGAGTGTGAGAGTCACGTAAGTAAAAATTCTGACAGCTGCGCAGGATCCAGAGTACGGCCAGACACGTGAAACCTGGTCGGAATATGGGGGACCACCCTCCAACCCTAAATACTACCCAGTGACCGATAGCGTATAGTACTGTGAAGGAAAGGTGAAAAGGACCCCGGGAGGGGAGTGAAAGAGAACCTGAAACCTTGTGCCTACAAGCACATAGAGCCCGTCAAAGGGTGATATGGTACTTTTTGTAGAACGGTCCGTCGAGCGATTGTATGTTGCGAGCTTAAGCGCTTAAGGCGTGGAGGCGTAGCGAGAGCGAGTCTAAAAAGGGCGTTTAGTAGCGTGCAATGGGCCCGAAACCGGGTGACCTACCCATGATCAGGCTGAAGTGAAAGTAAAATTTCATGGAGGGCCGAACCGACCTCCGTTGAAAAGGCGGCGGATGAATTGTGGGTAGCGGAGAAATTCCAATCGAACTCGGAGATAGCTGGTTCTCCCCGAAATAGCTTTAGGGCTAGCCTCATATTAGATACCCGGAGGTAAAGCACTGAATGGCCTAGCGCCCGAGAGGGTAGCGAAGCCTATCAAACTCTGAATGCCGGAGTATTGATGCATGGGAGTCAGACAGTGTGAGATAAATCTCATTGTCAAAAGGGAAACAGCCCAGATCTACAGCTAAGGTCCCAAATTGTATCTAAGTGGAAAACGATGTGGAAATACGCAGACAACCAGGATGTTGGCTCAGAAGCAGCCACTCATTTAAAGAGTGCGTAATAGCTCACTGGTCGAGCGTCTCTGCGCGGAAAATTTAACGGGGCTAAGATACAAACCGAAGCTTAGGCTGCACTGAAAGTGCGGGGTAGGGGAGCGTTGTGTAAGCGGAGAAACAGTGGCGTAAGCGGCTGTGGAGTTTACAGAAGTGAGAATGCCGGAATGAGTAGCGCGAATGAGGTGAGAATCAACATGGCCGGAAACCTCAGGTTTTTGGAGGAAGGTTCGTCCGCTCCAAGTTAGGCGGGAGCTAAGGTGAGGCCGAAAGGCGTAGCCGATGCACAGACGGTAGAGATTCCGTCCCCACCGAAAGATTTAAGCACAGGGACACTTTTTGAAGGTCGGAGCCAGGTGTTGGTTCTGGTAGAGATCGAGGGAAATATAGTACCGAAGTCCGGCTGGATAAGAGGCGAGAAAAGCTGCGTGTATATCTAAGGTGCCCGTACCGCAAACCGACACAGGTAGGTAGGAAGAAGATTCTAAGGCCAACGGGAGAAGGGTTGTTAAGGAACTCGGCAAGTTGACCCCGTAACTTCGGAATAAGGGGTGCTCATGAAAGTGAGCCGCAGAGAATAGGCCCAGGCAACTGTTTACCAAAAACACAGGTTTGTGCTAAATCGAAAGATGACGTATACGAGCTGACGCCTGCCCGGTGCTGGAAGGTTAAAAGGAGATGTGCAAGCATTGAATTGAAGCCCCAGTGAACGGCGGCCGTAACTATAACGGTCCTAAGGTAGCGAAATTCCTTGTCAGGTAAGTTCTGACCCGCATGAAAGGCGTAATGATCTGGGCACTGTCTCAACAGCCCGCCCGGCGAAATTGTAGTACCGGTGAAGATGCCGGTTACCCGCGACAAGACGGAAAGACCCCATGGAGCTTTACTGTAGCCTAATATTGGGTTTCGGTGTTGCATGCACAGGATAGATGGGACGCTGGGAAGAGAGTGCTTTGGCATTCATGGAGCGGCCGTTGGGATACCATCCTTGCGACATTGGAATTCTAACCTGCGCCTTTGAATCAAGGCGGGGGACATTGTTAGGTGGGCAGTTTGACTGGGGCGGTCGCCTCCTAAAGAGTAGCGGAGGCGTTCAAAGGTTGGCTCGTCCTGGACGGAAACCAGGAGAGAGAGTGCAAACGCAAAAGCCAGCCTGACTGCGAGACTGACGGGTCGAGCAGAGACGAAAGTCGGAGTTAGTGATCCGGTGGTATGTGAGTGGAAATGCCATCGCTCAACGGATAAAAGTTACCCTGGGGATAACAGGCTGATCTCCCCAAGAGTCCACATCGACGGGGAGGTTTGGCACCTCGATGTCGGCTCATCGCATCCTGGGGCTGAATTCGGTCCCAAGGGTTTGGCTGTTCGCCAATTAAAGCGGTACGCGAGCTGGGTTCAGAACGTCGTGAGACAGTTCGGTCCCTATCTGTCGTGGGCGCAGGATATTTGAAAGGCGCTGTCCCTAGTACGAGAGGACCGGGATGGACGAACCTCTGGTGCACCAGTTGTCACGCCAGTGGCACAGCTGGGCAGCTATGTTCGGATCGGATAAACGCTGAAAGCATCTAAGCGTGAAGCCGGCCTTAAGATAAGATATCCCACTGAGATAATCAGGTAAGACCCCTTGAAGACTACAAGGTTGATAGGCACAATGTGTAAGTGGCGTGAGTCATTGAGCAAGCGTGTACTAATAGGTCGAGGGCTTGACCCCATTTTCGATTGATACTTCATTTGCTTAGCAGTTCGATATTCAGTTTTGAGGGTATATGCTTCTAAGAAGAGAAGCTGACGAAGGTCAGGAATGGCCGGTGTCGATGACGGTGAGGAACCACCTGTTCCCATTCCGAACACAGAAGTTAAGCTCACTTGTGCCGAAGATAGTTGGCTGGAAACGGCTTGTGAAAATAGGTAGATGCCGGCTTCTCTAAAAAGCAAGCAGCCCACGGGCCGAGCGGAAAGCCCGGTTCGTGGGTTTGCTTTGTTAAGCACCATTAGCTCAGTTGGTAGAGCAACTGACTCTTAATCAGTGGGTCCTGGGTTCGAGTCCCCGATGGTGCACCAAGAAAAACCGCAACGAATGTTGCGGCTTTTTTGTCGCACCATTCCCTCCGGGACGGACTCACACTTCGCGCAAGTGCTCGTGTTCGTCTCGCGGGGACTGGTCGCTAAAAATGGTTGCGGGTTTGTGAGCAGGGGCCACGATTGAGCGTGAGCGAAAGCGGGGGAGCGAACAATCTGGGATGTGGTGGAAAAACTGCCCCACGGAATGGATACAGTCTTGGGAGATGGCGGGATCCGTCTTTCCGGTGGTGAACGGCAGCGGGTCGTGCTGGCCAGAGTATTGCTGGGGAATCCGAAATTGGTCGTTATGGATAATGCACTTCCATATTTGACTACGGACTTGACGGATAGCGAAATATTGTCGTTAGCCTACCGGCTGCTCCCCTTGGCTTCTTCGATATCAATAAGCTCCCACACAGTCCCGGCGAGCGATTGTTATTATAGTGCGAACATTCGTGGAATGTCCGTGCTGGTGCCGGACCTGCCCCTGATCCGACAACGGCTGGAAGAATACTTGCCATTGGAATAAGTCAGGAGATACTGCCAATGCGTGCTTCTCCATGGGGTCATCCTTGCTGCGTTTCTGCATTTTTTAGACTACTCTCAAAAAATACATTTTTTCATGGTACTATTTTCGCACTTTGGAGAGGACGGGGGAAGACAGGGCTTCATTAGGCGGAGGCCTTGCTGACAGACCCTGTCTGACGGCTTGATTTATTTTGCCTTGAGATTCTGGTATTCAGCTTTTTGAGCTTCTCGTAACGGATTTTGGTCTGGTGATATTCGGCTGCCATGCGCTCTTTGCAGTCGTCACTCATCATGCCTTTTACAGTGTCTTTCAGTTCCGTGTCGTCCTCCTTGAATCCTTTTCGTAAAAATGGGCATAAAAATACCACGGTGCGTGTGCATCGTGGTTTAACGGTCATTCAACTTCCGGCGGAGCTTTCCGAGTTCTTTCAGAACATCATAATAACCTCGCGCAGCCAGCTGACGTGGCGGAACGTCATCCCCATCATAGATATCTTGGGCGCATAGTTCGTCGTATTTATGGTCGATAGGATAGTCTATCAGATACTGCTGCATCTTCTTTATACGTTCCGGGGTAAAGAACTTTTCATTCGTAGAACTTGACACCGTATCCCTCCAATTCTGATAGACAGTTGCGAACAAGAAAATTCAACGATTCGGCGGCTTCCTGATAGGAAATCTCTTTATTTGCAAAGTTACTCAAATCCCGTTGTGAGAAAATGTTACTGTCAGGGTGGGTATGGATAACAATATACGGCACATTTTGTTTTGGCACCGACACTGTTGAGCGCTCTGCTGCTCCTATTAACTCTTTTGTGAGCGGTTTCATATTCAAATCGTATGCCCTGCCAACTTCAACTCCAAGCGGCTGCTTGGATGCGGTCATAAGCAGACGTTTGTGCGCATTTTTCAGCTGCTGTTGTCCAGCAGCATCCAGCGTGTCACAGCTGAACGCCTTGACATTGCTGATTGACTGCATTGTAACAGGTTTTGGCTCCATGTTCAAGCTCGAATAAACAGAGAAGTTTTTCCTTGCCGCATACGCCGCCCGCTTCTGGGCGTTGATGGCATCCTTCCGGGCGGCGTAGTCGATGCGGCGCATTTTGTTGATGCCGCCGCCCGCCGCACGGTACTAGCCAAGCTGCTGTATGATGGCTTTCTCTCGGTCCGAAAGTTCCCATCTGACTGCCGCTGCGCGCTCGCACAAAAGCAGACCGGACCCCAAAATACCTTTTCCTGCCTGCTTTTTTGTGCGTCCAGGCTTCCAACCTGGATGCAGCCATCTGCCCGAATTTTCAGGTCTACCCCGTATCTTGCATACCTCTGCATCATGGCCGCAGTGATAACATTCATGGGGTAGTCATATTTCTGCAGTTCTTTTGTATTTGCTTTAATTAACCTGTCATTTTCCCGGTTGATTGCCTTTGTCAAATCCGGTGAGGTCTGCGCCACAATCCCGCCGCTGTAGCTCGTCACAAATGATGTTTCTACCCTTGCGCCGTTTTCGTAGGTGATCTGGCAGTCCGCGATAATACGGCGGGTTGTCAATCACAACCGTACCGTCAGGGTAGGGAAATGCTTTGTAATCGCCCGCATCCATGACGCAGCCAAGTACATCCCGCTGGATCGCCTGTGCCTGAGTCCCCAGTGCGGTTTCGCCTCCTGTGAGATCGGCAATAAGCTGACCGAGCTGGAACAGTGGAACAAGCTCAAACTGATCAAGGAAATCGCCGAGACCGTGTGGGGTAAATAAAAGTATGACCGGCAGATCTTTGGAAACAGAGAACTGCCGGTTTTCAATATAAATTTATCTACCAAGCCCCATCCGTAGGACGGGGCTTGGTATGCTGCGGATTTTTAACGTATAGTACGGCAATAGGGGGCGGCCAGGGGCTGGCCGCCCTACTGCGGCATATTGTGGTGTTGATTCGCAATGAACCTGCATATTTGTGGCATGCCAGGGCTGGCCTGGTCTGGCAGCCCCGACCGACAAAACGCTTTGAGGGCAAACAAACTGCTCCACCCCGCATTTGCTGTGTATGGTTGTATGTGCTATACTAAAGGCAACACCGCACAATTCCCGCCTTGCGGCTTAAGCACCGCTCCGGCAGCTGCGGCACGGCATCTGCGTTGCCAAAATGCTCGATAAGACATCCAGTATTATCTGCGCTTTTGGCTTGGCATCTGCCGCACCGCGCTCGCCGTATCGCCACTTAGAATTATGCGGTATTGCCTAAAAACAATCGATGGTGCAGCTGAAAAGTCGAAAATATCGTCTATTTCTACAAGCGCAGCGGGATTTTGCGTTAAAAAGCCTTGGAATCCACAAAAGATTCCCGCGGCTCTTTGCCTTAAATCCGTCTTGCGCTTGTGAAATATCCGTCATTTTCTTTGTTTTCAGATACACCTTAAGAAGCCGCACCAGATGTGGACTGTGCGGGGCCGCAGTGTGATGTTGAGAAAGGGGAACAGCAGATGACCCGGATTGCGATTGTGGAGGACGAGGCGGCGGTGCGGGAACAGCTGGCGGGGTATGGGCAGCGGTACACCCGGCAGTACGGCACGCCGTTTGAGGTAACGGAGTTTGCGGATGGGATGGAGATTCTGGAAGATTACCGCCCGCAGTTCGACATCATCTTTCTGGATGTGGAGATGAAGCACCTGGACGGCATGGAGACCGCCCGCCGCATTCGGGAGCGGGACGGCGGGGTGCTGATCGTGTTCATTACCAACATGGCGCAGTATGCCATCCGCGGATATGCCGTTGGGGCGCTGGATTATGTGCTGAAACCGGTGCCCTACTTTGCGTTTTCGCAGCAGCTGCAAAAGGCGCTGGGGCAGCTGGAAAAGCGGGAGCGGCATTATCTGGCTGTGGCGGTGGACGGCGGCATGCGGCGGCTGGACGCGGCGGAAATTTATTACCTGGAAAGCGAAGGCCACAAGGTACATTTTTACACCGAAAAAGAAGATTTTGTGGTGCCGGGCACCCTGAAAAACTATGAGGAAAAGCTGGTGGGCCGGGCGTTTGCACGGTGCAACAGCGGGTATCTGGTCAATCTGGCGCAGGTTTCCGGCGTGCAGCAGGATATGGTGCAGGTTGGCCCGCATGAGCTGCAGATCAGCCGCCCCAAGCGCAGGGCGTTTCTGGCCGCGCTGGCGGACTACATCGGGGGTGAGGGTGCATGATGACGCTGCCGGACATCCCGCGGCTGTACACGGCGCTGGCAGAGGTTCTTGCCGTGCTGGTCTACGCGCAGGCCGCGCCGCCCCGCGCTGCAAAGCCTGTGACCTATGCGGCCACGGCGGGGTGGGCCGCGGTGTTGGGCGTGTTTTTGCAGCTTACCGGCAGTGTGCCGCTGGCGTGGTGGCTACCCTGCATGGTCGCGGCCATCGCGTGGCTGTACCTGTATCTGTGGGGCACGCGGGAGATGAATTTACTGGAAGCCGGTTACAGCTGCGCCCGCGCGTTCATTCTGGCGGAGCTGGCCGCCAGCGTGGAGTGGCAGCTCCACTGCGTACTCTGGCCGCAGCAGCGGGCGACAGCACCGCTTTCGGTACTGCTGCTGGCGGCGGTCTACACGACGGTCTACGGCTTTTTTGTATTGGTTTGAGCGCCGCCACGCTGCGCCCACGCGGCTGACCATTACCGCGGCGGCGACGCTTATGGCTGTCGTCATGGCGGTCACGGCGTTTGCGGTCAGCAATCTGAGCTTTATCTCCGACAACGGTGTCACGATGAACGTGATGAGCATTTTCTACATCCGCACGCTGGTGGATATGTGCGGCGTGCTCATCCTGCCGGTCCAGCACGAGCAGCTGCGGGAGGCCGCACTGAACAGCGAGCTGACGGCCATGGACAATGTCCTGCGCCGCCAGTATGAGCAGTACAGGCAGAGCAAGGAGAACATCCGCCTTATTAACCGCCGCTATCATGAGCTGAAAATTCAGATCGCGGACATCCGCGCCGAGCGCGACCGGGCCAAGCAGGACGCGGCTCTGGCCCGGATGGAAAGCGGCCTCCGGCGGTATGAGGCCGAGAACAAGACTGGCAACCCGGTGCTGGACACGCTGCTGACGGCCAAAAGCCTGTACTGCCAGCAGCATGGCATCAATATGACCTGCGTGGCGGACGGTACGCTGCTGCATTTTTTTGACAACGGGGGAGATATGCACCATCGTCGGCACGGCGCTGGACAACGCCACCGAGAGTGGGCTGACCGAGCAGGACCCAGAAAAACGGCTGATCCGCACGGCCATCTACGCCCAAAACGGCTTTGTGATGCTGCGGTTTGAAAACTACTGCACCCAGCCCGTGGAGTTGGGCCCGGACGGTCTGCCCCGGTGCAGCAGCCACGGCGGCTACGACCTGAAAAGCGTCCGCGCTGCCGCGGAGGCCCGCGGCGGCACCCTGACCCTGCACTGGGAAAACGAGTGGTTCACCCTGCGGGTGCTGCTGCCGCAAAAGAATGAACTGTGAAAAACTCCGGAGACAGCTCCGGAGTTTTTCGATGGCGCAGATTGCACAAACAGGCAAGACGAAAAACGACAAAATGACCAATAAAAATTGACGTACTCCGCTGGAATTGACAGATTGTGAAGCAAAACCGACAATTTATGTATTTTTTGTGTTTTTTCTGTAAAAAATGCTATAATAAAGGGACAAAATTCGGCGAGGCCGAAAAAAGAAGGAGAAAAAAGCATGAAAACGTTCCTCTGCGTTGTACGGCGGGTATTGGCGGTTCTGCTGGCGCTTATCTTTGCGCTGCTGGGGGCTGCCTGCCTGATTGCCATTCCGCTGTCCAACAACTATTCGGCTATGGTCAGTATGGCCATAGCAATGCCGACCACCGCCAAAAGCGGCGGCAGCAATCCGCAGTATTTCACCAGTGACTATTCCTCCGCCGCGGCGGTGCAGGAGGCCTCGGCCCAGCTCTGCCGCGAAATTGAGCAGGAGGGTACGGTTCTTCTGCGCAATAACGGGGACGCCCTGCCGCTGGCCAAGGGCACAAGCGTGACCCTTCTGGGCGAAAGCGCAGCCGACCTTGTCTATGGTGGCGCAGGCGCGGGCAGTGTGGACACCTCCACCGCGCCCAACCTGCGGCGGGCGATGGAAGCCGCAGGCTTTACCGTCAACCCGGTGCTGTGGGACTTCTACACCACCGGCGCGGGTGTCTCTTATAAAAAGGAAGTGCCCAGCGTTACCGGGCAAGGCCGCTTTGCAGCCAACGAGGCCCCGCAGAGCGCCTACACGCAGGCTGAATTTGACAGCATGGCGCAGTACAATGATGCTGCAATCGTGGTGATTGGCCGCAGCGGCAGTGAAAGCGTGGATTTGCCGACAGAGTACCTCTCCTTCACGCAGGAGGAGCGCAACCTGATTCAGATGGCAACCGAGCGCTTTGACAAGGTGATTCTGCTTCTGAACGTGACTAACCCCATCAATATGACGGAACTCAGCCGATACGACATTGACGCTGTGCTGTGGGTGGGCGCACTGGGGCAGGAGGGTGCCTATGCCATCGGCGAGGCACTGAACGGCACAGTGAACCCCAGCGGCCACTTGGTGGACACCTGGGCGGCTGACGCAGCCTCTGCTCCGGCCGCTGCGAATCTGGGTGACTACACCATCACAAACAGCGATGTGTTTGCCGGTAACAAGTATATTGTCTACGCCGAGGGCGTCTATGTTGGCTACCGCTACTATGAGACCCGCTACGAGGATGCCGTTCTGGCACAGGGCAACGCGGGTGATTTTGACTACGATGCACAGGTGGTGTACCCCTTCGGCTACGGCCTGAGCTATACGGACTTCAGCTGGTCGGATTACAAGATGACCAAAACGGCGGACGGCTTTGCGCTGAATGTCACCGTCACGAACACCGGAAAGGCTGCGGGCAAGGAGGTTGTGCAGGCGTATCTGCAGAACCCGTATACGGAATATGACCGTGCCAACCGCATTGAAAAACCGGCGGTGGAGCTGGTCGGCTTTGCCAAGACGGATATTCTGCAGCCCGGCGAAAGCCAGACCGTCCAGATTGATGTGGACAAGAGTGCCATGAAGGTCTTTGACGCCTACGGCGCGGGCACCTACATTCTGGAGGCGGGGGACTACTACCTGACGGCTGCCGCCAACGCCCATGAGGCCACCAAGAACATTCTGGCCGCCAAGGGCGCAGAGGTGGACGGCAATGCGGCGATGACCGCGCTCTACAATCAGGCGCAGACCGACACCAAGACCTTTGCAACGGCAGAAACCGGTGCAACCGCCACCGCACAGATGGCGGATGCGGATATTACGACCTACGACGCTGACTTTACCTATCTGAGCCGCAGCGACTGGACCGGCACCTGGCCAACCACCTACCAGAATGGCAGCTGGGAGGCCCCGGAAGCCGTGCTGACCGCGCTGGAAATTACCCGCCCGGAGGATGAAAGCGCCGAAATGCCGACCTTTGATGAGGCGGGCAACCTGAAGCTGTGCGACCTGATTGGCACGGACTATGACGATGCCCGCTGGGAAACGCTGCTGAGCCAGATGAGCAAGAAGGACACCTACAATCTGATTCGCTATGCAGGCTATGGTACGATGGCGGTCGAGAGCATCTGCGCGCCCGGCACGGTACATAAGGATGGCCCCGCAGGCATTTCCAGCACGCTGGCGGGCGGCAATCTGCACTGCATGGCGTATGAGCCTGCGGTGGTGCTGGCTTCGACCTACAATGTGGAGCTGGCATCCCGCCGTGGCAAGCTGGTGGGCGAGGACAGCCTCACCAGCGGGGTGCAGGTCTGGTATGCCCCGGCTATGAACATCCACCGCGCAGCCAACAGCGGCCGTAACTTTGAGTATTATGCCGAGGACCCGCTGCTTTCCGGCGTGTTCGGCGCAGCGGAGACTGCCGCCTTCCAGAGCAAGGGCGGCATTGTCACCATCAAGCATTTCGCCTTCAATGACCAGGAGACCAACCGTATCGGCGGTGCGATGTTCGTCAATGAGCAGGCCGCCCGCCAGCTGTACCTGAAGCCCTTTGAGATGAGCGTTGTGGACGGCGGCGCTGTGGGCATTATGAGTGGTATGAACCGCATCGGTTGCCGCTGGATTGGCGGCCATGAGGGCATTATGACCAACATCCTGCGTGGTGAGTGGGGCTACAAGGGCTTTGTCATTACTGACCAGACCTCCTTCAACAGCTTTGATTACTGCGACATCCGCGAGGGTCTGGCTGCGGGCAATGACCTGTGGCTGAACACGGCCTACGATATGTGGGCGCTCAATGACAGCGAGCTGACTGCAACGGTTATGCAGAACGCCCGCACGGCCGCGCACCGCTATCTGTACGCGGTGGCCAACTCCAACGCAATGAACGGTGTGGATGCCGATACCACGGTCAAGAACATCATCCCGGCATGGCAGTATGGCTACGTGGCGTTGGTGGTCTTTGTGGCGGTGATGTGGTTCTTCGGCTTCAAGGCGGTGCGTGCGCTGTGGGCCAGCAAGCGCTATCTTGCCAAGAAGGCAGAGCGCAAGGCCAAGCGCGCCGCAAAGAAGGCTGCCAAAGCCAACAAAGCGTAATCCAATAAGGCGTAAATCGGCACTTTGCACATTTTGACGAAACAAAACTTGGCCAAAATGCGCAGGGAAATTCCCGCGCATTTTGGCTTTTTTGCAAATTATGCCTCGAAACGACAGGTTGTGCAAAAAGTGCGCCAAGCGGGCGGCACTCTGCTATAATACAATCAACACAAAAGCATGGTACTGGCTTATGCGTTTTTAGGCGGCAAAAGCTGCGAAAAACGCATAACCTATTCTAACCAAAAAGGAGTACCTACCTTGAAAAACGCTGAAATCATCGCAAAACTGAATCTGGAACAAAAATGCGCACTGCTTTCGGGCGCGGGCACCTTCACCACGCGCGGCTGCCCCAAGGCAGGTGTGCCGTCCATCACCCTGTCGGACGGCCCGAACGGTGTGCGCAAGCAGGCGGGCGCGGCGGACCACCTGGGGCTGAACCCCAGTGTGCCGGCGACCTGCTTCCCGACTGCGGCCACCGTGGCCTGCAGCTGGGACCCCGCCCTTGGTGAGGAGATCGGCAAGGCCATGGGGGACGAAGCCGCCGCGCAGGAAGTTGCCGTGCTGTTGGGGCCGGGCCTGCACACCAAGCGCAGCCCCTTGTGCGGACGCAACTTTGAGTATTTCTCCGAGGATCCGTATCTTTCCGGCAAAATGGCCGCGAGCTATGTGCGGGGCATCCAGTCCAACGGTATTTCGGCCTGCCCCAAGCACTTTGCCGTCAACAGCCAGGAGCTGCGCCGCATGGCGTCGGATTCCGTGGTGGATGAACGCACCCTGCGGGAGCTGTACCTGACCGGGTTTGAGATCGTGGTCAAGGAAGCAAAGCCCAAGACCATCATGAGCAGCTATAACCTCATCAACGGAACTTACGCCAACGAGAACCGCCACCTGTTAATGGACATCCTGCGCGGGGAGTGGGGCTTTGACGGCGCTGTGGTAACGGACTGGGGCGGCAGCAATGACCATGCCCTGGGCGTGCAGAACGGCTCCACGCTGGAAATGCCCGCCCCCGGCGGGGACGCGGTGCGCGAGCTGATGCAGGCTGTGCAGAGCGGCAAAATTACCGAAGCGGATGTGGACGCCCGGCTGGACGAGCTGCTGACGCTGGTGTTTGATACCCATGCCGCCGTGCAGTCCCACAGCCGCACCTTTGATGCGGACGCTCACCACACCCTGGCCCGCCGCGCCGCAGCCGAAAGCATTGTGCTGCTGAAAAAAACGAAACCAACCTGCTGCCGCTGGAAGAGGGCACCGAGGTTGCCGTGATCGGCGACTTTGCCCAGACGCCGCGGTACCAGGGCGCTGGCTCCAGCGCGGTCAACTCCATCAAGGTGGATACCTTTTTGGACTGCCTGAAAGAGAGCGGCCTGGCCAGCGTGGGCTTTGCCCCCGGCTTTGACCGCCAGGGCAAACCGGATGCCGCCAAACAGGCCGAGGCTGTGGCCCTGGCCCAAAAGGCCGAAGTGGTGCTGCTCTGCCTGGGGCTGGATGAGATCAAGGAAAGCGAAGGCTTGGACCGCGGCGATATGTGCCTTGCGGACAACCAGATCGAACTGTTAAAGGCCGTGCAGCAGGCCAACCCCAACACCGTTGTGGTGCTCAGCGCAGGGGCTTCGCTGGAAACCCCGTGGCTCAAACACTGCCGTACCCTGGTGTACGGCGCGCTGGGCGGCCAGGCCGGTGCCGGTGCCATGCTGGATGTGCTGACCGGCAAAGTAACCCCCAGCGGCAAGCTGGCCGAAACCTGGGTCAACGCCTATGCGGATACCCCCGCCAAGGATAACTTTGCCGGGCCGGGCCGCATGGTGCAGTACCGCGAGGGGCTGTATGTCGGCTACCGCTATTACCAGACCGCCGGTGTGCCGGTGGCATTCCCCTTTGGCTATGGGTTAAGCTACACCAGCTTTGCCTACAGCAATCTGCAGGCCGCGTCCAATGGCGTGACCCTGACCGTAACCAACACCGGCAAGCGCGCCGGAGCAGAGATCGTGCAGCTGTATGTGGCAAAACCCGGGGCAGAAGTGTTCCGCCCCGCACAGGAGCTGAAAGGCTTTGCAAGGTGCAGCTGCAGCCCGGCGAAAGCAAGACCGTGACCATCCCGCTGGACGACAAGGCATTCCGCTACTGGAACACCAAGACCGACAGCTGGGAAGTGGAAGGCGGCAGCTATGAGCTGCGGGTCGGTGCGTCCAGTGCGGACATCCGGCTGACCGCCGTGGTGGAAGTGGCCGGTACCGGCGCACCCAACCCCTATGCGGGCAAGCATCTGCCGCACTATACCAGCGGCAAGGTGCAGAGCGTGCCGGATGACGAATGGGCCACCCTGCTGGGCCGCCCGGTGCAGCAGGGAAAAGTTAAAATCGACCGCAACATGACGCTGGGCGAGCTGAACCACAGCCACAGCCCGCTGGGCTGGCTGATCTGGGCCGTGCTGACAGCACTGCTGAACGCCAGCTACAAGCGCGGCAAGCCGGACCTGAATGTGCTGTTCCAGTACAACATGCCGCTGCGTGCCCTGGCCAAAATGACCAGCGGTGCCATCAGCATGGGCATGGTGGATGGCATTGTGATGGAATTACAGGGATTCTGGATCATCGGCCTTGTGCGGGTGATCATAGAAGCCGTGAAAAACCTGGTACTGAACGCACAGCTGGAACAGCGCCTGCGCAACAGCTGAGGAAAGAGAGGGGCTATTTATGCAGCTTTGGAATACCTTTGCGGAAAAGCATCCTGCCGCAGCCAAGTGGGTGCGCGAAGGCGGACTGTTTGTGATCGTATCTAACCTGGTTACGGTGTTCAAATACCTGCTGCTGCAATTTTTGCCGGCGGCGTTCAGCAGCCTGCCGGTGGTGGATTTTGGCTGGCCGGGCATTCCGGTCACGCTGTTTGGCGAAACCTTCCAGTGGAACATCCTGGGGTATGATTCCGCACATGGCGGTCTGCCGTACTTTTGCGCCTACATGGTTGCCATCGTGGTGGGAGAATGCATAAACTGTCCCATCCAGCGCAACTTTGTCTTCCGCAGCAAGGGCAACCTGGCCAAGCAGATCGCCTGGTATGTGGTGGCGTTCTGCTTGATCACCTGCATCGTCAACTCCATCAACTGCGTGTGGGTGGCGGTTGCGGGCCTGCTGGTGCCGGATTTCATCTACAACATTGGCACCACCGTGCTCAATGGCGGCATTTCCATGGTGATCTTCTTCTTTGTGAACAAGATCATCTTCCCAGAGGGTGCACAGGCAAAATAAAGCCCGGCAGGATCACGGGTGCTTTTCCCGGTACTCGAACAGGGCGGCGGCACGGTACAGGAAAAAGTCCTTTGGATGGTATAAAAATGTGATTGCCAGCAACGGCGAAGATCTGAACGGATAAAGAAGAATGCTGCCTTTCCCTGATGTGGAGAAAGACAGCATTTTTATTGCGTTTTTCGGAAAGAGGTGAGCAGCGGCCCCTACAAATGGGTAACGGCTGGCCATAAAATGGCGCTATTACATGGTGTGCTTTGTGAGAAAGCGCTGTAGTGTGATGATATAAAACGGATGGGTGCATGGTGTGCGCCCCTACGGAATTACAACAAAACACCCCCGCCCGTGCGGTAAATGAGCTGCATAGGGCGGGGGCACCATTATTTTACAAAGAAAACGCGCAGAGCGGAGACTTTACTGTTCCACGGCACCGGTGGGCAGCTGGGGAACAGCGGTCAGGATGCGCATGAACTCTTCGCCGGTGATGGTTTCTTTTCTCGTACAGGTACTTGGCGATCTCGTCCAGCTTGCCGCGGTTTTCAATCAGCATCTGTTTGGCTTTTTCATGCTGCTGCTTGACGACTTCCACGACCTTATCGTCCACTGTGGCGGCTGTGCGCTCACTACAGGCCAGGCTGGCGTCGCCGCCCAGATAGGCGTTGTTCACGGTCTCCAGGGCCACCATGTCAAAGTCCTCGGTCATGCCGTAGCGGGTGATCAGGGCACGGGCCATCTTGGTGGCCTGCTCAATATCGTTGGATGCGCCGGTGGTGATGGAGTTGAACACCACTTCTTCGGCGGCACGGCCACCGGTCATGGTGGCAATTTTGGCCAGGATCTCTTCCTTGGTCATCAGGGTGTGGTCGCCGTCCTCTACCTGCATGGTGAAACCCAGCGCGCCGGAAGTGCGCGGCACAATGGTGATTTTCTGCACGGGGGCGGAATGGCTCTGCAGGGCGGCAACCATGGCATGGCCGACTTCGTGGTAGGCCACGATGCACTTTTCTTTGTCGCTCAGGATCTTATTCTTTTTCTGGGCACCGGCCAGGATGGTATCCACGGCTTCCTGCAGGTCGTACTGGGTCACGGCCTTGCGGTGGTGGCGTACGGCGCACAGCGCGGCTTCGTTGATGATATTGGCCAGCTCGGCACCGGAAGCACCGGGAGTCATGCGGGCAACCACGGCAAAGTCACAGTCGGGGCCGATTTTGACCTTTTGAGCGTGCAGGCGCAGGATGCTTTCGCGGCCTTTCAGGTCGGGCAGCTCCACGGGCACACGACGGTCAAAACGGCCGGGGCGGGTCAAAGCGGGGTCAAGGGATTCAGGACGGTTGGTGGCGGCCAGAATGATAACACCCTTGGCGGCGTCAAACCCGTCCATTTCGGTCAGCAGCTGGTTCAGGGTCTGCTCGCGCTCGTCGTTGCCGCTCAGGCCGCTGGCACCATCACGCTTTTTGCCGATGGTATCGATCTCATCGATAAACACGATGCAGGGCGCTTTTTCGCCCGCCTGTTTGAAGAGGTCACGCACCTTGGAAGCGCCCATGCCGACGAACATCTCGACAAATTCAGAACCCGCAATGGAGAAGAAGGGAACACCGGCTTCGCCGGCAACAGCGCGGGCCAGCAGGGTTTTACCGGTGCCCGGGGGCCGACAAGCAGAACGCCCTTGGGCATTTTGGCACCGATATCCTCGTAACGCTTGGGGTTATGCAGGAAGTCAACGATTTCCTGCAGGCTCTCTTTGGCTTCGTCCTCACCGGCAACATCGGCAAATTTGATGGACTTGCCATCCTCAACGACATACTGTTTGGCACCGGATTTGCCGCCGCCAAAAATCATGCTGTTGGCGCCGCCGGTCATTTCACCGAACCACTTGCGCATCATGCGGTTGAACCAGACGATCAGGATGATCATGGGCAGCAGCGAGATGACCCAGCCCAGCAGGGTATCCACCCAGGTGGTCTGGGTGTACACCTTGCCAAAGGAAACGCCGGCGCTTTCCAACCGGTTGACCAGCTGCAGGTCCTGCGCAATGGAGTTGGTGCAGTAGGTGGTATCGTTTTTGTCCACAAAATAGATCTGCTGATCCTGAATTTCAACGGTGCTCAGTTCGCCGCCTTCGAGCATGTTCAGGAAGGTGCCGTAATCGACCTGTTTGACCTGGCCTTTCATCATGGCGGGGAAGGCCCAGAAATTGAGCAGCAGCAACACCACAAGGATCACGGCATATACAATGCCGGTCGTCTTTTTGGGGTCGCGCGGCTGTTGGGTTTCGTGCATAACAATTCCTCCAGTTGGGGGCGATAATAGGGGCCCCCGATAGATTCTATCATGAAGAATAAAAATGAACTGCGGATGAACAAGGCTGAAATAGCTGGAAATTCCGGTAAACTTTGCGTGAACAAGGGCAGTTTGTGGGCAAAAACAGGAATGCAGACCGCGTAACGACACGGAAAAGTGAAAAAAGAATCTGAACGGTTTTCCACAAACAGAGGGGCTTCTTGTGGAAAACAAAAACGCGCGGCGGGGAGATAAGATGTTGATGACAGTATACCATGGTTGCAGCTCAGTATGCGGGACGATGCAGGCATCACGCCCTACAAATCTTTATAACAAAAGCGGGGCGCTGCCAATCAGCAGTGCCCCGCTTAATTTTGTGTTATGCAGTTTTATCGCCCCAGGCGCACCGGCTCCGGAGGCTCCTGGCCGGGGCGCAGGTCCATCCACCAATAGGCAAGGTCCAGCCATTGGCCGAACTTGTACCCGGTGCGGGGTTCCACGCCGATTTTTTTGAAGCCGAGCGCCTTATGGAACGCGCAGCTCTCTTTGTTCTGGCCGGTCACAAGGGCAACGGCGTTGCAGTAGCCGCTGGCGCACGCCGTCCAGCAGGGCTTTGTACAGCCGCCCGCCAACCCCTGGCCCACACAGTCGTGGGCGCAGTAAACGGTCAGCTCCACATCCCACGCATAAGCTGTGCGGCTGTGCCAGGGGTGGGCGCAGGCAAAGCCGCACAGCTTGCCCGCTGCATTGACCACAACCAGGAACGGCGCGCGCTGCTGCACATAGGCGATATTTTCGCGCTGGAATTCCTCGGTACACAGGTCATACTGGAAAGTGGCCGTGGAGTGGGTGACATACCAGTTGTACAGCTCCGCCACGGCGGCGGCGTCCTCCGGCACGGCATCCCGCAGGGTGATGGTGTTTTCAGCGGTCCACTGGGCGGCAAGGGCTTCCTTTTCGGGTTTTGGCAGCTTTTTCAGGGCGGCTTCCCGCTTCAGGGCGGCACTTTTATCGGTGCAGCGCTCGGCATAGGTCAGCTTAACGGCACCTTTGGCGTGGGTATACTTGGCACCGGCCTTGCTGCCCTTGTGGGCGCGCAGGCGGCGGGCAAGGTCATTGGTCCAGCCGGAATACAGGCTGCCATCCGCGCAGCGCACCATGTAGACCCAGGCGGAAGCCGGGTCTAGCTGGCAGTCCGCCGCGGTGCTGGGGCGGGGACCAAACTGCTCTAGAGTTTCGGCGCTCACTGTGCGCTCACCGGCCTTCCGGCGGCGCGTAGGGCACGGCGGCATGCCTCAATGGCATCCTCTTTGGTTTCCGCGGTGACAAAGGAAACGGCTGGGGTGGCAGAACTTGAGAGCCAGGCCGCTCTTTTCGCGCAGGATCTCCTCCGGCTGGCCGCCCCATGCGGGCGGGAAGGGCACCTTGCTGCGGCGGGTCTTGTAATCGGTCACGCACTGGGCGCTGTAGCCGCCGCGCTGGCTGGGGTAGACAACAAACAGGGCATCGGTTTTGTACAGGCCGTTTTTCCAGGGCATGTAGTCCGGCAGGACCACAATGCCGTCCTTGGAGTTCTTGTAGGCGTTCTGGACGGTCTCGTCCGCGCGGTTCACGGCGTTGGCTGCGGCAATCTCGTTTTCCAGCACCTGCTTGGCAAAGGGCACGGCGCGCCAGAAGCAGGCATCGGAATCTTCGCCGGAATCCCACACGGGGTTAAAGCTGCCGATGGCATCGGCCAGGGAGTTCTGTTCGCCGGTGTTATCGTTCAAGTCCAAGGGCTGAACAAAATTTTCATCCAGCAGGCGGGCCTGGTGGGCACCCACCAGCTGGGCACCCAACACGTGCCACAGCAGGCCAAAGGCCGCATAGGGCACGCCGTTGGGGCGGCTTTCGCGCGGTTCCTGGTGGTGGTCAAACATACCGCAGCCCACATCGTACACAATGCCGTCAAAACCATCCGGCACAACAAAACCGCGGGTTACTTTGATATCCGGCCGCACAATCATCAGCAGCGCTGTGGCAAACACATCGTCTGCATGGAACTTGCCGCCGTGAGTAAAACCTTTTGCAGGAATTTTCATAGAATAGCCTCCGTCTATGGGGTAAAATGATGATTAACTAATATTATAACATGAAAGCGTAGGTTGGTAAATGCAAAATCTGCGCGGGCGGGCCGGATTTGGAACAAGTGGCAGCATTTGGCCGAAAAACGGTGATTCACAACCGGCATAAAATATGATATACTAACCTAATATGCCCTTTTGCGGGCATACCGGACATTCGGTGTGTTGACGCGGAATGTTGACCGCAACTTAATGAACAAACAAAGCGAAGGAACTGGATACCCATGCAAAACATCAAAAAAACATTAAAAAGCAAGCGCTTCTGGCTTGGCACGGTGCTGCCATTTGCGCTGGCTGTGGCAGCGGCCTTTGTGGCGCGCTACCAGTTAGAAATTTCTGACGGCGTAACTGCCAACTACATGGCGGGGCAGTGGCCGGTATACGCACCGCTCAATGCGCTGACTGCGTTCTGCCTGACGCTGGTGGTGTTTGCCCTGTGCGGCAGCTGGGGCATTGCAACCGGCGTTTCCGGCCTGATTTTTACCGTGCTGGCGCTGGTCAACTATTACACGCGGGACCTGCATGGTTCCGCCCTGATGCCGCAGGACATCCTGAACCTGGGCACCGCGGCAGAGGTGATGGGCAGTTATACCCTGCACATTACCCAGACAGTTATTACCATTGCGCTGCTGTACATCCCGGTGCTGGTGGCTGCCGTTGTGCAGGTCAAACTGGCCGGCAAGCATAAGCGCAGCTGGAAACAGCGCGGCGCCCATGCGCTGGCCTGCGCCTGCGGCATTTTTGCGGTGCTGTATCTGGGGTATTTCAGCCCCAACCCCATCAAGCCCGCCACCACTTACGGCTGGGCCTGGCAGGAAACCTATTATAAGTACGGCTACCTGGCGGGTAGCATTGAAGCCGCCAGCCTGATGGTGGACCCCATCCTGCAGCCGGACGGCTACAGCGAGGACGCCGCCACCGAGGCCGCTGCAATGGCGCAGGACTATCAGGCCAGCCCCGAAACGGCAAACGAGCAGGACTACCCCGATGTGTTCCTGATCCTGTCCGAAAGCTTTTATGACTTTGACCTGGTAACGGACCTGCAGGCCGACCAGGAGATCATGCAGGTGACCAAAAACCTGCCCAACTCCATTTACGGCCACACCATCAGCCCGCATGTGGGCGGCGGCACCAACTCCAGCGAGTACGAGATGCTTTCCTCCAACTCGCTGATGCTGATGCCCTCCATCACACCGTTCAACTGGTTGAACCTGCACAAGGCAAACAGCCTGGTCAGCAACCTGAAAGATCTGGGGTATGCCACGCTGGCAGCCCACCCCTATACCAACTCCAACTACCGCCGCGATTCTGCCTGGCTGACGCTGGGCTTTGACGAGACCCACTTCCAGGATGATTTTCCGACCAAGGAAACCTATGGCAGCCGCCCCTACCAGACCGACAGCGCCACCTACCGCGACCTGGAAGGTTTGTATGAAGCAATGCCGGAGGACCAGCCGCGGTTTGTGTTCCTGGTTTCCATCCAAAGCCACGGCGATTACGATATGAACCCCCGGAGAAGGATATCGTGCATGCCGCAACCGATTACGGCGAGTATGATTCCATCATGGATGAATACCTGAGCAACATCTATATGACCGACCGTGCCTTTGGCGAACTGACCGAATACCTGACCGAGCAGTACGAAAAGACCGGCCGCAAGGTGATTGTTGCCATGGCAGGCGACCACGCACCCAGCTTTGTGGATCATGTGGCCGACCATACCTTTACCGATGAGAACAATTTGCAGATTTTGGAGCGCAGCACGCCCTACCTGATCTGGGCAAACTACCCGCTGGAAAACGCAGGCCAGACCAGCGCCACCGACGAGTACAACCGCATGGATATGTGCATGCTGGCACCCACCCTGGTGGAAAATGCCGGGCTGCCGCTGACCCCGTATTACCAGTACCTGCTGGCACTCAAGCAGGTGGCCCCGGTGGTGACAGCCGCCAATGACTATATGGACGCGGACGGCGTGACCCACACCTACGGCGAGAATGCAGAGCTGGATGCCTGGGTGCATGGGTACTTCTATTTGGAGTATAACAACATCGGTGCCAAAGCAACCAGTCAGCAGAATTTGTTCCAGGTGGAAAAGTAAGAAGCTGATAAGCAGACATCAGCCAGGATTCCTCTGATTTAGGGCAACACCGCACAATTCCCGCCTTGCGGCTTAAGCACCGCTCCGGCGGCTGCGGCACGGCATCTGCGTTGCCAAAATGCTCGATAAGACATCCAGTATTATCTGCGCTTTTGGCTTAGCATCTGCCGCACCTCGCTCGCCGTATCGGCACTTAGAATTATGCGGTATTGCCTTAGAAACAAAAATGGCAAGAAAAAATCTCCCCGCTGCAATGTGCTGATGCACAAAATGCAGCGGGGAGATTTTCGATTTCAGATACACTCCGGGCCGTTACACGGCGGCGGGCACTTTCAGCACAAAGGTCTGTACGCCCCAGATCACCAGAACAACAATGCCGAGCGCGATGCGGTAAACGCCGAACGCGGTGAAGGTGTGGCGCTTGACGTAATCCATCAGGAAGCGGATGGCGATGATGGAAACGATAAAGGCAACCGCACAGCCAACGATCAGCACAACGGTCTGATCCAGCGTGAAGCTGTTGCCCTTGCCAAAGAACTTGACCAGCTTGAGCAAACTGGCACCGGCCATGACCGGGATGGCAAGGAAGAAGGTGAACTGGCTGGCAGCCGGGCGGGACATGCCGCACAGCATGCCGCCCAGAATGGTGGAGCCGCTGCGGGAGGTGCCGGGAATCAGGGAGAGCACCTGCCAGCAGCCAACCTTGAACGCCTGCGGGTAAGTAATGCGGGAAAGCTTGGTGGTGGTGGGCACCCGCGGGCGGCGCTCGATCAGGATAAAGGCAACGCCGTACACAATCAGCATCAGGGCAGCGACCACGCTGTTGTAGAGGTGTGCATCCATCCAGTCATCCAGCAGCAGGCCCAGCACGGCGGCGGGCAGGCAGGCTGCAATAATTTTGAACCACAGCCGGACCACGGGCCAGCGCAGGTGGGCGGCAAAGCCGGTATCGCGGCCATTATCCTTGCAGAACGGCCACAGTTTGTGGAAATACAGCACCACAACAGCCAGAATAGCACCCAGCTGGATGACAACGCGGAACATTTCCATAAAATCTTCCGTATAGCCAAACTTCAGCACCTGCTCGGCAAGGATCATATGCCCGGTGCTGGAAATCGGCAGCCATTCGGTGATGCCTTCAATCACACCGTAAATGACGGATTTCAGAATTGAAAGAAACAGGTCCATCTTTTTTCCTCCCCTTGGCGGGATCACTCCCGGCCAGCAATACAAATATATAGTAGCACACTTTACGTGATATTGCACCCTGCCGCTGTATAATTTACACTTTTGCTCCAAAACAACAGGCAAAAGCGGTTGCCGTTTTGGCAAAATGCTCCTATAATAGAAGTGTGGCTTTTGCCGTATCAGTGGGAAAAGTTAGAATGTGTATAGAGAATAGAGGATATTACAAAATGTATAAAACTGTAGTGTTTGACCTGGATGGTACGCTGCTGAACACCCTGACTGACCTGGCGGATGCCGGCAACCGGCTGTGCCGGAAATATGGCTGGCCCACCCATGAGCGCCAGGCGTACCGCTATTTTGTGGGCAACGGTATCCCTAAACTGGTGGAGCGCCTGGCCCCGGCAGACCAGCGCACTCCGGCGGTGCTGGAAGCGGCCCTGGCGGATTTTAAGCGGGATTATGGCCAGCACCTGCGGGACACCACCGCACCGTACCCCGGCATCCCCGAAATGCTGGCAAAGCTGAAAGCGAACGGCGTGCAGCTGGCGGTGTTTTCCAACAAGGCGGATGCGCTGGCAAAAGAGGTCGTCAAGGATTATTTCGGCACGCAGTATTTTACGATCGTGCGCGGCCAGATGACCGGCGTGGCCCCCAAGCCCGCCGCCGAGGGCACGAACGCCCTGCTGCAGGCCCTGCATGCCGACCCGGCCAGCACCCTGTATGTGGGGGACAGCAACGTGGATGTGGAAACCGCCCACAATGCGAGCCTGCCCTGCTGCGGGGCGGTGTGGGGATTCCGCACGCGGGAGGAACTGAATGCGGCCGGGGCGGAATACCTGGCAGAAAACAGCGATGAACTGTATGACGTTATCATGAAATAACTGCAAAATTGCGGCGGGAGGAACTGTAAAATGATTGCGCAGCGCTATAAAGATATGCTTAGCGGCAAGTCCGTTATTCGCCAAATCTCCGAGTGGAGCACGGCTCGCGGGACTGAGATCGGCTATGAAAATGTGTTTGATTATTCGCTGGGCAACCCTTCGGTGCCCTGCCCGGAGCACTTTACCAAAACCTGCATCGATCTGCTGCAGACCAAGGAGCCGGTGACGCTGCATGGCTACAGCCCCACGCTGACCATCCCCGCCGTGCGCAAGGCGGTGGCCGAAAGCCTGAACCGCCGCTTTGGCATGGACTACGGTATGGAGCATATCTTTATGGCAACGGGTGCTGCCGGTGCGCTGGCCCACGCCATGCGCTGCGTGGCGGTGCCGGGGCAGGATATTATCACCTTTGCGCCGTTCTTTCCGGAATACAAGCCGTATGTGGAGGGCGCGGGCCTGAATCTGAAGGTCGTTCCGCCCCGCACGAAGGATTTCCAGATTGACTTTGATGCATTTGACGCGATGCTGGATGAGAACACCGCCGCCGTGCTGATCAACACCCCCAACAATCCCTCCGGCGCAGCCTACAGTGCCGAGACGCTGACCGGCCTGGCCGACCGCCTGCGCGCCGCCAGCGCCAAGTATGGGCACCGAATCTTTTTGATCTCGGATGAGCCGTACCGCGAAATCATGTTCGGCGGGCAGCCCATCCAGTACGCCGCCAAGTTCTATGACGATACGTTGACCTGCTACTCGTTCAGCAAGAGCCTGAGCCTGCCGGGCGAGCGCATCGGCTATGTGGCTGCGAACCCGCGCTGCGAGGACGCCGAGTATATTGTGCCCATGTGCGGCCAGATCAGCCGCGGAACCGGCCACAACTGCCCGGCATCACTGATCCAGCTGGCCGTGGCCGAATGCCTGGACGAAACCAGCGACTTGGGCGTGTACGAAACCAACATGGAGCTGATTTACGCCGAGCTGAAAAAGCTGGGCTTTACCGTGGTCAAACCCTCCGGCACCTTCTATATCTTCCCCAAAGCGCTGGAGGAGGACGCCAATGCGTTCTGCAAAAAGGCCATGAAGTATGACCTGGCGTTGGTTCCCGGCGACAGCTTTGGCTGCCCCGGCTACTTCCGCATGGCGTACTGCATTGATACCGAGAAGGTCCGCCGCAGCTTTGCCGCACTGGAAAAATTTGTGGCGGAAGAATACGGGAAATGAATTCCGTTCGGGCCGCGCCCGCCCGCAGTGGGAAGCAAAGCCCGAAACATACGATTTTGACACCATAAACGGGAGGTCTGCACAATGCCGCAACAAAAACGTCCGGCGCAGGGACCCAAGCGCCGCCCTGCACCCGCTGCCAGGAGCAGCAATATGCAGCGCCGCCGCGCTGTTTCACGCAAACAGAACCGCCGCGTGCATGCCCTAATCACCTTGATTTTCTGCATTGCCGTGTTTATTTTGGTGTGCGCAGGCTGCTTTTTGCTGGTAAAAACCGATGGCACCATTACCAACAAGCCCAACCAGAGCCAGGGGATTCCAGCTCCGCCGCGCCCGACGGTGCAGACAGCACCACGGATGGCGACAGCCAGCAGGAACAGCCCACCATGACCGAGGAAGAACAGCGCATTGCCGATGCCACCGCAACGGCATCCGCAAACTGCACCAAGGATGCTCCGCAGGTGGTGGACCCAGCGCTTTGGGATGAGCGCGGCAAAGCCTTGATGGAACAGCTGGCTGCCGATGAATTTTACCAGAGCGAGGGGCTGAAATACAGTGCCAAAGATGGCTGCCCCTATATGATCGCGGTCAACCGCGCGGCTTCTACCGTGACGGTACTGGCGCTGGACGATGAGGGGAACTACACCAAGCCGTATATGGCCATGGTGTGCTCCGGCGGCGCGGATACCCCGCTGGGATTCTTTGCAACGCCGGTCAATTATGACTGGCGGCTGCTGGCCGGGCCGAGCTATGGCCAGTACGCTACCCGCATCTGGGATTCCTATCTGTTCCACACTGTGCCGTATTACAGCCAGCACAAGGACGATATCGAGTACGACCAGTTCAACCAGCTGGGCACCCAGGCCAGCTTGGGCTGTATCCGGCTGTTGGTCTGTGATGTAAAGTGGATCTATGATAACTGCCCCATCGGCACCCGCGTGGTGATCTATGATAACGCCGATGACCCCGGCCCTATGGGAAAGCCCGGCACCATTTACACCGACCCGACGGACGAGAGCAAGCGCGGCTGGGACCCCACCGACCCGGATTCCGCCAACCCGTGGGATGCAGCATTCCGCAGCGGTACAGCTATCCGCAGCGAGGCAGCCTGGAACGAATGGAACGACGCCCAGAACGATGGCCGCTGGAACGGCTCCATCAACCCCACTGACCTGCAGGGCTGGAGCACCGATTCCAGCGTTGAGGGCACCCGCGGATAACACACTATAGGGGTTAGGGCAATACCGCATAATTCTAAGTGCCGATACGGCGAGCGAGGTGCGGCAGATGCCAAGCCAAAAGCGCAGATAATACTGGATGTCTTATCGAGCATTTTGGCAACGCAGATGCCGTGCCGCAGCTGCCGGAGCGGTGCTTAAGCCGCAAGGCGGGAATTGTGCGGTGTTGCCTTAGGTTTTACCAGGTTTTCACCAAGAAGCACTTGTTCTGCCCGGCGAATTGGGATATAATAAAAGGGTTACAAACAGCTTTACCTGCCATGGAGGGCAATGAATGATGAAACTGGCAAAACGTGCAGCTGCACTTGTGCTGGCAGCGGTTCTGGCGCTCAGCCTGACCGCCTGCAGCCCCAAGGAAGTAGCAAGCAATCTGATTTTGAAAACGGCAGACCTGCTGGGCCTGCGTGAAGAAGGTTCCGATGACGATGAGGCGGACGAAATTGTGGCGCAGCCCGGCGGTGAGGTGAACTTCCCAGATGGGCTGCAGGATACCTCGGTCCACTGGAACCAACAGGTGCAGGATGGGACGCTGTATGTTGCGTTTAACAGCATCCAGAACCGCAACACAGAGTATTTTGTGGCGGGTTCCGATACCGTGCAGGTAACGGGCTATGGCACCACCGAATCCACCGGTATTCTGGAGTTCAAGGTGGCGCTGTGGGAACTTTCGGAGGATAAGGCAACCACTTCCTATGTGGCGGGCACCACGGTGTATTTCCCGACCGGCGGGGAGTGCAGCACCTATACCATCTCCGGTTTGACCCCCGGCAGGCTGTACAAGGCCAATGTCAGCTATGACTCTGGTATGTTTTACATTACCGGCGGCGTGAAAATTGAGGGCATTGGCAGCGACGACCTGGTTGCCCCGGATGCAGAATAACCAAAAATGAAGCGTGCCCCGGCGCAGCGGTCAACGCAGACCGACGCCGGGGCATTTTGCGGATATGACTGAAACAAAAAAGGAATCAAAAGATGAACTTTGATAAAAAACAGCTGCGCAACACCCTGCTGCTTCTGCTGGGGGCGCTGATCTGGGGCACAGCCTTTGTGGCGCAAAGTGTGGGCAGCGGCTATGTGGGGCCGTATACCTTTTTGGCGGCTCGCAGCTGGCTGGCCTGCGCATTTTTGATCGTGCTGGTTTTGCTGCGCCGCGGCAAGGCCCGCAAAGCGGATCCCGGTGTTCCGTTCTGGATCAATGGCCGGATGCTGCTGCGGGGCGGTGTGTTCTGCGGCATTGCGCTGTTTGCGGCTTCGGCGGCACAGCAGATCGGCATTGGCACCACCAGCACGGCCAAGGCGGGCTTTTTGACGGCGCTGTATGTGGTGCTGGTACCGCTGCTGGGGGTATTCTTTGGGCGGCGGCCGGGGGTCAAACTGGGAATCTGCGCCTGCATCAGCCTGGCGGGGCTTTACCTGCTGTGCCTGGCGGGGCACGATACCCTGACCCTGACCGGCGGCGAATGGATGCTGCTGCTCTGCTCGCTGCTGTTTGCGTTCCAGATTATGCTGGTGGATCATTACAGCCCCAGGCTGGACGGTGTGCAGCTGAGCTTTGCGGAATTTTTTGCAACGGCGGTCCTTTCCACTATTTTTATGTTTGTGTTTGAAACGCCGACCTTTGCCCAGATCCAGGGGGCGGCGGTATCTATTGCTTACTGCGGCATTTTGTCCAGCGGTGTGGCCTACACGCTGCAAATTGTGGGCCAGAAAGAACTTGACCCCACCATTGCCAGCATGGCAATGTGCATGGAAAGCGTGTTCAGCGCCCTGGCCGGCTGGCTGATTTTGGGCCAGACCCTTTCCGGCGTAGAACTGGCAGGGTGCGCTTTGATGTTTGCGGCAATTATTGGGGCGCAGATACCGGAGAAAGTTAGGAGTTAGGAGTTAGCAAAACGCGCACAGCGCCGATAAATATCGGGCGCTGTGCGCGTTTTTTGTATGATGACGAGGAAGAAAATGTATTGAAGGGGAAGAAAGGTAAAATTTTGCCGCAAACAGAAAAAGAGATTTGTAGGGGACGATGCTTGCATCGTCCCGTGGGGCGGGCCGTAACGTGGGCAGGTGGTACAATTTTATGATGTCTCTCTGCGGCGGGATGAGGGCATCCCGCCCTACAGATATGATTTATGGTACACTCTGTAATAAAGATGACGGGCGCACAATGTGCACCCCCTATGGTTTCTATAAACTAAAAGGTTAATACATAGAATGCAGAACTCTGCGGTCCACCGAAATTATTTTTTATTATTTATTATTCTTTATTCTTTTTTATTCAAACAAAAACGCGCCCTCCCTTGCGGGAAGGCGCATTTGATTTAATCGTGCCGGATGGCCTCCAGGGCGCTGATGCGAACGGCGCGGCTGGCGGGAACGATGCCGGAAAGCAGGCCCACCACCACGGCAAAGCCGATGGCAGCCAGCACCAGCCAGATAGGAATGATGGACATGACGGTTCCGCTGCCGGAATCAGACATGTACATTCCACCGCCGTAATACATCGAATCGCTGCTGCCCATCAGGGAGCTGAGGTCGATGGTGGCGTTGATGCCCAGCTTCATCAGCAGGGTGTTCAGGCCGTATACGATCATCGTCATGTTGTTCATGCCAAAGCTGATGATGTAGCTTAAAATCGTACCGGCTACGCCGCCGATAAAGCCGATCATACCGCTTTCAATCAGGAACATCCGCCGGATGTTGCTAATCTCGCAGCCCAGAACTTTCATCACGCCGATCTCACGGGTGCGCTCGTAAATGGCCATCGTCATGGTGTTGGCGATGTTCAGCGCGGCAACAAACAGGCTGATGGCCGCCAGACCCGCCAGGCGCAGCTGGCGCTGTGCGGTCTGCTGCTGCATCTGCTTGCGGTAATCCACCATGGAGCTGATCTGGTAGCCTTCCTCTTTTAAGGTATCGCAGATCTTATCCACATTCTTGATGTCATCGACCTTAATGTACACTTCGTTATAGGTCACTTTTTTGGGGTTAAAATCCGTTTTGGCCAGCTTGCTGTAGGCTTCGCTCAGCATCAGAAGGTCGTTCAGGCGGAAAGTAATGCCGTATTGCAGCATGTAATCCTCGGATTCTTCCGAGACAACGCCAACGATTTTGAGCTTGTAGCTCTGGGTCTTGGGGCTCTCGGTGTCACCATTGGTCAGGGTCAGGGTAAAGGTATCCTTGGTAGCATCCACAAAGGGCGGCAGCTGGTTGCCGTTGGCATCGGTTTCGCCGCTCCAGCGCTGGCGTTTGGAGCTGTTTTGGCTGCGGCGGGTATCCTCAAACTGATACAAAAACTCCTTGCCCACCACAACGGGGATCACATCCTTGCCGTAATTCACGCCGCTTTTGGGCCAGTCGCCGCTTTCCAGCTTGTTGCCCAGCAGGGGCATGGTGTCCGGGTCCAGGCCGAGAACGCTCCATACAGAACTGGCGCGGTAGCGGTTGTTTTTGCCTGCTTCTACATACAGGTTCAGGTTCGGCTGGTAATAGGGGGTGACAGCCGTAACGTGGTCGATCTTGCGGAACCGCTGGACGGCTTCGTTATCCAGCTTGACCTCCTGCCCATTGATGTTCTGGTTGCCGTAGTTGTATACCTCAATCTTGGTCAGGCCGCCCATATTTTTGAGCATTTCGTCGTTGTTATGGCTTTCCGCAATGCCCATGGAGATCATAACGATAACCGCACAGATGCCCACAACGACGCCCACAACGGTCAGTGCCGTGCGGCCCTTGCGGCGGGACAGGTTGGTGACAGCCAGCCCGATCTGGTCAGATATCTTCATCGTTGCCTTCCTCCAGCTTGGCAAGTGCGGCGGCCTTCTTCTTTTGCGTACCACCACAACGATCACAACTACCACCACGATCACAGCAGCGCCGATTGCCAGATAGGCCCACAGGGGCAGGCCGGTCTGCTGGGGCTGCATGTCATCCATGTTAGAGTCCATATCGCCAGAATTGCCGTAGTCCATGGCCGGCTGAACAGAGAAGGAAAAATCTTTGCTGACGGTTTTCAGGGTGCCGTTGGCGTCCTCATAGGTCAGGGTGATGGTACCGTTGCAGGTGCCTTCCTGGGTGGGGGTCATGTCAAAATCCACGCTGTTGGAGGAACCGGCGTTCAGGTTGCCAATGTACTGCACAGTGGTGTCGGCGCCCAGGTTATCGCCGGAAAGGGTGGCTTCCAGGTTGGAAAGGGCGTTGCGGCCCTTGTTGACAAAGTTCAGGGTAACGGAGGCGGAATCGCCCAGCGTAATGCTGTCGCTGAGTTCCAGCTGGCCCAGCTCAAAGCGGTCCGGCTGAGATACCGGAACTGAGATGGTGGTGGACATACCGGTAACGGCCTTGTTGGTGTCGGCACCGGTGCCCACGCTGTTCACGGTAATGTTGGCCACGCCGCCGGTAAACCCGGCGCTGGGGGTCAGGCTGAAGCTGACATCGCGGGTGGACTTGGGGGCCATGGTGCCCAGGTAGCTGCTCAGGCTGCCGCTGGTCATGGTGATGCCGTCCGGCAGGGTCAGCGAGATGACCACATCGTTCAGATCCTCCTGGCCGCCGGTGGCGTACAGGGTCAGGGTCAGGGTAAAGGGCGTCCCGGCCACAACCGCTTCATTGCCGTAGCTGGAAGCGCGGATCATCAGGTTGGGGGTATCGGGGTCTTCGTCCACACACTGGCCCAGGGTAACGCTGAGCTGCTGCATCGCCATGGTGGAATTCAGGTAGCTCAGGTTGATGGGCACGCTGTTGCCGCCGCCGTTGTAGATCACATCGCGGAACAGCAGTACATAGCTGTAGTAACCGGCACCGTTGGCGTCGGTTTCCTCGTACAGCTGGCCAACTTCGGCGTTGCCGGTAAAGGTGAACGCGGAGGAGTTGATGCGGGCAGAGATCTGGTCCGCGGGAATGAAGTTGTTGTAAGCACCGTAATCCGCCACGCGCAGAATCAGGTTAAACCGGCTGTCCCGGTCAATGGTGGTGATCTCGCCGCCTGCGGCATCGGTCACGGTCTGAGCAATGATGTAGGCCGAGCCGCTGTTGTTGGGCTGGGGGATGGCGTCGAATCGGGATCGTCATGATTTTTGTCCGAGCTGTTGTTGTCGGAGGCTTCTTGGTCATTAGCGGTCACTTGCGAATTGGGGGCATCATCATTTGCGGCCAGGGCGGGCGTAGCAGCCACGCTGCCGAAGAGCATGACGGCCGCCAGCAGGGCGGCAAAACGGGAAGCTTTTTTTCACTCCGGGGTCCTCCTTAAATTGATTCCATCTTTTTCTATGGCTTTGATATTCCTGAATGAGTGGGCAAAATTTACGGTTTGGGTTGTTCGGGCTGCTGGGCTGCGGCAGCAGGGGCTGCGTAAGAGGCAAGCTCGGCTGCGGTTTTCTGGTGAACTTCGCCGCTGGCAGAGTCGCCGCCGATCCGCATGTTGCCCTCCAGGCTGGCGAACAGGGCTTCGCGGTTGCGCTCCCCTTGTGGCGGGATCCTGCACCACATCGGACTGCACCTTGCCGTCCAGAATGGTAATAATGCGGTCTGCACAGGAGGCCAGCTCCGGTTCATGGGTGACCATGACAAAGGTGGTGCCCATCTGCTTGGATATTTGCAGCATGCGGTAGAGCACCTGTTTGGATGTGATAGAGTCCAGGTTGCCGGTGGGTTCGTCCGCAAAAATCACGCGCGGCTTGCTGACGAACGCGCGGGCAATGCCGACACGCTGCTGCTGGCCGCCGCTCATCTCGGTGGGCATGTGTTCGGCACGGCCGCCAAGGCCCATGTTTTTTAACTCTTTGCGGGCCATGGCAAGGCGCTGGGAGCGGGAAATGCCCTTGAACATCAGCGGCAGAGCAACGTTTTCGGCCGCCGTCATGGTGGGCAGCAGGTTGTAGCTCTGAAAAATAAAGCCCAGGTGTGCCTGGCGGAACTTGGCCAGCTCATCTTCGGTCATAGCGCTGATCTCGTGCGAACCGATGAATACCTTGCCGCGGGTCGGTTTTTCCAGCCCAGCCAGCTGATTCAGCAGGGTGCTTTTGCCACTGCCGGACTGGCCCACGATGCAGCAGAATTCCCCTTTTTCAATGGAGATAGAAACATCGTTCAGGGCAACGACCCGTTCTTTGCCCACGGCATACACCTTGCGCAGGTTGACGGTATGGATAATGGGTGCCATTTCAGCCCTCCCTTTTTGACAAAATCCTATACCTCTATACTATATCACATTTTACCCCCGGCGGAAAGGGGGCGGAGTTGTAAAATTGCGGTGGGGCGAAGGAAGTAGTTAGGAGGGAGAAGGTAGGAGTTAATTAGGAATTAGAAATTAGGAATTGGGGCGGGGAAAATGTGGTGGGTAAGGCGGCCAGCCCTCAAAATATATGTAGGGGACGGCGTCCTCGACGTCCCGGAGGGGCCTAGGAATGAAATTTTGTTGAGGGATATATGGCAAGGTTTCTCTGCGCCATGAACCTTAAAATTATCATAAAAATGCCGCGGCCCGGTGGGGCGGCGGCAAATAGGGATGGGTTATAGATATTCTTCAAAAAATTCTGCGGTGGCGGATTCGATGCGGCGGCGGACGGAGAAATCGTCGATTTTTTTGCCGGATGCGGCGGTGAAATTGTGAGTGGCGTCCTCATACTGGCCGGTCAGGTCCACCAGAGGGCCGCTGTGTTCGGCGGCAGCCTGGCGGGTCAGGTCAATGGTGGTCTGGCTCAGCAATTCGGCATCCCCGGCGGTATAAGCCAGCAGCAGAGGGCCGTTGTAGGTGCGCAGGCTGGCGGTGGGGTCCTGGTCGGCAACCTGCTGCACAAAATCGGCGCTGATCGTTACGCCCCACTTGGGCAGGTCCAGCACGCCGTTCTGTATGGAACCGTCATAAATAGCCTGGCGGCCCTCGGCGCTGTGGTCCAGAAATTCCAGCCCGTCCAGCCCTGTGTTATCCGCCGGTGCCCACAGGGCGGCGGCTTTGATGGAATCTTTCAGGTAGACGCTGACGGCGCGGCCGCCCATGCTGTGGCCCAGCAGGCCGATGTGCTCCGGGTCGGCACCCACAGTGTCGGTCAGGTAGGTGATGGCAGAAGTGATATCATCCCGCATGTTGGCGGGGGGTGTAAGCGGTGAACGGCTCCTCGCTTTCGCCGCTGCCCGCAAAGTCAATGGCGATGCTGGCAATGCCGTGCTGGGCCAGCGTTTTGGCCAGCGGCTTGGCGTGGCCGTCCAGCTGGCGGTTGCCGGTAAAGCCGTGGCAGATCACCACGGCAGGCATGTTTTCGGCATTGGCAGGGGTGGTCAGCGTGGCATGGATGCTGCCGCGCTCGCCGGGGATGGTAAGCTGCTGCACCTGAACGGATGCCCCACAGCCGGAAAACAGCACCACCGCCGCGCAGACGGCTGCGGCCAGCAGCACCGCAAAAAAGGAATGCAGATGTTTCATGCAGATTCCCCCTTTCTTAGGGTGTAGCTGAAAAGGCGAAAAATTCGTCGGCTTCTTTGATTTCAGATACATCTTGGGGTGAGTATACCACACTGCCCCGGCAATAACAACCACCGCGACGTAAACAAACCGTGAACAAACCATCAATTTACACTGGTAAAAAATTGGTTACGACCGTCTACGGGGCGGAGGATTACTGCCCCGGTTCCCACATCGCAACGGGGGTCATGATGGTGGGATCACTGGCGGGGGCAAGGTACTGCTGGTAGGTCTGGGACCAGTTGTCCGAAAGATCATCATACACCCAGGAAAGCAGCAACAACTGGCCCACAGGGGATTCGGCGGCAATATAGGTGCTTTCACCTGCCTGCCAGCTGGTGTGGAACACGCTGCCGGCGGCAAAGTTCAGCAGCAGGCTTTCGCCGCCCTGACCGCTGTTGGAACGAAACAGCATCATGGTGCCCCATTTTTGGGAGTAGAGGTCGGCAACCGTGGAAGAACCCAACAGATAACCGTAAGGATAATCGGAACGGTCGATCCCCAAAAGGGATTCCAGCGCGGTCTGCTCCCCGTTGCGCAGGTTGAGCCGGATGGCGTTGAACGGGGTATCATCCGGATTCTCCCAAATGCTGGTATTCAGATAGAGAGAATCCCCATACAGCGCGGCATGGGTGAAAGAACCGGAATTTTCGTTCAGGCTGTATAACCGCCGGCTTTGGGCGGTGACGGGGTCGTACAGCACAACGTCATAACTGGTGTTCTGGAACCGGGAAGAATAACTGCCGGCCAGGCTGTAATCGGACATTTTATCGGAAGTGAATGGTTCGGCGCAGCGCTCCCGGAACAGCACAAGCTGGTTGTTCCAGACACCGCAGAGGTGGTCGGTATCCGGGATGGGCATGGTTTCGTACTGGCCGGTGGTGCGCTCCATGCGGAACCAGCGGGTGGGCTCTTCGCCCTGCTGGCTCCGCATGATGCCGTATAAATAGGTGGAATCGCAGCCGTCGATATACACGGCATCATGATCCAGCCGGACAAGCTCGGTGCGGGTGGTGCCGTCCAGCATTTCAATGCGGCCCTGGCCAAAGGCGTTCTGCATCAAGCGGCGGGCGGCGGTAACATCCTCCTGGGTGTAAGGCTCCAGCTCCTGGGTATAAAGGGCCAGAGGAACCCCGGCATCTGCCGCGCGCGCCCAGCGCATGATCTCATCGTCCGACATGGCGTTGATATCCGCGCCGGAAGCGCCCTTTGCCGTTGTGGGCGAATAGGTGCCGTAAACAAGGTAAACGCAATCCCCGGCGGGAACAAGAGAATACATCTGGTCCGTGATGCGGGCAGGGCAGCTGCTGGTGGTATGGGTGCAGCCGGGCACATCACAGAACACGGTCTGCACGCCGGTGCTCAGGTTAGTGCGAAGGATCAGGTTGGCATCATAATCAAACACAGCGGCAGCGCGGTCATCGTCCCACTGGTAAGCGATGACGTCAGTGTAATAATAATCGCTGGTTTCTGGCAGCGGCTCGGCGGGCAGCAGATCGGTGCTGCCCGGCTGCGGGTGGGGGCATAGGGCTGCCAGGTCAGCTGCATGCTGTAATAGGCGCGGGGAACATCGTCAAGGGTAAAGGAGCCGTACACACAGGTCAGCAGGGCGTTGCCTCTGGCGCTGTACAGGCCGGTTTCGGCGTAATCACTGCCGTAAGGCACGGTCCAGTCGCCCAGGTCGGTAAGGCCCTCCCACTGCACCCAGGCGTTCAGCAGGTTGGAGATATTCAGCGATACCGGGCTGCCGGACAGCAGGGTGGAATCGTCCAGCGGGGCCTGAACCCACAGGTTCAGCAGGCGGCCGGTTTTATTATCATAATCCAGGGAGAATGTGGGGGATTCGTTGTATTCGGGGTCACTTTCATCATAGGCGGCATGGGGGTAGCGCAGCAGCCGCGTAATGCCAAGGGAATCACTGGAAGTATACAGCTCGCCGCTGCTGTAGCTGCTCAGGTTATCGGCTGCCACATGGTACCAGGTGTCCGACAATACCTCGGCATCATGGAGCTGGGTCAGCAGGCTGGCGGCAAAATCAGCGGCGGTATCGCTGGAGGTCATGTTGTAGCGGCTGTTCCCGGCGGGGGTATACAGGGCTGCTGTGCCGTCCAGCCCGGCGGAAACCATCCAGTCCGTGCGGTTCATCTGGGTGCGGTTTTTGACCTGCTGTAATAGATAAAAATCATCCCCGCTGACCTCGCGGGATTCATACAGGCCAGAGCTTTGATTGACGGTGCCGAACATACGGGCATCCTGTGCGCGGAACCAGAGCAGCGGCAGGCAGGCCAGCACAGCCACCAGGGCGGCGCAGGCCAGCATCAGCAGCTTGCCGCGTTTTGTGGTTTTCATACGGGTTCCTCCTGTGCGAGTTCAGCGGCGGTTTGGTTCGGTGCGGGCAGGGTGACGGTTACGGTGGTGCCTTTGCCAAGCTCGCTTTCCATGGCAAGCGTTCCGCCGTGGGCCTGGGCAATGCGGCTGCACAGGGCCAGGCCCAGGCCGCTGCCGCCCTGGCGGCGGGAACGGGATTTATCCACCATATAAAACGGCTCCACCACGCGGGCCAGTTTGTCCGCCGGGATGCCCTGGCCGTGGTCCTGAACCGTCAGCCGGATGGAACCATCTGCCTGTTCGGCGCAGACCGCAATGGCGCTGCCGGGGGTGCTGGCCTTGGCGGCGTTGGTAACAAGGTTGATGACGAGATCACACAGCAGGTCGGCATCTCCCTGCACGGTCAGGCCGTTGGACTGCATGGTCAGAATGCAGCCGTTCAGAGCGGGGGCAACGGCGCGGCGCGCTTCGGCAAAAACAGAATCCAGCTGCACGGGTACCAGTTGGGGAGCGTGCTCACCCAGGCCCATCAGCTGCAGCAACTTTCCGCTTAAGGCTTCCAGGCGCTGGGCTTCATGGAAGATGGCCCCGGCGGCTTCACGCTGTTCTTCGGGGTCTGGCTGCATGCTGCGCAAAAGGTCGGCATAGCCGATGATGCCGGTCATGGGGGTTTTGAGCTCATGGGTAAACGCACCCACAAAATCATCCCGCTGCTGGACCGAAAGCTCCAGAGCTTCCACTTTGTCCTGCACGGCACCGGCCATCTGGTCAAAGCCCTGGCTCAGGATTTCAAGCTCATCCCCGGTGTGCATCCTGGTGCGCAAGGCATAATCACCCGCGGCAATGCGGGCGCTGGCGGCGGTCAGCACGGTCAGTGGGTGGGTCAGGCGGCGGCTGACAAGCCAGACCACCACGGCAGCCCCGGCCACCACGGCAGCTTCCAGCAGGAAAAAGCGCTGCAGGCTGCGGTTGCGCGCGACAAAAATCTCCGTTACATCAAAGGTGGTTACCGTCACAAGGCCGCCCAGCAGATCGCTGCGGTAGGTGCGGGTCACAGTGGGGCCGTACTGCAAAATGCTTTGGCCGTCCTGCAGGCCGTATATGGCATAGGCTTCGTCCTGGGCGGGGTCAGCGGATGCGCGGAACAGTCCCTGGGAATAAACCCCACGGGCCAGATCCCCTGCGCGCCAGGTGGCGGCGGTGATAAAATCATCCCCGCAGGTATCTTCGCCGCGGCCGGTCTGGTCCAGGTAGTAATCCTCCACCACGCCGCACAGCATGGCGTGCATGCTTTGTTCCTGCTCGGCGGCTGCGCTCAGGCGGTCCATAAAGCTGCCGTTGACCAGCACCGCACCGCCCACGGCAAAAAACGCGGCGATGACCAGCAGCATGATGCAGACAAGTTTTTGAGAAAATTTCATAGAAAAACCCGTAAGTAAGTTTGAAATTAGGGCAATACCGCATAATTCTAAGTGCCGATACGGCGAGCGAGGTGCGGCAGATGCCAAGCCAAAAGCGCAGATAATACTGGATGCTGCAAAGGTGAGCGCCGCCAGTGGCGGAAACAGCGAACCGAAGCAGGGGCAGCGGTCGCAGAGTGCGAGGGGCTTTTGCCCCCGAAGCACGATGCGGGTACCGCAACCCGACATTATCGAGCATTTTGGCAACGCAGATGCCGTGCCGCAGCTGCCGGAGCGGTGCTTAAGCCGCAAGGCGGGAATTGTGCGGTGTTGCCTTAGAAATTGGAAATGAGAAATCAGCAATTTGAGGTTATTTCTGGTCGGATTTAAGGCGGTAACCGACACGGTAGACGGTTTCGATCTTATCCGCCCAGCCAAGTTTTTTGCGCGGGCGCTGGATGTGCAGGTCCAGGGTGCGGCTGTCCAGCAGATCGCCGCCCCACACCCGCCCGTACAATACATCGCGGTACCGCGCCGCCCCGCGGTTGCGCAAAAGCTGTTCCAGAAGGTCGAACTCCCGCGGGTCAGCTCCACCGCCTTGCCCTGCCGGGTCACGGTGCGGGCCACAATATCCATCGTTACATCAAAGGCGGTCAGGGTCTGGCCGCCGCGGCCGGTGCGGCGCAGTACGGCTTCCACACGGGCTAGAAGTTCTTCGATTTCAAACGGCTTTACGATATAATCATCGGCGCCGAGCTGCAGGCCTCTGACCCGGTCCTTAGTGGCGCCCTTGGCCGTGATAAAGATGACCGGCACCCCCAGCGGGCGCAGGTAGCCCAGCAGCTCGTACCCATCCAGGCCGGGCAGCATAATATCCAGCAGGGCCAGGTCAAAGTCGTGCTCGGCAATCAGGTCCGCCGCGGTGCTGCCATCGTTGGCAACCGTGCAGTCATACCCCGCGCGGCGCAGGCTGACCGCAATCAGCCGGGAAATGGTAATTTCGTCCTCCACAATCAAAATGCGGTTCATCCAATGCCCCCAATCGTTATTTATCTTAAGTATAGCACAGAGTTGTCGCCAAGTTGTATAGAAGTTAGGAGTTAGGAGGGAGGAGTTAGGAGTTGGGCGGCGGGATAAAGGATGCCGTGAACCGAATAAAAGCATTGTAGGGAACGGTCAAGACCGTTCCCTACAGATTATAATGGAAAGTTACGTAGGAGTTTTAATAACCGGCAGCCCCAAAACTCCTAACTCCTACTTCCTAACTCCTAACTACGCATTATGTACCGCTTGTGCCATATCGCGCACAAAGGCTTCGATGTGGGGGCACGGCGGCGGGGCCGTATTGGGCAAAGAGCTTGATAATGGCACTGCCGACGATGGCACCATCGCTGACTTTAACGCATTAAATCGGGAAAGTCAATGGGTTGAAGAAAAAATTTGAATTTTTCTGCCGTCTTGCACCCAGGGGCAAAAATGCCTATAATGAACACAGAAGCAAAACCACGTGGCGCGTTTGATACGTTTGGCGCGGTAAAAGATAAAAAGGAGAACCCCATGCCCGGAATTTTGTATATTGTTGCCACGCCCATTGGCAACCTGGACGATATGCCGCCGCGGGTGGCGGCTACATTTGGCGCGGCGGATTTTGTTGCGCCGAGGATACCCGCGTGACCCTTAAGCTGCTCAACCATCTTGGCTTAAAAAGCCGATGATGAGCTATTATGAGCATGCGCTGCACCATGGCGCGGCAATTTTGGACCGCATTGAAGCGGGGAGAGCTGCGCGCTCTGCTCTGACGCCGGTATGCCCTGCATCAGCGACCCCGGTGAGCAGATCGTGAAAGACGCTATTGCCCGCGGCATTACGGTAACGCCGGTGCCGGGTGCCAGTGCCTGCGTGACGGCGCTGGCGGTTTCGGGGCAGGATACCGCCCGGTTTGTGTTTGAGGGCTTTTGCCGGTGCCCAAAAGGAGCGCCGCGAGCGGCTGGAATTTTTGCAGGGGGAGACCCGCACCGTGATTTTTTATGAGGCCCCCACAAGCTGCGCGGAACACTGGACGACCTGTGCGCCGCCTTTGGCGCGGAGCGCTCCATTACCCTGTGCCGGGAGCTGACCAAGCTGCACGAGGAAATCACCAAGACGACCATCGGTGAAGCTGTGCGCTACTATGAGCAGAACGATCCCCGCGGGGAGTATGTGCTGGTTATGGCCGGTGCCCCGGCGGCGCAGGCTGCGGCGGAGGAAGTGACCCTGCCGGATGCCGTTGCCACTGCCCGCCTGCTGATGGCGCAGGGCACCCCGCCCGCCGCAGCCGCAAAACAGGCTGCCAAGGGAACGCCGTTCAGCAAGGGCGATATTTACAAAGAACTGATCGCGGCCAAAGATGAGGGCGACCGTGAAGAAGAGAGCGAATGATATGGCCGAGCAACCCATGAAAGTGCTGGTTGTCAGCGATGTACACGGGCGTGTGACCCCGCTGCGCTGGCTGCTGAAAAACGAAACTGCCGATGCCCTGTTCTTTTTGGGGGACGGCCTGTATGACCTGAACCAGGCCATTGCCGCAAACGGCGCTGCGCCGGATTACCCCATCTACCGGGTGCGCGGCAACTGCGATATTGGTTTCGATGACCCGGCAGAGGGGCTGGCACCCTTTGGCGGCGTGCTGTTCTTTTATACCCACGGGCATCTGTTCGGGGTAAAATCCGGGTACAAGCGGATCGCCGAATACGCAGCGGACCGCGGGGCGGATGTGGTGCTGTTTGGCCACACCCACTACAAAACGCTGCGCCATGGTACGCCGTTTTCCCCGGCGCTGTTCAACCCCGGCAGCCTGCGGGATACCCACAGCTATGGCGTGATCACCATCACAGATGGACAGTGCAGTTTTGAATGGAAGCAGGTGCCGGAACAATGGTAAACGATGCAGTAGTATCTCACAACAGCGTGAACGAGCTGTACTATCTGGAAGAGGTGGACAGCACCAACACCTGGGCAAAGGCAAACCTGGATAAATTCGGCCCGGTGGGGGCAGTGTATACCACCAGCCAGACGGCGGGCCGCGGGCGGCGCGGGCACACCTGGATCAATGCGTCTGGGCAGGCGCTGTATTACACGGTAGTGCTGAAAACTGAGCTGGCTCAGCCCGAAAGCCTGCCGCTGTTTGCCAGCATGGCCGTGGCGGATGCGCTGGAACAGCGGTACGGCATCCAGTGCCAGATCAAATGGCCCAACGACCTGTTGCTGAACGGTAAAAAGATCGTAGGCATTCTGTGCGAGGGGATGCCGGACCACCATGCCATTGTGTGTGGCATTGGCATCAATCTGGCCCAGCCGCAGAGCTATTTTGACGCAATGGAGTTGCCCCACGGCACCAGCCTGGCGTTGCAGGGCATTGCCGTGGATCCGGCGGCGGACGCCGCCGCCCTGGCGGAGAGTATGACGAACTTTGGTTTTGACCGCGCGCTGTACGGCTTTGAGCGGGAGGGCTTTGCCGCCATCCGGGATGCGTATAAGGCGCGCTGTGTAAACCTGGGGAGGCATGTAACCTTTGACGGCGGCGAAGGCACCGCCCTGGATGTGGACGAAGAGGGCCGCCTGGTGGTGCAGGGGGCTGAGGGCAGCACCCATGTGTTTACCGGCGAAGTGAGCGTGCACGGCATTTACGGTGCAGTGTGAGCTATAATCTTAGGCAACACCGCACAATTCCCGCCTTGCGGCTTAAGCACCGCTCCGGCAGCTGCGGCACGGCATCTGCGTTGCCAAAATGCTCGATAATGTCGGGTTGCGGTACCCGCATCGTGCTTCGGGGCAAAAGCCCCTCGCACTCTGCGACCGCTGCCCCTGCTTCGGTTCGCTGTTTCCGCCACTGGCGGCGCTCACCTTTGCAGCATCCAGTATTATCTGCGCTTTTGGCTTAGCATCTGCCGCACCTCGCTCGCCGTATCGGCACTTAGAATTATGCGGTATTGCTCTTATAATTTTTACTATATTTCGTACTTTTTAACGGCGTGCCCCCGGCGTGGGGGAAATTAACAGAAAGTTCACACCGTTATAATATATTTTTCTCAAGTATTGGGTATCCTATAATCACACGGAACGGAGCCGCAACCGTTGCCGTGGAACATGATTCCTCCTCACACCAAAACGATACCCCATCGCCCCCGCCTGAAGCCGCAATCAGGCGGGGGCAACTTTTGTAGTTAGAAGTTAGGAATTAGGAGTTAGGAATTTGAGGCGGGATATAGGCTGCGGGCGGGAAATATAGAGATAAAATCATAAAGAATAAGAATGCAGAGATGTAGAGGAAAAATACATCGCTGCATTCTTTTGTTTTTGGGGGAGACAAAAGGCGCGTGATAAAGTGGAACTTGTAAGGGGCGATGCTGGCATCGTCCCTTAGGTGGGCCTTGTTGTATATCTCATTATGGCATGTACAGCGAGGCCCCAGAACGGTCAAGACCGTTCCATACAGCTTATTTTTATTGCGGTGCAAACATACAAATGATCTGTAGGGCGGGATGCCCTCATCCCGCCGCGGAGAAGCCTTGCTGATTGCTCAAACGCGAAGTTGTCGGGGCACAGCCCCTCCATTTTGCTTGCGCAAAAACGTTCTGTCACTCAAACACCCCGCAGGGGTGTTTGTTGCTAGCGCCTTGTCGGGGCGCGGCCCCTCCATCTTGCTATCGCAAGACCGTTCTGTTGCTTGCACACCCCACTGGGGTATGCATTGTTGAACTTCATTCAACAAACGCGAATTTGACACTTTGTATTTATCGAGAATACTCTTGAAACCATTTTGCAAAGCGTGATTTATTGAAAATAATGAATTTATATAGTTCTCCATTTTTCATATTAACTGTTGCAATTGGAAAGACTATCCACTTCCAAGAGATTTCTTTTATTTCCTGCATCGGCAAAACTAAATTTCTGTATTTTTTGTCAACTGTAAGCTTGTTTGTCTTGTAAGTAAGCGACTGACTATCGAGGTACAGACCTCCTCCAAGTATGCCATTGTGACACAAACTGCAAACAAAAGATTTCATAGAAACATCCCTCCATTAAATCCCGATTTGCCGGAACCGCTGCAATTTTCATGTTTGGCCCCATTAAATTCCGGTTTATCAAAATACAGGCCGGTTTATTTCAGAACCTTATTCCACTTGCCATCATCCTGATAGAAGAAATATACCCAGGATAACAGGTTCTGTTCTGCTCATGGGGAACTCCAAAGGAATGTTACTGTTTGCCCAGCTGCCAGAACGCAACGGCGCTGGCGGCGGCAACGTTGAGGGAATCGACCCCGTGGGACATGGGGATGCGCACCGTGTAATCACAGGCGGCAATGGTGCTGTGGGCAAGGCCGTCACCCTCGGTGCCCAGCACGATGGCCAGCTTTGGCTCGGCAGCCAGGGCGGCATCGTCGATAGAAACCGAAAGGTCGGTCAGCGCCATGGCGGCGGTCTTGAAGCCGAGAGCGTGCAGCTGCTGCATGCCCTGCTCCGGCCAGTCGGCGGCGGTGGAGCCGATCTGGGTCCAAGGCACCTGGAACACGGTGCCCATGCTGACCCGCACGGCCCGGCGGCACAGCGGGTCGCAGCAGGAAGGAGTAACGAGCACGGCATCCATGTTCAGTGCAGCGGCGCTGCGGAAGATCGCTCCCACATTGGTGGAGTCCACAATGCCTTCCAGCACGGCCACCCGGCGGGCATTGCGGCAAACTTCCTCCACCGTGGGCAGCAGGGGACGGTGCATCGCGCACAGCACGCCGCGGGTCAGCTCGAAGCCGGTCAGCTGGGCCAGCATGGCGCGGTCAGCGGTATACACCGGGGCGTTCCCGCAGCGGGCCAGAACCTCACTGGCCGGGCCGGTGATCTGTTTGCGCTCCATTAAAAAGGAGATAGGCTGATACCCGGCGTCCAGTGCGCGGGCAATCACCTTGGGGCTTTCGGCAATAAAAATGCCTTTTTCCGGTTCCAGCCGGCTGCGCAGCTGAGCCTGGGTCAGCCGGGCGTAAACGTCCAGCTCCGGGGCGGCAAAATCAGTAATTTCAATCACGTTCGGCATACAAAAAGGCGCTCCTTTGCAAAGCTTTGCCTTTATTGTAGCACACCGCAGAAAATCTGGCAAAAAGCATTGACAGGACTAGATAGATGCAATATCATCCAAATGGTTGATGGTACATCCAACTTGAAAAGGAGGCCAAACATGCAGGCAGAACAGAACAAGGACCCGACCGAGCGGCAGATGACCAAAATTGCGCGGGAAGCGGCCAAGTTTACCGTACAGATGATGAAAGCCTATGGTAGTGGCACGGCAGAGTTTGATTTTATTCATCTGGTACGCCACAACCCCGGCATGACCCAGGCGGATGTGCGTGCGGCCCTGAAGATTGATAAGGGGGCGGCCGCCCGCCGTGCGGCCCGCCTGGAAGCCAAGGGCTACCTGGTGCGCAAACCGAACCCGGACGATGGCCGCAGCCAGCTGCTGTATGCCACGCCCAAGGCCGAGAAACTGAAAAACTCCAAAGCTGCGATTGAAACCGTATTTTATGCCTGGCTGGTGGAGGAACTGCCGGAGGCTGAACGGGAAGCCTTTTGCAAAACGCTGGAAACCCTGTATTGGCGCAGCAAAAACCAGCGGCGGGCAGGATTCCCGGATGTGACGGCGCGGGTGCAGCAGATGAATGGGGAGGAATTGCAGGATGAAGAACACGGAAAGCGCCCCGGTGCGCCAGCCGGACCGGGTGCTGAGCTACTTCGAAAACCAGAGGCCGGTGCTGGCGGTGGTAACGGTATCGGGCCTGATTTATAACCTGGGTCTGGTGGTCGGCCCCTGGTTTGAGGGCCAGCTGGCCCAATGCCTGCTGGGCATTTTGAACGGGAACGAAACCTTTGCCGCCATGGTGGCGCTGTGTGCGGGCTATTTGATTGCCATTGCGGTGGTGCAGGGGTCGAGGTTCATCAAGCGGCTGTATGTGCGCAAGTTTGCCAACAACATCAACCGCAGCATGAAACAGGTGCTGTACGCCAATCTGGTGCGGAAAGACAAGGTTGAACTGGAACAGGCCGGCACCGGCACCCTGATGACCAAAGCTATTTCCGATGTGGACGCCTGTGCCGAGGGCATGCGCAAGTTCACCACGGAAATTTTTGATACCGGCATTGCCCTGCTGGCCTATGCCGTGATGCTGCTGGGGTACGACTGGCGGCTGGCGCTGCTCTGCCTGGTGTTTGCGCCGATCTCCTATTATATTGCCGAGCAGATGAAAACCCTGGTGCAGCGCACCGGCGCTGCCAACAAGGAGAGCACAGGCCGCCTGAGCGCCGCCACACTGGACCGGGTGTCCGGCGCGCTGACCTACCGCGTGTATGGCTGTGAGCCGCAGCGCGATGCCGCGTATGAAGCCTGCCTGCAGGATTACGAGCGTACCGCCGTCAAAGCCGGGCTGCCGGTGGCCGCCATGCCGCCGCTGTACGGAGTCATCTCGATGACCGGCGTTCTGTTCATCTTTACCTTTGGCGCGCGCAATGTGGCGGGCACCGGCTGGGCCGCCTGGGATATTGCAGCGTTCACCACGTTCTTGTCCTGCTTTGGCAAATTGGCGGTCAAATCCTCCCACGCGGCAAAGCTGTTCAACGCGGTGCAGAAAGCCCAGGTATCCTGGGGACGCATCAAACCGCTGATGCGCCAGCCGGACCCCCTGCCGGAAGAGATCCCGGCCAAGCCGGAAACCCTGACCGTGAACAAGCTTGGCTTTGCCTACCGGGGCGGGGCACCGGTTTTGCAGGATATCACCTTTACCGCGCAGCCGGGCCGGATTTTTGGCATTACCGGCGCGGTGGCCTGCGGCAAATCCACACTGGGCAAAGCGTTTTTGTGTGAGCTGCCCTATACCGGTTCCATCCAGTACGGCGGGCGTGAGATGGCCGGCATGACGGACGCGGAGCGCTGCGGCGTGGTTGGCTACCTGGGGCATGACCCCGAGCTGCTGAGCGACAGCATCCGCAACAACATCCTGCTGGGCAGTGATGACGACGCCTGGAAGTACCTGCGGGCTGTCTGCCTGGAGGATGAAGTAAAAGCCATGCCGAACGGCCTGGATACCCGCGTGGGCGATGGCGGCGTGCGCCTGTCCGGCGGGCAGCAGCAGCGTTTGGCTTTGGCCCGCACACTGGCCCACCCGCGCCCGCTGCTGGTGCTGGACGACCCGTTCTCGGCCCTGGACCGCAAAACAGAAGAACAGGTTTTTGACAACCTGCGTAAAATGACCGCGGGCAGCACCGTGCTGCTGATCAGCCACCGGCTGTACCTGTTCCCCCAGATGGACGGCGTGTTGTGGATACAGGACGGCAAAGCAGTCTGTGCAGCCCACAAGGAACTGATGGCGCAGAACCCGCAGTATGCCGCGCTGGTGAACGCTCAGGAAGGAGGCGAGCAGGATGAACCGGAAAAATGAGACCGTGCGCAGCGTTGTGCTGGGTACCGTGCGCCGCCAGCCGCTGCTTTGCACCGCGCTGGTGCTGGCCGTGGCCGGTGCGGTGGCGGCAAGCCTGCTGCCGCCGCTGGTACTGGGCCGCGTGGTGGACCGCCTGACGGCCCGGCAGGTGGTGCCCTTTGCGCTGACGTTGGGGTACTTTGGGCTGCTGGCACTTTCCGGCGGGTTGGATTCCCTGCGGGAAAGCTTGCTGACGGTGTTTGGCCAGAAAATGACCCACGCCCTGCGCAGCGCCATGTGCGCCAAGCTGGACAAGCTCCCGGCGGAAGCCTTTGTGAATCAGGAATCCGGCGCGGCGGTTTCCCGCTTTGTGGGTGATGTTGACACGGTGGAAGAGCTGTTCACCTCCGGCATCATCAGCATGTTTGCGGATGCCTGCCGCCTGTGCGGCATTCTGGCCGTGATTTTTGCAGAGAACCGCGGGCTGGCGTTGATCCTGCTGGTGGTTTTGCCGCTGCTGTATCTCTTTACCCGCGTGGTGCAAAAGCGGATGCTGAAAGCGCAGCTGCAAAACCGTGCCGCTGTGGCGCGGGCTTCCGCCCATGTGCCGGAAACGCTGCGCTGCATCCGCACCATCCACACCCTGCGGCGGGAAAATTACATGGAAAAAGCCTATGACGAAGCGCTGGACGACAGCTTTGCCGCGGTGGAGAAAACCAATTTTACGATGCCTGCTATTCGCCTGTGATTTTGATTATGAACGCGGCGGTGGTGGCGCTGGTCATGCTACTTTCCGCAGCGGGCAGCCCGGAAGTGAGGGCGTTCTTTGGCATGTCGGTCGGCACGGCTGTGGCGGTTATTGCCTATATTTCCCAGGTGTTCACCCCGCTGGAAAGCATCGGCATGGAGATTGAGACGATTCAATCCGCTGTGGCCGGTGTGCGGCGCATCAACGGCTTTTTGGCGCAGGCAGAGCGCATTCCCACCGCTGAAACCGCCCCGCAGGCCGTGCCGGGTGCCCCCAGCGTGGAGCTGCAGAACGTGCATTTTGGCTATGAGAGCGATGAGGAAGTGCTGCACGGCCTGAGCTTTGCTGTGCAGAAAGGCGAGCAGGTCACCCTGACCGGCCGCACCGGCGCGGGAAAGAGCACCATCTTTAAGCTGCTGCTGGGCTTGTACCGCCCGCAGCAGGGCCAGGTGATGCTGAACGGTGTGGAAGCCGCCACACTGCCGGATACTGCCCGCCGCCCGCTGGTTGGCTATGTGGAGCAGAGCTTCCGCCGTGTGCCGGGCACCGTGCGGGACCAGATTACCCTGTTTGATGCCGCCATCACCCCGCAGCAGGCGGAGGGTGCCGCCCGCACCGTGGGCCTGCATGACGCCATTGCGGCGCTGCCCGAAGGGTACGATACCCCGTGTACGCCGGGCATCTTTTCGCAGGGGCAGTGGCAGCTGCTTTCCATCGCGCGCGCCATTGCAGCCGGGCCGCAAATCTTGCTGCTGGATGAAATTACCGCAAACCTGGACGCCGGAACAGAACAGACTGTTCTGGATGCTTTGCAGCGCGCCGGCCAGAACCGCACCGTGGTTTCCATCAGCCACCGGCTGTACAACCGCACCGGCGGGCGAAGCATTGAGATCTGGCACTGACTACTTTAAGCACCGAAAAAAGAGCAATTTTTGACCCTTTACAGCGGGCGGCGGCTGTACTAAAATAATCCCTGCTTTGGGGGTGTGGCTTGGAAATTGAGAATTCAGGTTCCCGGCACCTCCTGGGGAGGAAAGTACCATGGCAAAAGACTTAACAAAAGGCAAGCCGTTCCCGGTGCTGCTGCAGTTCACCCTGCCGGTCATCGGCGGTAATTTGTTCCAGCTGTTTTATACCCTGGCGGATACCGTCATCGTGGGCCGCACGCTGGGCGCACAGGCGCTGGCGGCGGTGGGGTCCACTACCATCATCATTTATTTTGTGCTCTGTTTTATCCAGGGCTTTACCGGCGGGTTGGGCATCTGCCTGGGGCAGCGCTTTGGCGCACAGGATACCCCCGGCATGCGGCGCAGCGTGGCGGTTTCGTGGGGGCTTTCGCTGGTGTTCACGGGTGCCGTTACCGCGCTGACCTGCGGGCTGACGCACCAGATTCTGTACTGGATGCAGACGCCGGACAGCATTTACCAGGACGCTTACGACTATATGTTTGTGGTGCTGCTGGGCACCGGGGCAACCGTGTTTTATAACATGATCTCCAACATGCTGCGCGCTTTGGGGGACAGCCGCACCCCGCTGGTGTTTTTGGTGTTTTCGGCCTTGCTCAACGTGGTGCTGGATGTGGTGTTCATTGTGCCTTTGCAGATGGGCGTGGCGGGCGCTGCGTGGGCCACGGTGGTTAGCCAGTTTTTGTCTGCGGCGCTCTGCACCGTGGTGGGTGTGAAAAAGTTTGAAGTGCTGCGCACCAGCCGCAGTGACCTGACCGGCTGGCAGAAAGCCGCCTGGTAGCACCTGCGCATCGGCTTTCCCATGGGCTTTCAGATGTCGGTGATGTGCATCGGCCAGCTGTCCATGCAGGCAGCGGTCAACGCGCTGGGGCCGGTGGCCATTGCGGGCTATACGGCGGCCACCAAGGTGGACCAGCTTTCGGTACTGATGAACAACGCCTTTGGCATTGCGCTTTCCAACTTTGTGGCGCAGTGCTATGGCGCGGGGCTGTATGGCCGCATCCGGGAGGGTGTGCGCGCCAGCCTGATCCAGACAGAAGCAGCCAACCTGTTCATGTGCGTGCTGCTGCTGGCCTGCCGCAATGCGGTAACGCCGTTCTTTATTGATAACCCTACGGCGGAAACCATCCAGTATGCAAACGGGTATCTGCTGGCGGTAGCGCCGTTCTATGTCATTTTGGGTTTGCTGCTGGTGTTCCGCACGGCGGTGCAGAGCATGGGCAACTCCCGCGCGCCGTTTGCCGCCTGCCTGGTGGAGCTGGTCATGCGCATCGGCGGCACCTTTGGGCTTTCCCGCGTGCTGGGGTATACGGGCATCTGCCTGTCCAGCCCGCTGGCGTGGGCCGGGGCAACCAGCCTGCTAATCCCGGTATATGTTTCGGAAATCCGCCACCATGCGATGAAAGAGAACAGATAAAATAATAAAACGGCCGCGCGTGTTGCTTGGGGAACATGCGCGGCCGTTTGGTTTTGCAGGAACCGGTTGAGTATAGAGGCAGAGCTTTCCCTGAAAAAGCGTTGCCTTTTCAGGTTGGCGGGCGCACAATGTGCGCCCCTACGGTCTCTATCAATTAAAAATTCGTTTAGAAGCAGTGCAGGCACAGGTTTGGACGCGCCTGTTCTGCTTTTGATTTTAGAAATCAATAGGAACCCGCGGAGAACACATACCCGCCGCAGCGGCGGCATTGGCTCAACACGGCACGGCAGGCTTCGTCCGCCTGACGCAGATACTCTTTTTTTGCGGGCGGTTTCGGCGTGCTGCTGCTCCTGCATGGCCCGCCAGCGGGGGCAGGTTTTGTGGCAGCCTTCAAACGCACAGGTACAAGTGGAACGGCAGGGAAGCATGGGACATCATCCATCCTTTCAATCCAGAGCTTGCCCAAAATGGTTTGATCTGGTCGGCAAAGAAGTATTTGACGATAATTCCAGTATATCGGGGCCAAACGGGCGCTGCCACCATGGCGGCGTTATATTTGTGTAAATTTTGCGTGAGGTTGACGGCGGTGAAGCTGCGTACTGGGTGGGGTGTTTGTCGGGATGTTGGCGGCGCGGGGCAGCATCCATATCGACCATGCTATTCTGGGCAGCGGCGGCCTGGAGCAGAACAGCCCGCTACCAGCAGCACTTTGCCCGGCCCATCCTGCACGAACAGGATTTGCAGCATGAAGAACTGCTGGCCGGCTACCCGGAGCGCTGGGGCGACCTGGTGCGGGACATCTGCCTGAGCGAGTGAGGGCCGGAAAATAAAACGATAAACTATAAAAAGAGAAGAGCTTGGCGGCTGGTATGGGCCGAGAAGCTCTTCTTTATTATATCATGATTCACATACGTGCTGGCGCTGGAATTATTCCTGCACCGGTGCGGGGTCCACGTTCAGGATGTCATTAAAATAGTTGTTGGCAATCATAAAAACACCCATTGTGGTAATTACCACAAGCTGCTCTTCAGTAAAGGTTTGCTGCATCAGGCGCATCAGGTCCTCCGGCACATGCTTGGGGTCACGGGCAATGGCGCGGCCATATTCGATCAGCAGGCGCTCATCATCGGTAAAATCAAAGGTGGCAAAGTCAATATGGTTCTTTTCCAGCAGGCGGGAAAAATAGGCGCTGCATACCAGGCAGTCATTTTGCAGCGAAATGGCGTACTCATAAAAATCTGCGGCGCGCTTGCCGATCAGCCGCTGCAGCTCACGGTCCAGCTCATAGGAGCTTTCTTCCAGCGTATGGAACGCCGTTACATTATGCAGCAGGGTCAGCTTTTCGTTGGTCAGCTGGTAGCCCTGGGCCAGGTGGTTATCCACCGCGGCGCGGACCTCTTGCGGGGCTGTGGAAAGGTCAATCTTTGAAATATATGACATAGCGGGTCTCCTGTTTATGCAAAATAAACCCATTACTTAACTTGATAAGTTGGTTTATAGTGCTACCAGTATACCATCTGCCGGGCGGTACGTCAACGTCAAACGGGCAAAAACAAGATTGCAGAGAGAAAGAATTCGTGCTACACTGGCAGAAAATGAAACTGCGAAAGGGATGCAGAACAATGGAAAAGGAACAGGCATTGCAAGCCCTATTGGATCAAGTGGTCCGGCAGGGGATTTTATCGGTGTCAGCGCGCTCTACCTACGGGATGGCAAACAGCTGGCTTATGCACAGGCGGGCATGGCGGACCGGGAACGGGGCATCCCCTTTGCGCGGGATACCATCTGCCGGGTGTTTTCGATGAGCAAGCCCATCACGGCCTTTGCGGTGATGAAGCTATGGGAGGACGGCAAACTGGACCTGGACGCCCCGGTGGCAGCCTATCTGTCGGAGTTCTGGAATGCCGAGCATACGAACCTGACAATCAGGCAGCTGCTCTGCATGACCTCCGGGTATGGCTACAATGATAACGATTCGGTACAGTCGGCGGGGTTGGGCAGGCTGTATGATGAAATTTCGGAATCCTTTACCAAAGGCGGGCAGCGTACCACGCGTCAGGTGATTGCCGAAATGGCGAAGCTGCCGCTGCTGTACCGCCCCGGCAAGGGATGGCGGTATGGCGTCAGCGCGGATATCCTGGCCGCAGCGGTGGAAGCCGCCAGCGGGATGAACTACCGCGATTTTTTGAAGCAGAACCTGCTGAACCCGCTGGAGATGGTGGATACGGATTTTTATGTGCCGGAAGCCAAGCGTGGCCGGTTTGCCCAAGCGTATGATTTCAATTCCGGCGCAGCGGTGCCCGATGTGGTGAACTACCTTGGTATCCAGATGAACATGAAAAGCCTGCCGGAGTTCCTTTCCGGAGGGGCAGGCATGGTTTCGACCATTGACGATTATGCCCACTTTGCCACCATGCTAATGAACGGCGGCGAATGGAACGGCTGCCGCCTGCTGAAACCGGCAACGGTGCAGGCGATGGCGGAGCCGCTGCTGAACGCAGAGCAACGCAAGATTTTTGTGGGGCAGGATACCATGCGCCTTGGTATGAGCTATGGCCATTTGATGAGTGTCTGCGTTGCCCCGGAGGAAAGCCCGGTGCCGCTGCACCTGGGGGAATACGGCTGGGATGGCAAGCTGGGAACCCTGTTCACCAACGACCCTGCAACCCGCAGCAGCCTGCTGATGATGCTGCAGCGCAACGGCCCCTGGGACAGACTGGTCAACCTGCGCGTTGGCGTAAAGAAAATTTTGTGGGAATGAGGGGGATGATGGCATGGAGCCATACCGCCCGAACTGTTATAAAATACCGGAACTGAACGGCCTGCGGGTGCTGCTGGTGTTTATCGTCAGCTGGTACCACTTTTGGCAGCAATCCTGGCTGACGCCGAGCATTGGCAGTTACTCTCTGGATTATCTGCTGCGCGCCGGGTATATGCCAGTGGACGGAACGATTTTGCTTTCCGGCTTTTTGCTGTTCCTGCCCTATGCCCGTGCCATGCTGCTGGGAGAGGCGGTACCGAACACAAAACAGTTTTACCAGCGCCGCATCATGCGCATTGTGCCCAGCTATTATTTTGTCACGCTGGCGCTGCTGTTTGCCGTGGCGCTGCCCTGGCACCTGTACTACAACAGCTCCGATATGGTGCGGGATGTTGTGATGCACCTGACCTTTGCCCAGACGTTTAACCCGGCAACCTATATTGCAACCCCCATCGGGGTGGCTTCCTGGACCATTGCAATCGAGATGCAGGCGTATTTGATCTTCCCGCTGCTGGCGCGGTGGGCGATGAAAAATCCCCTTGGCACCCTGATGACAATGGCAGCGGGGACGTTCGCCTTCCGCGGGTGGTGCGTCTGGCGGCTGGATGAATACAATATGGTGGTCAACCAGCTGGCAAACTTTTTGGACATATACGCGCTGGGCATGGGGGCGGCACTGCTGTATGTCTGGCTGGTGCAGCGCTACCCGGCAGCGGAAAAACGCAAAGCGATGGCATGGCAGGGGATCGCAACGCTGCTGTGCGTGCTTTCCACCTGGGGGATGCTGCGCATTTTCCGGGTGCAGGCAGGGGAGAGCGGTCAGGCGGCTTTGCAGGCCGGGCAGATGATGCGCCGCCCGCTGCTGGGGCTGGCCGTTGCGGGAATCCTGCTCACCCTGCCGTTTGCGGCGCGCCCGCTACGCTTTTTGATGGGCAACCGGGTGATGGGCTGGCTGGCGGCGGTTTCAATGAACTACTACCTGCTGCACCAGAACCTGGCCGTTCACCTGAAACGGCTGGGCGTTCCACCGTCCGTCAGCGCGGAACCGAACCGGGCAGGGGAGCAGCCGTGGCAGCTGCAATATACCCTGCTGTGCTTTGGGCTGTCCCTGCTGGGAGCAGCGCTCATTACGCTGTTGATTGAAAAGCCGTGCGCGAAGGTGTTGAAAAAGATGTTTGCGCGTGGAAAAGCGGAAAACAAGGCGTAACGTGCTGTGGGAAAGCGCGGACATTGATGACCTGATAAGCAAAAAAGGCACCGCCGGACTTTTCATCCGGTGGTGCCTTTTTGGCTATAAAGATAGAAAAGAAAACAAAGGCAATACCGCATAATTCTAAGTGCCGATACGGCGAGCGAGGTGCGGCAGATGCCAAGCCAAAAGCGCAGATAATACTGGATGCTGCAAAGGTGAGCGCCGCCAGTGGCGGAAACAGCGAACCGAAGCAGGGGCAGCGGTCGCAGAGTGCGAGGGGCTTTTGCCCCCGAAGCACAATGCGGGTACCGCAACCCGACATTATCGAGCATTTTGGCAACGCAGATGCCGTGCCGCAGCTGCCGGAGCGGTGCTTAAGCCGCAAGGCGGGAATTGCGCGGTGTTGCCCAAAGTTTATGGTGCGGCTGCAGTAGTTTGTTGCACTGGGTGACAAAATGTGATGTGCTTTTTAAGCTGCATCTGCAGCAGGCACTGCACACAACGGCAGGCGGTTGGCCCCACTTCCGAGAGGAGGTGAGAACCATGCGTTTTACATTTACTTTCCATGTTGGCCGAAAGACGATCACGCTGGGTTTAGTGGTAAAAGCAAGAACCGCCACCCTGGCCGGTGACGGTTCTTCAATGAACTCGATAACCTAAAAGGGTCAACCGCTATAACATGCCCGGCGGGGCTGTCAATAAGTATGGCTACAGCACATTCTGCTTGCGGAAAGCGCTGGGGGTCATGCCTTTTTCTTTTAGGAACACGCGGTTAAAGCTGCGGATGGTGCCAAAGCCGCACTGTTCGGCCACCTGGGTGATGGGCAGGCTGCTGCGCTGCAGCAGCGCGGCGGCGTGGCTGATGCGGTACTGGTTGATAAAACCCTGAAAGCCGGTGTGCAGGCTGTGGTTGAAGTAGGCCGAAAGATAGGTGTAATTATATCCAAGATCGCGTGCCATCTGTTCCAGCGTCAGGGTGTGGGTGTAATTCTTTTGCACATAGTCGATAATTTTGGAGGAAAGGTGGGCATCCACATCCGGCACGGGGCGCGGCTGCAAAAAGCACTGTTCCAACGCTGCACCGCAAATCAGGTAAAGCCCGGCCAGCTGCTTGCAGCGGTTGCCGCCCGGCCAGAGCAGCTCCATCAGGGGCGCAGCTTCCATGCGGAACACAGGGGTGATAAACTCCCGCTGGCCCAGCTGAGAAATAAATTCTGGCACCCAGTCGGTAGAAAACACCCATAACACGCTCTGAGATTCGCCAATGGTGCGGTAGCTGTGGATTTGGTCCGGCAGCACCAGCAGGGCTTCGCCGGGGTGAACTTCGTACTGCTCGGTTTCCAGCGTACAGGCCAGTGTGCCGGACTGCACACACAGGAATTCAAAGCTGTGGTGCAGATGCGCCGGAAAATTAAAGTTATGGTCGCGCTGGCAGTACAAATAATTGTGCTGGTCAGAACGCTCAGACTCATAGAACAGCATACGGGGGGAACCTCACTTTCTTGTTACACAAAGTTTGGCCGGGTGAAAACACCAAAACATCCAAACTTATGTCTACTATTTTATACGCTCTTTCTTGCACTTGCAAGGGGAAATTCGGTAAAATAAAGAAAAAGCGGAGGGAACCGCGAAAGAAAAAACACAACGCAAAGGAGAATGGCTCATGTACTACATTGGTATCGATCTGGGTACCTCGGCAGTCAAGCTGCTGCTGATGCAGGGCGACGGGCAGATCGCCAACATTGTAAGCCGCGAATATCCCATTGCATTCCCGCATCCGGGCTGGAGCGAGCAGAACCCCGCTGACTGGTGGGACGCTGTCTGTGCAGGCATTCCGGAGCTGCTGAACGGCTTTGATGCTTCGCAGGTGGCCGGTATTGGTGCCGGCGGCCAGATGCACGGCCTGGTGGTGCTGGATGCACAGGACAAAGTGATCCGCCCCTGCATTTTGTGGAATGACGGCCGCACCCAGAAGCAGGTGGAATACCTGAACAACGTCATTGGCAAAGAAAACCTGAGCAAGTACACCGCAAACATTGCATTTGCCGGCTTTACCGCCCCCAAACTGCTGTGGATGCGCGATACCGAGCCAGAGAACTTTACAAAGATCAGCAAGATCATGCTGCCGAAGGACTACATCAACTACAAGCTGACCGGCGTACACTGCACCGATTACTCCGATGCTTCCGGCATGCTGCTGCTGGATGTGCAGCACAAGTGCTGGAGCAAAGAAATGCTGGATATCTGCGGCGTTAGCGAAGCCAAGATGCCCAAGCTGTTTGAAAGCTGGGAGCCGGTTGGCACCCTGACCGCCGAAGCTGCTGCCAAGCTGGGTTTGCCGGAAGGCGTTAAGGTCTGCGCCGGCGCCGGCGACAATGCTGCCGCTGCTGTTGGCTGCGGCGCTGTGGGCAACGGCAAGTGCAACATCTCGCTGGGAACCTCCGGCACCGTGTTCATCACCAGCAGCACCTTTGGTGTGGACAAGCAGAACGCCCTGCACAGCTTTGACCATGCAGACGGCGGCTACCACCTGATGGGCTGCATCCTGTCCGCTGCAAGCTGCAACAAGTGGTGGATGGAAGACATCCTGAACACCCAGGACTTCGGCAAGGAGCAGGAGCCCATCACCGCTGAAAAGCTGGGTGCAAACGATGTGTACTATCTGCCTTACCTGATGGGTGAGCGCAGCCCCCATAACGATCCCGCAGCCCGCGGTTCTTTCATCGGGCTGCGTATGGATTCCACCCGCGCCGATATGACCCAGGCTGTGCTGGAAGGCGTTGCCTTTGCCATCAAGGATTGTGTCGAGATCGCTCGTGCACAGGGCGTTGAGATCGCATCCAGCACGCTGTGCGGCGGCGGTGCCAAGAGCCCGCTGTGGCGCGAGATCATGGCAAATATTCTGGGCATTCCCCTGGCGCTGCCCCAGACTGAGCAGGGCCCCGGTTACGGCGGCGCCATGCTGGCAGCCGTTGCCTGCGGCGAATACGCCACGGTGCAGGAATGCGCGGATAAGCTGATCAAGATCAAGAGCGTGACCGAGCCGGATCCGGCTCTGGTTAAGAAATATGCAGCCCGCTATGAGCTGTGGCACAAGCTGTACCCGGCCCTGAAGCCGCTGTATGCAGAGATGGAGGCATTGCAATGAAGATCTATTCGGTAAATGACCCGGAATTCAAGCCCTACGGCCGTGTAGTGACCGGTCTGGAGGCCGCCAAGGCCGAGATACTGCCGGCGCTGGCAACCACCCCGCTGCCGGAAGCTACCGACTATGTGGCCGAGGAGCCTGTTCTGCAGGAGCTGCCCGCAATGGTGGAAGTTTCCGAGCATCTGTTTGGCGGCATGCCGGTCCAGCTGGGCTGGTGCAACGGCCACAACACCAAACTGAACTGCCTGGAATACCACCGCGACAGTGAGTTCAACCTGGGCACCGAGGATTTCATCCTGCTGCTGGCCAAGATGGACGACATCACCGATGGCAAGCTGGACACCGCAAAGGTCAAGGCTTTCCGCGCACCGGCAGGCACCCTGGTGGAAGTTTACGCCACCACCCTGCATTACGCACCCTGCCATGTGGACCCGGCCAAGGGCTTCCGCGTGCTGGTTGCACTGCCGCAGGGCACCAACACCGCCAAGCCGGAGATCAAGGCAGACGGCGGTGACGACGCCCAGCTGTGGGCCTGCAACAAGTGGCTGCTGGCACATGTTGAGAGCAGCGAAGCTGCCGCGGGCGCTTATGTCGGCCTGGAAGGCGTGAACATCGACATCGCAGACGATCTGTAAAAATAGTTAGGAGTTGGAAGGGAGGAGTTAGGGCAATACCGCATAATTCTAAGTGCCGATACGGCGAGCGAGGTGCGGCAGATGCCAAGCCAAAAGCGCAGATAATACTGGATGTCTTATCGAGCATTTTGGCAACGCAGATGCCGTGCCGCAGCTGCCGGAGCGGTGCTTGCCGCAAGGCGGGAATTGTGCGGTGTTGCCTTAGGAGTTACAATGTGCGTGCAGGCGCACACCATCAACTCCTACTTCCTAACTTGATATTGAGCAGAGCAAAATTAAAAAATAAACGGAGGGCAAACTTATGAAGTCTACCAACATCCCTGAAGTCAAGCTGGGCATTGTTGCCGTCAGCCGTGACTGCTTCCCCATTCAGCTGAGCGAAAAGCGCCGCGCCGCTATCGTGGCAGCCTGCCAAGCTAAGGGTCTGGACCTGTACGAGGCAAAGACCACTGTTGAGAACGAGAAGGACATGGAGAAGGCTGTTGCCGAGGTTACCGAGGCTGGCTGCAATGCTCTGACCGTTTTCCTGGGCAACTTTGGCCCCGAAACTCCGGAAACCCTGATCGCAAAGTTCTTCAACGGCCCCTGCATGTTTGTTGCAGCTGCTGAAGGCGACGGTGACATGATCAACGGCCGCGGCGATGCTTACTGCGGCATGCTGAACTGCTCCTACAACCTGGGTATGCGCCACCTGAAGGGCTACATCCCCGAATACCCCATCGGCACTGCTGATGAGATCGCTGACAAGATGATCGAGTTCGTTCCCATCGCCCGCACCCTGCTGGGTGTGCGTGACCTGAAGATCATTACCTTCGGCCCCCGCCCGCAGGACTTCTTTGCCTGCAACGCACCCATCAAGGGCCTGTACGAGCTGGGCGTTGAAGTGGAAGAGAACAGCGAGCTGGACCTGCTGGTTTCCTACAAAGAGCATGCAAATGATCCGCGCATCGAGGATGTCTGCAAGGATATGGCTGCCGAGATGGGCGAAGGCCACTACTATCCTGACCTGCTGGCCCGCATGGCTCAGTTTGAGCTGACCCTGCTGGACTGGGCAGATGCACACAAGGGCAGCAAGAAGTACGTTGCTTTTGCTGACAAGTGCTGGCCTGCATTCCCCTCTCAGTTCGGCTTTGAGCCCTGCTATGTCAACTCCCGCCTGGTAAGCCGCGGCATCCCCGTTTCCTGCGAAGTTGATATCTACGGCGCTCTGTCCGAGTACATCGGCATGTGCGCTTCCGGCGATACCGTTACCCTGCTGGACATCAACAACAGCGTGCCCCAGTACATTTACGATGAGGACATCGCAGGCAAGTTTGATTACAGCCTGACCGATACCTTCATGGGCTTCCACTGCGGCAACACCCCGGCCTGCAAGATGTGCAACGACCGTGCCGTTAAGTATCAGCTCATCCAGCACCGTCTGCTGGAGCCGGCCGGCAGCGATCCCGACTTCACCCGCGGCACCCTGGAAGGCGACATTGCACCTTCTGACATCACCTTCTACCGTCTGCAGTGCGACAGCGAGGGTAACCTGCGCTCCTACATTGCAGAGGGCGAGATCCTGCCTGTTGCTACCCGCTCCTTCGGCGGCATTGCAATCTTCGGCATCCATGAGATGGGCCGTTTCTACCGCCATGTTCTGGTCCAGAAGCGTTACCCGCACCACGGCGCCGTTGCATTCGGCCATTACGGCAAGATCCTGTTTGAGGTCCTCAAGTTCCTGGGCATTCAGGACATCGCTTACAACCAGCCCAAGAGCCTGCCGTACCCGACCGAGAATCCGTTTGCTTGATCTGGCATAAAAAGCTGAACCACAATCCAGCAACAAGAACGGAATCCACTATTTTGTTTCGGTAACAGTCACTATACTGTTAAGCGTAGGGAAAAACCGTAAAAAACAAAAATCTAGGGAGGAACATTATGCTGAATCCGTCCGAACTGAAAAAGATCGATGCCTATTGGCGTGCCAGCAACTACCTGGCAGCAGGCCAGCTGTACCTGCTCGATAACCCCATGCTGCGCCGTCCGCTGACCCGTGACGACGTGAAGAAGAAGATCGTTGGCCACTGGGGCACCGTGCCTGGCCAGAACTTCGTTTATGTCCACCTGAACCGTGTCATCAAGAAGTACGACCAGGATATGATCCTGATCTCCGGCCCGGGCCACGGAGGAAACTTCTTTGTTGCCAACGCTTACCTGGATGGCACCTACTCTGAAGTTTACCCCAACATCAGCCGTGATGAAGAGGGCATGAAGAAGCTGTTCAAGCAGTTCTCCTTCCCCGGCGGCATCTCCAGCCACGTTGCACCCGAAACTCCGGGCTCCATCAACGAAGGCGGCGAGCTGCTACTCCATCGCACACGCATTTGGCGCTGTGTTCGATAACCCGGATCTGATCTGCGCAGTTACCGTTGGCGACGGCGAAGCTGAGACCGGCCCCCTGGCCACCAGCTGGCAGTCCAACAAGTTCCTGAACCCCGTGGGTGACGGCGCTGTTCTGCCCATCCTGCACCTGAATGGCTACAAGATCTCCAACCCCACCATCTTTGGCCGTATGACCCATGAAGAGATGGAGAGCTTCTTCCGTGGCTGCTCCTGGAAGCCGTACTTCGTTGAAGGCGACGACCCGATGACCATGCACGAGAAGATGGCTGAGACCCTGGATACCGTCATCGAAGAGATCCACGACATCCAGAAGCGCGCCCGTGCTGGCGAGGATATGGGCCATATCCAGTGGCCTATGATCGTTCTGCGCACCCCGAAGGGCTGGACTGGCCCGAAGGTAGTGGACGGCAAGCCCATCGAGGGCACCTTCCGTGCACACCAGGTGCCCATCGACATCACTGTCGGCACCCCGAACCAGGAAGAGCACCTGAAGCAGATCGAAGAATGGCTGCACAGCTACCATGCTGAGGAACTGTTCGATGAGAACGGTACCCTGATCCCCGAACTGCAGGAACTGGCTCCCACCGGCGACCGCCGTCTGGCTGCAAACCCGCACGCAAACGGCGGCAAGCTGCTGCGTGACCTGCGCACCCCCGATTTCAAACAGTATGCAGTGGATATCCCGTTCCCCGGCTCTGTCGAGAAGCAGGATATGATCGAGCTGGGCGGTTACATCCGCGACGTGCTCAAGCTGAATGCTGATGCTAAAAACTTCCGCATCTTTGGACCTGACGAGACCATGTCCAACCGTCTGTACAAGTGCTTCGAAGCTACCCAGCGTGATTGGAACTCCACCATCATCCCGGGCGATGAATTCCTGGCACACGACGGCCGCATCATGGACTCCATGCTGTCCGAGCATATGTGCGAAGGCTGGCTGGAAGGCTACCTGCTGACCGGTCGTCACGGCTTCTTTGCTTCCTACGAGAGCTTCATCCGCGTGGTGGACTCCATGGTTGCACAGCATGCTAAGTGGCTGAAGGTTTGCAGCCAGCTGCCCTGGCGCCAGAGCATTGCTTCCCTGAACCTGATCCTGACCTCCAACGTATGGCAGCAGGATCACAATGGCTTCACCCATCAGGATCCCGGCTTCCTGGATCACATCGCCAACAAGAAGGCAGACGTTGTCCGCCTGTACCTGCCGCCGGATACCAACTGCTTGCTGAGCTGCTTCGACCACTGTGTCCGCAGCCGTGACTATGTCAACGTACTGGTCACCTCCAAGCATCCGCGTCCCCAGTGGCTGACCATGGAGCAGGCTGTTAAGCACTGCACCCAGGGCGTTGGCATCTGGGATTGGGCTTCCAGCGATGCAGGCGAAGAGCCGGATGTCGTCATGGCCTGCTGCGGTGATACCCCGACCCTGGAAACTCTGGCTGCTGTCTCCATCCTGCGCGACGCAATGCCCGAACTGAAGATCCGCGTTGTCAACGTTGTTGACCTGATGAAGCTTGAGCCCAACACCAAGCATCCTCATGGCCTATCTGACGCTGATTACGATGCTCTGTTCACCAAGGATAAGCCGATCATCTTCGCATTGCATGGTTACCCGACCCTGATCCATGAGCTGACCTACGAGCGTACCAACCGCAACCTGTCTGTCCATGGCTACCAGGAGGAAGGCACCATCACCACGCCGTTCGATATGCGCGTGCAGAACGAGATCGACCGCTTCCACCTGGTTAAGGATGCCCTGCAGCACCTGCCGCAGCTGGGCAACAAGGGCGCTTATCTGATCCAGCAGATGAACGACAAGCTGGTTGCTCATAAGAACTACATCCACGAAGTTGGCCAGGATCTGCCTGAGATCATCGACTGGAAGTGGCATCTGCCTGAGAACAAGTAATTTGTTCTGAACCCTTTGTTTACTAACCCCAAACCCTGAAAATATGCCACCCGCCGCAGCCCCCGCAAGGGGACTGCGGCGGGTGGTTTTTTGTGCGCTGATATTTTCTTCTCTTGTGCGGGCTGCTGTGCATGCTGGCCCGGCAAAATGAAAACACCCCCGCTCAGGTGCGGCACTGCTTTGCAGCAGGCCATGCGCCGGGGCGGGGGTGTTATTCGTTACAACAAATCAAGCCTTAAGCGGCTTGTGCACAGAACTTGCAGCAGAAATTACAGCTGCGGGCCGGCAGAGACCAGAGCCTTGCCGTGCTCGTTGCCTTCGTACTTGACGAAGTTCTTGATGAAGCGGCTTGCCAGGTCCTCAGCCTTCTTGTTCCACTCAGCAGCATCTGCATAGGTGTCACGAGGATCGAGGATAGCGGGATCAACGCCGGGCAGAGAAGTGGGAACTTCGAAATCGAAGTACGGCAGCTTCTTGGTCGGGGCCTTGTTGATATCGCCGTTCAGGATGGCGTCGATGATGCCGCGGGTATCCTTGATGGAGATACGCTTGCCGGTGCCGTTCCAGCCGGTGTTGACGAGGTAAGCCTTGGCGCCGCTCTTTTCCATCTTCTTGACGAGCTCTTCGGCGTACTTGGTCGGATGCAGCTCGAGGAAGGCCTGGCCGAAGCAGGCGGAGAAGGTCGGGGTGGGCTCGGTGATGCCGCGCTCGGTACCCGCAAGCTTCGCAGTAAAGCCGGACAGGAAGTAGTACTGGGTCTGATCCGGGGTCAGGATGGAGACCGGGGGCAGAACGCCGAATGCGTCAGCAGACAGGAAGATAACATTCTTGGCTGCCGGAGCAGAAGAAATCGGGCGAACGATGTTCTGAATGTGGTTGATGGGGTAGGAAACACGAGTGTTCTCGGTCACGCTCTTATCGGCGAAATCGATCTTGCCTTCAGCGTCGAGGGAGACGTTCTCCAGCAGAGCGTTGCGCTTGATGGCGTTGTAGATGTCAGGCTCAGAATCTTTGTCCAAGTTGATGACTTTGGCGTAGCAGCCACCCTCAAAGTTGAAGACGCCGTTGTCGTCCCAGCCGTGCTCGTCGTCGCCGATCAGCAGGCGCTTCGGGTCGGTGGACAGGGTGGTCTTGCCGGTGCCGGACAGACCGAAGAAGATGGCGGTGTTCTTGCCTTCCATATCGGTGTTGGCGGAGCAGTGCATGGAAGCAATGCCCTTGAGCGGCAGGAAGTAGTTCATCATGGAGAACATGCCCTTCTTCATCTCGCCGCCGTACCAGGTGTTGATGATGACCTGCTCGCGGCTGGTGAGGTTGAAGGCAACGGCGGTCTCAGAGTTCAGGCCCAGTTCCTTGTAGTTCTCAACCTTAGCCTTGGAAGCGTTGTAAACAACGAAGTCAGGCTCAAAGTTCTCCAGCTCCTCAGCAGAGGGCTTGATGAACATGTTGGTAACAAAGTGTGCCTGCCAGGCCACTTCCACGATGAAGCGAATGGCCATGCGGGTATCCTTGTTAGCGCCGCAGAAAGCGTCAACAACGAACAGGCGCTTGTTGCACAGTTCCTTCTTGGCGATATCCTTAACGGTAGCCCAAGTGGACTCGCTCATGGGATGGTTATCGTTCTTGTACTCGTCGCTGGTCCACCAGACAGTGTCCTTGGAGTTTTCGTCCATGACGATGTACTTATCCTTGGGGGAACGGCCAGTGTAAACACCAGTCATAACGTTGACAGCACCCAGCTCGCTGACCTGACCCTTTTCGTAGCCTACCAGTTCGGGCTTGGTCTCTTCCTCGAACAGCAGCTCGTAGGAAGGATTGTGCACGATCTCAGTCGTGCCGGTGATGCCATACTTGGTAAGATCCAGATTTGCCATGTTACAAATACCTCTTTCCTTAAGAATGGTCATGTGTATTCTGCGCTATCCAGCCATAGAATATCACAGAAAGCAATTGAGATATACGATTGCGTATTCTCCTACCTAACATTATACATAGAAATTCGCCAAAATCAACAAACTTGGACTTAAATTCTCATAAAAGTAACAAATTTGGTAGGGAAAAGAAGAGGCGGGGACCGAGAGGGGAAATAAAATGAATAGAAAACTGGGAACACTGCGAGGAAAAGCCAGAGAAAAGCGGGATTGATGTGATTAGAAAGGGAGAGAGAATGCTTGAGAGTGTTGCGAGATTGCATTAATGTATAGGGGAACATGGGGGATGAATAAGGGATAGAAAGGGGATTGAATTTGATAGAATAGAGAAACCACGTTAAAGCGCCCATATGCACCCTGCCCAAAAATAAATCAAAAAAAATTATGAAAAAATCGAAAAAAGGTGTTGACAATGGTTGAAAGTGTGGTATTATAAATAAGCTGTCGCGCAAGACAGCAGCTCTTCAAAAGCCAAATAAAAGCGATGTACCAGCAAAAAACGCAGCGGGGAACCGGATAGCGTGTGGGTGGAAAGCTTTTTTAAAAAGGCGTTCGGAAAGCTCAAAAAATATTGAAAAAAGTGCTTGACAAAAAGTACGACCTTTGATATAATGATTGAGCTGTCCGAAAGGAGAGCAAGCAGGACCTTGAAAATTGAACAATACTGAAACTTGTGGAACCTTAAACGTGATGGAAAATCACGAAAAACAATTCCAAAGCCGAGAGATCGGCAAACAAGTAATTCATACAGGACGCAAGCGATTGTGTCTGAGTGAACGAGATTTAACACTTTATGAGTGATAAATACCATTTATAAAGAGTTTGATCCTGGCTCAGGACGAACGCTGGCGGCGCGCCTAACACATGCAAGTCGAACGGAGCTTAGAGAGCTTGCTTTTTAAGCTTAGTGGCGAACGGGTGAGTAACGCGTGAGTAACCTTCCCTAGAGTGGGTGACAACAGTTGGAAGCGACTGCTAATACCCCATAAGCCCACGGTACCGCATGGTACTGAGGGAAAAGGATTTATTCGCTGAAAGATGGGCTCGCGTCCAATTAGCTAGTTGGTGAGGTAACGGCCCACCAAGGCGACGATTGGTAGCCGGACTGAGAGGTTGAACGGCCACATTGGGACTGAGACACGGCCCAGACTCCTACGGGAGGCAGCAGTGGGGGATATTGCACAATGGGGAAACCCTGATGCAGCGACGCCGCGTGGAGGAAGAAGGTTTTCGGATTGTAAACTCCTGTCCCAGGGGACGATAATGACGGTACCTTACAAGAAAGCACCGGCTAACTACGTGCCAGCAGCCGCGGTAAAACGTAGGGTGCAAGCGTTGTCCGGAATTACTGGGTGTAAAGGGAGCGCAGGCGGGAAGACAAGTTGAAGTGAAAACCATGGGCTCAACCCATGAATTGCTTTCAAAACTGTTTTTCTTGAGTAGTGCAGAGGTAGATGGAATTCCCGGTGTAGCGGTGGAATGCGTAGATATCGGGAGGAACACCAGTGGCGAAGGCGACCTACTGGGCACCAACTGACGCTGAGGCTCGAAAGCATGGGTAGCAAACAGGATTAGATACCCTGGTAGTCCATGCCGTAAACGATGATTACTAGGTGTTGGGGGATTGACCCCTCAGTGCCGCAGTTAACACAATAAGTAATCCACCTGGGGAGTACGACCGCAAGGTTGAAACTCAAAGGAATTGACGGGGGCCCGCACAAGCAGTGGAGCATGTGGTTTAATTCGAAGCAACGCGAAGAACCTTACCAGGTCTTGACATCCGATGCATAGTGCAGAGATGCATGAAGTCCTTCGGGACATCGAGACAGGTGGTGCATGGTTGTCGTCAGCTCGTGTCGTGAGATGTTGGGTTAAGTCCCGCAACGAGCGCAACCCTTATTGCCAGTTACTACGTCAAGAGGACTCTGGCGAGACTGCCGTTGACAAAACGGAGGAAGGTGGGGATGACGTCAAATCATAATGCCCTTTATGACCTGGGCTACACACGTACTACAATGGCGTTTAACAAAGAGAAGCAAGACCGCGAGGTGGAGCAAAACTCAAAAACAACGTCTCAGTTCAGATTGCAGGCTGCAACTCGCCTGCATGAAGTCGGAATTGCTAGTAATCGCGGATCAGCATGCCGCGGTGAATACGTTCCCGGGCCTTGTACACACCGCCCGTCACACCATGAGAGCCGGGGGGACCCGAAGTCGATAGTCTAACCGCAAGGAGGACGTCGCCGAAGGTAAAACTGGTGATTGGGGTGAAGTCGTAACAAGGTAGCCGTATCGGAAGGTGCGGCTGGATCACCTCCTTTCTAGGGAGTCAGACGAAAGATCTAGCAGGTCTAGATGTTTCGGACAGGTTAAAGTAAGTTTCAGTTATTGTTCAATTTTGAGGGCCTTGCAAAAGGAACCTCAGGTAAGACGAAGAAGCGACACCCGATCGCAATGGCGTGGGGGTATAGCTCAGTTGGGAGAGCACCTGCTTTGCAAGCAGGGGGTCAAGGGTTCGAATCCCTTTATCTCCACCATTTGGGCTGATAGCTCAGCTGGTTAGAGCACTCGGCTGATAACCGAGAGGTCGATGGTTCGAGTCCATTTCAGCCCACCACGGGGTTCACCTAGTGATGGGGGAACCCACAAAGTCTTACGACATGTACCTTGAAAACTGAATATAGAACTGCGAAATAAGATTTTGATCAGAGTCTAGAGATAGACGAAGATCCCCAAGTAAAATTAATTAGCTAACTGATAAAGTTAGGGAACAATTTCACCAAGCGGTAAAAAATCTTGTTGGCAAATGGAGAATCAATTGAGAAAACGGTCAAGCTAAAAAAGGGCGCAAGGTGAATGCCTTGGCACTGGGAGCCGATGAAAGACGTGGTAAGCTGCGAAAAGCTTCGGGGAGGAGCAAACATCCATTGATCCGGAGATATCTGAATGGGGCAACCCAATGGAGTTCATACTCCATTATCCAATACTGAATCCATAGGTATTGGAAGGGAACCGCCTGAACTGAAACATCTAAGTAGGGCGAGGAAGAGACATCAAACGAGATTCCGTTAGTAGTGGCGAGCGAACGCGGAAGAGGGCAAACCGGAAGGAGAAATCCTTCCGGGGTATGGACCGCTTTTAGGACTTGAGTTGTTAACCGAATGGCATGGGAAGGCCAACCGAAGAGTGTGAGAGTCACGTAAGTAAAAATTCTGACAGCTGCGCAGGATCCAGAGTACGGCCAGACACGTGAAACCTGGTCGGAAGATGGGGGACCACCCTCCAACCCTAAATACTACCCAGTGACCGATAGCGTATAGTACTGTGAAGGAAAGGTGAAAAGGACCCCGGGAGGGGAGTGAAAGAGAACCTGAAACCTTGTGCCTACAAGCACATAGAGCACATCAACGTGTGATATGGTACTTTTTGTAGAACGGTCCGGCGAGCGATTGTATGTTGCGAGCTTAAGCGCTTAAGGCGTGGAGGCGTAGCGAGAGCGAGTCTGAACAGGGCGTTCAGTAGCATGCAATGGGCCCGAAACCGAGTGACCTACCCATGATCAGGCTGAAGTGAAAGTAAAACTTCATGGAGGGCCGAACCGACCTCCGTTGAAAAGGCGGCGGATGAATTGTGGGTAGCGGAGAAATTCCAATCGAACTCGGAGATAGCTGGTTCTCCCCGAAATAGCTTTAGGGCTAGCCTCATGTTAGATATCCGGAGGTAAAGCACTGAATGGCCTAGGGCCCGAGAGGGTACCGAAGCCTATCAAACTCTGAATGCCGGAAAATTGATGCATGGGAGTCAGGCTATGTGAGATAAGTCTCATAGTCAAAAGGGAAACAGCCCAGATCTACAGCTAAGGTCCCAAATTGTATCTAAGTGGAAAACGATGTGGAAATACGCAGACAACCAGGATGTTGGCTCAGAAGCAGCCACTCATTTAAAGAGTGCGTAATAGCTCACTGGTCGAGCGTCTCTGCGCGGAAAATTTAACGGGGCTAAGATACAAACCGAAGCTTAGGCTGCACTTTTAGTGCGGGGTAGGGGAGCGTTGTGTAAGCGGAGAAACAGTAGCGGAAGCGGCTGTGGAGTTTACAGAAGTGAGAATGCCGGAATGAGTAGCGCGAATGATGTGAGAATCATCATGGCCGGAAACCTCAGGTTTTTGGAGGAAGGTTCGTCCGCTCCAAGTTAGGCGGGAGCTAAGGTGAGGCCGAAAGGCGTAGCCGATGCACAGACGGTAGAGATTCCGTCCCCACCGAAAGATTTAAGTATAGGGACACTTTCAGAAGGTCAGAGCCAGGTGTTGGTTCTGGTAGTGATCGAGGGAAATTTAGTACCGAAGTCCGGCTGGATAAGAGGCGAGAAAAGCTGCGTGTATATCTAAGGTGCCCGTACCGCAAACCGACACAGGTAGGTAGGAAGAAGATTCTAAGGCCAACGGGAGAAGGGTTGTTAAGGAACTCGGCAAGTTGACCCCGTAACTTCGGGAGAAGGGGTGCTCATGAAAGTGAGCCGCAGAGAATAGGCCCAAGCAACTGTTTAGCAAAAACACAGGTCTGTGCTAAATCGAAAGATGACGTATACGGGCTGACACCTGCCCGGTGCTGGAAGGTTAAGAGGATGTGTGCAAGCACTGAACCGAAGCCCCGGTAAACGGCGGCCGTAACTATAACGGTCCTAAGGTAGCGAAATTCCTTGTCAGGTAAGTTCTGACCCGCATGAAAGGCGTAATGATCTGGGCACTGTCTCAACAGCCCGCCCGGCGAAATTGTAGTACCGGTGAAGATGCCGGTTACCCGCGACAAGACGGAAAGACCCCATGGAGCTTTACTGTAGCCTAATATTGGGTTTCGGTGTTGCATGCACAGGATAGATGGGACGCTGGGAAGTGAGTGCTTTGGCATTCGTGGAGTGGACGTTGGGATACCATCCTTGCGACATTGGAATTCTAACCTGCGCCTCTGAATCAAGGCGGGGGACATTGTTAGGTGGGCAGTTTGACTGGGGCGGTCGCCTCCTAAAGAGTAGCGGAGGCGTTCAAAGGTTGGCTCGTCCTGGACGGAAACCAGGAGAGAGAGTGCAAACGCAAAAGCCAGCCTGACTGCGAGACTGACGGGTCGAGCAGAGACGAAAGTCGGAGTTAGTGATCCGGTGGTATGTGAGTGGAAATGCCATCGCTCAACGGATAAAAGTTACCCTGGGGATAACAGGCTGATCTCCCCCAAGAGTCCACATCGACGGGGAGGTTTGGCACCTCGATGTCGGCTCATCGCATCCTGGGGCTGTATTCGGTCCCAAGGGTTTGGCTGTTCGCCAATTAAAGCGGTACGCGAGCTGGGTTCAGAACGTCGTGAGACAGTTCGGTCCCTATCTGTCGTGGGCGCAGGATATTTGAAAGGCGCTGTCCCTAGTACGAGAGGACCGGGATGGACGAACCTCTGGTGCACCAGTTGTCACGCCAGTGGCACAGCTGGGTAGCTATGTTCGGATCGGATAAACGCTGAAAGCATCTAAGCGTGAAGCCGGCCTTAAGATAAGATATCCCACTGAGTCAATCAGGTAAGACCCCTTGAAGACTACAAGGTTGACAGGCACAATGTGTAAGTGGCGTGAGTCATTGAGCAAGCGTGTACTAATAGGTCGAGGGCTTGACCCCATTTTCGATTGATACTTCATTTGCTGAAAGCAGTTCGATATTCAGTTTTGAAGGTATATGCCTTCTAAGAAAGAGAAGCTGACGAAGGTCAGGAATGGCCGGTGTCGATGACGGTGAGGAACCACCTGTTCCCATTCCGAACACAGAAGTTAAGCTCACTTGTGCCGAAGATAGTTGGCTGGAAACGGCCTGTGAAAATAGGTAGATGCCGGCTTCTCTTAAAAAGCAAGCAGCCCACGGGCCGAGCGGAAAGCCCGGTTCGTGGGTTTGCTTTATTAAGCACCATTAGCTCAGTTGGTAGAGCAACTGACTCTTAATCAGTGGGTCCTGGGTTCGAGTCCCCGATGGTGCACCAAAGTACGCGTTGCAAGAATTGCAGCGCGTTTTTTATTGCAATCTTTCAAAGAAGGTTCAATCTGGTGCACCATCGGGTGACGAGAACAGCTTGGGCCCGCCGCCGGTCCGGCGGGCAAAAACGCCCCAGTGGGGCGTTTTTAGAGCGCGGGAGAGTCCCCGATGGTGCACCAGAAAAAGCCGCAACGAATGTTGCGGCTTTTTGTTGCACCATTCCCTTCGGGACGGACTCGCACTTCGCGCAAGCGCTCGTGTTCGTCTCGCGGGGACTGGTCGCTAAAAATGGTTGCGGGTTTGTGGGCAGGGGCCACGATTGAGCGTGAGCGAAAGCGGGGAGCGAACAATGTACGCCGCGCGCGGCGTACAACCGCACGAGCGGTTTTGCGAAGCAAAATGGAGGCCTTACAGGCCGACAAGCGAACCGGACTGAATTCTTAACGCGCCCACTGATGGTGCACCAAAGTACGCGTTGCAAGAAATTGCAGCGCGTTTTTTATTGCAATCTTTCAAAGAAGGTTCAATCTGGTGCACCATCGGGTGACGAGAACAGCTCGGGCCCGCTGCCGGTCCGGCGGGCAAAAACGCCCCAGTGGGGCGTTTTAGAGCGCGGAGAGTCCCCGAAAGAGCATAAAGAGCGTTTACTAGAAAATATTCTGTAAGTATGCTATTATAAAACTGATAATGGCTAGTGTAAATGAGGTGAAATTATAATATGAATTATCAGATGGATGAAAAGCGGACGCTGAAAAAATTAGGTATAGATGATTTTAGGCATCTTACAAAAGCAAATGTTATTCAGTTGGCATCTATGATGGATAGGATGTCTCCAGAGGTTGCCCAAAAAGCCTTAGAGCAATTTCCGGAATTTTCCAGTACGCTTAAAGAGATGCTTTTTGATTATAAAGAACTATTAAGTAAAATGATATATTCAGAAAATGATAGCTTAAAGGCTTCATATATGACCTATAATTCGCTAATAGTGTCGCTTCAAACAGAATTAGAGAAAAATGATTTATCCTTTGAGCAACGAAAGTATATCATTGAAAAAATGGAGAAGATTGCTAATGCGGTAGATCAAAAAGATTCTGAAAATAAAAGATGGTTAAAACAAATGGCTGTGATCGCAGGAGTTACTGTTTTAGGCGTTGCAGCTGCATTGGGCAGTACTTTAGGAACAAACACGAATTTGCAGCAGCTTAGCGAAGAAAGCGCTGATACGGCAAACGAAAATGATTAAATGTTATTGAGCGTAAATAATAAACCATGAAGATTATTGGTATTGGAATATGGGCGAACCAAAACATCAAGCTGTAGATAGTCGCGCTATACTACCCCCAAACTTCCTTTAATGCTACAACCTCTTGCTCTGCCAGAGTAGGATAGAGCGTATTGCCAAAGAGAAAATCATAGCGGTAGAGGGCAGCGCCGCAGGCACCGAGGGAGCGCAGCGTGGTGGCTTGGGTGGCGAGGGCATGGCCGGTGCACCACTCGGTGCCGGGACCGGAGGTATCGCCCTCGTCGCCGTCACCGATACGGTAAGCACCAAGGCCGAATGCCAGTTGAACGGATTCTGTGCGCGGCAGCGAGAGCCACTCAGCGGCAAGGCGGCCAAGTGACAGGGCATCGGAACCATTTTTGCGGTAGTTCAGGCCCCAGTACAGCTGCGGGATCAGATAATCACAATAGCCTGGCTTGGCCAGCCAGAGCGCGGCATCGCTGTATTGGCCGTCGCGGCAGCCGCTCAGTGTGCCCTGCGGTGAAACCCCAAACCGCACATTGAACGCATGGGCGGCGGCGTAACAGGCCCGCATTAGATCGTTTACATTTTGCCGCCGCCAATCGGCCAGCGAGATGGTGCTGCCGCTTGCGGCATAACTGTCGGCATCAAAATCCGGGGCAGTAGTGGGGTAAAAGTAATCATCAAAATGAATGCCGTCAATGGCATAATTGGTACATAGCTCACGGATGGAATCGGCCAGATACTGCTGGACTTTGATGCTGGCGGGGTCCAGATACAGGCCGGTTGCAGTGTGCTTGACCCAGTTGGGATGCAGCAGAGCAGGGCTTTGCGCACAGAGCTCAGCCGGGGTTCCGTTGGCCTGCAGGCGGTAGGGGTTAATCCAGGCTTCCAGCGTAAGGCCCTGGGCATGGGCGGTTTCTACCAGCACGGCAAGCGGGTCAAAACCGGGGTCCTGCCCTTGGGTGCCGGTGCAAAGGTGGCTGAACGGAAAATACCGGCTGGGGTACAGGGCATCTCCAAAGGGCCGCACATGGGCAAAAACGGTGTTTGCCCCAAGGGAGGCAATGTTCTGCATGATGGCGGCGGCATCGGCACGGAAAGCGGATTCACTGCTGAAATCGGTATGCTGCCATTCCAGAAAGCTGACCCAGACGGCGCGAATCTCCTGCGCGGCAGCAGGGGACGGAGTGGGTGCAGCGGAAAGCACCGGGCTTGCGGATGGCTGCGGCGTGGTAGACGGCCCCAATACGGCGGGCATTATGAAAAGAAATGACATAAGGAAAAACACCCCCAAGGTTGATAAGAATATGCGCATGATACCACCCCTTTGCCGGTTTGCCATACACCCCAGCATATGCGCCGAAAACGAAAGGCAATACCGCATAATTCTAAGTGCCGATACGGCGAGCGAGGTGCGGCAGATGCCAAGCCAAAAGCGCAGATAATACTGGATGTCTTATCGAGCATTTTGGCAACGCAGATGCCGTGCCGCAGCTGCCGGAGCGGTGCTTAAGCCGCAAGGCGGGAATTGTGCGGTGTTGCCCAAAATAAGTGTTGGCAAGCGGGTAAAATTGTGATATACTAAACAGGTATCTGACATCATGAGGGCCATTAGCTCAGTTGGTCAGAGCTGGCGGCTCATAACCGCTTGGTCCCGGGTTCAAGTCCTGGATGGCCCACCACAAAGCACGAAGGTTTCGGCCTTCGTGCTTCTTTTTTTTTTGCTCATTCGTACAGTTCCTTGCTCATCTGGTTGCGAATCTCATCACGCCGCCTATCGTAGACCTGCGTGTAGATCGCAAGGGTCGTGCTGGGCTGCGCGTGTCCGGCTTCTACTAGCTTGCATCTATCAGCTTTTTTTTCTGGATTTCCACTGTCCGTGATATGATGCTTGCGACTGTGATGATATTGCCTTAGCGTAACCGCAGTATCAATCATTTTTTGCCATTTTTCGCATTGCAATCAAAGCTGCCAACATAATTAAAGGAAATGTGCATCCCGTCAACAAACCTACCTGAAGATTATCTCCTGCCTGCTGTGAAAAATATCCTACCATGCTCGGACCAAAAGCACCACCCATATCTCCAGCTACAGCCAACAGTGCAAACAAGGCTGTACCTCCTTTTGGAATCCTCGGAACAGTAATGCTGATACTTCCGGGCCACATAATACCAACTGAGAAGCCACATAGGATACATCCAATCAACCCCAAAATCGGCATTGCAGATAGACCAGCCAAAAGATAGCTCAATACACAAAGAACTCCCGATACCAGCATAAACTTTGTCAAATCTATCTTTTCACCAAATTTGCCGTACAGCACACGGGCAATGCCCATTGTGATTGCAAACAAGCACGGACCCGCCAAATCGCCAACGGATTTGGTTAATCCTAATGCGGATTCTGCAAAAGCTGATGCCCACTGCGCCATTGCCATTTCAGAAGCTCCAGCGCAAATCATTAGGATAATTGCAACTCCAAAAATAGGCATCTTCAGCAATTGACGCAACGACATTCTCTGACCGTCCTCTACCAAATGCTCAATAGGGCAGGTGGCAAAATTGTAAATATTGTACAAAGGAATCATTGCCCACAAATAGGCTAAAATCCTCCATTTGTCAATACCAAAAACGGAAAAGAAAATTGTAGAAAGTAAAATCACGCCCACACTGCCCCAGCAGTAAAAGGAATGAAGTAGGCTCATCACTTTTTCCTTATGGTCAAAGGGACAGGCTTCCACAATAGGGCTGCACAACACCTCAACAAGACCACTTCCGAGTGCATAAAAAAACACTCCGATCAGTATTCCGACATATGGAGATATTATATTGGGCAAAACCGCAAGTCCGATCAACCCCAGACCTGCAAACAGCTGAGAAGCCACGATGGATTTTCGGTATCCAATAGAATCCACATATTTTGCACAAATTAAATCTACGCTTAATTGTGTTACATAGAATACTGCGGGAATTAAGGCAATCTGTCCCAGTGAGATGTTGAAATCTGAATGAAACGCCAAAAAAAGCAATGGTGCAAAATTAGCTGCGATTGCCTGTGTGATAAATCCGAGATAACAGGCTCTTAATGTTTTTTTATAGTTCTTCATAGCACAAAGCCCTCCTTTCAAACTACATCGAATGATATCATGCTTTTGTTTGGACAGCAATGGACTTTACCACGTTTTTATTGTATAATATCACAATACAAAGGAGGGGGGCATCATTGGCAGACACCAGCGAATTAAAAATCATTACAGATGAAACTCTCATGGAAAAAAAAGAACCCACGGACAATCGGTATTTCCGTTTCAATACTATCTAGAAGATATCTGGGACTTCGACTTCCATACAATCGGTTGGCATTGGCATCAGGAAATTGAATTTATATATGTGCAAAGCGGTGAAGTGCAATGTTATATCGGAAAAGATAATTTCTCGTTACCAGCAGGCAGTGGTTTATTTATCAACACGAAAATCATTCATCAATTAACAGCAAAACAAACCACATTGATTCCAAATATTGTTTTTTCACCTTTGCTGTTGGCTTCAGAGGAGAGTTTGATATACCAGCAATATATTAAGCCAGTGCTTACTTCAGATATTGACTTTTTGGTTTTTGAGCCGTATACCCTGTGGCATAAAGAGATACTTTCTTTACTAAATCAGATATTTGAGACGCAGAAACAAGCAAATTTTAGGGAGCTGACAACCATGCGATTGTTGGCAACCATTTGGGAGTTGCTGTACGGAAATATGGAATCCATGTTTCTACAAAGACAAACCGTTAAAAGAAACAGCGATACGTCTCGCCTTCAAATGATGATGAGTTTTATTCATAGTCATTATGCCGACCAGATCCAACTTGATGACATCGCAGATTTTGCCCATGTAAGTAAGAACACTTGTATGCAAATATTCAAGAATGGTATCCGTCAATCTCCTATTTCTTATTTGATACAATACAGGCTGAAAAAAGCCGCAAAACTACTGGCAGCCACGGAAATGAAGGTTATAACCATATCAGAACAATGCGGCTTTCACGATGCGCCTTATTTTTGCCGTAAATTTAAAGAGGTTTACGGGATTTCTCCTATTGAATACAGAAAAACAACCTCTAAATTTACATATCAACAGCAAGTTTTATCGCTCCCCCAATTATGCTTGTCATACTCATTCTGCGATACTGTTATGAATAAACCATCACATGCAAATCAATTTCTTCTGCCCGGTTATGGATGTTATTATATCGTTGTACCCATTCCATTTGACAGGTACACTTTAATTCCGCTGTCACGCCCTCGGTAGCTTTCATCTGTTCCATGATAGGAAAACAACTCGCCCGACTGCCCGTAGAAGTAGTCCAGCGTCATTTGGTGGGACCACGGATTTTCAACTGTGAGTGCTTGTTCATGTGGAAAACCTCCCTTCCGATTTTTACAAAAGAAAAAGCTCACCTCCTTTTTTTGAAAGTGAGCCATGTAAAAGCAAAATAGTAACAGTAAGTGTCGAGTTTCGTACCCAAAAATTCTTGGGTACGGTTCTGGGTACAAAGAGCCATTTTAGACACGAAAAGACACCAAAAGTTACGTCAAAGTACACAAAGATGTTTTTTCGGAATTATGAGATAGTCACAAGATTCCACAAGAAAAATGAAATTTCAAAATTAGCGACGTTCTCATAACCGCTTGGTCCCGGGTTCAAGTCCTGGCTGGCCCACCAAAGAAAAGCTTCTGCCGTAAGGTGGAAGCTTTTTTATAGAATGGCAGACAGGGATATAAAAGCAACGACTTTGCCCCTCCCGATGAAAGCGATTGTTTGTGGCGTAGATTGCAGTTTTTGGCGGTTATGTTACACTAAAATAATAGTGTGAAAATAATAGTGTGAAAATGGTTAGGAGAAAAAATAAATGGAAAAACAACACAGCGGCCGGAGCTCATTTTCCGGCAAACTTGGCTTTGTCCTGTCGGCAGCCGGCGCCTCGGTTGGCTTGGGCAATATCTGGCGGTTCCCATACCTGGCGGCAAAATATGGCGGTGGAATTTTTCTGCTGATTTACATTCTGCTGGCGGTCACCTTTGGCTATACAATGATTATGGCAGAGACAGCGCTGGGACGGATGACCCGGAAAAGTCCGGTTGGGGCCTTTGCAGCTTCTGGAAAGGGACGCTGGCGTGCATTTGGAGGATGGATCAACGCGGTAATTCCCATTTTGATTGTGCCGTATTATTCGGTTATTGGCGGTTGGGTCATCAAGTATCTGGTGGGGTATATTACCGGTCATGGCAGTGCGCTGGCACAGGATGGGTATTTTTCCTCTTTCATCGCCAATGGCGCTTCGGTGGAAATCGTATTCCTGCTCTTTACCCTGCTTACACTGGGCATCATTTTTGCCGGTGTCCGCAATGGTGTGGAGCGTGTTTCCCGGATGATGATGCCGGTACTGGTGGTGTTATCAGTAATTATTGCAGCTTATTCAGTAACACGGCCCGGTGCGCTGGAAGGAGTGAAGTACTTTTTGGTACCGAATCCGGCCAATTTTTCATGGATGACAGTGGTTACAGCCATGGGCCAGATGTTCTATTCTTTGTCCATCGCAATGGGTATTTTAGTAACATTCGGCTCTTACATGAAAAAAGATGTGTCCATTGAGGGATCTACCAAGAACGTTGAGATTTTTGATACGCTGATTGCAATGATGGCCGGGTTGATGATCATTCCGGCGGTGTTTTCGTTCTCTGGTGGTGACCCGGACACCCTGCAGGCCGGTCCCGCACTGATGTTTATTACGATCCCGAAAGTTTTTGAAAGCATGGAACTTGGTTCGCTGGTGGGCGTGCTGTTCTTTGTGCTGGTGCTGTTTGCAGCGGTGACAAGCTCTATTGCATTGACAGAAAGCGCAGTATCGACTTTTGAGGATGAACTGGGATGGAGCCGCAAAAAGGCTGCGGCAGTGATTGGGATTATTATGGTGCTGCTTGGAAGCTTGTCGGCGCTTGGCTATGGTCCGCTGTCGGGCGTGACCGTTATCGGGATGCAGTTCCTTGACTTTTTCGACTTCCTGACAAACTCAGTTATGATGCCCATTGCGGCCATTGCAACCTGCCTGCTGGTGACCAGCGTGATCGGCGTGGAAAAGATTGAGGAAGAGGTGACCCAGAATGGTCAACCTTTCCGCCGAAAAAAGGTTTTCAATTTTATGATCCGCACCCTTTGCCCGGTGTTTGCTGCCATCATTCTGGTAAGTTCTGTGGCGAATGCCCTCGGGTGGATCTCGATGTAAAAAGAATTTGATATTATCATACCATATGGGGAAATGGATTTACACCCCCTCAATGTGATTTACAGGCGAAACCTTTGGCGGCCAGCGGTTGAAAAATGGTTTGAATAAAATCTCCGTGGGATCTGATATGCTCCCTATATAGCGAACAGTGAAATAAAAACACTGAAAGCTATATAGAGAGCATTTATGTGTTTTTGACCAGGGTGGATCTGAAAAGACGAAAATATCTTCTATTTCTACAAACACAGCCGGATTATGCGTTAAAAAGCCTTGGAATCCACAAAGGATTCCTGCGGCTCTTTGCCTTAAATCCTGCTTGTGTTTGCGGAATATCCGTCATTTTCTTTGTTTTCAGATACCCCTTAAGGTGTATACCAGAAAACCGCTGAACACCGCTATGCCGCTGCTGCCGCCGATGTGTACCATCATCAAGACGGCCAGGGGCTGGCTGCACATTGCCCATGGCGTGCGCAACACTGCGGAGGGCCTGCGCTATGTGAGCTACCTGTTTGTGACCGATTTGAAAGAGCCCTGGAAAGTGATTGCCGAACCGGCCGGATTTTTGATCGCGCCGCGTGGCTGGGAGCGCGTCAGCGATGTCTCCAACGTGGTGTTTACCAATGGCGCGATTGCAGACGATGACGGCAGCGTGTATATTTATTATGCCGCCAGTGATACGCGCCTGCACGTTGTTTCCACGACCATTGGCCAGCTTTTGGACTTTGCATTCAAAAACCCCGCAGACCCGCTGCGCAGCCGTGACTGTGTGGCCCAGCGTGTAGCGCTGATCGAAAAAAAAATCAGGCATATCTCAATCAGCAAGACCGGTAATATCGTGTGCCCGTGGCCCCGGCGGGGGTGTCCACCCTGGCGCAACCTGGCTGCCCATGCTGGCGCTGCTGGCTTTGCTGGTGTTGGATGTCAGCGTCGGCGCGCAGTTCCCGGTGCCGTGGGGCGAGCCGTTGACCCTGCGCGGTGCGGTTAGCTTTTGCCTGGATTTCGTCCCCCGCCCGGGAAGGTGTGGACGGCATCTGGCAGCGCCCTGAATGTCCGTGGAAAAACCCTGCCCGCGTCTGATTCTGCAGGAGCTGAGGCTGCGGCCTATCGGGATGAGGCAGGGAAACGGTACACCGGCTTTTATGCTGCAGACCCTTGGTCTGCCTCTGCCCGGCGATTACGGCCAGGTGCCCGCAAAGCTATGGTACCTGCACAAAGTGTAATGCGCAAAAATTGTGCGTCAACCTGAAAATGATTCCGCGATATGACCCTATTATTTTATAATGTGCTGTGATATAATGAGGTAAATCGACAATGTCAATTCTAAAACTGACCCCATCCTGCAAGGATTACCTTTGGGGCGGCAGCCGCCTGCGCACCGACTTTGGTGTGCAGAGCGATTTGAACCCGCTGGCGGAAGCCTGGGTGCTTTCCTGCCATCCCGATGGCCCCAGCTATCTGCCGGACGGCACCATGTTGGCGGACTACCTGGCCGCCCACCCGGAAGCGGCGGGAACAGACTGCAAAAAGTTTGAAATGTTCCCCGTTCTGACCAAGTTCATTGACGCCAAGAATAACATTTCCATCCAGGTACACCCCTCCAACGAGTATGCGCTGGAGCACGAACACCAGTACGGCAAGACCGAGATGTGGTATGTGCTGGACTGTGAACCGGGCGCGTTCCTGTATTACGGCTTTGACCAGGAAATTAGCCGGGAAGAACTGGAAGAGCGCATCCGGAACAATACCCTAACCGAGGTGCTGAACGCCGTGCCGGTGAAAAAAGGCGATTGCTTCTTTATCCCGTCCGGCACGCTGCACGCTATCTGCAAGGGTGTTGTGGTGGCTGAAGTGCAGCAGAACTCCAACGTGACCTACCGTGTGTACGATTACGGCCGCGTGGGGGTGGACGGCAAGCCGCGCGCGCTGCATGTAAAGCAGGCGCTGGAGGTAATGCGCCGTACCCCGCCGGAACAGCATGATTTCAGCCCCCATCTGGCAAAGTGCGATTACTTTACCGTGGATGTGGTGGCAGGTGGTCACACCGGCATAGCGGACGAGACGTCCTTTGTTTCGCTCCTGATTACCGAAGGGGAGGGGCGCCTGACCTGCGGCGGTGAAACGGTGCAGGCAAAAAAAAGGGCGACAGTTTCTTTATCACGGCGGGCAGCGGTGCCTATGCTTTAACGGGCAGCTGCAAAGCCCTGCTGACAACCGTTTGATTATTACCAAAGCAGAGTGAACAAGAACCCCGGCCTGCTGTGCAGCCGCGTATGCGGAACGCCGGCTGCGCCAAAACGGAGGCAGGGGAACCATGAACACAATAAGCTGCGTTTCTCCTTCAAATCCCTGTCCGGATGGTTCCCGGGCAGGGATTTATTGTAGTCGGAAATAAAACACAAAAAATACAATTTGTATATTTATCGAAAAACAAAACAAAATGAGCGATACGCGCGGCAAAACGATTCGTCACAATGTGCAAAAAAGTGCCTGAATATTTGTCAAACATGTCAAAAATTGACCTTGCCCCCGGTGGGGGAGTCTGCTATACTTGTGAAGCATGAAAAATGAGAACCGGGCTGTCTGTGCAGCCCGGAAAAGCAAAAAGATAACGATAAGGTGTCTTGTTTTGCGCAGGGCGGTAGTGGGGGCACTGCCGGACAAAAAGAGGAAAGCATAAATGAAACTGATATTTGAATTTGCCCGCATTGCGGCGTTCTGCTTTGCGGGGGAGGTTTGCCACCTGGTACTGCCGCTGCCCATCCCGGCCAGCGTGTATGGGCTGATGCTGCTGCTGGCGGCGCTGCGCTTTGGGGTGGTCAAACTGGAGCAGGTGCGCACGGCGGCGCTGTTTCTGACCGGCATTTTCCCGCTGCTATTTGTTCCGGCGGCTGCGGGCGTGATGGATCTGTGGGCGGATTTACAGGCCATGCTGGTGCCGGTGCTGCTGGCCTTGATCCCCATTACCATTTTGGTCATGACGGTGTCCGGCTGCGTGACCCAGCGCCTGGCAGAGCGGAAGGAGAAAAAGCAATGATCACACAAGTTTTGGAATCTTCCGCCGTATGGGGCGTGCTGCTCACGCTGGCTGCGTTCGGCCTGGGGGTGCTCATCAACAAGCGCACCGGTAAGGCAATTTTCAACCCGCTGCTGTTGGGCACGGCGTTTGTCATCGTGGTGCTCAGCGTGTTGAAAATCCCCTATGATACATACGCTGCCAGCGCTTCGCCCATCAGCTACCTGCTGCTGCCCGCAACGGTCAGCCTGGCAGTGCCGCTGTATGAAAAATGGGATCTGCTGTGCAAAAATCTGGTAGCCATTGTAGCCGGTGTGCTGGCCGGAGTTATGGCAAGTCTGTTCAGCGTGCTGGCACTGGCCCTGCTGCTGGACCTGAACCATGAGCAGTACATCACCCTGCTGCCCAAGTCCGTTACCACTGCCATCAGCATGGATGTTTCCCGCGAGCTGGGCGGCATTGCCACCCTGACGGGCGCCATTGTGATTTTGACCGGCATTGTGGGCGCGCTGGCGGCGGAAACCGTCTGCAAGGTGTTCCGCATTACCAACCCCATTGCCAAAGGCATCGGCATTGGTACGGCGTCCCACGCCGTGGGCACCAGCAAGGCGCTGGAAATCGGCGAAGTGGAAGGCGCGATGAGCGGCCTTTCCGTTGCTGTGGCCGGTATCATGACCGCCGTGCTTTGCCCGCTGTTCTCGGAATTGATTCACTAAGGCAACACTGCACAATTCCCGCCTTGCGGCTTAAGCACCGCTCCGGCAGCTGCGGCACGGCATCTGCGTTGCCAAAATGCTCGATAATGTCGGGGTGCGGTACCCGCATCGTGCTTCGGGGGCAAAAGCCCCTCGCACTCTGCGGCCGCTGCCCCTGCTTCGGTTCGCTGTTTCCGCCACTGGCGGCGCTCACCTTTGCAGCATCCAGTATTATCTGCGCTTTTGGCTTGGCATCTGCCGCACCTCGCTCGCCGTATCGGCACTTAGAATTATGCGGTATTGCCCTAAATACAGAAGGCCCGCCCGCGCATCACCTGGTTTGTGGTGCGCGGACGGGCTGTTTTATGCCGCCGGACGGCGGAAAACGGCATTTTTTGCAAGTTTTTTGCCCGGCAGCGGGGCAGCTCTTGCCGCGCGGCGGGTTCTATACTATAATAAATAAGCTGTTTGTATGTGCAAAATACAGAGAAAAAGCGCAGCTCCGCCCGGCAATAGAGGGCTGGAATGTGCGGCGCTGACGGAGAGAGGATCATAAAATCATGGGATTTTCGTTTGTGACAGAAATTCCTTCCCCGGATGTCATTCGGGAAAGGTTTCCCCTTGCGCCGGAACTGGCCGCCCGCAAAAAAGAGCGGGATGAAGAAATCAAAAGATCATTACCGGCGAAAGCGACAAGCTCCTGGTCGTTGTCGGCCCCTGCTCGGCGGATAACGAGGAAGCCGTTGTGGATTATGTGTCCCGTCTGGTCAAGGTGCAGGAGAAGACGAAGGACCGCCTGGTGATCGTTCCGCGCGTGTACACCAACAAGCCCCGCACCACCGGCGAGGGCTACATGGGAATGATCCACCAGCCGGACCCGGAAAAGAAGCCGGATATGCTGGAGGGAATTCTGGCCATCCGCCATATGCACATGCGCGTATTGCAGGAAACCGGCTTTTCCACTGCGGACGAGATGCTCTATCCCGAAAACCTGCGTTACCTTTCGGACATTATGTCCTATATTGCCGTGGGTGCCCGCTCGGTGGAAAACCAGTTCCACCGCCTGGTAGCCAGCGGCTGCGACGTGCCCGTGGGCATGAAGAACCCCACCAGCGGCGACCTGACCGTGATGCTCAACTCCGTTGTGGCGGCCCAGCTGCCCCACGACTTTATCTTCCGCGGGTGGGAGGTCCAGTGCCCCGGCAACCCGCTCAGCCACACCATTCTGCGCGGCGCGGTGAACAAGCACGGCCAGACCATCCCAAACTACCATTACGAGGATCTGCGCCTGCTGTATGAGCTGTACATGAAGCGCAACCTGAAGAACCCTGCCTGCATTGTGGATACCAACCACAGCAACTCCGGCAAGCAGTATATGGAGCAGATCCGCATTGCGAAAGAGGTTCTGCACAGCCGCCGCCATTCGGACGACATCAAGAACCTGGTCAAGGGCCTGATGATCGAAAGCCATATTGAGCCGGGCAGCCAGAAGATCGGCGAGCACTGCTATGGCAAGTCCATTACGGACCCCTGCCTGGGCTGGGACGATACCGAGCGACTGCTGTACGATATCGCAGAGCTTTCTTAAGGCAACACCGCACAATTCCCGCCTGACGGCTTAAGCACCGCTCCGGCGGCTGCGGCACGGCATCTGCGTTGCCACAATGCTCGATAATGTCGGGTTGCGGTACCCGCATCGTGCTTCGGGGGCAAAAGCCCCTCGCACTCTGCGACCGCTGCCCCTGCTTCGGTTCGCTGTTTCCGCCACTGGCGGCGCTCACCTTTGCAGCATCCAGTATTATCTGCGCTTTTGGCTTAGCATCTGCCGCACCTCGCTCGCCGTATCGGCACTTAGAATTATGCGGTATTGCCTTAACCGATAAAATTGCAAATAAGGCATGCACTGCCGGAAACTGAACAGAGGTTCAGCCGGGGCGGTGCATGCCTTTTGTGTTGCGGGGGATAATCGATAAAAATCAGTACAGCATGGTGTCATCATCCACGCGGTACACATGGCCGTCTTTTTCATACACTTCAATGTAATAGTCGCCGTCCGGGGATTTTTCGGACCAGGTTTGCTGTTCAGACACAGAATTGTTCTGAGAATCCGAAGATACAGAAGAAGCGGAAGATTCCGAGGTGGAAGCGACAGTGGAAGTGGAGGACTGCGATACAGACGGTTCGTTTTTAGAAGCTGTACAGCCTGCAAGTAAAAAAAGGATTGCTGCGCTTGTACAGAAAAGGCCAAAAAATTTTGAATTATTCATAATACAAAGTTCCCTGATACCAAACAAGATAATAACCAGCGTCGTGGGGGTGCTTCAGAATTTCGTGATTATTGTTGCGGATAAGGGTGCCGCTGGCGAACACATTAGGATTGGTGCCTTTCAGGCAGCGGAAATACTTCTTGGCAGGAAAATCGCTGAATGTCGGATTGGTTTTGGAGCAGGAAAGAGCAAAATAGCCTTCGTGCCAGATGCTGTCGCCGCCGCTTAAAGTGCTGATCTTGTATTCATCATATTCTTCGGGGTCATTTCCTGCCAATCCATATAGGTAATGCCATCCACAGTTTTTTCAATCCAGGCACCACATTGTTCGGTGGAAAGTTCCTGTGCAGATGCACGGGCAACCAGGCAGCATGCCAAAATCAGACAGGCGATAAGGAACGTTGCGATTTTATGAAGATTACGGGTTTTCATAATAAACTCCTTTTATACGTCGTTAAGTGTTTTTGTACTGTGAATTCGATATGGTTTCGTTAGTTCCATCGGAATAATAAAAAGTTGCAGAATAGTCCAACCGGTAGGTTTTTCCGCTCTTGAGAGAGTAAGATGAACTAGCAGTACAATATTGATTAGAAGATGAACTGGAGCAAGAATCGACCTTGCCATAAATGCCAAACAATCCCTTTTCATAGAGAGTTCCAGAAACGGTGATTTTTGTTACGCTTGAAACAGCTTCGGCTTTCACACTGTAAGAGGAATTGTTGATGATTGCTCGTACATTGCCGCTTCCGTTATAGAAAGGGCGAATAGACTGGGCAAGACATGAATAGGCAAGGACGAAAACAAGGACTAAAGATAACAGGAGCGAGAATATTCTTTTTTCCTGCCACAAAAACACCTCCGATAAGATTTATTTAAGAGCTCTTACCCAATACAACAAGGTTTTTGGCAAAGGTGTGACAGGAAAAGAGAAAAAAATTGAATTTGTGAGAGTGACTAAAAAATAATTTCCATAATTGTGCAGCATGCGATGCTTTAGGAAATGCTTTCTGCTACAAGGTATAGATCTGTTAGAGAGAGTTCCCCAAGAATGGAGTGATAGATACCGTCTTTTTCCCAAATAAGCGCGTAGCTGACATGCCCCTGTATATTTGTTGTGCCTAAAGTGGCAGGGCAATCGTTAACGTTGGTTTCCTGCCATACGGTATGCTCATTATCAAAGGTGGAAATAAAGCTATCGTTTATAGTGACGCAATCAATAAAATAAATTCGATCATCGGCAGAGTGATAAGAACGGAAAAACTGATAGGAGTCACGCAATTCACTGGATTCATCCAGCACAAACCCCTCCGGCACATAATGGTCACAATAATTTTCCGGCAATGTATCCAAGGGAGTGCCATCCACAGAATAAGTGACCTGCATTTCAATGGGCAAAAAAAGCGCAGGAGGGCAGTGTACACCGCGTGGCGGGCTTCGGCGCTGACGGCAAGGGTGCCTGCCAACAGGGCGGCAGCCAGCAGCACAACGGCCAACGCACGGTGCAGCGCTTTTTGGGGATGGTGCAGGGTGTGCAAAGCACGGGTTATGCGGGCGTCCAGAGAGGAAGTATCCGGGTATAGTTCTTTCAGCGCGGCGGGGGTGGGCAGGGCGGCCAGTTCCTGCCGGGCGTCCTGCTCCAGAGCCACAGCAAGGATGGCGTCAAAACGATAGCTGCAATTATCTTTCATCGTGGAGCTCCTTCCACAGCAGTTTGCGCCCGCGGGCAATGCGCTGGCGGACAGTGGATTCCCGCAGGGCAAGTGCGGCGGCAATTTCGCGGTAGGTGTACCCTTGCGCCAGCAGCCGCAGTGGGTCGCGGTAAATGGGTGCAAGCTGCTGCACGGCCTGCATCAGGTGCTGGGCCTGCTGCTCATCAATCACCGCATCTTCGGGAACCGGGGCCGGGTCGGCATTGCGGTCAAAGTCGGGTTCTTCCTCGCCGGGAGCATCCGGCCGCTGGCCAGCAGCAGGAACGCCCGGCTGCGTGTACAGCTGACAAGGTAAGCCGCAAACTTGTGCGGGTCCTGCCGGTGCAGGCGGGCAAAGTTTTTGGCTATGTACAAAAATACTTCCTGCGCTACATCCTCAGCAAGGTGCGGGTCGTGGACGATCTGGCAGGCAACGTGGTACACCAGCCGTTTATAGCGTTCATAAACAGCTTCAAAGGCTTCGGCGTTGTCGGCGCTGTCCAGTGCCGCAAGGTAGATGGCAAGCATGTAGGAATTCCCCCTGATGAAGTGTGTGGCACTATTATAACGCGGAAAAATAAAAACGCAAAGGGAAAATCATGCCCGGAAAAATCCTCCTTTTCTTTTCCCCCATGGTGCTATGATAGAAAACCGGACGTTATAAAAAATAAAGAGGGGATTGTTTTTGATGGAAAAGGAACAAAGCGGAAAAACACTGTTCCGTGGGGAGCTGGCGCTGGTAATTGCGGTATTGGTCAACAGCTTTGGCGTGGTATTGATGCTGTACTCCGGCGCGGGAATTTCGGCCATTTCCAGCGTGCCGTATGCGTTTTCGCTGGCGTTCCCGGCACTTACGCTGGGAACCTGGACCTACCTGTTCCAGGGCACTTTGATTGCCAGCCTGATGATTATGCGCCGCCAATGGGTGTGGCCGTACCTGTTCAGCTTTGTAGTGGGCTTTGTGTTCAGTGAGCTGCTGGATGTGCACGAACTGTGGATCGATGTTCTGCCCTACACACTGCCCTGGCGGGTGGTGTATTTTGTGGTCAGCTACCTGCTGATCTGCTTTGGCATTGCGCTTTCCAACCGGTGCGGGCTGCCCATTGTGCCCACCGACCTGTTCCCGCGGGAGCTGGCGGACATTACCAAGGTGCCGTACCCGCGCATTAAAATCGGCTTTGATGTAACCTGCCTGGCTATTACGGCGGGCATGACCTTCTTCTTCCTGGGCCGCCTGGAAGGGCTGGGCATTGGCACCATTGCCGCGGCGTTCACCATGGGCAAGGGTATTGGCCTGGTGGGGGACCTGCTGGACAAGCACTTTTATTTTGAAAACTACAAGACCCTGCGCACCGCTAAGAACAAACAGTAAAATATGCAAAGAACAACGGCCTGCCGCACAAGCGCATTGCTTGCAGCGGCAGGTCGTTATTCTTATTCATTATTATTTATTATTTTATTCTATATTAGTGCTGGATACTGTCGGGGTCAAAGTTGCGTGCCATCAAGGCAGAGATGGCGGGCAGCGCGGCAGCAATCAGGGCTTTGTCATGGTTAGGGGCCAGGCGGGTGGCGGAATCAAACAGCATGGTGTTTTCCTGTTGCGGGGTGCTGGCGGGCCAGGTGGGAATGCCGCTGTGCTGCGGGTTTCCGGTGCGGGCAAAGGCCAGAACGGCATCGAAAATCTGCTGTTCCAGCTGCGGGGTCACGCCGGAAATGTTGGCAGAAGGCACCAGCTCAGTATTATGGAAAACAAACGGGATATCGGAACAATGCCATGAGGCGCGGCCGCCCTCAATGGTGAAATCCTGATTGAAGAAATAGCTCCACACCGGGCCGGTTTCCGCCCGGCGGCGGATATAGCGCATGGTCGGCTCCCGGAACAGTACATCCAAAAACGGCAGGTCGGTGGCGCTGCGTTCGGGGTAGGCAGCGTGGAACAGCGGCAGCAGGGCATCCGCCGTCTGCTTGCCCAGCATTTTTTCGGCAAAGCTTTCGGCCTCGGCGGCGCTCATCTGCGCTTTGTTCAGGCCGAAGCCATTGAAGGCGGCAAACTCGCCAAACACGGTGCCCACCAGAAGGGGAATGCGGGCGGTTTCGGGGCGGAACGCATTTTCCAGCGGGTCACCCAGATAAAAGGCGTTGGGGTGTGGGGCGCAGCCGGTGTTTTTTCCGGCTGCTTTCAAGGCGGGAGCTACTTTATTATAAGCGGCGGCAAGCGCGGCATAGGGTACCGTTTCCAGTGCGGCGATATCCGCCGCGCCAAGCTCCGCCATCAGAGCCTCGGCGCAATCCCGCCCGCTGCCGGTGCAGTCGGCCAGGCGGCCCAGAACGCCGCTCATCACAATACCTTTGTGGAACAGTCCGTCCGCGGCGGGGGTCTGCAGCAGGGTGGTCACCTTGGCGCCGCCGCCGGACTGGCCGAACACTGTCACATTGCCGGGGTCACCGCCGAACGCGGCAATATTATCCCGCACCCAGCGCAGCGCGGCGATGATATCGTCCCCGCCCGCGTTGCCGGAATTGGCGTATTCTGCCCCAAAATCCGAAAGGTCGAGATAGCCTAGGATGTTCAGCCGGTGGTTGATGGAAACCACCACGCAGTCCCCAGGCGGGCCATGTTTTCGCCCTCGTAAGCGATCTGCTCAATGGAGGAACCGGCAAAGTATCCGCCGCCGTGTAGCCACACCAGCACGGGGCGGTGGGCGTCATCCAGCGCGGGGGTCCAGATGTTCAGGTTCTGGCAGGCTTCGTCCATCAGCCAATAGCGGTGGGGCACCAGCATTTCGCCGTTGGGCTTGGGCATTTCCAGCAAAGGGCAGACATAGCCGTAACTGGTGGCGTCCAGCACGCCGTCCCCACAGCTGGCTCCGGCGCGTGGAAGCGCCTGGCCTTGGCGTAAGGGATGCCCTTAAAGATATCCAGCCCGTCAAAACGGTAGCCGCGCACTGAGCCGCCGGTGGTGCGCACCAGCGGGGCATCGACAGAACAAGAAAAAGTATGGGGCATAGCAAACTCCTTTCCAGCAGTGGGCAAAAATGATATATTTTTTGATGCTGATTCTATTGTAGCAGATTTACGCGAAAAAAAGAAGCCATGAACTGCCCGGACGCCAAGACCGTGCTGATGTTTGCACTTTCCGCCGATGCTTTTGTGGAAGATGAGCGGCTTTCTGCAGAGCGCGGGATGAACGGCCATTTTGCAAAGCCGGTGAATTTTGCCGCATTGCAGCGCAGCATTGGCAAGTTTTTGCGCCAGCGCCGCGGGCAAGCGAGAGAACGAAGGTGTACCGGAAACACCGAAAATCCAACCGGTTTCTGCAAAGGCAGAAGCAATTTTGTGTTTGCGGAATATGCGTTATTTTCGTTGTTTTGAGCTACACCGTTAAGTGGGAATGCTGAAGAAGAGAAAAAACGTACATGGGCAGATGCTCCTTTGGGGAAAAGTCAGGCGGCAGTATACAGGGTGCCGCGGCGCTTCATCCAGCGGTAGGCCGCCACGCAGATCATAACGGATAACAGCGAACCCGCCGGTGCGGCCAGCCCCATAGGTAGCAGGGTTCCGGCAAACAGCCGGGAAGCCAGGTAGGACCCCGGAACGCGCACCAGCACAATAGCAATGATGTTGTGGAGAAAGCCGATGTAAGACTTGCCGCAGGCGGCAAAATACCCGGTAAAGCTGAAGTGGATCCCGGCAAAATGGTATCCACAATATAACCGCGGATGTACTGGCAGCCCATCAGCACCACGGCGGCGTCGGTGGTGAAGCACCCCAGCAGCGGCTCGGCCACAAGCTCAATGACCAATACTACGGCAATGCCGTAACCGGTGGCGATCATGGCGGCGTATTTCAGGGTCTGGGCGGCGCGCTCCGGCTTGCCTGCGCCAAGGTTCTGGGAAGACAACGCCGATACCGTCGCCAGCATGGAGGACGGAACAATGAACATGGCGCTGATGATTTTTTCCACAATGCCCACGGCGGCAGAATCAATCAGGCCGCGGTGGTTGGCAATGATGGTGATAATGATGAACGCGACCTGAATGCAGCCGTCCTGCACAGCGACCGGCAGTCCGATTTTAAGAATACGGCCCAGCACGCCTTTTCGCGGGCGGAAGTTCTGGCGGCTCAGCCGCAGGCCGGTTTTGTGCCGCCGGATGCCGAACAAGGCAACAATAACACTCAAGGTCTGCGAAAGGGTAGTGCCCAGCGCAGCACCCACCGGGCCAAGGGCCATGGGACCGATGAAAAGAATATCCAGCGCAATATTGGCGGCGCAGGCAACGGCGATAAAGTACATCGGGCTTTTGGAATCCCCCAAACCGCGGAAGATGGAGCTGATGATGTTGTATGCCGTGATGAACGGGATGCCGATGAAGCAGATGGTCAGATACTGCACCGTGCCGGGAACGGCCTCTGCCGGAACACCGATCAGGCCGACCAGCGGGCGCACTGCGGCCACCAGCACGGCGGTAAAACCGAGGGAGACCGCCATGAACAGGGTGACGGTGTTGCCGATGGCGGCTTCGGCATCGCGCATATTGCCCGCCCCCACGGCGTGGCCGATGATGACGGTGGAACCCATGGCAAGCCCAACAATGATAACGGTCAGCATGTGCATGACCTGGCTGCCGTTGGCAACGGCGGTGATGCTGTCCACCCCGCAGAACCGGCCGGTGATGTACAGGTCAGCCATGCCGTACAGCGTTTGCAAAAAGTAAGAGAGCAGATACGGCAGGGCAAAGGTCAGAATGGCTTTGAACACGCTGCCGGTTGTAAGATTTTTTTCCATGATAATTTCCCATCCTCAGCTGGTAATAGTCTAGGGTGTATCTGAAAAGTCGAAAATGTAGTCTATTTCTACAAACACAGCGGGATTTTTGCCTTAAATCCTGCTTGTGTTTGCAGGCGTCTGGATCCAGAGCCTGTTCATCTCCGCTGTTGTGCTGGTGTTCGCCGCCAGAAAGCTGACTGCCGCCATGCAGAGCGAAAAAGCATAAGTGGATTTAATTATAACACAAGCCTCCTTACTTTGCCATCAATTTTGGATGGATTGGGAATTTAACAGAAAACCTCCGGCTGCATTGTGCGAGTGGCCGGAGGCTTTCTGTTTTAATACAATCTCATATAAAGAACATATGTTTTGATGCATTTGCTGACAAATCTGTGGCGGCAGAAAAACGTGTAGAACTAGACGATAAGACTTTCGGAAATATGATCAAGGAGAAAATCGACCGTATTAGCGCAGAAGAAAATGCCGGGTGCTGCGAGAGAATAAAATACCCAAGTATTATCGCATAAAGCAAGACAGTTATCTTACATTTTCTCTCTTACAACATACAGCCACAGCAGCAGCAGGCGCCCCTTGAGGCAGGGATCTCGCCTGCTGTTTTGATGGAATAGAAACGTTTGATTTGCGGCAAAACAAAACACCGGGCGCCAGATGGCACCCGGTGTTTCAGTTAAATAACCGGCGCAATCAGACCGGTATCAGAGGAGGAGAAAACAGTAAAATTAGTTTGCGCGGTACTGGGCCGGCAGCTGGTCAATGGTCTGCCATTTCTGCATGGCGTCTTCCAGGCTCATGCCGCCCGCAACAGCGTCGCGGCGGCAGGCGTTGACAGCCTGGATCTCTTTCATCTTGGCGCCGGTCAGGCTGTAGTTCTTCATGGCGATGAGGGTAGCAGTCCATGCAATCATGGGGATGACGCAGAACAGCACGATAACAACCACGTTCATGCCGGGGGTGTACGGGTCGTACTGGGTGGGCAGGCTGTCAAGGCCGATAAAGCTGACGGCCACGCCGACCACGGTAGCGGACAGGCTGGAAACCAGCTTGTCAACCAGGCTGAACAGAGTGCCCATGATACCGGGGATATACTTGCCGGAGATGTAGGTCTCGTAGTCAGAGCAGTCGGCAACCATGGGGATGGGCATATCGGCAGTAGCGTAATAAGCGCCATAGCCAATGCCGAACAGAGCGATGAACAGGATGGTGTAAACGTTGATGGAAACCTTGCCGTCAGACATCATAGACAGGGTGAAGGCATCGCCCTTGCCCCACAGGAGCAGCAGCACCAGAACGCCGATGTAGCAGATCAGCGCAACGCTGACATAGCGCATCAGGCTGGCTTTCTGGCCTTTCTTCTGGCTGGTGCGCACGGTGAGCAGGAAGAAGGGAACGCTGAACACATAGCCCAGAACCATCATGGGCAGGTACAGACCATCATAGTTGCCCATCATGCAGCCGTACAGCATGCACAGAACAGTGGTGTTGGTGGCAATGGAAAGTGCCAGCTTGCAGCCTGCACCAGCCACCATCAGGCGCTGCATGGGGTTGTTGCCCTTGATGATGGCAACATACTCGGCAACCTTGATCTTTTCGGTTTTCTGGCCGCCGATGCCAAAGTACTTCGGCTGGTCCTTTTCCCAGATGCCGATGACAGCCAGGATGGTCAGGGCGATGGAGATCACGATGCCGACAGGAGCCAGGGTGCGGAAGAAACCGGCGGAAGCGTAACCGCCCTCATAGTTTTTGGCCAGGATGGGGGCAAAGAACTGCATGGCGCCCATGCCCAGCAGGGAGCCGACGGTGTTGAAGATGGTGAACAGGGGGCGCTGCTTGGGATCGTTGGTCAGAACAGTCTGGCCGGAACGGGTGCAGGAGGTCTGGAAGGTGTAGCCGATGACCCAGATGGCGTACAGGGCTACAAAGGCAACATAACGTGCCCATTCCATGGAGGCGGGGATCAGCGGGGTCAGGCCGTACAGCACCAGGATGCTGACAGCCATGATGAGGTTGCCGATGACCATAAACGGGCGGAACTTGCCGAACTTCCCGTTGGTGCGGTCCATCAGGGCACCGATGATTGGGTCGGTAATGGCGTCAAACAGGCGCATGCCGGTGACCATCACGGAGGCGAAGATCATGCTCAGGGCCAGAACCTTGCTGCCGAAAGTGGCAATGTAGGAAAGCACCAGAACATAGTACACGTTGGTAGCGCCGTTGTTAAGCGGAAACAGCATCAGCTGGTAAGGCTTGGCGCGGTTGACGCTGGCAGACGCCGCAGAGTTTTGCTCACTCATGGGGGCATTCTCCTTTCATAACAAAGACCCCCGCCCCGAAACGGGCGGGGGCATAAACGATTCAAAAGGGGGAAGATGCGGAGGCTAAGGCAATACCGCATAATTCTAAGTGCCGATACGGCGAGCGAGGTGCGGCAGATGCTAAGCCAAAAGCGCAGATAATACTGGATGCTGCAAAGGTGAGCGCCGCCAGTGGCGGAAACAGCGAACCGAAGCAGGGGCAGCGGTCGCAGAGTGCGAGGGGCTTTTGCCCCCGAAGCACGATGCGGGTACCGCAACCCGACATTATCGAGCATTTTGGCAACGCAGATGCCGTGCCGCAGCCGCCGGAGCGGTGCTTAAGCCGCAAGGCGGGAATTGTGCGGTGTTGCCCTAAACCTTACTGCTGATTCTGAGCGCTTGCAGTGTTGGCAGCCTGCTCAGCAGTCCAGGTCTTCTTGCGCTTGATGGCAACAACCAGGCGCCAGATGCACAGCACGGTCAGAACAGCCAGAACGGTGTCCAGAGCGTACAGGGCGGTCTTCCACCACGGGGTGATGACCTTCAGGCGGTCAGCGGAGGACCAGCCGTTCATAGCGTTGGAGTTGGCAACGGTGTACAGGATCTTGTGCATGGATTCGCGCATTTCGGTCACGATGTAAGCATCGTTCTCGTACTTCGGAGCCAGGGTGGTGTGGATGGTCGGGTCCGGGCTATCCCAGATATCGGAACCGGCAATCAGACCATCGGCCAGATCCATGTATTTGCTGGAACCGGAGTAGTCGGTGATGATCATGCCGCGCATGCCCAGTTCGCCGCGCAGGAAGCCGGTCAGCAGGTTATCGTAAGCACCGCACCAGTAAGCGCCCCAGCGGTTAAAGCCGGTCATAACGCTCCAGGCGCCGCCATCGGTGATGGCCTTGTCGGCAACTTCCAGGTAGATTTCGCGGGCAGCCTGCTCGTTCAGCCAGGTGTTCACGCCGCGGCGGCTGGATTCAGAGTCGTTCAGGGCAACATGCTTCAGGTAAACGTAAACGCCCTTGGACTGGATGCCGTTGACTTCGGCAGCGCAGATGGTGCCGGCAATGAACGGATCAGAAGCATAGTACTCGAAGTTACGGCCAGAGTAAGCGGTGCGGTGCATGTTGATGCCGGGGCCATACAGACCAGAGTAACCCATGGCCAGGCAGTCTTCGCCAATGCAGCGGCCTACATCGTTGATCAGGTCAACGTTGAAGGTGGCGGCCATAACGTCTTCGGAGGTGTAGCACATAGCGGAAGCGCCGCCGGTCAGTGCTGCGGTCAGGCCCTGCGGGCCGTTTTCGTCTTTGGTACGGGTCTTGCCGATGGATTCAACAGCGGCAGTGTTGTGGAAGCCCAGGGTGATGGTGTTGACCATCTCGTTGAAGGTCAGCTGATCCAGCAGGGTATCCCACTGGGGATCGTCATAGTCGGCACCGATCATGGAAACCAGAGCCAGACCATTGTCAGCGCCCAGGGTGGGCATTTCAACGCTGTCAGCCTTGCTGCCGTCGTAACGGGTGAAAGCCAGGTGATCAGCCAGGGTCTGGGTTGCGTTCAGCACAACAGGCTGGGTGGGGAAGGTGGCAACCCAGTTGGAGCGGCTCAGCCAGGTAACTTCGCCGGGTTCGCTGCTGCTCTTGTTGGGGTCTGCTTCATCAAACAGGTTGGTGATGGCAGTGCCGTTTTCGCTGGTGGCGTAGGTGGTGCTGTCCAGAGCGGCGTTGCTCCACTTGTAGGTCAGGGCAACGTCGCCATCGGCGGTCATGCGGCCATCGGTGTTCTCAACGGTGTAGCCCTTGGCAGCCAGGATGTTGTTCACAGCGTTGTGTGCATCGGTGGCAGCGGTGAAGTAGTAGTCGCCAGCGTCAACAATATAGGTCTTGGCGTTGTTGGAATCATAGGTGCGCAGCTCGCTCTTGTCAACGGTGATGTTGACAGTCTCGGAAGCGCCGGGAGCCAGGATATCGGTCTTGGCAAAGCCGCACAGCTCAGCAGAAGCCTTCTCGATGCCGTTGGCCTTGTCGTAATCGGTGTAGGGGCTCTGGAAGTACAGCTGAACGGTTTCCTTGCCGGAGTAGGTGGAACCGGTGTTGGTGACTTTCAGGGTGACATTGAAAGCATCAGCAGACTCGGTCACATTGAAATCGCTGTACTCGAAGGTGGTGTAGCTGTCGCCATAGCCGAAGGGGAAGGCAACAGTGGTGGACCAGTTGTAGTCGCCGGCATTGCCGGTGCCCATAACAGCGTCCTCGTAGCGGGTCTCGTAGTAACGGTAATCCAGGTAGATGCCTTCCTGATACACGCTGTACATACCCTGCACATCAGGGCCATCGGTCAGCAGGTTGTAATCTGCTGCGTTGGGGTAAGCCTGGGTGTAGAAGTTGTACATGGCGGGGTTGGCCATGTTGTCATACAGGTAGGAATCAACCAGGCTGCCGGACGGGGTAGCCTCGCCAGCCAGCAGCTGGGCAACACCGTTGATGCCGGTCTGGCCCACGTCGCCGATCCACATAGCGGAATCGATGCCGTAATCCTCGCCGCAGATCTCCGGGTTCAGGAAATCCATCTCAATGGCGTTGGAAGAGTTGATCAGAACGATGATCTTCTTGAAGGTGCCGTTGTCCTTCAGGGTCTTCAGGTTCTGGAGCAGTTCCTTTTCTTCAGCGGACAGGGCCAGGTAGTTACCGTCGCCCTCCTGGCCTTTGATCCAGGAATCATTGGTGCCGTTTTCGCCACTGGGCAGGTCAGCGCCCTCGCCGCCGGAACGGGAGAACACGACGATAGCAGCATCGCCGTAGTCAGCAAAGCTGGACTCGGCGCTGGACAGCTTGCTCCAGGGAGCTTCGTTCACAGCGTACTGGGTGTTGGCTTCCAGGGTATCGGAGATGGCAGCCGGGGTGATGCGGCTGTAGTTCTTCATCATATCGTCAGAAGAATACAGATCCCACAGGGTGCTGTTGACCTGGATGCCCTGATCTTCCAGAGCCTGCTTGAAGTTGGGAGCCTTGCTGGTGTCAACGGAGCCGGAACCGGTGCCGCCGTACATCAGGTCCACGGAGCCGTGGCCGAACAGGCTGACCTTTGCGCCGCTTGCCAGGGGCAGGGCGTTGTTGTCGTTCTTCAGCAGGGCTGCGCCTTCGGCTTCAACCTGTGCGCACAGCTCAGCCTCATAGGACTCGCGCTCTTCATCAGAGGTGAAATCGCTCTTGAAGTACTCAGTGTCTTCGTCGCTGTCGCCCTTGATGATCTTGTAGGTGTCGGCGTCCAGGTAGTTATTAACGGTGGTCGTATAATGGAACGCAACCGTCGTGCCTACAATGGCGCCTGCGGTCAGGACGGCGGTAACGGCGGTCAGGCCGGACCACATCCCAACTTTGGGTTTCTTACTCATTGTGTTCTCCTCCTGTTAGAAAATGCTCTATAACAAACTGTATTAAGCGAGAACAAAATACAGAGTGTTCAAAATAGATTATACCCAGTTTGCACTCTTGGATTTGGTCTTGTGCAGCTTGTACTCCGGGTTGGGGGTATCTACATGGCGGATGACGGACTCATCGGTGCGGTCACCAGCCACGGCCTGAATGTGCAGTTCGCCGTTCAGGGGAACCTTGAAGGTGAAAACATGCTCGCCGGTCTGCTCGCCTACCTTGTTGCCGTTTACATACAGGGCAACGGTGCTCTGGTTGGAATAAACCTTTACGGTAGCGGTGCTGCCGGTGCGCTCCACAAAGCGCTTGGAGCAGATGTGCACAAAGGCTTCATCGCTCCACCATGCTTTATACAGATAGAAGCTGTCCTTCTTGGTTTTGCGGTCAAAGGTCACAAGGCCCTTGTGGTTCATGCCCGGCTCGCCGCCCTGGTCACGGGCGTCTGCAGCAAAGTCAAACATGTTCCAAACGTGGGTGGCCCACATCCAGGGGTGGCGCTTGAAGCAGCGCAGCATGTACTCATGGTACTTGGCCTGGTATTCTTCGGTGTGGTCGCCGCGGTGGGGGTGTGCGCTGTGCAGGTTGGGCATGCCCTCCGCGCCGTATTCGCTGTAGCCGAACGGGCGGTTGGGGAAGCAGAGATGGAAGAAGCCCATCCACAGGTCGTTCAGGATAAAGCCCGGAACGTACCAGCCCAGGTACAGGTTCCAGCTGACCATATCGGTAATGTGGGCCGAACGGTTGAAGGGACCGCACATGGCGTAGCAGGCCAGGGTGGTCAGGCGGGTCTTGTCCATCTCGTGGCACAGGTCGTTCAGCTGGCGGTGGTTATCCAGCATGTCCTTCTTGTCCTTGGTGGAGATGGTGATCTCGTTGGAAATACCCCAGAAGAAGATGGAGGGATGGTTGTAGTTCTGGATGATCAGCTCTTTCATCTGGCTGATGGTGTTCTCGCGGCCGTTGGGCATGTGCTCACTGATGTAGGGGATCTCGGCCCAAACAACCATGCCGACCTCGTCGCACAGATCATAGAAGTACTGGTCGTGCTGATAATGAGCCAGGCGGATGGTGTTGGCACCGATCTCTTTGATCAGGGCCATGTCTTCGTCGTGCATCTCGCGGGTGATGGCGTTGCCCAGACCCTTGCGGTCCTGATGGCGGGAAACGCCGTGCAGCGGGTAAGACTTGCCGTTCAGGAAGAAGCCCTTCTTGGGGTCAACCTTGAAGCTGCGCACGCCAAAGCGGGTGGTGGTCTCATCTTCCACCGTGCCGTTCACCACAAGGCGGGCCTTGCAGCTGTACAGGTACGGATCCTTAACGCCGTTCCACAGGTGTGCGTTGAAGATGGTCAGGGTGATGTCGGGGCCTTTGCCGGTGGCAACGGTGTTGCCGGCAGCGTCCAGCAACTCAATGCTCACTTCGCCTTCGCCGTCGTGCCAGGTGGTAACCTGAACGCTGGCATCTGCGCCCTGTACAGTGGGGGTGATGCGGATGCCGGGACCGCCGAAGTAATCCAGGGTGAAGTGGTTCTTGCTGACCACCATCAGGCTGACATCGCGGTAGATGCCGCCATAGAAGGTGAAGTCAGCTTTCTGGGGGTAAACGCGGTCGTTTTTGCTGTTGTCGACTTCCACGGTCAGCTCGTTTTCATCCCGCAGCAGTTCGGTGATGTTGGCGCGGAAGGTGGAGTAGCCGCCGTCGTGGTTGCAGACGGGGGAGCCGTTCAGAACCACATGGGCGCTGGCGTTGACGCCGTCAAACTGAATCCAGACCTGATGGGAGGCGGTGTTAAACTGGGGAGCAGCGAAACGGGTGCGGTAGATGCAGGTGCCGCGCCAGTAGTCATTGCCGCCGTCCTGACCGTCGCGGGCGTTCCAGGTGTGCGGCAGGTCCACCGTTGTGGTGGTGCCGTCGGGGCCGGTTTCCCAACCCTTCATGATTTTGGTGATTTCTCGCATGGCGCAGCCATCCTTTCTTTTTGCTGTTATTATTGTAACGAACAGCGAAAAATGTCGCAATGGGTTTTGCATAATCGGTCATTTGCGTGGAATAAACGGTTTTTGCCTGACAAAAAATAACCCTTGCATTTGTGCAATATGTACAAATGCAAGGGCGTAAATCTTATACCTGAAATTTTGAGGGAACTTTATTGGACCGGGAAAACGGCTTTTATCGCAAAAAATCCACCGTTGGATTCGGTAGTCAAAAAACCATTGTACTTCTGGATAATGCGCTTGACGATCTTTAACTCATCGCAGGTTTCGCGGCCAGGATCCGGGCCATCGGGCACCGCGCTGATGATATTCAGAACAGCAAACCCCTGCCGCCTGCAGACCAGCAGGTCAATCATCCGCTTTTCCGGCTCCGGCAGCTTGCGGGTCAACTCAATGGCATGATCCAGTGCGTTGGCAAACAGAGCGTACAGATCGGCCGGATCCATAAAGTGCAGGCAGGTACCGTCCGCTACATTGTTGATGCTGATGTGGTGGGCTTCGCACAGCATGCTCTTTTCGGTCAGCACAACATCCAAAACCTCACTGCCGGTCTGGGTGCTGGCGTCATACTGCCGGGCGGCGGCTTCGGCTTCGTTCAGGCTCTGCTGCAGCGCGGCGTTGGGGGCCATGCGGCGCAGATCAGCGATCTGAACTTTCAGCTCATGGCATTTGCGGTTGATGATCTGTACGTTCCGCTTGGCCACCTGATACTGCTGGCGCTGGCGTTCATACAGCATGTTCAGCGAGTTCATCTCTTTTTCCATGGCCGCCTTTTTGAACAGCTCAGTCTGCAAATATAAAAGGGTGATGCAGTAGAGCTGGCAGAGTGCCAGGGGACAACAACGAAGATAGAAGTTTCCCGTGATACTCCGGTGTTGGTGACGGTCTGCATTGTTAAAAACAGCAGAACGAACATGCCGCCCAGAATAATAGCGCTGATTTGCTGGCGGGGACCGATGTGGTAGCTGCCTTCATATGGCATGGAATGGGCAACAGTTACCCGCAGCAGGCAGTACGCAGCGGCAAAAACAGCAGTTGCAGCAGCAAAGCAGCGGGCTGATCCAATGGCAGGAATATGTTTACCTGTGCCAGGCACCAGACAAGAAGCTGCCATAACTCAAATGTCGTCAGGGCACTCAAAATTCCCCAGATGGCGCAATAATTGGCGCCGGACCAGTCCAACTGGGTGCAGCTGTGGGAAGCGAAAATCATCCACATACAAAACAGAATATACGCCCCCGCCCGCAGGAACAGCGAGAAAGGCGTGTGATCCGCCCATAATAAAAATGTGGAAAGGGGAATGGAGGGAATCAGGCAAAGCAGCGCCCGCTGCCAAAAGTGCGGCGAGTGCCGGAGCGGGAGCCAGTAGGTCAGTGCTGCGCCCCAAAGCTGTATCCCACAGACAAGAAGAGAAAGAAATTGTTGGAGATTTGGCAGCATTACATGGCACCCCCAACATAGGCGGCGACCGCAGCCAGGAAGGCAGCCCGCTGGCGGCGGCTGATCTCCAGCCGGTCCTCCCCAACCTGGACCATATCGTTCTGGACCGCCCGCACATACCGCAGATTGACAAGGTAGCACTGGTTGCATTTGGCAAAGTGGTAGGGGGCCAGCTGCTTTTCAGCATTTTGCAGGCTGGAACGCACGGACCATACCCCGGTGGAGGTATGGTAATGCAGCATACGGTCCCGCGTTTCCAGCCAGTAGATGTCCTCGGTGTTCAGCAGCTGCACGCCCCCAGCGGTCTGTAATGCAATCTGCCCGCCTTTGCGGCGCTGCACCCGCTGCAAAGCGCGGGCCAGCTTGGTGCTGAACTGGTAATAATTGACCGGTTTGAGCACAAAATCCAGGGCGTCGACCTCATACCCGCGAATAGCGTACTGCGCCATGTTGGTAACGAAAACCAGCACCACATCCGGATCCACCGTGCGAATGCGCTCGGCAGCGTCCATGCCGCCAAGCTCCGGCATTTCAATATCCAGAAAGATGATGTCGAACCCCTTGCAATAGTTGGTTATGACCTGGGCACCGTCCGAAAAAGTGGTAACTTCCAGCATACAGTTGTTCTCGCGGCTGTATTGGTCAATCATGCTGCACAGCTGCTGCCGCATATCCGGCTGGTCATCCACCACGGCAATGCGAGGCATCGGGCGGCCCCCTTTCTGTTTGGAATCCAAAGCACCCGGCAAGCCCGGAAAACGGCTGTGCCATGCGCCTTTACTTATAATATATAAATACATTATAGTTGGCGGTGCGAAACCTTGCAAGAGAATTTTGCAGAAAAACGGGGCGGTGCAGGGAATCTGGTTGTGATTTAGCGCTGCGTGTGGTATCCTGTAGGCAGCTTTTGGCGGCGGGCGGGGCAAGAAGAATGCCGGGATAAACAGGCGGAGGTTTGCTGCAGCTGCTATACCATGTATTACATATTACACCATTTGCCAGTAACTTGAGTGGAAATTTATGGGAAAATGCGTAATTTGGGAACAAGATTGAAAAGAAAAAATAAAATAACGGATTACAGTAATATTGCGGCTTCGAGATGTTTGAAAGGATATGACGGGATGACAAAAATATTATTCGTATGCCACGGCAATATCTGCCGTAGCCCGATGGCAGAGTATGTGATGAAAGACTTGGTGCGACAGTCGGGGCGGGAAGATGAGTTCGTGATTGCTTCCGCAGCAACCAGCCGGGAAGAACTGGGCAACCCGGTGTATCCACCGGTCCGACGCAAACTGGCGGAGCATGGCATCCGCTGCGATGGACATGCGGCCCGGCAGATGACCCGCAAGGATTATGAGGAGTTTGGTTACCTGATCGGAATGGACCGGATGAACCTGAGCAACATGGCCCGCATTTGCGGCGGCGACCCGGAAGGAAAGTGCTCGCTGCTGCTGGCGCACGCCGGGCAAAGCGGCGATGTGGCTGACCCGTGGTATACCGGTGATTTTGAAGCCACCTGGCAGGATGTCAACATTGGGTGCCGGGCATTGTTGAAAGAGTTAACGGAAAAAAAGTAAAATGAAAATAGCAAGCGCTTTATGTTGCACATGGATCCCCTGAGAAGAGGAAAAACAGCGATGATGCGCTTGCTATTTTATTGCTTTATAGAGCGAATGTTTCGATAATTTACCCGTTTTGGCGCTTCCACTCATTGGGGGTCAGACTGGTATATTTTTTGAACTGGGTGGAAAAGTACGAAAAATTATCAAAGCCCACCTGGGCAGCTACTTCGCTGATGGTGTTAGCTTCATCACGCAGCAGCAGCTGAGCTTTCTGCATTCGCAGGTCGGTCAAGTAGTCCTTGATAGACAGACCATAAGCGTCTTTGAATACGCGGTTGGCGTAATCCGGCGTCAGGTAAACGGCATCAGCAATTTCGCGGTTGGAAATCTTTTCAGCAAAGTGTTCCTGGCAGTATTGGCGGATCTTGCCCGCAATGCTGTTGACCTGGTGTGTTTCCCGGATGGTACGCACTGCACGGTCGGCGGCAACGCTGACCCATTTGATCATGTTCATAATGGAGCTTTCTGCGGTTTGGTTTAACCGTACACAGGCATCATCGTGGAACAGTTCATGTGCTTGTATCTCGTTGGCGCTGAGCACGCTGTACAAAACCTGTTGGAAATCCTGGTGAATCTGCTGCATCAGCGCGGGAGAAAGCATTTTCTCCTCTGCAAGGGTGGAAAGATCCTTACGAATCAGGTTGGTAATGGCGGGTACGCTGCCCTGAGCGAACAGCTGTTCCAGTTTGGCAACATCCAAAGAATACTGCGCTGCGTTGTGGGGACCGAGCTGGTCAGTTTCCAAAATCAATTCGCCGCGGCGGGTAATGTTCTGGCGGTCGCGCTGCTCCATGGCTTCGCGCTGGGCGGCTGCGGTGTGCCAGGAAACGCTGTGGGTCACATAGCAGGTTACTTCGCACCGCAGGCAGCTGCCGCCAAGCTCGATCAGGCTGCGGCAGCGCTGGGCTACAATATCCGGCGTCAGGCTGCCGTCCAGCCAGGCCAGGCAGAAGTGCATATCCTGCCGCAGAAAGTGGAATACATGGGCGGGGGCATTCTCACACAGAAGTTCCGTGGCAAGGTTACGGAACGCATAGCCGAACAGTTCCGGTTTCCAGCTGGTATCGTCAGCAGGTTGAGGAGCGGTGACCAGTACCATGTGGATGGGCTGGAGGGCATCCACCGCAAGGCCCAGGTCCTGGAAGCGCTTGTTTAGTTCAATTTCGGTCATCAGGGTTCCATCCATGAACAATCCGTGCAGGAAGGATGCCTGGGCCAGGCTGTGGGCTTCCTCCCACTGCTGGCCGGCACGGCTTTTTTGCAAAAGCTCCTGGTGGTAGCGCACCTGGGAAGCAACTTTACTTAACGTTGCTTCAGTTTGGGCAATGTTGAATGGCTTAGTGATGTAATCGGCAGCACCGTATTGCAGCGCGGTTTTGGCATAGTCAAAATTGGCATGGCAGGTCAGGAACACAAACTCGCAGTCACGTTTTTCTTCCCGCAGCCAGCGCAGCAGGTCCAGACCACTGCCGCGGGGCATCTCGATATCACACAGGATGATATCCGGCTGGCTGGCGCAGATCTTATTTTCGGCTTCGGTATAATCATAAGCGGTTTCTACACGGTCAATGCCCAGCAGATCCCAGTGCAGGGAAGTGCGGATGACCTCAACAGTGGGGATGTCATCATCCACGACTAGGATGTGCATGGTTTTCCTCCTCTGGCAAAAAAGATGGTAACGCGAGCACCATTCGGTTCGGCGTTGCTGATGTGCAGGCTGGCGGCGGGGCCATAAATCAGCTGCAAGGTGTGGTAGAGGTTGCTTAACCCCACATGGCCGTTGTCTTCTTTCACAGGGAAGCTGGCCAGCATTTCTGGGGGAAATCCGCAGCCGTTATCCTCCACCGTCATGCGCAGGCCGCGCACGCCGTTTTGTTCTTCCAGTGCTGATTCCAAAAAAGATGCTCAGGAACTGCTCCGGGCTGAACCCGTGCTTGAAGATATTTTCCACCACGGTTTGCAGCAAAAATTTGGGGATGCGGATATTCTCGGTGCCGGAGGCAAGCTCAAACATATAAAAAATCGTATCGGGGTATTTGATTTGCTGTAACTGGATAAAGGATTTGCAGTGCTTGGTTTCCTGCTGCAGGGTAACCTGGGTATCGCTGCCACTGAACAGGTAGCGCAGATAATCGCTCAAAAAGTCGATGAAGGAGCGGGCGTCCTGTTTGCGGTCCTGGTAGATCAGGCTGGAAATGGTGGTAATGGCGTTGAGATAAAAATGCGGGCGAATCTGTAGTTGCAGGTAGCGCAGCTCATTGCGGTGGCGTTCCAGCTCGGCTTCATAGGCGGAGATTTTTAAGTCATGTACTTCCAGAATCATGTGGTTGAAACCGCGGAAGAGCTGCTGGAAATCCTCAATTTGAGAGGAAGTTTCCAGCTGGTAATCCCAGTTGCCGCGTTCCACCTCGCGCACACCCTCGGTCAGCTGCTGGATGGGGACGGTAATGTGGCGGTTGGTGTTGAGCAGCATGGTGGTGATAAGGGCAAGAGCAAGCAAATTGAGCAGCAACAGCCACCCGAACGATCCGCTGAGCTGGTGCAGAAGATCCGAGGACGGACGAAACAGCAGCAAAGTGCCGACTTCAGGAACTGTGTGGCTTTCCACAATCAGGCTGGCAGGAATGTGACCGGCCAGGCTGGTGCCGCAGGCCATAAGGTCCGGCTGGCTGGAATAAACGATGGTGCCATCCAGCCCGGCCAGGGCAAAGCCACTGTCCTGCACAAGGCCGGTATCGGCATACAGGCTTTGCAGCAACGTTTTGGCACGCACGGCTGCGCCGACCCGGACCTGGGATACATTATAATAGCACATCAGCCAGGTTTCGCCGTTGCAGGTAACAGAAAACCAGGTATTAGCGGGCTGGGTAGGCGGCAGCATCAGGTATTGATTCCAGAAATAGCTGCTGCCGGTGGATGCGCGGTTGCTCAGCGCGGTCAGCAGTTCGTCACTGTCCGTGCGGTAAAAAGAAATAGAGATCACTGGATTCTACATAGCGAATGCGGTCCTGCAGGCGGGTCAGGATATCCTGCTGGGTCAGGTAGCGGCCCAGCGGGCTACTGGTATAGTAATTCTGGGAGCTGGCGGCCAACGAGACCAATTCCAGCGAGCCAGAGTTGATTTTGTCCACCTTGCCGCTGATCTGTTCCGTATAGATCAGCGCTGTGCTGGAAAGGCTCTGCCGAAAATTGCGCAGCATTAAATTAAAGCTGTAAGCGTTGGTGATGACCGTAATGGCTACCAGTGCCGCTGCAATAACTACCAAATTGACCCCGCTGCGCCAGCGGAGGGAATTGTGATGTGAAGACATAAGGCACCCCGGAAGAAAGTTAGGAGTTAATTAGAAATTAGAAATTAGAAATGAGAAATTAGGAATTGAAGAGTAGAGGAGGTTTTGCCACGAGCCGAAAAAGACTGTTCCCTAAAGGGTGATTTATAAGGGGAGATGGCTTGTTAAGTGCAACACGGCCTTACCCCTACGAGAGAACCTTGGCACAAGCGACGGATCACCAATTCTCATTGCTCACTCCTGATTTCTAATTCTAAAATTGCTGTTCTATGGTTAGCATAGCATCTTATGCGGGCGGGTGCAGGGGGGTGGGGAAGGTGTGAGGATTTTTGAAAATCCTGTTTGGATTTTCAAAAGACGGCATGGGATGTGGCTGATATAATAAAGACAACGAAGCGGGAAGGCGCAGACAAAAGGATGCCGACCCCAAGAGAAGGAAAAAATACAGAATAAAAGGAGAAAAACACCATGAAAAAGCTGATCTCTCTGGTCACGGCAGGCATGCTGGCAATGAGCCTGGCAGCCTGTGGTTCAAGCGGTTCCGGCAGCGCAGCTGCTGGCGGCAGTTCTGCTTCGTCAGAGCCGACCACCGTTACGGTCTACTGCATGTCTTTCAATAACATCCCGGAAGACAGTGAAGTGACCCGCATTGAGAACCTGATGAATGATTACCTGGCAAAGACCTACCCGGACGATAACATCGCCATTGACATCAAGCTGTTTGGACCGGCAGAGTACACCCAGAAAGTTCAGCTGGCCATGCAGAGCGGCGATAAGATCGATGCATTCTTTGAGCGCGCGCTGGCAAACGACGTGGCTTCCGACATGCTGGCTCCGATGAACGACCTGCTGGAAAAATACGGTCAGGAAGTGGCCGCCAAGCTGAAAGAGGATTTTGACGAAAACCCGTACACCGCTACCACCATTAACGGCACGATTTACGCGGTGCCTGCTAACAAGGGCATGGCCCTGAACGGCAACCTGATCTGGGATGATGACATTGCCCAGGCCGCCGGTGTGGATATGAGCACGGTGAACAGTATTGAAGATCTGGAAGCAGTATTTGAACAGGTCCACGCATATGACCCCAACATCGTCTGCTATGCACCCAATAATCAGGGCGACACCAGCCTGATCCGTCCCATCCTGCGCTCCGAAGAAAAAAATTGACTGCCTGAATGACACCGACTATTACGCTGGTGTTAGCATGAACGGTGATTCCACCGTGACCAACCTGTATGCATCCGATGCCTTTATGGAAAAGTGCAAACTGATGCGGGAATGGAACCAGAAGGGTTACCTGCAGGCAGATGCCGCAACTACTACCAGCACCGCTCCTGAGCTCTTCAGCGCGGGCCGCTGCTTCTCCACCATTGACGCTTACGGCGGCGATTCTGCCGGTGCAGTGCTGAGCCTGTCCTCCGGTCACAACCTGAAGAGCAAAATTCTGTACAATTTCTACTTTGATTCAGCTTCCGTTTACGTTGACTTTGGCATTGCCAGCACCAGCAAGGCGCCTGAAGCAGCCATGAAGCTGATTAACCGCCTGTGGACGGATGAATACCTCATCAATACCTTCCTGTATGGCGAAGAGGGCGTTGACTATGTAAAGCCTGACGCTGACCACTGGGCATACCCCGATGGAAAGGATGCTACTACCGTTGGTTACACCGCAGCACTCTGCACCGGCGTTATCGGCTCCGAGAGTTTGCAGTACCAGCCGGTTGGCACAGATATTGCCGATATCCAGCTGAAGCTGAAGCACAACAAGGAATCTGAGCGCAGCCCGTTCTTTGGCTTTATGTTTGACGCTTCCGGCGTTACCACTGAGATGAGCGCCATTGCCAATGTTTACAACCAGTATGTTCCGGGCCTGATCTGTGGTACGGTCGATCCCGAAACCACCATGCCGGAATTTCTGAATGCACTGGATGCAGCCGGTATCAACACCGTAATCCAGGCAAAGCAGGAACAGCTTGATGCATGGATCGCCGCCCAGAAGTAAACAAAACCTTATGCGGGCCCTGCGCAAGCAGGGCCCAATTTTATCAGACAATCCACACTATGTTTACCGGAAAGGATGGTCCCCATGGCGACACAGGCTGTAAAACCAACAGCAGCAAAGAAAAAGCGCGCGCTGCGCCAGAACACAAAGCCGTTGTTGCTGATCGCACTGCCCGGCATTTTGTATCTGCTCATCAATAACTATCTGCCCATGATCGGCATTTTTCTTGCGTTCAAGGATTACAGCTATATCAAAGGCCCGTTCAAGAGCAACTGGTGCGGTTTTAAGAACTTTGAGTTTTTGTTCCGTTCGGATGCCGCATTCACAATGATCCGCAATACTTTGGCATACAACGTTGTGTTCATTATTACCACCACGGTGCTTGCCATTACGCTGGCCATCATGATGCATGAGCTGACCAAGCTGACAATCTCCAAGTTTTTTCAGGGTAGCCTGCTCTTGCCCAACCTGGTTTCCATGGTTATTGTTTCTTACCTGGTTTACGCTTTCTTGAACCCGGAAAGCGGTTTGCTGAACAATACCATGGAACTGCTGCACCTGCCCACTGTCAACTGGTACTCGGAACCTAAATATTGGGCGATGATTCTGGTTATCGTCAACGCCTGGAAAAACGCCGGTTACGCTTCTATTGTGTACATTGGCAGCATTGCCGGTATTGACCCCAGTTTGTATGAAGCAGCCCGTATTGACGGTGCAGGCAAGTGGAAGCAGATTGTGCGTGTTACGTTGCCGCAGCTCAAATCCACGATTATCCTGATGACGTTGCTGAGCGTAGGCCGCATTTTTGCTTCGGACTTTGGCCTGTTCTATCAGGTGCCTATGGATTCTGGCGCACTGTACAATGTGACCCAGACCGTAGATACCTATGTGTACCGCGCATTGATTAAAAACGGCGATGTGGGCATGTCGGCCGCAGCCAGCCTGATTCAGTCCATTGTCGGCTTTGTGACCGTTGTAACCGCAAACTGGTTGGTCAAAAAAGCAGACAGCGACAGTGCACTGTTCTGATAGGAGGACAAACAAATGGGAAGCAAACTTTATACCCGCAGCGAACGCATTTTCAAATGGGTATCGCTTGTGCTGCTGCTTGTGATCTGCGTGGCAACGCTGGCCCCCTTTGTGCTGATTCTGGCAAGCTCCCTGACGGATGAAACCACGTTGATTACCTATGGCTACAGCTTCTGGCCCCAAAAGTTCAGCATGGACAGTTACCTGTACATGTGGAACCAGCGCAAACAGATTGGTCGCTCCTATTTGACCTCCCTGGGCATTACGGCGGTGGGTACCGTGGTTAGTCTGTTATTTACCACCATGCTGGCTTATCCCATGTCCCGCAAGGATTTCAAGTACAGCAATCAGCTTTCGTTCTTTGTGTTCTTTACCATGCTGTTCAATGGCGGTATTGGTTCCAGCTACATTATGTGGACCCAGATTTTTCACATCAAGAACACCTACTTTGCCCTGCTGCTGCCCAACCTGCTGATGAACGCCATGAACATCATGCTGGTACGCAACTACTACAAAAACAGCATCCCCTTTGAGCTGGTCGAAGCTGCCGAGATCGACGGAGCCAGTGAGCTGAAAACCTTCTGGAAAATCATGGTGCCGCTGAGCGTACCGGTCAATGTGACGGTTGGCCTGTTCACCGGCCTGGCTTACTGGAATGACTGGATCAATGCCCTTTACTATGTGGATGACCCGGTATATTACGGTATTCAGAACTTTTTGGTGCGCATGATGAACAACATCCAGTTCCTTTCCAGTGGCAACGCTGCGGCGATGGTGGGCAGCGGCATGGCTTCCCTGCCCAGCACCGGTATCCGTATGGCGCTGGCTGTTGTAGGTGTACTGCCCATTGTGGTCATCTACCCGTTCCTGCAAAAGTACCTGACCAAGGGCGTTATTATGGGCGCAGTCAAAGGCTAAAGGAGACAAAATCATGAAAATTCAGGAAGTAATTGATCGTGTCCTGACGGATTCCACCGGCGAAACTCGTATTGCCCCTACCTGCGACCAGCTGATGACCGGCGACCCCCAGCAGGAAGTTAAGGGAATTGCCGTTACATTTATGGCAACGGTAGAGGTGATCCGCGAAGCTGCTGCCAAAGGTGTGAACTTTATCATTACGCACGAACCCACCTGGTTCACCGGCCGCGATGTACCGGACTGGTGTGCGGAAGATTCGACCTACCTTGCCAAACGCCGCCTGATCGATGAGACGGGCATGACGATCTGGCGTTACCATGACCATATGCACGCCGCGGCAGGGGACCGCATTTATTGGGGCGTAGCGGACAAGCTGGGCTGGAACCAATACCTGGTGCCCGGCCAGAAAGCCCCTTGGCTGTACGAAATCCCCCAAACCACGCTGGTAGACCTGGCCGCAGACTTAAAGCGCAAGCTGGATATGACCACCCTGCAAACCATAGGTGATCCGGAAATGCCGGTAAACAAAGTGTTGATTTTGGTGGGCGGCGGCAGCCTGGGCCTTGGCGTGGAAGAGATGCCGATGCAGGCCATGGAGCAAACCCACGCCGATGTGATGCTGTGTGGGGATGTGACAGAATGGACCACCTGTGCGTACATCCGGGATGCCATGCAGCTGGGGCAGAACAAGGCCATGATCAAACTTGGCCATGAGCGCAGCGAGGAAGCCGGAATGGAATCTATGGCAACCTGGCTGCCGGATCTGATTGATCACTGCTGCCCGGTAATCTTTATTGATGCAAAAGAACCGTTTGTTTATCTGTAAAAGGGGCTGGACTGGAATGGCGATTTTCCATGCGGAGTTTTTTTCCAAATGTTTGATGCGGCTGGTGGACGTGGACATCTGCCTGCCGATTGAGGATCTGGTGGAATCCCAGCCGCAGGAGGGACCGTTCCCCACGTTGTACCTGCTGCACGGCTATACAGGCCGCAGCGAGGACTGGCTGCACGGCAGCTGTATTGCCGAGCTTTCCCGCCAGTACGGCATTGCCGTGGTAATGCCCAGTGGGGAAAACAGCTTTTATGAGGATGATACCGAAGCTGGATTTTTATACAGCCTTTGTTGGTCAGGAACTGGTGGAGCTGACCCGTGCCGCGTTCCCGCTGTGCCGGGATAGGGAGCACACCTGGATGGCTGGGCTTTCGATGGGAGGGTTCGGTACCTTGCTGAACGCCTGCAAGTTCAGTGAAACGTTCAGCGCTGCGGCGTGTTTTTCCTCCGCTTTTATCATTCAGGACATTGCAGGAATGAAGCCGGGTGCTGTGATCCCCAGCGGGGTGGGCAACTATGGCTATTACCGCCGTGTGTTCGGTGACCTGGATGCCTTGGCAGGCGGTCCGCGAGACCCGCTATATTGGGCCCAAAAGGCCAAACAGACGGGCACATTGCCCCGGCTGTACCTTGCCTGTGGAACGGAGGATTCGCTTTTCCCCAATAACACTGTTATGCGCAAGGAACTGGAAGGACTTGGTGCGGATGTGACCTGGTTCCAGGGGCCGGGCGCACATAGCTGGCAGTTCTGGGACCAGGAAATCAAAAAGGCAGTGCCCTGGATGTTGAATGCCGAAAAACAGGAGGTTGACGATGAAACGCAGAGAGTTTGAGCGCACCATCCCCGAAGCAGTGGGGCTACGCAGCGAAGATATTGAATGGCTGCTGGACGAGCTGGAAAGCGGCTTTACTGAGATGCACGGCCTGATGATTATGCGGCATGGCAAAGTATGTGCCGAAGGGTGGTGGGCCCCTTATGGCCCCGGTGTGCGGCACGGGCTGCAATCCTTAAGCAAGACCTATGCGGCCACAGCGGTTGGCATTGCCTGCACCGAAGGGCTGTTGCACCTTGATGATAAAGTGATTGATATTTTCCCAGATGAAGCGCCAGAAAAACCCAGCGAGAACCTGAAAAAATGACGGTACGGGATGTGCTCTGCATGGGCTGCGGTATGGATACCATGTCCCCGGCGGATGAACACTGGATCCGCAGCTTTTTGGCAACGCCTGTGCTGCATGAACCGGGCACGACTTACATGTATAACTCCATGGGTTCTACGCTGCTGGGGGCTATGGTTCGCAAAGTGACAGGGCTGGGTCTGCAGGATTATCTGACCCCGCGCCTGTTTGATAAAATTGGCATTGATGCCGCTAACCTGCGCTGGATGACGATGCCGGATGGCATGGAAGTGGGCGGCGGTGGCCTGTTTGCTACTACTGAGGATAACCTGCGCCTGATGAAGCTGTATGCCGATGACGGTATGTGGAACGGAGAACGCATCCTTTCGGAGGATTACGCGCATAAAGCAGTCAGCTTACAAAATGAATCGGCCACGGACGCTATCGGCAACCCTGAAGCGAGCGATAACTTTTTGGGGTACGGGTTCCAGATATGGCTGTGCCAGCCTAAAGGTGTTTACCGTGCAGACGGTGCCATGGGGCAGTTCAGTGTGGTGATTCCCGACTTGGATATGCAGATATCTTTGAATGAGACCGCTACCGCCGCCCACTGGGCACAAAAAACACTGGATACATTGTGGGCCTACCTGGACCGCGTAAAAGCAGTGCAGCATGTGGAAGAAAACCCTGAGCAAGCGGCCCGCTTGGCAACGCGGATGCGTCATTTGGCAATCGCGGCACCGGTATTTGCCCCGTTTAGCCCATTGCGTAGTGCCATAAATGGCAAGATGTTTGCTGTAACCAAGGGGCGTCTGCGCCTTTGGAGTGAGGGCATGAGCCGCCTGAGCGGTGCGGCCGGAGAACAGGCGATCGAAACCGCAGAATTTACTTTTGCGGATGACCATGCGGTGCTGCATTTTACACAGGGCGGGACCCAAAAGCAGCTGATCATTGGTACTGATGGCACCCGCCGCCAGAACATTCTGCCACTGCAGAGCAGCCCCACCAGCCGGGTAGAACTAGCCGGTTGGTGGGAGCAGAAAAATACGTTCGCCGTGGCAGCGCGCTGGGTGGAAACCTGCTTTGAAGTGACGGTGCATTTTACGTTTGACCGTACAGGTGTGGCCATTACCCACGAAAACACTGTGGGCGGCTTTGACGCCATGCGGCCAGAAGAAACCGCCGCCCGCGCAGAATTTTTGCCGCAGACATAAAAGGAAAAAACGACCATGACAGAACAAAGCAAACAGGTGTGCAGCTTGTTGCAGGCTGCGCAAAAGGACTGGAACCCCCAACGCTGCCCCAAAAGGCAGCAGATATGCCTCAGGGTGATATGCCCGGCGATGCAGTACATATCAGTGAAGCACACCGCACCAAGGCGAATGCAATTTTCCCGCTGCTGCTGCCGCAGCTGGCAGAGATCTGTGCTCGCAACCCCTATGGCCGTGCAGTGATTACCGTGTGCGGTGGGTCTGGTTCCGGTAAAACAGGTGCGGCGGCATTGCTGGGCTATTATTTTAAGCAGATCGGTATCGGCAGTTATGTACTCAGTGGGGATAACTATCCCCGCCGCTATCCGGCGCTGAACGATGCCGAGCGGCTGCGGATTTTCCGTCAGGGAGGCATGCACGGCCTGACAAGTGGGGCACTGCTGAACCCGGATCTGTGGCAGCAACTGCACACCTGGCAAATCGAACAGCGGGATGCAGATCCCACTTTGTGCGCTGATGTACCTTGGCTGGCTGTGTACCAGGCCGAGGGGCGCAAAGCACTGGCTGGATATCTGGGGACCCCCAGCGAGCAGGACTTTGACGAACTGGGGCAGACCCTGGCTCGGTTTAAAAATGGTATAGATGCCATCTGGCTTAAGCGCATGGGGCGCGATGATGCCGCTCTGTGGTATGATAAAGTGGATTTCAGCCAGGTGAAAGTCTTGATTGTGGAATGGACCCATGGCAACAGTGATTTTTACTGCGGAGTGGACTTGCCGGTGCTTTTGTACAGCACCCCGCAAGAAACTATGACCTACCGGGTCAGCCGTGCGAGGGATGGTGCAGCTGACAGCCCGTTTGTTACTATGGTGCTGCAAATTGAGCAGCGGCTGCTGGAATCTCAGGCGCACAAGGCAAAAATTATCCTTTCACGCGAGGGTAAAGTGTTGAGCTGGTCGGAATACTGCAAGCTGGCTGTGAGCTGAACAGATTGGAGGAATCCGGAAATGAAACTTGATATTTCCCCATGCTGAATGCCTACCCGGACAGTATGGGCGGCACCCTGCATGACATTGTGGAACTGCTGGCCCGGCCGGAATTTGAGAATGTGTTTGGTTCGTTCTACATCTTGCCCAGCGTGTTCAACACCGATCTGGACCGTGGTTTTTCAGTTATTGACTATACCCTGAACCGGGAACTTGCTGGCCCGCAGGATATGGAGGGGCTAAAGGCGCTGGGGTTAAAGCTTAAACTGGATTTTATCCTGAACCATGCTTCGGTACTTTCGCCACAGTTCCAGGACCTGTTAAAAAACGGAAAAAACTCTGCATACCGAGACTTTTTTATTAACTGGAATGATTTCTGGCAAGGGTGTGGCTCCATGACGGAGCAAGGATATATCCAACCGGAAGCAAAATACCTGGAAAAATGCTCTTCCGCAAGCCGGGTCTACCCATCCTGATGGCACGCATGCCGGACGGCACCGAGGAGCCGTATTGGAATACATTCTACCAGCAGGTGGATTATCTGCGCCCCACGGTGCAGCAACTGATGCAGATTTCCGGCTTACAGTATTCAGCTGCTGTACGGTTGCATTCAATGCTGACTGCAGCATTGAATGCGGGCCAAAAGCCGGATGAAATCAACTTTGGTAAATATGCAGCCTGCAAATCTGTTGTGATCAATTGGCTGGAGGAACACCGTGAATACCTGGGGCAGATGGACTTGAACATAAAAAGCCCCATAGTGTGGGAGTTCTACCGCAATACCCTGCAGACATTGGCTGGATATGGAGCATCCATTGTGCGGCTGGATGCCTTTGCCTATGCCCCCAAGGAACCGGGAGAGAAAAACTTTTTGAACGACCCGGCTACTTGGGAGCTGCTGGACAAAGTAAAGGTACTGGCGGATGAATATGGTTTGCAGCTGCTGCCGGAAATTCATGCATCTTACGCGAAAAAAATTTACCAGACAGTGGCAGATAAAGGCTACATGACCTATGATTTCTTCCTGCCGGGGCTGGTGTTGGATGCCATTGAAAATAAGGATGGCAGTTACCTGGCCGCTTGGGCTGATGAATTGCGCGATCATCAGATCCACACCGTAAATATGCTGGGCTGCCATGATGGCATTCCGCTGCTGGATTTGAAAGGACTGCTGCCGGAGGAGCGTATTCAGAGCCTGATCGGAACTATTGTAGCGCGCGGCGGTATGGTGAAAGATCTGCACGGGCAGAAAAATATTTATTACCAGGTCAACGCTACTTATTACAGCGCCCTAGGTGCTGATGATGACAAGATGCTGCTGGCCCGTGCGATTCAACTCTTCATGCCCGGCAAACCACAGGTGTGGTATCTTGATCTGTTTGCTGGAAAGAACGATGTGGAGGCCGTGCGCCATGCCGGTGCGGGCGGCCACAAGGAGATTAACCGAACCAACCTGAATGCGGAACAGATCAACACAGCATTGCAGCGTGATGTAGTCCAGCGCCAGCTGGATCTACTGCGTCTGCGCAAAACGCACCCGGCATTCCACTCGGATGCTGAGATCACGACTACGTGGAGTGCACCGGTACTGAGCATCTGCTGGAAACATGGTGCGGATATGATTGCGTTGAGGGCAGATTTGGTAAAGGATAAGTTTGAAATTCAATAAATTAGGGGGTATCTGAAAAGTCAAAAATATCGTCTATTTCTACAAACGCAGCGGAATTTTGCGTTAAAAGCCTTGGAATCCACAAAGGATTCCTGCGGCTCTTTTGCCTTAAATTCTGCTTGTGTTTGCGAAATATCCGTCATTTTCTTTGTTTTCAAATACACCTTAGAAAACATATAGAATAAAAAATAACTGCTATGCGGGAATTTTAGGCCTGCATAGCAGTTGTTGCTTCAATAGGTTCCCGGGAATAATAACGTTTCTTCTGCTGTGTAGGATGCACTGGGATGTATGATGCAAACGCAGACGTGCCATCGGTACAGACTGTAAAGAAGTGGGAAGTCTGATACTGAAAATCGATTCTCTCCCAGCCGATAAAGGAGCAACGTTCTCCATAGAAGAAATTAGCCTTATGCGAATCACCATAAATCGGCTGAGAAACGAACGGCTGGCAAAAGGTCAGTACACGGATGTGGCAGATGATATGCGGCTAAAATGATTCTAAAACCAGAATAACATTAAAAGAAAAAAACCTCATTGCAAAAGCACATTGCAATGAGGTTTTTGAGTGTGCTCGAAGGGATTCGCCAAGCCGCACCCTAGAAACGCCCCACCGAGGCGTTTCTGCCCCGCGGGACGCAAAGCGCAGGGCACGGGCTGTTCGAATCCGCTCTTTTACTGCTCCATAAAATCCATGCAAAAAAAAAAGAGCAGCACCCCATAAGGTGCTGCTCTTGGTGCGACCGGGAGGATTCGAACCTCTGGCCTTCCGGGTCGGAGAACTACGACAAGGCGGCGTAAACAGACGCGGAAACGT